>VAPR01000002.1_pt1 | contig 253554 bp, 193 predicted proteins | sample 3380701 | NCBI WGS metagenome assembly VAPR01 (sample SAMN11536904, study PRJNA540576) | hot springs metagenome | isolation source: hot spring wet sediment | place: Spain: Lobios | collected 2014-01
GTTTTGCTCAAGTACACCAGGTCGGGGCGGTACACGATGCCGCGTTTTTCGTCCAGCACCATGTCCAGGTCAAACCAGATTTGCCCCAAGTCATGGGCACGGACCCAGCGTTTGAGCAGAAACAACAATTCCCCGCATACATCCTGATGCCAGAAACCCGGGCTTGGCGACACGATGAGCACCCCGTCAATCAACTCGCTTTTTTCATCATCCTCCGGTAGGCTGAGATACTGTTCAACGGTGAGCCGTTTGCGTTCGAGATCAGAAGATGCGCGAGCGGGGCGTAGTGCTGGCGACTTTTTTGCGGCAAGTGAGCGATTAGTCGGCATAACGAAACTCCGTGCAACCGATGAGTGCCTGGCAGAAGGCGGTCCACGCTTCCAATTCGGGGTCTTGTCCCGCCTTCAAATGCGGAGCCAGTTCTTTGGCATAGTCCCTGAGAAATTGCAGGCTCTCACGGATTTCCTGGTCGGCAGGTGGTCGGCCAAGCAATTTCACATAGGCGAGTTGGATGCGCTCTGGATCGCTTTTACTTTCCTGCAACAGCCGCTTGGCTCCGAGCTGCGCATGCTGCAATACGAACGGACTGTTCAGCATGAAGAGTGCCTGCGGGGGAACATTGGTGATGTCCCGACGACCGGTAGTAACATCGGCGTTGGCGAAGTCAAAAACCTGGAAAAGTGGCGGCAGGTCGTTGCGTATGAGAGGAAAGTACACGCTTCGCCGGCGGATTTTTTCCAGGTCCGGTTTGCTGCGTGCATTGGGACCAACCGCCCACTCAGAAAACTCCGTGACCGTGGAGCCGCCCATCGTGAGATCGAGCTGACCGCTGAAGTAGAGAATCGCATCCCGCAGCACCTCCGCCTCTAGACGTTTGCGATTGGCTCGCCACAGCAGGTTGTTTTCCGCGTCCACGGCTAAGTTATGCTTCACCTGGGGCGGAATCGGTTGTGGTATGCGACTGGAAAGCTGGTAGGCACGGGAAAGCACCAGCTGGCGAATCAGCCGCTTCACCGACCAGCCATGACGAATGAAATCATCGGCCAGGTAATCGAGCAGTTCCGGGTGAGTCGGTTTTTCGCCGGTCGTGCCGAAATTATCTACGCTGGCCACCAGCCCTTCGCCGAACAAATGCTGCCAGACGCGATTGACCGTCACCCGTGCCAGGAGTGGACTGGCATGAGTAGTGAGCCACTCGGCTAACTGCAAACGGCCACTTTGGTCCGGCGGAATGGTCGGCGGTGTGCCTCGCGTCAAAATTTTCGGGAATCCACGCGGTACTTCCGGACCGAGATGCTGATGGCTGCCGCGAATGTGAATGCGGCAATTTTCCGGTTTGGCAGCTTCACGAACTGCCATACACATGTCCGGCTGCGGTGGCCGCTGGGCTTCCAGCTGGCCGATTTGTTGTTTCAGTTCGCTAATCCGCTGCTGGGTAGCGCGAATCTGCTGGGCAATTGCTTCGGGCACACCGCTGAGCATTTCCTGCATGGCCGGGTCTTTAGCCAGCTCACCTGCGGGACGGAATAGCACCGCGTCGGCAATCACGTGACCCGTCGTCCCGGCGTTGGAAATAGTCACGCTGCCACTTGTCCCAGCCTCGAAATGGAACGTCCCCAGGCGTTGGAACAAGCCGTCCACGCTGGGTTTCTGTCGCTGGTTGACGTGTACCACCGTCTCCCCGCGACTGTGCCGGATGATCACCGGCACCTTAGTATCGCGGCTATCGCCCGTGGTATAGGAAATGAGCACTTCGTATTCGCCGGCTTTAGGAAGTTTGGGCGTGTAGATGATCCGTTTTTGTCCCTTACCGCTGCGGTCATCGTGAACGTAGCCCTGACCGACATACGGTTGGGCGTAAGTAGAACTTTTCCATTCGCCGACTTTCTGTGCCTGGGTATCATCAACGACGATTCCGGGCAAACCAGCGACCAAACGCATACCGGTCTTGGTTTCCGCAGCTTTTAGCTCAGCTTCGGCTTTACTCAATTGCTGCCGCAATGGTTCCAGTTTCTTGTTGAACGCCAGGTATTCCTGCAGGCGTTTTTCGCCCTCTATGCCCAAGGGTCGTTCTACCCAGCCCGAAATCACCGCATTGTTGCCTTTGATGCCTTCCAGAGTGACGGTGCTGGTGAAAATTCCAGCCAGTGCGTAGTACTCGCGGGTCGTAATCGGGTCGAACTTATGATCATGACAGCGTGCGCAACCCAGGCTCAAACCGAGAAACGCTTTGCCAATCGTGTCCAATTGCTCGTCCACCACGTCCATGCGCAACTTGGCCTTATCGCGCTCGGCGAGCACTTTCGGCCCGATGACCAGAAATCCAGTAGCAATCAAAAACTCGTCGCGTTCCTCGGGTGAGCGGGCAGGTAATAAATCGCCGGCAATCTGCTCCTGCACAAACTGGTCGTAAGGTTTATCGCGGTTGAAACTGGCAATTACGTAATCACGGTAACGCCAGGCGTTGTAAAAGGTAAAATCTTCGTCCTTGCCGTTGGAGTCGGCGTAACGGACAACGTCCAGCCAGTGACGACCCCATCGTTCGCCAAAATGCGGCGAGGCCAGCAGGCGATCAACTACCTTTTCCACCGCGTTGGCATCCGTGTCGTTAATGAAACTGGCGATTTCTTCTGGGGTCGGCGGCAAACCGACCAGGTCGAAATATAGCCGACGCAGCAGAGTGTAACGATCCGCATCAGCAAGGGGTTGAACTCCTTTTGCTTCCATAGCTGCCAGCAGAAAACAGTCCACTTCATTGCGACACCACTGCGAGTTTCGCACGGTCGGGACGGACACTCGACGGAGCGGTTGGAAAGCCCAGTGCTTGCGGCCTGCTTCGGAAACGTCGCCAGCGTAACCGGGTTTGCTTTCCGCTGGCATAGGTGCCCCGAGGCGAATCCAGCGCTCAAAATCGGCGACCACATCCTGGGGCAACTTCTTTTTCGGCGGCATCTCGATACCGTCATGCCGCAAGGCCGCGATGATCAGGCTTTCCTCGACTTTACCAGGAACCACCGCAGGGGAGCCGGATGCACCGCCCTGGAGCATCGCCTCGCGGGAATCCAGCCGCAGCTTGCCTCGCAATTTTTCCGCCTGGGCCGAGTGGCACTGGTAGCATTCCGCAACTAATACCGGACGAATCCTTTTTTCGAATAATTCCAGGCCGGCACGCAAATTCGGATCATTCCGATTGGACCGACTGGCTTCCGGTTGGCTGGAAGGCTTGGCAGCAACAGCGGGCGATGATGGCGCCGATGGCTTGGCAGGCTTGGACTGATCGGCGCCCAGCGCGAATTCTGGCCCAATTTCAAAGCCGAGCCAGCCCCATGTCGCGACCAGTAAACACGCCAACACCGTTGCGTTCGCCATGTACCGTTGCATCGTTTCCTCCGGCTCTTTGGGCAGGTTCACCGCACACGTGAAGGAAGGCAAGTAACTGAGGGAAGGTTTGGAAGGATTATCGTCGCATCAGCGGCTTTGCCCGTGAATGATCTTTTTCTCACGGTCGCCCTAAATTGATAGTTTATGGCCACATCAGGGCCGGTCAAGGAAAAACCGTTGCGGCACTAAGCTGCAAGGCGCCGACTGAGTGTGTTTGCCGCGAAAGGACACGACCGTGGTCACCGTGAGGCAGGCTCATCGCAGGATGATTGTGTTCCAGCCTGGGCGAATTCGCGTCGCCGCAGCTCCTGTCGCCGAATTTTGCCCGAGGTGGTCTTTGGCAGGGCTTCGATAAATTCAATTTTTCGGGGGCATTTGAACGCGGCGATGCGGCCACGTACATGTTGCTGAATCTGTGCCGACAATTCCTCGCTGGGTACATAGCCGGGACGCAAAACCACGAACGCTTTGACAACGTTGCCGCGTATCGGATCGGGACTGGCAACAGCAGCTGCTTCATGCACTGCCGGGTGCGTCAGCAAAGCTGACTCCACCTCGAACGGTGAGATGCGGTAACCGCTGGCCTTGATGACATCGTCGGCCCGCCCCTGAAACCAGAAATAGCCGTCACCGTCTCGCACGAGCACGTCGCCCGACCAGTACCATTCGCCGCGAAACACTTCCGCCGTTTGCACTGGCTTGTTCCAGTACTCCTTCATCATGCCGGGATGAGTGTCCCGACGCACGCAAAGAACCCCTGGACTGTCCGGGCCAACCGGTTTCATTTGCTCGTCCATCAATTCGATAACCGTGCCAGGACCAGGACGTCCGCAACTACCCCGTTTGATTTTCTGCCCAACCATGTTGAAACAGTACACCATACATTCGCTCATTCCCAGACCATCCAGCGGCACCACGCCGTAAATGCGCTCCATCGCCTGGATCGTATCAGGTGCCAGGGGCTCACCGGCACTGACGGCATGTCGCCAGCAACTCAGGGCATAACGCTGTGCCCGATCTGCCACCAGTAAAAGCATGCGGTACACCGTCGGCGGAGCAGTGAAGTTAGTAATGCGATATTTCTCGAACAACTGTAACCATTTCTCGCCGTCAAAGCGACCGCCCAGCGGATCGTATAAGACCACCGTCAGCCCATGCGAGAGCGCGTACAAAAAAGTGCTGGCCACCGGCAACAACCAGCCCAGTTCCGACGGACAGGCAACAACATCATCGGCCTGATAATCGTGCCAGAACCGCACCAGGCTTTCGTAAGCTACAGCGTATCGGTGCAGGTGAACAACGCCTTTCGGCTCGCCGGTTGTGCCCGACGTGTACGCGATGAAAGCGATGTCATCGTGGCGTGTCTCCGCCGGAACGAAATTCTCGTTGCCACTTTCCACCAGATGCCAGAAGTCCTCGTAACGATTGGGAATCGGCTGGTGCCTATCCGGGTAGGCAACGACAATAAGGTGTCGCAAGCTCGGAATACTTGCCGCTGCGTCCTCCAGTGCCGGCAACAAATGCAGGGTAGTGATGGCGGCTACTGCTTCAGTGTCCTTCAAGCGATAGGCGATTTCTTCCTGGCGGAATTGCGTGCTGGTCGGGATGAAGATGGCACCAAGTTTGGCGATGGCGAGCGCGGCGATGTAAAACTCCGGCACATTAGGAAGGCGCAATAGCACACGGTCGCCGCGACGAACGCCGAGCTGGCTGAGCGAACGGGCCAGGCGATTGCTCAGGGCATCCAGCTGGGCGTAGGTGAACCGCTCGGTGTCTCCGTGGGCGTTCTCCCAGAGTATCGCCCATTTGTTTCCCAGCCCCCGTTCCACCTGGGTCTGCGTTAAGTGCACCCCAAGATTGAACCGTTCGGGTATGAACTGCCATGGATTCCAGGAACGCCAGAGTTCCTCGTACGTCATAGCTCCGCTCCCCGTGTTTGCGTCGAACATCCGCGTGGTTGTACCCTGTACAATCCTACGTTTGTTCCGGCCCGGAAATAGAGCACAACGGTGCAGAAATCGCGGCTCGGCAATACTGGCTGACATGCGATGTGGAAATTTGACGGTGCTAACGATTCTGCGAATAATGTTCTTGCCAGCGTCACTGCTTCCTGGCTGTGGCAGCAAACTGACACCTGCCAGACAGACGATTCCGACAAGGGAGTGGTGTACCGGGAGTAGAGTGAATCTGGCGGGACCTGGCCATGTATCAATTGCCAGCGTCGCACCCATTGCGTCGGCTCTTGACGGGCGTTACCGAGCAGGCGTTTGTAACCCGGCTCGGTCTGGGAGATTTCGCTGTCATTGATTACATAGCAGGAATGCTTCTGCGGTTTCTTCGCATGGACGCGGTCTATCGCCTGCGCAAGCCAACGGGACGCCCCATCGAGGAAGTAGTGGAAATGGTCATGCTTGCCGAGGAATTACCTCCCGAAGGGCGCACTCGCAGGGAAATCCATCGTCATATCGGCGACTTTACGCTTTTCTGGACCGGCTTGTTTCCCGAAGCGCTGCAGCGGCTGCGGTCTGTGCACAGCAAGGATTTCTTCGTGGACTACTGCGAGCAGGGCAAACGCTCTTATTACATCGCCAGCACCTTCGACGAGGAACCGTATCGCGAAGAAGCGGCGGTGCTGCGGCGACTCAGCCACATGTTCGAACTGTGTGCCTACGGTCTGAGCGAGGTTCGCAAAGAACTCGAACAGCAGGAGCGCGAAGGTTTACTGGCACCACTGAAGCAGATCATTCACTGACTTTGTGAAAGCATAAGCGGCCAGGTTGCTGCTAACGCTGGTCAATTTCGACATTCGTTTGCCGCGCGCACCTTTAACCCGCCATTCCACTCGTGTCGGTTAGGCAACCTTGTTTGTGTGTGCATTAATCAACGGAGGGTGTGCCTATGCAAGATGCACTCATGTTGATTGGCGACCTTGCTTCTGTCTGCGTGAGCGTAGAGGTGCCCGGGGATGCCATCGTACAGGTGATGCAGGGTGCGGGTTATTTCCGCGAATCCGAGGAAGTAGCGCCTCGTTCCACAACGTAAAGCCCGACGTGCCGGCGGCAACGTACAAAGTCCACCGCCGGTGTATGCCACAAACGAATGGCGATGAACCGCTATAATGCGGTCCCCTTGTGAAAACGGGGATGCGTGCGTGATGCGTTTTCCAGGTTAAGTCCAACAAACACAGTCGGGGTGGCCGGATTTGAACCGGCGACCTCTTGGTCCCGAACCAAGCGCTCTAAACCAAGCTGAGCTACACCCCGTAGCCGCTTTCGATCGGCACAATAATCCTAGCGGCCTAGCGTATCCTGTCAATGCTTGCACCGAATCCTGTAGCAGCAATGTCAAGGATTCAGCCCGTGGCTGGCTGGAGGTAGCTGCTGGCCAGATCAGGGTTCTTCCCACATCTGCGGGTCGGTGCCGGTGGTCATCCAGTGCAAACATCGCGACCAGTTGGAGAGCGAACCGGGAGCCCATTCGCCAAGCATTCGCGGCCCGCTGCTTCCGGTAAGACTCGGCACGCTTGCAGGTTCCTGATCGAGCAAGAGACCAGCCAGAATGGCCGACCGTATTGCTTGAGTTGCTTCGGCGGGCACGCCATGAACGTCGGAACGCTCCACAGGCAGGCCGACAAGTTTTTCCTCCAGCAGTCGCCATAAGAACCCGTTGCGTTGCCCGTGTCCGGTAACAATGACACGAGCAGCATCGGTATCCTGGACAAGCTGCTTGAGGGTGTCGGCGACAAGTATTGCCAGCCAGTGATGGGCCGTGCACAGTATGTCAAAACCGGGCCAGCCGCGTTGCCTGGCCAGTTGAACGGTGCTTTGCGTCCACTCATAACCGAAGGCCGACAAACTAATTCCGCGAGTGTTTCGCCGTAATAGCGCCGGATGCGATTGCCAGCGCGCCATCAGGTCGTGGCGAACTCGCCCTTGAACAGCCAGATGCCCCAGGCGGTCGCTGGACTCCCTTCCGAAGTTCAAAGCCCACGCCAGAGCAGTTAGCCAAGCCAGGCCGGGACCGACCACGGCTCCACGCATCTGTTGCCAGGAACCGTTCCGCGGCAGCCAGTGCATCCAGAAAATGTCGCCCAGATGCACGACGACGCGGTCTTCCGCCGGGGAGTGGAAAAGGATCCAATCCGCCGTCGCCACTACGGGCATGCCTTGCCCGCCTGCTGCAAAATCCCGTAAACCGAAGGCATGAGCCATGCTGATGCCCGTCAACTCAGCAAGCAATGCAGCCAAAGGCAGCTGCAAACCAAACGCCCCGTGTTCGTGTGGTTCTAATATCAGGTAAGGCTCGAACAAACCGGCACATAATAGCTCATGCCAACTTATGCCCAATCGGTCTGTCGCTTTTCGCAAGGCTTCGAGAAGAGCTTGGGCAAGAGTGGCCGAGAGCGAAATCCACAAGCGAATATCCTGGACGTTCCCGGTGGCCCAGATGCCAGACCCGTGAAGAGCGACAGGGCAGGGCAGTACATCGGCTGCGATTCGTTGCACACGCAAGGAGGTCCCGCTGCCGGTAACACAGATCGCTGCCGCTTCCAGAACACCGTGAGACGGTTCAGTGGACAGCCCAGCCAGGTAGCGCTGGCTTATCATGCAAAGCGTCGCCTACCAGTCAGTGCTGTTCTGCGGGCGTGCAAGTCGCGTAGTTAATTCCGGTGCTTTTACACCACGGCGACGTGCTCGCTCGGTCAGTTTGGATGTTCAAGCCACGCAATTTGCTTCGGAGGCTGCATGCCAGAGAAGGTCAGGCTGCCAGTGCCAGTACCGAGTCGCGTTTGGCACAGGCCTGCACGAACGCTTCAAAGATTTGCAAGTCCAACTTCGAGGCGGTTTCCGAATGCGGATGCCACTGAACTCCCATGGCCCACCATTCTTCGGATTCGGATTCGATAGCCTCGATTACGCCGTCCGGAGCAGTTGCTGCCACGCGGAAGCCCGGAGCCACTTCCTTCACTGCCTGGTGGTGGTAACTGTTGACGAGGATTTCTTCCTCGCCGTAGATGACTTCCAGTCGGCTGCCCGGTTGTAATTTGACAGCATGGCGATGCACGCCACCGGTGGGATCAAGATGGGGCAAACTGCGCGGCAGATCTTCTGGAAGATGCAGGTACAGTGTGCCACCACAGATGACGTTGAGCAGATGCATTCCCAGAGCGATGCCCAAAACAGGCAGTTGCCGTTCTACCGCGAGTTTGCAGAGCAATCGATCCGCATCTTCCCGCTTGGTTGGAATGGGATGAACGGCATGGTGTCGTGGCAAGCCCAGTCGTTTCGGATCCAGGTCTCCCTGACCGCCCACCAGCACCACGCCATCCAAATGATCCAGCAAGGCGTCCAGGTCTGCCGCTTTCAAGACCGGCGGAATGATGATTGGCAAACCTCCTGCGGCGTACACCGATTCGGCATAACCGATGTGCAACCGTAGTTGTCCGCTACCTTCCAATTTCCCCGGAACAAAATCAGTGTTGATTCCAATGCGTGGACGCACGTGTCGAGCCATGTTCGTACCTCCATGTACGGGACACTGCTTGGGTCGCATCATCTTCCTTGGGTCAGCTGACGATGCAGCTGGCCCATAAATTTACTCCGGCGAATTCGCGTTTTCAAGAGCGCTTATCCGATGGCCGTGCCCAACCTGGATTGGCAACAGTAAGCCGATTTGTTATGCAGCAATATCGTCTCGCCGTATCGAGAGGCCGACCGCTTCCGGTCGATTTCGGTGCAACCGGGCAAAAAGCATCGCAGCACGCAACGAAAAAACCTTGCCGCCCAGGTCGTTCCCCGATTGCTTCGGCTGTGATTCACAACGAGGGCAACTATAAACCAGGACGCGGGGATTCGAGATAATCGGTATGCACTGCCTACTTCGGCCGCTGTGGGCAAACCTGATAGGGATCGCCTTGCTGGTAGTCGGGTGCGGCACGTCAGCTCAGGAACAGGTAGCTGCACTGAACCGCGAGGGTGTCGCTAATCTCTTGCAGAACAACTATTCCGCAGCCGAAGCACAATTCCAACGGGCTCTGACTCTTGCTCCCAACGACCCTCACACCCACTACAACCTGGCGGCACTGGCTCATGCTCAGGGTAAACTCTCCGAAGCGGAAGAGCATTACCGCCGGGCGTTGTCGCTCGACCCACATTTATTGCCTGCCTGTCGTGGATTGGCACAGTTATTGTGGCAGGAGAATCGTCAGGATGAGCTTCGCCAGCTTGTAAGTGAGTGGCTAAGGAGCCGCCCCGATTCCGCGGATACGCTGGCACTATATGGGTGGTACTTGTTGCGACAGGGCGACTATCCGGCCGCAGAATCCGCTTTGGATAGAGCTCTTGCACTCGATCCCCGGCATGCTTTTGCTTTAGCCGAGCGTGGCCGACTATATGAGATTTACTCCTACCCCGACCGAGCCCGCAGTTTGTATGAGCGCTCCCTCGAGCGCGATCCCTGGCAACCTCAGCTACAAGCTCGGCTTACCCAGTTGCGCCGAAAGCTGCCCTGACATTTACCGTCGCCGCAAGGTTAGGTTCTTATACAGCCAATGATCTTAGCGGAATTGCACTATTAGACCCCACGACTATAAGAGCTTATAAGAGCACCAGCTCTGCATGCGCTCCCGGGACTGCTGGTGCTTATAAGCCGCGGATGCAACTAATCAAGGCACCTGCAGAAACTCCGGCCCCTGCACGCGACTGCTCCACGTTGTTTCGGGCAATACAAACACTGCTTCCGGCAGGGAGGAGGCTCGGGCATAGTAATAACGTTTTTCCTTCAGACCTGGGAACTCCTCGATCTTTGGTTCCCACAGGTTACCTATAATCAATTGCTGTTGGATTTTCTTGTCGCCAGAAAACACCTCAATCACCAGAGCGGGCGGCGACTTAGTATCCTGCGGATCCAATCGGTATTCCGCTGCCAGCTTGCCGCTATATTGAAGGAATCGCTCCGTGCTTAGAAGTGTTGCCGAACTGACGCCAGTTTTCCATCCTAGACTCGCCAGCAGGCTTTCTACTTTCCCGACATCGAGCCTGAACGTATCTTTTTTCTGCTCTTGGCCATTAATCGTCCAGCTTAGCACCTGCCAGCGCGGAGGTTCTCCTTCCTTGTCGGAGCGATAAGCCAGTTGCATGGTTATATGCTGCGGTTTGCCATCCTTATCTTGGCGGTGCCAACGGAGATGGATTTCCTGGGCTTGTGTGTTATTCGCTTCAAAAACGGTGCCGCTGCGTGGTTCGATATCCAGTTCCCGCACCACTTCTCGCTTAAGCACAAACACAAACTTATTTGCTTCAGGTTGGTCTGCCGTGGCTGGTTTGTAATGCAAATTCGCGTAGTACTGGCCTTTTTCCGGCCCTTCTTTATCAATAGCTCTGCTGATACTATACACGAGTTCGTTAGGATTCGTTTGGTCCTTCGGCTGTTCCCAGACTCGTATGCGTATCCAGGCCTTGTCGCCAAGTTGATAAAGGTTGGTTAGGTCCTGATCGCTGGCGGTATCTGTGACCAGTTTATCGGCCTGCATAATCTTCAAAGTGCTCAAGAGAGCATCTATGTTGGCGGCGGGTGCTTCAAAGGGCTTTTTGATTTTCCACTGGCCGCCTTCTTTTTCAATGAGCAAAGTGGTTGCCCCGCGAGTGTATTCCAAACGTTGCACATAATCGGAAACGAAGCTTTTCAGGCTACGGTCGCGGAAGTAATAGTAACCGCCAGCTAAACGTTCCCTTAGCTCAAAAGGTCCGCTAATGCCACTAACATTCTCCGCTGGATCGGGTACTGCCAGGATCAGCGGCGGTTGATCAGCCAGCCGGCGCTCGATATAGGTTACTTTCCGTTTTTCATCGTGCCTGCCAACACGCAGACTCACCAGCGGTTTAGATTCGTCCCGTAGTTTCGGTTCACCTTCGCCTTCAGGTTTACCCTCCTTATCGCGCAAAATACCATCGCTCCAGATACGAACCGTGCAAAGCTCCTTGCCCGGGTCAAGGCCTAGGTCAATCGGATCGTCACCAAACCAGCGACGCTGACGGGTAGTATCGTCCAGAAATGCCGTGGCATCGCGCAGCTCGAGATTATGCAGGGCCTCAACAAATTGGGCCACCACCTGAGGATGCGTCGCCAGCTTGCTGCGCTGATCCGTGTAGAGGTACCACTCGACCGGAGCAGTCGCGGTCTTATCGCCGGACTTGTCTCCCTCTTTCGGCAACTGCCATCGCCGCAGGCGAACTTGTTTTACTGGCCCTGCGGGATAGTCCAGGGTTATAGCGTCCACTTTTTTCACGTCGTAGCGTACCAGGTGCCGGTCGCGGTAATCATCGAGCTTAGCGGGCACCAGATCTCGCAATTCTTTGCCGGAAACGCGCACGGCATAATTGTCGGTGTCAAGTTTAGCATAATACCGAAGGTCTTCGGCCTGTTCATACTGTCGGGCATTCCAGGCAGCCAGACTAGCCAGAACATTGTTCCCAACCTGTTCCGCCACCAAGGCCGCCAACCACCGACTAAATGGTGCGGAACTAGCAGCGTAGTCTATGTCTCCTATCAGTAGCTGATGTTTAGTAGTTTCCTCTTTTTCAGCGCTCCCCTTTTTTTCCAGCGTCAGGATATAGGATGCCCGATCCGGCTTGAGACCCCATTGGGAGAGCCTGTCTTCAGTAACATCGTCTATATATCCGTTTTCTTTCACCACCTTAATCCGTTCCATAGCATCAGCCAGGTCACGTGCTTTGTTTTCCAGGGCGTAACCGATTGGCGGAGTAACAAAGAGCCAGCCGTAGGTCGTGTCATTTTTCAACTCCAGCTTACGAGCTGGCGTGTGAATACTGATGCTTATCAGCCGTTCACCGAAGCTGATTTTCGGTAACAAATCCTTGTTGCGGAAGGTCTCAACTTTAGCAAACACGCGCTCCAGGCGAGTCTTGCGGACTGCAAGAGGGCGACTATGGAACGTACTGTTGACATAAACTACGGGCGTATCCCCCTCGCTTTCCTTGCCGATTCGTACATGAATAGGCTTGTCTTCTTTCTCAGCATATAAGGTAATAACTGCGCGGGGTGAATCCAGTCCAACCATCTCCGGTTCACGGGGCACGGGAATTGTATAGTCGGCTTCGATACCGGTGATGTCGAAAACGAGCGAGTCCACAGCACTATGGTCGGTCTTATATTCGGCCGGTTTGGTCAGATGCCACTTTCCTTCCTTCCTGACGAACTCTAAAGTTTCTTTGCCGCTGCTTTCGGTAGTGCGTTCGATGACCAGTCGGGTAATATCGCTTGTCTTATCTCGCCAGGTTCCGACCAGCCAGCGTTCACGTTGCTCTCGCACTTCCGGGGTCGGCACATTCCACCATTGCAGAGTCAGGAAAATCCCGACGGCAAGGCAGAAGATGCCAAAGAGAATCCAGGTTGTCCTGAGATTCATGGTGGCAGGTCCCCTCTGATGGTTTCCGCTATTAAATTGTTCCCACTAATTGTTGGCTAAGTTTTCACTGATGTCGGCGAACTAAATAGACGCCGATGCCGCTGACTATGACCAGCGCGAATACCATCAGACCCTGAACCATAAAGCTAAGCAAGGAATATTGCTGGAAATTAGGACCAGGCTCAAACGATTTTTTGTCGCGCGGGGGAATTCCCACATCTATCAATTCCGGGCGATCTCTTAGCCAGGCTAATGAAGAAGCGATGAGGTTGAAATTAAAGTCCTCGAGGCCAGCCAGGATTGCCAGCCCAGCACTGCCAAAAACGACCAGTCGGGGCGTTCCCTCCCCAGCTACACCGGCATGAAACGGATCCCGCGGCACACGGGAGGATCGCTCCCGCACGGTCACAGCCACGGTTTGCGGCGGGTTCTTGATGCGTTGTTTGAAGCCTTCAAAATCTCTATCCCGATGCTCCAGGAGATGTTCTTCCAGATCGTCGGCTAGAAGCCGGTCTTGCAGTAAATAAATGGGAACGGCTGTTTGAAGCAAGGGCGTAACTACATAGTCACCGCCCTGGCCAGAATCAAGGCTGCGGCACAACGGGATTGCAAATACCGTCTCTAATTGACTGGGAGATAAACCGGCTCGCAGGCGTTCATCTGCTCGCGGATTGATGCGTACAAATGCGTTGAGCATTTGCCCACGCACCAGCGAAAACACGACATCCCGACCTACCGAGACGCCATAATCTTTGAGCATCGCTTCTAGTGGACAAGCAGTGGGCGCTCTATTTTCTAGATGTGCACCTGTAAACACCATCAAACGCCCCTTCCCACGGCGAACTTGCTGGATCATGAACCAGTCCATTGCCGAGGGATCGAACAGAAATAAGGGCCCCTGAAGGGCAGCGCTCACCAGTCCTAAACTTTGCGGCAGTCCCAGTGGTGCCGGACTGCCCATGTACAGTTTCAACATTTCAACATATCCCGGCGGTGCGCTAAGTGAGTCGGCAACGATCAGCACCTCGGCTTCTAAGAGCGCCTGTAAAACTTCTGTTGCTGGACCACCAGAAGCATCTCGCTTGGTCAAGTCCACTTCTTTTACACGGTAACCTTGCTGTTCCAATCGATCTTTCAGCCTGAGCAAGTTACGGTTTTTATCGGCGTGACCAGGCGTCATTTCCCCGGCACCGGTAGTAAAGTAAATCGCAGGTTTTTCAGGACCTTGCATAAGCGTAACTAAAGCTGAAGCCAGTGAGCTTTCTCCCTTAAACACAGGAGGTTCGCGACCGAATCGGCTTTCAGAACGCAAGTCGTCCCGGCGAATGAATTGATAAGCATTTCGATCATCGGGGTCATACACCACCAGGATACCCGCCTGATCAAAAGACACGCGATAACGCTGGAATAACTGTTGCAGCAATTCACGGGTTCCGCGCAGAAAGGGATAATGAACACGGAACTTTTCCCGATTATAGGTCTGGCAAAGGTCTAAGTAATTTCGCATCTCAGGATAAAGACTATCCTCAGGGTCGATGAGCACATAGACATGTACGGGCTTATCGAGCCGGCGGAGAAGATTTTGCATCCTTTCGTGTACCGTATAGGTGCCTGTAGAAGTCCAGTCAAACGGTCGCGTTCCATAAGCAAAGGCGATGCCGTTGACAACAATCAAGATACCAAGCAACAGGACTGCGCTGACAAATGTGTTATAGCCGTAGATAAGTCGGCGGACGAAGGGATTTTCGCGGGCTTCGTTTACCATGAAGCTAAATGCCAACATCATTCCCAGCAAGCCGCCTACGGTAAAAACGATAGGCTTCCAGGTAGGCCATTCTCGCCAGGCCTGGAGTCCGCGATTGACGCGAGTGAACCAGTTGTCCACTGGGCTAAGGGAGTATTCCAAAATTACTGGCGCCAATCCGAGGGCAGCTGCGACAACAAATGCCTCCAGGGCTAGCCAGCCGAGAAAATTCGCTTTTTCCGCACTCGCCAGGGTTTGCTCCGATTCTGCATACTTATGACTAAGCCACAGGCTTAGTGCCGTCCCAACAGAAATAACAAGGCTGGCGATACTGAAAGCCAACCAGGGGACATAGGGGAACCTCGGTTGCTGCTGCCCAGTGGCCTGGTAGATTTTGAATGCAAGCCAAACCGTCGCCACCAGGGCTATAACAGCGGCGAACATCATCAACAGCAATGCAGGCCTCCAGCGTTGCTCTTGGCGACCGATCCAGGGTGCATTGCTCGACATAGTATCGTTGCCTCCTTGTTTACTTCCATTTGCGCGATTCAAGGATTCTCACCGTCAGAAATACGAAAAGCACCGCGATGCTGACGTGATAGAGCAAATGTTGCAAGTACATACGTCCCTCGAGGAAGTTATCGTATTGTTGAAGAATCGCTATTTCCCGAATTACGTTGGCTATCCATCCCCCTGCGCCGCCACGGACCGAGGTGAAAATCCAGTGTAGCAATTGTGGGAAAAACATGGCGAAGACGCCGGCATAACTCAACACCGCCGCGATTACCTGGTTTTCCGTCAGCGCCGAGAAAAATACCCCGATGGCAATGAACGATAACGCCATAAAGCCGGTTCCTACATAAAAACTAAGCATCGGGTTATAGTCAAATGGCTGTCCCATCAGAAAACGAAAGATCAGCGGGAACACAAACCACATCCCCCAAGCGACCAGGAAGAAAGCCCAGGCTCCTAAAAATTTACCCAACACCACCGTGGTTTCGCTCACCGGAGCGGCTAATAAAACTTCCAGCGTACCGGTGCGCTTTTCCTCACTAAATAATCGCATCGTTACGAACGGGGGAATGGCCAGCAAGGCAAAAACCGGCAGAATCTGATAGAAGTACCAGCGAATCACCGGTTCGGTGAAAACATCACGCAAGCCCGGGTCGGAAGCTCCTGCTAACAGAATGCTCATCCAAACCAAGTACTGAAAGGCAGCCAGCAAAGCGATAGCTGCCAGGACTAAATAAGCTGCCGGAGTGTAGAAGTAGGCTAATAGCTCGCGGCGAAAGATGGCTACCAACTGGTTATTCGACACCGTCACCAGTCCGGTAATGATTTGCAAGGCTGAAAGTATCACTAATAATAAGCCGTTAGGAATGAAGTACGGGCTGGGACGCCAGGTGTCGCTCAAGTAAACGGATAGTGGCGGCAACGAACTACGAATAATGCTTAGGAGGGCTACGAGCGCGCCTGTCAGGCACAAACAGACGATGGCAGCATAATAACTCAAATCGTCATCGGTGCCGCTCAGGTTAACCTGGCCCAGGAAAAATACCAGCCCCAGCAGTCCCGCCACTAACCCCGCGGGAGCCACTATACCGGGATCGTTAGTCTGAACGAGATCGCGAATCACGAAGCCCAGTAACACTACGGTCGCTCCGAAATTCGCTAGCGCCAGCAAGTATGCCGCGGCTTGCCGCCAGGTCCACTCTCTTTCGTGCTTAGCGGCAGTAATCAAAAAAACTGTCCCGGCCAACATAGAGAGCAGACTCACTGAAGGCAGTGCACTCCACTGGAAACGGACGACCAGGAGAGCCGGGACGATGATGGCCAGAGCTATCAGGACAGCGGCAGCAAAGGTAATTCGTGTTACCGCTACGTCTGTTCCGATTAGGCTGTTCCAGCGAACCAGGAAAGAGCCGAGTTGGCTCAGGCGGGAGAAAAACCAGTTTACCGGCGGGGCAGAAGGGGAGGCAGCTTCGGCGGTCGAATCGTTCATGGTTTCTCGAACTCGCTCTCCGCCGTCAACCTGGTTCGATTCCGACCCCTGGTCGGACGCCACAACCCACGGTGAAACGGTCACGGCGAGTGTCATCAGACCGGCAAGGATACTGACGACGATAGCGGCTACCGTACCCCATAAGCCGTGGATGACCCAGATAAACCCGGCGAGAGCACCGCTTACCAGAGCCAGCCAGGCGAGGGTCATATAACTGCGTCGGATTTCAAGGGCTCGATCAAAAGCGGCATGGAAGTAGAGCATTGCAGAACCGGCCGTGACCCAGAAGTTTATCCAGCCGCGGCCGAAGAAAGGAAGTTGACTGGATTCGCCCCCGATGATCAGGCGAATGGCATTCCAACCGGCCATAACAGCGCTGGCTAGCAGGACGAACAGTCCAAAGATGCCCACGCTGCGGGCGAAGTGAGGAGCTTCCTCTTGCAGTCGCGAGGGGCCGAAAAGTTCTTCCTCGGTTTGCTTTCGAATTTTGTCGGCAGCCAGTTGAGGCATCGGCGTCACCTCCGAGAGATACCCCGTGAGCTAGGCGGCGTAGGTTTGAGTGCGACCGGCGGTTACCTGGATAAACAAATCACGCAGCGACCGCCGCCGCAGGTCAAGACGGCGGATAGGCCAGCGCTGCTGGAGCAGGCGTTCGGCAATCGCCAATCGCAGGTCCCGGTTGTCCACCGTTTCGAGGTGGAAGCCGCAAATGCCGTCCGCACCATCTTCAGTGGGCACCGCATGCACTCTGCGGACGCCATCAATACTTTGCAGGAGGCGCTGCGCTTCCTCGGCGGGAGCTTTGACTTCCAGAACAATGTGGCTATCACGCTGAAGCGAACTCAGACGGTCCTGCAACGCGATTCGCCCCTGGTTGATGATGATCACCCGCTGACACACTTCCTCTACTTCCGGCAAAATATGGGTGGAAAGCAGCACGGTGTGGTCCTGACCGAGCTCGCGAATCAAATTGAGTGTTTCCTGCTGTTGTCCGGGGTCGAGTCCGGAGGTTGGTTCGTCCAGGATCAGGATGGGCGGATCGTGAACCAGTGCGTCAGCCAGACCCACACGCTGGCGATAACCGCGTGACAGCGTGCCAATCAAACGCCGTCGCACCGGCAAAATGCGGCATCGCTCTAAAACATATTCGACGCGTTTGGTACGCATTCGGCGATCTACCTGCTTCAAACGCGCACGGAAATGGAGGTATTCCTCAACCCGCATTTCGTTGTAGAGCGGCACCTGTTCCGGCAAATAGCCGAGGTGCTGGCGAACCTCGCGGGACTGCTGCATAACATCGTACCCAGCTACTTTGGCCGACCCGCTGCTGGCCGATAGATAGGTGGTCAGAATCCGCATCGTTGTCGTTTTGCCTGCTCCGTTGGGTCCAAGGAAACCGACAATTTCGCCCTTATCTACGCTGAAGGTAATGTGATCGACCGCCAGCACCTGGCCGAAGTATTTTGTCAAATTGCGCACTTCGATCATCGCCATGGACTTATCCTCATCGAGGAAGCCGGAGAGAGGAAAATGGCCTTATATATTTTTACGCCGCCTGGACAAAAACAGGCCAACCTGGCCAGATTTTTACATTACTCAGTGCGGCAGGCGAAACAAGGGTCGGCTAGCTTGAGAAGTTCCGCGATGGTATAATCCTGAGGGGGAACGACTCGCTGGCCGGGACAAACGATTGCAGCTTCCAAACACCAAGGATTCGGACGATCTGACGACGCATCGAGCCATGCAGGAACTCACTCTGAGCAACCTAGTCCAGCGAGTCCAAACACTCGGTTTGGTAAAGCCGGCAACGATGGAGGAAGTTCTCCACGAACTCCCCTCCGATAGTAGTGCGGAAGACCTTTTGCGCGCGCTGGAACGGCGGGGCTTGTTGACCGCCCTCCAAATCGAGAAGTTGCGGCACGGAGACAAGATCGGTTACTTCCTCGGCGGCTATGTGCTGAAGTATAAGATCGCATCGGGTACGTTTGGCCGCGTTTACCGTGCCGAAGACCCCAGCAACGGGCAACCCGTCGCCATCAAGGTTTTACGACGCCGCTGGGCGGAGGACAAACATGTTGTGGAACTGTTCGTCCGCGAGGCATGTCTCGGCATGTCGCTCAAGCATCCCAACATTGTCCAGACCCTGATGGTGGATCACGATAAGGCGACGGATCAGCATTTCATGGTCATGGAATTCGTTGAAGGCGGCAATTTGCGAGACCTGCTGACGATTCGCAAACGTTTTGAAGTAGGGGAAACTTTGCGGTTACTGGAAGATATGGCGTCGGGTCTTGCGTATGCATTTTCGCGCGGGATTACCCATCGCGACCTCAAACCCAGCAACGTGCTGTTATCCGCACAGGGTACGGCAAAGCTCGTAGATTTCGGTCTGGCCCAGATTTTCCGCTTCGATGAAAGTATTCTGGACGAAGAGGAACGCGTTCAGGTGGAACGCACCCTGGACTACGCGGGTCTGGAAAAAGCTACCAACGCTCCGCCGAATGACACCAGAAGCGACATCTTCTTTTTGGGCTGCATAGCGTACGAGATGTTGACCGGACGACCGGCATTGCAGCCGACCCGCGACCGTCAGTTTCGTGGCAGCAGGGAACGCTTTCTGGCTATTCCGCAACTGCGTCCGGAGGAAGTACAGGGTTTCTTACCGGTGGTGCATCTGGTGCGTTCCATGATGGCTCTCGACCCGAACCTGCGTCCTCAAACACCCCAGCAATTGCTCGAACAGATTCGCCAGGTGCGAGCCCAGCTCGGGCAAACCCTGGGAAATCGCGCGGAAATAGCCAGCAACTCTACGCCCACGGTCACCGTCTTTGTCGTGGAGCGGAATGAGCGTCTGCAGGAGCTTATTCGCGATAAGCTGAAAAAGCTCGGTTACCGCGTGTTACTGTCAACCATGCCCGAGCGGGCGTTAGAACGGTTCGAGCAGCAGCCTTATGCCGGCGTGATCGTGGATGTTGGCAGCGTCGGAGAAGAAGGGGCGGAGGTTTTGCAAAAGCTGATTCGTCGTGCCCACGAAAAAAACCTGTCCGTTGCCGCCTACGCCATTGTGTCGGAAACTCAGAACGATCTCGCGGAGCAATTGCAAAGCGAACCGATGGTGCACGTTTTGCGACGGCCCCTTAGCCTGGGCGATTTAACCAGAGCGGTTACGCAAAAATTACCTCCGGACCCAGCTGGAAAGCGCAGCGACAGGTGAAACAGAACTGTGGCAAGCGCCGGTGATAGTCAGCAAAAGGGCACGCGCTCGGCCAGCCGGTTTTCCAAAATGATCAGCCCATACTACCGCCGGTCATTAGCTGCTTGGGCTGACAGCAAACTTGCTACGGTCTCCAATTTTCCCGCGGCCGAATCTCGTGCGACCAATGTAAGAAAGTTCTTCACTTCGGTTGTTCTCGCATTGGAAAATGCCGGTTGCCTGGCAGTTGGTTGTCCTGTAGCATAACTCTTCAGGAGCCTCGAGCGCAAAGGGATGTGCAGGGGAAGCGAAAGCTGACCATGCTTGCTCGAACCGCTTTTTAGCTTGCTTCAATCGGCCCTGCCTTTGATGTGGTTCGGCACGTAAGCCAGTGCCGAACCCCTGCCAGAAGGAGCCTGCCATGCTGCGTTTGGTAAGTCCGCGCGGGGTACGCTTTTGCGATGGGTGGTCTCGCCGGGAGGTTTTGCAGATTGGTGCCTCAAGCGCTTTGGGGCTGAGTTTGCCGGGATTATTGCGAAACCAGGTCATGGGTGCCCAGAAACGGTTTGCCAAAGCGCGAGCCGTGATTGTCCTTTTTCTTTCCGGCGGGCCATCGCATCTGGACACTTTCGACATGAAACCGGAGGCACCGGAGGAAATACGCGGCACGTTTCGTCCGATCCGCACCAGAGTTCCGGGATTGCAGGTTTGCGAGCATTTTCCCCGTACAGCTAAGCTGGCGGACAAATTGGTGGTGATTCGCTCCGTCCATCACACCACGGGCAATCATCCCGCTGCATCGTACTGGATGATGACGGGCAACCCGATCAATCGCCCCGCTCCGCAATCGGTAACGCTCAGCCGGGAGGATAGACCCCACCTTGGTTCGGTGCTCGCCCGTTTTCTGGGTCCTCGACGGGCCGGACTGCCGGCTTACGTAACCGTACCCGAGCTTATTTCCCCCGTCGGGCCACCGCGACCTGGACAGCACGCTGGTTTTCTGGGAGCAGCGTATGACCCTTACCGGGTCGAGAGGGATCCGAACTTGCCTGATTATTGCCCCGGAGAACTCAGGCTGCCCGACGATCTGAACCTGGAGCGATTGGAAACTCGCCGCTCAATTTTGAAAGTGGTCAATCAGCAAAGCCAGGCCTTGGAGAAGGCGGAAAGCGTGTCGGCAATTGATCCCTATCTGAAGCAGGCATTCGACTTGCTGTCGTCGCCCACAGCCCAGGCAGCTTTCGATATCACGAAGGAACCAGAGCGAGACCGGGATCGCTATGGTCGGCATACGTTTGGTCAATCAGTATTGCTCGCTCGTCGGCTCATTGAAGCGGGAGTGCGGCTTGTGCAGGTTAATTGGGTGCGTCACGACAACGGCAAGGGTGGCCAGGGATACGACAGTCATCGCGACCACCTGGCCTGGTGCGAAAAGGAACTGTTTCCGCCCACCGATGCGGCCCTGGCTTCTTTGCTGGAGGACCTCGAGGCACGAGGATTGTTGCAAGAGACGATGGTCGTGGTGATGGGAGAATTTGGTCGCACGCCGCGATTCAACAGCAATGCTGGCCGCGATCACTGGCCGCAGTGTTTTAGCGTGGTCCTGGCCGGAGGCGGCTTGCCGGGCGGAGTGGTGTACGGAGCTTCCGACCGCATCGGAGCATTTCCCACTTCCCAACCAGTTACGCCGCAAGACTTGTTTGCCACGATTTACCATTTGCTTGGATTGGACCCGGAAACGCTGATATACGACGCCCAGGGACGTCCGTATCATCTGGTGCAAGGGCAGCCGATCACGGCCCTTTTGTGAAACGCGGTTCCACTAACGGATTTGTGCCAACCGAGCGGCGACGCGCGTGGCTTCGATAAGACTGGTCACATCCGCCACGCCCCGTCCGGCAATGTCATAACCCGTTCCGTGCGCCACGCTGGTTCGCACAAAGGGCAAGCCAAGCGTAACATTAACGGCTCGGAATCCGGCCAGGAGTTTGAACGGAATATGGCCCTGGTCGTGATACATGGCTACAATGCCGTCCACTTCTCCGCGAGCTGCTCGTGGAAACAGAGTGTCGGCAGGCCAGGGGCCGGTTACTTCCCAGCCGCGACGACGAGCTTCTTCGATCGCCGGCCGAATGATTCTGTCTTCTTCATCGCCGAATAATCCGCCATCGCTGGCATGCGGATTGAGAGCACAAACGGCCAATCGTGGGGGACGGCGCAGCAGTCTTTGCAGCAGGTGGCCGAGCAGTTCGGTTTTTTCAAGTACGGCCGGTGTCGTAATCCGTTCAAAGATATCCCGCAGCCGGACATGAAGTGTGACGTGTGCTACGCCCCAGCCATTGAGGGTTTCGCTTTGCCAATCGGTGCTCGCTGACCGGCTGGATAACCCATCACCCGGTGCAGCGGGATCATGGTTCCGACATGCGAATAACATCATGGCGAACCGTTGCACTCCACACAGCTCCGCCAGTATCTCGGTGTGTCCCGGATACGTTAGCCCCGCCGCCGCGAGGGCTGCCTTGTTGATCGGAGCTGTTACGATGGCATCCGCATGCCCCGTCTGAACTTCCGCCACTGCGCGGCACAGAAAATCGTAAGCAGCCCCACCGGCAGCCGGGTGAACCTGACCGAAATCCACCGCCTGCAAATCCCGTTCGGTGGCTTGAATGCAGGGTATGACGGTATCCGTAACTGAATCGCTCACGGCGTGGGCTACCGGCTCGATGCGATAGGGCAAACGGAAAAGGCGTGCCTGCCGCCGTAAGCTAGCCACATCTCCCACGACGGTCGGCACACCGAAACGGATCAACTCCGGCCAGCCGCGAAGCACGATCTCCGGCCCGATGCCAGCGACATCACCCAGCGTCACAAGCAGCCTGGGGCGGTTGGAGCGTTGCATGGAAGTTCGTTGGTCGTCACAATTAGTGGGGAATATGGCCGTAACGATTCTACGCAAAGTGTCGGTCGTGCTGAGTCCGAGGGCGAGGATAGCCGGTGCAAACTTGCTGCAAAAGCATCCTGCGCATCCAGCGCAGGCTAGATTGTAGCAAACGAAGGCTCCTTTCCTTATACTAAGAGCAAAGCCAGCAGGAGGGACGACTATGCGTCAAAGCGTTCTTGTAGCGGTTGTAACGGGCATACTGGTCCATTTGAGCCTGGTGGTCGGACAGAACGAGAACAAGCCGGCCCCTGCGAAGCCTTCTCTCGACCGGGCCGAGGTTTTGAAATGGATCGGCAAGCTCGGATCGCCGGAATTTCGCGTGCGTGAGGAGGCTGAAGAGAAGCTGGCCTCTTTTGGCGTAGAGGTGATCCCGTTTCTGGAGGAAGCTTTATCGAAAGAGGCCGATCCGACCGTGCAGCGCCATCTGCGACAATTGCTGGCTCGTTTCAATGCGGCCCCAACACTCACGCCCACGCGGTTGCGGCTGCAATTGAAAGGCGTGACGTTGCAGGAGACAATTCGTGAGCTCAGTCAGGCCACGGGTTACCGCATCGAACTACCCGCCATGCCAGACACCGCCGAAGGCCGCGTCGTTTACAACTGGGATTGGCAAAACGTTACCTTTTGGGAAGCCCTGGATGACTTGTGCAAAAAAGCGGGTGTCAGCTACGTAGAGGGATGGTACAGTGCCAATGGTAAAACCATTCGTCTGGAACCAGGAGAATCGCATCCGAGCTACACCTCGCTAAGCGGCCCGTTCCGCGTAACTGTGGTGGGCTTCCACTACAATCGCTCGCTATCGTTCATGACCGGCCCGACTCGGTGGAATAACAGCGGAACCATCCAACGGAGCGAGTCGCTGAATGTGAGTCTGCGGGTCACCATCGAACCTCGTTATGCATTCACAGGGGTGCGGGATGTCCACGTTGAAGAAGCGATAGACGATACAGGTGTGTCGCGCCAGATGCCCCGACCGGATAATGGCAACCGGTTCGTCAGTTACTACTATGGCGGCGGTCGCATGTACCAGCAGCAGGTTTCTGCCCAACTGCTACCGGGCAACCTTGGTGGCAAGCTGAAAATCTTTCGCGGCCAGATTGATGCCACGGTGGTAGCAGCGGAAAGGCCCATTATCACCTTCGACGACGCTGCTTCGGCCAAAGGCAAACGTGTGGAGAAAAACGGGACGACGGTGCAGGTAGAAGAAGTGCGCGATGACGGCCAATCGGTTCAGGTACGGCTACGAGTGTCGCGCGTGGGCGAACCCAACCGGCGCGATCCCAACTGGGTGCACAGTGTACCGCAGCGGATCAAACTCTTCGATGCCAAAGGGAGCGAACTCAATAGTGGCGGCGCCATGTCCTGGACTACTAACGCCGACAGTGCTGAGGGGACCTTGACTTTCTACCGCGACGACGGCAATGCAGCCCCCAAAATCGGCATCGGTCGGATTCTCGGGGGCAAACCGAAATCCGAGCAATTGAAGCTGGTTTACTACGAGTGGGACATAGTGCCGACGCAAATTCCGTTTAGTTTCCGTGATGTGCCGCTACCCTGAACATGCAACCTGGCAAGTTTGTCCTGAAAACGAGCAAAGGCGGGATCATGGAGGGTCAGGCGGGAGCTATTTTGCGCGGTAAACAATCCGACCTTTTGACAGGTCATACGGCGACAATTCCACAGTGACGCGGTCGCCGGGAACGATGCGGATGAAATTCTTGCGCATCTTTCCGGAGACGTGAGCGGTTACAATGTGCCCATTATCGAGTTCGACGCGAAATTGCATGTTGGCCAGTGCTTCTTTGACACGGCCTTCCACTTGAATACCCGGTTCTTTTGCCATACGCCTTGTTCACCTCCTTTCTTTCGCCGGCGCCATATTTTTTGAGAACCGACCAGAGCATTATACCGGTGGTGGAACCGATACTGCAGGTTGGTGAGCAGGCGTATTATAGTGCAATCGGCACTGCCCGGTTGGAGATACTTTCGTACCGGAGGCTCGAGGCATGGCACACCCGCTTTTTACGCCAGAAGTGCGGCAAATGCTCGAAGAAAACGATGTTGCCGCGATGAAGGCATTTTGCGAAGACCTGCATCCCGCCACCGTAGCGGAAGCGTTGCATGATGGAATTGAAGTGGAGGAGGTGTGGCGGTTTCTGCAGAACACGGACATCAAAACGCAAGCCCGCATCTTTGAGTACTTTCCGCCGGAATGGCAGATTCGCATGGTCGAAGGGGCGGGTCGGCACCACATGGCACGACTCATCGAACAAATGTCCCATGACGACCGCGTGGACCTGTTGCAACGCCTGCTCCCGGCTGTGCGGGAAGGTTTGCTCCGTCTGGTAGATGAAGCTGACCGCCGCGATATTGCCACACTCCAGAGCTATGCCGATAACACTGCCGGCGCGATAATGACCACTGATTATGCCTGGGTCCCTGCCCGCATCACCGTGGCCGAAGCTCTGGAACGATTGCGACTGCAGGCGCCGGACAGCGAGACGATTTACTACGTCTATGTCCTGGATGAGCAGCGACGCTTGCTCGGAGTAGTTTCCTTGCGCGACCTGATTCTGGCGCCACGGCATCGCCTGGTGGAAGACTTGATGGAACGGGACATCATTGCCGTGCACGCCAGCGAAGACCGGGAATCCGTTGCGCAAAAGCTAAGCCGCTACGATTTGCTGGCTATTCCCGTCGTGGACGATCAACAGCGTCTCCTCGGCATTGTAACCTACGACGACGTCATTGATGTGGTCGTCTCGGCAGCCACCGAAGACGTACAAAAGGGAGGCGGTTTGTTGCCGATCGAGAATTACCTGGAGGCGGACTTTTTCTACGTTTGGCGTCGCCGCGTCGGCTGGCTGGCGTGCTTGTTCGTGGCGGAAATGTTTACCTTTACGGCTCTCGCTTACTTTGAGGAAGAAATCGCCAAGGTGGTGGTACTGGCAATGTTTGTGCCACTGTGCATTTCTACCGGCGGCAATTCCGGTTCTCAGGCTGCTACCTTGATCACCCGTGCTCTGGCTTTAGGACAGGTTTCGGTGCAACAGTGGTGGAAAGTGCTGCGGCATGAATTGCTCATGGGCCTGGCTCTGGGAATGACGCTGGGGCTGATTGGTTTTGTTCGCAGTTATGCAGTCGAATGGGTCAATCCCGACCTGCTCAATTTACGGCCTGGCAATCGAGTCGCTGGAGCAGAACCGTTGGCGAATACCACCGAGCGGGCTTTTACCGAGGAAGTCAGGAACGACCTCGTCACTGTGCAACGGTTAGAAGGCTGGCGTTTGGGCGTAATTGTGGGCTTAGCTGTAGCCTGCATCTGTTTATGGGGAACCTTAGTCGGTTCCATGCTGCCGCTTCTGTTTCGCTCGGTTGGGCTGGATCCCGCCTTTGCTTCCAGCCCGTTCGTGGCGACGTTTGTGGACGTAACCGGGATTGCCATTTATTTCAACGTCGCCCGGATGTGGATTCCGAATCTTTAGCCCGCTGACGTCCCCTGTTATTTGCGCAGTTCACGGATTTGAATGTTGCGAAAATCAACGCGGTAGTTGTAACTTTGGAAGCCGATGTGTCCTTTTTCGTTGAGGAGGCCGGGATGAGCCCGTTTTTTCGATTTGGGATCTGGTTGGGCACGATCCTTGTAGTCATCGAGGTTGGCCTGCACCACGGTCTCACCGTTGAGGACGATGGTGATTTTGCGGCCATCGGCAATGATGTGCATCGAGTTCCATTCACCGTGGGGCTTGGTGGCATGTTTTTTAGGAGCCACCACATCGTAAATCGCGCCGCAGTATTGTTCGGGGCGTAAACCTTTCCAATTTTCATCGTCGAGGAGTTGAATTTCCATTCCCTGATAAGCAGGATCGCCTTGCAGGGGCGCTCGCAACGCCACGCCACTGTTACCCATTTTGGGTAGCCGAAACTCGAACCGTAACTCAAAGTCGGCAAACTCCTTTTCAGTCATGAGCCAACCGCCACCGCCGCCTTTACAGTAAAGCAATCCCGATTCCACGCCCCAAACTTCCGGCTTGCCGTTATACACTTTCCAGCCGGTCAAATCTTTCCCGTTGAAAAGCGAAACCCATTCGCCCGCTGCCTGCGCTTGCAGCCTTGGGAAGCAGGAACATGCAGGCCAGACAATGGCGATCGGCATGGTGAAAGTAAACAGGAGCATCGTCCAGTTGCGGTACTTTCCCCACATCGCTGTTCTCCTTTCGGGTGCTAATGCCAGGGGCCACGTCGTCCTTATAGCTGAGGGCACGTGTAGCTTGTTTTCGCAAGCTACGGGTTCAACAAGCGTGCAGTATACACGATCGCCTGGCCGATGGCAAACCTTCGCCGCGCGTTTACTGACTGTTGCCGCTGAGTTCTTTCAAACGCCGGCGGGCTTCTTCCACTCTCTGCGGGTCGGCATCGTGGTTGATCACTTCGCGATAGAGTTGAATGGCTTTGCCTCGTTCTTGCAAAATGCGGTCGTAGATGCGGGCGGCTCGCAAACGGGCATCGCTACTGGTATTGGGATTCCACTGAAAACACCGTTCGTAATACCAGGCCGCCCGACGATACTGCCGGAATGGACGGCTCTCGTAAATCTCGCCGAGCTGGTAAGCCGCGTCGTCAATTTTGTCGCTCTGCGGATAGTAAGTCAGAAGTTGTTGCAGCAACAGTTCCGCCCGCCGCATATTGTCCTCGTATTCCTGACCGTAACCCCGTCCTTTATAGAGCAGGGCACGCCGGAATAATTCGTTCGCCTCTGGAATGTTGAACTCCGGTTTCAGCGTGGGGGGCGGGACATCCAGCTCCAGAAGGTAAGCCCGTTTGGTGATGCGATGAAAACCGATCAACTCTTCCTCGACCCACTGCTGACGCTCCACGTCGCCGGTTCGGACATAGTACTCGCGAAGCTGTTCGAGAGCTTGCTGGTACTGTTTGCGAGCTGCGATTACTTTTTCCACGAGCGGCATTTCATTCTGGGGAAGGTTGGGCTTGCCAATGGTCTGCTTATCCTGAGCAACGCTTACCGTCGTCAACATCGTCGCAGCGCAGCTGACCAAAGTTGCACAGATCGAAGCGAAGCGGGCTGTGTTCATAGCGAGCCTCCGTGCCTGGTTCGCAACGGCTTCAAAGCAGCAAATGCAGGAAGACCGCTCCGGCAGCGGTTAGCTGGAGCTGGAAGCCGGGGCTGGTGGCGGCGGTGCAGGGGTCGGGCGTTCGACCCGGCCAAAGATCATCCGACCGGCAGGGCTCTGGTGTACGCTGGTCACGGTGATCGCCACCTCCTGACCGATGTAAGAGCGTCCCTGTTCGGCCACGACCATAGTTCCATCTTCCAGCCAGCCGACAGCCTGTCCGGGTTGCTCACCTGGACGCACCAGGCGTATGTGCAGAGTTTCGCCTGGCAAGGCCGCGATCCGTACCGCGTTCGCCAGGTCGTTCATGTTCACCACTTCGACACCTTCGACCTGAGCCAGTTTGTTGAGGCTGAAGTCGGTGGTGATGATGCGGGCTCCGAAGAGCTTGGCTAAGCGCACCAATCGCTGATCCACGTCGTCGAGGTTGGACAGCTCGGGCGGATCATTTTCCAGCACCTCGACTTCGACGTGAGGATTGTTCTGCAGGCGTTTCAATATATCCAGGCCGCGCCTGCCCCGTCGGCGCCGTACCGGATCACTGGCGTCGGCAATGTTTTGCAGTTCCCGCAACACGAAGCGCGGCACGATCAGTTTGCAATCCATGATGCGGGTATCGGCTATATCGGCAATGCGCCCATCTATGATGACACTCGTGTCCAGCAAAAGCGGCTTTGGGCCTTTGATCTGCCTGCTAAACTCGACATAAGGGATAATAAAGCGAAAGTCGTTTTTGGTTTGCAATAACGTGCTCACGCACAGGTAGCAGAACAAAAAGGCCAGGAACAGTTGAGCCAGACCCCAGATCTGCTGGTTCAGGCTCGGTTCCAGAATCGGGCGAAGACCAGCGCTTAGCAAATACGCCAGCGACAGCCCCACCAGCAAGCCGAGATAGATTGCTGAAAAGGTCGTGATGTCCTTCTTTGGCGTAAACATATCGAGCGCGACAACTGCCAGCCCCACCAGCATCACCGCAGCAAATACCAGGTAGGGTCCCACTAATTGTCCGAACTGCCCGAGATTCTGAACCCACCAGCTGTCCTCTGAAAACCAGCTCGAAGAGTGCATGGCTAAAGCAGTGGCCACGCCCATGACCATGGCCACAAAAACACCGCGAAGAATGTTGAGCAACATTGGAATCTCCTCCTTGGTGCGAGTCGGTGAGAGCCAACCCGCAACCTGGTTTGTCCCGGAGTGTCGGTGTACCCGGCCAACCGACACTCTCCCTGCCCGTTACTGTTCCGAAAAGCCTCCCTACATCTGGTAAGGCGAGCCTTTCTCAGGGAGGCCGCGTTACCTGAATAGGTTGCCTGTCCCCTGTTCGTCCGAGTTAACTTTACTCACGCTGATACGGATGGAACAGTCTCAGGTACTCGTCTTGAGCAAATCGGTCTGTCATGCTGGCCAAGTAATCGCAAATGGTCTGCTCCAAACCGTCGCTGGCAATGCGCTGGCGGAAAAAGGGAGGCAGCATTCCCGGCACGCGACGGTACTCGTCAAACAACATCCGCAAAAAGCGCTTCGCTTTAGTTGTCATCCGCTGGACACGGTAGTGGTGATAGACCCGATCCCTGAGGAATTCCTCAAGCTGCGCTTTGAGCCGAGCAATTTCCGGGCTGGGTTGCACTATCGGTTCCGGGGCTCGCCGGGCATCTTCGACACTGCGTACCTGAAACGACCGCAACCGCTGTCGGGTATGAGCGAGAAGGTCCTCTACTTGCCAATCAATGAGTGTGCGAACCAGGGCAGCCGGGTAGTTTTCGCGGCTGACCTGACCGTAACGCTCACGCATCCGCTCCTCCGCGAGCCGGCAGAAAGGAACTTCACGCACCTCATCCAATTCGATCAGTCCTAACTCCAGTGCATCGTCGAGATCGTGGGTGTCGTAAGCCAGGCTGTCAGCGGCATCCACGACCTGAGCTTCCAAAAACGGTTGAGCGAAGGTGCGGAAGGGTTTTACCTCCGGTGCTTCCGGACGCTTGCTGTGATAAGAAAGCGATTCCAGCACCTCCCAGGTCAGGTTCAAGCCGGGAAAAGCAGGATAGCGCCGCTCCAGAAACTGCACCAGGCGCAGTCCGTGCCGGTTATGTTCAAACCCGCCGAACTGGGCCATACACTCATCGAGTGCGGTTTCGCCAGCATGACCGAAGGGTGGATGGCCGAGGTCGTGGGCGAGCGCGATGGCTTCCGTCAGGTCCTCGTTCAACCCGAGCTGGCGGGCAATAGTGCGGCTTATCTGAGCCACTTCCAGGGTGTGCGTGAGGCGAGTGCGGTGCTGGTCGCTGTAGTGGTTTACCAGAACCTGAGTTTTATACATCAGCCGGCGGAATGCCGCGCTATGAATAATCCGATCGCGATCCCGCTGATACAGAGTACGGTACGGGTGCTCCGGTTCCTCATGAATTCGGCCACGGCTTAACCGTGTACGCATGGCATACGGAGCCAGAAACCGCTCTTCCCATTCCCAGGGATCCAGCGGGCGAAATATCGGTTCGCTCTCGCCTGGCCTGACTTCGGGGGGCGCGGCAAAAGCCGAGCTGTTACCAGGAGGCTCAAAGCGTGTTACGCTCAGACGGTTTTCGACAGGCATGGCCGTTACTCGGGCAAAAAGCTCAAGGAAAAGAGGGCGTCAGTTGCCTGGCAGGCTAACGCCCGCAGCTCCCGCTTTGCGGTTTGCCTAAATGGGCCGTCAGCAAATCATACAACGCTTCCAGCGATTGGACGATGACCTTAACTTCGGCCAGAACCGGCATGAAATTAGTATCGCCTTCCCAGCGGGGCACAATATGCCAGTGCAGATGACCGGGCAAACCAGCACCGGCTACTTTGCCCAGGTTAATGCCGATATTGAATCCGTCCGGTCGCATAAGCTCGCTGAGCGCGGTTACCATTCGGCTCAAAGTTTGCTGGGAATCCAGCATTTCGTCAGGGGTTAATTCCGCCAGGCTAGCCTTGTGCGCTTGGGGAGCGACAAGTAAATGACCGTTGTTATACGGATAGCGGTTGAGGATCACGACACAATGAGGACTACGGTAAACAATCCAGTGGCGGCGATCGTCGCCCGCGGCCAGACCTGTGCAGATGAAACAGGCATCGTTCGCCTGCCGGTCCTGGACGACATACGCCAACCGCCACGGAGCCCATAAGTTTTTCCACACCGGATGTTCCTCGGCTTGGTGCTCTAACCACGGCGGCGCCATGACCGTGAAATCCATGCTCTAATCAGAGACCGGGCCGGTACGCCTTGGTGTTCACGTTGCCCATTATATTTGTTGCCGCCAGGAACGCCGTCGGTCAGATAATTTTATTGGCCCACTGCGGGCTGAGCAAATTGCTTCGGCATGCTAGGCGGCTTGCCGGATTCGGTTCGGCTTGACACGGGATAAGCGGCTGGCACAATGTACATGCACGATGTAACACATGCAGGTGGGTTCTGGTTACGGCAGCAACTGGTGGATGTGCAACCAGTACCGCCACGGCATGGAGAATGCACGCTTGAGCCGTTTGTCTTTCTGGGAACTGGTTGATCGCAGCATGGGCAGCGAACGCATAGTCAACACGCCAGGAACTTTTACGGAGCGGACGATGGTCAAGGGTGTCCTGAAGCCGGCAAGTCTGAGCCTGCTAGTCGGCGGAACCGTAGTGCTGGCAATGGTTTGGCAGGGTAGTGCACAGGAACTGCCCCCTGCTTTCAACGTTCGCCCCATTCCGGAACGGAAGGCACCCGAAGATCCTCCGCGAGAGGATTTGTGGACGCTGGATTTCCATTTCAAGGATCCCCGCACGATTGAGGTAGATATTCCCGGTCGCGGTCGGCGGATTGTATGGTACCTGTGGTATCAGGTATCCAATGACACCGGGCAGAATCGGCGATTCTCCCCGATGTTTGTCTGGGTGCAGACCACACCAGGCCGAGAAGGGGCATACCGAGACGAAGTGATTCCGGTCGCAGTGGAAAAGATTCGACGTCTGGAAGACCCGCAGAACGTGTATCCAATTAAGGATTCCGCGACGATCACCCAGGTTTTGATACCGTTCGTAAAGCAATTCGACGACCAGGGCAAACGCATTGCCTATCCCGAATACGTTACTGGCGTGGCGACCTGGATTGTAGCGACGCCGGAAGAGGTGCGCACGTTGTCGAAGCAGCCCGAATATGTGCGGAATTATCTCCGACCGGAGCCGGGAGATTTTTACATTTACGTGTTCGGCCTGTCGAACGGTTTCGTTATGGTGGACGACCCCAACGGAAAACCGATCATCAAACAAAAAGCACTGCGGCTGAAATTCAAACGACTGGGTGATGAATTCCGGCAACATACCGATCAGGTGCAGTTCGATCGCTACGAATGGGTTTACGCGCCGCTCGACTTACAAGTTCCGCCGCGGTAACCTGTGAAGAAACCGTAACGGTGCCTGCATGCAATTAGACGGTGCCTGCATGCAATCAGCATGAACCGGTTGCGTAACGCAGCTCGAACAAATCGGTGCTAAGCGACCAGGCGATCGGTTTTTCAGCCCAGACAGGTTCGGAAACGAGAATGGCCCCGCAAGCTAGCCCTGGTCAGGTTTGGGTTCGGGCCAATCGCTGGGAAAGACGTCATGGAGGGGCACCTCCCACTGGCCGAGCCCAGCCCGTACCAGCACAGTGGCCCTGCGTGTGTCCACGCGGATCACTTCTCCTTGTTCGCGCAGAGAAACGATGCGCACACGATCACCAGGCTGTAAACGAGCCCGAGCTTCTGCCAGGGCGCGTTTTTGAGCTTCTTCGCGTTCCAGTTCACGGAGCCGGCGCTCCCACTCTGCTTTCTGCTTTTCAGCCTCGGAGAGAGCTTGTAAAGCCTGCTGGCGAGCGGCTTCCGCTGCCTGTCGGGCTTGTTGCAACCGACGCAGTTCCGGTAACCGCCGGCGACGTTTGAGCCAGTACCAGGCTCTTCGCATTAACCGATTCGGCAACCGCAGGCGTTTGGCGATTTGCAGCGCACAACTCATGCCAAACTGGCCGATGAGCAGGCGATAAGTCGGTTGCAGCGTTTGCGGATCAAACTCGACCGCCGCATTTTGTGCACGCGGATGAGCCAGGGCAAACAGCTTGAGGTCTCCCAGGTGCGTCGTAACCATGGTCAAACATCCGATACGGTCGAGTTCTTCCAGGATGGCGCGGCCCAGAGCGGCTCCCTCGGTTGGATCCGTACCGGCACCCAGATCGTCCAGGAGAACTAAACTGCGAGCATCCGCCGTACTCAGAATATCACGGATGCGGGTAATATGGCCGCTAAAGGTACTCAGCGATTGTTCCAGGCTTTGTTCATCGCCGATGTCGGCCAGGATATGGTGAAAGACGGGCAGGCAGCTTCCTTCGGCGGCGGGAATGAGCAGACCGGATTGCGCCATCAGACACAATAAACCCGTTGTCTTCAACGTAACGGTTTTGCCACCGGTGTTGGGGCCGGTAATGACAAGAATGCGAAAGTCGTCGCCGAGTCGAACGTCAATAGGTACCACCTGGCGAACTGGCGAGGGCAGGGGAGTGGCAGGCCGGGTAAGCACGTTGGCTGATGTTTGCTGAGCATCCGCACTGACGGATTCGGGGCCGGTCGAGGGATTGTTCTCCGCGGATGCAGCCACGGGCGGATGGCGGAAGTAGTATTCGAGCAAGGGATGCCGAGCCTGACGTAGAACCAGCTGCGTTTGGCTGGTGATGACCGGTACGGTCATCTCGTAATCCAGGGCAAACCGTGCTTTGGCGAGGGTGAAATCCAGTTGGGCAGCAGCGGTCAGGGATGCTTCCAACGCATGGGCCGCCTTGCCCACTTGGGCTGTTAGTCGCCGCAAAACACGCTGCACTTCCTTTTCCTCCTCGGCCTTATAAACCGCCCGTTCCGCAGCAAGCGATGCCAGGCTGGCCGGCTCAATGTACACGGTATCGCCGCTGGCCGATGTGCGATGTACGACTCCCGGCAAACGATGACGGTAATTGGCAGCAACCGGCAGAACGTAATGGTCGCCGGACATGGTAGCGTTGGGGAAACGCAAGATTTTACGGATTTCCGGATCGCGCAGCAAACGTTTAATCACAGCCTGGATTCGTTCTTCCAATTCTCGCAGTTGCCGACGAACCTGGGCTAACTCCGGGCTGGCCATATCCAGAACGTAGCCACGAGCATCGAGGCAACCCTCAATACTTTTGGCAATCAGGCCGTGGTCTTCGACTGCCGCGAGCAAGGTACGCAGTTTCGGGAAGCGCTCGTCCAGCTGCATCCGCCAGCGGTATAGGGCTGCCAGACTCCAGGCCGTCTCCCGCACCTGGAGCAACTCTTCTGCTGACAGCGTGCTGCCAATGCTGGCTCGTCGTAATAACAGGCGGATATCACGAAGACCACTGAGGTTGACGTTGGCTCCTTCCCGGAGAGCGCGACATGCTTCCTCGGTGAGCGCAAGCTGGTCGGTGATCCAGGCACTATCCGTAGAAGGTTCGAGTTGCTCTGCCAGCTGGCGACCCAGGGTCGTCTGTGTGTACCCAGCTACCAGGGATCGCAGTTTCGGGTATTCGAGCAAATGCAGCGTGTGGCTATCCATAGGCGGTGAATGTTGCAACTGCTTCTTAGGCAATAGTCAGGAAGAAGGACAGCGACTCTTTTGCGGCGGTCGTCAGCGAAATAATTTACCTGTCTGACGCACCGTCCGTTGCCTGCACCGCTACTGATTCGCATGCGACAGTGTATCGGGGCATTCGGCAGCGGGTGCCCGCTTGCAGGGCAGAGCGAGTAAGTCCGGCTTCACGCGGCACAGATAAGTGAGCAAAGATGCGGTAATGCACGCTTCGACAGCGACGACCGGAAGGTAAGCGACAAAAACCAGCATAACCAGGGCCGACCAGCTTTCCAGACCACCCAAATACAGAACCAACGCATTGAGGGATACCGTCGCCAGAACTGTTCCCCCGCCAAGCAGTGCTCCGGTGAGCCAGGCCCAGCGTAGTCTCGCCAATGCCGGAAATCGTCGAAGTACCGTTTGGCCCAGCACCCACAACACTAACGCTGGCACGGTGTAAATGACCGTGTTCACGCCGAGTGTCAGGAGTCCTCCGTGATTCAGCAACAAGGCTTGCAGAAGCAAGGCCGGGAAAATTGCCAGTGCTGCCCGCGGTCCGGCCAGCAGAACGGCTAGGCAGTTCAGCAGCAGATGTACGCTGGTGACTCCTAGGGGCACATGGATAGAAGAAGCGACAAAACAGGCGGCACTCACCAGCGACAGACGTGGAATTTCCTCGGCCTGGATGCGCCAGGCAGAAAGTGCCAGTAGAACCACAGTGGCTGCCCAGCCGCCCAGCCACCATTTTGTCGCCAGCACGCCATCGGGAAGGTGCACCGCCAGCATAGTCAGAATCCCAACTGTCATATACACAGCCGCCGTGTTCCTGCCGCTTATTTGTCTATCTTGGCCGAAGGCGAGACGCCAAATTGTCGGCGAAACGACTCCGCCAGGGCACGGAATAACTCCTGGGCTGTCGAACCGACCAACTCTTCTTCGCGGGTGAAGCGCCAGCGGACGACATCCACGTCACGATGATCAGTGTCCAGATCGAACCCGGCAGTGAGTCGTTCCAGCTGGGCCAGGTTCCAGCTTCCTTTCGGCACAGCAAAGGCACACTCCAGGTAATCTGGTTGCTTCGTTCGCCAGCGTGCCCAGGGTCGGCGAATATCTGGTAAGCGCAATACCACGGCATCGCGGTAGCCCCAGTCGAAAACCACATCGGGCACCGCTTTCTGCACCCATACCACCAGCGCGGATAAAAGCGAAGCAGGCCACTGACGCTCTTGACCAGGCGGAAAGCCCTTCGCAGACAGATGCCAGCGTTTGCCATCTACTTTCCAGGGCATGAAGTCTTCGGGTTTACGTGACAACAATTGCATCTGGCGGCTGAACGATTGGACGGCCTGTTTGAGGAACTGGCCAAAAGCCTTGCTCTGAATTTCAGAGAGGCGGTGCACGCCCAACTCGACCTGTTGCCAGGGACCGCGCTGATTCTGCACACGCACTCGCGGAGCGTCGCCAAGACCCTCCAGGCCAGGCGTTTCGCTGCAGGGCCGAATGCCCAATTGCGCCTCCAGCTGCTCCTGGCGGAACGTGTTACGAGCCACGCGAAAGCTCAACCAGACCAGCCAGGCATCTCCGGTGTAAGCATGCAAAAACCAACCCTTGCTGCGTTCCTTCCAGGCAATCTCGACCCGTGTGCGGTGATTCCAGTCCGTGGGTGCGAATTCGCCGAGCTGGTGAATTTTTTCATCGAGCCAGAGCAGAATACGGCCATCCCATCGGCAGGGTTGACCGTCGCTGCTATGGCGTTCCTGAGTATGCCAGCGCACGCCATCTGCTTCCCAGGGTGCAAGCACAGCGGGGAGATCATCGCTGGCCGTCGGCACCGATTCTTCCGACTCAACCACCACGGGTCGCCGATCCGCACGGGGACTGCGCTCGAGTGTTTCGGCCAGAAATGGACGTGTATGCGATGGCAGACTACCGTCCGGCCAGGTGAGCAGCGATCCATCGGGCAGTTTCGGCGGAGCGGTGGTTGGTTGGCGACCACTGGTCACGTCTTCCGGCGTCCCGCAGGCGACCACATAGCCACCTGCGTCGCCTGCTTCGGGACCGAGATCAATGACCCAATCCGCGGTTTTGATGACGTCCAGGTTGTGTTCGATAACGACGACCGTATTGCCCAGATCTACCAAGCGATGCAGCACCTCCAACAGTTTGCGGATGTCTTCGAAATGCAAACCGGTGGTCGGCTCATCGAGGATATACAGGGTTCGACCAGTGTTCGGTCGGGCCAGTTCGGCGGCGAGCTTCACGCGCTGCGCTTCCCCGCCGGACAAAGTTGGCGCTGGCTGGCCTAATGCGACGTAATCGAGCCCGACATCGGCCAGGGTTTGTAAAATGCGGCGGATACGCGGAAAAGAAGCAAACACCTCCAGCGCCTGGCTCACCCGCATGTTCAACACGTCGCTGATGCTATAGCCCTTGTAACGGACTTGCAGTGTTTCAGCGTTATATCGGCTACCGCGACACACCTCGCATTCCACCCAAACATCGGGAAGGAAATGCATCTCGATACGTTTCTGGCCATTACCCTCGCAAGCCTCGCAGCGACCTCCCGGGCGATTGAAACTGAAACGGCGAGCCGTGTAACCACGAACACGGGCTTCCGGTAGCTGGGCGTACAGTTCACGCAGCAGGTCGAACACACCAGTGTACGTGGCCGGGTTCGAGGCCGGAGTCGAACCGATTGGGCTCTGATCCACGTTGATGACCTTGTCCAGGTGTTCAATGCCCAGGATGTCATCGCAGGCGGCAACCGGAGTGCGAGCCCGATGCAATTTGCGAGCCAGCGTGTTATACAGAACTTCTTGCACCAGCGAGCTTTTGCCTGAACCACTCACCCCGGTTACTGCTATCAGGCAGCCCAGAGGAAAAGCGACATCCAGGTTTTTCAGGTTGTTTTGTCGGGCTCCCCGCACGATTAACCAGCGGTCCGGCGCGGGCGGTCTGCGAGATGTCGGTACCGGGATAGCCTGACGGCCGCTGAGGTACTGCCCGGTCAGCGAATGCTCCTGTTTCTGGACGGCCTCAGGGCAACCATGGGCGACAATCTCACCACCCCGGTCACCGGCACCGGGACCGAAATCTACAAGGTAATCGGCGGTGGCAATCACCTCGCGATCGTGTTCGACCAAAATCAGCGTGTTGCCTAGGTCGCGTAGCTGTTTCAAAGCGCGAATCAGGCGGCGATTGTCACGGGGATGCAAACCGATGGTCGGTTCATCGAGCACGTAGAGGACGCCGGTCAGGCCGCTTCCCAGTTGCGCGGCAAGCTGGATTCGCTGTGCTTCCCCGCCAGACAAAGTCGGTGCCGGGCGATTCAGCGTCAGGTAATCCAGACCAACGTCCACAAGGAACTGCAAACGTTGCTCAATTTCCCGTACCAGTTCGCCGGCGATCTGCTGTTCCCGGTGGGATAAGCGTAGTTCGCGGAAAAAGGCAAGGGCCTGGCCGAGCGGCAGTTCTCCCAGCTCGTGCAAGGTTTTTCCGCGGAAGCGAACCGCCGCGGCATCGTCGCGGAGTCGGGCTCCCTGGCACACCGAGCAAGGTACGTCGCTAATCAACGCTTCCAGACGCTGTCGCCAGACAGGACTGATCCGCGCGGCCTCCTCCAGTGCTGGAAACAACCCCTTGTATTCAACCCAGAAGCGTCCAGACGCATCTCCGAATTCACCAGGTTGCGAGGCGTCGCCGCAAGTATCATTCGCATGGAGTTTTTCGGTAGGCGTTGACAGCGGATTGACAGCGACGCTTACATTCCCGCCTCCGTAGAAAAGGATGCGCCGGGCAGCAGGCTCCAGTTGGCGAAGCGGAACATCCAGGGGCAAACCGTGATGTCGGGCCACTGCTTCCATGATTTGCCCGAAGAGCGAATCTCGTAAGTCCGACCAGCCGACAATCGCACCTTCGCGTAAACTGCGACCGGCATCGCGGATTAGTGCATGGGGATTAGCGCCCTGCTGGACGCCCAGGCCTTCGCAGGCCGGGCACCAGCCCAGCGGACTGTTGAAGGAAAAGTGATGCGGGTTGAGGGGCTCGAAGCCACGCCCGCATTGATGACAGGCCAGGTGCTGGCTGAATTGTTGCTGCCGCCAGCGTTCCTCGGGCAGGCCGTCCTCGACTATCGCCACCTGCAAAACACCGCAGCCCACTTCGAGCGCCTGCTCCACCCCATCGGCTAGGCGTGACCGTTGGTTGCCGCGTACCACCGCCCGGTCCACGACCACCTGCACCTCGTGCCGCCGGCGACGATCCAAGTTCGGCACTTCTTCCAGAGTGTAGGTTTTCCCATCTACTCGGACTCGAACGAAACCGGCACGCCGCACTTCTTCCCACAAATCGGCGTAGGACTCGGTTTCGCGCCGTTCTAGCGGGGCCAGAATGTAAAGCCTGGTGCCTTCCGGAAAACTCAGCAAACGGTCTATGATCTGGTCCGCGGTCTGGGTGCTGACCGGTACCTGGCAACGCGGGCAATACATTTGTCCAAGCCGGGCGTAAAGCACGCGCAAATAGTCATGGATTTCCGTAACCGTTCCCACCGTCGAACGGGGACTTTTGCTGGTGTTTTTCTGCTCGATACAAACGGCCGGCGAGAGTCCTGTGATTTGTTCCACCTTCGGCTTCTGAATGCCGCCCAGGAACTGTCGGGCATAAGCGGAGAGGGATTCGATGTACCGCCGCTGTCCCTCAGCATAAATGGTGTCCACCGCCAGAGAGGTCTTGCCGGAACCGCTCGGGCCGCAAAATACCGTCATCTGCTCGCGGGGCAGGGCAACCGAAATGTTTTTCAGGTTATGCTGCTGAGCCCCCCGGACGGTGATGTGGGTGATGGCGGAGGTTCGCGCATCACTTGCATCCGAAGTCGAAGTTTGCTCACGTGACGGAACGGAAGTTTGCTCGCGGCGAGACCTGCGTGCCCGGGCCTTTTCGGCTGGCATTGCGGTGGGAGCTACCGGGTTTAAAACACGCTGCAAGGCCTGGCCGGTATAAGACTGCGGACATTGAGCAATGGCTTCGGGCGGCCCGACGCAGACAACGTAACCACCGGCCTCACCGCCTTCCGGGCCCAGATCAATGACCCAGTCGGCGGTCTTGATAACTTCGAGATTGTGCTCAATCACCACAACGGTGTTGCCGCGATCTACCAGTTCGTGCAGAACACGCAAAAGCTTGGCAATGTCGTCAAAGTGCAAGCCAGTCGTTGGCTCGTCCAGAATGTACAGTGTTCGGCCGGTGCTTTTGCGGCAGAGTTCCCGGGCGAGTTTGATCCGCTGGGCTTCGCCACCCGATAGCGTGGGAGAAGGTTGTCCCAGTTTGATGTAATCCAAGCCAACGTCGTGCAAGGTCTGCAACATGGCGCGGATTTTGGGTTGATTGGCAAACAGCTCCAGAGCTTCCTGCACGTCGAGCTGGAGCACCTCGTGGATGTTCTTTCCCTTGAATTCGACCTGCAGGGTTTCACGGTTGAAGCGTCGTCCCTCGCAAACTTCGCATGGCACCCAGATATCGGCGAGAAAGTCCATTTCCAGGCGATTCGCTCCGTGTCCCTGACAGGCTTCGCATCGTCCGCCCGGAACGTTGAAGCTAAAGCGTCCTGGTTTGTATCCGCGAACTCGGGCCGTCGGCAAACTTGCGAACAATTGCCGGATTTCGTCAAACACCTTGATGTACGTCGCCGGGTTCGATCGCGGCGTTCTCCCGATGGGAGATTGGTCCACGGCGATTACTTTATCGAGATACTGCAAGCCCGTAATTTTTCGATGCCGACCAGGAGGCAAAATCCGTCGCAAGCTCGTTTCGTCGTCTTCGTCATCGCTGTCGTTTTTATTCAGGTGCCTTCGCAACGCTCGTAACAACACGTCGTTCACTAAAGAGCTTTTCCCCGAACCGCTCACTCCGGTTACACAAACGAATAGACCCAAGGGGATTTCCACGTCAATGTTTTTGAGATTATTATGACAGGCTCCGTAAATGCGGAGCCGTTCCTTTCCCGGAGACCGACGGCTTTGCGGAATCGGTATCTGTTTGCGGCCACTCAGGTACTGCCCGGTCAAGCTCTCCGGATGCTGACAAATGTCGTCCACACTGCCGCAGGCGACGATTCGACCGCCACGCACACCTGCACCAGGTCCGAAATCCACCACATAATCGGCAGCCCGAATGGTGTCTTCATCGTGTTCCACGACCACCACCGTGTTGCCCATGTCGCGGAGCTGCTTCAAGCTGGCCAGCAGGCGAGCGTTATCACGCGGATGCAGGCCAATGCTGGGTTCGTCGAGAATGTAAAGCACACCCACCAGCCCACTTCCGATCTGTCGCGCCAGCCGAATACGCTGAGCCTCGCCACCGGACAAACTGGGTGCCGGCCGATCCAGCGTCAGATAGTGCAAACCGACATCGGTCAGGAACTGTAACCGTGTGCGAATTTCCTTGAGCACCTCAGAAGCGATATGTTGTTCCAGCGGCGTGAGATGGCGAACGAGATAATCGCTGCTGTCATCGTTGGACTGGGGCACGGCAAACCAGCGCGCCAGTTGACCAATTGGAAGGGCACACACTTCGGGTAATGTTTTGCCTCCAACACGTACCGAGCGAGCCTGCGGATTGAGGCGGGTTCCTCGGCAGGCAGCGCAGGGGACAATCCGCATGTACTTTTCCAGCTGTAAACGTCGGGGCCCAGTAGGAGTTTTCTTGAAGCTGCGGAGCAGTTGCGGAATTATCCCCTCCCACTGGCCATAATGCTTCCAGACATGATCTCGGCCACGCCAGGTAAACAGGATTTGGCGGTCGCCGCTTCCATAAAGCAGCCAGTGCCGATGTTGTGCTGGCAGTTTCTTCCAGGGGCGATTCAGGTCAATTCCGAGCGACTCTGCGACACCCTCGAAAATGTGGCGGCGCCACCGTCCCATGGCATGGAGAGGCCCGATAATTTCGACCGCACCTTCAGCAAAACTCAGATTCGGGTCGGGCACCAGCAGCGCCGGGTCGAAATCGTATTTTTCGCCCAGTCCCTCGCACTCGCGGCACATCCCCTGCGGGCTGTTGAAACTGAATAGTTGCGGCGACGGCGGATCGTAACTCACCTGGCAATGGGCGCAGGCATATTTCGCCGAGAGCAGCATCTCCCTCGACCGCAGTGACTGGTTGCTTTCCTGCTCGGAATTACGCCGCGCACGAGTGTCCACAGTTTCTTCAGGCTCGACTAGAACCAGCAAGGTACCGTCGCTGAGCTGGAGAGCCTGTTCGACCGCATCGGCAATTCGGCTTCGCGCTTTTGCTTCAACCATGATGCGATCCACTACGATCTCGATGTTGTGCTTGAGCTGACGATCCAGGCGCAATTCCTCGGTAATGCGCACCAGCTGGCCATCCACCCGCGCTCGCAGGTAACCGCGGCGTAACATTTCCGCAAACAAATCCTTGTATTCCCCCTTTTGCTCACGAATCACCGGCGCGAGGACGAGGATACGGGTACGCTCGGGTAATGCCAGAATCTGCTCGACGATCTGGTCGCGGCTCTGGGCCTGGACTGGTCGGCCGCATCGCGGACAATGACCCCGTCCCACTCGGGCAAATAAGACACGCAGCAGGTCGTAAATTTCGGTAATCGTTCCTACGGTCGAACGAGGATTGCGTCCGGCCGTTTTTTGCTGGATGCTGATGGACGGCGAAAGTCCGCCGAGATAGTCCACGTCTGGCTTTTGCAGCTGGCCTAGAAACTGTCGCGCATAGCTGGACAGCGACTCCAGGTAACGCCGTTGTCCTTCGGCATAAAGAGTGTCGAAAGCCAGCGAGCTTTTGCCTGAGCCACTTACCCCGGTGAACACGATCAGGCGATTGCGTGGTAATTCCAGGCAAACATTTTGCAGATTATGCTCGCGTGCACCGCGGATGACAATCTTGCTCGTTTCCATTGCTGCTAGGATTATTACAGAGGAAAAGCTGCTGCCCGGGCGTGTTGGCTTTTCAGAACTGCAACCAGAGGCAAGAGATACCCGTTGACCGGAAATCATTGTATGCTAGCGCTAGCAACCGTCGCAGGGAACTCGGCGTCGCCCGCCCACGTCTAAAGAGAGGGAAGGCGTGGCCGACGAAGATCGCCTTCTGATTGACCGCTGCTTGCAGGGCCACGTGGAAGCCTTTGGCGAGCTGGTGCGCCGCTACCAGGATCGCCTTTACAATGCTCTTTTTCGCTTCCTCGGCAATCCGGAGGATGCCCGCGATGTCGCTCAGGAGGCCTTCCTGAGCGCATTTCGCAATCTGAAAAAATTTCGCGGTCGCTCGCAATTTTTTACCTGGCTCTACCGGATTGCTCTGAATCACGCCCTGGACTTGAAGCGACGGGCAAAAACTTCACGGGCCTTGCCAGAAGCAGAGGATTCAGCACACCCCAACGAGCCGCCGGATCGGTCGGTTTCGGCCAGCCCAGACTGGCATTTGCAGCGCAGGGAAGAGGACGAACGCCTGCAACAAGCCCTGGCCAAGCTCTCCAGCGAGTATCGCCTGGTTTTGATCCTCCGCGACATGGACGAACTTAGCTACGAGGAAATTGCCGAGGTGCTGGACATCCCGATTGGCACGGTTCGCAGTCGCCTTCACCGTGCACGCCTCGAATTGCGGCGATTGCTGGAGGAAATGGAAAAAGATAGCGCCAACTCGACCTATTTGCCGGAATTGCAGAGATAAGGGCATACGGAATAAACAGCCATGACCGAGGCAGAAAAACAGTTGCTGACCGCCTACTTGGACGGCGTTCTGAGCGCGGCGGAGAAAGAACGCGCAGAACTGCTGTTGCGAACCTCCGTTGAAGCACGTCAGCTTTTCTCCGATCTGGTCAGCGACTCGCTGCGGTTGAAGTATCTGCGACGGGAGCAATTGCCGACGGCTTTCGCTGACCGCGTAGTTGCGATCCTGCGCGAAGAAGTGGCCAGGTTGGCTCGACGGCAATTGTGGCGGTTACGTATCCGTCGCTGGGCACCGGTAGCAGTTGCGGCGGCGCTGCTACCGTTTATCGCCTGGGGCACGTTTGCCTTGCTCAGTCAAATTTTGACAAGACCAGAATCGCCTTCTGTGGCATCGTCGAGCCAGTCGCAGCCGCAACAGCAAGATTTTGATAGACCTGGGCCCGTGGCATCTGACGCGAATCAATTAGCCAAGCACACCTGGGCCGAACTTGAGCAGAAGCTGCGTACTGGCTGGCAGGAGAGCGTTAGGGCAGGGGAGAGCTGGCAACAATTATTGGCCCAGTCCATCGAGCCGCTTAATGAACTGGCCCGAGCCGCCTGGAACGAACTGGAACCGCTGGTGCTCGGTGATTGGAACCCAGCGGTGCCTGACATCGGTAATCCCGCTGTACTGACCAGCCCTCTGCGCGACACCAATCGGCAGATGTTCCGTTCTCTGGAGTTTAGTTTGCCTCCCATCTTCAGCTGGCAAAACTTCGGTCAAAACGAGGTGCAGCAACTTTTGGGTACCAAGCGGTTCCTCGTCCTGGATGTTTCCTGTCGTGACGGTCGGCGTACCTGGGAGCGGGTGCAGGCAGCTTTCCGAAGTCAGAAGATTCCAGTCCTGCTGGACAGCCGGCTGAAAAAATTCTGGGATCACCACCAGAACACTGTCTTTTTCGTCTATGTTGAAAATCTCAGCCGGGCCCAGGCAGGGGACTTGTTACTCGCTTTGCATCGCGAAGACGTTCGCGGTGCTGGCAAGTCCCCGAGCGAAGCACAAATCCGCAGCATACTGGCCCAGCCTGTGGTTCCGGAAGTTCGGCAACGGCTGGCGGAGTTGTTGGGTTTGCCGACCGGCTTGCTTCCCGAAGCAGACACGTCGCCATCTCCTGCTGCCGACCCTACGGTCGCGGACGACACACTTCGTAAGCTGGAACAGCTAGCCGCGAGGCAGCCGGTCCCGCCCGCCGTAGCCCAGGCAGTAGCATTCAGTCCGTTGCGTTACCCGCCCAGCAAGGAAATCCAGCGGTTTCGGCAACAGCGCGGTCAGGTGCGTGCGGACGCTTACCATCTTGTTCTAATCTTCCGTCCGGAACGCTGAGAGGGTATCGTCAACCCAGGCAGTCAGCTAGCTGAGTTTGCTCTGGCCATTGCGAAATCTGCCCAGCACACTGGGACTCGTTTGTGGTTGGCTTGACGCCGGCTTGCTCGGTTGTACGCTGAACGTGTACTCCAACCATTCGGACTGCCGCATTTCCCCCAGAACCACCAAGGAGACACGACATGACCCAAGCGATGAATCGGCGGCAATTTCTGCAAGCCAGCGGGCTGGCAATAGGCGGACTAAGCTGGGCGGTCCACGAACCGACGAGTAATGCCTGGGCACAACAGGCCGACACCAAAAACTCGTTCGGTGATTTTATCGTCGGGGCCCAAAGTTATTGTTTCCGCAATTTTGACCGCGAAGGAGCGTTGAAACGCATTCAACAACTGGGCCTTCGCTACGTGGAGTTTTTCCAGGCTCATTGCCCAGCCAATAGCACGCCTGAGCAAATCAAGGCCATCCTGCGGATGTGCAGCGATTATGGCATCACCCCCATTGCTTACGGCGTGCAACGTTTCACCAAAGACCATGACGCAAACAAACGGCTTTTTGAGTTTGGCGCTGCTCTGGGTATAAAACACTTCAGTGCCGACCCCGACCCGGACAGTTTCGACAGCCTGGACAAACTCTGCGAACAGTACAAAATCAGTATCGCCATCCATCCCCATGGGCCGGTCGGCAAAGGACTGCATCGCTGGTACAGTGCCGAGGTCATTCTCGCGGCCGTCAAGAATCACCACCCGCTGATCGGCACCTGTCTCGATACCGGGCATTTGATTCGAGCGGCGCAATTGGGCAAGAAGCTTGACCCGGCCGAGCAAATCCGCATTATGGGAGAACGGAACTTCGGCTTGCATCTCAAAGATCACGACAACCAGCGGAAGACCGACGTGATCTATGGAAAGGGCGCCCTGGATGTCGTGGCCGTCATTCGGGCGCTGAAGGAAGTAAAGTTTAATGAGAAGGCTCATCGCGGCTACATCAGCATCGAATACGAAGCCCATCCGGATAATCCGGTGCCTGATATGGCCGCGTGCATCGAGATTCTCCGGTCGGCCATTCGCCAGGTGGGATGATGCGCTCCTCGGGCTAATTGACGATTGCAAGTCTAGCGTTTTCCGGCTAGGACAGAGCGGGGGAAAACGCTGCCAGGCATCTGGCTGAATCCCATGTGCTCACTTCTCCCCTGAATGGAAACTTGCATGGATGAGTACCTGACTCCCGCGCAGATTCAGGAGTTACGAAAGAAACATTACAACGCCACGCTGGTTTACTTGCGCAAGCCCCATAGTGAACTGGCGGTGATGCGGGTGCGCCCGGATTTTCCTATACCGCCTCACAAGCCTGGACAGTACAGCACTCTCGGTCTGGGCAACTGGGAGCCGCGGGTTCCCGGCTGCCAGGAGGAACACCTTAGCCCATCCGACTGGACGCGAGTGGTGCGACGGGCTTACTCGCTGTCCCATCCGATTCTCGATGAACAGGGGCGCTTGATCGAACGCGACGTCCTCGATTTCCTGGAGTTTTACATCGTCCTGGTACGTCAAAGTGGCACGGAAAAAGCCCCCGCACTGACCCCACGACTTTTTGCTCTGCGCGAAGGCGACCGCCTCTACCTCGGCGAGAAAATCACGGGCCATTACACGCTCGATCCCGTCCGCCCGGAAGATACAGTGCTTTTCCTTTCCACGGGTACGGGCGAAGCGCCGCACAATTACATGATCTGGCGGCTGTTGCGCGACGGTCATCGCGGACGGATCCTGGCGGCTTGTTGCGTTCGCTACTGGCGCGACCTGGCTTATCTGGAAACGCACCGCCGGCTGGTTTCCATGTTTCCCAACTATCGCTACTTGCCGATGACCACTCGCGAGCCGGAAAATGCTGGCCGTAAAATGTACATACAGGATTTGATTGTGAGCGGCGAGCTGGAAAAAGCGCTGGGTCAACCACTGGACCCGGCGACGACTCACGTCTATCTGTGTGGCAATCCTAACATGATTGGTGTGCCCAAACGCGATCCGCAAACTGGACAATGGCAGTTCCCGCAACCGACGGGAGTCGTAGAACTACTCATGCAACGCGGTTTCCGACCCGACGAAGGCAAAGTCCGCGGCAACATTCACTTCGAGGAGTACTGGTAGCATATCCGGGGAGCAATCCAGCAGAAGGAGGAAACGGGTGTCAGCGGTTGATATTGTTGGCGGCTATCGGTTGCTGAAATTGATGAGCCAGGGGCAGACCAGTCAGGTCTGGGAGGCAGTCGAGCCCACCAGCGGTCGCCACTATGCTGTCAAAGTGTTGCTGCCAGAATCGCTTCGCTCTCCCCAGCACATTCAGATGATGATTCACGAAGGGGAGGTGGGACAGAAGTTTTCTCACCCCAACGTCATCCGCGTGATCAAACTCGGGCCGGATCGCAAGAATCCCTACATCGTCATGGAGTTTTTCCCGGGCATGAATTTGAAATTGCGCACGGCCCGCCGAGTGGATCCGCGCACCGGGGAACCGTTGCAGCAATACCTGGTGGTGAGGGAGAACATTCACCGCATCATTGAACAGATTGCCAAGGGACTGCTTCATGTTCACCAGCGCGGCTATGTACACCGCGACGTGAAACCGCACAACATCCTGGTCAACAGCAGTGCCGAGGTGAAAATCATTGACTTCGCGCTGACGAAGAAAATTCAAAAGTCCAGCTGGCTGAGCCGAATTTTTGGCAAGAAAACCACAGCCGCCGGTACACCGTCGTACATGTCGCCAGAACAGATACAGAATCTCGACATCACGCCAGCTTCGGACATTTACAGCTTAGGCGTGACGCTTTACGAACTGGTAACCGGACGGCTGCCGTTTGCCGGTGCCACTCCCGCAGACCTGCTACGCAAGCATCTGTACGATAAGCCCGCCTCGCCGCAAATCGTCAATCCTGAAGTCACCGACGAATTCGCCCAAATGATTATGCGGATGCTGGAAAAAGACCCGAAGAAACGTTTTCCGGACCTGGCGCAGTTTCTGAGCGAGTTTCGGACGGTTCGCGTTTTCAAAGGCGATAAACTCGAACTGGCCCAGAGTTAGAGAGACCAGGGCCTATCCTGCCTGCGCCCGAACGGCACTGGCAGCGCCTGACGCTTTTGCTAAACTCACTGTTGCGTCTGATTGAAATTTGGGCCTGTCCATTTCTGGCATGAAACCGACCTGCTAGCCGTCCCAATTTGTCAAAATCGCGAGTCAATCCATGGCCACGACCTATCGTCTGCCATTCGAAAAGGAAATTTACGAACTGGAAGAGGTGCTGGCACGGCTGGAGGCCGACGTCGAGAAAAAGCTGGCCAGTGCCGAAGAGTTGCAACGGGTTCGTCGGGAACTCACCAATCTGAAACGAAAGATTTATAGCAATCTTTCCGCCTGGGAAACCGTGCTGGTGGCTCGTCATCCGGAACGGCCTCAGTTTCTCGACTACGTCGAAGCTATTGCGGAAGATTTTGTCGAACTGCATGGCGACCGGGCTTTCGGCGATGACCGCGCTATTCGCACCGGTTTTGCCCGTATCGGGGATTACAAGGTCATGCTCATCGGCCATCAAAAGGGGCGAACGTTGCAGGAACGGCAGCAGTGTTTTTATGGTTGTGCCCATCCCGAAGGATATCGCAAGGCGATTAAGAAAATGAAACTGGCTGCCAAATTTCGCATCCCCATCGTTTCTTTGATAGACACGCCCGGAGCCTATCCAGGCATCGGAGCAGAGGAGCGGGGCCAGGCTTATCTGATCGCCGAGAATTTGCTCGAGATGTCGCGCCTTCCCACGCCGATTATTTGCGTGGTTATAGGCGAAGGCGGTTCCGGTGGCGCTTTGGGAATCGGTGTGGGCGACAAACTGGCCATGCTCGAGTTCGCCTATTATTCGGTAATCAGCCCCGAAGGTTGTGCAGGCATTCTGTGGAAAGAAGCTACCGATGAAACCAAGGCCCGTGCTGCCGACGCATTGAAACTCACCGCTCGCGACCTGCAACGCCTGGGCGTGCTCGATGATGTGATTCCCGAACCACTCGGCGGCGCTCACCGCGACCCACGAAGCATGGCTAACACACTGAAGACTTACCTGCTTCGTTACCTGCGAGAGCTGCGGGATGTTCCCACCGATGTCCTGTTGCAGCGGCGGTATGAAAAGTTTCGTCGCATGGGAGTCTTTCTGCGCGGCGTAACTGCAACCAGCAACCAGACCGGTCAGGCCGGGTCGAGCAATGCTTCAGCTACCCACGATTCGGCAGACGCTCCTTCCGCCAACCTGACCCTGGACGAATCTGCTGAGGCGACCGAAAACAGCAATTCCGACTCCCAGCATTGAACCGCGTCCTGGCGAAATCGTCGCGGTGATGTATGGTTCGGCCCGATGCTCAGCTAGATTTTGGTACGCGTGCTAATCGAACATAACGGCAGTTATCGGAAGTTGTTTTCGGGCGGCCAGCGGATTCCGTTCGATCGCCGGCCATTCCCAGTGTTCTTCCACAACTTCCGATAACCGCTCTTATGTTCAATTACGCTACTGTAAAAACCCAGGAAAATCCGTGGTTTGTTGTTCGAACCCCGGAAGTGAAACCGAGCGCATTCCAGGCTCACGTGACAGCCGAATCGGCGAAGGGCTCCAGTCAGGGTTGCTGTTCCGGCTGCCAGCACGTCCGACCGAGATGGTCAACGTATCGCTTGGAGGATTCGAGGACATTGCTGAGAGGGATCGCGCGACTGTTGGGCGTGTCGAGTCGGTTTGGATTCCGTACAACGTAAGCGGCAACGGGTGGAAAGGACGGGATGAAGCATGAGTGAAGCTCCGGTATGTGATGGCAACATTGGGCCGCGCGAACGGCGTAAGCGACTGGTGATTGGCTCGCTGAGTCTGGTTGTCGCCCTTGGCCTTTACGTCGTGCTGATCGCGTTGCAGGTCGAGCGAATCTGGCGCCTGGCATTATTTCTGCCGATCTGGTTCTGGCTTCTGGCTTGGTTGGAAGCGCGGGGTTCGACCTGAGTCGTCATGGCTGCACGCGGGACGTGCAATTGGGATAATGGCGAAGTTGTGCAAACCGACGTCCAGGCGGTTGCGGATGCCCGCAGGCGGACCCTACGGATTGTCGTACAATCGTTGCTGACTGCCCTGCTTCTCACCATCGTCATTTACTGGCTGCCATAATATGCCTGAGCACGCCTGGCTGAGGGCGAAGAGGATTCGGGAGATGAAATATGCCTGGGGAGCCCGAACGGCTCTTGCGTGTCGGGATGGTCGGGATGGGCATGATTTTCGACGAAACCTATCGCCCGACCCTGGAAAAATTGCACCGGCGTGGACTCTGGACACCCGAAACAGGGCGAGTTGCTGTTGAATTGGCCGCGGTAGCCAGCAAAACTGGCAGGCGGGCAGAAAAGTATCGTCAACAGGCTGCCGATCGTATTGCCCCGTTCGTGAGCGTGACCGAACCGGACGCGGTCAAAAAGCTTTTGGAAGTCGGCGTGGATGTTGTCTGCGTCGCTACTCCCGATGACCGGCACTACCAGGCGGCACGATTGGCCCTGGCTGCCGGCAAACACGTGCTCATCGAAAAGCCTTCCGTGTTGCGGATGCAGGAACTCGATGACCTGTTGAACTTGGCCAAGGAAAACGGCGTCCTGGCCAAAGTCGTCTATCACAAGTTGTTCGATCCCGACCATAAACGTTTGCGAACGCTTGTGGCCGACAAGGTCCTTCGCCACGTCAATCACGGCTATTGTTCCCTGTTGGAGCCAAAGCAAATCGGAACAGCGCAGTTCGCCGAGTGGATTCACGGTCGCAATCCGGGAAGCTATGTTGCGGTGCATTACGTGAAGCTGATTGATTTCACGTTTTTCCATGGGACAGCAGCGAGATTGGCGAGGATCACGGCGACCGGGCAGCGTGGCATCGTTGCTGAGCCGAACGGACCGACCTGGGATTCGGTGCAACTGCGAATCATCTACGTTTATCCCGACGGGCGAGAGGCAGCATTCGATATCCATACCAGCTGGGTTACGCCTGATAATTTCCCCGGATATGTCGAGCAAGAGGTGCAGTTTCGTTTCGATAACGCGGTTTGGAACGCCCATCAGCGTAAACGCGGTGTGGAAGTAACCATCGAAGGAAGAACGCCACACGAGTTCAAAATCACGCCCAATCACCATTACAACGCATGCTTTCTCGAACCGTGGGGCGAACGCACACAGCGCGGTTATGGTCTGGAAGCAATTGAGCGATTCTTTGAGGAAGTGGCTTACGTGGAATTTGGCGGACCTAAGAGCCAACGAACGGAACGATTGCAACAGATGCGAGCGCTGGCTTACAACGACCTGTCCGCCGACCGCCATACCGTGGCTGTGGTACATGCGCTGGAGGCGATCCTGCAGCGACATGTTCAGGGCGAACCGGATGCGGTAGTCTGGGTGAATCATCCCCGCGGTGGCCTGGTGCTGGCCAGTCCGGGTCAGTCAGAACTGGAGGTGCTTTATGAACCGCGAGTGTAACGGCGAATTAGTGGGATTACCGCCCATTCGCGTGGATTGGCATCAGGCATCGGCTATCCAGCATTCTGGCGAACCCCGGGGCAATGCGGTTCGCGCTATCCTGCAGCAGTTGGAACCCCGGACGCAACGAACCTACACGCCGACGCAAGCGGTGCTGGCTAGGAGTGCCGGCATTTTTCACTGGACGCCGGACGGTCGGCGGCTTTACGATTTCACTTCCGGCGTGCTGGTTGCCAATCTGGGACACAATCCGCAGTTGTGGCTGGAACGGTTCTGGCATTACCTGGGCTGGTCTTCAGCGTGGCGGGAAATTGCGAACGGTAGCGCCCCAGGCAGTTCTTTTCCGGGGGCCCAGCAGGCTAATCAACCATTTGCCGTAGCGGTGCCGCTGACCAGTTACAACGCCCTGACCGAATTAGAAGCGGAAGCAAGCCGGCGACTGGTGGAGTTGGTGCGTAGCCGACCCGGCGGAAAGCGGCTCGAACAGGTGTTGTGGGCCGCTTCTGGGTCCGAGGCGGTTATCAAAGCGTTATGGGCTGCTTTAGCTCGCGATCGGCAGCGCGACATCATCCTGGCTACCCGATATGGCTTTCATGGCAAGAAGGGTCTGGCCGGCGCTACCACCGGTTGCGAAACCGACCGTGAGCGCGATCCACGTGTTCGCTTTATCAGCTTCCCTATGGAAGAGTGCCGCGATGTGACCATGCGGGATCATCCGTTTGACGCGACTCCTTACCAACGCGAGCTGGACAGTTTACTGGCGCAGTATGGTCGGCGGATCACCGCGGTGATTACGGAACCGTATCTTGGTGGCGGTGGCTCTTACCATCCCCCGAAAGCCTATTTGCAATTGTTGCAGCGTTATTGCCGCGAGCATGATTGGGTGCTGATCCTGGATGAAGTGCAGTCGGCTTTTGGCCGGACGGGGAAATGGTTTGCTTTCGAGCACTACGGAATCGAGCCGGACATGGTGGTGCTGGGCAAGGGTCTGGCGAACGGTGTGCCTGGCGCGGCGGTAGTTGGGCGAGCCGACCTGTTTGCTGCACTCGATTACGGCGAGGGTTCGGATACATATAGCGGCAACCCACTCACCTGCGCCGGGGTTCTGGCCACGCTGGATTGTTATGCCTGTCAGCCAGTGCTGGACAACGTGCGGGAGGTTTCGCCGATCATCGAGGCGGGGCTTGTCCGATTGAAAGACCTGCCATTCGTTGGTTACGTCCGCGGGGAGGCTGGCGGCATGGTCTGGGGGATAGAAATGTGGGACTGGGGCGGTCGCAGCGCTGCCGATTGGGCGAGCGACTTTGTTCTGGAGTGCTATCGCGGCAACGGTGAGACCGGCATCCACCTGCTCGGTCCCCTGGCGAAAAAAGTGATACGCATTGCCCCGCCGCTGGTCATTACGCCGCAGGAAGCCGAGGACGCGCTGGAACTGATGTACGTCAGCGCATCACGACTGGTGAACAGCTGTGTGTTGTGCTCCTGAGGTTTTCAGGGAAGCTCTTTCAGCTGTAAATTGCGAAACTCGATGAGCCAGCCTTCGGCTTCCAGTCCGATTTCGCCGCGGGCTACCTGACACTCTTTCCAGTGAGCGGTAACGTAACCGTTGATCCAGAGAATGATCTCCGGACCGCGGCAGGTGATTTCGTAAACGTTCCATTCGCCGGCCGGTTTGCCACGTTGCGGCTTTGTATCGCCGACACGAAAACGAACTTTCTTGCCGCCGGCCAGGGTATCGCCGAAAAGGAAACCAACATTTCGGTCGCCGACCTGAGCCTGATGCCAGATGCTACCATCCGGCGAGTTTCGCACATAAACGCCGCTGTTATAACCCTTCTTCCCTTCGACTGGGACAAACCGCCATTCGACGTGAAAAATGAAGTTAGTCAGTTCCCGCTGGTATTGCAGATTCTCATGTACCCCCACGCCGTCGCAAATCAGTACCTTGCGGGTTTCATCCACGTGCCAGGGATTTTTCGTGCTGAGTTTGCCTCCTGCCGGAACCGGTACACGATGCCAGCCTTCCAGGTTCTTCCCAGGAAGGATATCTTTCCAGCCTTGCGGATCGGTTTCGAGAGCACTTTTGCCAGGTTGATCGGCATCGGCCTGCTTTGCCAGGTACGAATTCGACTGGAGCAGCAGTGGCAGAGCAAGTACGAAAACAACGAACCAGTTCCGCGGGCATTGCTGCATGGTGGGACCTCCTGTGGTTGGAAAATTGCTCAGGCGGGCAATGAGCATTTCTCGCTCGCAGTACGTATCATAACAAAGCCAGTGTCGGTTGGCAGCTTTTCCCCTGAAAAGCAATCCACAGCCTGCGAACCAGCAACTAGAGCCCCTCTGCTGCAACAAGGGTACGAGACGAACAAAGAGAAACTGGCAAGCCTCCTGACACACATGCGAATTCGCGCCTGGCTCAGTCTAATCGCGCTGCTTTTGATTATTGGAGCCACATGCTTCGGCGCCCATCTGGGCTGGATGTCAGCGCTGGGGCAGACCGTGGACGATCTGGTGCTGGCGCTGCGCGACTGGTCACAGGCCCGCTACGGTCTGGAAGCCCTGGCCAGTCATCCGGCTCAGGTGAAGGGTTTGCTCGGGGTGACGCTGGTGAGTCTGACTTGTGGGGCCGCCAGTGCGCTGGTGATCAGCAATCGCATGGCGTTTTTCAGCGATGCCCTGGCCCACTGCGCTATTGCCGGCGTGTCGCTGGGCTTGATTATGAACCTGCTCGGCTGGATCAGCGGCGAGGAAGGGATTTTGACGGTCATGACACTGTTAGGAGCGGCGGTTGGGCTAGGCATTGCCGCGGTGCGGGAAAAAACCGCACTGGCTAACGATACCGTGATCGGCGTCTTTTTTGCTGGAGCCATGGGCCTGGGGGCGGTGCTCATCAAAGGCATCAGTGCTGCTCGTGTTCGCGGCTTCAGTCCGGAGAATTTTCTTTTCGGCGAGCCCCTGGCCGTTTCCGGTCTCGACCTGGTGCATTTCTGTTTGCTTCTGGTTGGGCTGGGATTGTTTTTGTGGTGGCTTTACAATCCGCTGGTGTTCATCAGCTTTAATCCCAGCCTGGCGCATGCCCGTGGTATATCGGTGCGGCTGGCACAGTATTTGTTCATCGTCCTGCTGGCGTTTGTCGTGAACTATTGCGTGAAAGTCGTGGGGGCATTACTGATCAACGCCATGCTGATATTTCCCGCAGCCACGTCCCTCAACCTGGCCAGGAACCTTCGGCAGTATTTCTGGATTGCGATTGGGGTAGCTCTCCTGGCCGGGCCGGGCGGAACCTGGCTCAGCTACACTCTGGTGCTGGAGATCGGCCAGGTGCGTCTGGCACTGGGATCGGGCGGCATCATGGTCGTGGTGGGTGTCGTCCTCTTTTTTACGTCCATGCTGATAGGAAAATGGCTCCGGGGACCGCGTCCGGTTGTGCCACTGACTCACTAGCCGCTGCTTGCTATCGCTTTTTGAAAGGGGCGTCTCTCCGCGGCCTGGTGCAGGTGGAGACTATCCAGAGGCGCAGGGCTGTCGAATTGCGATGCGACCAACCATCGCAAACGACCTATCCGACAAGCCGGGAGCTTGACTTGCAATGACCGAAAACGCGGTGGAGCGATTTCTTGTCATTTTCATCAGCATTTTTTTCGAAGCATTGCCTTTTATCGCATTGGGAGCGGTAATTTCCGGTGCTTTGGAGGAACTTTTGCCGCAGGGGACCATTACAAGGTTGCTGCCCCGGCGTCGAACTGTGGCGGTGGCGGTGAGCGCTTTGCTTGGTCTGATTTTCCCGATGTGCGAATGCGGGATCGTGCCGGTCATGCGTCGGCTGTTGCGTAAGGGACTCCCGCTCAGCTGTGCGATTGCTTACATGCTGGCTGCTCCGGTAATCAATCCGGTAGTGATGGCCAGCACCTGGGCGGCCTTTTCCGGTGATCGCAGCGGTCTGGACGGCTTGACCTCGCTGCAAATGGTGAGCCTGCGCGTGGGTTTGGCTTTTCTAACTGCCTTCACTGTAGCGCACGTGGTTCACTGGGCTGACCGCCGTTATGGGCTGGATGCCCTGCTATTACCAATCCGCGGCGTCAACATGAACCGAAACAGTCGGGAATATGGCAACAATCCAGCACACGATCCACCCGGTACCATCGGTCTGGAAGTTATCGAATCCCCGAGCGCTCACACTGCGGCAAAAGAGCTTGGCGAGCACCATAGCCACTCCCATCCTCATGAACATGGCACCATGCCGCGGACTACACTGACCTGGCGCATCTGGTTCCGACTGGTCAACATCGCCGAGATCGCCATCCACGATTTCCTGGAGATCACCTGCTTCCTGATTCTGGGTGCAACGCTGGCGGCCATTGTGCAGAGCGCCGATTTACTCAGTTACGCGCCGATGCTGAAGAACTCCCCTGCCCTGGCTGTGCCGGCGATGATGCTTCTGGCCGTGCTTCTTTGCCTGTGCAGCGAGGCGGACGCATTTGTTGCTGCCAACCTGATCGCCATTCCTTTGGGTGGAAAACTCGCTTTCCTGGTGCTGGGCCCTATGCTGGATTTGAAGCTGTACCTGATGTACACTCGCGTCTTTCGACCGCGGCTAATCTGGACGATCATCGGGAGCGTCGTGCTTACCGTCGGTTTGCTGACCCTGGCTACGCATTATCTGGACCCGATGGTGCGAAATCTGGTGTCATCTTTTACCAGTGCGGGAAGCGCTGGGGGAACGTAGCGTACATTCTGGCAGTCGGGGCGCCAACATAAACGAATCAGCACGTGGGTGGAGACGAATTTACCTCGCGGTTTGCGAGCTTTCGTCCGTGCGATTAGAATGGCGAGGAGCTCATAATTTACATGCCGCGTGAGGACATGGGTATGCAGAACAAACGCTATCTGGTGGAACAGCTTTGGATGCTGGGCGTCGGCTTGATTTATGCGGGGACAATGGTGTTTGATTACTGGCGAGCGGCCAGCGGGGAACGTACACCTATCAGCACCGTGGTGCCCTGGATTCAGCAGATGATTTTGTACGCCGGGATCGCGCTGGCCGGGTTAGTTGTGCTTCGCGCCAGCTGGGTGATCTGGTCCACACGGCAGTTACGCCAGCACGGTGGCCTGCATCTGGTGGGTGTGGGCGAACATCATCACCACGACCACGACGAGCACGAAGAATGCTGCTGTGTGCCTGTTTCGGAACTGGCAGCTTTGCGGGAAGGGGAAACCGAATCGCCGCCGGTATCCAGCCATGCCCACGGTCACGAACACGAACAGGATTGGTCGCCGTGGCGGTTCTTTGTGCTTCTGGCGCCAGTGTTGCTTGTGCTTCTGCCGCTGGATTGGGGTGAAATGCTTCGGGCTTTCGAGCGGAGCAAAAGCCGGGTCGCTACGGAAGCCATCAGCGGTGGGCTGGCCACTCCTGGAGATAGTTTACTGGCATTCGGCTTGTGGAGTCTGAGCCACGACCCGTTAGCGCGGAGCGTGGCGGCTGCGATGTGCCAGTACCGTGCGGCCGATCAGCCAGCCAGCCTGGAAAAAGCACTCGATTATCTGGAAGAAAGCACCGAAGTGCCGGAATCAGCGATTCGTCGAACTGACGTTGTCCAGTTGGAGCAGGTTGCCTACGTGCCAGCCCAACGGGAACACTGGAAACAATTCCGTCGCGTTGAAGTCGAGGGGCTTTACCAGCCGGTGCCCAAACGGCCAAACCAGTTCGCAGTGGTACGCCTGCGCATGGCCTGCTGCGTCAACGATTCCCGGCCGCTTTCGGTCTTTGCAGTTTCCCGGCGACCGGTCAGTGGCATTCAACCTGGGGATTGGATTCGCGTTCAGGGGCGGCTGGATTTCGTCAATTTGCCGGATGGCTCCTGGAAGGCCGTGATCCATGCCTATCGGGTCGAGAAGGCTCCCCTGCCTCCACCGGCCCAATTTTATGTTCAGTGACCAGCCAATGTCGCAAAAGGAGACCAGATATGCCACGAACGATGCTCATGAGCTTGTCGCTAGCCCTGAGTCTGACGGTCGGGCTGCAGGGAACAGTCCGCGGCTGTCCGTTTTGCAGTGCTCAGGGCGTAACGCTGGCTAAGGAGCTCGAGCAGGCGAGCTTCGTTGTTCACGGCAGACTGACCAATGCCCGCCTGCTCGACGCTCAGGAAGGTACCGGCACGACCGATCTGGTCATCGAAACCGTCATCAAACCCCACGAGTATTTGCAGGGCAAGAAAATCATCACCCTGCCTCGATACGTGCCTACCGGAAACCAGCAGGATATTCGCTTTATCGTTTTTTTCGACATGTTTATGGGTAAGCTCGACCCGTTCCGCGGCATCCCCGTGAAGGACAAGGCACTGGTGACCTACATGCAAAAAGTGCTTGAGGTGAAAGACGCCAAGCAGCCCGAACGCCTCAAAGTGTTTTTCGAATATCTGGATCATCCCGATCCGGAAATCAGCGTGGATGCCTACAAGGAGTTTGGCAACACCAGCCTGGCCGATGTGCTGGCATGGGTGCGTAGCAGCGATCGCGATTACCTGCGCCGCAAGCTTATCGCCTGGCTGCGCAACAAGGAGACACCGGCGCTCCGTTATGGCTTTTACGCATTCTTGCTGGGACTGTGTGGCCAGGCGGAGGATGCTGCGGTGCTGCTGGAATTAGTCCACAACCGTGAACGCGACATTGTTTCTGGACTGGACGGCGTGCTGACGGGGCTGACCTTGCTGCGACCCGAAGAGGGCCTGAAAGCGATAGACCAGATTCTCAGCAACGAAAAGGAAGAATTCACACGCCGCTATGCCGCACTCCGGGCGGTGCGCTACTTCTGGGACAATCCCGCTCCCGGCATGAAACAGGAAGCGTTACTGGCAAGTGCGGCGAAGCTGTTGAAGCAAGCAGACATAGCCGACCTGGTCATCGAGGATCTCCGCAAATGGCACCGCTGGGAGTTTGCTGAGCAAATTTTGGCTCTGTACACTCAGCCCTCGCACAATGTGCCTATCTGCCAGCGTGCTATTCTGCGTTACGCTCTCACCTGCGCCCAACAAGCTCAGGGAAAACCTGCTGAACTGGCTCAGGCATTCCTGGCGGAGCGCCGGAAGCAGGAACCCAACCGTGTCCGTGATGTTGAGGAGTTGCTCAAATTCGACGAACAGTTGAGCAAGCCGGGTGGTCGCTGAGCCGAAAAATTCTGCCGCTGGAAATGGCGTAATCGCTGCCCTGCCCTCGACTATTCGCCCTTGGTGTCGTGATGGGTTAGCTTGTATAACAGCTAGCAACTGCTGCTTTGCTCGCGCAATTGCGTCAGTTCGCCGATCTGCTAAGCCTCAACTTCAGGAAATGAGGAATCCAACTATGCGCTGGACTTGCGTAAGCGGTTCGCTGCGGCCAATTGAAGCAGACTGGCTGATTGTGCCGGTGCTGGAAGATGCGACCGGTAGTGCTGCGCAGGAGTTCAATGAGCTGGCGAATGGGCTATTGACGCGGCTGCGTGAAAGCGGGGATGCGCGGGGAAAACTGGCGGAAACGGTGCCGCTCTTTGCGGGACCTTATGGCTCGGCCAAACGCGTTTTGCTCTTGGGACTGGGTAAAGCCGAAGAGCTGGATCGGCGGTCGCTTTACCGTGCCGGCTTTGCTGCGGGGAAATACGTCTCTTCTCGGAAGCACCATCGGATTGCCCTGGCCATTCCCGAACCAGTTGGACAACTCACCTGGGCCGACATGATCCTGGGTCTGGGGACGGGACTTTATGCCGCGTACCGAGGGCCAGGTATCCGCCAAACTCAACCGGATCGTCATCCGCCGGAGGAAACCTGGCTGATTGTTCCTTCCCAGGCCCCTGGCGAAGTTGCAACGGCGACATTACGGCGAGTGGAAACTGAAGGCCGCGCTATTCAGCTAGCCCGCGACCTGGTCAACGAGCCTCCGTGTGATCTGTATCCGGAAACTTTTGCCCGCCGCGCCGAACTGGTTTGCCAATCCGCGGGCATCGAATGTACCATCTGGGACGAAAAACAGTTGCTGGCTGAGCGAATGGGTTGCCTGCTCGGCGTGGCTCAGGGTTCTGCACGACCACCGCGGGTCGTGATTCTGCGTTATCGCAACGGTGGCGATAAACCGACGCTGGCCTTATTGGGCAAAGGCGTCACCTTCGACAGCGGCGGTCTTTCATTGAAAACCAACGAGCAGATGCAGGATATGAAAGGAGACATGGCCGGGGCAGCAGCGGTGCTGGCAGCGGTGCAGGCGATCGCTGAACTTCGCTTACCGGTGAACGTCCTGGGATTGCTCGCGCTGGTGGAAAACATGCCCAGCGGCCAGGCTTTGAAACTGGGCGATGTCTTAAAAGCACGCAACGGCAAAACCGTAGAAATCCTCAACACCGATGCCGAGGGCCGCTTGATTCTCGCCGACATCCTGTGCTACGCGGTGGAGCAGAACGCCGAGCATTTGCTCGACCTGGCCACCTTGACCGGTGCCTGCATGGTGGCTCTGGGAACTGAAGTGGCTGGCTTGATGAGCAATAACGAAACCTGGGCCCAGCGCGTAAGAGAGTCCGCTACTACAGCCGGTGAGCAGGTCTGGCCGTTGCCTATGTTCAAAGAATATGCAGAGCTATTGCGCAGCCACGTCGCCGACGTCAAAAACGTCGGTGGCCGCTATGCGGGGGCGATCACGGCGGCCAAGTTTCTCGAACATTTCGTCGCGGACAAACCCTGGGCACACCTGGATATTGCCGGGCCTGCCTGGGCCAGCGATGATGGCCCGACCCGTGACCCAGGCGGCACCGGCTTCGGTGTGCGTACCCTGGTGGAATTGGCTCACCGCTACCCGCCGCAGAGTTGACCTGCCCGGCGTCATGGCCCTGCGAGCTGCTCTGCCCTTTCCCGCTAAATTAATACCGGTGCTCAGCGCCGCGAAATCCTGGCAACAGCGTCGGGTCACCCTGACGAAAGCAGGCCGGTTTACTTCAGATTGAGATGTTTGACCTCGACCCAGTACAAATCCAGGCCGCCCTTGCCGCCGGGCCGATCCGAAGCGAAAAACAGATAAACTCCGTCCCAGCTTAGCGCCGGGGCAAGCGTTCCTTCTTTGCCGGGATGATCGTTCAATTCCTCGATGGGAACGGGCTGACCCCATTGACCGGTCGCATTCCGGCGAGCGTAAAACAAACCCCAGCGGCCATCGGGCAGTTTGCCTTGCAAAAACATCAGCCGGCCATCCGGCGTCAGCGTCGGTCGTGCAAAACCGCCGTCGAACGGCAATTTTTGCACTTTCGTGAAATTGCGCTGCTGACTCCCTGTTGCCAGGAAAACCTGCCAGCCATTTTCGCCCCGGCGACTGAAATACATCTCCCGCTGGCTGACAGTGATCCACGGGTCAGCTTCATCCTCGGGGGTGTCAATGTTGGGCGGCAAAGCAGCTACGGCAGCTCTCTGAAATGGCTCGTTCAATCGCAATCGCCGCGTGAAGTAGATGTCGAAGCTGCCCCCACCCCGTTTGGAGGCGAAAAAGAGAAATTGCCCCGCGCCATCTCGCACAGCTATGGGGCTGATGTCATCCGCTTTGCTGTTGACCTCGACAACTGGCTCAGGTTTCTCGAATGGACCCCGCAAGGCCGGGCGTGTCGCCTGGTAAATGTCCCAATCTCCCTGGCTGTACCGTCGGCAGAAAAAGAAAGTCAGGCCTTCCTGCCCCATGCTGGGATAGCATTCATCCGCTTCGCTGTTGAGCCGTTCCATGTTGACAATTTTGAGCGGGGCTGGTTTCTCTTTTTGCTCCTGCGCTGCCTGGCTTACAACGAGGGCCAGTGTGGTTAGCCCGATCAGGCTAGGCAAAATTCTCCCATTCCTCATATCTCCGCTCCTGACCATGCTGGAAGGTTTATCCGTGCGTCTGGTGCCGACTCAGGGCTTCACGGTAACAGGGCAAATCTTCGATCCGCGTTATGCCAGGTGGCAATTCCGCTTCTTCGATGAGCATATTCGGATACCCTTCGCGGCTGATGCCGAAGCGTGGTCCGCAGCGCGTGCAGACGAGAAAATTACCTTCCAGGCGTAACTCAGCCTTGCCCAGCGGACAGACGAGGATTTTGAGCAATTCCGGATTGAGCATGGCTATTCCTTGGACGGCCCTTGCGTGATCAGGGTTCCCGCTTTTGCAGAAAGATGAACACGCCTTTCTTATTGGCGACCGCAATGTCCGGCAGGCGGTCGTTGTTGATGTCGGCGACCACGAATTGTGTACCAATCCCCGAATCGTCATCCACCTGGTGCGGTATGAAACGCGGTCGCCCAGGCTTGTCGTTTTTGGCGCCTGGAGCGGGCGGCACTATCTCAAACCAGTATAGCACGGCTGGGCGATTCGGTTCTTCTGGATCAAGCGGGTCTTTGTCACCTTTGGGGCCATGTGCCCACCAGCGTTTGCCGGTGACGATGTCCGGTCGGCCATCGCCGTTGATGTCGGCGAAAACGATGGCGTGAGTTTGCGTGAAGCCGGTGTAAATATCGTGCTGTTGAAAGCGGCTTCCTTGCGAATCCGGTAACTGCCGATGCCACCAGATGCCGCGACCGTGAGCCGAACTGCTAATCACATCACGCAGCCCATCGCCATCCACATCGTAAACGATCATGTCCGCACAAGGGCCACCCAGATTGGCAGCATGAAACTTCCACGGTTTGGTATGGTGTTTTCCTTCGGGTGGCTGTTCCCACCAACCGGCGGTCACAATCACATCCAGTCGGCCATCGCCGTTGACGTCGCCTACTCCCAGCCCGTGCGAGAATCGTTCCGTGCCAGGAGCTTTGTTTTCGCTGATAGCGTGAGGAATCCACGGCTGAGTAGGGTCTTTCGGAATCTCAAACCAGCACATCTGCCCTTCGGGCTGGATGGCCATAATCAACCGACGCTGCCCATCCCCGAAGAGGTCAACGAATTGCGGCGTCTCGTTGCAAGCGCTACGCCAGACCAGATGCGGCTTCCAATAACCCCCCTGCCCTTTCGGGTTTTCGTACCAGTAACACGGTTCGCCAGGAAATGGCAGGATGATTACGTCGGGCCAGCCGTCTCCGTTGAAGTCATCCGCGAAACAGCCGAAACTGTTGCTGTAATTGAGCGGATCGTGACCATCGTCCGGGTTACCCTTATCGCGGCGCTGTACCGGTCGTAGAAAGTGTCGTTTCCATTGCGGAGCTTCGTACCAGACATCACCCGCAATGACGTCGGGTTGACCATCGCGGTTGACGTCGGCAACCGCCACACCTTCGGACCAGAATTTGCGGTCGAGTACCATTTTTTGCCAGCGGATGGAAGGCTGCGCCGGTTTGCTACTGGTTTCCTGGGCGGAAATCCATGCGAGAGACCAGATACACCAGCTAAACACTGCCGGCGCGATTAGCCGTTCCAGGATACGCATAGCCTTGCTCCCTTGTGTTGACGCAGTTTTCTGGCCTATTGTAACGAAAACCTGACCCAGAGTGGCCCCCTTTTTTCTGCCGAAAATATGGCCAGGCGCGAACAAGCAACCCGTTTGCGTAACCATCTCGCTACAGTATCCGTGTCTATTCCGCTCAATCAGTGCAGCGTTTCCCGATGACAACGATTCAGACAAACCGGGAGAGCAAGGCGATGGCGAGGACGAGTGATTCGAGGTCGGACGAAGCGAATGAACAGGGTGGCGTCCCTGAAACTAACGTCCACGGGCCGACTGAAGATGAGTTATTGCTGCAACGCGTGCGTGGGGTGCGACCGCGACCGTTGGACAGACGGCGTGGGCGATTCACGCGCGAGGATCCGTGGCGAGTGTGGCGGATTGCCGGCGAGTTTGTCCACGGGATCAACCGACTTGCGGATATTGCCGCAGCCGTGTCTATTTTCGGTTCGGCACGCACGCCACCAGAACATCCCATGTACGAAGCGGCCCGGGAAACGGCTCGACTATTGGCCAAGGCGGGATTCGCGATCATCACCGGTGGCGGGCCGGGCATTATGGAAGCAGCCAATCGGGGTGCGGTCGAGGCTGGGGGCGTCTCGGTCGGTTGCAACATTCAGCTTCCGTTCGAGCAACGGCTCAATCCTTACGTCCGCATTGCTGTCGAGTTCCATTACTTTTTCGTCCGCAAGACCATGTTTGCCAAGTATGCTGAAGGATTCGTGCTGTTTCCCGGAGGATATGGCACACTGGACGAGATGTTCGAAGCCCTGACCCTGATTCAGACGGGCAAGCTGCGCGAGTTTCCCGTCGTGCTGTTCGGCTCGCAATACTGGGGCGGTCTGGTCGAATGGCTGAAAAACACAGTAGCTTCTGCCGGCAATATTTCGGCCGAGGAACTGCGCTTGTTCCGAGTTTGCGATTCGCCTGAGGAAGTATGCGAGCTGATGCTGGCGAATTACCAGAAGATGCAGAGGCGACGAAGACGCTGAGCCAATCAAGGCCAGATGCCGCGTTCCAGAGCGACATTTGCCACCCGCTCGACCGCCAGCACCAGAGCGGCAATCCGCAAGTCGGCGGGCTGACGAATCGTCTGTCCGTCCTGGCCAACGAGTTCGCCACGGGCTACGCGCTGGTTGAGTTGCTGCTGTTTCTCCAGCACTGCATCGGTAGCGCGTTCCATTTTGACGCGAAGTTTTTCGTTGACTTCTTCCTCCTCCCAGCGCTCGTTTTCGATGTTCTGCACCCACTCGAAATAGCTGACGGTAACGCCACCGGCATTGGCGAGAATGTCCGGCAGTACCGGGATGCCCCGGGCGAACAAAATGTCATCTGCGGCAGGCGTGGTCGGGCCATTCGCGGCTTCCGCAATCATTCGGGCGCGGACTTTGTCGGCGTTGTCGGCACGAATCTGGCATTCCATCGCCGCCGGAATGAGAATATCACACGGCAAAGCGAGCAACTCAGCGTTGGTAATGTTGCGTGCTGAAGGAAAGCCCTGGACAGTGCGGTTTTTCTCCTTGTGTCGCCAGACGGCATCCGGGTCGAGGCCCCGTTCGCTGACAATGCCCCCGGTGGAATCGCTCACAGCGAGGATACGTGCACCGGCCTGGTGAAAGAGTTGTGCGGCGATACCCCCGACATTACCGAATCCCTGGATCACCACGCCAGCCCCCTGGACTGAGGTAAGCCCGGACAGTATTCCACGTGCCAGGGCGCGCTGGACAGCAAACAAACAGCCGCGGGCTGTGGCCTCGCGTCGGCCTAATGAGCCGCCGAGATCTACGGGCTTACCGGTGACGACGGGGAGGTTATTTCGCCCAGGATGCATCATCTGGTAGGTGTCGTAGACCCAGGCCATGGTCTTGGCGTCGGTGTACATATCGGGAGCGGGAATGTCCTCGAACGGACCGATATTGTCGCCCAGCTCTGAGATGTACCGGCGGGTGATGCGGCGGAGCACTGTTTCGCTCAGCTTTTTCGGATCGCAGGCCACGCCCCCTTTGGCACCGCCATAAGGGATATCTACGACGGCGCATTTCCAGGTCATCCAGGCAGCCAGGGCCCGCACTTCGTCGAGATTGACGTCCGGGTGATACCGAATGCCGCCCTTCCCTGGCCCGCGCACACGGCTGTGCAAAACCCGATATCCCGTGAATGTTTGCACCGAACCATCTTCCATCTCGATGGGAAATTCCACGATGATGGACCGCGCTGGTCGTTTCAGGAAATCAATCAAGCCTTTCTTGATGGTAGGCAAATACCGCAGAGCACGCTCGAGCTGTTGCACGGACATGCGATAAACATTCAAATCCTCCGGCGTCGTTCTGGCGGATAAGCCTGACACCGCGCTTTCCTGCTGCATAGCTTGGACCTCCCCAGGGACGACCGACCGGCCGCAAGAAGCACCGATCGGCTCACGAATCGAATCCGTCCGACTTATTCCTTCACGCCAAGGTAGCGCTTGAAGATCGGTGTCAAAATCAGGATGACCACTGCGGCGGCAAAAGCTCCCACAGCAAACATGGCGAAGTAATCCGCTCGCCCGCCCAGCTCGTAGCCGTAAAGCTGCCACGGTAACTTGATTTCGCCGCGTTCCACCTCTTCCACGTAACTGGCGATGATGCCGCCTCCGAGATTAGCCAGGAAACTGGAGATAAACCAGATGCCCATCAGCAGCGACACATAACGCGCGGGCGCCGCCCGGGTCACATACGCCAGACCGGTCGGTGACAGGCAAAGCTCGCCCAGTGTGTGGAACAAATACATGGCCGTCAGCCAGAACATAGACACAGGCTGGCCGTGCTTATGGTTCAAATAGGCTCCGATGACGATGAAAACGTACCCCACGCCCAGCAACACCAGTCCCCAGAAGATTTTCATCGGCTGCGTGGGATTCCAGCCGCGTTTTTCCAGGGCCGACCACATCCAAGCAAACGCTGGAGCTAACGCCAGGATCAGAAACGGATTCAGCGACTGAAACCAGGTAAAGGGCATTTCCCATTCGGGCGTACCGAAAACACGTCCGAATGGCCCTAAGGGTACGCGACGGTCGGTAAACTTTTCGGCAAAGACGTTGAGCGTGGACCCAGCTTGCTCAAAACCAATCCAGAAGACGGCGTTGAAGAGCATGAAGATCAGGATGCTGGCTGTCAGCCCTCGCTCGCCCGGTTGCTGAATAGCGACGAGCCAGGCCGCACCTGCCAGGGCTAACAAAACCGAGCCGTAAGCCAAAAGGTAATGGCCGTAGGGATGTTCCCAGATCGCACGGATAGTGTCGGCCAGCCAGCCGAAGCCGCCAATATGATAAAACACCCCCACCAAAGCTGCGAGCAAAACCGCCAACGGAACCTGAACGGCGGCGTAATGCCACTCGTGATACTTTTCCGGAGGCAGGCCAATACCACGCAAATACCGGGGCCTGCCCCAAACGTACAGGCTCAGCCCCGCCAGCATTCCCACTGCAGCGGCTCCGAATCCCATGTGCCAGTTGACTTTCTCTCCCAGAGTGCCGGCCACGTAGTTGCAAAGCAAGGCCCCCAGATTGATACCCATGTAAAAAATGGTGAAAGCACTATCACGGCGTGGGTCCCCGGGTTCGTAGAGCTGGCTGACCATGACCGAAACGCAGGGTTTGAAATAGCCCGTGCCGATGACAATCAAGGCCAGCCCGGCGATAAACATGCTCATGCCCAGTTCCGAGAATGCCAGACCGTCCAAGCCGGAAATAGCCAGCACAATATGCCCCAGTGCGATTACAATTCCCCCGACCAGAACCGAGCGATGCGTGCCCAGCAGACGATCGGCCACAAAACCACCTATGAGCGGCAGCAAATAGGCTAATCCTGTGTACCAGCCGTACAGTAAATTGGCCTGCCCTTCTGGCCAACCCCGGCCCGGATTTATCGCATCCATGCGATCGCGGATCAGGTACGGTACCAGGATAGCCCGCATGCCGTAATAGCTGAACCGCTCCCACATCTCGACGAAGAACAGCAAAAACAGTCCGCGGGGATGGGATTCGACAACTCGGCGTAATCGGCCCCACCATCCGCCAGCCGGTGCGGGCGTGGCTTTGTCCAGTGCAGAAGAGGCTTCGGCGAGCGAATGGGGATCGTTTCCGTGCATGGCAGGGCGCTCCGTATGGAAACCGGCTCCAGCGCGGGGAATATGGCTACGTTACCGATGTCGCCCATTCTACAACGAACCGCTCGGCCCTGCCAGACGAATAGAAGCGTCAACCCTTTGTAGCGCTCTCATCGCAGGAGTGGAACCGACGAGTAGCCGCGAAAGTAAAGTAGCCTTCATCTGCAACTGAAAGCAATTCGCAAACAGTGTGTTTCCGACACAGCACAGAGCCTTTTCCAACTTCAGTTTGAGACAATAACAATCCACAAACCATGCGAGGCTAGCGTTGCGAAGCCAGCTACATCTCAACTGCATCTGATAGCCCTATCCTTCAATCCGAGGCAATTGCGGATAACGCAGAAATAGTGGCTTCGCAAAAAAGAGAGAGACAGCAGTTGTCGCTGTCTCTCCCCAGCGTGCGGCGCATGCGGCAAACTGACCTGTCTGCCGCGACTTTCCCAATAGTATTCTACGGTTTGGCCGGTTTGCGGGGGCGGAATTGCGGTTTGCCGGGCTGACCACCGCCACCGAAACCGAAACGGATTTCGCCAGTGAACGGTTCACCACCCAGTTCTTTCAGCTTCGCCTTCTGCTGGTCGGTGAGAATGCTTTCGTATTTGCTGTTGAGTTCCTTGAATCGTTTGAAAATTTCCTCGCGGTTACCGGCCTGGAAACTTTCGCGCAATTTGGCCGCCTCTGCATCAAGCTGGCGGATTTTTTCCTTCTGCTGGTCAGTCAGACCGATCTTCTCAGCTATGTCCTGATCAGTGAGGATGGTTCGATAGTTGCCCTGCCGCAGGTTCAGTTGCAGTTGAATCTGCTGCAGGCGTTTGGCCTGTTCGGGCTTGAGAAGCGCGGCGAGTTCTTTGTCGGTTTTCTCGGCCTGCTCGCGCAACCGTTTGGCCGCTTCTTCCCGGCCAAGATTACGTAAATCCTGGAACAGTTGTCGCTGCGATTCCTGTAAGGAACGGATTTTGGCTTTTTGCTCGTCGGTAAGCTTCAGGTCGGCCTGCACGGACTCCTGACTGAGCAGGAACAGTCGGCCACCTCCACCGAGCCTCCCGGCGAATGGGAAGCGAGGTTTGTCCTGAGCATGGACAGCTTCGCAAAGCCACAGGCCCAGCAGCAAAGTAGCGGCAATGTGAACCCAGCGCATGGTCAATCCCTCCAGATAGCAGCAACACATGGAACCGACACCCCAGTGTGCCGGTTCACCAAGTCATGATACCAACGGCTGAATTAAGGTTTCGTGAGAGGCGGAGCGGTTTCACCGGCCAATCGCCAGAACGCCGGTTCCCGGTGCAACACGAACAAATCCGGATCGTATCGAGTGTGCCAGCGGTCTTTGTAGCCCAACGCGAACGTCTTTTCGAGCAAATCCAGTGCCCGGCGCTGGTAAAGCTGCGTTTGTGGATCGTGCGGCGGTATTCCGAATTTCTGGATGCGCAGTTGAGCGAAAATGGCCCAGGCACAGGCCATGTTATAACTGCTCAACGCATCCGTAGGAAAACCGGCGAGATGTTCTTCGGCGATGCGTTCGGCTTGTTCCCAGTTTCCCTGCAAGGCAGCGACGATGGCCTGGGCATAAGCCAGCGTGGACAGGTGTTCGCCGCCATCATCCCGTACCTGGCCAAACTGCTGAAGAGCCTCCTCCCATTTGCCCAGAAGCAAAAGCATACCGCCCCGCTGTGTCCTGGCGAAGTTAGCCTTCGGGTTGATCGCCACGGCTCGATCCAGTTGTTTCAGAGCCGCTTCCCATTTACCCTGGGACCGCAAAAGCTCCGCTCGTTTGATGAATATGTAAACGTCATCGGGCTGGAGCTGTTCTGCGATATTGAGGTCGGCCAGGGCTTCTTCGGTCCTGCCCATTCGCCAGTGGATGTCCGCACGCAGATAGAACGCATAAGCGTACTGGGGACTGCGCTTAGTAGCTTCTTGAACCGCAGCCAGTGCGTCCTGGTAGCGGTCGAGCTTCATCAGCAACCGGGCGCGAACGGCATAGAAAAGTGGCGACAGTTGTCCCCGGGCGTTGGGAGCACTTTGGGCAGCAGATAATCTTTCACATTCGGCCAAGGCTTCCAGAGCTTCCCGTTCGCGGAAAAGCATTTCCAAAGTCAGGGCCTTGCGGAACCAGAGGTTCGGATCGGCTTCTATTTCCAGCAGACGTTCGATGGCCGCGAGCATGACATGCGGCCGGCGTAATGTTGCAGCGGTTTGCAGCAACAATTGCAGCGCTTCCCGATGGCGGGGTTGCAGTTGCACTACTGCCTCCAGCTGGGCGAGACACTCAGCGTAACGGTGCAGGCGATGCAATACTTTTGCGTAAGCCAGCCGCGATACCTGGTCGTGAGGGGCAAGCTGCACACAGCGCTGGTACGCGGTTGCTGCTTCCTCGAGCTTACCCTGGCTTTCCAGGGCCTGGGCACGGAGTTGCCAGACTTCCGGCAAATTTGGATGCAATTGCAGAGCACGGGCAAAGTCGGGCTCGGCGTTTTCCGGTCTTCCGAAGCGTAGCCAGGCCAGACCTCGCCAGCAAAAGGCATCCGCGTCTTCGCCGTCGCTCTGGTTCAGGTAGCGCGTCAGGTGAACGATGGCTGTTTCCCATTGCCCCTGCATCAGCCGCAACAAGCCACGCATTCGCTCCGCCAGTTCCGGTGGCGGATTGAGTCGCAAGGCCGTCTCCAGGTCTTGCATGGCTTCGGATATGCGGTTCCGTTGACGGAGCACTTCTGCCCGTGCCATCCAGGCCTCGGCGTAACGGCTGTCCAGCCGAATCCCTTCCTGCAACAGAGCGAGGGCATACTGAGTCTCTCCCCTGCGGGCAGCTAATCGAGCACGGGTTACCAGCACCGATAGGTCGTCCGAAAACCGCTGGCCAAGCCGTTGCAGTAGTAATTCACCCGCTTCGTGTTGCCCCTGACGATGCAGAACCTCGGCATGTTTCGCAAGCCAGCGGGGATCGCTTTGCGGAGAAGCTGCTGCCACCGACATGCCAACCGGCAGGCAAGCCAGAAAAAGCGTGGCTGTCAAACCAACCCGCCTACAGTCATGCCGGGTCAGGGCGAGGGCAATGGTTTCCCGCATGGTCAATCCCCACGCTGCGATGTGTTTTCCATCCCCTTGGGCAACTTTCGGCGACTTAAGGTCAGCCGCCGAATGTTTGACGGCTCCAGGGGTTTTTATACCGTAGCCTTACTCGCTATGCCAGTGCTCGCGGTAGTCGTCGCTGCTTAGCACAGACCTGGATGCCCACCGCTGGCGACGCAGTGAACGCTGGCCGAAACGGCTCCGAATATTCTCGTCATACAGGGTTACGCATGGCAGGAATGACAACACCCCATATCCCATTGCGGCTGGTAGTGCTGATCAGCGGCACCGGGACAACGCTGCAGAACCTGATCGAGCACATTTCGGCTCGAAAATTGCCGGCGGAGATTCGCCTGGTGATTTCCAGCAAGGCCAACGTGCCTGGTCTGGAAAAAGCAAGCCGGGCCGGCCTGCCTACCGAAGTCATTGAACGACGCAATGCGTCCTCGGTGGAGGAATTCAGCCAGCAGATTTTCGATCGCTGCCGGCAAGTGCAAGCCGACCTCGTCTGCATGGCAGGATTCCTTCACCTGGTGCGTATCCCCGAAGATTTTCAAAACCGGGTCATGAACATCCATCCGGCACTGCTCCCCGCTTTTGGTGGCAAAGGCTTTTACGGTCTGCGCGTGCATGAAGCAGTGCTGGCCTACGGCTGCAAGGTGTCCGGATGTACGGTGCACTTTGCCGATAACGAATACGATCACGGGCCGATTATTTTGCAGCGTGTCGTACCGGTGCTCGATGATGACACACCCGAATCGCTGGCGGCTCGCGTGTTTGCGGAAGAGTGCGAAGCCTATCCGGAAGCGATTCGCCTCTTTGCTGAAGGACGATTGCGAGTGGAAGGCAGGCGGGTGCGCATTTTGCCCAGGCCACGACGATGAATTTGCCGGAAACATGCCACAAGCCCGCAGGCGTTCACCAGCAGCGCATCACACAAAACGAGTCGTGAGCTGGCAGTCTCCGCGGAACAAACACGCCGAGTCATACCCCTTCCGTAACTTCGGGGATTGAAACCGAACGGTCCTGCGCGGCATTACGGACGTTGCTCGGTTTTCTGCCGGTACCATTCCACAGTGCGCCGAACGCCCTCCTCAAAACTAATGCTCGGTCGCCAGCCCAGTTGCTGCTCGGCTTTGCGGGTGCTGTAAACGAGTTCGCGTCCCAGCAGCCAGATGCCGTACCGCGTGGCAAACGGTGGTTGTTGCAACCGCCAGAAGCGAAACGCCGCTTCCAAAGCGTAACCGGCAGCGAATGCCACACCGTAAGGAACGCGCCGCCAGGGTGGTGGATACCCCAGCTCCTGGGCAAACGTTCCCAGATACTCGCGCTGCGTGATCAACCGACCATCGTTGGTGATGTTGTAAGCCTCACCAATGGCCCGTGGCGATTCCGCAGCCAGTAAGCAAGCCTCAGCCACATTCCCGGCATATACGGAATTGATGTGGTTCGACCCGTTGCCAATCAAAAAGACCAGCCCCCAGCGCAGCGACCGAGCCAACCTGCCAATACTGGTGCGGTCATAAGGCCCATAAAGCCAGCTGGGACGGATCACGGTGATGGGCAAACGCTGTTGACGATAAGTTCGCCACACGACCTTCTCTGCCAGAATCTTGGCGCGGGTGTAGTAGTCCCAGACCCAGCAGGTACGACCGAGCGGCCAATCCTCCGTGATGGGGCGACCGTTTGCTCGAGGGTGACCGTAGGCACTGGTCGAGCTAATGTGAATGACCCGTTCGACACCGCAGGCGAGACTTGCTTGAAGCAGGTTGTACGTTCCGGCCACTGTGTGGGTGTAAAACTCCGGCCAGGTGCCCCAATCCCCGACTTTCCCCGCAGCGTGATAAACTACACTCACCCCGCGACAGGCAGGTAACAGCGTCTCTGGTCGGGTCAGGTCGCCCCAGACTATTTCCACTCCGTGCTGGACGAGGAAGCGCGTATCGGCACCGGGCCGCACCAGAGCACGCACCCGTTGGCCGCGTTTACAGAGCAGCTCCACCAGATGGCTGCCCAGCAGGCCTGTGGCACCTGTTACCAGGTGAATGGTCATATACCGGCATCCCCTTCCAGTTCACCGCTGACTCGTGGGGCAATTGCGGTCCGCTATCAGAGAAAGCTGAACGATGCGAAGGCGATTGCACTGGTTATGCTAGTTCACCGCTTCGCGAGTTGAAACTGTGTTATCGGGTGAGCGATTAGTTCACCGCGTGGGTTGCCAGTCGGATCGCGTTTGGTCGGCAAACGGCGCTGTGAGTTCGTGAGTCATTTTATCCGGCGGAAGGTATCCTTCCTGCCCCGCGAATCCACAGTGGTCATTTCATCCTGCTCAAAAGACACTCGTAACTTTTCGGTCTGCGGTTTGCCTTCGACATCAATGGTCACCTCGACGCTGCTGTCGTCAAGCACGCGATATGTGCCGCGGATCGTTTTCTCGGCGGCGCTGATCAGCAATTTGCCGTCGCGAGCAAACTCGATGACGACTTTGACTTTGTCCGCCTCGACCGGCTCCCATTTACCGACGATAAGCTCCGAGAGCTTTTTCTGAGCCAGAAGCGGCAGGCAGAGCGCGAGCGTGGCTGCGAGAATGAGGATTGCCCTCACGGCGGGACGCATAGGTTACTCCTTGGTGAAAGCCAACGGGCAGGCCGTCGGCCAGGTTCTTCGGGCCGGTGTACGCCCCCGACCACGGATGCCAGTCCGCGTGACCAACTCCCGGTGCTACGGGTCCACCGACCGGTGCCGATACTTTATCACGTCGCGCGGTTCCAGGCCACCAGAACGCCAAATGCCTTCGGGTCGAGTGGCGCCAGTGCGGTTACAATTTGCGCGGCAAGCTGCAAAATCTTCCTGGTGGTGAGGAACGACCGGTGATGCTTTCGCAACAACAAAAGGAACAACTGCGACAGTGGGATATCGCGCACCTCTGGCATCCGTTTACACAAATGGCCGAATACGCCCGCTCCGAGCCACTCATCATCGAGCGGGCCGAGGGATGCTGGTTGATTGACATCAATGGTCGGCGCTATCTGGACGGCGTCGGTTCGATCTGGTGCAACGTTTTCGGTCATCGTCGCCGGGAACTGGACCAGGCAGTGCAAGCGCAACTGGAGTGCGTCGCCCATAGCACCTTACTGGGCATCAGTCATGTTCCGGCCATTCGACTGGCTCGCAAGCTGGTGGAACGAGCGGCACCGCTTGGCCAATGGGGCGAGCCATTGACTCGCGTGTTCTTTTCGGATAACGGCGCCACCGCAGTGGAGGTGGCGATCAAAATGGCTTTCCAGTACTGGCAGCAACGCCCTGCCGAACAGGGAGGCCCCAAACCGAAAAAGACGAAGTTTCTCTCTTTCGGCGGAGCGTATCACGGCGATACTTTAGGCGATGTGAGTGTGGGCGGCGTGGATTTGTTCCACAGGATGTTCGGCCCGTTGCTCTTCCCAACCTATCGGGCACCCCAGCCGTACTGTTATCGCTGTCCGCTGGGGCTGAAACGTGAGACCTGTCAGATAGATTGCCTGCAAGCCTGCGAACGGCTACTGGGGGAGCATCATGAGGAAATCGCCGCCGTCGTTATCGAACCACTGGTGCAGGGAGCTGCCGGGATGATCGTAGCTCCGGAGGGTTTTTTGCGCGGCGTGCGCGATGCGACCCGCCGATACGATGTTCTCCTGATTGCCGACGAAGTAGCGGTCGGCATTGGCCGAACCGGAACTTTCTTTGCCTGCGAACAGGAACAGGTCGCCCCGGATTTTCTCTGTCTGGCCAAAGGATTGACCGGCGGATATCTGCCCCTGGCGGCGACGCTGACCACGGAGCGGATTTACCAGGCATTCCTCGGAACGGTAGCGGAACGGCGAACGTTTTTCCACGGGCACACCTACGGCGGCAATCCGCTGGCGGCAGCAGCAGCTTTGGCGACGCTGGAATTATTCGACCGCGAACGTGTGCTCGAGAAATTGCCGGAACGGATTGCCCAGCTGGCAGGCTGGTGCGATCGGTTTCGTCAGTTGCCTCACGTCGGCGAGGTACGGCAAAAAGGTTTGCTTGCCGGTATCGAATTGGTACGCGACCGGCTCACCCGCGAAGCGTACCCGTATGAGCAACAGATCGGAGCGCAGGTATGCCTGCTCGCCCGGGAGCGCGGTGTATTGCTACGACCACTGGGTCATGTTCTGGTCATCTTCCCGCCGCTGGTGATTTCCAGGGAAGAACTCGATTTGCTATGCAGCACGCTCGAATGGGCCATTCGCGAGGTTACCGAGAATCCGCCCCCGCACTGAAAGTAACGCCAGTCGGTTACTCCGCTGGTACCGATGCTCGCCCGAGCCGACGCATCTGGATTTCCGCTTCCATTCGTACCAATGCGGGCTGCGATGGTTGCCGGGCCTCCAGGAGCCAATCGGCGAGATTTGCGGCTCTGGTTTCAGCCAATCCGCGTAAGACACCGGCGCGAAGCCAGAGATTATCGCTCTGCCAGAGTCGCCTCACCAATTCGTGATCGGTACTGGCTGCAATTCGGCCGATCGCCCTGGCTGCCGGATAACCCAGAGCCATTCCTTCCGGGCCGAAGAATGCTGAGGATGACGGCGACGGGCCAGCGTATTTCGCCAGGGCTTGCACTACCTGGGCCCGCGATGCCGAAGCATTGCTACTCGCATCGGGCAGCTGTTTCGCCACTGCCGCCAGTGCTTCACAACACCACCAGAAACCGACGGCGTTCCCCCGTTGTGCAAATTCGTTGAGTTTTTGCAGCAGCAATGGTGTCAGCTGGGGCTGGGGTTGTAGCGACAGCGATTCCAGCGCCAGGTATTGCGCATACGGGTAAGGAGAGTCCAGCCAGCGCAGCCACATCTCGCGTGTTTGCTGCGGTGGCAGCTGGCGCAACGCCTCGGCAATGCTGGCCAGTTCGTGGGCATGTTGCACCATCATCCTGTCGGCACCACGTACAAATGGAATGCTGAGATTGCGGAAGTGTTGCGGCAAAAGCAGCTTCTGCCAGTCCGTGAGTGGTTGTGGTAAGGACAGGCGTTGCGGTAACGGTGCGGGCTTCGTGCTTGGCCAGGAGTAAACTCTGGCGGGATACTGACGCTGAACCCAGGAGGTATCGTTGACGGGCACCCAGATGGGCGGCGTTTCCGGTGAGGCTCGCCCCTGCGTTGCTTCGGTATCTTTCACACCTGGCCAGGCGACTCGAAAATGGGGCACCGGCTCACCGCGTAACCGGGCTTGATCGCGAATGTCCGCCAGAGCATAACGGGCCTGCTGCTGCACAACCGTCAGGGGGTCCTGGCACAGCCGCAGCAACAAAGGAATGCCGTCGGTTTTGCCTCGCCGGGCCAGTCCTCGTGCTAGCGCGTAACGCTGGTCGCGGTAGGCCGAGCCAGGATCGGTGAACCGTTCCAGAGCACCCAGATTCGCCGTGTGCATTGCCAGAGCCTGCACCATGTAGGCTTTATCGCGGAAGTTGTCGTCTGGCATGCCTTTGCCGATGCTCCAGATTTCCGGGAAAGGATACGCTTTGCTGGCTTCGCGGAGCAAAACCGCTTCGGCACCATTCGGGTCTGGATTTGGCGAGCGAAAACCCTGTAAAGCTAACAGCACCGCCGCATCTATCCGTTCGCGGTGATATGCGGAGGTCAAATAGGGCACGATAATTTCTTCCGGTACCTCGCCGGGTTGGGCCAGGCAGGTCAAAAGCCATAATGCTTCTTCTGCCCCGACGGCAGGAATGACCGGGAATGGTCGGCCGTGCTCCTGGAACGGCCGTTCTAAGTTGATCCCCTGCAAGACCGCCTGGTAAAGCTGCTGGGACTCTGCTTCGGAGAATTTTGGTTGAGACACGGTTTCGGGACGCCCGGTAGTCTCAGCCGGTGAGTTGTGCTGCAAGGTCTGGCAAAGCATCCGCACGATCGGCTTGCGGTAACCGCCTCGCTCAAGCAACACTCTTGGCCAAACTACGCGGGCAGTTTCGCTGCGGAACCGGTCTTCAAAGCGTGGCTTCTCCATGAAAGCATTGGGCAAAAGCGCGATCAGCAATGGGATGTCTTCAGGCTCAGGACGGGCACCGGCCAGCACCAGTCCCTCCAGAATCGCATATTCCTCCGGTCGGGGACCGTGCTGGAAATACCGCACGTTGAAAACGCGTTTGTTCGGTACGTGACGACGCAACGCGTGCCACAACGCCTGCACGGCTTCGGGACTGCCAATTCGGCCCAAGGCCCGGGCGGCTTCTTTCGCATAAGCCTCCATTTCCGCCCGATCCAGCCAGGGTACCAGCAACGCTACCGCTTCGCGATCGCGGCATCGCCCGGCCGCACGTAGAGCCGACAGTGGCGGTAAACTTTGCCGCAGTGTCGCACGGATTCGCTGTAAGTCATCGGGGCTAATCTGACTGAGTCGGCCCAGCCTTTCCATGACGAGTTCCGGGTCGGCAGGCTGGTCGAGTACCTGCAATGCCGAACGGGCATGGAAGCGCACCAGCTCGTCACGATCGCGCTCGGCCAGTTCGCGTAACAGGGGTACGTGCTCGGTTCTGCCCAGCACACACAGGGCCCAGGCAGCGTTTCGTCGCACGTGCACATCGGGATCGCGGGTCAATTCGACAATTTTCAGCAGGGCCGCGGTGGCTTCATCCTCGAGATATGCCAGCATTTCGCAACCGCGAGCTCGGACCCAGGGATCGCGACTGTCCAACCAGCGGCGGTACATTTCCGCTTGGCCGCTGCCGACTATCGCTTGCCGACGGTAATAGTCCGGCTCATTGCGGCGATATTGCAGGTTCGCAACATGGCGACCGATACGCACTGGAGGATGTCGCAGAGCTTCGAGAGAAACGTTGGGCGCGGCCACCTGCTGCGGTGCATGGCAACCGTAGCAGGAGCGAACTTCCCCGCTGCGAGCGCTCATGTAAGCGATCTGCGTCAGGCTGACTGGCCGACCGCGCTCGATGGAAGTGTTAGCAAGTGGCCAGGCGTGCAGCACTCGTTGGCCGGCTGCGTCCAGCACGTCGAGAAAGATCGGGGTATCGGCAGGCACTTCAAAGTAAGCTGAGCCGTCTTCGTGGATCGGCACCACCCCAAGAATCCGCGTTTCGAGATTGGTATGGCTGCTGGTCGTAACTGCCGTGTACTCCGCCTCCATCACACGCAGATAACGAGCACGGCTCAGTGCGGCAGTGCGTTCGGGAAAATCCGACTCCCGCCCTGCTACGACCACAAACCGCGACCAGCCCGGCGTCGGTGTCGGAGACGCTGATTCCTGCGTTGGCCCTGTGCGACTCGGTGACGGCAATTCTTCTAGCTGCCCCAGACCCGACGCATACACTTCGGGATGCTTGATCTGCTGGGGTAAGCGTCGCGGCAACGGTCGCGGCATCCGAACCGGCACGGGGTCGAACTCGGCATAATTGGGGATGTCGTAAATCAACCTTTCCTCGCGCGTGAACGGGTCGGTTATGTAGATGGCACTGTCGCGGGCGCCGGGTTTCGTGGCCGAATATAAAATGCGACCGTCGGGCAATGGATAGGCGGTGCTCCGCGTGCCCAACGGCGATAGATGGACGCGATGCGTGGTACCGCCAATTTGGATCGAAGTCGCTCCTGGAAAGATCGGCACCAGCGCATCACGGGGATGCTGGCCGGCTCGAATATCCACAATCGCCGGGCCCAGTTCGCATTGCACCAGGATGCGGCCATCGGGCATTTCCCGGGGTGTCGTAAACGATACACCGCTATGCCGTTCCCGTCCGAAAAAGCGATATTGCCCTGCTCCGAAATAATGCCGTTCATCCGTGCCATCGGGATTGAGCGTAACCAGCACCGTTTCGTGTTTATCGAGCGGCGGAACGTTCAGGTGAAACGCATCCCAGAAGGCACATATAATCCGTCCATCGCGCAGAACGGACGGCTCGAAATAGGTTCCTGGGTTGAAGGTGATCTGGTGGATTCCCGTTCCATCGGGATTCATGACGAACAAGCATTCCGTCCGCTCTTCGTGGTACTCCTCCAAAAACCCGGTGCGGTCGGAGACGAAAACAATTCGTCCATCAGGGAGGTAACAACCAGCGAAATCGTTAAACGGCCCATCCGTCAGCTGGCGAACCTTACCGCTCTCCACGTCCATTTCGTATAGATGGAACCAATCTTCGCCATCTTTACGCATGCTGAACAGGATTTTGCGACCGTCGTAGGAAGGTTCCGGTTTATAAACTGCCCCTTCAGTTTGCAGAAACGTCAGCTGGCGTAACTGGCCATCCGGTCGGGCCGGTGTCAGCAGATAGAGATTTTTCCCCAGACGCATCGGGCCGGTGGTGCGTTCTTTGCGATGATAGGTGGCCGCTCGCGGGTAGAGGTAACCGTCTCGCCAGTGATAACTGCCTACGTAGCCTTCCTGCACATCGGTCGCCTCATCAAAGACCGGAGCGGCAACGAAGACGATGCCCGGCAGGTCTCCGGCAGCTGGAGCCTTATCGGTTGCCTGCCCACCGGCTGTGTCAGTTAGACTTATCCACGCCATCACCAGTAACCATCCACCGCCAAGAACGCCAAAGCCGATTGATGCGGCGATTTTCTGGCCGAGACAACGGGAACATCCACCGCCCTTGCTTTCGTGTGACCGGTTCATCTGCGCCCTCCGCTGAGGCAGGTTTAGAAGCTCCCGGCGATTTGACGGGGGAGCGGGTTTCGGTTCCTTCCTACCGCCGGGATATATTCGGATGGCCGGGGTTGGCTGGCCTGGGAAGGGCCGAAAAAAATGCCTGGGCAGCATGACGGTTACCTGGCATTTGCTGCCAATTTTAGCCGGTTACGGCATAAACGCCTACGCTGCAAACGCCGCATGGGTCGAGGCAATTGTCGCGGCATGGACGGCCGCAAGGGATTATTCTGAGAAATAGCGAAGTGATACTTGCCGGCGTCGCCGGTCTTTAGCTAAACTTTCATCAGGGAACTTTCTGCCGGAAACCAGCGTCAAAAGTGTAAAACCAATAGCTCGGGTGTAAATTATCGAGGGATGGCTGCCAGCGCTAAGCTCGGTGCTGGTCAAGAAACACGTTGAAGGAGGGACGATACATGTCTGCAGGGGCGAAGCCGACCGGCAAAACAACGCAAGGGGTGCGGGTGCTGCGGGGGTTTGTGCCGCTCAGTGAACTCGCCGATACCCGTTTGACCTGGCGTGATTTATTGCGACTCATCCCGGCCATGCTGATCAGCGTTGTGTTCAATGTTTCCGTCCTGGTGGCCCTGCTGTTGTTCAACGCCTGGACGCAAGGGCAAAACAGTTCCGGTGAACGAACGCTCACTGAGTTGACTAACGAAGAAACGAAGAGCGATATTATGCCGGATGACCCAGAGAATATGCCCATCAATCCGTTTGCCGATGACCTCATGGATAATGCCCCTGATGTCACCGCAGCGCCGGAGTTATCGTTGCCATCGGAGAATCCGACCGATGTTCCCGAAAATGCTGGTCTGGAAGTTGATCCGTCCAAGTTGCAGCAGAACCTTCCAGCCGGCATAGGTTCGGGCAACGAAGGTGGTGTCCAAGGGCCTGGAATGGCGGGTCCAGAAGGATTGGGCGGTTTCCTGCTGCACACCGATGATGCGCGGCGAGCTTACGGAGCAGTGGGCGAAGGCGGTGCTTTGCCATCGGGACTGGGTCTGGGTCTGCTCGGTGGAGGCGGAGGCGGTTCGCGTCAAGGAGGCGGCATCGGTTTGCGAGGCGGTAGAGACTTGAACCTGATCAAGAGAATGGGCGCCACCGAGGAGTCGGAAGCCGCCGTCGCGCGTGGTCTGGCATGGTTGGCGCGGCACCAGTCGCCAGATGGGCGATGGTCGGGCGACAAATACCATCTGGCCAAGCCGGGCTGCCGTTGCCGAAATCAGTCCGAACAGAACGTTGGTGCCCATGACGTCGCAATGACGGGATTCGCCCTGCTGGCCTTCTTGGGAGCTGGTCACGCCCACATGGCTCCGGAAGGGGCAAACAATGTGGCCAAAAATTCGCCCTATCGCAACAATGTCTTGCGGGGGTTGATGTTCCTGATCCAGCAGCAGGATCAACGTGGGAAAATAGGCAAGGGAACCACCTACGAGACCGCCATCGCCACGATTGCCCTGTGCGAAGCCTACGGCATGACACGTGATCCACGTTTGCAGGGGCCAGCGCAACGAGCGCTGAATTATCTGGTGAACATCCAGCATCCCGTGACCGGTGGCTGGCGTTACGGCGAGCGCGATCCGGGGGATACTTCAGTCAGCGGCTGGGTCATCATGGCCCTGCGCAGCGGGCAGATGGCCGGCCTGAACGTGCCCAGCTCCGCTCTCGATGGTGCTCGCCGATTCCTCGATCAGGTGTCTGCCAAAGCTAAGATTGGCGACAAAGAGTATGCGAAGGCCTTGTATGGCTACACTCCTGGTAGCGGCGGAACCCCGGTGCTGACGTCCGTCGGGTTGCTGTGTCGGCAGTACCTCGGCTGGGGGCCGCTGGTGCCCGATCTGCATGCCGGCTGCACATACCTGTTGGAACGTTTCCGACCGCCGGACAAAGACAAAGTCAGTAATCCCAGAGGCCTGAATCTGTACGGCTGGTACTACGCCACGCAGGTGATGCATCACATGGAGGGCAAGTATTTCGACGAGTGGAACCCCAATATGCGCGACCTGCTGGTCAAACTGCAGGATAAGTCTGACCCATCTGCTTGCTCCTACGGTTCCTGGGCCGCTGAATATTTCGATTACGGTCCACGGGCCGGGCGCATTTACTCCACCAGCTTGTGCATTCTCACGCTCGAAGTTTACTACCGCCACCTGCCGATGTATCGCCGTATGGAGCTGGCTGAATAACTCGCCGAGACTCACGTAAGCCAGGGGCAACCAGCGGCCGGCCGTTGGTTGCCCTTTTGCTTCCGTCTTCAAGCAACATACGCTGTTGGCGCTGCCGAATTATTTGCCAATTTGGTCTATTGGCGGACTCTTGCAGGCGCGACCCAAGTTCTACAAACTCGTTTCGGGCGTACGGGCCGCAGGTTCCATTCTCGACTGGGCCAGTGCTTTCGCAAGTCTGCGTTTTTACCGGCCACGTCGCCATTGCGTGCGGTCTCGGCGAACATGTTTTCGCTAACGAAGGCTGGACCGCAGATTGGTGCGGCAGCGACGTCTGCTCTGCGTCGGAACTGCTCTGAAACATGACTTCTCACGTGTCGGTAGCGCGGTCAAACCTGGAGTGCGGGGACGTAAATCGCTCTGGTCTTGCGCGACTGTGCCCTATTGGCGGTCTGCCGGGAACCCATAGCTACAGTGCGAAACTTTGGCTGCAATTTTGAAGTCGGTTCAGGGGAGCTCATTGTAGATTTGTCGATAAAACGCGCTATCAACGATCCGATGGGAGGATACGGATGGCGTGAACGGTTGCAGCGCCGGTACCATCGCGGGCTAGAACGCTGGCGTGGCAGATGGCCTGGTTGGCGGTGTGCACGGGCCGCAAAGTGAGCGTTACTGTCTCGGTCTGGCCGGGCACAAGTCGGGCGAATTTCCACACTGCCTCGTTGCCGCGAACCTGCGTTGCTGGGCTGCTACTGACCAACTGGATTACTTTCGGCAGGTGCAGGACCAGTTCCAAGTCGTCAAGTGCGGAGTCGCCGGCGTTGTGCAATGTCAGCGTGCAGGTTATGTTCTCAGACAGGGTAGTTTGTTGCGGCCCGGTGAAGCGCAACTGCAAACCGGAGCCAGGCGCAGTTCGGGATGGCTCGGGGGAAACGGGTTTTTCTGCCGGAGGTGCTGCCGGTCGCGGTGGCGGTAATAGCAAGTCCGGCTGGCTACCTTCAGGATAGGCGCGCGGCATGGGGGCAATTTCCGTAACCGATGGCTGCCCGACGGCTTCTGCTTCCGCAAAAATTGGCGAGTAACTAACGCCCATTGGGTATCCGAAAGCGGGGGAAGTGTAACCATAGGGCCAACCGCTGTACCAGCCCGGAGCAAACCACGGATGACCATACGTTTTGGCGCCGGGCGGTGTGCCGAGGTAAACGTAACAGTTGTGGTAATGGTACCAGCCCCAGCAATGACATCCCTGCAGCGTGGCCAGGAGCAAGAAAACCAGCGCCGTCCCTGCCATTTTCGTATTACGGTCCATCCGCAATTCCTCCGAGCGTCTTGATGCCTTATCGGCAAAGTTCGTCGTTCGCTGGCAACGTTGTCGCAGGTTCAGGCGTTCTGCGGTTTGTGCGGTTATCACAGTTGCCAGATATGACGGCGGTTCCGGCCGGGTGCATTGCCAGTTCAGTTCTGCCTTTGTTAGCGCCAAGCAAGTTGGTCATGGTCGCGGTTTTTCCATTTCGCCGGGTCTAGCTGTTCGCAGCAAACGTTGGTGAGGATCGCCGAGACGCGGCAGGTATGGTCCCCGCCGAACAAAGGTTCGCAAGTACGGCATATCCGGTACGGTCGGTACGCTTGTAAGCGGAATGGCAGGTGAATTTTCCGGTTGTTCAGGGCATGGAAGTCGCTGTTGAAGTAAGGATTTCGTGTCTCGAAGCAGCGGGAGAGACGGGATGGCGTGGATCACTTGGGTGGAAGATGAGCCCGGTGTGCAGGAATTGCTGCGGAAACTCCTGGAGCTGTGGCATTTGCCAGCGCAAGGGGCACGTTCTGCGGAAGAGGCCTGGGCACTTTTTCAACGCCGACCTACGCCGATAGTCCTGGTGGATATTGTGCTGCCTGGCCGGGATGGATTCTGGTTTGTCGAGCAGGTTTTGCAAGAGTGGCCAGAAACCGTGTGTCTGATGATGACCGGCAGTGCCGAGCGTGAGACTTTGTTACGCTGCATGCGGATGGGCGTGCTGCGCTGCTTTGCCAAACCGCTGGACATAGACGACCTGCATGCGGTCTTGCAGCGTCAGGTGCAACTGGTACGCGAAGAACGGGAACGGTTGCGGCATGTCCGCGAGCTGGAGCAACAATTGCGGCAACGCCTTCAGGAACGGACGCATAAGATTTTGCGTGCTTCCGAATCATTATTAACCGCGTTGAGCCTGCATGACCCGATAGCGGCTGCTCATTGCCGGCGGGTGTGCCGGTCTGCTCGCCTGGTCGCCCGTCTGCTTCGCCTGCCTGCACCGCAACAGCTGGCCCTGGACCTAGCCGCTCGATTCCACGATGTTGGCAAGATGGGAGTCCCCGCGGGCTTGCTTTACCGACCTGGCCCTCTGAATGAGTCGGAACGCCGAACCATTGAACAGCATCCGCTCTGGAGCGTGCAAATTGTTCGTCCTGTCGTGGATCATCCGCTGGTATTAGCGGCTATCCGACACCATCACGAACGGTGGGATGGTAACGGTTATCCCGACGGTTTAGCAGGACAGTCCATTCCGCTGCTGGCCCGACTTCTGGCAGTGCTGGATGTGTTCGACGCGATCACCAGCCTTCGCCCCTACAGTATGCCGCTGGACTGGCAGGATGCCTGTGCCGAACTGGAACGCTCTGCCGGAACACAACTTGACCCTCAATTGACTGCCGACTTTGTGCGCCTAGTTCGACGCCGACCAGATTGGTTTTTGCCACAACCACCAGCAAAAACCTCGGCTCTGCCGCAACCAGGCTTGGCAGTAGTGCCGGCCTAGGCGTGGATTTTCGTTGCCCCGGATGTTTCGGACATAAGCAGAAGCTGGCTCGTAAAAAACAGAAGCCAACGCGATCCAATCGGACGGTTCGTTCGTCACATACTGGGGCTCTATCACCGAAGGGGCTCTATCACCGAAAAGTCCACGAGAGATAAGAGGAGACGACCTATGCACGACGCTACAAAGACCAGGCTGGTTCTGGCAGCGCGGGCAGGCATGGTAGTGGCGATGGGAGCGTTGATAATTGCTGGAGCCTTCTGGCTTCTGCAATCGCCTCCGGTGCAAGCAGGAGTTCTCTCCGTGGACGGTGCAGCGGCCTTTCAAACGAGCGAAAAATTGCTGGTGGCGGTAACCATTGAGAATCCACAAGCCGGCAAAGTTCAGGCACCCCTGGCCGGCACGCTCAAGGTGAGTTTGCTCGATTCCGCAAACCAGGTACTCTCGACGCAGCAACTGGCCGTCAAACAAACCGACCTGGCCGAAAGCTACCGCTTCGAGTTTCCGCGCCCGCAGCAAGCTGCCAGCGATTTGCAGTTGCGGGTCGAGTTTGGCAAAGAGCAGATTGTGGTGCCCCTGAGCAAAGTGCTGCTGGTCAAGGCTCACGAGACGGCGGTGCTGGCCAGCAAGGAATGGCATGCGGGTAGCCGGGCGGCGCTTCGTCTGCAGGTGCAGGGCGCGAAGTCGTTGACCGAAACGGTTCCGCTCGGCGGAGCGGAATTTGCAGTGTGCCTGGTGGACAAAGACGGCAAGAAAATCCCTCTGGAGCAGGGTCGCACCGACGCCAAAGGTTCGGCCATGGTGACCGTACCGGTTCCGAATTTGCCGCCTGGGCAGTATAAGGTCGAAATCCACACGCGCAGCCCACTGGGCGAAGAAAAGCTGGAACAGACGGTTCAGGTGAAGGCCGAGCCGAAAATTCTCCTCGTCAGCGACAAACCTTTGTACCAGCCGGGCCAGATCATTCACCTGCGTGCGCTGGCTCTGCGTCCGTTCGATTTGACTCCTGTGGCCGACAGTGAAATCCTGTTCGAGATCCAGGACCCGAAAGGCAACAAGGTCTTCAAGCGGTCGGTGAAAACCTCGGAGTATGGCATCGCTTCAGTGGATTTCCAGCTGGCCGATGAAGTCAACATGGGTGATTACCAGATCCGTGCTGCTCTCGGTCAGCACGAAGCCAAGAAGACGGTCACGGTGAAAAAGTATGTGCTGCCCAAGTTCAAGGTGGAGTTGACCACCGACAAGAAGTTCTACCTGCCCAAAGAAACGGTCAAAGCCGAGTTGCAGTGCGACTACTTCTTCGGCAAGCCGGTGGCTGGCGGTACCGTGAAAGTCTCGGCCAGTACCTTCGACGTCGAATTCAAAGAATTTGCCCGTTGGGAAGGGAAAACGGACAGCAATGGGCATGTGAAGTTTGAAATCAAGTTGCCCGACTACTTTGTCGGGCAGCCGCTGCAAAGGGGCAATGCGCTGGTTAAGTTCGAGGTCACGGTAACGGATACCGCTGAACACAGCGAGACCATTACGCGGACTTATCCGGTCAGCGATCAGCCGATCCGTATTGGTTTGATTGCCGAGGGTGGCCGGCTGGTACCCGAAATGGAGAACCGCGTTTTCGTGGCAGCGGTTTATCCTGACGGCAGCCCTGCGGCCGATTGCACCGTGCGTGTCTGGTTCGGTGAGCGGGAAAGTTCCGACCAGGGGAAACCGCAGGCTTCGGGCAAACGTGGAGAGCCGATCGCAGTGCTGAAAACTAACGCGGCCGGGCTGGCAGAGTTTGTGCTGACTCCGCGTAAGGAGAACCTCCGGCAAGCGTTTGCGGGTCCGGGTTTCGCAGACGACATAGGTCCCGGCATACGCCCGATTCGGCCGGGCCGACCTGGCATTCGGCCCATGCTAGGTGGTCAGCCTGAGCCACAGACCATAGAGTTGCTCGGCGGGCAGACGATTACCATTCCGGGGCCGCGACTGGTTTGCGACCTGGTTGCCGAAGCCCAGGATAAACAGGGTCATCGAGCGCACACTGCGGCCCAGCTCAATTGCGAATTATTCGGCGAAAACGTCCTGTTGCGGCTTGACAAAGCCGTTTACCGTGCCGGTGATACGATGGTCGTGGACATTCGCAGTTCCGCCGGTTTGCCCACGGTTTATCTGGACATCATCAAATCAGGCCAGGTGTTGCTGTCGCAATGGCTGGACGTTAAGGACGGAAAGGCCAGCGCCAAGCTGGACATTCCGCCCGCGCTGTTTGGCAGCCTCGAGGTACACGCATACCAGATGCTGGCCGATGGGGAAATCATCCGCGACAGCCGGGTCATTTACGTCCAGCCCCGCGACGAACTGAAGATTGAAGTGGCGCGGGAAAAGGACACATTCCGACCTGGCGAAGCCACCAGCATTCGCTTCCAGGTAACCGACACAGCTGGCAAGCCGGTTCCGGCAGCGCTGGGCGTGATCATCGTGGATGAGGCTGTTTATGCCCTGCAGGAGATGCAGCCAGGCCTAGAGAAAATCTTCTTCACGCTGCAAGAGGAATTGCTCAAACCGAGAGTGCAAATCGTGCAGCCGGGTCTGCCTTTCGACCAGATTGTGCGTCAGCCGGTGGATGTATTGCCGGCGGAGCAGCAGCAAATCGCTCAGGTATTGCTGGCACCGGTTCGGCCCAAACCGCCGCAACGCTGGGAAGTCAACCCGGTTATCGAGCGGCGATTGCGAATTCAGGAGCAGATTCGCACCCTGGGAGAAGTGCTGTGGGCCTATATTCACAGCCATCCCGACTGCATCGAGTTCGACGCGAAGACTGGAACCAGCCGGTTCAAGAAAGGAATTCTGCGGCAGGCAGTGCGGCAATTTTTCGGCGAGGTGGACAAGGAGATTCTGCAGAAACTCCTGACGACGCCTTTCGGTGAGCCGGTAACGGAAGAAAGTCTCTCCAGTTTGCACCCCGGACTAACAGCGGACCGCCTGGCAGCTGCAATCACCGCTCAGAGAATGGCGCAACACTACTGGGCCGTCATCCACTGGAGTCAGCAGCGCAGGCAACAGCTCTTCCAGAACGGCCGATGGACTTTCCCGGAAGGTTTCCTCGAGGAGGCGGTAACGGTTCAACATTTTGGCCTGGGTCCCAATCGCCAGGTTCCTCAGCTCAATGCCGATCAGAAACGGCAACTGCAACGCCAGCTTCAGGATGCCTGGGGCCGACCAATTCGTCTCGTCGCTGTGGATAAAAAACAACCGGAGGCTCAGGCAGACCAGTTCGCCTATTATGCACTGGTTTCCGCCGGTCCGGATGGTAAGTTCGGCACCGCCGATGATATTCGACTGGTCACACCGACCGAGGCGGAATTGGTTCATCTGTGGTGGGTGGAGCCCGGTGAGCGGAAAGCTCTGCTCGCCAGCTACCGCGGCAACGAGTTGATGGATCGGCTCAGGCTCCGTAACCGCTTCCTGGACGTAAATATACGAGAGCTTGCTCTCGACGGGCGAGAGTTCTTGAGAGCAGCGGGTGAGGCGAAATTTGCCGCCAGGCCTGCCGCTCCTCGTGCGATACCTCTGGCCGCTCCGGCAGCAGCAGCAGACCGTGGTGGTCTGCAAGGTGCCGCTGGCGGTGCCGGTGGCGGTGAAGCTGGCGAACAACCTTCCATCTACGTCCGCGAGTACTTCCCGGAGACGCTGCTCTGGCAGCCGCAGCTCATTACCGACGAGAAAGGCGTTGCCCATCTGCCGTTGCAACTGGCCGACTCGATCACCACCTGGCGACTGACTGCCTCGGCATCTTCCAAAGGTGGACTGTTGGGCGGCACCACGGCTCCGTTACGGGTCTTCCAGGACTTCTTCGTGGACCTCGACCTGCCGCGTACTTTGACCCAGAACGACGAAATAGCGTTCCCGGTTGCCATTTACAACTATCTCAAGGAGCAGCAAACGGTAGTCCTGACACTCAAGCAGGAGGACTGGTTCGAGCTGACCGACGGCCAGGGCTACGAACGCAAGGTGGCCCTCAAGCCGAACGAGGTTACCTCGGTCAAATTCCGCTTCCGCGCCAAGAAAATCGGTGACCTCCCGCTGACGGTTACCGCCCGCGGAACACAGATGAGCGATGCCATCAAACGCACCATTGAGGTGCTGCCCGATGGCGAAAAAATCGAGAAATCCATCACCGACAGGCTCACCGGTCAGGCCACCCATCAGGTGGAAATTCCCGACGGTATTGTCCCCGATTCCGCGAAAATCCTGGTCAAGATTTATCCGGGCGTGATGAGCCAGGTCATTGAAGGTGTCGAAGGCATGCTCCGCATGCCGTTTGGGTGATTTGAGCAAACGTCGTCCGTGGCCTATCCCAACATTCTGGTCGCGGACTACGTGAAAAAGGCCCGTGTGGCCAACCCGCAAATCCTCGCCAAGGCGGAACAATACCTGAACATCGGCTATCAGAAGCTCCTCACCTTCGAACGACCCGGCGGTGGTTTTGATTGGTGGGGCAACGGTGAATCTCTCGTCTGGCTCAGCGCGTACGGCCTGATGGAATTCACCGACATGGCCAAAGTCTATCCCATTGACACCGGTGTCATCACCCGCACGCAACAATTCTTGCTCCGCAAGCAGGAGTCTGACGGCACCTGGTCGCAAATTGGAGCGACCCGCGGCGAAACCATCGAACGAATGGGTAATCCGAAACTCCTGCTCACCAGCTACGTGACCTGGGCGCTACTCGAAAGCGGTTATCGCGGTAAGGAAGTGGACAAGGCTATCGCCTACATTCGCGAGCATCGCAACGAAGCGGGCGATAATGCTTACGTGCTGGCACTGGTTGCCAATGCGCTGGCCAGCTACGATCCCAAACACGAAACCACTCTCGAAGTGCTGCGGACGCTCGACAATCTTCGCAAGGCTCTACCGGAATGGAACGCGATCTGCTTCCCGGTCGAGCGAGGCGTTGGCTTGACGTACGCCCGTGGCGACAGCCTGGCCGTCGAAACCACTGCTCTGGCAACCCTGGCGATGATCAAAGCGGGTTTCAACCCCAACAGCATCAACCAGGCCCTGACTTATCTGGTCAAGTCGAAACAGGGACCTACCTGGGGCAGCACCCAGGCCACCATTCTCGCTCTCAAAGCTCTGGTTGCCAGCTACGGCGGCATTACGCAGACCAAAGACGCCACCTTTACCGTCACCATCAACGGCGAAAAACTGTTCAGCGGCGAAGTGACCCAAAACAATTCCGACGTGCTGCAACTGTTTGAAGTGCCGAAAGACAAGCTCCGCACCGGCTTGAACGAGGTGCGGATCAACGTGTCCGCAGAAACGGGCATGATGTACCAGATTGTTACTCGCTATTACCGGCCGTGGACGCAACGTCCTGAACCGAAGAAGCCGGTGATAGACGTGTCCGTGGAATACGACCGCACCGAATTGCGTACCTCCGACACGCTCAAAGCGAAGGCCACGCTTCGTTATCACGGTGAAGTCCCGACCTACATGGTGATCGTGGACCTGGGCATTCCGCCCGGCTTCACCGTGGATGGTGGTGAATTTGCCGAAATGGTATCGCAGAAGAAGATCGAACGCTTCTCCATCACGCCTCGGGTGGTAACGCTGTACCTCGGCGACGTCAAGCCGGGCGACGTGAAAGTCTTTGAATACACCCTCAAACCGAAGTATCCGATCCGCGCCAAGACACCGAGCACGGTAGCTTACGAATACTACACCCCAGCGAACCGTGCCGAAGCCAAGCCGGTCGAAATTACCGTCCGCGAATAACTGACCGGAAGCTGGCTCGCCACACCACGGGAGGAGGCAATCCTCAAGCCTCCTCCCTTTTTGTTGGGCCAACGGCAAGTGCAGGGACCGCCCTTCATCGTTCCGCTCCTGGAGCACGTGGTTCTCTTTTGGGCGAAACAAGTGTGAGCCAGCCGGGAAAACGTATCGAACCCGCAGATGGGATACGCATACTTTGCGCAGCGCTCACGCTCCCGACCAGGAGCGGCTGGCGCGAGCCAGCCGTGCGACGCGCGCGTTTTGGTTCAGCGAAAAACGCTGGCCAGTGCAAATGCGTCATCGAACCACGGCGGGCTGACGCCCGCCGCCCTTGTAGGCGTTCGTTTCCCCATCGCAAATGTCGGTGTTTTTCGGCCGGACGAAAGTCGTCCACCAAGAGCGGCTGGCGTAAGCCAGCCGTGGACTATCAACCCCGTTGCAGAGCGTTACCGAACCACGGCGGGCTAACGCCCGCCGCTCCTGGATGGGTGTTCGATAGCCGCTGCACAATGTTCGATTCTCGCGGGGCAGCGTACGGTTCACAGAACCACGGCGGGCTGACGCCCGCCGCTCTCGTGAATGTGCGTATTGGCACTGACGGCGTCGCTTATGTTCGGCCCGACGAACGTCGTGCACCAGGATTGCAATGCCCGTGTGCGATTAGGGCGGCAACAGTTGCTGCCCCAGGAATTGTTCTTCCTCTTCCGGGATTATGATGCGCGGCGTAATCATAATCATCAGGGAGCGGGCTTCGCGGCCGTACGCAGTGTTGGTAAACAGCCGGTTCAGGTACGGAATTTTGCTGAGGATGGGTGGACCGAATTCGGTGCGTCCCTCGGACAGGGTTTTGAAACCGCCCATCAGTACGGTTCCGCCATCCGGCACCATAACCGTCGTGCTCACCGACAGTTCGGAAAATACGGGCTGCTGAATGAACTGGGTCAGTCGCACTTGCGAGACGGAGCCATCAGGATTGACCACGGGCACGAGGATGTCAATGGGGAAAACTGGAATGTTCTGAGCCAAGGCGGTGAATCTCGGGGCGAGACTAAGGCGAACGTAACGGCGATCGGAATGAACCACCGCTTGAAGAAGCAGCTGCAGCCCGGTTGGGAACGGATCTACCCGCGGTACCAGGGTTACTTGACCAAACGGGCCAGTGACCGCATTGACATCAGTTACCAGGAACTGCCAATCCAGCACGTTGAGGTTAGCCGTCTGTCCGCTGAAAAGCGTGATTTTGGGTGCCTGCATGACGTTGACGCGGGTATCTCCTTGGGCAGCTTCCATGAACAGGAAAACCTCTATGTCGCTCAAGTATGCAAAACCGAACGTTAGGCCGCCGTTGTTCCCCACAGCGTTGGGGAAGTTGCCGAATGGCGGAATGGCTCTGCTGAAGCTGCTGTTGGTAAACGGTATATCAAGGTCCTGACTGAACCCTGCCCCGGTGGGCGCCAGGCCGACTACTACTTTGTCGAGATGGTCCGGCTCGTTGATCATTCCTGGAGGTGCGAAGGATTGGGCCACCACCATGCGGTCGAACCGGGTCTGGTCGTCGTCCACCTGGAAATTGAAGTCAATGCCGATGCGTTCGTAAAACGCTTCGCTCAGCGTGATGAATCGGACTTCGACCGTGACCTGTAGCTCCTGCAGTTCGCGGAGTCGGCGAAGTAATTGTTCGATCTGTTCCTGGATTTCGGGATCTGCGCTGACCACCAATTGCATGCCCAACGGGTAGTAGTCAATGTGGCCCGGTCCGCCAGCGACATCCCAGCTTTTCGGTTCAATGGTTTCGTGGATCAGGCGGATGAGGGTTTGCTCGAGGCTGGCGGTTTTAGGTGGTTCGACTTTGACCTGTGCTTGTCCTGGCGAGGTGCTGCCAGCCATGCTTCCCTGGCTGACGGTAGTGCCGCCAGGCAGTGTCCACGGCGCTGTCAGCGCGGGCTGCTGGTTGTTCATGTTCTGCTGGATCACGCTGAGGATGCTGGCGGAATTGTTGCCGACGTTGCCGAAATCCTGCACCGGCAGGATCAGGTCAGCCACCGGGTAAACCTTCTGCACCAGCTTGCCGCGTTTGCCTTCTTCGGTGGTAACGATGTACACACCATCGCGCACCACCCAGGTCAATCGGGCATTTTGCAAGATGAGGTTCAAACAGGTACGCAGCGGGCGGTTATCCAGGCGAATGGTTACAGGCTGATTCAAAGAAATACCAGCGGCCTGCAAAGCGGGTTCGTCCGGGACAATGTTGATACCATACAGGGAACGAAGATGGTCGAGCACTTCGCTGAGCGGCTTATCGCGAAAATCAATGGAGACCGGCTGCTGGAGACGCTGGTAGAGGTCCCGGTCTTCCGGAGTTTCCGGGCGGATAGGCTGAATGGCTTTGTTGCGGCGGCGGTTGCGTTCGGCCCAATCTTTGGGGTACTGCCAGTCGCTTTCGGGAGCGGCAGAAGCTTCGTTGACCGACTGCATGGCCAGCTCAAATCCGCGCTCTTTCTGGAACTTAATGCGCTCTTCGTCGCTGAGGGCTCGTAGCGTGCGTGCCCGAATAAGTGCCGCCTCGGTGGCCGGGTTATCCGGGTCAAGTTCCTTGGCTTTCATGGCGACCACTTCGGCTTCCTTGTACTTGGCCTCTTTGAGATACTGGCTGTATTGTTGCATCAGCTGGGCCACCTGCTCCTTGCGGTTGATGTCGGCGAGAATTTCGCGTTCTCGAGGACTGGAGCCGCGCAAGGTTTGCTGGCGGAGTCGGTCGTAGGCCAGTTGTTCGCGGCTGGCCTCAAAGGTTCGGATGCGCTGCTCGAGTTGGCGTTGCATAGCCAGGACAGCTTCGCTCTCCAGGGGCGAATGTTTGATTTCGTGCAATGCCTGCTGGAGAACTTCCACGGCTTTGTCGAGTTCGTTGTTCTGTGCGAAGCGATTGGCCTGGCGTTCCGCTTCGAGTTTGATGTGGCGGAGCCGCTGCAACTCCACTTCCCGTTGTTGCTGCACCTTGTCCAGGAGATTGTCGGCAGTGGTAGTGGCAGGTTTGGGGCGGTCGGTGGCGGTTGCCTGACCGGGTGCGGTTTCTGGAGTTGGTGGCAACTGTCCTGCCTGTACCAGTGCGTGTGGCTGCATCTCCTTGCTTGAGAGGATTTCCTGCATGTGAGTGCGTTTGCGTTCGTCGAGCAAACGGGGATTGATGCTCTGGAAATAAGCGGCGGCCTGGGCGTATTCGCCACGGCTATAAGCTCGGACACCGAGTTCGTAGAAACGATTGGCTTCGCGTACCGATTGGCGATATTGGGCATCGTCAATCTCCGCGAGCAACTGGCTGGCTTCGACGCGGAGGTGAGCATGATCGGTATAGACACGGCGGGCAAGTTCCTGGGCGCGAACCAGTTCCCCGGCGCGCAATTCCCGCCGAGCCTGCTCGAGCAAACGTTGACCTTCATCCTGGTTGGGAACCTGAGCCACAGGGGCCCCCTGACGGAGACGCTGAAGTTCGGCGAGTTGCTGATCGGTTTGCAACGTGTCGAGATGTAATTCCGACTGCAAAGTGCGGACATACTTGAGGCATTGTTCCGCTTCAGAGTAGCGGCCCATTTGTTTCCAGGTGTGAGCAGCCCGGCTGAAGGTTTCGATGTGCCCATGAGCCTGGTTTTGCAAATCGAGTAAGACCTGTTCGGGAGTTTCGTCTTCGGGGCGAAAGGCAGCACGAAGTTTCTGAGCTTCGCGGGCGCGACGGATAGCGGGCAGGACTTGCCCCTGACGTTGCAATTCGCGGGCATCGGCGAGCAACAGCAAGGCCTGCTGGCGCAAACGAGCAGCCTGTTCGGGTTGATCACGGTCTCGTTGCTGGGCCAGCAGTGCTTCTACAGCTTTTTCGATCTTGTCGGGTGAATCTTCGTCAGCTCCCCAGGTAACCGGATACTGACGGGCCTGGCGTGCCAGTTGCAGAGCCTGCACAAGTTGACCTGCCTGGAGTGCTGCACGAGCCTGCACCAACAGCATCTGGGCCTGCTGCTTGGCGGGGGAAACTTCGACTGGTCGCGGAGTGGCCTGCTGGTTCGCAGTAGCAGTGTCGTTCGGGATGCGGGGACGATTGGCCTGCTGGCGACGCGCTTTGATTTCGGCCAGGAGACGGTCAGGATGTTCGCCGCGGTGCCAGATGGAATAACGCGGTTGTAAAGCGCGGGCCTGGTAAGCGAGTTTTTCCGCTTCGTCGAACTGGCCTTGCTCCAGCTTTCGCCGGGCCTGGGCCAGTAAAGCGTCGGCCTGTTGACGATGTGCTTCTTGACGAGCTTTGTAAATGTCCGCGAGCAGTTTGTCGGGCGTGTCCTCGAAAAGTCCCCAGCGGCAATCAGGAACCACCCGGATACGGCGAGCGAGAGACTCCGCCTGGTCGAGCTGGCCTGCTTCGAACAGATGCCGGGCCTCTTTGAGTTTCGCACGCGCATTCTGGCGTGTCACAGGTTCAGCGTCGCTGGGGTTTGTGGATGGGGCAGGCTTAGCCGGCTCCGAAACGTTCGAAGCTGCTCGCTGCGATTGCTCGGCTTGAGCGATGGCCTGGCGGATTTTCTCCGGGGTATGCGGCTCATAAGGAGGCAATGTAACCTGCAACCGTTCGGCCTGGGCAAGCAATTGCCGAGCTTTGGGCAGGTCACCCTGCTGCACCGCCTGGTGGGCCTCGCTCAGCAGTCGGCGAGCTTGCTGTAGCTTCAATTGCTGCTGCGTCCCCTGCCCTTGGGTGCGACGAGCTTGCTGGACGTCGCGCAGGACTTTATCGGGTGTATCGCTCCACGGCAACCAGGAGGAATGCCCGGCCTGTTTGGCCTGCTGTGCCAGTTGTTCGGCGCGGTCGAGGTCGCCTTGCCGAAACGCTTCACGCGCCTGCGCCAGCAGTTGATCCGCATCGGGAGTGGCGGCAGTAGCGGCGTTGTCCGGTTGCTGACGCGATCGGGCTGCTTGAACGTCGCGGAGCAGTTTGTCGGGGGAATCGCTCCAGGGGAAAATAGCCGAATATCCGGCTTCCTTCGCCTGTCGGGCCAGCGTCTCGGCTCGGTCGAGTTCGTTATTCTTGAGAGCCTCGCGCCCCTGCGCCAGCAACGACTCGGCGTCGCTGCGCGTCCCGTTGCTTTCACGGTTGAAGAGCGACCAGCGCCGATTGTTCCGGCGAGCTACGCGATCGCTCAGTTGGTTGACCAGGGCCTGTTCTTCCGGTTTGAGATAGTTGCTAGATCGCAGCTGTTTCAGAAGGTTCTCGGCCTCGTTCCACTGACCGTTCTTGACCGCTTCCTGGGCAGCCTGCAACTGTTGCAGGGTCTGCTGGCGACCGAGACGAGCCACCTCATTGCGGTTGCGGTATTCGTCCAGGCGTTGCTGCTCGGTTGGACTGAGTTGCTGGCGACCCTGCTGGGCCAACTCGAATAACCTGGCGGCTTCTTCGTACTCGCCTTTGCGGTAGAGATTGATGGCTTCCTGCAACGCCGCCGCCGGACGCATGGTTGCGCCAGCCGGCCGAGTAACGGTATCCGCTTGCTGTCCCGTCAGGCTGCCCACAATCCCGATGACCAGCCCAACACTCGTCCACCAGGCCAGCCACTGACCCCTGTTCACCGTGCTTCCTCCTTGTGCTTCCCGCCTAAGCCTGCTCGCTGCCGGTGTCCCCCGCATTGCCGGCAGAGCGATTTTTGAGCTTTCGCGGTTGCTTTTCGGGTTGCGATGCCAGGCAACGGTGGCCTTCACGTCGCGAGTCTTTTCCCCGATCGCAGATGACGAGCGCACAGGCCCCTTGCCAGAGAGCGGCTCAATAATGTGCCGGTGCGTGCCGGTCAATAGCGGTTTTTGCCTGGGTAACGCCCAGCCTGCACCGATTCCTGTTGCCAATTCGAAGCGGCTTTCCTGTATGTGCAGCGATAACGTGGTCAACGGGCACCGACTAACGGCCACACTTTCCGCTTCTACTGCTCGATATGGGAACCTGGCCGCGGACTAACCCACAATGTGCCTGAACAATCGGTCAGGCGGAGAGATCGCTCTACTTGCTGCTGGGGGCACCTGGCCTGTAGGGTTGCGGAATATACTGAACCGTCGGCTGCTGGCGAACCGGTTGCGGAAATAGCGTCATCAGTTCGTAGAACTCCACAGGCATGTTGCTGGAAACCGGTAAACCGAGTTCCCGTGCTTCGTCGAAGCTGATTGGATGATCGTGTGTCCAGGTACCCTGGGTGAGTTTGCTGGCCAGAAGGCGGGCCTGTTCTGGCGGCATCTTCCCCTCCAGCAATTCGAGCACTTCCCGCTCGATTTGCGCCAGGGCTTTTTCCGCGACATCGGCCAGGATCAGCGTGCGATCTTCGACATCGTTGACATTCTTGCTCCGCACCGCTCGGACGATGGAAGCAGCAGGAAATTCGCCCAGTTGCGGGTCCACCGGTCCCAGAACCGCATGGCTGTCCATAACGATCTCATCCGCAGCCAGTGCAATCAAAGTCCCGCCTGACATGGCATAGTGCGGCACGAACACGGTTACCTTGGCCGGGTGGGCCTTGATCGCCCGGGCAATTTGCAGACTCGCCAGCACCAGCCCGCCAGGCGTGTGCAGCACCAGATCAATGGGCACGCTTTTGTCGGTCAGGTGGATGGCCCGGATTACTTCTTCCGCGTCGTTGACGTCTATGTAGCGGAAGATGGGTATGCCCAGAAAACTGAGCGTCTCCTGCCGGTGAATCAGAACGATAACTCGGCTGCCCCGCTGACGCTCGATCTGTTCGATTTTCCGCCAGCGGGCTGCCTCTAGCATCCGTTGTCGTAACCACGGTTGCATCATGCTCAGCATGAGAAAGAGCCAGAAGATGTCTCCGATGCCCATGTTCGGCCTCACCAGGGTGCGTATTCGTCCGCGTAGCGTTTGCGATGCGGACGGCGGGCAAATAGAGGCGCTAATGACAACCCAGCGAGAAATCCGCCAATATGCGCCCACCATGCTACACCGCTGAACGCCACATCTTCGGACAGCGACAGCACACCTTCGAATAGTTGCGTGAAATACCACAGGGCGATAAACAGCACCGCCGGCAACGGTACAAACCACGGAAAGATGAAGATGGGAATCAGGGTAATGACCGTCGCGTTCGGAAACAGCAACAAGTACGCCGCCATCACGCCTGAAATCGCCCCACTGGCGCCGATCGTCGGTACTTCGCTGGTCGGATTGAACAAAACATGCACCCATCCGGCTACCAGGCCGCACACCAGGTAAAACAGCAAAAACCGCACCGGCCCCATGCGGTCTTCGACATTATCCCCAAACAGGTAAAGCACCCACATATTGCTCAGGAAATGCAGCCAGCCACCGTGCAGAAACATGCTGGTCACGAAGCAGTACAGTTCCTGCAGCAATTCCGGCCAGGCTCCCTCACGCATCAGCGCGGTGGTGTACGCCGGATTGATCCCGTAGAGCCAGAACAGCTTTTCCAGTTCCGCGGGCCGTAACGTCTGCTCCAGGAAAAAGACCACCGTGTTCAACCCGATTAGCGACCACATCGCTAAAGAAAACCGTCGCGAGGGAATGGTATCGCAAATGGGTAGCATATTGGCTCGTAAGATCGCTCGTGTTGGCCAGCCCGGTTAGGAAGCAGCAAAGAGAATTGGCCAGTTCGCCAATCGCAGTGCCGCGAGATTCTCCTACGCCAGCAGCACATCGGCACAGATGAGTGCCAGCACGCCGATACTTACGATACTGTTGACGTGGAAAAAGGCGAGGTTGATCCGGGCCGGGTCTTGCTCACGTACCAGCCAGTGCTCCAGAACCAGCAGACCGGCCACCGCGGCGATTCCGGCTAGAAAAATCGGGCCCAGCTGGGCCGACCACCACACCGCCAATAACCAGACCACCGTCAGGGCATGACAGATTCGCGCCAGCCACAACCCTGCCCTTTCTCCCCAGCGGGCGGGGAAACTCAATAGCCGTGCTCGCCGGTCGAATTCGACATCCTGAAGTGCGTAAATGGTATCGAAACCGGCCACCCAGAACAGCACCGCTGCCCCGAGCCAGACCGCGGGCCAATCGACTCGGCCAGCAATGGCGATCCAGGTCGCCCAGGGGGCCAGCATCAGCGATGCCCCAAGCCAGAAGTGCGACAACCACGTAAACCGCTTCGTGTACGAGTAGCCGAGAATGAACAGCAGCACCGGCAGAGAAAGATATGTCGGCCACCAGTTGCCGCTGGAAAAAATGAACAGCGTCGTGGCGGCAAGAAAACCAACGCTGCAGACAGCCGTAAAAATGCCCACCGCCAGAACCGACAACCGTCCGCTGGGCAAATGGCGACCGGCAGTCCGCGGGTTGGCGGCATCGTAATGGCGGTCGGCCAGACGGTTGAATCCCATCGCCGCGCTGCGGGCCAGCACCATGCACGCCAGTATGCCCAGCAGGTCGAGCCAGCGGAATGGCTCACTCCGCCAGGCCAGCACTGCACTCGCCAGCGCAAACGGCAGAGCGAACACCGTATGGCTGAACCGGATCAGTTCCAGGAAATCCCGTATTTTCCGCCACATGTTCGCCTCGCCCGATTGTTAGCGATACGCCAGCCGTGTCGGTCAGGGTACCGATTGCCGCAGCAAAGCGACCCACTCTTCCGTTCCACACCAACTCGCTTCCCTGCCTCACCATTGTTATAGCCCGATCGAACCACAGGCAGTCCGTAAATTGTTGGGCAAGAATCGCAAGTTTGCTGCCGTAGCGGAATTCTTTGCGATTCGGTTTACTTGCCATCCAGGCCGGGTGGATCGCGCTCGGCGATAACTCATTCCTGAGCGGTACCATGCACGGTGCTGGTTTTTCCGACCCGTTTCCCATAAAAATGCCTCGCACGCCACCCGTGAAGAGCGAATCAGGAGGCCAACCATGAGTGCACGTGTGTACCGATTCTGGACAGCTCTGGTCGCAATCTTCAGCCTGGTCAGCGGCAGTGCCGTCTGGTCGCAGACCCCGGCTCAGCCCCCCAAACCGATCCGCGTCCTGATCATCACCGGCGATCACGGCCACGCCTGGCGGGAAACCACGCCGTTTCTCAAAGACCTGTTGACTCGTGCCGGCCATCAGGTGGACGTAACCGAAACGCCACGCAAAGATCTCACGCCGGAGAATCTCGCTCGCTACGACGTTTTCGTCCTCAACTACCGCAACACGCCCAAAGGGGCTAAGGAAAATCCGGACAGCGTCTGGTCGGAAGCGAATCAGAAAGCGTTTGCCGATGCCGTTCGCAACGGCAAAGGGCTGGTCGTGTATCACCACGCTTCCGCAGCCTTTGTCGGCGACAGTGATTGGGACCGCGAGTTTGAAAAAATCATCGCCGGGGGCTGGCGACGGCAGGGATACCACGGCAAAATGCACGAATTTGTCGTCACTATCCGCAAAGACCATCCGATCACCCGCGGCATCAAGGAATTCAAGCATGGCCGCGATGAGCTATACCAGAACTCCGTCATTCCGCCCGACGCCGAAGTCCTGGCTACCGCTTATTCCGACAAAAGCAAGGACCCGAAAAACACCGGCCTGCATGAACCGATGATCTGGATTGCCCGCTACGGCAAGGGGCGGGTGTATCACAACGTGCTCGGCCACGATGTCGAGGCGATGAAAAGCAGTGCCGGGTTCCAGCTGCTGTTCATTCGCGGTGTGGAATGGGCGGCGACCGGGGAATGCTACTATCCGGCTCCGATAAAGCCTGCGAATGCGGCTCCGTAACCGCTGGCTGTCCCAGCAACGCCAGTAACCGCCGCAAGGTAATCGCCCATTTTTCCGGCGTCTCGTATGTTCCTTCCTGGATCGCCCGCCGAACTCGCGCGACCAGTTCCCAGCGCACCGGGGGATCGGTATTGGCAGCGGATGTGGGTTGGCTGCTCATAGCTCGCGGATGCTCGTTCCGGGTGTCCTGACCTGGAGCTATGCGGGAGTGCGTTTCTGGTATCGTCCAGGAACGGGCACGACTTTGGCCCGACCAGGACGCACCCCGCTTCGCCCACCGTCATCCAGGCCGGACACACCTTCCCTGGCGTTCACAACCGTTATACGAGTCAAACCGACCAGGGCTAGCCTGCCCCTGCGAATCGCCAGCATTTGTGCCGACCGGCGATTCCGGCAGTGTACCATGCACCTGGCGGTTCCCGGGCCGTGAAGCGATACTGCCGGAAGATTTTGCAAAAAGGGGCTTGACGCTGCCAGGATGGCTCAGCTATCATAGAAACAGAGACCGGGCAGCCGTGCACCTATTTCGATTCAGCGTTGGACTCGCGGGGTGTGTGGCACCCGAAAAGTGTGGGGAACGGTCACAGCGAACCGACTCGCATCAGGTAGCCTCAGGAGGTCGAACCATGCATCGCCGAGTTCTTGTCTGCCGCAAAGCCTTCACGCTCATCGAACTGCTCGTCGTCATTGCCATCATCGGCTTACTGATGTCGCTGCTTTTGCCGGCCATTCAGCGTGCCCGCGAAGCGGCCAACCGCATGCGCTGTTCCAGCAACCTGACCCAGATCGCTCTGGCATTCCATAATTTTCACAACGATCACAATTATTTTCCAACGGCGGGAGCCTATTTGGGTAGTGGTACGGCGACCCAATCGTGGACCGTTGTTGCTAACTCGCCTCCCCCTAGCTCGCCTCCCCCTTATTACTACACTCCGAGTGCGAACGCGGGCCAAATTCTGCCAGGTCGCAATCAACGGTTAGGTTGGGCGTTCCAGATTCTGCCGTATATCGAGCTAGGCACCACCTACAACAACTGGCCAAGTTCACCGTCGTCGCCTACGCTGGGGCTGCTTGCTACCCCGGTGCCCCTCTACTATTGCCCCTCGCGTCGCCAGCCGGAACTTTATGGCGGGATGGCGCAGACCGATTACGCCGGCAACGGCGGTGTCGTTGTTGACCCACCATTGACCGGCACTCCTCCTACTCCTGATGAGAGTCAGATGTCGGGCCTCCTCAAGCCGTCTTTCTTCAGGCCGATCAACATGATGAGCGATGTTCCAGACGGCTTGTCCAATACTTTGCTGGCAGCTGAGAAACAGGTGGATCGAAAGGACATGGAGTCGAATCCTATCTGGGACCAGGGCTATTGGACCGGCTATAATCACAGTACCATTCGCTGGGGCGCGGACACATCAGGCACAACACCGCAGGTACCAGCTCCCGACACGTTAACAGGCGGTTATATCAATTCAGCCATGAAAGCTTTCGGTTCCTCTCATTTTGGCTCTATCAATGCGGTGATGGGCGACCGTAGTGTGCGGCGGATTCGCTTCTCCGCAGCCTCCTCCGCATTTGCCAACCTGTGCAACCGCCGCGATGTTCAGGTAATAAATTGGGTCGACCTTGAATAAGCCGCCTCCTTTTCCAATAAACGTGCGCAACTTGCCCTCCGCGTGAGTAAATGGCCTTATGTAGCGGAAATGGCACCTGAATAGCACCGAGCAAACAGGTTTGGTCTTCCGATTAATTGCTAATCCTAGCCCGCAGCGCAAAATGTTCTATAGTTAGTTGAGGGCGAAGTAGGTTCGCCTGAGGGGCTGCTAGGAAACAGCGGGAGGCAGCGATGGGGAACTGGTGGCGCTGGCTGGGCGGGAAAGTTGCACGAACGACATTCCCACGAACCACAATCCGCGGTGGGTTGAGCCAGAGCGCTCGACTTCATGTAGAGGAGCTGGAAAATCGGTGTGTTCCGGCGCGGCTGGGTACGCCGCTGAACGATGCCGATGACACGATCGCCGAAGCGATCAATGTCGGCACGATCACGGATAAGCATAGCGTTCGCCGCAGTGCCTCGCTGGGGTTTGCGACGGATGTGGATATGTACCGGTTCAGCGTGGCGGCCGGCGCGACCGTGGAATTCATCGTCCAGGCGCGAGCACCGGCCACCGATCCGTACCTGCGGTTGTTTGACCGTCGGGGAAACGAACTGGCCTTCAACGACGATGGCCCCATTCCCAACCAGCCGCCCGGATTCAGTCCGTATCTGAAATACCAGTTCAGCACCGCCGGCACCTATTACATCGGCATCTCCGGCTACCCCAACATGAATTACGATCCGATCCAGGGCACCGGAGATGTGGAAGGCAGCACCGGGCCGTACTCGCTGATCATCAAACTCGTTCCACCGGAAGGCGGTGGGGGTGGAGGCGGCGGTGGCGGTGGGCCGCCCCCCAGCCAGTTCAATATCACTTTGCGACGCGGGAGCGGTCTCACCGATTCGCAATGGCAGGTTTTCCAGCAGGCCGCCCAACGCTGGGAGCAAATCATCGTCGGCGATGTGCCGGATGCCGTTTACCAGGGCCAGCCGGTCGACGACATCCTCATAGATGCCAGCGGTGTGCCGATTGACGGTACCGGTGGCATTCTCGGTCAAGCCGGACCCGATTTTTTGCGGTTAGGCTCATTCCTGCCGATCCACGGCACGATGGAATTCGACACAGCCGACCTGGCGTCCATGGAGCAAAGCGGGTTGCTCCGCGACGTGATCCTGCACGAAATGGGTCACGTACTCGGCTTCGGCACGATCTGGGATTTGAAGGGGTTACTGAGCGGAGCGGGCGGGCCGAACCCACGCTTCACCGGCTCGCAGGCCACGCAGCAATATCGGGCGATTTTCAATACCAACGAAACCTCGGTGCCGGTGGAGAACACCGGCGGTGGTGGCACGCGCGACAGCCACTGGCGCGAGAGCGTTTTCAAGAACGAACTGATGACCGGCTATGCCGACCCGCCACCCAATCCGTTGAGCAGAATCACCGCCGCGTCCATGGCCGATCTGGGCTACGTCGTCAACCTGAACGCAGCCGATCCGTATTCGAAACCGCCGTTCCGCAGCGGTGGCGGAGGTAATTCCGGCGGCGGTTCCGGGAACGGTGCCCCCTGGCGAATCGTTCGCCCCGACCATCCGATCTCGAAGCAGGTGACGGGGGCTGTGCACATGCCGCGACTGATCACGTTCACCGCCGATGAGCTATCGCGGCTGGCCGATATTGCTGCCGAGCCCATCCGCTGGCCCACACCACGTCGTAACGAGCGTCGGTAAGCATTGTCCCGACCGTGCACGTCAACCTGCTGGCGCTGTACAACCTTTACCTGATTGTGATTTTCGCGCTGGGCACGGCAGCGCGGTATCGCGTGTACGGTCAGGTGGTTTCGCTGGTGCTGGCATTACCGCAACGCTGGCCGAAACTTTCGCAGCTGGTACTGGAACACCGCTGGCTGTTTCTGAACTGGCGCACCCTGCTGCCCAGTGTTCTCACTCTGGTGCTGACTGCGGTAAACTCCGCCGTGTACTACCTGTTGCTGCCGCAAGCGACGCTGACACCGCGTGATTTGAGTGGCCACTTTTTCCTGGCCGGGTTGCTCAGCGTGCTGGCTGCGGTGGTGGTGCTGCTGGACGGCTACGCACTTTCCATCCGCGGCGACATTCGCACGCCCGAACTGGATAAGCAGCTCGACCAGGCGGAATTCTGGCTTTCGAGCCGGTGGGCGAATGTGGTGGAATGGTTCACCCTACGGCGTGTACGCCCCCGGCAGATGGTAGCGGAGCATCTCCGCAATGCCCTCGAGGCTGTCGCAGAAACGATCAACTGGGCCATGTGGTACTGGGCAGCCCAATTGTTGGCGCGAGGGTTGCTCGCGGTGGCTTTGTGGTTCACCTGGTACTGGCTGACGCAGCGCTGACAGAAAAGGACGGCAGATCGGCCTGCCTGGCAGTTTCCCGACCGGTAAGTGCGTCGTGGTCGGTAACCGTCGCACTTCTAGAATCTGATGGAGCCGCTTTTTGCACCTGGAATGCCGGTCAGCTGCTATTTAGCCCTGGCTGAGAAACTTTTGCTCCGGACCGCTTCGAGCTCTTGCGATGAGCGAACCGAATGCATCTGCGGTGCTGGATTTGTTTTTGCCGGTAGTCGCGGAATGGTTCCGCCGAACCTTCGGAGAACCCTCCCCGGTGCAGGTGCAGGGCTGGCCAGTGATCGCCTCCGGGCAGCACACGTTGCTGGTGGCACCGACAGGTTCGGGCAAAACGCTGGCAGCGTTTCTGCTGGGGCTCGACCGGTTGTGGCGAACTGCAAGCGAAACCGATACCGTGCGGGTCCTGTATGTTTCGCCGCTACGGGCGCTGAGTTATGACATCTCGCGGAATCTGGAGTTGCCGCTCCGCGAAGTTCCCCGGGTCGCGGCGGAGCTGGGCGTAAGCTTACCGCGCTTGCGTCTGGCCGTGCGAACCGGCGACACCTCTTCCCGCGATCGCGGTCGTCTTTTGCGTCAACCGCCCCACATCCTCATTACCACGCCGGAATCGCTCCATCTCCTGCTCACCTCACAGGGTCGGCAGATTTTGCGGCGGGTGGAATGGTGCATCGTGGACGAATGGCACGCCCTGTGCCCGAATAAACGCGGTGTGTTCTTGACGCTGTTGCTGGAACGACTGGCGTGGTGGGCAGGTCGGGATTTCCAGCGTATCGGTCTGTCGGCCACGCTACGACCTGTCGAAGCGGCTGCCAGCATGCTGGCGGGAACTGGTCGGAGCATGACCATTGTGGATCTCGGGCAATCGCGGCCACTCGATGTTGCCGTGCTCGCGCCTGCTGCCGATAGCGCTTTGCTACAGGAAACCAGCGTTTGGCCGGCGATCGAATCGGCCACGCTCCACCTTATCGAGCAGCATACCTCGACCCTGGTCTTCACCAATAATCGCCGGGCGGCAGAACGAATGTCGGCACGGTTACGGGAAAATTGGGAGGTCGGGGCGGGCGATGCGGAGGATCCACACGCCATCCCCGTGCGGTCGCATCACGGCAGTTTGTCGCTGGAAGTGCGTCGGCAAACCGAACAGCAACTCAAGGCTGGTCAGTTGCGGGCGGTGGTAGCCACGGCGTCGCTGGAACTGGGATTGGACATCGGTTCGGTGGACCTGGTCTGCCAAATCGAATCGCCTGGTAGCATCTGGCGAGCGTGGCAACGGCTGGGCCGGTCCGGTCATCGCGTTGGTGCTGTCTGCAAAGGACGATTCCTCGCCAAGACCGCTTCCGATCTGGTAGAACTGGCGGCACTGGTACGGGCCATGCGCCAGGGCATCCTCGAAGAAACAACGACGCCCCCAAACTGCCTGGATGTGCTCGCCCAGCAAATTGTGGCAATGGTCGCCATGGACGCCTGGCCGGTGGCTGAATTGCGGCAGGTGATTCGCCGGGCCTGGCCTTACCGGCAGCTGCCGGATACGGCACTCGAAAACGTCTTACGGATGTTGAGCGCTCGCTGGCCGGGGCTGGATTCGGCTTTATGGCGACCCCGTCTTGCCTGGGATCGGGCCAGCGACACGCTCTATCCGCTGCCCGGCAGCCAGCATCTCGCCCTGGTCAATGGCGGCACCATTCCCGATACGGGTCAGTATAAGGTGATACTCGCAGATACCGGCGTGGTGCTGGGTACGCTGGACGAAGAATTCGTTTACGAACGGCGGCTGGGCGATGTGTTCGTTTTGGGCACCGGCGTGTGGCGAATCGAGGACATCGGTGCCCAGGAAGTGGTCGTTCGCCGAACCTCTCCCCACGAGCCAGCCGTCATGCCCTTTTGGCGAGGTGAACGGCTGGGGAGAAGCTGGGAACTGGGACTGGCGGTAGGCCGGTTATTACGCGAACTCCGAAACCGTCTGCATGATCGCGATTGTCTCGATTGGCTTCGCCGCGAATGTGCCTTAGAACCCCACGCCGCCCGTCAGCTCTGGGACTATGTTCATCGGCAGCTTGAACAAACCGGCGTGGTTCCCTGCGAGGACACCATCCTGGTTGAGGCGTTTCCCGACGAAATGGGCGACTGGTATCTGGCTGTGCTTTCGCCCTTTGGCCAGCGCTGGCATTTCACGCTGCGATTGGCGCTGGAATCGTGGTGGAAGGAACGTTACGGCTGTGCGGCCCCCGCAGTGCACCACGATGACGGAGTGTTGATCCGCCTGCTGGATACCGGAGAACCGCCCGTTGATGTGCTGCACGAGTTAATGCCGGAACGGGTCGAAAAAGATGTGCTGGCGTCGCTGGGAAGTTGCGCATTTTTCGCCATCCGCTTCCGACAAAACGCGATGCGCTCGCTTTTGTTACCGCGGCTTCATCCGCAGCGACGCACACCGTTATGGTTGCAACGGCTCAAAGCCCGCAACCTGCTGCAACTGGTGGAGCGCTGCCCGGATTTCCCGGTGGTGATGGAAACCTACCGCGAGTGCCTGAATGAACATCTCGATGTGCCACGGTTACGCCAGGTGCTTGAAAAGATTCGCAACGGTGAAATTGCTGTGCGGCGTATTGTGCACGACTTCCCCTCGCCATTTGCCGCTCAGTTGCGGTTTCAGTTTACCGGCGCGTTTATGTACGACTACGACCGGGTCGAACCCGCCCAGCGTTCACCGGCGGTAAATGTCGAACCGCTCCGGCAACTGCTGGCTCCCGCGACCCCGGAAAGTTTAGACGAGACGGCTCTGGTTAACGCACAGCAAACCCTGGATTTCCCCATTCGCTCCGAACACGAACTGGCGGAATGGCTTCGCCGTCGCGGCGATACCCTGCCCGACGAAATTCCCGCGGAACAACGGCCCCGCCTGCAACGCTTAATCGAACAAAAGCGAGTGGTCTTGTGGCAGATTCCGTGCCAGTTCTGGCAACCGCAACGCTGGATCGCTGCGGAAGATTTGTCGCTTTACCGGACAGCTTTCGGGGAGGCAAACGATCTCGTCCAGGCGGACGGTGACGCTGACCGTCCTCGACAGGCGGAAGTGGAATCGGCATGGCGAGAGATACTCCGGCGGTTTTTGAATCAGCGTGCCACGACGAGCGTGGAGGAGATTCAGCAACGCTATCCGATTCCAGCCGGGTGGTTGCACCACACACTGCAATCCTGGGTGAGCGAAGGCTGGCTCTGCGCTTTGCAGGAACCTGACGGCAACACCCGGTACGTTCGGCGTCAGCTGAGAGAACTGGCGGCGCGTCAGCAACGCCTGCGACGCCGCGCTGCGTTTCACGAAGTAAGCATGCTGCAGTTTGCTCGCTTTTTGTTGCACTGGCAAGGACTGGCCGGCGTGGAAAAGCACCGAGGCGTGGAAGGTTTGCGGCAGGTGCTGCGACGACTCCAGGGATTGTGGCTGGCGTGGCAGTGGTGGGAGCCGTTACTCCTGCGTCCGCGGTTACCGGATTATCAGCCCGCCTGGTTGAACCATCTGGTGCAAAGTGGCGAATGGCTCTGGTTGACTCGCTCGCCGAACCATGCCGATAAAGCCGAAACCAGTTTCCGCTTGGGCGAATGCGAACTGGCGTTCCTGCCGAGGTCGGATGCCGATTATGCTTCTTTCCTGCACGGAGAGGTTACACCGGAGCTTTCGGCGGAAGCATTGCAGGTCCAGCAACTGCTCAAGGAACGGGGAGCCAGTTTCGTAGTGGATTTAGCTCGCTATAGTGGCCAATCTCCCGGGCGCATACGCCGGGCTTTACTGGAATTGCTTGCGGCGGGACTGGTTTCCAATGATCAGCTCGATGTGCTACGTTACGCCGAACGCTGGGACGCATGCCGCGACGGTTCCTGGCGACCGAGGATAGGCAGCAGCTATCTCACCGGCAACAGCGGTGAGGGGCGGTGGTTTCTGCTTCCTTCCGGGAAACCCGCAGCTGAATTGGTGGTGCTCTGGCGTGTGCACGTTCTGCTGGAACGTTACGGTATCGTTTGCCGTGAACTGGCGGAATGGGACAACTTAGGCCCGCCCTGGTCCGTGTTGCGCCTGGCGTTGCAGCAACTGGAATGGGCCGGGGAAATTTACCGCGGTTACTTTGTCGCGGGTCTCTGCGGAGAGCAGTACGCCTTGCCCGAAGCTGCACACCTGCTGGCATCGGGAACATCACCTGCCACCGAACTGATGACCGTCCAGGCTGTTGACCCGGCCTGTCTGGCAGGGCTGAGTACGGCAATAGATACGAAACTCGTCGGCGAAATAGGGAAAAGCTTCCGTCGTCTCGGCAACGCCATGATCTGGCACCGCGGCCGACCGGTCTTGCTGGTAGAATCTTTCGGCAAAAAGCTGAGTGCTTGCGAAGGGGTTTCGCCCGACGAGTGTCAAACCGCGGTCACAGCGTTAGGCGAACTGGCGGTCATCTGGCAACCCTGGCTTCGTGGCCGACTGCGAGTAGAAACCTGGAACAACACGCCGATCCTCCAGACACCCGCCGCTCATTGGCTGAAAGCGTGTGGATTCGTTTGTGAATACCCTGCCCTGACGCTATACCTTAGTGCGACAGCCACGTCAGGTATTTCGCCCACTGCGCAAACGCCGGCGCGAAGTAGGAGCGATTCTCCGTAATTTCCCTAGCAACCACAATAGCAGCGTTTCTTGTGCATACATTCGATTAGCGGCTTGCTGGAAAACAACGCTGTGCGGCCCGTCGAGCACTTCGTCAGTAATTTCTTCGCCGCGATGTGCCGGCAAGCAATGCATAATCCGCACATGGGCCGGCGCATGTTTCAGCAATTCTGCATCCACCCGGAATTGGGCAAATGCTTGCCGCCGCCGAGCCTGTTCGTTCTCCTGACCCATGCTCGTCCAGACATCGGTATAAATGACATCGGCCTGACGCACGGCTTCCGCCGGTTCGTCAAAATACCGCAGTACCGCTTGCGGAAATTGCTGCTGCAAACCGGGGTAAAAGTCCGGCTCAAACCGAAACTCCCGCGGGCAAGCGTGATGCCAGCGCATACCCAGCATGGCACAACCAATGGCCAGCGACCGGGCAATGTTGTTGCTATCCCCGATAAACGCCACTGTGCGGCCTGAGAGATCACCTAGCAACTCGGTCATGGTCACGAAATCGGCGACCGCCTGGCACGGATGTTCGCGATCGCTCAGGCCGTTTATCACCGGCACACTGGCGTACCTGGCAAATTCCTCGATCGTCTCGTGCCGAAATACGCGCAAGACGATCCCCTGCACGTACTGACTCAGCGTGCGGGCACAATCGGCCAGGCTTTCACGCACACCGAGGCCAACTTCCTGACCGCTGAGAAAGATGCTGCTGCCACCGAGTCGGGCCATGCCAGCCTCGAAGCTGACGCGCGTTCGCAGGGACGGTTTCTCAAAAATCAGCCCCAAAACGCATTGCCGTAGCGGTGTCTCCGATCGCTTTCGCTTTTTCCGCTGCACCGTAACGGCGATAAGTTCTCTCAACTCTTGCGGACTTAAATCAAGCAGGCTGAGCAGATGACGCATGGCAACTTCTCCTACCTTGGACTGGAAGTAGTGGCAACTGCGGGCTGATGGGCTGCACTCATTAGAACATCCGCTAGAATCTCGCATCCCCTGTCAATTTCGTCGTCCGTGATGGTCAGGGCCGGCAAGAGGCGAATTACTGTCTGCTGCGTGCAATTGACCAATAGCCGTTTCTCCAGGCACGCCTGAACGATCGGGGTGCCGTCGCCATGCAACTCGATGCCAATCATCGCCCCCAGGATTCGCACTTCGCGTATCAGTGGGCAACGCTGTTGCAGGTCGAGCAGGTGCTCTCGAAACCGCTCTGCAATCACCCCGGCTCGAGCCAGTAAGTCGCCATTTTCAATCGTATCTATAGCAGCCAGAGCGGCCCGACAGGCAATCGGATTTCCTCCGAAGGTGGCTGCGTGCATACCAGGTTGCAGTCGGTCAGCGACTTCTTTGCGGGCAATAACTGCCCCTGCGGCAAGCCCGCCGGCCAGTCCTTTCGCCAACGTCATCACGTCCGGCTCCACGCCCCAGTGCTGGTAGGCAAACCACCTTCCGGTTCGCCCTAAGCCGGTTTGTACTTCATCAAAAATGAGGAGCAAATTATGCTGGTCGGCCAGTTGACGTAACGCTGGCAAATAGTCCGGGGGCGAAATGCGAATGCCTCCTTCGCCCTGCACCGGTTCTACCAGAATGGCGCAAGTTTCATCGTCAATGGCTTCCGCAACCGCGTCCGCATCCCCAAACGGTACGTGCCGAAATCCAGGCAGCAACGGCTCGAAACCGTGATGATATTTCGGCTGACCGGTGGCGCTCAACGCTCCGAAGGTTCGGCCATGGAAACTATTGAGCATGGCGATGATTTTGTAACGATTGGGTCGGCCATGCAACCGCGCCAGCTTGATCGCCGCTTCCACGGCTTCTGCACCGCTGTTGCAGAAAAAGCATTGCCCACCGAAGCTTCGCTCGCTCAACGCTTTTGCCAGTAACCCCTGAGCCTCCATGTACCAGGTATTGGGGACATGGATCAATTCGCCTACCTGCTCCCGCACTGCCTGCACGACTCGTGGCGGACAGTGCCCCAGCAGATTGCAACCCCAACCGGGGAACAAATCCAGGTATCGGTTTCCCTCCGCATCCCAGACGTAAGAACCCTCGCCACGCACCAGGCACACCGGAAAACGCCGATAATTGCCGATGACATAGCGCGAAAACAGCTCCATTACTTGTTGCGAACTCAGATGGCCGTTGTGAGCCATGGTGGTTCCCTCACTCGGTGGCAAATAGCCAATTGCACTGACAGCGTCAGGATGGATCCAGCACGATTTCGGTTCCTATACCCCGGTCGGTATAAATCTCCAGCAGCAAAGAATGACGGATTCGGCCGTCAATAATGTGGGTTTTACGCACACCGGCAGCCAGAGCTTCGAGGCAACCTTCGACTTTCGGGATCATGCCTTCCTCAATGACGCGGTCGCGGATCAGTTGCCGACACTGCGAAGCGGTAATGCTGCTCAGCAGCGAACCGGGATCATTCCGGTCGAGAAGCAGGCCCGGCGTGTCGGTGAGAAACACCAGTTTTTCAGCACGTAAATGGGCAGCGACGGCAGCGGCTGCGGTGTCGGCGTTCACGTTCAACCAAGCGCCATCGTCGCCAACCGCCAGCGACGGAATCACCGGCACCACCCCGGCTGAGCAGATGTTGCGAATCAGGTCGGTGTCCACACGAGTTACCCGGCCAACTCGACCCAGATCGATAGTTTCGCCGTGCTCGCCCTGCAAGCGCAGCCGTTCTCCATACAGCGCTCGCATCGAGCCGGTGTGCAAACCGATGGCCCGTCCGCCCAGTTGTTGAATCCGGTGCACGATGTCAGTGTTGATTTCATCCCGCAAAACCTGCACGACGATCTGCAAGGTCGCTTCGTCTGTGATGCGGCGTCCCTGGACCTTTTTTGGCGTCAGTCCGCTGCGTGCCATGGCACGATCAATGGCCTTGCCACCGCCGTGTACCAGCACCGGACGCATGCCTACGGTTTCCATAAATACCACATCCTGCAAAGTCGCCTGCAGCGCCTCGGTTTCTTCCATGGCGCTACCGCCGAGTTTGATGACAGTGATCCGGTCGCGAAATTGCCGGATGTAGCTCAGCGCTTCGATCAGGACTTCGGCTTTGCGAATGGCGTCGTGCATTTTGGTTTCCGTGTTTTTGCCTGCGGCAAAGGAATGGTAAAGTCTATACCGCCATGCCTGGCCGTCAACTAGCCGAGGCACTTAATGCCCTTCTCGGAGCGCTTTTATCCGAGGCCCAAAAGTGCGGATAGGTCAGGGCCGATCTTCCGCCAGCCGACTGAAAGTATTGTGTGTCAGCCACAGCCAGCAGGATGTTTCCCAGCAATGCTTCCAACGCGAGCTGTCCAAAACAGCCTCTCGATCGCGGTCATTGGCTCAGGCAAGGCTTTGCAGGAGTTTGTTCACATCCGATTGGGCAAGCCGGCCCGCATCATCCCAGCCGCGTAACCGATAATAAGCCTGACGTGCCAGCAGAAACTCATCGCGTCGCAAGCAATGTTCCGGGTGCGACGGGCTCTCCGATGTGCGTAACATTCCTCCGTGCTGCTCCGAGGACTGGCTCGCGGTCGCAAAGAGCATTTCGGGCAGCATATCTTCTGCCTGCGTCCAGCCAACCCACTGGTTGAACAACTTTTTGGCCTGAACAATCCGCTTCGCCGTCTGCCGCAACTCCTCGCCTGAAACATCCCAGCCCGTGATCAGTTGCAAAATCCGTGCTCCTTCCTCGAACCAATCAGCAATGACATGGCGGAGAAACTTGCAAAGGATGAGCGAGTCTAACAATGCCGCCTGATCTTCACATTCGACCACGCGTGCGGCCCAGCTTTCGGGGTGTTGGTCGCGCTGTCCCTCGATGGAAAAGTCGGCATCGTAGGCGCTGGAGCGATTGTGGTCGGCACCCCGCGCGGTAACGGCTAAACCTAATGCCAGATGACACAGCCGCCGAACATCATAACCCGGCAGCTCCAGCCCCTTGCAATGCATGGCAATAGCCGGAGCTTCCTTGCCCAGCTGAGCAGCCGCGAGCCGGCTACCCTCGGCCAGCAAATCTCCGAAACCTTCACGCCTGGCGATTTTGGTCAGCCAGCGTCGCATCCCTGTCGCATCCCCGAAACGCAAGTCCACTTCCGGCAACCAGCCGCGTTCCGCGCAGGCCATCGCCCAGGCCAGTGTTCCGCCGGCAGAAATCGTGTCCATTCCCAATTCATCGCAGAGCCAGGCGAGCTGCAGAACTTCCCGGGCATCGTACAGGCCGCACATCGGCCCCAGGGCAAACGCCGTTTCATACTCCAGCCGCACTGGTTCCGGGCCCGCATAAATGTGTTCGCAACCGATCGTGCAGGCGACACACCCCTGGCGAATCCTTTTCTCACCGCCCTGCAGCAATCGCTGCAATTCAGCTACAAGGTAGCTTGTTCCGCCCTGATTTGGCTCACTCTCCGGTTCGCATTTGCCTGGTTGGTGCTGGAAATTGCGTTGGGGGAGGATTCCTAGACGGTGGAATACCGATAGATTGGCAACCGTGCCGAGTTCGCGGTATTTTTCCGTGGCTGGTCCCAGCGAACGCCGCGACAATTCCCGTGCATATTCGGCCAGCGCTTGCGGCCGGGCAAACCGCACGCTTTGCCGACCACGCACGCCAATTGCCTTGATCCGCTTCGCTCCCAATACCGCTCCTAAACCCCCTCTTCCCGCGTGCCGATGTCCGTGGCTCACGCCGGCGTAACGAACGCCATTTTCTCCGGCCGGCCCGATGACTAAAAATGCCCAGTCTTCGCCCAACCAGGTTCGCAGGAATTGTTCCGCCTGGGATGCAGTGAGCCCTGCGAGGTGTCTTGCTGGCACTAACCGAACCTGGTTTTCGTCAATCAGGAGCACCGATAGCTCAGCAGCCCGGCCACGAATTACCAGAGCGTCGTAGCCAGTCCGCTTACCAGCCAGGGCAAATTGGGAACCACACAGCGCATCGTTGAACCGACCGGTGAGCGGCGAACAAGCCACCAGCGCGAACTTCGCCGACGTGGTCACCGGCGAACCTATCAACGGACTGAAAGCGCAAATAAACGGAACGGATGGGCTCAAGGCATTCTGCACAGCCTGATACCAACTGCGCTCATCGCACGGAACAGGCCCCTTTGCTGAACGAACTAACGCCTCCGGCCACTCGCGTAGCAACAACCATGCCCCCAGCCCAACACCACCCAGGAAATCCCGTAACACGCTCTCCCGCAGTGGCACCGATTCCGCTTGTTCTGTGCTGACGTCAATTCGCAAATACTGGCCGTGGTATCCGAACATTTCGATTCTTCTTCATTTGTACGCAGCACCTTCGGTTTCGCCCAGGCACCCGGCCTGTTTGCTCCCCGGCTTGCAGGATGTCAACAACCCTTGGGCAAACGCTCTTTACCTGCCCGCGGATTCCAGGTAAGAACGGTTCGTCTGAAAACCCTTAGTGGATTCACCCGAACCAGCAGGGAACCCGGCGCATGCACCAGCCCGCAAAATGCCTCCCGCTGCTTGCGCGGCACTACTGCGCAATGCTTATTTAGCCGCTACGGAACAACCTCCATTGGTCTGGTACTGGATATGTCGCGTACATTTTTCAGGCCACTTCTATGCCGTCCGTGGATAGTCGTTGCCGTCTGGGGCCTTCTGGCCCTAATTGTAACGGTGCTGGCGAACTGCCTGGCTCCCTACATGCCCCCGGACAGCGGTGATTTCCTACCCGAACACAGCCCGACTGTTCAGGGGTACCAATTACTGCGTCAGTGTTTCGATGAAGACGTCGCTGAAAGTTCCATCGTCCTGGTTCTGCATCGCGATACTCCCCTGGGAAAATCGGAACAACAGTTGGTGCAACACGTAGAAAGGGCCATCGAACAATTGCGGCGGCAACATCCGGAATTTCGTCTTGGAAAAATCCGCTCCTGGAACTCGCCCTGGTTTGGCTGGCGCTTGGTTAGTGCCGATCGAAAATGCACACTGGTCATCGTGGATGTCAATTGGCCTTTTGTTCACGATCGTGCCAGCGAAGCCGTCCAATCTGTGCAAGCGGTTACTGCCACGCTCGTTCAGGCTCACAATGCTGCTTATCCCGCTGAACCACCTGTCCAGCTTACGGTAACCGGCACGGCTGGATTCGGCCGGGATTTAAATGAAGCCATGTATCACAGTCTCGACGTTACCACATGGGCCACGTTGGCGCTGGTGGTAGGCTTGCTGCTGGTGCTTTACCGCGACCCTAGCATGGCTCTCGTACCAGTGTTAACTGTTGGCACAGCCGTTTGGGTATCGTTGAAATGCCTGGAAATAATCTCCGCCATTTTCGGCGTACCGCTGATCAACATAGCGCGGATATTCGTGGTGGTTGTGCTGTTCGGAGCCGGCACCGATTATTGCCTTTTCTTGTTGGGCCGTTTCCGCGAGGAGCTGACTTACCGGTCACCTGTCGAGGCTATGGAAGTCACGCTTCGCCGAGTGGGCGGGGCTTTGTTTGCCAGTGCCGGCGTGGTGATCTTTGGTTTAGCGATGATGGCCTTTGCGGAATTTGCGCGTGTCAGCGCGGTGGGTCCGTATGTTGCTGTAAGCCTGGCAATCTGCCTGGTTGCTGCTCTGACGTTGGCTCCTGGCTGTTTGCTGAGCCTGACTGCCTGGCGTCGCCCAGAGGTTGTCGCCGGGCGTCACAGGGTTCCCAGCCATGAAACGATTGGGCACTTTTGGCGATGGATCAGTGAACGACTCGCGGCTCGACCGGGAACAATCTGGCTCGCCACGACTTTTGTGCTGGTACCCTTAGCATGCTCCGGTGCCTGCAACCGTGCCACGATGGACGTTTGTGCCGAACTCAGCCCCCAGGCCGAAAGCCGACAGGGTATGGAAATCATCCGCCAGCATTTCCCTGCGGGGGAAATCGGGCCACTCACCGTTCTCCTGATCGCTCCCGAAGAGACATCCTCCGCAACTTTGCGGCAGGCTGTACAAAAGGTCAGCGGAGTGCTGGCGGGAATAGACAATGTACTGGAAGTTCGCAGTTGGGCACATCCTTTGGGACGCCGGTCGGTAGTTTCCTCTTCATCTGGTGCCAGCCCGGCTGGTCTTCCTGGACTGTCTCACAGCCTCGATTGGCTCAGCACTCAGTTAGCTACTTCTTATTACCTGCGCCGGCATGCCACGGGATGGGTAACGCGACTGGAAATTGTTTTAGGTTCCGACCCATTCTCCCCTGCCAGCGTTGCAACTTTAGGGAAAATTCGCCAAACGTTGCAGGATTACCTTGCCCACGGGGAATGCCCGTTCGTGCGATTTGCGGTTTACGGGATTACCTCCTTTACCGCAGACCTGGCGCAGGTGCATGAGCGAGACCGCTGGCGGGTGAATACACTGGTTTTACTCGGCATTTTAGCCATTCTTATCGCCGTGGTACGAAGCCTCGGCTGGGCCATTTATTTGTTGGCCACCGTACTCCTTAACTATTTCGTCACGCTAGGTGCGGTAAGCTGGCTGGGCACCTTCTGGTTAGGTACGGAACTCGGTGTTACCGATTGGAAAGTCCCCTACTTTCTCTTCGTCATTCTGGTGGCTATCGGCGAAGACTATAACATCTTCCTGATGAGTCGCATTCGTGAAGAGCAACGCCGTCTGGGAGCCGTTCAGGGAATTGTTCACGCTTTGGCTCGCACAGGGGCAACTATCAGTATCTGTGGACTAATCATGGCCGGGGCTTTTAGCACGATGATTTTAAGCAAATTGGTGACATTAACTCAACTGGGACTGGCGCTGGCGATTGGCGTATTGCTTGAAACGTTTGTAGTTCGTCCCATACTAGTCCCGGCAGCCTTACTATGGTGGTACCGTCGCCGATGGAGTGGTAACACCAACACGGTGGTTTCGATGAATCGCGAGCATGGCTCTACTCAGTTGCCCGACGGGTTATCGCAGCCCGACGGCCTTAACGCCAACCGCGATAATCTTGCTGCTTAGATACCACTGAGCATCCAGCACTAGCCGTTTAGCTATTCACAGCATGTTTTTCAAGATGGTTTATGTTCATGCTCGTTAATAAGGAACTTAGGTAGCGAACACTACTGGCTACTGCGCGATCTTCCGATTTATAGCGAGGATGAAGAAAGTCAATCTCAATGGCAAGCAGACCTGTATAGCCGGCACTTCGCAATATCTCCAGGATTCGCGGAATTTCTACCGCTCCTTCCCCGAGTGGTACGCTGGGCCAGAAGCCAAACGTTCGTGGATCACCCCTGTAGGCGGTTACGTCCTTGATATGCGTGGCTCGCACCCACGGAGCCAGCTTTTCTGCCACCTCCACTGGATACTCGAACATCCGCAAATTGTTAGCCGTATCTAAACAAACACCTAAATAAGGTGAGTTGATCGCTTGCATCAACTCGCGTAACTGGTCGGCAGTCATGTCGAGATGATTTTCGAGAGCCAAAACGACGCCAACTCGCTCAGCGTGTCGAATGATCCGTTTCAACGCTGCAAGCATCAGCCGGCGATGTTCGTTCCAGCGTGGTGGCTTCGTTCGCCAGCTCCCGCCAACAATTCGCATCACTTTGGCACCTATCTCCCGGGCATATTCTATGTGACGCACAAGGTCAGCTTCCGCCTCGGCATTCGTACCGGAATACAAACCATTAGGATGCCCCCAGGCCCACACCACCTCTAAATTCTTACGTTGCAATACTCTTTTTAGTTCCTCGCGGAATTGAGGTTCCTGCGCTGGCAAGTAACATGATTCGAGGGAAATTCCCGCACAACCTAGCCGTTTGGCACGGTCCAAGATTTGCCAGACAGTGCGTCGTTCTCGAATGTCTTCTTGCAGGCCTTCGTAAAATTCGCCGAAGTAGCGATGATAGCAGTACGAATCAATGGCCAGTTTCATGAATGTCTCCCTGTCAATTTGTCCGTGAGCCTACCTGATTGATTCTAAAGACGATTATGAACCAACAAAGCAAATGGCAAGCATCGCTAAATACAGCGTACATCCGTTCGTTCGAATGTATAGAAGCAACCAGGATTCGTGGAGCGCTAACAAGAGGAGCGCCGCTGGCATCTAAACTGCGGATTAGGTCTGAACACTCGCGGATTCTCGATCGCGCTATAGAGGCAATTACTACACCATATACGCTGACCTCTTACGCAGTAGCGCGCAACGCCCATTTGCTAGTTCCCGCAGTGTAGCTTAGCCGCTCGGAAGCAGAACGTAAGTAAACGTGGCGGTATAGATCAGCCAGCTCATGCGATAGTTCCTGGCCACGCCTTTGCATGACCCTGGAGGCCACGGTTAAATGCTCTTCGAGGTCGTCGCAGGAACGTATCTCTCCGCGAGTGAATCGGCAAAAAGAAGGTACGAAGTTGGGAGCATAACCCGCCCAGGGCAAGATGCTGCAGAAAATGCCAAACTTACTGCCCGTGTTCACGAGGACACCTAGGCCGATCTTAGTGTGGTCTCCGATGAGCGCGCCCAATTTTAACATGCCGCTATTATGCCGCTGGCCGCCATGCGTTATAGGTACGGGATTGTAATCATGTCGCAAATCGCTGATTTGTACGCCGGCAGCAATGTTTACCCACTCGCCTATCCAGGAATGGCCGATGAAACCGTCATGGTACTTATTACTCCAGCCCTGAAGGATGGTGGCTTCTACCTCGCCACCGACTCGACAACCTGGACCGATACTAGTACCGCGACGAACACGAGCACTAAGGATTATACACCCTGGGCCAATATAGCAGGGACCTTCCAGGCGGCTGAAGCTATGAATCTGCGCGCCCAGGTCCACTATGACTGGACCGTGCCGCGTATCGAAAACAATAGGCGGCTCTAGTTCCGCTTCCCGGGCAACATAAACCTTAAGTGGGTCGCCGTGGATGGTTATCCCCTCGTGGCGAAAATGGTTTTTCTCCTTCTGCAACCAGAGTGCCGCCTCTTCTGCTATAAGATTTTCGTTGAGCGCGATTAACTCCCAGGGAAAATGTATAACCGTTCCGCTGACAGGTTGCATCCGCATATCCGAGCTTAGGTGATCAAGTTGCAAAGGCCAATCGTATGCAACAGTGCGTAGCATATCGCGATCGAGGCGAAATATGACCGGGACGTTGTCACAAACACCCATAGAATAAAAAGGTTCTAACCTTAACTGTTCTGGTGGAATCCAGCGAGCATTGACCAGGACGGTATCTCCAGCGCTGAGCCAGGCTGGGTCGTTTACCGGTATGTCAGGGTACAACGATTTCGCCAGCGGCACTATATGAGGACGCACCCATAATCCCCAGGAGATTGGCCGAAAAAGTTTCAACAGCTTATCAAGAATTCGACTGGTGCCCACCAGCACCTCGGTCATGGGTCGCGTCAAGGTGATGGGGTCTAAGCTGTCAACAACCGGGTCCTCATAAACGCACAGACGGGTCATAGGGGCCTCCTGGTCTAGACCTGGTAAAGCACACACATGGGTTTGTTTTCCGGCCGTGTATCGGTCGCAATCTCGGTACCAATCGGCCTAGGGGAATTGCTAGCGGTCACAGCCTCGCATCTTCTGCGTAATCCTTCTAAATGTGAGCCTAAACGCAAGCCTAGCGGCGATTCCAGCCATAATGCAAGGTCTGCGACTTAGCGTTCGAATTCACACCAGGGGCAAAAGGCGCGGATAATTGAGAAATCTGATTTTGTGGCGGCAAAAAGTTGCGTTGCCAGGCGTTCTCGGCCAGTTCTGCCAGGGATGCCAATCCATAACATTGCCGTAGCGCCGGCTCAAAACCCAGGCGGCGCACTTCTGCCAGGAAGTGCACTAAGTTCCACCTGCCTTTATGTTGAAGCAAGTATTCTATCAGAAGCAAACTTTGCCCGTAAAAGATAGTGGGTTGGAACTGAGCAGGATAATCCTCCAGGGTAATGAGCGTTTCGATAGGTAAAGCGACCTTCTGTTGGCATGCACGGCGTGCTTGCTCGCGGTAATGCTGACGGAACTCGGCAGGCTCTGCCAGAATAGCCAGTGCTTCATCGGCCCATCGTGGCAAAGGTCGGTCGCCAAACCGACCAGCCAGGGCGATGTGTGTCGTTTCGTGTGGCACAATGCGGATAAGCAAATCCGGGGCCTGGGCATTGAGGTCTATACGTCTGGCGACGATTCGGCCCGAAGTGTGGCTATCATGCGTGAGTGTAGAGAAACCACAGGCGGTGGGGTGGACACCCGTGCTTCGGGCGAATGTCTGGCCATCAGGATGCAGGTAAATGTCGCATGGATTGGTCCAGTTCGGTGGTTCCAGTTCGCCAAACCAGAACCAGGTGGTTGCATAGAGCGTTTGTTCAGCCTGTACGAGCACACGCTCGGCTAGCCCCGCCTGCTGATGATAGATGCGAAAATGTGTCGAACGGCTTACGTACCATTCTCCGCGACGAGCAGCTTCGTGCTGAATAGGAAGCCGGTATCCGTGAAGCCTTAGCTCTACTTCCTTGACAATTTGCTGGGCGAATGGCCAATCAGGCACCAGCTCTAAAGCATGTCGGGCTTCACTATAGATGACGGGCCAGTAAGGATTGTTCAAAGCTGGTTGCTGCAAGCGAGTATAGACCTCATGCAGAATGGAGTAGGCCCAACGCTGCCGCTGAAGCAGAGACAGAGACTGTCCACTGTGATAAGCGCGCCAATAAAGGAGTCGCGCTCGGGGATAATGTCCCTGCGTGAAGGCGTCGTCGGCCGAGGATAGTAAATCTTCCAAACGGACGGTACTAAGGGGTGGTTCATCATCCATGCGACCGCGTGCCACGATGCGATGAGCGGCCAGCTCGTTGACCGGAGAAACTTGCCACCGCTCGCGCAGGCTTCCTGCCCGGGACGGATTGATAATGGCCAGTCGGTCTAAATAAGTCGGCAACAGATCTGTGCGGCCTAGCTGGTGCAACTCGATTAGGTAGGCTTCGTAGGCTTGCCCTAAGAGTTCCAGGTACGCCGCATCGCCGTTGATATGAGGTAGCTGACGTTCCAGCACGCGTACAGCAGTGCCCGCTTCGCCGCGTTGCAAGCAGAGCCGGGCTTCCCGCAATGCTTGCTGCACTAACAGCGATGAAGCAGGATCACTACCTGTTACGACACCACCGGTTACCACGAAAGCAAGAAGCCCGACGAGCCAAGCCTGGTGCGTGTGCGCCACCATTTCGTGCACCTTCAGCATCCTTGCCTGGTAAAAACTTCAGCCATCCCTGGCTAAAGGGCCAGTCGCTCAAGTTGTGGCAACACCTTAGCGCACGGAAACGAAAAATGCAAGACGACATTTCGGCGACAAAAAAACGAAACGGACCACCTTGGTGGCCCGTTTTTGCTAATGCCGTCGCAAGTACAGTTGTTCTGTGCGATCGCAGACCGGCCGCTTTAGAACCGCGACTACCAGTCAATTTCGAGACCGACAGAAAAGCCGTGAATCAGCATGCTTCCAGTTTCGTCCGTGCGCCCTGGCTGGCGACCGAAAACGCTGGTGCGATCGAGTAAGACGGTGGTGGCAAATACTTGCCTGTTGACGTTCAACTGGTCGGGAGCCAGAGCCAGGCCGTCGAGGAAGAGCACGCTGTAACCGCCGCGAATCGAAATGTTCTCGGTGAGGCGCCATGCTATTTTGGCGCCGGCTTCGAGAGATACGCCAGTGGATCCGTCATCGCGTGCAATGAGCAACCGTTCTGTTTCGGCGGGGAAGGATGCAGGGTCGCGCAGGAAGTTGTTGACACGGCTGCGAATGATGTTCCCATAAACGCCGACCTTCGAGTATAACCCCATGCTCAGGCAATGGAAGGGCGAAACGGCCAGGCTGGCACCCACGTGGCCTCCGATGAGGTGGTTATCTACGTCGGCGTGCGTTCGTTCAGCCGATAAGAACAGGTTTTCCGAACCGGTGAGCATGATTTCGTCGCTGATCCAAATGTACCGGGCTCCGAAAAACCAGGAGAAAGTGCAAAACGGCCCGAATGGGCGAAAATTGCGAAAGTTCGCTTCGAAATTACGCAGTTCGGTCTCATAGTTGTACCGGATAGCATCCACTGCGCCACCGTTGATCGTCAGGTATGGCGAATCAATACCAAAAAATGGCGGGTTGCGGTTGACAAGCGTGGCTTCTTGCGACCAGTCAAAAATGCCGAAGAAACTCGCTTCTACCGACCATTCCGGTTTGATCGGCAGACCGATCAAGACATGGAACCCAGGTTCGTAATTGAACCGGTCGCTGTCCGTCGTCAGGTCGCGGAGTTGTCGCACCGGGAGCGTTGTCAGGTCAACCTCACGACCGAGGAAAGTTTCGCTTGGTCGTTCGCGCCGCAGATAAATGAAATCGCCTACCGCGTACCAGCCAAAATCATCGCTGCAACCGCTTTCGGTACAATCGCGAGACAAACCATGCTTGCACCAACCGCTACTGCAACCCGGCAGAGTCGGCTGATACATCCCGGCATCTTCAGCCAGCTGAGCGGCTTCCTGCGTGTCAGGAGTAGCCTTGCGTCCGAAGGGCCAGACCCACCATTTCGCCTGTGCCTGGCTCGCCACGAGGCTAAGCACGATCGCTATCAGCAGCCGTTGCCGCTTCCCCCGCATGATTTTCTCCTTCCTAGCCACGACCACAAATTCTGGTTCTTCTGGCTAACCCTTTGCACGTTCGATTTTGGTTGCGGACCAGTCAGGCTGCGATATGTCCCCAAGATGCATCGGCGGGAAGAATTTTGGATCGTAGGCAAACCAGGCGACATGGTTGGTGGCTTTGTTCCCATTTTGCATACCTTCACTATCTTTTTCCCAGATTGACAGCCCAGCCGTGCGCACTGCCGCTTGCCCATTGAGCACTCAGGGCGTAGGACAGACGTTAACAGCAACGATGGCAACATCAGCGGTGCTCTGGATTGACGAATTTGGGGGAACGTTGCTTTACTCCCAACGACGATTGAGCGTGGGCGGGTTGCACCAACCAACGCGGTCAGACCTGGCCTTACTGGCTCCGTTGCGGCCAATACACGTCTGGATCGAGCGCGAATGCGAGGGTTACATCTGGCAGGCGGAAGGACGCTGCCGTTATCAAAACCATGAAGCTGCTCAAGGAATCTGGTGGCCAGACACTACACTCACTTTGCTCGCCGACTCAGGGCGAGAGGCATGCCAGCTTCATTTAGCCATACCGGATCGCCGACTATTGACGGCCCGGTTGACCTGGTCGCCACCAGCGCGACCAGTTTTGCACTGGCACGCTGCCATTCTTGTAAGCCAGGCCTTGCGAATTGGTGCAACGCCAACTTCTCACGTATGCGTCCCTGGCTTACCAGAGCTCTGGCTTTACCCAAGGGAAGATGGCTGGTTGCTGCGTTGCTCGGTGGGCGTGGAATACTCTGGCCGGTGCCACGTCGGCGAACTGGACTTACCTGCATACTGGCAAATTCGCGTACAGGGCAGGCATTTGGCCTTAGAGCCCGCTCCCTGCCACGGAGTCTGAGCAAGGCCAGCCGACAGATATTCGCGCCATCATGCTCAAGGACAGCACGGGCGTTCCAGGCGAGGTCTCCTAAGCGTTCACTTGCCGGGACCTGGCGTGGGCTGCGATTTCTCGCGGGAATCTGTGCGTTCCAGGATCAGCAACTCCCGACCAGAGCCGGGACGGGTCACGAAATCATCGGGCCGCGGTGTCCCAGGCGGGCTTACACATAACTTGAGGCGCTGCGGTTCCAGTTGGTAAATGCCGAGCCAGACCTCGCCCTGCTCTTTGCCATCGAGATGTATCAGGTCCACGGCCTTGGGTCGGACAGTGGGGTCGAGCACCAAGCGTAACTTCTGGCTGCGCTTGCCGGCCTGGATTGTCATGACATCATTCTCTACAACTATCCGAAGCGCTTCCAGAAACGCCTTGGGACGCAATTGCCCATCTCGTTCTCCTGCAACTGCCCTCCACGTGCCTTGCCACCGCTCCAGCTCACGCTTTTGCCGCTGGTCTTTTTCCTGTGCGGCCAGCATACACCAGGCAAAGCTGCTGGCTAGCACGGCAATGCATATCATCAGATAAACCCTGTACAGTCTGGGAAACGAAAACTCGCCGAAACTTTGCGATTCTGCTACACTGGAACCGTGCCTCAGTGCTGGCATGGGGCTTATCCTGCGACGACGAGGAGACATTTAGTCATGCCCTTAGGTTATCTGTGCCTGGTGCTGCACGCCCATTTGCCCTTCGTGCGGCATCCCGAGTACGAAGATTGTCTGGAAGAAGATTGGCTCTACGAGGCCATCACGGAGACTTATATCCCACTTCTGGACATGATGGAAGGTCTGGAGCGAGATGGCGTGGAATGGCGGCTCACCATGTCCATTTCCCCGACGCTGGCCGCCATGCTCACCGATCCGCTCCTGCAGTACCGTTACCTGCGTCATCTGGACAACCTCATTGCCCTGGCTCGCAAGGAACTCGACCGCACACGCTGGCAGCCTGAATTTCATTGCCTGGCTCGCATGTATCTGGAGCGGTTCGAGCATTGCCGCCAGGTCTTCACCAGCAAATACGGGAACAACCTTTTGCAAGGTTTCCGCCGATTTTTCGAGACCGGCAAACTGGAATTGATTACCTGTGCTGCCACACACGGCTTCCTGCCGTTGATGACCATCAACTGGGACGCTGTCCGGGCCCAGATTGAAATCGGTTGCCGCGAGTTTGAGCGCCACTTCGGACGCCGACCCCGTGGAATATGGCTGCCCGAATGCGGGTATGCACCTGGTATCGAACGCTACCTGGAGCAGTCCGGCCTCCGATATTTCTTCCTGGACACGCATGGGGTGCTCTTTGCCGATCCGCGACCACGCTATGGCGTCTATGCCCCCATTCTTTGCCCAGGTACTAATGTCGCCGCTTTGGGGCGGGATACCGAATCTTCTAAACAAGTCTGGAGTGCCATCGAAGGCTATCCAGGGGACTATAATTATCGCGAGTTTTATCGCGACGTCGGCTTTGACTTAGATTACGACTATATCCGTCCGCACCTGCATAGTATTGGCATCCGACACAATCTGGGAATCAAGTACTATAAAATCACCGGGCCCACGGATCATAAGCTCCCCTATGTTCGTGAGGCGGCCTTAGAAAAGGCGGCTGAACATGCGGGTAACTTTATGTTCAACCGCGAAAAGCAAGTTGAATGGTTGCATAGCATTATGGGAGGTCGTCCACCTTTGGTGGTCGCACCTTACGACGCGGAACTGTTCGGGCACTGGTGGTTCGAGGGACCCGAATGGCTCAATTTCTTACTCCGCAAGATGTGTTATGATCAGCAAACTATCAAGACCATCACAGTTCCCCAGTATTTAGAATTGCAGCCCCGCCTGCAGATTTGTCAGCCTGCATTTTCAAGCTGGGGTTGGAAAGGTTATTGCGAGGTGTGGTTAGAGGGCTCCAACGACTGGATTTATCCTCACCTGCACATGATGGCAGACCGTATGGTGGAAGCGGCCAGGCGATTTCCGAAAGCGACGGGAATATTAGAGCGCGCTCTCAATCAGATGGCACGGGAATTACTCCTGGCCCAATCGAGCGACTGGGCCTTCATTATGAAAACCGGCACTATGGTCGAATATGCCCGAGAGCGTACCCGCGTGCATATCCTCAACTTCAACGCCCTGTACGACCAGGTCAATAAGAATGCTGTGGATGAGCCCTGGCTAGCGAAACTGGAAGCACGTCATAATATCTTCCCCAATCTGGATTATCGCGTTTATGCTGGCAGTTCATAAGGAGCCGATTCTGGCCCATATAATATTTGCCGAGTGCAGTGAGGGACCAGCGATGCGGGCGGTGATTCAACGTGTTAGCCGGGCAGCCGTGCGTGTCCAGGGACGGGTAGTGGGCCAGATTGAAAGGGGGCTGCTCGTGTTTCTAGGCGTGGCTAAGGAAGACACCCACGAAGATGCTGAACGTTTGGCCGAGAAAATAGTGGCCCTGCGCATTCACGACGACCAGCAGGGCAAGATGAATTTAGATATCCTTCAGGTTGGCGGCTCTATGTTAGTGGTCAGCCAGTTCACATTGTTGGCTGACTGTCGCAAAGGCAGACGACCGAGTTTCGTAAATGCTGCTCCGCCCGACCAGGCCCGACAGCTATATGACCGGTTTATTGCCGCTGTGCGATCGCTCGGTGTGCATGTGGAGACCGGCGTTTTCGCCGCGGAAATGGAGGTGGAACTGATTAACTCTGGCCCGGTTACTATTCTTCTGGATAGCCGCGAACTCTTTGGCAGAAACCTTTCCGATAACTGTTAGTCCTGCACGCCAACCGCCCATCGCTACCAAGGTACCGCGTGTTCTATAACTGCTGTAAGTACCAATTGGGTAGCCCAAGGAACTACGCAACTTGTTGAGGTGAAGAACCTCGTCTTCGATGGTTCAAATAGAGTCTGATAACGATCAACGCAGCGCCCAATGTTATAAGTGCCAGAATAATGAGCGTCCAATTGATTTGTCGGGCGGCTTCTTCGGCCACTTTTCCAACGGTATTTTCCGCCGCAATTTTGGTAATATCCTTGACGCCATTGATAAATGGTTCGGGATCGGCTAGGAATGCCGTCAGGGCAGCTGATACCGCTAGAGCTCCCTTATGCCGCCAGATAAAGTCCATCACAGTGTCGGCCCAGGTTGGATCAGGATGCTTAGTTACGACCTCCAATAGTTCGGTGGTACGGCCGATTTTCGCTAAGTCGCCATTATTGGCCATGATAGCTAATCGACGTGCCTGCTGATTGGACAGGTTAGCTAACGTTTTAGCGGCGGGCTGGCCTAATTGTTCGATGACCGGTTCGGCTATCTCGCCATGCTTGATCAAGGCACGGGCAGCGTCGTCCCCGTGTTTGAGGAAGATGGCTGTGCTTCTTGGTCGCTCAACAATCCAAACTGCTTCATCGCCATAACGAATCAGCAGCTTAACCAATTGCGGCGATCGTTCTGCCGTTTTCTCCAGCGCAAACAGCGCCCTGAAACCGCCTTTCTCGACGGCTTCGAGGACTTCATCACCATGCCGAAGCACTAAACGTTCCAGACGACGAGTCAACGATTCTACAGTTTCTTCGGCAGCTTCTTTGCCGAACTTTCTAATGAGGTACTCCGCTACTTCACGAGCGGCCTTTCCCTTAGCCTGGGCGTAGCTGCTCGGTACTGATATCAAGCTGAATATCAGCAATGTGCTCACGGTCGCAAATGTGATTAGATACTGGCCGAACATATTAGTTGCTCCCCTGTGATTGGCGAAGCATAGTAATCACTGCTTCCTCTCGCCATTTGGCGCGATCACTGGCGACCTTGGTTAGTCGAGCATAGAGCCCCGGCTGCTCGTTTGATCCCTGAATAATCCACATCTCCAGGTCTCGCAATTGGTTATCCAGCTTAGTGGCTAACTGACCCACTGGGTCAAAGTACCAATCCCATATTTGGTCTAACACAATGGCGATAATCAAGCCTACACCGAAAGAAGCCCAACCGCTGGCTGCCCCGGTACCGAGTATTCCCGCGCGGACAGCTAGCTGCCGCAGCACCGCAACGAGAATCTCCGATGCAACCGTAAGAGAAACTTCGCGGATAACATCCTCCTTTAAGCTCATGCTGGGGTCGGTGGCTATCCGGGCTATAAGTTCGTCATAGCGGCGGCGAAGCTCTTCGTTACTAAGTCCGGCTAAGGACGGAGCGTGGGTGGCTAAATCAGCTTGCAAGGCGACCAGCATCTTGTTCTCAGCGTTGTTTATGTCCTGCAAGCACAATGTGATGGTGCGCTCGATTTCTTTTTGCAAACTCTCTGCGGAGAACAGATGTTTCTCGAAAGCTTCTCGAATATGGCTGTCGCCGTAAAAAAGTAATTTGACCTTGCTCGTGAAGCTGAGCGCTTCCTCGGCGAACGGGCGACAGCGCTGGCGGCGATCAGCGAAATACTGCCGTAGTTCCTGGATTCGCCGATCGACAGCGTCCTGGCATTCTTGCTGACAGCGTTCCAAATGGGGACCAGCCAATCGGCTCGTTTGCCAGGCACGGTACTGGTCCCGGGCCAGCCGAAACCCAACCAGTCCCAGCAGAATGCCACAGAAGAGGAGTATCCACGCCTTCTTGCTCATGGTACCTCCTGCGAGTTAGACGAACGCTGGAGCGCGTCGGTCGTAGGCCCCTGCTAACATATACGGATGTGGGGAGCGGAATGTGACATCGGAAACGCCGGCAGCGCGGGATTGAAGGAGTCCGGTAAGGCGAATAAAATCACCCGACGGACGAAAGAAACCGGTCTTTCGTCCGCGGAGACATGCAAGGCTCAAAGGAGGTGATGCTATGAAAATCCGACTGGAATACTGCTACCAGTGAAACTACGAGCCGCGGGCCGTCAGTTTGACGAGCCAGGTGCTCACCGCCCTGAAAAACAAAATCAGCGAGTTCACCCTGGTGCCGGGAACTGGAGGTTGCTTTGAAATTCAGGTAAACGGCGAGACCCTGTATTCGAAACTCAAGACTGGCCAATTCCCGGACGAAAACTGGGTGGTGGAGCAACTGAAAAAGCGTGCCGGCCTGTAACAATGCCGGAGTCCAGCTCGGTCAACAGCCGTTAGGTTCTACTGACCGAAACAAAGCTCTGGAGGCCCGCGAGCACAATAACTGCTCGTGGGCCTTTTTCGTAACCGGGTACAATTCAGGGTACAATTCAACCCGACCCATGATGGGCAAGTCCCAATGTGGAACTTTGGTCGCAGAAAACGGCTGACGGATTACGCAACTTGCGCAGGTTGAGCAGGCAAGCTGCCCGCATCGGGCCTCGCGCAGGTGCTGCGTGAGTTGCCGACAATCAAAGATTCCAACGTTCTCGTGGGCACCGCGACAGCCGACGACGCAGGGGTATATCGTCTCAGTGATGATCTGGCAGTGGTGCAGACGCTGGACTTTTTCCCGCCGGTTGTGGACGACCCCTATGTGTACGGGCAGATCGCCGCCGCGAATGCCCTGAGCGATGTGTACGCCATGGGGGGAACACCGAAGACCGCGCTGAACCTGGTGGGATTTCCGGACGATGAGTTACCGCTGGAGATTCTTGCCAGGATTCTGCAAGGCGGCGCTGAGCGATGCCGGGAAGCTGGCTGCGTTGTTATCGGCGGACATACGGTTCGAGATCGCGAGATTAAGTATGGATTATCAGTTCTGGGCGTCGTTCATCCTTCTCAGGTGATCACCAATGCGGGTGCCCGACCTGGAGATGTGCTGGTACTGACAAAGCCGCTAGGCACCGGGTTCGTTACCACGGCTCATCGAGCTGGCAAATGTCCAGAAGCCACGTTGCAAGCAGCTATTTCCAGCATGATTCAACTGAATCGCGAAGCGGCAGAAGCGGCCAAAGCGGCACGGGCTCATGCGATGACCGATATTACGGGATTCGGCCTGGCCGGACATGCTTACGAAATGGCCGAGGCAAGTGGCTGCACTTTTCGCATTTATCTGGAGCGGTTACCCTTACTTCCTGGCGTTGAGGAACTGGTCGAGCGGAAGTTTTTCACCCGCGCCAGCAGGACGAATCGCGCGTTCGTTGAGCCCGGCCTGCGTATCGAAGGTCGGCCCGACAGAATTCGCATGGAAATCTTTTACGACGCTCAAACTTCAGGCGGGTTACTCATCGCGGTAGCAGAGGAGAATCTTTCGGAACTGGAAACGCGGTTGCGCGAAGGCGGTTGCCTGGCCGCGCGTGTTGGCGAGGCGTTGCCGGCGACGGATAGTTTCCGCCTGGTCGTGTGTTGAGCGGCGCTGAAACAAAAGAAGTGTGTTACGTCCCCCGCACAATTAGCGGTTTGCGGTAGTGGTAGTGCGTTCAAGATGCTCGAGCAAAGCTGAAACTGCCTCGCTTTGCGAATCGGCAACCGCTTCAAGTTCGCGTTGAGCCTGGCCGGAACTAGCTGCCAGGACACACAGAAACCGCCATTGTCCGTCTTCCGTTTTTTCCAATCGGTAGCTCGTGATTCCTAACCTTTCACACCGCTGCCGCAATCCGAACGATTGCAAGTCGGGCGAAGGATTCATTCCCGTTTCCTTGTTGCCGTTTTCTGACGCGGAACGTGCAGCAGGATTTCCCCGAGAAAGTTGATCCGGTTCCGCATCAGGGACACGTGAATTGCCCTTCCTGTCGTTCGTGTTGCCGACAGTGGAACTGGGCGGAAGCAGTCCAAGGACTTCCGGCGGCGGTAAGGTAATTGCAGAAGGTGGCGGCGAGGCCTCTTCGTCAAGACGGCCGCGAACGACCGGTTGAGGATGCGAGCGTACACCGTTGTCGGCCGTTGGCGTTGACGCTGGAGAAGGCGGAACGCCATTCCTGGTGCTGGAACCCGGATGAACCCGGTTAGGATCGGTTTGCACGACCGTGGAGCGGAGCGGATTGTTCATCATTTCGGGCATGGGAGGCAAATACGGGCTGGGATGGGCGACGGGCCGGCGAATTGCTGACGGCATGGCTGCATCCTGGGAAGCCGGCAGAACTCGCGGCCTTTGTACCGGATTCGCTTGCTGGTTGCCATAGGCGGGAGCAGGAGGGACGACCGAAGCCGGCACCCGGCCGGCAGGACCTGGTGCGGGACCTCAGGTACTGCCGCTGCAAATCGGAGTAAGGAACTGACCCACGGCCAGGCTATACCAGGCGACTGTTCCACAAGCGACGCCGATCATTCGTTTCATGTCAGCATTCCCTTTTGCCGTGTCGGAAGAACAGCCGCCAGACAGTATCAAACCGTCGCAATTATGGGAAGCTCAATTGTTCGCTTTTGTCCAAACCTGCCTCCTTCTTCGGTACCGGAGAAAAGCCGGTTGGTTCTCTAGCGTCAAGGGGGCGAGGCGTTTTTCCCGGATATTATTGGGATTTGGATAAACATCGCAGGCTTTGCGGGTATTCCCGCTCAAACAAAATTTGAGCCTGGCGCTTACTCTGCCGAGAAAAAGTCATATAGTGTCCATTACGAGGATACCGCCAAAGCAAGGCTGTCGCAAGCGACGGCATCGGAATAATGGACTTGGCTGCTGATGGGGAGGCTCGCACGGACGGATGGTGGTATCCTTGACTAGAGGGAACGGATTGGATAAGCCGGAACGGTTGTAAGGGGACGAGCTTCATCATGCCGTTACTTGACCGCAACTTGCGTAGCGAAAAAGTCGGCCAGTTGACCGACCTGCAGAAACCGTTGCTGTTGCGACCGGCGGACACTGTCCGCGAAGCGGTGCGGCGTATGCAGGAAAATCGCACTGGCTGTGTTCTCATTTGTCAGGATGGGCAACTGATCGGAATTTTCACCGAACGGGATCTGCTGCGGCGAGTGGTCGCAACGGGAAAACCGCTCAATGTTGCCCTGCGCGAGTGCATGACGCCGAATCCGGTCACGGTGCGCGATAACGAAACCATCGGGATCGCGTTGCGACGAATGCAGCACGGCGGTTATCGCCACCTGCCCGTGGTCAACGAGGCCGGTTTTCCAATTGCCATCCTGTCCATAAAGCGGATTTTGCGCTACATTGCAGAACACATGCCTGACCTGGTCTATAATCAGCCACCCGATCCTAATCAGGTGCAGCAGGAATACGGGGGCTGAATCGCAGATGCAGCACCAAATTTTCGCAGCAGAGAGAGATTTATCGCCTGGCCAAGCGTAAGATGGATTAGAAGGACGCAAAGGCTTGAGCCGGCAATCCTGGCCAGCCGAAGTCGTCTTGAGGAGTGAAAGACCCATGAGCGCGACTGTGGAAGCGACAACCAAACCCGATCGGACTAAATTCTACCGAATTGAAGAGCGCCCCGAGGTTGTTGTTCGCTTCGCTGGAGACTCCGGCGACGGTATGCAACTGGCGGGCACGCAGTTTAGCAACGCCTCTGCGGTGTTCGGGAACGACATCAGCACGCTTCCTGACTTCCCTGCGGAAATTCGAGCACCAGCAGGTTCTTTAGCGGGTGTCAGCGGTTACCAGATTCATTTCAGCAGCTATGACATTTACACCCCTGGCGATCGGGTCAATGCTCTGGTAGCAATGAATCCCGCCGCTCTCAAAACCAACATCAAAGACCTGGAAGAAGGCGGCATTCTGATTGTCAATTCGGATTCCTTTACCACCAGCGATCTGCAGAAAGCCGGTTATAAAACCAACCCGCTGGAAGATGGCAGCCTGAAAAAGTATCGCCTGCTGGCGGTGCCCATTACTCGTCTGAATCGGGAGGCTCTTAGCGACCTCAAGCTCAGTCCCCGCGAGGTGGATCGTTGCCGCAACTTCTTCGTTCTGGGTCTGGTTTACTGGCTCTATGAGCGTCCACTCGAACCGACGCTTCGCTGGATTCGCGAAAAATTTGCCCGCAATCCTGCGGTCATGGAAGCTAATATTCGGGCTCTGAAAGCCGGCTATCACTATGGTGAGACCCTCGAAGAGTTACCGGTGCAGTATCGCGTGCCCAGGGCCCGAATTGCTCCAGGTCGGTATCGCAAAATCACAGGGAACGAAGCTACGGCTCTGGGTTTGGTGGCCGTCTCGCAAATCACTGGCAAGACCCTGGTCTATTGCAGCTATCCTATTACACCAGCCAGTGACATATTGCACACGCTGGCGGAGATGAAGCGGTATGGCGTAATCACCATCCAGGCCGAGGACGAAATAGCTGCCGTGGGTTGCGCTATCGGTGCGTCGTTCGGCGGTGCTCTCGGCGTAACGGGAACCAGTGGGCCGGGTTTGTGCCTGAAATCGGAGGCCATCAACCTGGCGGTTATGGCAGAGCTTCCCGTGGTCGTGATAGACGTTCAGCGAGCGGGCCCCAGCACGGGCATGCCCACCAAAACCGAGCAGGCCGACTTGTTGCAGGCCCTGTTCGGTCGCAACGGTGAATCTCCGCTAGCCGTAGTCGCCCCTGCTTCCCCGGCGGAGTGCTTCACCATGATTATGGAGGCCGTTCGCCTGGCAGTTCGGTTCATGACACCGGTCATCTTCCTCTCGGATGGTTATCTGGCGAACTCGGCAGAACCCTGGCCCATTCCCAAGCTTGAAGAGTTGCCAAAAATCGAAATTCGGCACCCGACCGAGCCGAATCATGATGGTCAGTTTATGCCCTACAAACGGGATGAGCGGCTGGTGCGACCCTGGGCATTGCCAGGCACACCGGGCCTGGAACACCGCATCGGAGGGTTGGAAAAGGAAGATGTAACGGGTAACGTCAGTTACGACCCGCTCAATCACGAGCACATGGTGCGAACACGGGCTCAGAAAATTGCCAATATCGCTAACGAAATCCCACCTTTGAGCGTCAAAGGCCCGGAGAGCGGCGACCTGCTGGTGATCAGTTGGGGTAGCACGTATGGTGCTATCATGGCTGCCGTGGAACGTGCTCAACGAAAAGGACTGAGCGTGGCCTGTGCCCAGTTACGTTATCTCAATCCGATGCCGAAGAACACGGGAGAAGTGTTGCGGCGTTATAAGCGCGTACTGGTCCCGGAACTTAATACCGGCCAGCTACGCCTGCTTCTGCAGGGACGTTATCTCGTTGACTGCGTCGGATTGAATAAGATTCAGGGCCGGCCATTCCTGGTCAGCGAGATCGAGGAAAAAATCCACGAACTTCTCCGCGTCTGAAACGGCCGGGGACTGAAACGGCCGGCAATATCAGAACACTAAGGTGCGGCCGGGTTAATACGCGGAACCAGACGTCGCTTCTGATGATCAATTGTCCAACAGACTCAGGCTTACCAGAATAGGGTACTGTGAACAGTGCCCGGACCGGTGACTGCGAGAGACGACCATGCCTACTGCAACGCTACCTACACTAACTGCGAAGGATTTTGCCAGCGACCAGGACGTCCGCTGGTGCCCGGGATGCGGTGATTATTCCATTCTGGCGCAGATGAAAAAGGTCTGTGCCTCGCTGGGCATTCCGCGAGAGAAATTTGTGTTCATCTCCGGTATCGGCTGCTCCAGCCGCTTTCCTTATTACATGAACACCTATGGATTCCACACCATTCATGGTCGGGCGCCCACGTTCGCCACTGGGCTGAAGGTAGCCCGGCCGGATTTGCTGGTCTGGGTGATTACCGGCGACGGTGACGGTCTTTCTATCGGGGGCAATCACCTCCTGCACGCGCTGCGCCGCAATGTGGATATCAAGATTGTGCTGTTCAATAATGAAATTTACGGCTTGACCAAGGGGCAGTACTCGCCGACTTCCCGATTGGGAACCCGCACCAAATCGAGTCCACTCGGTTCGGTGGAAAACCCCATCCGACCGATTACCGTGGCCCTGGCTGCGGAAGCAACCTTTGTAGCACGCACTGTGGACGTGGACATCAATCACCTTACCGATACCCTTCGTCGCGCGGCTCTGCATAAGGGGTCGGCTTTTGTCGAGGTCTATCAGAACTGCAAGGTTTTCAACGATGGTGTCTTCGAATATCTGACCGATAAAGAGGTCAAAGCAGACCATATTTTGTACCTGGAGCACGGTAAACCGCTTATTTTCGGAAAGCAACGTGACAAGGGGATTCGACTGAACGGGCTGGAGCCGGAGGTCGTGGAACTGGGCAAGGGAATCAGTGTGGACGATCTGGTCATCCACGACGAGAAGGCAGCCGAGCCGACCCTGGCCTTTATTCTTAGCCGCATGTACTATCCCCAATTTCCCGAGCCAGTGGGTGTGTTCCGCGCCATTGAACGCCCAACCTTTGAGGAATTGCTCAATCGGCAGGTGGAGGATGTCATCAAGGCCAAAGGTCGGGGCAAACTCGAAGAGCTTTTCCAGAGCGATGACATCTGGGTGGTGGAAGAAAGCGAAGCCAACGGACCCGCGGCCCAGGATTAACTCCAAGCGAGCAAACACGTTCGTCTCATATACTGTGCAGCAACGCCCATCTACTCGGTAGCGTCAAGCGCTGCCGGGTAATAGACAGTGCTGCGGAGGTGTTTCTGTGATTTGCCCTTTTTGCGGCTACGACAACCTGCCTGGCGAAGAGAGTTGTATGTACTGCGGGCAACCATTGACTCCGCTGGACATGCCGCAACCCCGCGATGAACTGAGCCAGGCCTTGATGGACACGAAAATCAAGCAATTGCGTCCCCAGAAACCGGTTACCGTCTTGCCCAATACCCCGGTACGAGAAGCTATCCGCCGCATGGTGGATTTTTCTATCGGTGCTGTCCTGGTCGTTAATGACGCCGGGCAAATTGTTGGCATATTCAGTGAGCGCGATTTGTTGATGCGTGTGGTCGGACAACACGAACAATTCGAAAATTTGCCGGTCAGTATGTTCATGACTCCCAACCCGGAAACCGTTCACCCCGACCATCCGGTGTTGTTCGCAGTCCATAAGATGGATGCTGGCGACTATCGCCATCTGCCGGTAGTCCGTAAAGAACGACCGCTGGGAGTAATTTCGGCTCGGGACATTTTGCGGTTTGTAGCGAACTACTTATAGTCATGGCCGGGCTTGAGGCAACCCTTCGGATTTGCGACTCTTTTATCCGCACTCCGCAGCTAATTGTATCAGTTACCCTATCGGAGCCTTGGAGCACAAATGTCTGAATGTCGCAGTACCAGGAAGCTCGTCAAACCGATCCCATGAGTATAGCCTTTGAGCCTGACCGCCTGCTTGTCGAAGGCACTATCTCCGAGCCACGCTACTTACGAGCCGCTTCTGGTTTTTATCGCCTGGTGTTGGTTCTTCAACGAGAAACGAGCGACACACCACTGGGGGTAGTGCATTTTGCTTTCGGTAACCAGGTGCCTTTCTGGGACACTTCGTCCTTGCGGACTTCAGAAGACCTGGCTCCGGACAGCGTCAACACCAATGCCATTGCTCTTGGTCCTCTTTACCGTGAGGCTGATGGTTCGTGGATACCTCTGGCCGGCTTGCCTGCCAGCTGGTACGATGCGTGGCTCGACATCGAGCAGGAGTCTGGCCAGTTCCTGTCGTGGAGTGTGACCTGGAAACTTTACGCTGGCCCTGTCATCGAGGAATTTTTCTCACTGGCACCAAGTGGGCTGGAATACGTTTGCCGGATGCAGTGGACGATCCCCGGCTTTCGCTTGCAAATTCCAGTAGCGCTCAGTCGCCCTAGCGATGCACCCAAAATAGAAGGTTCCCGGCTAATCCTGGGCGGGCGTGGTTACACGCTGGTAGCACACTGCCAAACGTCCGACAGCCATTGGATATTGCAGCCTTTGCAACTACCGTCTGCGGCTCCGTGCTATCTGCGCGCCTTGCTTCATTCGCCCCAGGCAGTGGAGTACCGGATTACTCTGGACGCATCGGAGGCGTGAACGGAAGGTGAGTTTGGTGTGGTTTGCACGTCCGTTTGGTGGTTCTATCGCAACCCTGGCCAGATGCGAAAACCACGGTGTGCCTTATCCTGCGCAGGTGCTATCGTGAAAAACCGGTTAGCGTTTATGTTCGTGCTGATGCTGACGTGCCTGTTCGGGAGCAATATGCCAGCCGCAATCGTCACAGGCAGGAGCAGTATCATAACAGTTGTGGCAGTAAAACGGACCCCCGAAAAAGAACTGCTCTAACCTAGGTCTGTCCTCGGCAGGGATTTCGGCTGGCGAGGCGGGTAATGGTTCGCTTCTCCCGCATCGTTCGCAGTTGCGTTGAGCTATCTCCCGCAGGTGCGCTGCATAATGGTCATGCAATCCGCGCGGCAAGACGCCCGTCCCTTCGCACAACGGACACGCCATGTTCAACTGGGCGATGATAGCCCGACGAATGAAATCGCTTTTGTTCGGCAACTGGTCGAGCACACGCGCCAACTCCTGCTCGACCTTGAAGGCCACGAGCACAGTTTTCCTGCCCCGACGCCGCGATGTCTTTTCCCTGGGCTGCCCGGTCACCGGCTCCGTGGCAGTTATTTCATGGGATGATTGCGACTGATGACTTGCTGCCTCATTCATAGCCATACTTCCGCGTTTATGCTTTTTGTGTGCCGACTCCGAGTAATTGCCTAATGCGGCGCTCCAGGCGTCGCAGGACTTCTTCGTCACTCGGATACGGCGACGGAATGGCCGGTCGCAGGCGAATCGGTACATCGTCCATGCGATAAACCGTGCCTGCCACGTTGATGCCATATACCGCCGTCGTGAAAGCGACGGTAGCGTGTCGCGTGGTGGGGGTCTCTTTAGGATCCAGGGCGATATACGGAATCCGGCGCAAATGTTCTCGGGCCGGCTCCGAGAAATTAGCCATGGGGTCGGAAGCAATAATCAATGCCGCGTCTGCTTCGCCTCGGGCTAGCAGATCGGCGGTCGTGTATTCCCCCGGATTAAATCGCGGATAACCCCGGGCCAGATTCACACCAAAAGGATAACCGGTCTGCCAGCTGACGACATTATCTGCTCCAGTCACGTTCCCATGACCACGCATTGGTTTGATGTAAAACTTGGTGTACTGGTTCAAATCGCGAGCGAGTGCCAGGGCCGCCTCTACGTTGAGGTGTTTGCCCCGAGTCATGGATAAACCCATACCGAAAAAGAGCACGCCAAACTTGCACGATTTCATTCGCTGAGCCAAGTCCTGTAGTTGCGCTAACGAAATGCCCGTTTCTTCCTCAATGGAAGGACCCGGAGAATATCCTTTGATCAGGGCTCGAAGTGCCCAGAGAGCTTCGAAATCCCTGCGCGGCTTGATTTGCAGGAAAATGTCCGCTGCTGGAGCGGTCTTGGTGCGTCGAACGTCCACAAGCACCACAGTCCGATCTTTGCGGCCGTTCGGAACGAATAAACCACGGGGCATGGTCGAGTATCGGGTCATGTGTCGCGGGTGCGATTCCGCCGGATTGCAACCCCAGAAGACCACCAGATCGGCGCGATTCTTGACCTCGCCCAGCGAACAGGTTACCTCACCCACTCCTTGAAACGCCATTCCGGACGGTCCGTGACAAACCGACGTGGTAGTATCAACGCAGCCGCCAATCCAGTCGGCGATCGCCACCGCTATACGCTGAGCTTCGCAGGTGGTGTCCGATAGCCCGTAAACGACCGGATACCTGGCCTTAACAAGTATTTCCGCGGCACGCTCCACCGCCTCTTCCAGGCTGGCTGGTTGGCCTTCAATGAGTGCCACCGGCCGATCTTCGCCGTGATGGCTCAGGAACCAGGCTTTTCCCAGCACACAGGCGTTTTTCGCTTCCACAATGCGGTCGCCCTGCACCTTCAAAACCATATCGTCGCACACGCAGCCGCAAAACGTACACGTCGCGTTTTCAACGATTCGTATATCCGTCAGCGTGGCGCTCATGGTCGTCTCCTGTTATCGGGAAGCCGGTCCAAAACTTCAGCTAGCTGGCAGCGGTTCGATGGTTACATCGATTCCTTTGCTATCCGGCATCCCTGTCCCGTGAGTGTCGCCCCCCATGAGTCGGCTGGACGCATCCCCGTAGGCGATGAAAACCACACCCCGCGGCAGTTCTCCTCGTTTGTCCACCTGTACAATCACCTCCGCACTACCCCACTGGCTGCGAATTCGCACACGACTTCCAGGTTTCAAGCCCAGCTCAGCCAGGTCAGCACTGTTCATCCACAGCGTGTGGGTCTCCTCCAGATATTCCTTACCGAATTTGCTCTCGTTCAGGCTGGTCCCTTGCCGCGAGGTACGGCCAGCAATGAGCACAAAAGTTTCCGCCATATTCATTCGTGTGTTTGTGCGATACATCCGTTGGCAGCAACCTGCACGTGAATATTCTATCCGCATGGCATCTGACCAGACCAACTTGCAAAAAGAGGGGCAGGTCATGAACGACTCCGTGCTGGCCGAGTATCGTCGCCATGTGTCCGTGTTATACAGTGCGGTGCTGGCGGATGTTCTGGATACGCTCGGACATCGCACGAGTGCCCTGCCCCACTATATTCGCCCGCTCGCACCTCACTGGCGAATTGTCGGTCGTGCCGTAACACTGGCGCTGGGCCCTGCCACGGAAATGCCGGAGATCCCATACGCCCTGGAAATGGAATGCGTAGATCAGCTCCAACCGGGAGATGTGTTACTGGCCAGTACCCGCAATGATACCAGTTGTGCCTTGTGGGGCGAGTTACTTTCGACAGCCTGTAAAGCACGTGGCGCTGCAGGCGTCGTCACGGACGGCTTGACGCGGGATGTTGAGAAAATTCTCCGCCTCGATTTTCCCGTGTTCGCGGCTGGATTCTGTCCGCTCGATTCCAAAGGTAGGCTGCAAGGGCTATACATGAACGGACCGGTTCTGATAGGTGAGTGTATGATTCACCCTGGCGACATCGTTTTTGCTGACTTCGACGGAATTGTGGTCGTGCCGCTTACGCTGGCCGAACGGGCACTGCAGCTGGCTCTGGCGAAGGTAACCGGTGAAAATCGGGTACGAGATGAACTGGCGGCTGGTAAAAGCGTTCGAGAAACCTTTGCTCGTTACGGCATCTTATGATGTTCGTTGCAAAATTTCGCCTTTGGGCAGTTCTGCAAAATCCCCGCAGTAGCGGCAGAACCGGCCAGAACATAGCTCCAGAAGCCGTTCGGACAAGTTTGTGTCGGATGCGTGGGCGTTAGGTTGTGCAGCGTGTCCCACGCCATTACCTTCTTGTTGCTCACCAGCGAGCGCAGCCGGACGGAACCGCCAGAACGCGAACTGCCTGGCCAGAATGCGTAGCCACACCAGTTCATAGACGCCGCTGAGACGGTACGTTGGCAATGGCCGAAAACCGCTGTCCTGGTTGAACAGGACAATGCTGCCGCGTTTGAGACCTGCTCCAGCACGCCAGCCCACCCGGCCAAAAACGCAGACGGTGCCGGCAATCAGATTGACACCGCAAAAATCGCCAACGTCACCGCCGATCACGATCAGACCCCGCCGTAAACCGTGTCCGACTTCGGTGCCCGCGTTCCCTTCGACAAGAATGACGCCACCCCGCATGCCAGCCCGACTGCCACGATACGCCGCGCCAACAAGGTGCCCCGCATTACCGTGGACATGAATTTTCCCGGCACGCATTTCCGCGCCGAGCCAGTCGGAAACCGAGCCGAATACTTCAATGCTGCCACCGCGCATTTGAGAACCGAGATGCATACCGACCGGCCCATGCACGATCAGCCGGCCCGCTGTCATGTGGGCGCCCAACCATTTCACTTTGGACAAATCTCCCTCGATATGAATTTCTCCATCTTCCCCGCTGCCCTGCACGTCAAAAAAATCCCCCAGTTTCTCCTCTCGATTACCGTACCAGACAGGCTGTTGCAAAATCTCAGCCGGTTTTAGATGGCACAGGCTATCCGGCCGAATGCACTCGGCTTCCAGTGGAACGGTAAGGGAGGTGCGTAGCGTAATTTTCAGCATGACTGCCTAGGGCACGGATTCGATCAACGTCTGGGTTTTGACTATTGTGTATTCGTCCGGGAAAGTGTGGAATGCGTAAACCAGGAGCGAACGAGGGCGAGCTTGCGGGTTGAGATAGCTAACTGGGACAACAGCCATGCGGCCACCGGCTCCCAATTGAATGAGGATGCCCTCTGTCTGCCCGTCCTGGACAATCTCATCATGTACCTGCACGAACACTTCCTGGGGCAGGCGTTCCTCCTGGAAACTGGCCTGATAGCGAACTCCCGGTAGTTCTGCGACTTCCGCCTGACGTTCTCCGCGTAAGGGCATACGCACCAACCACTGTTCCGGTAACGTATCCTGTTGCGACGCCACAACTTCCGTCAATTGACGTTTACCGTCGGTCCAGGTCAAGACGTGCCCACTGCAGGTAATCCACACATGCAGCAAAAAATCTGACCGCTCCAGCCGGTGAGTGGACAAAACGTCAAACAGCTCGGGGTGCAACGCCCGATTATAGACGCAGAAAAGCAGATCAGCCACCCGCGGACGACACAGCAGCACGACAAGGTTTCCTGGCAGATGGCACCATGAAAATTCGCCCTTTTCCACGATTATACGCCGTCCTGGCGTGCTGCTCAATTCCGATTTAGCTGGCGGCAGCTAGATAAAGACGAGAGCTAACGTTGAGCATCGCAACACCGCTATGGGGCACCTACTTAGCGCAAGTTCGGCTCTTTTCCTGCGTTATGCTAGTGGCAAACAGGTGGAGGTATTCCGTGCGTCTGGCATGGCGGCTTGCTTTCGTAATCGGCATGACTGTCGCAAGCAGGGCTGAAACGCTTTTGGCCCTGGAGCCGTCGCCGGTCCGTGTCGGCATCCGCAACGACCTGAAAATTCCTGTACTGGTCATCGGTTTGACTCCCGGAGCCGGTGCCTCCATTCGCCTGGTGCCGGGCCAAACTGTCTGGGAGCGTTTGCCAGCGCAGAGTCGCCGCCCCGTTATCGTTCGAGACGCTCAGACCGGCCGGGTGTTGCTACAGACCCTCATCTTCGTTCCAGACCAGGGCCCGGTTCTTTACAGTCTTCAGTTCCGCCCAGGATCACCAGGGCCGACGTTATTACCGACGAATCCGCAATAAACAGCCCGGCAATTCCTGCGGCTGGCGAGGCGACTAGGGCAACAAAGTCAGTTAGCAGCTGCAACCAGAAATAAGTGAATTACGAAGGCGCGAAGAACCGCCGCAGCCACCACGCGGGAACCATCAGCACAGCAATAAAATACGCGACAGGGCCAACGATTGCTGCTGCCAGAAGCGCGTCCAGCACAGCTATCCTGGCCAGAAGCTTTCCAACGACCTGTTGTATCCGACCGGGGGTCTGTGTGGATCGCACACCAAGGATTAGCCGCACTAGTCCAACTCCCCACCAAGCAAACATGGTCCACCACACGAACCATGACCAGTGTGGATGCTCCGAGACGGATGCGTAACCAGAAAATCCAGCAATGGGCCAAACGCCAGTCGCCAGCGTCATCAAAAACGAAAGCGTCAGGAACAGGCCGGAAGCGAGGAACCAAGCCCGGCTGACGTTCCCGGTCTCGCCCCGCGCTAGCGAGCTTACGCCGATGACATAAACGCCATTGGTGGCAGCGACGTACAGCAACCACGAGGAAAAGACGTCCGGGGTCAAACTGCCACCCAGGATCACATTCAGGAAGCGGCATGCTCCCAGGACAAACGGGCCAGTCCAGTTTTGCTTGAGCCAGCCGTCATAGGCCAGGATAAGTAAGGCGAGACAACCACTGAGCGCCAGGGGCAGGCAGGTCGCATTCCACCACGAAGTCAGGCCTGCGGCGAGGATGCCCGTCAGCATCAGCCCGCTTGCAATTGCAGCGGCAGTTTGACGGCTGATACGGCCGGAAGGAATCGGTCGCCAGGGGCGTTCTACCGCATCCACTGCGGCGTCAAAAAAATCGTTCCAGGCCATGCCCGAAAGATAGAGGCCACTGCTACTGATCAGGAGTCCCAAAAGACCGGCCAAGTTGCCTGGAACGACCATTCCCGCCGAGCCATGGTGCACACCGATGAGCCAGCCACAGACAACATCAGCCCAGGCGGTGGGAAGGTTGCTGATGCGTAAAAGCTCGCCGATGGTAAGCCAGTGTTGTAGATGCAGATAAGGTTTTGTTGCCGGCATTCGCTATCTCCACAGATACAATATCCAGAGTAACTCGCCTACGCCCTAGTCGGCGTAAGCAAACCAGTGTGCCGACCTTATGGACAAACGAACCATACGGCCATAACCCGAGGATTGCCATGTCCAATACCCACACACCGCCGGATGTGGTGCATTTGCGATCGGAAGATAACGTAGCCGTTGCCGCTCGCAATCTCGAAGCTGGCCAGGCAATAAGTTGCAGCGGACAGCGAATTCGGTTGACCGGAAGTATTCCTATGGGGCACAAAGTGGCCCTGCGACCAATTGCTCGCGGGGAGGCTATTCGCAAGTTCGGGCAGATCATCGGCTTTGCCAGCCAGGATATTGCTCCTGGCGAACATGTGCACGTGCACAACGTTCACCTGGGGCGTTTTGAACGGGATTACGCGTTCTGTACGGAGGTCCCGCCACCGGTACGTGCAGAGGAAGTACGCTACTTCCACGGCTACGATCGCGGCGACGGCAGGTATGGCACACGAAACTACGTGGCCGTTATCAGTACGGTAAACTGTTCGGCCAGCGTGAGTAAATACATTTCCGAACGCATCCGCCACAGCGACCTGCTGCGTCAATATCCCAATGTGGACGGCGTGATTGCCATCACTCATAAGAGCGGTTGCGCAATCCCGTTTGAAGGGCCTGACCATCAACAACTGGAGCGTACTCTGGCGGGATTCGCTCGCCATGCCAATATCGGTGCCTCCATTCTGGTCGGATTAGGCTGTGAAACCGCTCAGGCTTTGCATCTGGTGCAGGGAGGCCTTTTGCAGCTGGGACAGAAGCATTCGTTGCCTGTAGTGCTGACCATTCAGGAATGTGGCGGCATTGCGAGAACGGTCGAAGCCGGTGTGCGTGCCGTTGCTGAGATACTGCCCCGCGTCAACGACGTGAAGCGCGTTTCTCTCCCGGCAAGCAAGCTGGTGCTGGCCACGCAATGTGGTGGCTCCGACGGTAACAGCGGCGTGACGGCAAATCCCGCGCTGGGCTACGCTTCCGATCTGCTGGTCGCCCAGGGTGGTACCGTGGTTCTCGCAGAAACACCGGAAATTTATGGTGCCGAGCATCTTCTTACTCGCCGGGCGATCACACGCGCGGTCGGGGAGAAACTGGTCGAGCGGATTCGCTGGTGGGAATGGTACACGGGACTGTTCGGGGCGGAAATCAACAACAATCCTTCTCCAGGAAACAAGGCCGGCGGCTTGACCACGATCTACGAAAAATCGCTCGGTGCGGTAGCTAAAGGCGGCACCACAGCGCTCATGGACGTTGTCATGTATGCCGAGCCGATTCGTTCCACGGGTTTGGTGGTGATGGATACCCCCGGCTATGATCCCGTCTCGATGACTGGGCTGGTAGCGGGCGGTTGTAACATTGCAGTTTTCACCACCGGTCGCGGTTCGGTTTACGGTTGTAAACCGGTACCCACGATAAAGGTCTCGACAAACACTCCGCTTTACGAGCGTATGTCCGACGACATGGACATAGATGCCGGCGTAATCCTGAGTCGCGGGGTTAGCGTTGCGGACGTGGGCAGGATGATTTTCGAGGAGATTCTTGCAGTGGCCAGCGGCAAAAAAACCAAAAGCGAATTACACGGTGTGGGCGAGGAAGAGTTCGCCCCCTGGACTATCGGTCCGACGCTCTGATACGCTCCCGTTCCGGGTTACGGCGAGTCGCTTCACTGCCCCGGGTGTTCATAACTAACGGGGAGCGGAGGGTTTTCGAGGCGGCGATGGATTTCTTCCACTGTGCGGGTAAGCTCGCCTGTCAGGTCGCAGTCGGGAAGCTGTTTCCGGAATAGCCGTACCATTTCCCGATAGTACCAGAGCGTTCCGTCCCGACCGCCGGAAAAGAAGGAAAAAACCTCTGGGCCGATTCGTCGCAGGGCTGCCAGGATAGAGCGAGCGTTGTGAAGTTTGTCCGCGAGTACAACCAGCAAAGCTTCCGAAGGCGCCTGATAAAGTCGTTGCACGTGCGCCCGCTTTCGCGTCTCCCAGGGGGGCTTTGGAAACTCCAGTGTATCGGAACACCAGTCCACGATCATGGCCACACGGTCGCCGAACTGCTCACGAATTTGCTGCAGGGTACACTCACCGCCTGCATCTTCGGCAGCGTCGTGCAATAACGCAGCGATGATCTGGTCTTCATCACCGCCTGCCTCGCTTACCAACGCTGCCACCATCAGCAAATGGGATATGACCGGAGCACCACCCACTTTGCGCTTCTGTTCGCCAAACAAACCAACCGCGTAGTCCAGGGCTTTTGCTAGTCGCGCACTATAAGGCATGGTTTGCAATGCTCCGTGCATAGTCTCGGCAACGCTTCTGAGCAGGGAAACATTATTGCTGAGCAGCAACAAAAAGTAAAGCACAGCCCACGCAAGTCATCGGGAAAAGCAAAGCCGCGTGCCTCCAGCGAATTCACGCAGCAAGCTTGTTAGAGAATCCACGCAAAATGCCAAAAGCGACCAGAGCAGCCTGCAGACGATGCACTGGCCCGATCTTTTTCGGACGCCTAAGGAAATTGACTACTGTTCCTGATCGGTACGATGTTGCTGCTGTGCCTCCTGTTCAACGGCTTTCTTGTGTTCCTCCTCGTACTTGCGGATTTCCTCTTCCGTTGGCGGTCGAGTACCGTTACCGCAGCCGGTCACAGCCGCCCCAACCATGACCGCAACAAACACGCGCAGCAGCCATTTTCGCATCGTGGTGCCCCAAAACATCCTGTGGCATCTCCGAGTTGCTCATTCGAGTTGACTGAAGTTGACCGCATTGCCATCATCACGGACACACAGGTTCTGGAACATCATCGGGTTGCAGGTAAAGCGAATCTTCCTGACACTGTGGTCCGCCATTACAGCATTGAACGAGCCAGGATGCCGCGAACCAAATCGCCAGGAACTGGGTCCGCTAGCTGAGTTGGCCAAATCATGCGGATCCTGGTTATCGGGCCCAGGTGGGCCGCTACTATAGTTAGCGGCTAGTGTGGCGTTACCGAAGCGGAGCACGTCCGCATCCCAACCAGGGGTAAATGGCGATTCATTGTCATCGCAGCAATAACCTGACTGTCCCATAAATCGCACAGAAACTTGCTTCTCACCCAGCAATATCGTGTTGCTGGTCCCATCGAAAATCTGGTCCACGGAAACTGGGAAAGGTCTGCTGTTGTGCACGAAAACACCATTGATATTAGATTGGGAACTGGAGCTGCCTATATTGCCTGCATAGTCACTTCGACTCGGGGCATTAGGACGCCGGCGCGTCGGGCAATAGAAAAGAGCAACGATGTAATTTTGCACCTGACTGGCATTGGTATTCCTATGGACATAATCTAACTCCAGGTAAGGCAAAATATGGTACGTCCAGTTCCACTCTGTTCGCAGATCAGGATTGGAGTGAGGAAACGGCGCGCAACAACCCCCTGAGCCACTAGGGTCGGGACAATAGCCAGCAGGTGTGTTGGGATCCACCGGGTTGTCGCAAGCATTTTTACCGCCATAGGGAAATGCGCTATGGGTGTTGTGATAATTGTGAAGTGCAATCGCCAGTTGCCGCAGGTTGTTGCCACAACGCATGCGATTGGATGCTTCCCTCACACGCTGGATGGCCGGTAAAAGTAACGCCAGAAGCAAGCCGATGATGGCAATTACCACGAGCAATTCAATGAGCGTAAATGCTCTTCGCCTGTACATGCTCCGCCTCCTTTGATGAGCAGCATAAATTCATCCGGAAAGGCCACACTTACCAAATTATAAAAATGCGCTGGGGCCGCCGTCAAGCAAAAACTATTAGCGGTTCCGACCACGGCAATGAATGAGTGCGCGAGCTTCGTCTAGCCGCTGCAACAATGTCTCTCGCCGCGGATGGGCCGTGTTTTGAATAATCGCCTCGCTTTTACCAAGGGCATGTTCCAGCAAGTCCCGATCCGCTCTGCTTAGCTGTGCAAAGGTCGGTAACCATATCGCCGAGGAATGCGCCACCAGGCAATCCCCTCGCCAGCAGCGAAGGGCCAGCCAATTGCCAGGTAGTTCGGCGAGCTTGTCGAACCGAATTTGCCAGCGCAGTTCCGCAAGCCAGATTCGAGGCGAGTGGTTAGCATCTCTCTCGGCATTCCCGACACTCGCTTTCGATCCTTCAACCGCTTCAACTACTGTTTCGCTCGCGGAAGCACTTTCCATCACCTGTCCAGCACATATCAACTCCAGACGCATAAATGGCAAGACACTGCGAGCTTGAACCTGAATGTCCAAAACTTCCGGTTCGGACTTTTGAGGGAGCGGAACGGCAGTCTGTTGTGAGGATGCATCTTCAAGGCGTTCAGGGGGACCGTGTTGGAGTTCGCCAGCAGGAGGTGGCCAGTTCCAGATGTTCTGCTGCCCGTTGATTTGCCAGCGCAGAACGGGACCGCATGTAGCGTAAGTTTGGCCTCGTTTGACAGCCGCCACCCAGGCAGCTGGCGTTAGTGGCTCGGCTCCAAGAAACGTCGCCGTGCGAACAGCCCCGAGGGGAGTAGCGTTGGAGCGCTTGCCACTGGCTCCGACAATGGCCAGACGCTTGCCCAGATTAAGTAAAGCATACCAAAGAGCTAACCCTCCGGCAGTCAAACCGGTGTCGGGTTGCAGGCCGGATGTGCAGTCAGCACAATCGTCTGGGCCCAATTTAGCGGGTTGATTCGACGGGTCCGAAGCCTGCGCTTCCTGAGCGCATAACGTTTCGCCGCACCATTCGATCCCGTCTATGTCTCCAAGCACCGCCAGCAGGAAGCGTTCTCCCATTTCACCGGGAAAACCGGGCCAGATGACCAGTCCGCCTTTGCGGTGGCACTGGTAGCACCAATCAGCCAAGGTGTAGTGTTCAAAGCCGGTTTCTCCCGACACCAGCGGAAAAACAATTCGATGACAATGGAGCAATGCCAGGTCGCCCCAAGCACCACCGCGCTGGTAGGTATTGACCACTACCTTACACCCGTAACGTTCCAGCAAGACTTGCTGCCCACTGAAATCCAAAAGGTTAGAAATGCGAGGCAGTCCTGGCCGATCCCAGCGGGCTGCCAGGACATGAACGAGATCAAGGTCTTCTGCTGCACCTTCAAGAGCCGCGGCAGCAGGCGTCAGCCAGTGAGCACGTGTGTCTGCCCAGTACCACCCTGGCTCCGACGAAATCGCCTGCCGCATACGCAGACGAACAGCGATTCGTCCCAGGCCCCGGTCTTCCTCTGTGCAAAGAGGTAGATAGCGCAAGCCTCGCCGAACCTGGAAGAACAACCGTCCGGGAGGCAAACGCACTTCACACTGGCCATCTATGTAAGTCCAAACGTCGCCACCTTGCACCAGATGTCCGCCGACTTCCTGGCCTTCTTCTACCGAGGGATTGCGCAGGTAACCTAACGGTACGTGCAGCTGGCCAGTGGTATCCCGGATTAAGAGTCGGCACGGCAGAGAAGCGCCCGTCTGAGCATCACAGACGCGCACGTGGACGACTTGTTCCATGGCCAGTCCTGCCTGTCACGAGATAAAAGCCATCACCAGCAGTAATCCGGTTGCTCCTCCGAGGATGGTCAATAAACCGAGGCCGACTACCAAAACCCCAAGCCCAGCTTTGCCGAAGAAAAGGGCCAGGAACGTCTTGGTCAGCGTATTGCTCAGGGCGGCCAGGCAAATACCGAACATGGCCAGGTGCGGCGCAAGTTCACCTCGGGCCGCAAATTGTGCCAGACTCAACGTGATGGAGTCCATATCAGCCACACCAGCCAGCACCGAGGCCAAAAGCAAGCCGGACTCGGAAAAATAATACTGAGCCATGCGAACCGCGAATAGTATCAGCACGAATAACCCTGCCAACCGTATGGCTGACCAGAGCGAGAACGGGTTTCGTGCAGGTAGTTCGATTGGTTCTCGCGCCACCTGCGGAGCCAGCAGTGCCAGGGCTGTTCCTCCGGACAGTAATGACGCCAATACGAACGGCGGTGCGAGATACCCAAGCAACTCCCACTCCACCAGGCTGGTCACCACCAGCACCCGGAAACTCATCGCCGCCCAGGAAAGGCCGATCGCCAGAGCATAATGCCGGCTCAGGTGGGGTTCCTGGCTGGCCCGTTGTGCCAGCGCCAAAGTAACCGCAGTGCTCGAAATCATTCCTCCGAGCAGACCCGTGAGTGGCAATCCCCACCGGGGCCCGATCCAGCGCATAACGACGTAGGCTACAAAGCCAACCCCACTCACCAGCACCACCAGCAGCCAGGTGCGAAATGGATTGAACAAACGAACCGGCTCGGGGCCATAATCCACGTCGGGCAACAAAGGCAAAATAATGACAGTCGTAACCGCCAGCTGTAACGCCGCGTATAAATCTTGCTCCGAAATTCGCCGCACCCATTCGTGCAATATTCGGCGCAACGAGAGCAACACGGTGGTCGCAACCGCCAGCCCTGCCGCCAGCAACCAGTGTCCCTGGTAAGTCATGGCTCCGAACAGGTAAGTTAACAAAGCGGCTACTTCGGTTGTCATGCCGATGTCACCACGACTTCCGGTCAAAAAGTAAGCCATCACCACTATCGCCGCAAAACCTGCCGTCAGCGCCACGAAAACGGCCAGATGAATCTGCTCTCCAAACCAGGCAGCACTGCACCCGAGCAAACCTATCAACGGGAAGGTGCGAATGCCACCTGGTAGGCCCTGATTCTCCGTTGGAGCCGACCTTTCTCGTTCCAGGCCAATCAAGCAACCGATAGCCAGGGCAATACCGAACGGCGCGAAGGTCTGCCATTGCGATTGCCCCCAACTGGGCGCTTGCGAGGTTGCGACAAGAAAAGCCGTCTTCGGAAACATCTCAGTCGCCGATGATCTTGATGAGCACACGTTTGGGTCGGCGGCCATCAAACTCGCCGTAAAAAATTTGTTCCCACGGCCCGAAGTCCAATTCCCCGTTGGTAATCGCCACGACCACTTCCCGCCCCATGATTTGCCGCTTCAAATGCGCATCCGCGTTATCTTCACCCGTCCGGTTGTGGTGATAAACGTCGGGATCGGGATTGTGAGGAGCCAGTTGTTCCAACCAACGCAAAAAATCCTCATGCAGGCCACGTTCATCGTCGTTGATGAACACCGAACTGGTGATGTGCATGCTGTTGACCAGGCAAATCCCTTCCTTCACTCCACTTTCCCGCACCGCCTGTTTCACTTGAGGCGTGATGTTGACAAAGCCGTAGCGTTGCGGCAGATGCATCGTGAGATAGCGTGTGAAAGTTTTCATTGCCAGCCCCTGACTCCTTCCTTTTCGACACTGCCATTTTACTGGCTGCTTCCAGACCCAGGCATCGCCGTTTTCCTGAACTGCTCTTGCTCGCATCATCGCCGGCTGCTACATGGCGGGGTCGGGAATGCCTTTTGCGGGCACAGCTTTTCATAAGTTGCGGGATTTTCTTCGGCCCACATTGGGAGACAGATTTACTCCGGTGCGGAGCATCTTCGAGACCGGCGCTATTCGGGAGGAGAAAATATGTGCGGTATCATTGGTTACACCGGTCACCGTGAGGCTACGCCGATTTTGCTCGAAGGTTTGCGTCGGCTGGAATACCGCGGCTATGACAGCGCAGGGCTGGCAACGTTGTCTGGCAACACCTTACATGTTCGGAAAAAGGCTGGTCGGCTCAGCGAATTAATACGGTTGGTTGCGGAAAAACCGGTTTCCGGAAAACACGGCATCAGCCACACGCGATGGGCTACCCACGGTGCTGCAACAGATTACAATGCCCATCCGCACATCGGGGGCAATAACCTGGTGGCGGTGGTCCATAACGGCGTCATTGAAAATTACGCTCATCTCAAAACACAACTGGAAAGCGAAGGTTTCGTCTTTCGCAGCCAGACGGATACGGAAGTTATCGCCCATCTGATTGCCTACTACTACGAAGGGGATTTACTCGAAGCCGTCCGCAAAGCCTTGCCACGCCTGAAAGGCACTTACGGTCTGGCTGTTATCAGTCCACGGCATCCCGGCCTGCTCATCGGAGCTCGGTTCGGTTCGCCGCTGGTAGTGGGGCTGGGTGAACAGGAAATGTTCCTGGCCAGTGATCCCAGTGCTCTGGTCGGTTACACCCAGCGGGCGGTTTACCTGAACGATGGGCAAATCTGCGTGCTCACACCAGAGCGCTGGGAAATATTCGATCGTGATAGCACTCCCGTAGAGGCGAGCATCCATGCCCTGGATTGGCAACCTGAGGATGTCGAACTCAATGGTTTCGACCATTACATGCTGAAAGAGATTTACGAGCAGCCGGAAGCCCTGGAAAACGCCATGCGAGGCCGGCTCGACGAAACCGATTCGACGGCCCACTTTGGCGGACTGAATCTTTCTCCGCGCCGCCTTCGCCAGGTGGACAGAATCATTCTTACCGGATGCGGCACCTCGTACCACGCCGGACTGGTGGGAGAATACCTGTTTGAAGAACTGAGTCGAATTCCCGTCGAAGTCGAATACGCAAGCGAATTCCGCTATCGCAACGCCCCCATTGAGCAAAATACGATCCTGATCGCGATTACACAGTCCGGTGAAACTGCTGACACGTTAGCAGCTGTACGCGAGGCGAAACGGAAGGGAATACCAACATTGAGTATTTGCAATGTCGTCGGTTCGACCATAGCACGCGAGGCAGATGGTGGCGTTTACCTTCGTGCCGGTCCGGAAATAGGCGTTGCCAGCACCAAAGCATTTACCTCCCAGGTGCTTGTCCTTACCCTCCTGGCCCTTTACTTTGGACGCATGCGCCACCTGTCGGCAACACAGGGAGCCCGTATTATCGAGGAGCTACGTCGTTTACCCGACCTGGCGCGACAGACGCTGGCTTGTCATGAGGTTGTTCGCAACATTGCGGCGAAGTATTATCATGTCCACAACTTCCTTTATCTGGGTCGGCAGTATCTTTATCCGGTGGCCTTAGAGGGCGCCTTGAAGATGAAAGAAATCAGTTACATTCACGCCGAAGGTTATCCCGCCGCCGAGATGAAGCACGGACCAATTGCCCTGGTGGACGAAAACACGCCTTCGGTTTTCCTGGTGCCGCGTGGTTCGGTGTTCGACAAGGTCATCAGCAACATGGAAGAAATTCGTGCTCGTGGCGGTCCAATTCTGGCGATAACCACGCCCGGCTGTAAGGAGGCGGTCTGCCGCGCCGATGACGTGATTTTCATTCCCGAAGCGCCGGAATACTTGCAACCGATCCTGGCGGTAATTCCGTTGCAGTTACTAGCTTATCACGTGGCGCTTTTGCGAGGTTGTGACGTGGATAAGCCTCGCAACCTGGCCAAGAGCGTTACTGTGGAGTGAGACGGGCCAAGCGTCGCTGCAATCGCCGGCCATAAGAACGCAACAACCAATCGCTGAGACCGGGCGGCAGCATACGACACAGTCGCAGTACCCAGGCCGTTGTCCAGGGAAACGCATAAAAGGCCTTGCGCTGTCGGATAGCCCTGACTATAAGCCGGGCCGCTTCTTCGACAGGCATAATATCCGGTTTGGGAAGCGGTAAATGGGCGGTAAGATTGGTGCGAATCCAGCCCGGACTAACAATGGTGCAGTGGATGTTGCGTGGGGCCAGTTCCAGACGCAAACTCTCCATCAGGGCATTCACTCCCGCCTTGCTGGCGCAATAACCGCCAAGAAAAGCCAGACCGCGGAACGAAGCCAAACTGGAGATGGCCACGAGATGGCCGCGTTTGCGTTCCAGCATTCCTGGCAACACGGCGGCAATGCTATTCGCCACACCAATCAGGTTCACTTCGATTTGTCGGGCAAACGCATCGGCATCGAAAGCAGTGGCCGGGGTAGGACAGCCGATGCCGGCATTAGCGATAAGGATTTCTATCGGGCCGAGTCGGCGTTCCAGGTCGGCTACTGCCTGAAACAAACCAGTTCGATCCGTGACATCCGCTTGTGCATAACCGCCAGTGCGACCGCGCGTTTTCAACTCCGCCATCAGACTATCCATCGGTGCAACATCGCGGTCAATTGCGGCCACCACTGCCCCACCAGTCGCCATTTCCAGCGCCAGTTGACGACCCAGTCCGTGTGCCGCTCCGGTGATGAGTACCACCTGATTCAAAAAAGGTAAGTCCATTTGCCCTCCCCTTACTGGTAGCACAAGCCGACTCCCTGCTTGCCCGTGCAGCCGATACAGGCAGATTGGTCGTAGTTTTGCGTTTTTAGCGCGAAATTCGACCCGTGCTCCAGACCGCAATTTAGAATACACTCCACGACCGTAAAGAGGAGTGAATACCTGGACGCGCAAAGGAGAGGTATCGCACCCAGCCGGGCCAAAACGGGGAAGATCGTTCCGCTGCCTGTTAGCCCGATTTTCTACTGAATGAGGGAGAGGTTGATTTGCTGGCCGTCTTCTTTGACGGCAAGGAGGTAAAAGATGGTCATATCAATTCGGTAACTGAGGGCACGGACGGAGCGATCGACAAACACGAAGTTGACGCGAGCAACATGGGCGGAACCAAACCGACGCGGAGCGTCTCCCGTGTCGTCCACCAGCGGTTGGGGTAAATTCTGGTTGGGAGCGCGGGCCCAGCGCACCGTATCGCAAACGAATCCGGCGGCAAAGCTATCGCGGTCTTCGTGTGGCCCGCGTTGGTACTGAGTTCTGCGGACGTACTTTTCGCCTGCCAGGAACGTGTTGGAGGTACCATCAGGGAATCCGCTATCCAGCGTTACGACACGCTCGAATGGAGGCGACTCGCTGGGCGTCCGGGTAACGATGGCCCCACTGGCATGTCGGATAACGACAGCACCCCAGCCCGGCGCGAACAGCCCCGATTGCCCTTCAAAGGCTCCACCGTTACCGGCGTAATCTATTTGCGCTCTACCGTTCACATCTACTCCTGGTCGCCTGCGGGATGGGCAGAAGTACAACGGGATCGGCGTTTGTCTTACCATTGCGTCATTGGGATTGAGCCATAGGTCCCGCTGTTCGATGTACGGCAAAATCTGATAAGCCCAACCCCAGGCTTGATTCGGCCCGGTGGCAGGCTGGCCACCAATAAAGGTTCGCGGCAGGGTAAAATCTGCAGTTGTTCCCGGATCGTTATTGATTGAAGTACCGCCGGTCGGGAAGTAACCGAAATCGTTGTGGTGGTTATGAAAAGCAATGGCAATTTGCGACAGATTGTTGCCGCAGCGCATGCGATTCGATGCCTCGCGGACTCGCTGGATCGCTGGTAAGAGTAAGGCCATCAGCAGCCCGATAATGGCGATGACCACCAGCAACTCAATCAATGTAAATGCTCTGGGGTTACGACGTGTGCAAGACATGGTACACCTCCTCCTGAATAGACGACCTGGAAATTGCGACAGTGAGCCGCCGAGATGTGGATATTGCGACACCACCACCCCGCGTCGCAATCACGTCTTGCAATCAAAGACCACCACCCCGTACCCATGTAGCCTATCCGCAGCAGCGGAGTGTGGCAAGGGGATTCATTTCAGTGTGCGAAGGTAGCTGAACAAGTCGGCCACCTCTTCGGCGGTCATGGCTTCCAGCAGGCCATCGGGCATAACGCTCCGCCGTGTGAAGCCGGAACGATACACTTCCGACATCGCAATCCGCCGATCCTGTTCACCTGGGCGCCGGAGGACAAGTTCATTTTCATCCTGGCGAACCAGGAACCCTTCCAGCAAGGTGCCATTGCGTAATTCCACACGGTAGAGCCGATAACCGGATTCCACAGCAGCACTGGGCGTCAGTAAACTGCGAAGCAGAGCTTCCGTAGTCATGGCTCCTGCTCCGCTCAGGGTCGGGCCAATCTGGCCCCCTTCGTTACCGACACTATGGCAGGCCAGACAGTGCTTGGCAAACACCTGCCGACCGCGTTCCGCGTCACCGGCCCGACTCGCCAGTTGCCGATACCGCGAGAACTTCTCGTCCAGCTGCCGTACCTCGGCGGCGGTGAGAATGGGTGGAAAATCCGTTGTTCGAGCAATGCGAGCACTGCCATGCAGTCTTCCCCAATGTTCGTCGTGATAATAGCGCACCAGTTCGGGCGGACGCGGTTGGTCGGCGTAGCTACGATCGAAATCCCGGCGGATTTCCTCAGCAGTACGAGCACGGCTCCAGATACGGAATTCGGCAAACGCTCCTGCTGTGCCCTGCGGGGGATTACTATGTCCTAAACGCAGCTCTGCCAGCTCGCCCGCAAAAGGACGACCGCGGTCGTTATCGAGTTCCCCGTTGATGTAAATGGCAAAATGGCCCTGGGAGTTTCGCGTAACTGCCACGTGCGTCCAGACCAGCGGGGCGATAGTCCGCTTGGCGATGAGGACATCGCCGATCTTCGGCCCGCACCAAACCCGGAAGCGAGCATCATGGAAATTGAAATCGGCCACCCCAGGACGTCCCAGAATACTATCCGCATTCGTGATCGGCGGATCGAGTCGAACCCAGGTTTCCACGGTGAACTCACCTCGCAAGGTGATGGGTTCATCCACGTAAGCGTCGTCCCGACCATCCAGTAGCAGAACCGGTCGGAAAAACTTTGCCTTGCTCTTCAGAAACGAAGCGAGTTCCTGGTTCTGCCCAAGCACGATCTGCAGCCTTTCCAGCATCGGCCCATCGAGCCAGTCGTCTTCCAGAGTGCCCTGCCGCAGCGATCGCACAACTGCTGCAGCACCGCGACGGTGGCTAATCAAACGCTCCAGACCGAGCTGGCGCTCTTTCTGATTGAGGAAGGGAAGCAATTCCAAAAACCGCTCCGGAGCTGGCGGATCGTTAGAATCCGCCAGTGCCAGTACCATTTCGCTGCGAAGCTCGCCCGGAGGAAGCTGGCGAATGAGACGAGCTAATACATCTCCCGGAGCCATCTGCAGTTCTCGCAGGGCCCGTAATGCAGCTACTTTTTCAGGAACCGGTGCGGTTTCGGATTGTACCAGATTGAGCAACGCTTGTTTCATCTCGGCTAACTGGAAAGCTGTCGTTAACCGGATTGCGAGTTGCCGTTCCTGAGCGTTGCCCTGCCAGAGTCGCTGGGCAGTCTCCGCAAGCAATGGTTGTATCTTTCGGCTCAACTGCAGGCGATGCCGCATGACCATGTCCAGGCACTCTTGCTGTCGTAAGTAGCGACGCAAAAGAGTAGCTACGCTAGGTTCATCTGCCACTTCCGCGAGGCGCAAAAGTTCTTCCTCGTCGGGAAGTCGCGGTAAGCGGGACAACTCGCTCGCCAGCAAACGCGCGGATTCGGCTGGTGGCAAAGCCAGGATGGCCAGCAACCGATTCTCGGCTGGCACAGCCTGCGCCGCAGGACTTTGCAAGAATTGTCGCACCAACTGCGGACGCTTTTCCAGGGCAGCACGAACCAGATAACGCTCAAAGTCGCGGTCATGAGCTGGACCTACTTTCGCAGTTACGCCTCCCTGTTGCAGTTTCATAGTCGGCCCCGGCAGCTTTTCCTTGCCCATGTGCACCAGAAGGGCAACTCCTTCTTGCGGCAGAGAAGCCAGACCATCGAGGGTATGAATCACCTCGGCCCGAACCTGGGGGTCAGGGTCATCGGCCAGCGTTTTCAGCGAACGCACAACCGCTTCCGGGTCGAAATTTTGCGTCCCCAGAATGCGTACCGCTTCACGGCGGATATTGCGGTTGCGGTCCTCCAGCATCTGGCACAACAATTCCAGCGGTGCTTTCCGCAAACCTTCCAGGGCCCACAAACATTGGATTCGCAAATCGGCAGGCTGGGAAGCATCACGGGCCCAGGCTTGCAAAGTAGGAGCCAGGTTTGCCGCTTGCCGATCTACGATTTCCTGCCAGGCCGATCGGCTTTCCCAGCTGTTAGCCGCTTTCAAGTGCTGCAACAAATCCGCCTCGCTAGCTTTTTGAAGGTTAGGAACGTCCCTGCGCTTTTGCTCGACGTGCCGAATACGCCAGATGCGGCCTCGGATTTTGTCGCGTTCGGGATGGTTGCGGGGAACTTCGTTGTGCGAGATAATCTTGTTGTACCAGTCCACCACGTAGAGGCACCCATCGGGGCCAAAATGAATGGCCACCGGACGAAACCACTCGTCGCTACAAAGCATAAAGTCGGGCAGTTTCTCGAATCGAAATCCAGGTCCAGCGCGATGCATGCGGATAGCCTGAATGCGTTGCAGGATGGGATTGGCCACGTAAAACACGCCGCGATAAGGTTCCGGCCAGACGTCTTCGTCTTCCGCATAAGCCAGACCGGACAAACCAGTGCCGCCGAGTCGAAAATGGTCGCACAGCGCTGGTTGCCATGGTGCATAAGGACGGAGCTTCTCCATAGCATGGCCGGGGAAATTGCTGCCCACCAGCAGCGGAACGACACTATAGCCCAGATCGTTGGCTTCCTGAATGAACATTTCACCCTGGCGATTAATGACAAAACCCCAAATGTTGTTCAGGCCGCAGGCCACCAGTTGCAGTCGCGTGCCATCCGGTTGAAAGCGGGCCATTTTGCAGTAATCGAGGCGCACCTGCTGACCGTCTCGCGTCTGCACCAGGGAACGGTTGAAGGCACCCTGGGCAAAATAAATCCAGTTACCCGGCCCACGAGTGAATTGGTGAGGAAACAGGTGCGAATCCTGAATGCCAAAACCCCGCAGCACAACTTCGCGTTTGTCGGCCCGGCCGTCTCCGTCGGTGTCGCGCAGGAACCATATTTCCCGACCATATTGCACAAAGGCGCCGTCCCGGTAAGGCAACAAACCCAGGGGTATGGCCAGCCCATCGGCAAACACGCGCGGCTTGTGCGGGCCGACACCGTAAGGAGAATCGAACACCAACACCCGATCCCGACCTCCCTGGGCAAACAAAGCTTCCGCCTTTTGGGGATCGTCATTCGCATCCACGGGATATTCAACGGCGGTCATTGTCCACATTCGCCCCGCGCTGTCCCACACCACGGTTATGGGCTTGGGAACATCCGGTTCACTGGCTATCAGTTCAACGGTAAATCCTGGCGGTAAGCTGAACGTCGCTCGCTCTTCCTCGGGATTCAGCGGAGACTCACGGCTTGGCTTCGGAGGTGGCGGTGCACCAACGTACTGCCCGCCGTCAAGTCGGCTGGCTTTCAGGAAAGCACCAAGTGTGAACAAAGTCAGCGTCAGCACCAGTCCAGCTATGCAGGTGTAGAATCGGTTCGACCGCGGCATCACAGCCTCCTTCTGGCTCACCCATCATTACCAGCCTTGCGATTAGTGTAAGAGATTCCCCAGGAACTCCCCAGACCTCCAGTTATGGTTCAGACCTGATTCTCCCAAACCTTGGTTCAGGTCGAACCGGACACTACTGAGCGAAGATGGGGCGGGTGTTTCGACAGGAGCCAGGAACGCTCTCCGCTAGGCAGTCAGTGTATCTGCGAGCCGAGGCATCCCTGTTTCGACAGGATTCAAAATCGCTCTCAGCCCCACGTTATGGAAAACCCGTCGGTTCGCGGAACTCAAGGAATCACACCGAGCTTGCGACCGACATGGCAAAAGGCGGCAACAGCCCGTTCCAAATCTTCTTGCTCGTGAAGTGCCGAGACCTGGATACGTATTCGTGCCTGACCCTGCGGCACAACGGGGTAACTGAAACCGATCACGTAAATGCCTTCTTGCAGCAAATCATCGGCCATACGCACCGCCAGTGCCGCCTCCCCGAGCATGACCGGAATGATCGGATGCTGGCCCGGTTTGAGTGTGAAACCGGCCTTGGTCAGCGATTGCCGCAACCATTCAGCGTGCTCGTTCAAACGCTGACGCAGGCGCTTACCTTCCTCGCTGCTAACAATCTGCAACGCAGCAAGTGTGGCAGCACATACGGCAGGAGGTAATGCGTTGGAAAATAGATACGGTCGCGAGCGCTGGCGCAACCATTCGACGATTTCCCGGCGCGCGACAGTGAAACCGCCTACCGCTCCACCAAGCGCTTTGCCCAGCGTACTCGTAATCACATCCACACGTTGCTCGACACCCAGCAATTCCGCCGTGCCACGTCCATGTTTTCCCAGCACACCTGTAGCATGACTGTCATCCACCATGACCAGAGCGTCGTATTTGTCGGCTAACTCGCAAATATCTGGCAACCGCGCTAGATCACCATCCATAGAAAAGACACCATCGGTTACGATTACTCGAAAACGACTGCTCTGGGCTTCTTTAAGCCCGGCCTCAAGGTCGCCCATGTCGGAATGCCGGTACCGTCGCCGTTTCGCTTTGCACAGACGGATACCGTCAATAATACTGGCGTGGTTCAACTCATCGCTCAGAACGGTGTCCTCTTCACCGAGCAACGCTTCGAAGAAACCTCCGTTCGCATCAAAACAGGAAGTGTACAGGATAGCGTCGTCCTTTTGATAAAATTGGGCGATAGCGGTTTCGAGTTGTTTGTGCAGTTCGTGGGTGCCGCAGATAAAGCGCACCGAAGCCATACCAAAACCGGCCTTATCCAGCGCTTGTTGCGCAGCCTTAACCAGAGCCGGGTGAGTAGCCAGACCGAGGTAATTGTTGGCACAAAAATTCAGAACCTGTCGGCCTGCCGTTTTGATCTCCGCTCCTTGCGGGGAGGTGATGACGCGTTCGGTCTTGTACAGGCCTGTTTGGCGTAATTGCTCCAGTTGTCCTCGCAAATGTTCGGCCATGCGCACAGCAGTCATGCTGTTTCCTCCGACGTCGCCGGTTCTAAGACGAGCCGCCCTTCCAGGAATTGTTCAATTTTTTGCCGCGACCATAGCAAGGGGTGATACTCGCCTTTCAGCCAGAGCGGAATGAAGTCATCATAGTGCCGGCTGGCGGGATGACCGCTTTGTCCGGTGGTATGGATAGCCAGGGCGCTATCCCAGTCCGTCAGGTCGAACAACTGCCGGTAGGAAGCTGTAAAACCCTGGGGCGTGCCCGTGAGCCAGTTGGGAGTAAACGACGCCTGCCAGACAGTATTGACATCGCCTCCGTAGGCATACGGGCCGCGATTGAAAAACCGGCCGAGCAGTTTTTGCTGGCCCAGAACATGGCGGAATTCCACGCGGTGCAGTTTACCCCATTGCCAGCGATGAACCCCCCTGCCAAGTCTCTTAGAAAGGTAAGCAAGCGTATCGGCGAAGGCCAGCGCGAGCAATTCGGTAACGGAACACGGCTGCCCGGATTCATCCCGGCACCAGCCAGCCGCTGTTGGCGAAGACAGCAGGCGAATGGCTGTGAGGGCAGAGCGATCCAGAAACGGTAATGCCGCCGGATTCAACACAGGATGAAATCCCAGGCCCAGGAAAAACGGCGTCCATTCTCCCAACCATGGCCGATACAATCTCTCGCATACGAACTGCAACCACACCTCGTAAATGGTGCCGCCGACACTTTGCGAGTCCAGCACCAAATCCCAGCTCAAGAACGCTTGCAGTGCATTCGCGGCCAGCTGCCCGTAACTGCGGACACGGGAGTTTTGTACCAGTTGCTCGCTATGCTGTCGCACCATTTCCAGGAATGGCCTTGCCGCATCGCAGTGCTGGTCAAGCTGAATGCGCCGAAAGCTCTGGAGGTTATGGCGCGGCTGGGATTGCAACAGTTCAATAATGCGTTTGGCCCGATAACCATTCAGCGGTTCTCGCGTCAAAAAATACGGATATTCCTTACCCGCAACAGCGTGATTGGCCGAAACGATCCATCCACGTGGTGGGTTATACTCGTGCGGTAACTGCTCGAATGGTATCCAGCCCTGCCACTCATACTCATCCGTCCAACCGGGCTTGGGAATCTGACCGAATCCCTGTCGCCGGACTGGCACTAGGCCGGCCATTTGGAAGCCGATGTTGCCCATACGGTCGGCGTAGATGAAACATTGCGGCGGACTCGTCCAGTCGCGCAGCGCTTCACGAAATTCCTCCCAGTTTCGGGCACGGTTCAACTTGAGGATAGCGCGAGCGATCAGGTTTGGTTCATCGGCCGTGTGTCTTAGCGCCAGCGGTTCAAACAGTGTGCGTATCCTTTCTGGAAACCATTGTGCTGGCGACGACCGTGACGGCAATAAAGCATTGATAATTGGGCCGTGTCGGGTGCGAATTACATCCACCCAGGCGGGTCTTTTCCAGCCACGCACACGAATGGGCACATGGCGTACCTCAACGGATTTCCACTGTCCGCAATGCTCCACCTCCAAACTTCCATTCTGGCGAATACGTTCCCAGTACAGGTCTTGCGTGTCGGGCAAAGCGGCCGTTAGCGACCAGGCAATATCGGCATTATGGCCGATAACAATTCCCGGCGCTCCAGCAATTCCTGCTCCTATCACCTCCCATTGCGGACATTGCAGGTGGCATTCGTACCACAAGCCAGGCATTTGAACACTTAAGTGCGGATCCCCGGCCAGCAAGGGAAATCCGCTTTCGCTTCGCTGACCACTAACCACCCAGGCATTGCTCAGCATACCTAGTGCTGGCCAGCCCGCCAGCTGTTCCGGCAAACTGAGTTCTGCATGTAATTCTTCCGCAAACTGCCGCACGGTTTGCTCCGCCATGATCACTGGATGCTCCAGCGGATATTCCTCTACTAACTCGGCAGCGCGTTGTGCTCCCAATCGTGATACCAGCACCGAATGCAATACCTCGGAAATCCAGTTCACGGACAGGCCCCAACTCATGACTTTTGACCACACAAGTGTATCCGTCGGTTGCCAGGGTTCCGGCAAATAACGCAGCAAACGGAATTCTGGGGGTAGCTTTCTTGTCATACGAATCAGCATCGCATTTACCCCGTTAGCGTAGCTCTGCAACAATTGCCGCGTGGATTCGTCAAGGCTTTGCCAGTCCCGCTCGGCCGATTCACTCCAGCCCAGGATGCGGGCAGGCTTGTCCAGAAGCAAAGCCGCTTCCCCGAAAATTTCGCTGAGACGACCATGACCAAGCCGGCGGAACATTTCCATTTGCCAGAGCCGGTCTTGAGCATGTACCACGCCCTGCGCAAACACTAGGTCCTGTTCGCTGGTTGCGAAGATGTGTGGTACGCCCCAGCGGTCGCGGAGAATTTCCACTGGGGCCCGTAGTCCGGGCATGACGATGCGGCCACTGAGTTGCGGCAAGCCACGCCGCCACCAGTTCCTCCAACCCAGCCAGAGACTGCTGGCCACCAATGCCAGCAAACCTGCCGCCAGCCATTGCATACTTTCCTCCCTGCAGCAATTCCATGGCTGCATTTTTGTGTTGCCGCTCTACCCTATCTGGCATTACAACATAGGTTCAGTCAGCCCTTCCTGCCACGCTAGAAGAACTCGGAGGAACTCCCATGCCATCCGGCGCTCGCTGGAAACTTTCCGTGATGATGTTTTTGGAATTCTTCATCTGGGGTGCCTGGCTCCCACTCATTCCTGGTTATCTGGCAAGTCTGGAATTTAACGCCCAGTGGCAGCAACCGCTGATCCTCGGAGCTTTCAACATAGCCGCTGTAACGGCTCTTTTCTTCTTCACGCAATTTGCTGACCGCCACTTCGCTGCTGAACGTTTCGTCGCCTTTAGTCATTTGGTCGGCGGTCTGGCAATCATGACTCTGCCCTTCATCGCTGCCTTGAAACTCGAAACAGACGTCCGGTTTTGGCTCTTCTTTCTCGCAATGCTAGTGCATTCTCTGTTTTACGTGCCGACCATTTCAATCACCAATTCCATCGCCTTCACACATTTGCCCGATCCCCAGCGCGATTTCGGGCTGGTGCGCCTGTGGGGTACCATTGGCTGGATCGCTCCCAGCTTGCCGTTCGTGTTTCTTCTCGCCGATTGGGATCGCATTCCAGCGTTTCCCTCGTTCTCCGACACCAACTTGACCACCTGGTTGGAGGAACTTGTCCATTGGTTCGGCATGGTATTGGGAACGTCCAAGCAGGGAGCCGCTCTTCGCCAAGCCACAGGTTACACTTTTATTGCTGCGGGTTTGGCCTCCTTATTGCTTGCCGGATTCAGCCTGACGCTGCCTCATACGCCTCCGAGACGGGCTGACATGTCTGTCGAACGCCTCGCCTGGCTCGAGGCGATCAAATACCTGCGTGTACCGGCGTTCTTGTTACTGTTCATAATTACGTTTTTCGATGCTGCCGTTCATCAAACGTACTTTTTCTGGGCCCAGCGTTATTTAGAGCAAGCCGTTGGCATTCCCGGCAACTGGGTCATGCCGGTCATGAGCGTCGGCCAGATTGCAGAAATTTTCACCATGGCCATTCTCGGCTGGACTCTAAAACGTCTCGGCTGGCGGTGGACGATGACCCTGGGCATTCTGGGCCATGCTATCCGTTTCACGGCTTTCGCTCTTTGGCCTTATCCCTGGGTGGCTATTGCAGCTAATCTCTTGCACGGCATCTGTTATGCATTCTTTTTCGCTACGGTCTATATTTTTGTGGATCACTATTTCCCTAAAGACGCCCGCTCCAGCGCTCAAGGTCTATATAACGTCCTAATCCTGGGAATAGGGCCTTTTTTGGGGAATTTTGCTGCTGCTCAGCTTGGTGAAGCTTACAAGCTGCCTGAACCAAAGGGCAGCCTGGAATATAAGTTCCAAGACATGCTACTTTGGCCAGCCGGTGTAGCCTTTACGGCGGCACTTGTGCTTGCTCTGTTTTTCCGGCCGCCGCAAACTCCACCAAGCTCCTCTGAACCCGAAGCAATCCGATGATGAGTAATTTTCGCAGCACCAAGCGCATCAAAACGCTTTTACCTCGCTCAGCGTCAGCCACTATTAATAGTTTGCCTCAACTGTGTAAACTGCTGGACTTTTGTCCGCCTGGTTAGTCTCATCGGCTGAATTCAAGGGCGGACCTATCCTAACCGGTGTATAAAACGGAACAATGGCACCCACCGCAGTGTTTCTGGCCATTAAACCCCTCGACATTGGATGAATGGTTATTCCATATCGAGCATTGATAATAAGATTGGCATGCAGAATTCCCGACGTATTATTAGGTTTGGCAGACTCACCCGCAGTGTCGCCGATCCAAATACCCCACGTAGAAGGCGAGTCGCCAGGCCAGGGTGCGTAATTAGGAATCGGTGATAAGCCGCTATTGGCCACTATGTTGCTGCGAACCACACTCCCGCCACCTAACGCCGAAACGCTAATCCCTACACCCTCGCTTGTTTGCCCTGTACCGATGCTGTTATAAACAACGTTGTTCTCAACCAGAGACCCAGGTCCTGTAACTTCAATCCCAAAAGCATATCCTCTTTGCTGCACGCTAGTTCCGCCTGTGTTGATTACCAAATTATTGCGCACGATGTTCCCGCGCCCTTCGATGCGCATGCCTCTAAAAGTGTTATTCACCAGTCGCAAATTTGATATCACGTGCCCACCATTAGTGGAACCGGTGCGATTCCGTACCACGCTATCTTGATCAGCACTAAGCAAAACTCCATACAGAAAACCTTGGATTGTGCCGTTGCGTATTTCAATGCGATTTTGCTTGAATGCGTAGATACCGATAGCACTCGTGTCTTTAGTGCCCGGTCCTATGATGCTGAATCCATTGAGATCAATCACGACATCGCTGGCACGAATTTCTATGCCTATCCCACGTGTAACCCTAATATCATTCTGTAAAACATATTTGCCCGGCGCGGTGATTACTACCGGCGCATATACAGGAACGACTCCTTGCCTTACGGCGCTATAGCCATTGAGTTGCGAAGGTGCGACGGTCGCGCTGTTAGTAGGGAGTAAATCAATTTCCGTGTTTACCACGCCGTTACCCGGATCCATAGAGTTATTCGGAGCAGGAACTACAAGTGGATCGGGCCGCCCTGGAGTATATATTGCTATTTGAGCCTGGGTGATCGCATTAGCAGCAATTAACCCGCCACTATTCGGGTGATAAGCGATTCCCACCCTATAATTTATGATGTCATTATCCTGCACAATCACGCTGTTGTTTTTATCGCCAACGTAAATCCCATAAGTGCTGCTGTTAAGAACCACCCCATCTGTCCCGGGCCTGTAGCTCCAGGTCGGCGAGAGACTGCTATTACTCAATTTATTGTTAGCGATGATTGTACCGCCTCCATATCCTGTCACCGCAATGCCATAACCATTGCCACGGATGGCATAAACATAATTGTTCGCTATCAAAGCTCCTGGACCCAGTGACTCGATGCCCATAACGACTGGACTACTATATACGGAAGTCCCGCCGGTGTCCTCTACGACGTTATTACGAACAATGTTACCCCGCCCTTCTATGCGGATGCCTCTGAAGGTATTGCCGATCAACCGCAAATTTTCCACGACGTGACGTCCCTGATCGAATCCGGTACCGGATAGCGCACGGTCGGAATCATCGGATATGTAAATCCCATACATAAAGCCCCGAACAGTTCCATTGCGGATTGTGATTTGATCTCGGTTCCGCGCATAAACTCCAATGGCCGTGTTGCTCGATGTTCCTGGACCAATGATCTGATAACCGTTTAAATCGAGGGTTACGTTGCTAGCGTTGATGGTGATGGCTGAGCCGTTACCGCTATAGAGAATATCCTGTTGCAGGACATAGATTCCTGGTCGGGTAATAATCATCGGCCCGCTGACGGGATAGACATCTCCAGCGCTAGTGGCAAACACAATACGGGCCGGTGACGGGTTGCTAGTGCTTCCGTTTCCGATGTTAGTATCCTGCGTGGTCAGAACAGGCACACGGTCGGCGATATTTGTGGAGGCGAAATAGACGGAAGAGTTGGCTGCGAAATAGGGTATGGAAGATCCGGCGGAGACATTCCGATCTATAAGTCCTGTTGCTGGGCTTGTAAAGCCGACGTTGTAAGTAAAGTTGGCGACTGTGTTCTTGACGACCAGAACTGGGTCGCCATTCGCATCGTTACGGATACCCCAGGTCACAGCCTGGTTGATTAGGCCCTCGTAAGAAGGCCGATATGCGGCCGACGGACCGAGGTCAGCTTGCGTTACGGTGTTAGCTTGCACGACGGTTCCGCTCGCCAAGGCACTCACGTAAATGGCCACACCTTGTCCCCGCATGGCGTAGATGTGATTTTGAGCCACAATATTGCCCGGGCCAAGCACTTCCACTCCTGCCGCAAGAGTAGGACTATAGAGATTGCAACCGCCGGTATCCTCTATGATGTTATTACGGATTACGTTACCGCGACCTTCAACCCGGATGGCTCGGAAAGTATTACCATAAAGCCCGACATTCTCTATAACATGGCCGCTGCTATCGAAAATAGCTCGTCCAGCTAGGACTGCATCAGCTCCATCTGCCAAGTATATGCCATATTGAAATCCGCTTATAGATCCATTGGTAATGCGAATGCGGCTGCGTCCGGTAGCATAGATGCCGATCGCGGTGTTAGAAGCTGTGCCCGGACCAATCAAAGCGTGCCCGTTGAGGTCAATTATTACGTCGTCGCTTTCGATCTGAATGGCTATTCCGGAACTTACACGTAGATCAGCATCGAGGCGATAGTAACCCGGCTGGGTAATCACTGTCGGTGTCGTTATGCGCCGCACGGCAGATTGGGAACCGACCGATGAGTTAGATATAGAGCGACGGGGAGCAGGCGATAAAGATAGGCGCCCCGATGATCTAATGAGACCACTAGCGGAAGCTACAATATAGTCCAACCGGTCGGCTGTATTTGTGTCCGAAAGAACGACAGGGCCTGCCCCAGAGGGCGCGAAAAATGGGATTGCGGTGTTTGCCACGGAGTTGTCTACAATCAGTCCCCGTGCGGAGTCGAGAAAAGCTATCCCATAATCGAAATTAGCAACCGTATTTGCGGACACAATGGCGTTGGTCGTCGGCCCACGAACAGCAATGGCGTAGGTAATAGCTTGATCGTGCAAGCCTTCTACAAGTGCGGAATAATTCGGTACAGGAGCATACGCGGTCGCAGTAATGATATTGTTTTGAATGGTTGAACCTGCACCGAGGTTGCTGACAAGAATTCCATAGCCATTGCCTCGGATATTATAAATGATGTTGTTTTCGACAACTGTGCCCGGGCCATAAGTTTCTATAGCGGCGGCATAAGTGGGATTATAAACCAGGCTACCGCCTGTATCGTAAATGATGTTATCACGGATTACATTGGCGACGCCTTCTACGCGAATAGCACGGAAAGTATTACCATAGAATCGCACGTTTTCGATGACATGGCCACCCTGATCGAAATAAGTGCCGCGTGATACAACATAATCGGCGGAGTCAGACAGATAAACACCATAGAAGAAATTGTCAATGGTGCCATTACGAATCGTTATCCGGTCGCGGTTGCTGGCCCAAATACCGATACTGGTGGTGTTAGCAGAGCCAGGCCCGATAAGAGAATAACCGTTCAGATCGATCACCACATCGCTTGCGGCGATGGTGAGCGCAACACCCGATTGAACCACAATATCGTTCTGAAGTTGATAGACACCCGGCCTGGTAATGGTGGTTGGGCCTGTGATAGGAATCGTTCGAGTGAAACTGGGTGCTGTGAGCGCGGGAGGTGTAGCCGGTGATGGACGCAATTCCGAGGAGGCTGATAGCGGTGATGGACGCAATTCAGCAGGACAGGCACGGCTTTCAAGGAGTTCGCATTGTAGATGCGTATAGCGAGAAAGGCAAGGATGTTTGCTGTTATGGTTGGTTGCAAGGAGCTGCCGTAACCAGTTGTATAGCCGCCTTACCAGCATGCCCTCTTCCTTGATACTGGGTCTGTTGCTTAGATACAATCGGCCGTGGAAAAGGCGGTATTTCACCTGGATGGAGTAGCCGTTACGGCGGAACTGCACTGCCGCTAGAAAGAATGCGGTTTAGCAAACCCTGCTGGAAAAATCAGTGCTAGCGGTTTTGTTTGATGTAACAGGGCAAACCGCGCTGGTCGAACATAAATAAGACGCCGTTAACGTGCTGCATACGGTGCAAGCTGTAACAGCGGGTCGGGAATGGCCTGAGTAGTTGGCGGCGCAACATAAGTGCCGACAAAATCAGCATCGCAACCTTTTTCGGGGATTTTATTTTCCCACCCCAGTGCCCAGTAAATGCCATTGATAAGCAACTTTCGCACGGATTCCACTTCAAAATCCTTAGGATGGCCCAGAGTGGTAAAGAACACACGGGCTTTATGAAAATGCTTCGTCCAGGCAACGGGATTAGGGGTGCCGAAGACGTCTTTAGAAGGTTTATCGCCTTTGACGGCTATACCGTTAGCCAAGATGGTGCAGTCTCCCTCAAGGGGCATGACATGGTAAAGCCAGGAACGCACGTGAAATTCCGGGGCTATTCCGCGGGCGATCGGGTGATCTTTGAGTGCGAGATAGACAAGTGTGCTCGAATCGTGTCCGTGGTGGCGTAACCATTTTTGACCGAAAACTAGCCGGCCAAAGTCATCGTTCCATCGAGCGTTGGGACCAGGCGGGTAGCGAAAAGCATGGGTAGAAGTGCGTAACCCGACGATCGGCTTGCCGGAATGAACATAGTCGAGAATTAATTTGAGTTGTTCTTGCGGCAATTGCCGATAACGAATAAAGAAAACAGCAAGATCAGCGTCGCGGAGTGCTTCCAGGCCACGAATGTTAGTCAGGTGTTTTGGTTTGATTTCGCCGGTATTTTCATCAATGGCGTAACAAATGGTACAACGCATTCCATGCCGAGTTTCCAGAATCTTAGCGAGCATGGGCATGGTAATTTCTGAACGATACTCACAATCGCCAGTTACGAATACCACCCGTGCGGTTGGCCGGGACGGATCGTTTTCTTGTGCGAATCCCAATAATGATACCGCGCACATAGCGGTTAATAACCAGCCGCGCATGTTTATAGGCTCCGCTATTAGTCCCGTTATCAGCTAATGTTCGGACAGGGCTAGTTTATTCCAAGCACTGGAATATCGCCAGAGCTAATACCCGGCCGGGAACTTATTGGGATCAGCGACGATGGGATCGGGAGGATCGCTTTGCAGAGCTCGCAGGAAATTGGCCAGGTCTTGCTTTTCCTGCTCGGTTAGATTCAGGCGGAGAGGAACGATTGGTTTGCCGTCGAAGACGTGAACCTGCGGACCCTTGTAGTTTTTGGGGTCGCGGAGGTAAGCTTGTTCTGCGGCAATATCCCGCATTTTCGCGTCAAGCCAGGGATTCGGGTTGCCCCCTCGGTCGTAGAAGTTGATGACATCTTCCAGGGTCTTTTCGCTACCATCGTGCATGTAAGGGGCAGTGCTGAGCAATCCGCGTAATGTAGGCGTCTTGAAAGCGCCGACGGCTTGGGGATCTTTATGGCCTAACATTTGTGCTCCGAATCGGCCGATGTTATCCTTGGAGAGCTTAGCACCGTCCTTGAATCCGACTCCCAGGTTATGGAACTGGTTATCTGTGAAATTGTCACCCGCATGGCACTGGTTGCAACGGGCTTTTCCGAAAAACAGAGCGCGACCGTTGGCAATACTCTTGGCCAGTGCTGGAATTTTCTCCTGGTCCTTAGCGTTTTCTGGATCAAGCTGGAACGGGCTGAGTGAGTGCTTGTCTTTACGAGTGAATGCGTCTTTGAGGACTTTCTCGTAATCCTGTGCCTGGATGGTGAAATCCGGTACGCCGGCCGCCTCGACACGCTCACGCATGGCTAGCTCTGCCCGGTCGTGGATGGAATTACCGATTAACACCAGGCGTTCGTAAGTGGCAATAGCTTTGGCGCTGGCATCCCGGGTGGGCAAGTGGCCAAACGCACGCTTGAACAATTCAACAAACTCCGTGTTTTGTCGCAATCTTTTGACTGCTTCATGCCAGGCATTGCCCTTGCCATCGAACATTTCCAGAGGATTTTGGACTGGCCCTTGCGCCTGATCTTCAAGGGAGACAGCCCGGCCATCCCAGAACTGCAAAAGGTTATATGCTGCGTTCATGACCGTCGGAGCGCTGACGGTCCCCTGCTTCCCGAAGATACCTGTGGACACCGGAGACTGGTCCGTAAATCCCTTGTTGGGGTGATGACAGGTGGAGCACGAGACGGAGTTATCCGAAGAGAGGATTCGGCTGAAGTAGAGTTTTTTGCCCAAAACAAACTTGCTCACAGTGAGGGGATTTTCTGGTGGCACTGGTGGGCTTTGCGTAAGGCCCAGGGGCACTTTGATCTTTACCACTTTCCGTTCGATTATCTGACCGGTTTTTGGATGCATCACCTTTTCCGTGGCTTCGTTCCAAAATGCCGGCAGCTTATTCCATTCTTCAAGTTGCTGGGTCCGGTTCACGAAATAAATGGGAACTTGCTGCTCGAAGGGTTCCATCACGTTTTCATCCGGTAGCAAGACGTCGGGATCGGGCGTAACGGTTTGGCCGGCACTGGTCTGAGTAGTCGCACCTGCACCGGGCTGAATTTCGCCGTCTTTACTCTTCTCGCTATTCAGCTCGTGAGGTTTCACCTTCAACGGTTCGGGTTGAGCTGCGTTATTTTGGATTTGCTTGCCAGCTGAGGCGTCCTGACCGTCCGATTTTTTCTGTGGGTCAGTTCGCGTGTTCTCAGGGCGAGACAGGCCGGCAGTTCCGGAAGTTTCCCGAGTGACAGGCTTCTTTTGGGCCTCCGCCCGGTTACCGCTATCCGTTGCCCGCGAACAGCCGGAGAGAAGTAGAAGCAATCCCATGCCGCAAACCAGTGTCCATTTGCAATGGTGCATAGCTTGGCTCCTCCAGGTGTCTCGTTCCGAATTGCTATTGCGTTCAAGCCTTAGCGGATTGTTGCTCGGCGTAGAGTTCGGCCAATTGCCGAGCAACCTGTACGAGTCGTTCCTGGTTTTTTTCGACATAAGCGGGAGGGCCGCCTTTGACAGCTACGGCTTCGTGGACTCTGGCGGTAGGTACCATCTCAATCGCGTCCCAGGGGCACCACCGTTCGCAAAGTCGGCAGCCAATACACCTTTCCAGGTCAATATCCACGAAGGACTGCAAAGGCGGAAGGTCTTCGCCGGGTATCTTGTAAATGCAATCAACGGGACAAACCTCGATACAGGCCTCGCAGCCAGTGCAATTGTCTGCGAAGACGACGGCCAGTTCTTTCGGTAGTTTTTTCCGTGCTTTCCCGGCACCTTTGGCCATGACTCATTCCTCAGCGAAGGGTAAATGAATGGATAAGAGACATCAGCGGAATTAGTTTAGCAGGCCGCCGTCATTTGGCCAGTTATCGCAAGCAATTATTGTTATTGATAGGGATTTCGTCAAGTGTAGTGTAACAATTGGGTTTTGGACATTCTTCGCTCGAGCAGTCGGCAGTCGCATCTGGTTCGCCGAGCTAAAGCACCAGAATTTTGCCCCTGGCAAATTAATTGGCTCCAATTATAATCCTAAATGGGCGAATCCCGAAGGCTTTTCCAAAGGAGGCGTAGTATGGCGCTTGAGGTCCAAAAAATCACCGTGTACACCGGGGAAATCGACGACCGGCCCGGAGCCCTGGCAGAAAAGCTGGCGCCGCTGGCACAGGCCAAAGTGGACCTGGCATTCGCTTTTGCCCGGCGTCGCCAGGATGTTCCCGGCAAAGGCGTGGTCTTCCTTGGGCCGATCACCACAGCAAAGGGGAAGAAGGCAGCTGAAGCCGCCGGACTTGTGCCCGCCTCAGACATCGCAGCGCTGCGTGTGGAAGGTCCGAATAAACCCGGAGCCTTGCATGCGGTTACGCAAGCCCTGGGCGAAGCCGGGATCAATCTCCGCGGCGTCTCTGCCGGCGTGATTGGCAAACGCTGGGTGTGCTTTCTCGCTTTTGACAATGCCGACGATGCTGCCCGAGCAAGCAAGGTCCTCAAGAAAATCAAATAGCAAGGCGAAATAACCCTTCCCTGACAGCCAACGGAGCAAAGCCAGCTGCCCAATTGGCCAAGACGCGAAACAAATCGCAAGCGTCGGCAATTCCGGCACCAGCACGGTAAATTGGCGTGCGCAAAGTGAATCTCCTTGCTGAGTGCGCACCGTCCAGCCTGGTGGATGACGAAGGCACTGGCTTCCCCGCTCCGGTGCATCAGCTGGAGTAACACAGTTAGCAGCGCCTACACCTTCCCGATTGGTGTTCGGGGCGGTTCGGGTTGCTGATCCTGCGTTGATGACCGTAAAATGCATGAGCACCAGGAACGTGCCCGGTGTGTTCGATGAACGACTATGACGCCCACGGAACGAATTCGTAATTTCTGCATTATTGCCCATATTGACCACGGCAAGAGCACACTTGCCGACCAGTTCCTGCTGCGCACTGGCGCGATCAGTCCCCGGGAATTTCGGGAGCAGGTTCTTGATGACATGGACCTGGAACGTGAGCGGGGCATCACCATCCAGATGCACCCGGTGACCATTTACTACGCTCCCGCCGGCGAATCGGCTGATGGCCAGAAATCGGTAACCTACGAGCTGAACCTGATTGATACGCCGGGACACGCCGATTTTAATTACGAGGTATCGCGGAGTTTGGCGGCCTGCGAAGGGGCGATTTTGCTCGTGGATGCTACCCAGGGAGTGCAAGCCCAAACCGTGCATAACGCTTTTTTGGCGATGGAAGCAGGCCTGGTTATCGTGCCCGTTGTCAACAAAATTGATCTGCCAATCGCCCGGCCGGAAGAGACCGTTTTGGAAATGGAACATAGCCTGGCAATCGACCCCAAGGATGTGCTTTTTTGCAGTGCCAAGACCGGCCAGGGAGTTGAGGAAGTTATGCGGGCTATCCTCGAACGCATTCCCCCTCCGAGCGGTAGCCCTGAGCAACCCCTGCGGGCCTTGGTGTTCAACAGTCATTTCGACACTTATCGTGGCGTGGTGGTGTATGTGCGGGTCAAAGAGGGAGTGTTGCGACAGGGGCAGCGGATTCGGTTTATGCGTTCCGGGCGGGAATACGAGGTGCAGGAGCTCGGCCAGTTTCGTCCAGCGATGAAACCGTGCGATGCACTCGGCCCGGGTCAGGTCGGTTATCTGACCGCTGTAATCAAAAACATCCAGGACGTCCGCATTGGCGACACCGTCACCGATGCCCGTCAGCCCGCTGATGAACCGTTGCCCGGATACAAAGAGCCCAAGCCGATGGTTTACAGCGGATTGTATCCGGTCAACAATGCCGATTTCGAGGCTTTGCGCGAAGCGCTGGCGCGATTGAGCCTGAACGATTCGAGTTTTACCTGGCAACCGGAGACCAGCGAGGGACTGGGGTTCGGTTTCCGGTGCGGTTTTCTGGGCATGCTCCACCGGGAAATCATCCAGGAGCGAATCGAACGCGAAAGCGGTCTGGAGTTAGTGCATACGGCCCCGAACGTTACGTATGAAATCGTCAAGCGTAACGGCGAAGTGGTTCATGTGCAAACCCCGCAGGACGTACCAGATGCCGGACAGATTGCAGAGTTCCGCGAGCCGATTGTGCGGATCAATTTCATCGTGCCTGCCGAGAACATCGGGGCGATCATGCAACTGTGTATCGAGAAGCGCGGCACGTTTATTCGCACGGAATACCTCAGCCCTACTCGAGCCATGCTGGTTTTCGAAATGCCATTGGCTGAGGTGATCTACGACTTGTACGACAAGCTGAAATCAATCACGCACGGTTACGGTACGATGGACTATGAATTCATCGGCTACCGACCAGCGGACCTGGTCAAGCTGGACATCTTGGTGCACGGAAAGCGAGTGGATGCACTTTCGACAATTGTGCACCGCAGCCAGGCAGAACGACGTGGCCGGGCTTTGGTACGTAAGCTTCGTCGGGAAATAGCCCGGCACCAGTTCGAGATAGCAATCCAGGCAGCCATTGGCAGCCGTGTCATCGCTCGCGAGACGATTGCTCCGCTGCGCAAAAACGTAACCGCCAAATGCTATGGAGGCGACATTACCCGCAAGCGAAAGCTCTGGGCTCGTCAAGCTGAAGGGAAAAAACGGCTTAAACAGGTCGGCCAGGTGGAAATTCCGCAAGAGGCTTTTTTGGCCGTTCTCCGTGACGACGAGGAAGATTAGCCCCTTTCTTCCGGACGTGTTCCGTTAGCGCTCGGCCTACGAAAGCACCTAAGATAAGGGATTGCCGAAAATGATCGAAAGCGAAAAACCAGACCCTGCTGGCGGGAGGGAGACAGAATCAGCAACCGGCAACCGACCGGTGCCGGTTGAACCGGGCGAGTCGCCAACATCAGGTAGGGCGACCGGGATACCACACGAGGCTGCCGATCGACCGATAGTGCCGGCGCCGAATATATCAGGTCTTGCCAGTAGCGCCGGTGATGCAACAGACACCAAACCTGGCAAAGCAACTGAAGAAAACCCGCTGTCGCCGGCAAGCGATGCCGGGACGGGACATGGCGGTACGCAGTCTTCCACTTCTGGACAGGACCAGGGGCGTGCCACTACGTCGCCGACATCATCCCCAGCTGCCACCGTCAATAATGCCGACGTTTCGCCCCGCACCGGAGGAGGTGAATCGCACAAATCAGCCTTTCGTGAATTTCTGGACACTGTGGTGTTTGTCGTGTTCCTGGTGCTGCTTTTGAAAACGTTCGTGGCTGAGGCGTTCGTCATTCCGACCGGTTCGATGGCGCCAACCCGGCTGGGCAACCATTTCGTCAATACATGCCCGCAATGTGGCTGGGAGTATTTCGTTGGTGCGGGAGGGGATGCCACCCGGCGACCTGCTATGGTGCCGGACTATGTGGTTTGTCCCAATTGCCGCCACGCTCACAAACCTGGCTGGATTGAAGGCGGGGACAAGGTGCTGGTGCTCAAGCCGGTGTATGATTTTCGCCGACCCGATCCGCAACGCAATCGGCACGACACGATTGTTTTCAAGTTTCCGGGCTGGGGCGAACGGGCTATTGGCGACCAAATTTACGAAGGTCCCACTTCTCCGCATTACAACCAGGCCTTTTCGCCGTACAACTACATCAAACGATTGTGGGGCTTTCCTGGCGAGCGGCTGGCGATCTGGCAAGGCGATGTTTATCTGGCCACGGATGAAGAGAACCCCAGGTTGACTGTCATTCGCAAGCGTCCCGACCGTCTGCTCGACATGCGCCAGCTGGTTTACGATTGCGACCACGAACCGCAAGCCCTGGCAAAACATTTTTCCCGCTGGGCAGATGAAACCGTTGCCCCGGCTCCAGGTTTATCGCAGCACCAGAGGCCAGCTGACGGTGATCGCTGGCAACGGCAACTCCTGGCTGGCTCGGCAGGCCTGATGGCCGAATTCTCAGTTCGCGCTGGTGCAGAGCCACGGTGGTTGCGTTATCAGCATCGCGTTCCCAGGGAATGGACTGCTGCCGGCACGGACTCCCCGAACAATGATGGTGCCTGGCAACGCCGAATACAAGTGGAAACAACAGCGGACCAGTTGTCGAAAAATCCGCCGGCCCCCCAGCTAATCACTGACTTTCTGGCGTACAACTGGACGAATTTCGGACGCTATAGCTGGCACTGGGTGCGTGATTTGATGATCGAATGCGAAGTCGAGGTTGCTCGCGCCGAGGGAGCGCTCGCTCTGGAACTGGTGGCGGGTGTTGACCGTTACCGTGCCGTTTGGAATCTACAGACCGGCGAGTGTCAGCTACAGGCCTGGCGAGAAGGTCTTCCGCTGTCGTTAGGAGAAAATGCCCGGACGATGACAGATTTACGGCGACCGGGGCGTTATGGGCTAAGGTTTGCCGATTTCGACCAGCGACTCACCGTGTGGGTGAATGAGCGGCTGGTGTTTGGTGAAGGGATTGCAGTTCCCGAACTGCGTCGAGATCAGCATGGCCCGCGGATAGCCGATCTCTCACCCGCTGCCATCATGGCTCAGCAAACCGAGGTGAAAGTGCGCCATTTGCGGTTGTGGCGGGACATTTACTATACCCAGCGGGACCCGGAGGATGTTCGCCTGTCACTTGTGGATACTCACGGGCAGGTGCGAGATCAGGTGGATATTATCAGCCTCAAGGATGTGCCGATTGAAAAATACTGCGACTGGGCGGCTCGGATATTCCGGAAACTGGCCACCGAACAGCCCGAGTCACACCGCGGCGCTTTGCCGCCCGAACAAGCGGCATTACATCGCATCCGACCAGAGCGGTGGGCACCCTATTACCCACGCGGTGTAGTTACCCATCAGGTAAGTACATCTGGCGAAGTCGCATTTGGCAGCGAGGGAACTTACCCCGACCCCGCCTACTATCCGGATCGGCTCAACGGAGGGTCGCGCGTCTTCGGCCCGGATGAGTATTTTGTCCTCGGCGACAATAGCACTTCCAGCCAGGATAGTCGCGCCTGGGGGCAGGTACCGGAACGATTGCTCATGGGGAAAGCGGTAGTTGTGTATTTCCCGTTCTGGCCCTTTGGTTCTTCGCGTCTGGGACTGATTCGCTGAGATCGCCACAATCACTCCCACTGGCGGAGATTGATAACGCCTATGCCGACAAGTTGCGACATTTCCATCCGCGTCCGCTATGCTGAAACCGACCGCATGGGATTACTGCATCATGCTCAGTATCTGGTCTATTTCGAGCAGGGACGCACCGAGTTGCTCCGCCTGCAGGGTATCAGCTACCGCGACCTCGAGGACGCAGGATATTACCTGGTGGTAGTGGAAGCGCGGGTGAAATACCGCCGGCCCGCCTATTATGACGACCTCCTGCTATTGCGTACCACTTTGCGACGAGTAACAGGGGTTCGCATTGAGCATGGCTACGAGGTGTATCGCGATGGTCAGTTGCTAGCAGAAGGGGAAACCGTCCTGGCTTGCGTCAATCGCGAAGGGAAATTGCAGGCCCTGCCCCCGATATTGCGGGGTGAAAATTGAACGAGCCTTGAGGAGAGAACCCATTTTTGTGCGTACCCTGCCCTGCCGAAATTAGTGAGAAAATTGAACGGCGCTGCCCGGTGCTGGTGTTTATCACGGAATCGCTCGCAGCAGGTTCGCACGTTTCCGGAACTGTCCGATTGCGGGTAACTACCAAACAAGCCCGCACCGTGGCACCATTATGGACAACTGCGTAGCTTAATTGGAGACGTCCTCCTTCTCGCGCGGTCGTTGCAGTCAACGCTTCAAGCTACGCTGACAAGCATGCCTCAAGGGGGTCAATAACATGAAACGGTTCGTCATCGTGTGGATGATCCCGTCCGTGCTTTGTTTACTGCCAGGCATTGCCGGGATCGCCCTGGTTCTGGCCATGCCGGAAACTGCTCTCCGCTTTTATCTCGACCGAGTCCGGGAATCGTATCTGGACTGGTTGATTCTTGGACTGGGCACGGGTCTGGCTATCATTCAACTGTGGCTCGTGTGGCGAGCATTGCGCTGGCAGGAGACCGATTTCGATACTCGGCCGGATGAAGTTCTCCAACAAATGGCCTGGGCAGCTGAGTGGTTTCCACTGTTAGGGCTATTCGGAACGGTGGCCGGAATTTTGCAGACCTTTGCTACCATCGGTTTGCGGCAAGTCGTGCCGCAGCAGGAAATCCTGCGACTGTACGCACCTGCCCTGACCACTACAGCCAGTGGCTTGCTGATGGCGTTGGTGAATGTCGTGCCGTGGTGGCTCGTAGTCGTTGGCCGTCGTTTTATCCTGGTTCTGGCTTTGCGACGGTCTCGAATCGAGTGAACATGCTCCGAAAAGGGGGCGGATACCTATGCAGGGACGTTATCGCAGTATCAGCCGGTTTCTGCTACCGATGGCCGATGTGATGGCGCTGCTTTTCTCGTTGTTCCTGCTATTGCCGCATCTGGGCGACTGGCCTGGCGGGGCAACCAGTTCGGTATCTCGTCACGGCATCTGGACGCCAGCACAGCAACATTTGGCTTGGGAGGAATTGGCCAGACTGCGAAGACAGGTGGATGCTTTGCCTGGCTTTCGCGATTACCTGGTACCGTTGCGAATTGAGGGCGACACGGGCCGACTTTTGCTTCAACTTGACGGGCGTGAAGTGGAAGTTACCGAGAAAAACGTGCAGCAGATCATTGCTGATTTCCGCAGTCGTGCAGCCCAGGCAGGACAAAAACGGCTGACCTTTTTGCTGATTGCGGACTATTCCAAGCCGCATCCCGACCAGCAGGATGAAGCTCGCTTTCGCCGCTGGTTTGCCGGAGTACGATACGAGTACATTCCGCCGCCACGGTATTAGTCGCCGCTATTCAGGGCCCGCGTAGTAACACCATGGTGGAGCTAGCCAACTGTGCGAGCGAAAGTAAATCGCAGACCGTTGAGGTATGCTCTGTTTGTTCACGAGTTCCGCACGCGCGTCGGTGAAGCAAATGATGCTGCGGTGCGATCTTTCCGCGCGCTGCGTTTGGCCCGCGTTAGTTATCAGGCCTGGTTCGCTTGACGAGCCGTTCAGCAGGTGCGATCTTTCAGCGTAAGGCGGCTGGCCCGCGTTATGGCGAATACGGCTGCTGAGACGCCGGGCAATCGCGCAACGGGACCGGTCTGGGAAACGCATCTCGACTTTGCTACGATAACTGTCGGCTCATTCTCACTCAGGAGTTGCAAGGCCGAAAATCAATGGCCAGCAGGTGCTGCGAGCTTGCGCTATAGAGCAAGCTTTCGGGTGAGCATGGTGATGACGCTTCCGCCGTTCTCTCACCTATGTGCAGGAAAGATGCCATTCGGCAAGCAACGCTCCAAGCCAATAGATTTGCTCGATACGCGGTATTTCTGCGATTTCGCAAGAGACACACGTACCCTATTCTTCGTCGCGGCTTACAGGCGTAAACCAGGAGGCAAACCATGGTGGAGTTGTGGCACTGGTTAGCGGAACTGGCCTGGTGGATACGCTTAGGCATCAGTATCGCCGCATTTATCGGAGGGGCGTTGTTGACCGGCTGGCTGCTTGGTCTTCTCGCCGCCATCTCCGGGCAGGAGGCTTCAAAACGGACGGTGTTATGGTCACGGCTTGGCGGAGGCACCATCGGAGGTATCCTGGCATGGCTGCTACTGCATTTCGGGTCGCCGGGCAGCGGTCCTGGCGACGGGGGTACCGAACCTGGAACGTACACGAAACCGAACACTGCTGAGGTGTTGCCACCTGATCCTGCTCCTCCATCTCCGGCGGTGTTCGCTCCTGCCAGAGATGAGCTCCCGAAGGAAAAGCTCATTTTGCGTGTCAAACTCCTTGGGCCGAATTCCGAACCCCCGTTTGTGCCGCCGGACAAATACTTTCTCGTTCTCGGCGTGGTTTCCGCTACTTCCGCAAATGCTCCGATGATTTTTCCCTCTACATGGCCCAAGGAGCCAATCAATGCTGAAGCCATACTGCTGCGGGTGGGGCAAATCCGCCGGGAGTCAGCTCTGGAGGCGGTGGAACTGCATGTGACCCCGTACAGCACCAGCCTGCGCCACAACGAGGTAACCAAGCTGCGACGCCTGCTGATGGAAGCGAAAGTGCGCTTCGATCATCCTGACACAGAACAACCGAAATACTCGCCCCTGGTGGATCGCTGAGCGAGTTGACTGCGCAAGTCAGCGAGTGAGTGGAACGGAATGGCCGAAGCTGGCGAACCGTCCGTAGCGAACAAAAAGGCCCGAAAAGCGAAGGTAAGCGTAGCGTTTGTTGGCGAAGACGTACAGACGCTTGCGCGTCTGGCTCAACTTGCCGAAAGTTTACCGGCCAGCATTTCCTTGCACGCAGACGGCATCATACCTGATTATGCCGATGCGATCGTTTTCCTGCTTGACCATGAAAAGTGCGCAGCCAGTCCGAAAGACAGTCTCCGAGTATTGGTCGAGGCCCTGGTTCAGAGCCTGGCTAAATGGGGACGGCGACTGACGCCGGGTCAAAGGCCGTTTTTTGTTGCCCTTCACAATTGGGAGAAGCAAGTCGTCGCCATGACTGTCCCCGACGCGCTGGAATGGCTTGAAAATAGAAAAGCGGAGTTGTTTCAGCAACTGGTCGCCGCCCTGTCTGAACGGCATATCAAACTGGAAGGCGGTTTTGGCGGCGTCAACTGCCGGTTCTGGGCTGTAAGTCTGGCGGAACCGACGGATTTGCCCGACTCGTATCCGCTAGCCCGTTTCGGTGTGGCACCGTTGCTTGAAGAAACCCTGCGCTCAGCCCACGAATTTCACAGCCGTACCGCCAGGCAAAGAATCCTGCTCCCCGTAATGGCCCTGGCATGCGTCGCGGTACTGATAGCGGCTACAGCTGGCTTGTGGCGACTGGCGACTCGATGGCAGCATGCTTTGCGGAGCCACCAGGCTCAGCCTGACGATCCCACGACATTTTTGCCGCCAACCGAGCGGTTAGCCTGGTGGACAGATCAAGGGCGAAGGTTGCTCCGCTGGGAAGATTGGCGCCGGGGACATGCGCTGGTGCTGGATTGGCCGGGGTGGATCGCCGAAGTCCATCGGTTTCGCCAGGCCAGCGGACAACTGCCGAAACCTTCGACACCAGAAGCCAAACTACTGGTTCAGGCTCTAATGGAAGTTACCCACCACCTCACACGCGTACAGGAACGTGCTTTGCTTCTGGGAGCGCACGGCGATCAGCCAGCATTTTCGGATAACAGCGTTGAGCACTCAGGAGCGCTGGCGTTTGTGCCGGCGATTCATGCTGGTCCGTCCGGGACGCGCGAGGCTTTCGATAACTTTCTGGCCGAGTTGAAGGAAAGGTTGACACGAGCGCAGCGAGACTGCCCGATAGCCTGGGCGGACCGCGAACCTTTACCTGGCGATTTGCCGCTGGAAGTAGCCGAGGATTTACGCCACCTAGCGGAATCACGCTATCGAGCGGTGCTGGAACCTGTGCGAGCGGAGATTCGCCGTAACGTTTTGCGGCTGGGCGACGGTAAGGAAACGTATTCTGCCTGGCGTGAGTGTGTTCAACACGGCTGGCTGAGCGGAGCTGCTCGCCGGGAACTGGCTCACTGGTTGTCGGTGGTGCAATTGCTCCAGTGCTGGGCCGGGCGTCAGGCCGTGGATCCTCTCGATGAACTGACCCAACTGGTTCTGCAAGAGCAAATCCCGCTTCCGCTTGGGCGATTATTCCTCCTGTGGCCTGCCAATGTATCGCCCTTATCCGTGCTCGCAGGAAAGAGCCCGTCGGACCTGAATTTTCCGGAACCGCCTGCCGAACTGAAACTGATTTTCCTCAGTCCTGGCGAACCGGAAACCGTGCTCAGCTACCAGCGAGTCGGATCGTCGCCGTTAGCGGCATCCGAAATTGTCCCGAGAATCGGTCTGCACCTTCCAGCTGATGGCCGAACTGTCATCCCGAACTTTCGCGGCTATGGTCAATCACCCCGCTACGAGTATCGCCTGGTAACGCATGTTGCCTGGCCAGGAGAATGTTACGCCTACCGACCCGGTGTAGCTATCCGCATTTGGGGACGGGTACACGACAGCTCCGGACGAGCCTGGCAAGTTTCCTGGTCGGAGCGTGAAGCCCGCTCGCAAGTGTTTGGCTTCACAACACTGGAATTGACGCCGCGTTGTCACTCAACCGATCAGCCGCCTGAATCTGGCGATTGCTTACCCGGCGTGCGTCTCCAATTGAGTGTGCCACTTCCCTTACCCGATCTGTTGCCCTGAGTCAGGGAACCAGAATGTCCACGATGTTCAGGAAAATGCCCATCAAGGAACCGCCAGCAATCAAACCGGCACAAATGGCCTCGTGATTTTGCACGACCGAGCGATCCCACCAGCTTTCCGGCCGCCGCAATTTTTCTGCAAGCCACACGCTGAGCGCTCCCAGGAACATGATAGCACAGGTATCGAAACGGATCACGAAACCGAGGCTGAATCCGATGGGAGAAATAAAAAACCAGGCGGGGCGTCGCAAACGGAACCATTCCAGCACAAGTCCAGCCACCAGTGCCATCAACGCGGCCCAGCGAGCCGATTCTGGGATTACGTGAACGCCCTCCGCCAGCACATCCGCTACCGCTCGCCAGATTGACGCCGAAGGCATTGGGTAATCGCCGAAGCTTATCTCAGCCACTGTATCCGACGGTTGGAACGCCTGCTGCCAATCCAGTCGCCCCTGGTCCACGCGCATAAACACCAGATAGAAAACCGGCGTCGCTATCAGGGCTCCCGCCAGTGCTCCAAGAACGTGTCCGACGGCTTGCTGGCGTGGCTTGGCTCCTAGCATATAGCCGGGTTTAATGTCCATCAGCAGGTTAGCAGAATTGCTCGCCACCTCTCCGGTAATCCCGGCGGTCATCAAGTTGACCCCTTTGTCTCCTGGAGCCACTAAAGCAAATATCAGCTGGGTCAACTTCCCCATGGCACCGATCGGCGTGATCGAAGTCAGCCCTGTGGAATTGATAGCGATCAGGCTGAAGAAAAACGTAAGTACCACCGCGAGGAGACCATAAACCGGCGCGATGCCAAAAAATGCCCAGCCCATCCAACAAACCAGTGCAGTCAGACAGGGCACGCCCAGTAATGAAAGCTGGATGGGCAGTTCGATATGGGCCAGTACATCCTGATCATTTTGCCTGTTGCGGGAAAAGAGTCGGCGAATCGGTGCCCAGATAATTTCCGGTTTGGCGAAAAAAGCGAGCAAGGAGGCGGCAGTCATCATGGCCACGCCGGCCCACAGCGACCAGAACGTGATTTCCCGGAAGCCAATCGTTCCCGATAAGCCAGGCTGGATTTCTCCCCGTTCTATTAGCCAAGGAGCCAGTAGCACAAAGTTCACCACGGCTCCGAGTAACATGGAACCAGCCACACGTAGGCCGACTAAACCTCCCGCACCAAACATGGCCAGGTCTAACTCTATGCCCACCGTCAAACGGTCTAGCCGCGTTCCCAGCAGCCTGGGAATCTGTTCAGCCTGGCGGTAAATACACTCCCAGACGGATTCGCATACCCGCCACGGGAGATGCAGCAGGTGTGTAACTTTCTCGCTTTGCAGGAGTTTGACGGTTGCCGCCAGAATAGTGCAGCCGGCCAGCAGCTTCGCCTTGAGCAACCCGCCGGATGCCTGTCCATGATGCAGAGCGTCCATGACGATACCGGCAGCACGACCCTCCGGAAACGGTTGTTGTTCATCGTTGATGAAGCGACGCTTGAACGGAAATGCAAAGAGCACACCCAGCACGGCCAGCGCAAACACCCACAGGACCGTTTGCCAGATGGGAATTACCTGCTGTTTGACCATCATGTAAGCGGCCAGGCTCGAAATGAGTGGAGAGGTCATGTAACCCGCAGCAGTAGCCACGGATTGCATGGCGTTGTTTTCCAGAACGGTTAACTCGCGGCCCAAACCTAGCCGTGACAGCAGCTGGAAGGTAGCAAAAGCCAGGATCACCGAAGTGATCCCCACGCCGAGTGTCCAGCCGGTTTTTGCCCCAACATAGAGGTTAGTTAGCGACAATAAGCCGCCCAGGATCATGCCGGTTACGGCAGAGCGAACAGTGAGTTGCGGCATATCGCCGCGGAAAACGTTTTCCAACCACCAGCGGTCTTTCTCTGCCAGCGACCAGGTTCGTATTTGCTCTGGATTGAGTTCCTGAATGGGCATGGTTGGCTCCTGAGATACTGCCGAACTGAGCGGCTCTTGTGCCCGTTAGCCTGACGGCTACCCGTATGGTCGGTTTGACCGATCACACGGCACGATTTCAAGCCTTTTCAAAATCCGCGGCCTTCTTCCATAGCGACGAGGTAACCCGTATCAAGCGAGTGGTCGAATGTTCCAGCGACATTTCGTCGCAGTGAGCGCAGCTTATTCCGCGTTTGCCCATGCTTACTGTTTCGGTCTTCCCCGGGCCACGGGACGCCTTACGGGAATTTTTGGATCGGAGCCGGCAGCGATTCGGAGCAAACAATCATGTGGTGGCGCGACCCATTTTCGCTAATGCTCGTCTTTCCGACAAGAGGGCTTGTTAAGTTCGTGGCCCTTTGCCGACGACCTTTACCGCACCGATTTCAGTTCTGCCTTGAACGAAGCAAGGGACGAGCCTTTCCGCAGCACCGTGGACAGGTAACGCAAACTTCGCATACGCCTTTGGCGAATGGGCACGAATATTTGCCGGCCGCTGGAGTTGCGGTACATTGAAAGACCAACCGGGGTGGAATTATGGCCAGGTACTTTCATTTTCGCACTGCCGAACAATTGCTCCGGGCTGCGGCAGCTCTGCAGGTGGAAATTTACCTGCAAGACGATCTGTCGCCGCTGTGGCAACCGATTTCGATAGGGCCTTATCGGCTGGGAAACCGTTTGTGCATTCAGCCTATGGAAGGCTGCGATGGCACCCTGGAGGGCGCTCCGGATGAGCTAACGTTCCGACGCTATCGCCGTTTTGGTGCTGGCGGTGCGAAGCTGATCTGGGGCGAAGCGACGGCGATTCTTCCGGAGGCGCGGGCTAATCCACGCCAATTGTGTCTCATCCCCGAAAATCTTTCCGCTCTGGAACGCCTGTTAGCGGAATGTCGCCAGGCACACCGTCAGACCTGGGGCAATGACAGCGACTTGCTTGTTGGCCTGCAGCTGACGCATTCCGGACGGTACAGTCATTGGCGGCCGTTATTGGCCATGCACGATCCTTTGCTCGACCCGATCACTTTTGACCGCAGCTCGGGCAAGTTTGTGGACAGCAGCTATCCCTTACTCAGCGATGCGGAACTGGAACTTGTCGAGGAAGCTTTCGTAAGGGCAGCGCGGTGGGCCTATCAGATCGGTTGCCAGTTCGTGGATATCAAACAATGCCATCGTTATCTGCTCAATGAATTGCTGGCGGCACGGTTACGACCGGGGCAATATGGCGGGGATTTTGAAAATCGCACTCGCCTGGTCCGCAACATTATTACGCGGATTCGGCAAGAAGTACCACAGTTGCTGATTTTTACCCGGCTAAACGTTTATGACGGGTTGCCTTATCGTCGGCCGCCGGGCAATCCTGACGGTCCCGGTGAACCCTGGCCGTTTTCCCTGCCGGTTCTCAGCGCCTGGGGGACTTCACCGCTCGATCCACAACAACCCGATTTGGAAGAGCCAATTCGCTGGATCGAGCAAATGCGGCAGCTAGGGGTGACGGTGGTGAATATCAGTATGGGCAACCCTTATGCCTCGCCGCATTTGACTCGGCCGTTCGAGTATCCACCTCCCGACGGTTACGAAACGCCGGAACCGCCACTGGTCGGCGTGGCCCGTCATTTTCGGCTTACCGAAGCGGTGCAGCGAACGTTTCCCGACCTGGTTGTGGTAGGCAGCGGGTACAGCTATTTGCAGGAATTTTTGTTCCAGGCAGCAGCGGCTAACGTTGCTCGTGGAAGAGTTTCCATCGTCGGAGTTGGACGGGCCGCTCTCGCTCAACCTGATTTCGTCCGTCAGCTTGTCCAAAGTGGCGGCCTCGACCGTCGCCGTGTCTGTCGCACTTTCAGCTATTGCACGGCACTGATGCGTTCCAAGCACCACCCACTGGGACAGTTTCCTACCGGATGCCCGCCTTTTGACAAAGAAGTCTATGGCCCAATCTGGGCACAGGCCAAGCGTAAGTGACGCCCCCACACGAACAGCACCGTTGTCGGAATCAGTGAATGGGGCAGGTTGAACCTGCTAGAAAGCGCACAGGTGATTCCGCGGTTCGATCAGATGGCATCACGCAACGAAAACAACAGCGTTCTCGGCTGGTGCCGCATTAGCTCCAAAAGTAGCAGTAACTGGCGACAGAAGGCGACAAGGATTGGCAGTTTTGTTGATGTTAGTGCTATCGGCGTTAGAAGCACAACGGGAGGCAACAGGGCGTCAGCTCACATTACCTTTCCAGTTGCAGCGTGCACCATAAACTGGGATCCTCCCAGAAAGGAAAGTCCGGACCCACAGTCAGGGTTTGATCCCCTAATTCCAAATCCCGTATCCAGTAGAAAAAACCCAGGCGCGGGTGGTTTTCTGGATCGTATCCGTGAAGGGCACTGGCAGCGATAATCGCTTCCAACAGATAACCCTCCTTCCGCCGTTGCACGTACAACGCCAGGTCGCCCGGGGCACAACTCGGAGCGTTCTGCAACGCTCGCGGTATGGTCAACTGCCCTGCTACCGGCGATTCACGATCCTCACCTCCTCCGCTCGGCAAGAAGTAAAAATAGTGGCAATAGCGATCGGCTCGGTGAATTTGTCGAGCCCCACGAGTGTTCACCCAGACATGCAGCCCATCCGAACTCCGTGGCCGCTGGGCATCACCGAGTGGCGGGCGGTCTTTGCCCTGCACGACGACCTGAATGCCCAAGCCCTCTTCATTCCAGGCAACGCGCACCTCGGCGAAGGTCTTTTGTCTGTTCAGTTCTCCTAAGTGAGGCAACGCATACTCGGCCGGCAGATCCAGTAACCGTTCCGTCCGGGCACGTGGTTCAAACGACCGATACCGGCACGGAAAGGTAAATCGAAACAGGAAGATCGGCGGTATGACTTCGGCCATCAGCGTTTTCGCGGTCGCTCATTGGGTCAGGACGGGCTTATCATCGCCGCCTGGAACGGCGTCGCCGTTTGGGCACAGACTGGCAATTTTCGCAAGTTTCGTCTTCCTCTTCGCTGGCAGCAACATAGACGGCGCTTACGGTGGTGGTCATGCCTCCGCGTGGATTGAACTCTGCTATCACCTCGCAATGACGGGGCTGACAGGCTGCTACAAAATCATCCAGTAAACGGTTCACCAGCGTTTCGTAGAAGATGCCCACTTGCCGATACCGCTGCAGGTAAAGCTTCAGCGACTTGAGTTCGACGCAGAGTTTGTCGGGGATATAGCGGAAAGTGATCGTTCCGAAATCCGGCTGCCCGGTGCGTGGGCAAACGCTGGTAAATTCGGGGCACTCGATCTCCACTATGTAATCGCGCTGCGGATATTCGTTCGGGAAAGTCTCGAGCTGGTCAGCGCTGGGTTGCAAATCGGCAGCTGGTTTGGCAGCCACTTGTGCGGGCATGGGAGGTCCTCTTGATGACGGCACTTGTTCAGCCGATCTACACGAGTTCACGTAGCCGCTGTCGGCTCCGTCAGTAAATCCGATGCGCTCAGTATATGATAATCATAGCAACGGCACGTGGGCGATAGGCAGTTCTCGACCCGGCCATCTCGGTGTGGCTATGCAAAGCCGAGCGGTAGTACTGCTAAGCGGCGGGCTGGATAGTGCGACCACCCTGGCCATTGCCAGGGCCCAGGGTTTTGCCGTTTACGCTTTAACCGTGGACTACGGCCAGCGACACCGACGCGAACTCGAGGCAGCGAGGCACATTGCCGAAGCTCTCGGGGTTAGCGAACACCGAATCGTTCGCATGGACCTGCGTGCCATCGGGGGTTCAGCCTTGACCGGGGAACAGGAAGTGCCCAAGGATAGACGAATCGAAGATATCGAGAGTGGCATTCCAGTTACCTACGTCCCGGCCCGTAATACGGTTCTTCTGGGCCTGGCTTTAGGCTACGCGGAAGTGGTGGGGGCGTTTGATATTTTCATCGGCTGCAACGCCATTGACTATAGCGGTTATCCTGATTGCCGACCGGAATTTCTCCGGCAGTTTGAGGCATTGGCGAATGTGGCTACAAAAGCTGCGGTGGAAGGACTGGGCGTTTTCCGTGTGCACGCTCCGCTGCTTTATTTCAGAAAAGCCGACATTGTCCGGGAAGGCAAACGTCTGGGCGTGGATTTTCGTCTCACGCACAGTTGTTACGAGCCGACGGCCGAGGGTCTGGCTTGCGGGCGCTGCGACAGTTGTTTTCTGCGACTCAAAGGATTTTTCGAAGCCGGTGAACGCGACCCTATTGCGTACGCGTATGTGCCGCCTGAATTTCGTTCCGTCGCCGCAGTTGCTGCCGCTACCCAAAGTGCCAAACCTTGACGGCCTACCCTTGCCAACATTGCGTCGGAGCGATCTTGAGCTATCCGGCGGTTCGGGCACTGGAACCATTGGCCTGGGGCGTGTAGCTTGTCGGAAAATTGTCGCGCACAGGTAACGGAGCAATTCAGATCAGTGTCTGGCTAGCTGCTTGCAGGAAATAGGCAGACTTATGGAAAAACGGCTGCGAATCGAAGGGATGCACTGTGCTTCGTGTGTAAGCCGGGTGGAGGCAGCACTCCAGCAAGTTCCGGGCGTACGCACGGCCAGCGTGAACCTGGCCCAGGGTGAAGCTCTGGTGGTCACCGAAGAACCTCCACCTGGTGATGAGGATTTAATCGCAGCCGTAAGTCGGGCTGGTTACCGTGCCACCGTTTTGGCCGCCGATACTTTGGAGCGTCGCACTAAACCCGATTTTTCAACGGAACGCTATCGTTTGCTTATTGCCGCCGCGCTAGCCGTGCCGGTGATTGTGATTTCCATGCTGCACATTTCTTTTGCGTGGCGGAATGAGTTGCTTTTGCTGCTCTGTTTGCCGTTGCAGTTCTGGTGTGGCTGGCCTTTTTTGCAAGGTGCCTGGCAACGCCTGAAAAGTCTTACGGCCGACATGAACACGCTCATCGCTCTGGGAACGCTGGCGGCGTTTTTTCACGGAGCCGCGGTAACAGCACTGAGCTGGTGGAACGTGGATGCGGGCGAAGTGTACTTTGAGGCCCAGGCAGGAATCATAGTCCTGGTCTTGCTCGGCCAGTTCCTGGAGGCACGCGCTCGAGGTCGCGCTTCCGCGGCTATCGAGCGGTTACTGGCTCTGCAACCGCAACAGGCGAGGGTCTGGCGACAGGAACAGGAAATCGAAGTGCCCATCGGTGACGTGCGGCCGGGCGATGTGGTAATTCTTCGCCCCGGCGACCGCGTTCCTGCAGACGGTGAGGTGATAGATGGTGAGTCGGCAGTCGTGGAAAGCATGTTGACCGGGGAACCTTATCCGGTACCCAAAAAAACAGGTGATCGCGTCTTCGCCGGGACTCTGAACACGACGGGGGCTTTGCGGGTTCGAGTAACGGCCAGCGGCGCGGACACCACGCTGGCGAAGATTGTCGCTCTGGTCGAACGGGCACAACTTAGCAAGGTTCCTGTTCAACGCTTCGCAGATCGCGTGGCTGGCGTATTTGTGCCGGTAGTAGTTGGCGTGGCGATGATTGCTGCGATCAGCTGGTGCTGGTGGGAATGGCCCCATGGTTGGAAACCAGCTTTGTCAGCAGCATTGGAAGCCCTGGTGGCGACGTTGATCATTGCCTGCCCGTGCGCTCTGGGGCTGGCAACGCCAGTTGCCCTGGTGGTTGCGACAGGTCGCGGCGCTGAATTGGGCATTTTGATCCGCGACGGCGCTGTGCTCGAACGTGCCGCCCGAGTCCATGTCGTGTTGTTTGACAAAACCGGGACGCTCACCGAAGGTCGGCCGGAAGTACAACAGGCTTTCGCACTGGATCCGCATTTCGGCCTCGACCAGGTTCTGCGGCTGGCAGCAGCAGCGGAGCAGAGCTCAGAGCATCATCTCGCCGCGGCAATTCTGCAATACGCCTCTGCTCATCAGATCAAGCCGCCGGTTGCGGATCAGTTTCGGGCACATCCAGGTCTGGGGGTCGAAGCGACGGTCGGAAGTTTGCGAGTGCTGGTCGGCAATCGTGATTTCCTGAACCAATTTGGAATAACGCTGCCACGCCAGGCGGAATTGCGAGCGGAGGAGTTGGCCGTCAGAGGTATGACACCTATATTTGTCGCTGTTGCTTCCAGGTCCGAAAATCTGTCATCCGCGACGAGCGCGGCACGCTCCGAAAACCAGGCTGACGGTCGGTCAGGGCGCGGCGACTGGCGTGTGTTGGGAATATTGGGAATCGCCGACCGTATCCGTCCTGGAAGCGGTGCTGCCGTTGACCAGTTGCGCGACCTTGGCGTCGAACCCTATTTGGTGACCGGCGACCATCCGCACGTTGCTGAGGCTGTTGCTTCTCAGCTCGGTATCCGCTACGTATTTGCCGGTGTTAAACCGGAAGCCAAGGCAAGCAAGGTGGCTGAGTTACAAAAGGCTGGACGGATAGTGGCTTTCGTCGGCGACGGGATCAACGATGGTCCCGCACTGGCCCAGGCCGATGTCGGCATCGCTTTCGGCAGTGGAACCGATGTGGCTATCGAAGCTGGGCAAGTTGTCCTGCTTCACAACGACCCATTAGCCGTGCCGACCATGCTTCGCCTGGCACGGCGAACCCTGCGTGTGATTTACGGCAATCTTTTCTGGGCTTTTTTCTACAACGTGCTCGCAATCCCGGCAGCAGCTTTTCGCTGGCTTCATCCGATTCTGGCCGCTGCGGCAATGGCGTTCAGCAGCTTATCCGTTGTGCTCAACAGCCTGCGTTTGCGTCGCTTCTCGCCTCATGGCTTGTAGGACAGGCGATCGGTCTTGCGATCACGGATGGATTGTTTTAACGCGTGTTACGGTTCCGGCATGGCCGCATGACGATTGGCCGCAGAACCTCGCAAACACGCACAACTACTTCGCCGACGGTTATTGCCCTCGGATAAGCGGCGTTTACGGGTGGGAAGTAACTTGTCGTGGTTCGCGAACCTCTGGCTGCATGAGGATGGGCTGAACCATCACGTGCGAACAATGGGCCGTTCCCTTCGGCTTGGCCAAATCGTCAGCTGTGGAAAAAGCTCGGCCAGGCGTTGTGCCAGCGTTTCCATCGCAAAACGTTCGCTGCTGAAATGACCGAGCAAAACAACCGAGACCCCCTCGGCCTGGGCTGCCAGCAAATCATGAAAACGCATCTCGCCGGTCACAAAAACCTCCGCTCCCGCGCGAAGAGCATCGGCAAGGAGACTCCCACCAGCACCGCAACCGATGGCCACGCGACCGACAATCTGTTCGGGTTCCCCGACATAACGCACGGTCTCGAACTGCCAGTGCCGGCGCACTTTTTCGACCAGCTGTTGCAATGTAAGCTCGCGCGGAAGTCGGCCAATTCGACCAGCACCGCCGGGCCGCTGAGCCGGTCGCAAAGGATAAACGTCGTAGGCAGGTTCTTCATAAGAGTGAGCTGCTCGCAAAGCCCGGATTGCTTCATCCACCAATCGCTCTGGACAGATAACTTCGAGTCGCCACTCGGCCACTTCTTCGCGTCGGCCCTTTTGCCCCACGGTGGGATGGGTTTGCTCGGTACCGAAAAAGGTACCGGTACCTGGTAACCGGAAACTGCATTCGCGGTACTGCCCAATTTGTCCCGCACCCACAGCAAACAGGGCATCGCTCACGCGAGCTAAATCGCTTTCGGGCACAAAAACGACAATTTTGCACTGCCGTTCTGCCAGAGCCGGACGCAACGGCCGCACCGATTCCAGTTCCAGCAACCCAGCGATCTGATCGTTGATGCCGCCCGGAGCATTATCGTAAGCGGTGTGGGCACTGTAAACGGCGATACCAGCACGCGTCAGGGTCAGGGCCAGACGCCCTTCCTCGTTTTGATCATTGACGCGCTGTACGGGTCGGTAAAAAAGCGGGTGGTGGGTCACAATCAGGTCCGCATTTTCCTGACACGCCTCAGCGACGGTTGTGCTCGTGATGGTCAAACAGGTCATCACCCGCTGCACCGGCTGATCCGAGCGCCCAAGTAACAGGCCGACGTTGTCCCATTCTTCCGCCAGTTCCAGAGGTGCCAGCCGATTCAGGACGGCCATCACGTCCCGCAGCAGTGTCATACCATGGCCCCACGCAAAGTCCGAATTGCCAAGCGAGCCAGTGGCGTTATTTTACACATCGCAACGCGAAAAATGCACCAGCCCCATCAACGCTGCTCCCATCACCACTAACCATGCCCAGCCAATCGCCTGTGCAACGACAATTGCGTCATACTGTCCCCGTAACAGCAACGGTAACCATCGCCACAACCCTTGCGGATGAAGCAGAGTCAGCCCGCTAATCCAGAGCAAAGCAGCCAGGCCGTGTACGACCACCCACGTCAGCAGCATGGCCATCGCTGTGCCCGGACTGGTCGTACTGAAAAAGACGCCGATGGAGATGACCGCTGCCAGCACGCTCGCCTCCAGTAACAACGCCCACAGGGTTCCCATGAGCGATATGTCTTCCCTACGCAACAAAACGCAAGCTAGCAATACCACAATGCCTACCGCCAAAAAATATCCCGCCAGTAACGCTGCCAGTCGCCCGTGCCATTTGCCTAAAAAGTAAGCATAGCGGCTGATACCACGGCTCAACACCGAATCCGCCAGGGTGCCCCTCTCCGAGGCAATCGTACCAGCGCTCAGAATAACCATCAGCGTCGGGCCGAGAAGTAGTCCTGCTTGCAATACTTCCGCCAGAGTCACCGTAGCAGACTGGAGAATCCCCGCCTGGTGGTAAATAGCTGCCCGATGCAGGACGTAACCAATAGCCAGCACCGCTACCAGAAGCATAGCCACACGGAACATCCAGCTACGCCAGGTTTGCCGCCATTCCATACCAAGCACGGCTGCGTAAGGCAGCCACCAGTAAAATCGGCGTGGTGGATTGCTGGCAGCGATAGCTGCGGCGTGGCTTGCCATCAAGCCGCCTCCCGATAACTCCAAGCGCGAGCGAAGCCCCGCGATTCTTCCTGTTCGACCAATTGCAGAAATGCCTGTTCAGTCGGCTGTCCAGCACTGCGCACCGAAAGAACATCTACCTTGTTATCGCTAATCGTCATGAAAATGCTGGCCAAAGCGCTCGAGGATAAACCTGTATCGTTCAAAACGATTTCAAGCCGTTTTTGGCGCAACTGTGCCTGTTTTACTTCGCCCAGCCCACGCACGGTTTGAAGGACTTTGGCAATGGCTTTCTGGTCGCCGTCGAGTTCGATTTCAAACTGACGGCCTCGCATTTTCCCGCGCAAATCCTGAAGGGAACCGCTGTAAATCAAATGTCCTTCACTGAGCACGGCTACTTGCGTGCATACCTCGTCCACGTCGCTGAGGTTATGGCTGGAAACGATCAGGGTTTTCGCCTGGCTCAAGTTCTTGATCAGCTCGAGCATACTGCGGCGGGCTTCCGGATCGAGACCGTGTGTGGGTTCGTCCCAGATCAACAGCTCCGGATCGTTGATCAGACTAGCTGCCAGAGCCAGTCGCACCATCATGCCGTGTGAGAAACCGGCTATAGGTTCGCCCGAAACTTCCAGCAAATCCACGGCTCGCAATAACGCTGCCAGACGAGGTTTACGTTCCTGCCGGGACAAACCAAACAAGCGACCCATGTAGTCCAAATAGGCAATAGGCGTCAAGCCACGCGGAAACTGCGGATGCGAGGGAATGTACCCCATTCGCCGACGCAAAGCGGCAGCATTGGGCGTCATGTATTGCCCGAAAACTTTGACCCAGCCCGCAGTCGGTCGGTGCAAACCCAGCAGTAAACGCAACAACGTGGTCTTGCCAGCTCCGTTTGGACCAACTAAACCGAGAACGGCCCCGGTCTCCAGGCGCAAAGTAACATCGTTGAGGGCAATTCGCCGGTTCTGGTAGATTTTGGTCAGGTGCTGGGTTTCGACGACGGGCACTACTTCGTCAGCCACGGCGAGTCTCCGCCATCCAGGACGTAACGACAGCTGGCCGCGGATTATAAACGAAGCTGCTGGCCTTGCCTAGCCCGATTTCAAGAGCCCCAGGAGTCCCAACTTCGTCCAGTCCTGGCTATAATGTCCGCGACTCGTAGTAAGGCCGCCTGGGTACATATCCAATCGGTCGGAACAGGCACGCGTGGCTAGACCGGGTCAATCTATCCTAAGAATGCGTGGCAATTCTGAAGCGGTCCGGCGACTGGGAAAGGAGCGACCATGAACGGCCGAAGAACGTTCGCGGGACTGGTGTGCTGCGGCTTGGCTCTGATGCTGCTCACCTGGCCGGTTGCGGATAGTCGTGCACCCGCGGCCCATGCTCAAGAAACGGCCAGCGACATCCTGGAATTGTTACCCGCCAAAACGGAATTTGTCGTGCAGGTTCGCGGACTGGACGGTTTTCAACAACGCCTGGACAAGCTGTTACAAGAAACAATGCCCGCAGCTGCCGACGCTGTGCGCAAAACTCTTCAGGAACAAATTGAGGCTTTCCTGGAGGGCCGCGATCGCAAACAGCTCGATGGCCAGCGTGCCATTTTCCTGGCTGTGGAGAAATGGCAGTCGTTTGCCGATCATCCGCCTGCTGTTGTCATTGGTTTGCCGATTCGGGATGGCGAGGCTTTCCTGAAGGGATTTTTGTCCGGCGAGGAGTACAAACAGCTTCAGCTTCGACCAGAAGGTTACCGACGCACGGTCATTGCCGGCCAGGAGGTGTTCATATACTTGGCCAGCGACTACGCCCTTTTGACACCGAAAGCGGAACTGGCCGGTCAACTGGTAGCGTTGGCTCGAAATAAGGGTCAAGCGAAACCGCTCTCATTACGCTCCCAGTTGCGAGCGGAAGAAACTCGACTCTGGTCGCAAGCTGATGTTGCCGCGTACCTCAAAATACCGCCATTATTCGCACTCGTCGAAGATTTCCTGAAGGAAGCTCGGAAGCAGCTGCCGGAACTTTTGCGAGGGCAAACGTTTGGCCATTCCCAGCAAGCTGTCGCGGAGATGGTTCTCGATTTTGTTGAGCTTGGTCGTGATCTCGATTACTGCCTGATAACCGGCAGCATCGAAAACGAAGGTGTCCGTTTGCGGTTGGCAGCACGAACCAGAGCGAATTCTCCCCTGGCACAGAGCCTGGCTAATGCCCGCCGGCATAGTGTCGCCGATCTCGACCGGATGCCGGAAAATTTACACCAGTACGGAAGCTGGGACGAGGATTGGATGCTGGAGCCTTTTTTGCGACGTTATGCGCGTGCCATTCGCCAGGCCGGAAATGAACTTTCTCCGGCTTCCGCTGCGGCGGAGCGACTGTTAGCAGATACTGCGGAAAAATTGTTGCAGTGTGGCATTCGCCGCTGGCAATGGGCCCAGGATTCTCAATACCGCGGTTTGTGGGTTTTCCAGGCAGAAAAGCCCGAACAGGCCAAGCGAGTGTTGGTGCAAGCCTGCGAACAACTCGCGGGTTTGCTTCCGAAAGACGCAGTGCGTATGCGAGTGCAAGCGGAAGCGGGTCAATTGCTCGGCTTACCCGCTAGTCGCATAGACGCGGAAATCCGCTGGTCGCATTTCAGTACCGCTCACGGGGAGAGTGCTGCGGCGGAAGAGGCATTTCTGCGGCACATGTTCGGCCATCAATGGACGATATGGTTAGCCGCTGACAATCAGCAGCTTTATATCCTGCTCACCGGCGAGCAAAAGCAAGCCGAGCAGTGGTTGCAACGGTATCGTTCCAGCAATGCCCCGCCTTTTGCCCGACTGCAGAAACATCGTGCCCCGCTGGGAGATGAATTGACCGGCCTGATGATGCTGCAATTTCCCGGATGGTGGAGGCATGTGCTGGAAGGGGTGGAAAAAGCTTCTGCGGTTATGGGACTGGGCAACCTGATCCCCAAAGATGCCTATCCCGGTAACACCCCAGCATTTTTCTCGTTGGGGTTCAAACTCGAAAGGGACACCATCATCTTTGAGCTTTGGGCACCCAAGGAAACGCTTAGCGAGTTGAACAGCTTGTGGATTTTTGCAGTGCACGGGCTCTTCTAGCACCCACCCTCGCTCGCGTCTCGGCTGACGAAACGCTGGTAGCTGCCGATTAGACAAGGGTAACCGTGCTCGAGCGGGGAACGTAGTTCGTTTTTGCAGCCGGCCAGATTACTGAGTTTTGCTGAGACTCGGATGCACCTTTCCAGAGTGGGCAATGCGGACTACTATAGTTTGCCCGAAACTTGTCGGTGCAAATGCCCAAAGCGCAACGCGGTACAGGCGGAAAACCACCACTGCGAATTATCGCACCATCAAGTGCAGAGTTTGGCCGATGAGCGATTTCGGCCTGCCGATTCAATGGAGGAAATTACACGATGCAAACTCGTCCTCGAACCAGACGCAAGAAACTTTTGCGACAACGTCGCTGTCCGAAATGCGGCAAACTGCTCCCGACTCGTGCCAAGCGTTGCAAAACCTGCCATTTTCCCGCACCGAAAATCAAATGAGGGCAAGCGCACTGCACAGGGTTACAATCTATTGGGGAGCAGGAGCGAAGCAGCTACGGCCGCGGCTGATTGTGCCGGTCGGTCACGTTCCGTGCTTGGCTTGATTGGCTGAGGCAGATTCTACGTCTTTCAGACTTGGCAATCGGCGAGACGAACGTAGAATATGGTCGGCTGCCATGATTGTAACTGGCCAGTGGACAGGTAGCTCAGTTGGTAGAGCGAGGCGCTGAAAACGCCTAGGTCGCCGGTTCGATTCCGGCCCTGTCCACTCGTACCGGAGAGGTGGCCGAGTGGCCGAAGGCGCCGGTTTGCTAAATCGGTAGGGGGTTTACAGCCCCCTCGCGGGTTCGAATCCCGCCCTCTCCGCTCGGATAAACGCAAGCTGCCCCCGAACAACGTTGTGGAACCCCGTGGTTATAGCAACCAGTTTCCCCCTGTGTTTTCCTCACACCCATGCGAACGGTAACTGGTTGGAGCTGGCGAATCGCCAACGTTGATTACCTGTGGCATCCCGGTTGGTTGGCCTAACCGTACCGATAGCTCGTCCCTGTCGAGTTAGCGGTAGCCAGCCCATGTGTGCCAACGTTCAGACTGGTTGGATATACGCTACCGACAGGCCGTGTAATGCGCGTACAAATTGCCCGATGGTGGACAGGCAGGGCTTAGCCGACTTCACTCGAACAGGGCGACTTCCAGAGTAAGGCCGGGGCCGAAGGCGAGTGCCAGCGCTGGCCGCGGCGCGTTGTGTCGCCGTAAATGCTCCAGCACAAACAGCACGCTCGGGGACGACATGTTGCCGTACTCGCTTAAGATGTGCCAGGAGGCTTCGAGAGCGGCAGGGGAAAGTTCGAGTGCAGCCGCGACCGCTTCCAGGATTTTTGGCCCGCCGGGATGAATCGCCCAGGAACCGATCCGGTCCACTGACCAGCCGTGTCGCCGCAGCCAGTCGCCGAGCCAGTCGCGTAAATATCTCGGTAGCACAACCGGCAATTGCGGTGAGACGTACATTTCGAAGCCCTGGTCACCAATGGTCCAGCTCATCAGTTCGTAGGTATTGGCGAGCAGGGTGCTGCCGGTAGCGGTGAGTTTCCACGTATCCGGTGGGCCAGTGTTAGCCAACACTAACGCCGCGGCGCCGTCAGCGAACAGGACGTTACCCAGCCACTTTTCTGCCTCGGCTGTGTATTGCCAGTGCAAGCTGCAAAGTTCCACGCAGCAAAGCAGCACACGACCGGTCGGGCAATGAGCAAGAAATCCCTGAGCGGCACGTAAGGCATTGATCGCCGCATGACAACCCATGTACCCGACATGCAACCGCGCGACCTCAGCGGGCAACCCCAAGCGCTGAATGAGTTGAACGTCAACTCCAGGAGCACTGAATCCGGTGCACGAAGCGGTGATGAGATGGGTGACGGCCTCTGGAGGACATCCCGATTCCGTCAGTGCCTGCCGTGTCGCTGGTTCCGCCAGTTCGGCCGCATACTCATGGTAGAAACGCATGCGCAGAGCGGTTGTGGGACCGGCTCGCCCATTTTGTGCGGCGTCGGTCGCATGAGGTATAACGTCGCGTGCTTCGGTTGACCCGCGGACGGGCAAAGGATTTTCGGCACCGCTAAGGTTGCTCTGTTGCCATTGTCGTAAGGTTTCGCGGGTGACCACGGTGTGCCGCTTGCGAATCCGGGAATGCTCAAAAATGCGTCGCCATCGTTCTTCGTGCTGGCGAATGACCGGCGGTGCAGCTGCCAGCAGGCATTCGGCAGCTTGCAGTTGCGAGACGCAATGCTCCGGCACAGCACAACCCCAGCCGAGAATCGCAACATTGGTCATGGGGCTTCTCCGTGAAAGCGTTAGTGGAATTACAAGGGCCGTGGTCGGACTGAAAAATCCGCACTAGCCAAAGCATCGGCGTGGTCATGCAGTTGTCGAATCAACCATTGCCCACAGGCCGGCAGCATGCGCAGCCCCATAAGTACCGCTCGTGTCAGACCGGGATGATCGAGCAAGCGCGAGATATATCGCGCCCAGCGTTGGCGGCGGGCGAGCTCCTGGGTGAGGTATTGTTGCCAAGCCTGGGCCAATTCCGGCGACCATGCGGGATACCTGGTCAGCAGCTGGCCGAGTTGCCACGCCGATTCCAGTGCCCAGGTGATGCCTTCCCCCGTGAGTGGCTCAATGTAACCGGCGGCATCACCGACAGCGAGAACACGTTCGCCAGCTGATACGCCTGGCCGACGGAATGGCGGCGTCCCTTTCCAGACCGCTTGCCATAAGCCTTGCGGTATGGGCAAACCGCAACGGCGCAGCACCTGCGCTGCTCCTTGCGACAGGGAGCGGAGTTTGCCCGATCGGTAATGCCAGGCGGCGGCCAATAGTAGTTGACCATCGGCCAGGCGCGTGATGCCGACGTATTCTCCGTCCGCGTAAGCAAGATAGACTGTGCCCGGTTGCCAGTAATCCTCAGGCGGGAGATGGCAAGCCGCTCCAAATCGCCGGAGTGCCTGACCTGGCCAGTATGATTCCCTGCTGCGGCGGGCTGCGGTGCCGGATAGACCGTCTGCGAGAACGATGAGGTCGGCCAACACCTGTTGCGGCGGCTGGCTGGGAACAAGCAAATGAACGATGCGTGCGTGCCGCTGACATTCCCTCAGTCGCGCTTCGCAACCCGTACGAATTTCCGCCCCAGCCGATTGGGCATGTTGCAGCAGGGCGAAATCCAGCTGGCAACGCGAGATTACCAGACCACCCGGTAACGGCAAAATGAGGTGGGTGCGCCCGGCATGCAGTTGGACGCAACGTAGCGGCACGGCGGACCAGTTCGGCTTCAGACCGCAGGTTTGCAACACACGCAGTGCCCGGTGACTGACACAGCAACCGCAGACCTTGTCCCGTGGGAACAGTGCGCGATCTACCGCCAAGACACGCCGACCGGTTCGCGCGGCCAGGTACGCAGTCATGGCCCCCGCTGGTCCCAGGCCAATTACGATAACATCCCAGACCTCAGTCATCCCGCCCCCATGCGCCGATACTGCAGGAGCCAGCGAGCAGGTGGCCGACGCCATAAACGAAAGCCCGTTCCCCAGGCTGCTTTCGCCAGCCGCAGCACCTCTGCTATGCTATACGCCGCACGCACAGAGATCGGCCCATCCGTGCGAACAACCGGCGACCGGCACAGTAACCGAGTTGCTGTCCAAACCAGCGCATAGTTTACCGCGCTTCGCTCCAGGTCGCTGACCAGCACCAACCGCTTCGCCGAACGCCCCATACGCTTGAGCAGCTGCAAGGTTTCCTCCTCGCTCAAATGGTGCAGAAACAACGAGCACATCACCACGTCCCAGTCTTCGGGCCAATCTTCGCGGAGCACGTTGCAGAGGAAAAAACGAACGGGCAGCTGCCGACGATTAGCCTGTTCGTTGGCGTAAGCGATGGCGGTGGCGCTGACATCACAGCCGGCAATCTCCCAGGCGTAACCATGCCGGCGAGCATATTCGGCCAGTACCAGGGGCACATCCCCACCACCGGTGGCCAGATCGAGAATCCGCAAGCCCGTTGCCAATTCCTGAGCCAAATGCCGTAATCGCTGAAACAGATGCCAGGCCGCCAGGCTCCAACGATTCAACCGAGCCAGCTCGCGCAACGCCTGGCGATGCTGATCGGCATCCAGCAAGGGGTCGTCCATACACTCCGGCTCACGATGTCGCCTATCGCAAAGCCACATCGCCAGACCCTTTGTCCGCGGAACTCTTCCGGTCAGTGTGCCAGTCGACCGCGGCAGGGATAAGCCTGCGTGCTTGGGGTAGAGAAAATTGTCACGGCCAGGGTTGCCAGTCGCCCCAGTGCCCCAGATACCGCTGCAGATATGCCCCTTGCGGTTCACGGCTCCAGTGTTCCAGCTGGACTCGCGTTTGCCGTACCAGTTGCTGTTCTTGCTCCAGCGTAATCTGGCCCACCAGCACACGTGTCCGCAGGAAGACGAAGTAGGTGTCGAGCACGTCGTAGGCGCAGTAGTCGTTGATTTCGGCCAGGCGCCCTGCGCGGTAACAGTCATAGACCTGTTCGCCCGAAAGATGAAACTTGCCGGGCTTGCCGAGCATGTGCGAAAACAATTCCAATCCGCCGGTCAGTCGCACCGCACCGAAATTGCTGAGCAATTCGTACAGGTCGAGGTGCCCGTCGCCGAAGCGATTGCGAATTCGCCGATCCGAGCTGAAATACTGCGGGGCAGCAACACCGTAGCGGAAAGCCGCCAGCTCCAGGAGGGGCAAATCGAAGGTGCGGCCGTTGAAAGTGACGAGAATCGGTTGGCTTTCGGCGAAAACTTTTTCCAGGCCAGCCCAGAATTGCCGCACCAGTTCTCCTGGTGTGTGTCGAAACTCCGGTTCCCCGATGCGAGTCAGTCGCTGCAATCGGCAATCTTGCGCCACACGAGCCACGCAGATCGCCACCGGCACCTGGAAGGTAACCGGAATAAAATCGCGCCCAGTCTCCGCCAACCGTTCCTGCTGGTACCGGGCAATGGCTTCCTCATCGCTGATCGCTTCGTGCGGGTAGCGTAACATGCGGATCAGCTTGCCATCAGGAACGCTTTCCACGTCCAGTACCAGATAAGCGGTTTGCTCGGTCGCCGGTGTATCGCTCATGCAGTTATGTTATGCCGTATGGTTTCGCCCGCGATGATTTGCCAAACTGCGAGTATTTGTGGCCAAGAAGCAGCCGATCCTGACGCCGGGAATGGCCTGGGCAATCCTTGCTGGTTCAACCAGAGGTGCAACACCGGCGTGTAGTGGCTGCAACATCCCGCTCAGGGCAGACGTGTCGAACGCAGTTACGTGGCGACTTGCAGCGTACCGATAATGCTGCGAACGGAATCAGCGCCAAGTGTTTGCAGAGCCTGCGGGAGCGCATCCGCGATGCGCATGGTGACAGTCGGGTCGAAGAAGTTAGCGGTGCCGATCTGGACGGCGCTGGCTCCGACTATGAGAAACTCCATGACGTCGTCCAGGGTGGTAATACCGCCGATACCGATGACGGGGATATTCACAGCGCGAGCTGCTTGCCAGACGAAACGGAGGGCGAGCGGTTTGATAGCCGGGCCGCTCAGACCTCCGGTGACATTGCCCAGGATCGGTCGCCGCTTTCGCCAATCCACGGCCATGCCGACGAAGGTGTTTACCAGCGAAATGGCTTCCGCTCCGGCCTCGGCAGCCGCGTGCGCGATGGGAACAATGTCGGTGACGTTGGGCGTGAGTTTCGCCCAGACTGGCAGCCGAGAAACCTGACACACCTGCCGTACTACCTCATAAGTGATTCGGGCATCCGTGGCGAAATCCAGTCCGCCGGACACGTTGGGACACGAAAGATTCAGCTCGATGGCGGCAATACCTGGTTCAGCCGACAACCGTTCCGCCAGCTGGGCAAACTCCGCCGCGGATTTTCCTGCGACGTTGACGATAATGGCGGTCGGCAAGGTCCGCAAGTAGGGAAGGTGATGGGCCAGGAAATGCTCGATGCCATCATTGTCCAGACCGATGGAGTTGAGCATGCCGCACGGTGTTTCGACGCTGCGTGGCGGAGCGTTGCCGATACGGGGGTGCAGGGTAATCGTTTTGGGAATCAGGCCGCCCAGCCGGGAATAGTCCACTGCTCCGGCCATTTCCCGGCCATACCCGAATGTGCCTGACGCAACCAGAATAGGGTTGCGAAGCTTCAGGCTTCCGATTTGTACGGACAGGTCTATCTGCGGCAGGCTCGATTCAGGCATAGAGTTCAATCGCCTTGATGATTTCGTTCAAATCATTGGGTACCTGAACGGCACGGTTAGCGAACGTCGGACGCCGCACACCGCGCCGCCCCAGCACTTCCTCGAACAACTGCGGGTCGGTGCTATGGTAGGCGACCGTTGCCGTGGGGTCTTTGAGTTGATGTCCAGTCAACACGCACACTACTCGCTCATCTTTGCCGATCACGCCTTGCTGACGGAGGCATTTTAGACCGGCCACACTGGCTGCACTGGCCGGCTCGCAACCCAGACCGTGTCTGCCGACCTGTGCTTTGGCATCGAGGATTTCCTGGTCCGTTACCTCGCAAACGACTCCATCACACCATTGCAGGGCTCGCAAGGCCTTCGGCAAATTCACTGGATGATTGATTTCGATAGCACTGGCGATAGTGGAAGCCCGGCGGTGTTCTGCTTGCATTTGTGCAAAAAACTGCTGCACCTGCTGTTTGGGCCAGTTGCCGTCGTTCCAGCGAATTCGCATTTTTTCGTACAGCTGGTAGAGTGTGTTGGCGCCGCTGGCGTTCACCACTGCCAGACGTGGCAGGCGTGGAATCAAACCCAGTTGGTGCAGTTCATAAAAAGCCTTGCCGAAAGCGCTGACGTTGCCCAGGTTGCCGCCGGGGACGATAACCCAGTCCGGCACTTCCCAACGCAGTCCTTCCAGCACGCGATACATAATGGTCTTCTGCCCTTCCAGGCGGAAGGGATTGATGCTGTTGACCAGGTAAATGCCGAGTTGTCGGCTGACCTGCTGCACGCGCTGCATGGCGTCATCGAAATCGCCGGCTATCTGGATGGTCAGGGCGCCGTGGTCGAGTGCCTGGGCCAGTTTGCCATAAGCGATTTTGCCAGCGCCGATGAAAATGATTGCTCGCATCAACCCTGTCGCTGAACAAAACACCGCTAGCGAAGCGCTGGTGTTGCCCGTAGAAGCGCAGGCAGCACGCCTGGCTCCGACCATGCGAGCGTGCGTAAACGCCGCCGTCATCCCGTTGTCCTTGAAACTTCCCGACGGGTTCATTCCCTCGTATTGCAGAAACAACCGTCCCCGCTCCATGTCCACGTAGGAGCAAAGTCCATCGGCACGTTGCAGGATGGTCTGCCCCTCGCCAATGGTCATTACCCAATGCGATTCGGCAAACGGCAGCAGTTCGCGGAAGCGCCAGACGCCGCTAAGAGCCAGCGGATCATTTCGCTCGCTCCATCGCTTTTCAAAAAAAGTAAGCGAATCGGGAACGGGCAGCCGCGACCAGTCGTAAGCTACATCCACCAGCGAGCCGCAACGCGGGCAGACAAAGCGCGTATCCTCGGCGGCCAGCGTTCCGCCGCACTGGTTCTCGATGCAGCGCTGATACACGGCTTCGTTCACGGTTGTCTCGTCATGGGAAAAGTCACAGGCCACATGCTCCTAAGCGTGTCGAATGGCGACCATTTTGAGCATAGGCATGCACGCGAAGCCGAGCAAGGGATCTAGTTGGACGTATTCGTCGACCTTTTCCGGCCAGCCCCCATGCGCGCGAAGCCAGGCAGGGAATCCAGCCTCTGGAAACACCGAAAACTGACAAGCCTGACACCCCGCCTGCGTTTTCAACCCCTCCGTAAACCACAGCGAGTGCAGAAGCAGAATTAATTTCATCCACTATGCCACTGCCAAAAGCAAAACTTAGCGTTCACTGATCTTCGTAGCTACCGGTTGTCTCCATCAGAAGGCCCGTTACCCAATCAAAAACCGCGAGTCTGGCAGCCAGTGCAAATAACATGGAACCATGCGCGGCACCAAGCTATGCCAGACCGAAAATAACAGCTACCCATGCACGAGAATGATGCAATTAGCCGACAAACTTCCGCAATTCGGCCCCGCCGCCGTTCAGGCCATGCATCGGGGTCAAACGACTTTCAGGAAATCTTCTTTTCGGCTTGACGTTCGACCTGCTGGGAAGGACAATAAAGAAGGTGGGCGCCGGGTGCAGACGCTCTGACACGGTGTATTTCAGGCATGATATACCCGACTCAACAGGAGATGCGGCCATGGTTCGGAATGAGCATCGTGGCGGCTTTACGCTCATTGAGTTGCTGGTAGTCATTGCCATCATCGGGCTGCTGATGGCCTTACTTCTGCCAGCAATTCAGCGTGTCCGGGAAGCGGCCAACCGCATACGCTGCGGGAACAATCTGGCGCAGATTTCGCTGGCCTTCCACAACTTTCACAACGATTACAAGCACTTTCCCACGGGCGGTGGGCCGTGTTGGTCGAACCGGCATTTCATCAGTGGTCAACCTGCTCAGGGGCCTTACCAGCACTGGGGGTGGGGATACCAGATTCTGCCATACATGGAATTCAATGACCTGTTCCTGAATCCGAACAATGGAACGGTTGCCAATACAGTTCTGCCATTTTACGTTTGCCCAGCTCGGCGAAAACCACAAACCATTTCTGGCACGAGTCGTGCACCAATGGATTATCACGGCAACGCCGGTACGAATGGAGTTTACCCAGGGTTGCCAACCGGTTACACACCACCGTACGGATGGTGGGCAGCTAGCGGTATGGTCATCGCCTCTGACGCAGCCGGCTGGCCTACTATGGAGAACAGGGTAGTAAGTCTGGATGGCGGAGTTCCTGACGGGACCAGCAATGTGATTCTCGTAACCGAGAAATATCTTGACAGCCGAGCCCAAGGAGGCAGCCAGTGGAACGATGATTCCGGATGGGTAGATGGTTTCGACGGCGACACGATCGGCGGCGTGTGGACAGTCAACCCCCGGGAGGATGGCCCGGCAGGGGCGCCGCAAATCGTCTTCGGTTACTGGCCTTGTCCCCCTCCTACGGGAGACCCTGACATCGGATGGTGCGGGTGCCCAGTAAACGGCAGCTTGTTCGGCTCGGCTCATCCTGGCTCATTCAACGCCGTAATGGGGGACCGAAGCCTTCGCAAAATCCGTTACACCGTTGACCTGGTGGTCCTGCGGCAGGCCTGTGTTCGGGATGACGGACAGGCTTTCAGTCTCCAAAACCTCGAATAAACCCTTCAAACGGGGGACTCGAAGGAACTATGCACAGACTGATATGGATTGCCTCCTGGTGTTTGATAGGGGTGTTTCTTGCAGGGTGTGGACGTGGTGGCCCAAGCGAAGTACCTCGTAAGCTGGGCGTGCGTGGACGATTGGTGCTGCCAAGCGACCTTCCTAAACCAGTCGTAGTCCAATTTTGCGATGACCAGGGTGGGATTATAGCCTACACCACGGCCAATCCGCCCAAGGCTGAGTTCGAGATTCCGGGTCCGCCGACGGGCCCGGGGATAGCACCGGGGCAGTACAAAGTAGTAGTTCTCGACGACCAGGACCAAACGGCTGGCATTCCGAAAGAGTGGCAAAGCGCCTCCACCACGCCTCTGAAAGTGTCGGTGACAGAAGCTACTGCCGGGAATTTGGAAATCGCCCCTCGATAGTTCCGAATTATTACCGGGGTAGGAGCGGTGTTCAGCCTGCCGATGCCGCACGGCTTCCCCTTCGGTGCCCACTGCTTCGACATCCTGGTGCTCGACCAACGCTGCGGCATATCGGTGTCCGCCGAAAGGATTCAAGATCGTCGGTTAGCCTATCCGTTTTGTTGCTCGCTGGCGATGAACCTTCCTGGTTGGCTTCCGATTTCTAGTGGCACTCGGGAATCAGCGGGCCGGCCAGCTCTTGCAGGAAGAACAGTTTACCTGGTAACGTCGGCATGTAAGAACTGGGAATCCAGGGAGTCGGCTCGTGGTGGAGGGTCATCCACAGCGACATTCCCTGCCACATCATGCCGCGCCCTAACGCCCCGTCCGCACCGCCGATGATCCAGTCCGCGGCCAGGAATAAAGCTGGGCCGATGGTGTTGGCGAAGGCCGGAACCAGCGTCGTGCGGCTCTTGAAACTGTGGATGGCATTCTGTTCGACGGTGAGCGGATGCAATTTCGCCCCCAGACGGTGCGTCTGGGCTTTCCATTCCGCTTCGCTGGCAAACTCGGCGGCAAATTGCGGCTCCCAGAAAGCAATGTGGCACACCCGACCGATACCGAAGACGGTCACCAGCTGGGCGCCCTGTTTTCGCAAGTCCGCGATTTGCTGGGCATAGGTCGGCAATTCGGTTTTGGTGGCGAAATGACGCTGCTTGGGCGGCACGGTGCGATTACCCAGCGGACCGTAAAACGCCTGCTCCATCGCGTGTTGAAACGCTCCTGGACTGGTGGGCGGCAACGTATTGCCCTGAGCGTCCGACCATTCGTCCATGTTGAAGCCGTGCACGTGCGAGCAATCCACTTCCCATTCCTGGAGGAAGTACACGGCCCAGCGATACATACCCATTGGCCCCACCGGCAGGATCAAGACAATCGGTCGTCCCTGCTGACGGGCTTTCTGAATTACCCGGGCAATCTCATGCCCCATACGCACGTCGAAATCGGCAAAGTCGCTGCATGCGATCGGCTGAAACTGGGGATGCCACCAGCGTTCGCGCTCGGTAATGCGTTCCGGTGGTCGGCCTGCCAGCGCGTCAATTTTGGCCAGGTCCCATCCGGCCGGGAGAAATCCTTCCAGGAGCGAACCGCGAATGGTGTCTATGAGTGTCATCGCTGTCCTCCTTTTGCGCCCTGCTCTACGCTGGTACGCGTGCAGTTAGTATAATGGGTTTCCGCGAACGAAACGATGGTCAGCGAGTCACTAATAGAGGCAGCCGAATGAATTACTGGTCGCCCCCTTGCCTATTGACTGGAGGAGGTATGTCTATGCAACGCTTTTTCTGCTTGCTGCTGACGGGTGCGACCCTGGTCGCTCTCCCACTTCTCGCTCAAGAGAAAAAACCGGAAAAAGCAGAACAGAAGCCACCGGAGAAGTCCGGCACGTCCGAGCTGAAATGGAGCTTCAAAGCTGGCGACAAGTTCTTCCAGAAAATGACCACGCGAACGGAGCAGTCCCTGAAAATCCAGGGCCAGCAAATCAAGCAGGATCAGGAACAGGAGTTTGTTTTCAGCTGGACGGTCAAATCGGCTGCTCCCGAAAAGGTGGAACTGGAGCAAAAAATCGAGTCGGTCAACATGCGCATTCGCATAGGCAGTAACGAAATCAGTTACAACTCGGCAAGCAAGGATCAGACCGAAAACCCGGTGGCGAGTTTCTTCAAGCCGTTAATCGGTGCCAGTTTTACCATTACGCTCGATCCGAAAACTAACCGCGTCGTCAACGTGCAAGGGCGTGAGGATTTCGTGAAGCGGCTGCGAGACGCCAACCCCAACATGTCGCAGCTGCTGGGTCAGATTCTTTCGGAAGACCAGCTCAAGCAGATGGCTGAGCCAGCTTTTGCGGTTACTCCGCCCTCCCCGGTAGCTGTTGGCGGTGCCTGGGAGCGTGAAGCCCGTCTGACCATGGGGCCACTCGGCTCCTACGACGCCCTTTACAAGTACATTTACCAGGGCAAAGAGAAAAAAGGCGACGCGGAACTGGACAAGATTGAGGTGCAGGCCAGCGTCAAATACAAGCCGCCCGAAGCTGCCCAGGCAACCGGACTGCCTTTCAAAATCGAAAGTGGCAACCTGGAAGCCAAGGAAGTCAAAGGAACGATCTATTTCGACAGCAAGAAAGGCCGAACCCATAGTTCGGAAATGGTTGTCAACCTCACTGGGAAACTGACCATCAGCGTCGGCGATCAAAAAGCTGAGGTCGAGCTGGAGCAAAAGCAAACCACTCGCACGGAAACTATGGATACACTGGCCCAGGAAAGCAAAAAGCCCTAGCTTTCGCAGGTCTTCTCAAGCTCCCGGACCACGTCATCAGGCCAGCCAGGGCAGCACGAAATCGGCAAGCCAGTGCGCTTCATCATTTGCTTGCCGACAAGCGTCAGTGTCTGCAGTGCCAGCGAGGAATTGCTGACGACTGCCGCTAATTCGGCACCCTTTCGTCTTATGGTCGGCCATTGATAAACGATCGCCATAAGGTGTAAGGCGCAGAAGACTGGCTTGGAGCGGTGTGTTGCTTGCTGGCGTATCGGTTACTCGCAATGCAGGAGAATTTTTCCGACAGCGCAATTTCCTGGTCTGCTTGATTTGGCACTCCGATTGACAATCGCCTTGCCAAACCAGCCCAATAACGCTTAGTGCTCCTCAGAGCGGCGACGACACCGAGTGAAATTCACTCTGGCCGGTAAACTAGCCGAACTTATATACTAAGATAGGCGACGGAATTGCTTACGGCTGGCGATAGCGATACGGTGCGGGATTGGTATAGCGGCCGTGCCCCACCTTCCCAAGGTGGTGAGAGGGGTTCGACTCCCCTATCCCGCTCTTATGGTGCAGGTTATCAAAGGTTATATCTGCACATCTGTTTCCTTTATTGGGTTGCCTCGTTGAGCAAAGAGCGACCTGATTTTGATGGCCTTAACGACTGCCATAGGGTCCGCAAAGTGCCCAGCGATTGGTAGGAACGAACGATGCTGGTTGAAGAAGCCAGATGGTTTTACGCCCGGTTGGCCCGAATGGCAGCAGAACGGTTATCGCCGATGTTAAACGTGGGCAGTCAGACACTGCATTTTCGACGGTTCGTGCAACCGTGGATTGAACGGTACATTTTCGAGCCGTTGCAGCAGCGCGGCGTGAAGGTGGTGCACACCGATATTCGCGCTGGCGCGGGCGTGGATATTGTTGGCGACCTGATGGACGCGGAGTTTATCGAGCGCTTGCGATTATATCGCTTTCAGTCGGTATTTTGTTCCAATTTGCTCGAACACGTGCCGCAACCGAAGCTGCTAGCCGAACGGCTGGTAAGCATTTTGCCCCTGGGCGGTCTGCTCTTCGTTTCCTGTCCGCGGGCATTCCCGTATCACCCTGACCCGATCGACACAGGACTGCGACCGGATGTCGAACAACTTGCCAACCTGTTTCCCGAAACGCGACTGGTGGTCGGCGAAATTGTGGATTGCGGGCCGCTCTGGCATTACATCGTCGCGCGACTTCGTAGCCGGACTCCTATGTACGACGAAATGTCATCTGCCCGTAACGGATTGACCGGTAGCCCTGTCCAGGCTCCCGCTTCAGTGCAATCGCTTGACCACACGGCGGGCAGTGATAGGTACGCCGGTCGGGCAACCGGTGCCGCAATGCCCGTTGGCGAGGCTGAGGTACAGTGGACCGGTGATCGGCCTTGGCAACGTGCTCTCCGATTGCTCGCCTGGCTATGTCGGCCTGTGTCAGCGACCTGTGCTATTCTTGAGACTGTGCCCGTTTGGCGACGCAATTCACCCGGCGATAGGCCATGCGTGTCCTGATTGTAGCCCATTACATCCTTCCGCATGTCGGAGGGGTGGAACACCTCGTACATCTCGAAGCACAGGCGCTGGCTGATTCGGGACACGAAGTGCTCATCGTGGCCAGTGATGGCGGTGGTGCGGGCGAAAATCCAGATTATCCGCCCCAGGTACGAATTCGGCGTGTTCCTGCCTGGCACGGGTTGGAAAAACACTGGCGTGTTCCCTATCCGCTGTTCAGCCCCGGTTTGTTGGGCGTTTTGCGGGACGCAGTTCGCTGGGCCGATTTGGTACACGCCCACGGATGCTTATTTTTGGCCACACCGGTCGCCCTGCTGTGGGCCAAACATTTCGGTAAGCCGGGATTGTTGACCGATCATGGCGGACTCCAGCATTTCCGTTCGCCAAGCAAGCGATACCTGGCTCAGCTTGGTTTACACACTTTGGGCCGATGCAGTTGCCGGTGGGCTAGCGATCTGGTGGCCTACAATGCCCGAGTGCAGGCGGAGCTGGTGCGTTTGGCCGGTAAGCCTGTTCGGTTTTTGCCGAATCCGGTTCGGCGAGATTTGTTCCGCCCACCCAGCCCAATCGAGCGCCAGCAGGCACGTTTGCAACTGGGCTGGAACGACGGTCTGCCGCGCTTGCTTTTTGTTGGACGATTGATACCGGAGAAGGGAGTGGCCCACTTGCTGGAAATCGCATCTCCGGAATGGGAAATTGTTTTCTGCGGCCCGGGCGGAGAACATTGGCCCCAACTTCACAATCACCCGCACGTTCGATATTTACCCGCGCGACCCCAGGCAGAACTGATTTCGCTTTACCATGCCGCAGATGTGCTGGTTCTGCCGAGTGCGGTTCGTGAGGGATTTCCGCTGGTGGTACAGGAAGCGCTCGCCTGCGGACTGCCCGCGGTGCTCGGTGAGGACCCCGGCTTTGAACCCTACCGTGACTGGCCCGGATTGTACCTCACTTCCCCGGAACCCGCCCAGTTGCGATCAGCGGTGAAACGTGCCCTGGCCGATGGTTCCCCAACTAAGCATCCCGACTATCGGAATGCCCTCGATCGGTTCTGCCCCACTCCCCAACAATGGCTGGCTCAATTGCTCGCCCCGCATGCTTCGACTATCCGGAATCATGGGCGCATCGCGGCAACGGTTATGGCATGATGCCCGATGAAAACCGATTGTTGCTCGTGTTGTTTGAGCACCGTCCGATTTTTTGCGGACAGGAATCGTTGCTTCGCATGCGGCATACAGGTTTGACGGCTCCAAATCGTGCATTTACCTTCTCCACCAGACCGCCGAATGACCGTCTGTAATTTCGCCCTTACAGGCGCGAACAAACTGTGCTGCCAAGCGTAGCCGATCCCCGGTCGGAACGGCAAAGCACCTGGCGTAATTTCAAAGTCAACCAAAGTTACGGTTTCGCGGACACCCGAACTTTAGGCGAGGCTTCCAACAGTCATTACCCAACCGAAGACGGCAACACTTATTCGCAGATGACCGACCTTTCGGCACGTGTCTCCAACAGGCATTAACATCGAATCGGGCAGCGGCTATTCACAATTGCTCGACCGCCAAATGCGGAAGGTGGGACTCGAACCCACATGGGCTAATCGCCCACCAGGTCCTGAACCTGGCGCGTCTGCCAATTCCGCCACTTCCGCTTACACTTCATTATATAAGCGACAACGCCGCCTTAAGTCAATCGGCCAGCTACCTCGCCACCTGTTTCCTGAGCCATAAGTGTGCTGGCTCCCTCTGATGCAAAATATGCCTCCGCATATGTTCACTATGCCAGCCCAACTCACTACTGAGCTAGCTTTCTTGAGGGCCACAAGCTTCGGATCACGCCAATCTCTGCGTGCTCGAATAACCTTTTACCCGATCCCTTCCTACAGGCTGGCCAAGCTTTGGCGGTGCTTGAGTCGAACTATGAGAGCAGACAGCAAATGGTTCAACGAGAAGTGCTATGAATCGAGTTCCAACGATAGCGGTATGGGTTGCCAGCGATGCGGGAAAAGTCGGTAGGCGCGGGCTTCGATGCGGTACCCGTGCAGGATGGTTGTCAGGCAATCACCTGCAGCAAAGGCATTGCCCGCACTTGCAGGTACGGACAGAGCATTCCCAGTTCCGAACGAATCCCCTGCGGCAATAACTTCGCCTGCGGCTTGGGAACCAACGACAGGAATATCGCTAGGCGTGGACGACTGACGGGGCGTTTGCCCCTGTCGGCCATGAAGCCCCACCTTCTCCGGCGCCAATGCTTCGGCAACCGTTGGGGACTCGTCGAGCGTTTGCACAGCGAGAATGAGGCTGACAGTGGTACCGTCGAGCCAAAAATTCACTTCGGGATCGGTGTCAATGCTACTGGGAATCGGCCGTCCGTTGGGATGGGAATGGTAGAAGCCAAGCAAATGCCAGCCTGCGGAGCGGCGACGCTTCTCGGCAGCACACAAGCTGGCCGGATCGCTGAGGAACCGGTGCGGGTTTGTCGAAGCGTTGACAATTTCGTAAACGGCACACACGCGTCCGTCCGGCAACCCTGCCAACATGCCGAGACACTCGTTGGGCAAGTCGCGTACAGCGTGTTCGGTTAGCTGCCGCCAGATTTTTTCCGGCAAAATCAGTCTGTCCATAAGTGGATTCGCCAGGTGTGTGCTCCGTTGCATTGTAAAGCTATGCGATATCGTATGCACCCTGGACTATGCTGGTTTGCTGGGTTGGACGAAAAATGAGCTACCATCCGACGGGCTGAACCTTAGCGATCACATTGACCCCGCAGCTGTTACAATTAGCCGGGTGCGAGAAAACGCCTTCTGCGGTGTCCCGGAAACACTCGCTCTGCGAGGTGCTGCGGAGGAAATTCTCAGCAGGAGTTAAAATTAGCCGGCCGCAAGTCGGATTCGCTATAAACAATAGCATTGGCACACGCACTATGAACGGCCTGCCTGACCGGTTGTGCGAAAGTCCCATGCACCGGTGCACAGACAGGTTTGCAGTCCTTGCCAGCTTTCGCAAGGCCTGGATGAATCCCTGGGCGGGGGCATTCCTGCAAGTGCGTGGCGGTAAGGCGAAAGATAACACCATACAACCGGAGACAAGCAATGGCACGCGACATTGTCATTCTCGCATACAGTGGCGGACTCGACACGTCGGTGATGGTGCGTTGGCTACAGGAAAAATACAACTACGACGTCATTACTTTCACTGCGGACCTCGGTCAGGGAGACGACCTGGAAGCCATTCGACAGAAAGCCCTGAAAACCGGCGCCAAGGATGCGGTGGTGGTGGACGCTAAGAACCTTTTCGTAGATTGCTTCATCTGGCCAGCGTTGATGGCGGGCGCGGTTTACGAAAATCGCTATCCGCTAGCCACTGCCCTGGGGCGTCCATTAATTGCCAAACTCATGGTTGACCTGGCCCGCGAGCGCGGTGCCAAAGCCGTTGCCCACGGTTGTACGGGAAAAGGAAACGATCAGGTTCGCTTCGACGTTACTTTTCAAACGCTGGCTCCTGATTTGCAAATCATTGCCCCGGTGCGGGATTGGAAGATGACCCGCGACCAGGCCATCGAATACGCTGAAAAACACGGTATCCCCGTCGAGGTCAAACGCGAAAAGCTGTTCTCGATTGACCAGAACCTGTTCGGCCGCAGTATCGAAGCCGGGCCACTCGAAGACCCCTGGACGGAACCACCGGAAGAAGCCTTTGCCTGGACCGTCAGTCCGCAAAAGGCTCCGAACGAACCAGTGTACATCACCATTGACTTCGAGCAGGGCCGACCGGTGGCACTCAACGGACAAGCCATGGACGGAGTGCAGTTGATTGAAACCCTCAACCGCCTCGGCGGGCAACACGGTGTCGGACGAATTGACCATATCGAAAACCGCCTGGTGGGAATCAAGTCCCGCGAAGTTTACGAAGCCCCAGCAGCGGTCATTCTCCACGAGGCCCACCGCGACCTGGAAGCTTTGACACTGACCAAGCAGGCTCAACGCTTCAAAACCTACGTCAGCCAGGAATACGCCGACCTGATTTACAATGGTCTGTGGTTCAGCGCGTTTCATCAGGACCTGGCGGCATTTGTGGCGAGCAATCAGCGATTTGTTACCGGTACCGTCCGCATGAAACTTTACAAAGGCAGTGCCACCGTGGTGGGCCGTAAGAGCGAGTTCAGCCTCTACCAACGTCAACTGGCTACCTACGAGGGCAAGGACCTGTTCGATCACGAAGCAGCCAAAGGGTTTATCCGGTTATGGGGACTGCAAACGCAAACTCAGGTGCAACTGCAACTGGCTAAATCGGGAGCGGGGTTTGAACTTCCAGGATTGTCGCGGCAACAGTAAAATGGCCGTTCCCAAAATTTTTTCCCGCAACCGAGCGTAAAATTCTTATGCCGTAGGAGGTGAAAGCGGACAATGAATCCTGAAGTCATGACGGTAGAGGAAGTGGCGCAGTATTTGCGCTGGGATGCGCGGGAAATCCAGCGACTGGCCGACCGCGGTTATCTTCCAGGCCGGAAGGTCGCTGGACACTGGTGTTTTGCGCGCGCGGAAATTCTGCACTGGGTGGAAACCCAATTGCCTACCTGGGATGAGCAACGGCTGGCGCATCTGGAAGGCGGGAAGAAGACGTCAAGCGAGCGGTTGATAGGCGGTCTGCTGCCGGAGACCTGCATTGCGATCCCGTTACAGGCCCGAACGAAGCGATCAGTTCTCACGGAGCTGGTTCAGCTGGCGGAGCAATCCTGGCGGGTGTACGACCCAGAAGCTGTACTCAAAGCCGTTCAGGCTCGTGAAGAAATGCAATCCACAGCCATGCCAGGCGGTGTAGCTATTCCGCACCCTCGCCGACCTTTGCCCCAGGCTTTGAGCGAGTCGGTCGTTGCGTTTGGTCGCACTCTCTCCCCGATCCCGTTTGGCGGAGACCGAGGAGGCCTGTGCGATCTCTTTTTCCTGGTTTGCTGTTGCGATGACGCAACGCATTTGCGGGTGCTGGCCCGGCTATCGCGATTGTTCCTGCAACCTGGGTTCCTTGACAAACTTCGCGGCGCAGAAAATGCCGATGAGGCCGCCGCTATTATCGCCGAAGCAGAAAACGCACTGGGATAAACTGCCCCTCAAACCTGGCGATGTGTTTTCCTTACAACCGCTGCGGGAAACGGCTATGAATCCACGTACCGCAGAAGACTGGCAAAAACGCTACGAAACAGGCGACACACCCTGGGATACTGGCCAACCGGATAGCGAGTTAGTCCGTATTCTGCAGGAAGGCTGGTTTGGCCCATGTCGCTGTGTGGAGATCGGTTGCGGTACGGGAACGAATGCCATTTACCTCGCCCAACGCGGGTTTGAAGTAACTGCCTTCGACATTTCGCCGCTGGCCATCGAAAAAGCTAGGAAAAAGGCCGATGCTGCTGGCGTCTCGGTAACGTTTGTTGTCGGTGATGTCTTTGAGCCACCCGATTTTGGTGAACCATTTTCTCTCGTTTTCGATCGCGGGGTTTACCACAGCGTGCGAGAACTGGGAGTGGCGAAATTCCTGGCAGGGTTGAGGCGATTGACCGCTCCAGGTTCCTGGTATCTGGCCTTGATGGGTAATGCGGATGATCCCACTCCAAAAGAAAAAGGTCCTCCACGGGTCTCGGTTCGCCAGATTGCCGAGGAGCTGGAACAGGATTTCGAAATCTGGCAACTTCGCCGTTACCAGTTCGAAGCTGTGGATTTGAATGGGCAAGTTTTTCGGCCACTCGGCTGGTCAGGGCTCTTTCGCCGGCGTGGCTACTGATTGTAGTTGCAACAAGGTGGAACCATGGTCTATTTGTCCCGCATTTACACGCGTACCGGTGACACGGGGGAAACCAGTCTCGGCAACGGTCAACGTGTGCCGAAAAATCACCCGCGCGTCGCAGCTTACGGCGAGGTGGACGAACTCAATAGTGTCCTCGGGCTGGTGCTGGCGTCGGTTCCGAATCAGGCGGAGTCGGCAATGATTCGCCGCATTCAGAATGACCTCTTCGATGTCGGAGCCGACTTGTGTTGCCCCTACGACGAGCAAAGCCGGCAACGTTTACGTATCCAGGCCCAACAGGTGCAATGGCTGGAGGAACAGATTGACCGGCTCAACGCACAGCTTAAACCGCTAAGCAGTTTCGTGATCCCCGGGGGCACGTTAGCGGCGGCCTGGTGCCATCTTGCCCGTACTGTCTGTCGCCGTGCCGAACGCCAGGTCGTCTGCCTCAGTCAACACGAACCGATCAATCCGGAAGTGCTGCGGTATTTGAACCGCCTGTCCGACCTGCTTTTTGTGCTGGCCCGTGTCTATAACGACGCAGGCCGCGCGGATATTCTCTGGCAGCCCGGAGCCGGTCAACAGGCCAGCGGCAGTTGAATGGGATTTTCGACCCTCAGGTAGTCCTGGGTAGCCAGGTGCATGGATACCGCATTGTCGCCAATGTTAAAGTTGATCTCCGTTTGCTGAAGCAAGGCTGGGTCGCAGTAGGTGGGTAATCCGAACAAACTGCCAAACGGCGGAACCGCACCCGGAGGGACGCCGGTCAATTGCAACAACTCCTCCCGGCTGGCAAAGCGAAGCGACCTCACGCCGAGTTGTTCACGCAGGCGACGGTTGTCCAGCTTTCGATCCGCGGGCAACACCGCGAGGATAAAGCGATCGTCGGCTTTGAGCACCAGGGCTTTCGCTCCACTGGCCAAAGGCGTTCCCCTGACCGCAGCCGCTTCTTCGCTGGTGAAAACAGGACGGTGAAAAAGCAAAGTGTACGATTCGACACCTGCCTGTTGCAGCCGTTCCCGAATACGGTTCAGGATAGTCATAGATTCGTTATAGATGACCAGACCGGGCAATTTCCCTATATGCGTGTAGCATAGAAAAGGGTTGATTGGCCGCAAAGTGGACGCGCTCATGGACAACCTGAATGACATTGACTTGCCGATGGTTACTGCGGATCTGCCGGGCATTGGTGGGCAAATTCGTACCGTGCCGGAAGATTTTGAAGTAGAGGAAATACCTGCTTACGAGCCAGCCGGCACAGGGGAGCACATTTACCTTTGGATTGAGAAACGCGGATTGTCGGCAGACTGGTTGGTGAATCGGCTGGCGCAGGCTCTGGGCATAGACCAACGCTTGATCGGCATGGCGGGCCTCAAGGATCGGCACGCGGTAACGCGGCAATGGATTTCTGTTCCGGCTACAGTCGCGGATCGCCTTAACCAGGTGCGGATTGCCGGTTTGACCATCTTGCGCGTTAGCCGGCACACGAACAAGTTGCGAGCCGGCCATTTGCGCGGCAACCGTTTCCGCATTCGCATCCGCCAAGTTCACCCCGAAGCACCAGCCCGCCTACCCCGGTTGCTGGCGCGTTTGAAACAAGCAGGTCTGCCGAACTATTACGGTGAACAACGTTTCGGCAAACACGGTGACACGCTCCGCATCGGTTATGACCTGCTCCACGGCAAAGCCGATCCGCGACTGGAACAGCGCCGATTCCTTCGTAAACTCGCACTTTCGGCAGTGCAGTCTCTACTTTTCAATCGCTACCTGGCTGAAAGGTTCCGCCGTGGTTGGTTGCATCAGATAATTCCGGGCGACGTGCTGCATAACCTTCAGACCGGCGGAATTTTTCTCGCCGAGGGCACGGAAAGCGAACAAGAGCGTTTCGTCCGGCGGGAGGTCGTTCCTACCGGCCCGATCTACGGTCGCCGAATGTTTGCTGCCCAGCAACAGGCCGCAGCCTTGGAAACAGAGATTCTGCAGCAGGCCAATCTGCATCGGGATATGTTCTGCCAGTTCGGCAAACTACTGCAGGGGACCCGACGCAATGCACTTGTTTATGTGGACGATCTGGAGGCAAGTTTTGAAGGTCGGGACGTAGTGCTTACGTTTTCGCTACCCGCCGGCAGTTACGCAACGGTGTTGCTGCGTGAAATTATGAAACCTTCCGACCCGCAGATCGCCGCGTAAAAACAGCCGGTGCGTGGAACTACAGCACAACTTTCGCCTCATACGCCTCGTCGCAAGCTGGGGAGCTAGGATTCGAACCTAGACAAGCAGATCCAGAGTCTGCTGTGCTACCGTTACACCACTCCCCAGAGTCAGCCCAACTCGGTCGCTTAGGGCTGTGCATTACAACATTACGCACGCTGGCGCCGGCTGTCCAGGGGTGTTCTGAGCCAACCGCGCCGGCCGCGACGAAGCGGGCAAGACCTCCGCGACTTTTAGGTGCCCTTGTTTGCATCTCGAACCGCTCCAGTTACAAGGAAGCCCCTCATCTGCCAACAAAACTGGTTCCGAATCCGCCGACAACCCCCAGCATTACGAACCGTGTCGTGGTTCCGACACGTGGCAGTCGAGACAAATCAACGCCCCTAGAGCATACTCTAATGCAGACGGCCGATTATACTTTCCCCGTTCCGGCGAGACGAAAAGTCACACCTGGGCAGGTGATTGTTCCGAACCAGCGAGTGAACTTGTGGGCGTTTCGGTTTGACCCCACCAGCTCGCCACCAGAAGTAAGCCGGCTCCGGCGATTACAGCACTGTCGGCCAGGTTGAAGATAGCTGTTACAGGAATAAAGTCGCTGCTACCGACGGGCAGGAATAACTGTACAAAATCTCGCACGCCACCAAAACGCAAGCGGTCCAGGAAATTGCCGGTTGCACCGCCGACAATCAAGCCCATGCCTGCCGACAACCAGGGATTGGCTTTTACACCAGGGCGTGTGTGGAGAAAAAGCAGCAGACCCGCCACTATCCCAGTCACCGCCATGAAAAACCAGTTCGCCCGTTCACCCCAACGGTCTCCCAGTGCCAGAAAGGCACCGCGATTGACCTGGGGCAGATGATAAATGCGACACACCGCTGTCAGGCGGACTTCCTCACCTACGGATAATTGGGTCGCTACTAACTCCTTGGTGTACCAGTCCAGAATGAACACACCCAGGGCGACCAGCCAGAACAACCATTGCCAGTTATGCCGACCCATCACTGGCCCGCTTCTATTTTCCTGGCACACTGGATGCAATAGCGAGTATAAGGCAAAAGCTCTAGCCGTTCACGGGCAATCGGCTGGCCACATTCTTCGCAAACTCCGTAGGTGCCCTGCTCCAGCCGCCTCAAAGCTTCCTCAATTTCATACAACGCAGCGCGTTCATTTTCTATAAGGTCGAGCGAAAGTTCCTGGCTGTAGTAATCCGAGCCGACGTCGCCCAGATGACTCGGAGATGCCGACATACCCGCCGCCTCGGGGGTCAAGGCTTCCTCCGCAAGCTCACCCATTTTCTGCATATATCGGTTACGCAGATCCAGGAGCAGTTTTCGGAAGTGCTCTACTTCCTGGGGTTTCAGACCAACTGCCTTCTTGGACTCAGCTTTCCTGGTGGGCTCTTTAGGGTGGTCTTTTTTCATTGTGGCCTCGTCCTCCGGCTCCGGAGTTTCGCAATCGCTTCAAAACTGTCCAATTGAAGTTACGTTCCCACCTGAATAAAGTCAAGGCATTGTGCAAAGTTTATCGGCACCCGTGATTGCCTACTTGGAAGTTTTCAGTCCTTGTGGTAGAAGGCTCCGTTCAGCCGGCTTAGTCGAAGGGAATTCCCCGTCGCTTTCTGTAACCTCTTCGGGTTGCGTCAAATTCCCCGAGCGGTTATAGAGACAACCCGTCAGTCGCTCTTACCCGACCAGCGCACATTTTCCCAGGCAGGCCCGGGAAACTGCCCGCGGAAGCAGGTGATGACTGCGATGCCGGTAATCCTAAACTCAAACTAGGACCGTCGGCGTAGCTGCTTCGGTCGGCTTGGTGGTCGGTGAACTGCTACCCGTTACAGGAGGAATTACCGTGGCGGCATTTCATCAACACCTGTTGGTCTCGGCGTGCACAGGGGTGGCTTACGGCGCGACATTAGCCCATGCCGGTTACGTCAATGCTCCAGAAGCAGCATTGGCAGCGGCGGTGTGTACTTTCGGTGGGATACTGCCGGATTTGGATTCCGACTCCAGCAAGCCCGTCCGAGAATTGTTTCATTTGCTGGGCTCCGTGGCCGCTATTGTAACCTTGCACCGCTTCCACCGGCACGTGTCGGTTTCCACAGAAATTTCACTGCTTCTGGCAGCCGCTGCATACTTGTTTACGCGATATGTCGCCGCACAATTTTTCGCCTGGCTGACTGTTCACCGCGGGATGTTCCACAGCCTACCTGCGGCCATACTGGCTGGCGAACTGGTTTTCCTTCTTTACGATTCCGCCGAACTGCCGGCTCGCTGGACGGTCGCAGCGGCTATGAGCCTCGGCTATCTCTCGCATCTGCTGCTGGACGCAGTGTGGGATTTGCGCTCAGTGCGAAACGGTATGACGTCGCGGTTGGGCGGTCCCCTCAAGCTCTTCGGCTCATCGCCCGTGGCAAATATCTTTTGCTGGACCTGCTTACTTGCCGCTGCTTACCTGGTAGCTGTGGAGCAGAACTGGCTTGCTCCTGTTGAACCTTTCAGCCCACGTGTGTTACGCGCTTTGGAAATACCGAGTCATCCACGCACCACCCACTTGCACTGACATGCTAAAAACGCTTGCTGGATGGGTTGCAGACTGTCCGTTGTCAGCGATCATAGTGCCTTGTCGCGTTGCTTCATCCACGTGAACCGAAAAAGGCGTGCCTGGCGATCGGCGGGCAGTTCGATTGAAGTGTATAAAATCTGCGGCTGTAGCGGGCGATCGCCCCGGCATATATCTGGCTGCGGTGATTACCACTGCACTTGGCGATGCACAATTTCCGAGGGCAGCCCCGGCATATATTCAGCCTTAGGACGATTTCCCCGCGGGAAGCTTACCCCCGGTACGTTTCGGAAAAACGGAGCATCGGCACACATGGGGCAATACTGGTACATTGACGACGCCGTTCAAGCAGCCCTGCAACAGGGCAAACCGGTGGTAGCACTGGAGTCGGCGTTTCTGACCCACGGCTTGCCGCGACCGGCGAACCTGGAGACTGCACGGGCGATGCTCGCTGCTGTTCGCCAATCGGACGCGGTACCGGCAATGCTGGCCGTCATACGCGGTCGCATCCACGTCGGTCTCAGTGAGGAGTTGCTCGAAAACCTGGCTCGTGGCGAATCAGTTCGCAAGTGCAGTGCTCGAGACCTGTCTGCCTGTTTAGTTTGCGGGGAAACTGCGGGGTTGACAGTAGCTGCGTCGCTGATGATCGCGGAACAGGTCGGAATTCGTGTCCTGGCTACCGGAGGCATCGGGGGCGTGCATCGCGGCCAGGCCGATTTTATCGACGTCTCGGCTGATTTGGTCGCACTCTCGCGGCACGCCATTGCAGTCGTATGCAGCGGTGCCAAGAGTCTCATGGACACACGCGCAACGCTTGAGGCACTGGAAACCCTAGGTGTTCCGGTCTTCAGCTGGGGAACTTCAATCTGGCCAGCGTTCTTGCTGGCCGACAGCGGTATCGAAAGTCCGAATTCGTGCCACGACCTTTCGGAGCTGGCTCCTATCATTACACAGCATTGGCAACTGGGCGGCAAAGGCGTCGTACTGGCGGTACCCCCGCCGCAATCGCTCTCCTGGGAGGAACATGAAACCGCCCTGCGACAAGCGCTGAAAGAATCAGCATCTGCTCGCCTTGGTGGTCCGCAGCTAACTCCCTTCATACTCCGTCGTCTGGCGGAGCTAACTCAGGGTCGCAGTTTGGCTGTTAATCGGGCGCTACTCATACAAAACGCCTGCCTCGCAGCCAGGCTGGCTCGAGAATTGACCCGCCTATCCTAACTCCAGGAAACGTTCTGCCTCTCATAGTGGAAGCATGTCGGAGAGCTTCACCGCGTAAGCGGTCGGCCAGGTTCCGCATGTTTCAACTCCCAGTCCCTCCAGGCTTCAGTTACATACAATGAGGACTAGCGGATTTCCGACAGGTAGGGTGGAAAGCTAAACAAGGAGTCAAACCATGGCGAGATCTGTGAGTCGCAGGCAGTTCTTGTGGCAAAGCTCGGCGGCGGGCATCGGTTGGTTTTGGATGGCTCAGGCGGCGCACTCGCGTGTGTTAGGAGCCAACGAAAGAGTGGCCGTAGCTGTCATGGGGCTCAGCCGCGGTCTGTCGCTGGCCCGGACTTTTGAACAGCAGCCAGACGCCCAGGTGCTTTACGTGTGTGACGTTGACCGGCGGCGAACTGAGAGAGGTATTGAGGAAGTGCGCAAAATCCGCGACCGAGTACCCCAGGGAGTTATTGACTTTCGTCGGATTCTGGATGATAAGCAAGTGGATGCGTTGGTAGTTGCCACCTGCAATCACTGGCACGCCGCTGCTACTATCCTGGGATGCAAAGCAGGCAAGCATGTGTACGTGGAAAAGCCGTGCAGTCATACGCCGCAAGAAGGGGAATGGATGGTCGCGGCCGCCAGGAAGTATAAACGATGCGTCCAGATGGGCAATCAGCGTCGCAGCTGGCCAGTTATTCAGCAGGCGATCGCAGCGCTTCATCAGGGAGCAATTGGCCGGGTTTATCAGGCCCAGTCCTGGTACACCAATCGTCGGCCGAGTATCGGTCGGGGTCAGCAAACCCAGCCACCCGAATGGCTCGACTATGAGCTGTGGCAAGGGCCGGCTCCTCGCCGTCCCTTCCGCAGCAACGTCGTGCATTACAACTGGCACTGGTTCTGGCACTGGGGCAATGGAGAACTTGGCAATAACGGCGTGCACATGATTGACCTGTGCCGCTGGGGATTGCAGGTAGATTACCCGATCCAGGTAACATCCTCTGGCGGTCGGTTCCACTACGATGACGACCAGGAAACTCCGGACACGCACACCGCCGCCTTCCTTTATCCCGGCAACAAGCAAATCGTATGGCACGGAACCAGCTGCAATCCTCTTCCAGGTCTCCAGCCACCCGACGTTTTGTTCACGGGCGAAAAGGGGACGCTTGTGATCCGAAGGGCGAGCTATACGATTTACAGCCTGGATGGTAAGGTCGTTGATCAGGCCACAGGAACTGTCTCGGATGCCGTTCACGTGCGGAACTTCCTTGAGGCAGTTCGGAACGGTCAGCGGTTGAACAGCGAAATCGAGGAAGGCCATAAAAGCACCCTGCCCTGCCATCTGGGCAATATCGCCTACCGCCTGGGGCGTACCTTACGTTGCGACCCCAAAAATGGGGCCATTATTGGCGATACCGAGGCGCAGCAGCTGTGGTCGCGTGAGTATCACAAGGGTTGGGAACCTTCGGTGTGAAGTCCCGTCAGCTAAAAGTCCAACCGCGTGCCAGACCGCCGACTCGCGTTGGAAGCCTTCGGGGTAACAGGCTGCCAGCCTGGCAGTTGTCGCGTAAGCACCTTTTCGTCCTGGCAGCCTTAGGCCAAACCAATGACAACCCAGGAAAAACGTAAGTCATTACCATGCAAAGACTTACCCATTGTTCCCGATCGGGCATCTGTTTTGCTACTTTCCGCGGCACTCTATCTGTAGCGAGCTTCGGTGTAAGGAGCATTTTGGTAAGAAAGGAGCGGGAGCGACTATGACCCTGAAGCCTCTGGGAGACAAACTCGTAGTCAAACGACAGGAAGCTGGCGAAAAGACAAAGGGCGGCATAATCTTGCCGGACACCGCCAAAGAGAAACCGCAAATTGGCAAGGTTATCGCCGTCGGAGACGGCCGACTGCTCAAAGATGGGCGTCGTGTCGAGTTGCAGGTCAAAAAGGGCGACACGATCCTTTTCAGCGCTTATGCCGGTGATGAATTTGAACTGGACGGTGAAAAAGTGCTGCTGATGCGCGAAGAGGATGTGCTCGCTATCGTTGAGGAATAAGCGACCGGCTCTGGGATTTCGCGGCCATCCTGCTGCTTTAGCTTATGCCTGTGCGGCGTTGTTTTCCGATACATCGCCCATAAATGGCGGTGCTTTTCTTGGGAGAAATTGACCGCTGGAAATTGAGCTGCGTCTGAAGCGGCTCGCATATCGCTAGCCGAAACAGGAAACCATCCAACTTCGGGGAGCTAATCTTGGAGAGGAGAGGATAAGCCATGACTGCGAAGATGATCGCCTTTGACCAGGAAGCACGGGAAGCCTTGCGCCGGGGCGTGGCTAAACTGGCCAAGGCAGTCAAAGTAACGCTGGGCCCGCGCGGCCGCAATGTCATCCTGCAAAAAAGCTTTGGTTCTCCCACCGTCACCAAGGACGGTGTAACCGTAGCTCGCGAAATCGAGCTGGAAGATAAGTACGAGAACATGGGCGCCAAGATGGTCAAGGAAGTGGCGTCCAAAACCAGCGACGTCGCCGGGGACGGTACGACTACCGCCACTTTGCTGGCGGAGGCAATTTTCCTGGAAGGATTGCGGGCAATTGTCTCCGGTGTAAATCCTGTGTTCCTCAGGCAGGGTATCGAAAAGGCGACGCGCGACGTCGTTGAAAAGCTGAAATCCATGTCCATCAAGGTCAAGGACAAAAAGGACATTCAGAACGTAGCTGCGGTGGCTTCCAACAACGACCAGGAAATAGGCGAGAAAATTGCGGAGGCCATGGAACGTGTCGGCAAGGATGGCGTGATCACTGTCGAGGAAGGCAAGGGTTTGGAGACTACGGTCGAATTTGTTGAGGGCATGCAGTTTGACCGTGGCTATCTCTCACCGTACTTCATCACCGACCCGCAACGTATGGTGTGCGAGCTGGAGGAACCGTACATCCTTATCCACGAGAAAAAGATTTCTGCGGTCAAAGACCTGTTGCCATTGCTGGAGCGGGTGGTTCAAACAGGCCGGCCATTGCTGATCATTGCCGAGGAAGTGGAAGGTGAAGCCCTGGCCACATTGGTGGTGAACAAGCTGCGGGGCGTCTTCAAGTGTGCCGCGGTCAAGGCCCCGGGTTACGGCGATCGCCGCAAGGCAATGCTCGAAGACATTGCCATCCTGACCGGTGGTAAAGCCATATTCGAAGACCTGGGTATCAAGCTGGAAAACGTGCAACTGCGCGACCTCGGTCAGGCGACCAAAGTGATCATTGACAAGGAAAACACCACTATCGTGGGCGGTAAAGGTAAGAAAGAGGACATTCAGGGCCGCATCGAGCAACTCAAACAAGAACTCGCCAAGGCCACCAGCGACTATGACAAGGAAAAACTGAACGAACGCATCGCCAAACTCTCCGGTGGTGTTGCCAAGATCCTTGTTGGTGCTGCGACCGAGTCGGAGATGAAAGAAAAGAAGATGCGAGTTGAGGATGCTATGCACGCTACCCGCGCAGCTGTCGAGGAAGGCATCCTGCCAGGCGGTGGTGTTGCCCTGCTGCGGGCAGCTACCCAGTGCAAGCCGTCCGGACTAACCCACGATGAGGAGGTCGGTTACAACATCGTGCTGCGTGCCTGTCGGGCTCCGATCAAGCAGATCGCCGAGAATGCCGGACTCGACGGCGAAATCGTTGCCAGCAAAGTCCTTGAAAACGACAATCCGCACTGGGGTTACGACGCTCGACTGGATCGCTATGTGGACATGGTCAAGGAAGGCATCATTGACCCCACCAAGGTCGTGCGGTGTGCTTTGCAGAATGCTACCAGTGTCGCCACCTTGCTGCTGACAAGCGAAGCCCTCGTGGCGGAGATTCCCAAGAAGGAAGAAAAGAAACCAACACCGCCGCACCATGACGAGTTCTAATTTCGCGGCTCCTTAGAGCCTTTCGACAACCGAACCGCATTAGCGAGGGGCAGCTTTCGATGCTGCCCCTTTTTTTGTCCCGTTCCTCTTTCGCGCACCTGCCCTGGCGTGGTTTTCGCAACTGTAATTTCCAAAAGGAGTTACGTCCAAGCATAGCAGTAACGCTGTTGTGGTGATTTGTCCCTTGCTGGAAGTTAGCCAAAAACTCATTTGCAAGCTGTCACATACTGTCCCTACACGGCGTTAACCCATACAGGAAGAGCCCGATCGCCTTATCAAAAAAGGAGTATCTATGACTGGCTCGACCTTTACCTATTCAACCACCTCACAGCCAACCCGGCCCGTTCTTCCTGGAGTAGTGGTCTATGTGGACCTTGAGAACGTTTCTTGGTTGACCCCGGAGCACTTGTATCACATGGCCCATCACCTAAGCGAGCGGCACGGACCAGTTCGCTACGTGCGTACGTATGTGAACAAAAATTTGCTGGTCCGATTCGCAGCACCTTTGGAACAGCCGCTGCAAATCATCAACGTGGACACCAGCTCCATCACCGTGGATGATGCGATTACGCATGATGCCATGAAGGCGCTTCCTTACTCCCCGCAGACAGTTGCTGTGGTCACTGGCGACAAAGATTTCACATGCCTCGTCGAATGTATTCACTTGCACCGCCGAACGCCAGTGGTAATTAGTAATGCCGGTAATATAAGCAATCAACTTTGCAAAACTGCATTCCGCTGTCAGGGAGTCGTATATTTGCTCAAGCGTAGCGGAAAAGGCAATGGCTTGACAATGACTCTCTACCACTACCAGACCTGGCTGTATGTCGTCACAGGTCGCCGATTGCAACCAGAGTGGATTAAAGATTGGCTTGTTCCACGTACCTAACCCGGAGCAAGAACTAACCGAAACTACAACCTTTGGTGAGTTTGTGGCAAGATTTGAGTGGAGACAGAAAAAGGCGACCGAAGCCGCAAGCTCTGGCTCCTTGGTTTACAGGCGCCAACCGGTTCCGGTGCCCGACAGATATGACCCGCAAACCCGAATAAACCGCGCCCTCGAGTATTGAGTACCTGCGCCAATAACAACTCACACGGTGCAGCTTCATATCGTGCAGCGCTAAACCAGAAGTCTCGGCTAACGACGGGCTTTATCCTTAGCCAGGCAGCCCAACCCACGCGTGGTATTGAATTAACCACTTCTCGCTGAGCTTCGCTCGGCTCATCTTATCCCTGCGATATCCCGGGCTTGCGCAATTTCTTCGATAGTACCATCGGCATTGCAGTAGTCTCCTGACCCACTTGATTCGCCCGCACTGGGGACTATCGTAACACTGAAATGATTACGCGGCATGCTGTACCTGGGCCAGCTGCGCAGGCGACGAATAATTTTTCCCGCTGCTTATGCGACGCTCCATTGCCATTAACTCGAAAAGGATAAACGGCCATGCTCGATAAAATGCGTATTGCCGCTATCCTTGATGAGATAGGTACTTTTCTCGAACTAAAGGGAGAAAATCCGTTTCGCTGCCAGGCATACCATAACGCTGCCAGGGCTATCGCTCAGCTCGAAGGTGACTTAGGCGAGTGGATCGAGCAAAAGCGACTGACGGAAATTCCCGGGATTGGCAAAGACCTGGCTCAGAAAATTGAGACGCTCTATAAAACCGGACGTCTCGAACAATACGAGGAACTGCGTCGGGAAATCCCTGCCGGTTTGCTGGAGTTGCTTCGCGTGCCTGGGTTAGGGCCGAAGAAAGCTAAAGCCTTATACGATAACCTGGGTATTGATTCACTAAGTAAGCTCCGCCAGGCTTGCCAGGAGGGCCGGGTTGCTAAACTCCGAGGGTTTGGCGAAAAAACGCAGCAAAAAATCCTCGAAGGACTTGCTTTCCTCGATAAAACAGGCAAACGCGTCTTATTAGCGGAAGCCGAGTACCTAGCAGATCGCATTTGCGGCGAGCTTCGTAAACTCAAAGAAATAATCCGCATCCAGGCATGCGGCAGCCTGCGACGTCGCAAAGAGACAGTGGGCGACTTAGATATTCTGGTCAGTTCCAATCACCCGAAAATTGTCATGGATAAGTTTGTCAGCCTGCCGGAAGTTATTCAGGTCACCGCACACGGCGAAACGAAATCAAGTGTGGTATTAGAAAACGGTTTGAACTGCGATCTCCGCGTTGTTAGTGACGAGCAATTTCCGTTTGCCCTGCATTATTTTACTGGTAGTAAGGAACATAACATTGCCATGCGAGCCCGAGCACAACAATTCGGCCTGAAACTCAATGAATACGGTCTCGAAGGTGAAAAGGGCGCTATACGCGCTAAAGACGAAGCAGACATCTTTCACGCCTTGAAACTCGACTATATTCCGCCGGAGCTTAGAGAAAACACTGGAGAAATCGAGGCTGCGGCAGAACATCGCCTCCCTAAGCTGGTCGAATGGAAAGACCTTCATGGAACCTTCCACTGTCATACCGACTGGAGTGATGGCCGCAATAGCCTTGAAGAAATGGCCGAAGCAGCCCGTGAGATGGGTTGGCAATACCTAGGAATAGCCGATCACTCACAGTCGCTGGGCGTTGCGCGTGGCTTAGACCCCGATCGCGTCCGCCAGCAATTTGCGGAGATTGATCGCCTCAACAAAAAATGGAAAGATTTCCGGATTCTCAAAGGAACCGAATGCGATGTTCTACCCGACGGCCGACTGGATTATCCAGACGAATTGTTAGAGCAGTTTGATTACGTAGTTATTAGTGTGCACAGCCATTTCAACATGTCGAAAGAGGAAATGACACGCCGAATTGTTCGCGCGATGCAACATCCAAAAGTGACTATGCTTGGTCATGCTACGGGCCGATTACTTCTGCGACGCGATGGCTATCCGTTGGATTTAGATCAGGTGCTCAAGATTGCGGCAGAAAATAAGGTCATGATCGAGATTAATGGTCAACCCGATCGCATGGAACTGGACTGGGTTCACGTCAAACATGCGAAATCTCTTGGCGTAATGCTCGTGCTTAATCCTGATGCCCACAGTACCACGGAATTACGATATGTGCGTTACGCATTGGATGTCGCGCGACGCGGTTGGCTCGAAAAATCGAATGTGCTCAACTCGAGAACACTCGCCCATGTCCTTCAACTCTTCAAAAAACGGCACAAATGATTCCCACCATGAGCCCGACCATTTATCGGCTTGGAAGAACCTAGGTAAAACGTAACCCTTTTAGAGTATCGAGAAATCGCACTCAGCCTTGGTAAATCAGCACTATGAACTATCACAAACCACTTGGTCTTCCAGCTATCGCCAAGGCTGGCATGATGCACATTAGCTAGCGTGATTCGGTTTATATTCCCACTCGCCGTTTTAATTACTGACCTCTGTCGCTATGTTAGTGTCGCGTAGCTGTGCTCAAGCAAAATCAACGGCACGGCGCACACAATCGCTCTAAGTCTTGAAAGAAATGCGGATAAGTTTTGACCACACAGGCAGGCTCGCGGATGACAATGCCCGGAACACGTAAGCCAATCAGGGCCAGACTCATGGCCATGCGATGATCGTTGTATGTTTCTAAAACAGCTCCCCGCATCGGTCGAGGTCGGATTTCCAGGCCATCTTCAAACTCACGCACTTCCACACCAAGTCGGCGAAGCTCACAGGCCAACGCGGAGATACGGTCGGTTTCCTTGTAGCGGATGTGCGCGACATTGCTAATGCGCGTCGGGCTATCTGCAAAGCAGGCAACTGCCGCCAGTGTCATAACTGTGTCGCTGATGGCGTTCATATCCACCTCAACGCCGTGTAATTCCCCGCCGTGAACAGTGATTTGGCTAGAACCTTTCTCGACGCGGCAGCCCATCTGTTGAAGAATATCAACAAAAGCAACATCTCCTTGCAGGCTGTCGGTGCCAATCCCCGTAACAGTGACCGTACCGCCGGTAATTGCTGCGGCCGCCCACCAATAGGTAGCAGCAGTAGCATCCGGTTCAATAGTGTACGCAGGGATGCCACAGGGATTTTGCTCCGGTATAATCATCGCCTGCGAATGTCCCGTGTGGTTACTGAGGCCATTGATTTCCTCAAGCACTATATGAGCACCAAATTGCTCTAACATTCTAAGCGTCATGAGGATATAAGGCTTAGAAACTGGCTGGCCAACAATTTGAAGGCTAACGTGAGCCCGCGACCAGGGGGCAGCCAATAAAAGAGCGCTAATAAACTGACTGGATACATCGCCGCGAATGCAGACCGTAGCGTTGCTACGCCACCCTTGAGTCTTGACGCGAACAGGTGGACATCCCGTTCCAAGCTCGCTTAGGGCATCTACACCCAGTTGCCGTAGGGCACCAAGTAAATCCTCTATGGGTCGTTCTCGCATGCGCGGCACACCGTCCAAACGATAGACGCCACATCCAATGCTAACAGCAGCAGTCAAGAAACGCATTGTCGTACCGGAATTGCCGCAAAAGAGATCGGCTTGCGATGCCGGGATCACTGGTGCCGATGACGGAGCTCTAATATCTACCTCACCATAGTCCGAACGAACCTCGACCTGGAAGCCCAGCTCTTGCAGAGCTTTGATCATCAAGTCGGTGTCTTCACTGAATAAAACTCCGGATAATTTAACCGGGCGCGCATGGCTACTGAAGGCTCCCAGAATCAGAGCCCGATTGGTTATGCTCTTCGACCCGGGAGGACGAATTATACCCACTAATGGGCGACGAATTGGCTCAATCTGCAAAAGCAAAGGGAAATTGGGAATCCCTGGCAAGGTCAGGCTCCTCATTTCCGTAATACACTCGCATCAGGAATAAACCCTGAGGTGGCGCTGTGGGCCCTGCCTGGCGTCTGTCTCGAGCCTCCAGAATCTTAGCGACCTGTTCGACAGGCCAGTAGCCACGCCCCACATTGACTACCGTACCGACGATGGCTCGCACCATATTATAGAGAAAACCATCGGCGGCTATGTCTAACCATATCATTGGGCCAGCCTGATGCCACGATATATAAGTGACGTTGCGCACACTAGACATTCGGTTGGGCCATTCGGTTTCGAAACTGCGAAAATCATGTCGGCCTAATAAAACTCGTGAAGCACGTTGCATTTTTTCTAAATCCAACCGCCAGGGAACATGCCAGACATAACGGCGTAAAAAAATCGGTCGCACCGATCCAACGTGAACGTAATAACGGTACCATTTTCCTCGGGCGTCCCGATTGGCATCGAAGGCCTGCGGCATTTCCTCCGCAAAACGAACCACGACATCGGGGGGCAAATGGGCGTTGATGGCACGCATTAGTTGCGTTGCGGTAAGTCGGGTCGAGGTATAAAAGTTGACCACTTGCCCTAACGCGTGAACTCCTGCGTCAGTTCGACCACTGACATTGCATCGCACTGGCTCCTGAACGACTGCCGCGATAGCTTTTTCCAGAGTTTCCTGAACGGTTCGGCGCCCGGGTTGCGATTGCCAACCAGCGAAATCGGTGCCATCGTAACTCAAAGTGAGCTTGATATTTTTCATCGCCCGGTTATATCACCATTCCAAAAGCTGCTGTCCTATTGAGTCATCTCCCACCTGCGAAGCCGTGCCAAAATCGGCCTCCGCTACTTGCTTGTCGGGCCGACAATGCCTCTCCAGTTGAGCGTAACCGATTACGGTGCCTGCGGAGTCGTAATCATTTTATACTTCTCCTTTCAAACTTCGCCTCGTATTCCCGCTCAAAGCTTTTGGCAAGATCGGCAAATTCTGGAAGGCCGATTTTCCCGTTGCCACGTGCATACTCCTAAAGTTCGATACAGTTTGCGCCGATGAAGATTATAGGGTCGGTAGCAGATTTTTGCTATAATGAGTGGATCTGGCTGGGAGGCTCAGTATGCCCGCCAAGCACAATCAACGCAGGCGATTTTGCTGTCTAGGTTTGCTTCTCGTTATGGGCTGCACGCCGTTGCACACACTGTCATTCATGGTGGCGACAGTGCCTATTCCACCGTGGACTGCAGACCGGCTTGATGAGAAATTCAGCAGTCGCCTGCAACATCGAACGCCTATCATGCCACCGATTCTTCCCGGAACACGACCGCCGCGCTGCATGGATGCACCTCAAGATGAGGAAATCATCCGAGCCTTGCCTAAAGTCATTCGCGGTATCCCTTACGTTCTGGAAGAGCTCCGCGACATCAAAGACATCCAGAAGGAACTCATAGTGGACCAACTCGACCCTTGCCGATTCTATCCGTTAGTTGGCCCGGCTCAGCTCCACCACTGTCATTACAAGTGCACGGTTTACTACAAACAGATCATTCAGTCGTCCTATCCATTTCCTTTCAAGATTGAGGAAGATCGCGTTGAGGTCATTTACATAGACAAGGACCACTTACATGTGTGCGTTGGTCCGGAACAAGAACTGCAACAGCAGGTGCAGCGTGAATTCATGACGGCGGCCCCTTAGCACTCATAATCAAGGTATGCTCCATGAAATCCAAAGCCTTCTCGATACTCATTCTCACCTTGGCTTTGGCCGCACTGTTATCGCAACTAACACGCTGTTTGTGGGCCAATGGACCCGGATTCGAGCAGGACCTGGCAGTTCGAATCGAATTAGAGCTATTAGCTGATCCCATAACGTTCCCTTATGACTGGCATATAGAAGTTGCAAATCAAGCTGTTGAAGTAGCAGGTGTCGTTCCTAATGAGGGTGTGAGAACTCGCGCCATACAGCTGGTAGCACAAATAACCGCTTTGCCAGTAAAAGACCGTATCAAGGTACACCCCCTCTCCTTGCCCACAAGAACACCCCGCTCACCACGTGAGCTGGGGGAAGCCGTACAGCGAAAGCTTGAGCAAGCGCGTTTAGGCGGCCCAACAGGCTTTGCCGAAATTGACATCTACCCAGATTCATCGGGCGTGGTCACCTTGCGAGGCCGCGTAGCCAGCCTCGCGGACAAATTATTAGCCAGCCGCTGTCTCCAGGAAGTTCCTCACTGCCTTGCAGTGCGCAACTACCTGGTGATAGACCCTCATTTAGCCTCAGCGCAGGCCTCAGCAACTTATTCTGATACACCATCGGAAAATGCCGACAATTACACAACTTCTGACCCATTTGTGTGGCGGCCGCGATCTTCGATGGCCGTTCCTAAGTTAGCACAACACCCACCTTCTGCACCATTAGGGCAGGCTACAGCCCCTAGACTGCAACCTTTGTATCCTTCTATGCGTCAGCTTTTGGATGTCAATACGCTGGCGTCTCATGTTTCAAGTCACGTTGTCCATACCAGTCCGAACAGCTTCGTAACTGTAACCGAGGGAGCTTATGGAGTGTGGTCAGGAACGCCACATATCTCGCTGCATTCTGTGAACGGCTCTTTCGCTGTTACGCAACATATTCCAGCAAACCCAGGCCAACCAATATCAATCCCTGGGCTGAAAGGGCAACCGATGGTGCCGGTAACCAGTGTCGCTCAGCCCGAGGCGACGAAATCCAATGATTACAGAGCTAATGCTTCCACTTTATCAAGTTCCGTTATGCCACTCACGCCTGGAGAGCGTTACAATTCCAGCCAAGTCTTGCGCACCGACTATCAGACTTTACCTAAGCCTCGGCTCCTTGACACGACGGTCGCGCCAACCCACGGGTCAACAAATTCGGCCAGCAGCACATTCGCCCCGACGACCAATGCCTCGCCGCTGAGTTATCCTTCATTACGTGGACTGCCGTCAGTTCCTAACCACACCGCCAGTTCACACTCTGTACGCTCGGAGCAAAGCAATATCATCAGCCCAAGCGGAGCAGCTATGCCCACTGGGATAACGCCACTTAGTCCTATCTCAACGGCTAACACTGACGACGATCTACGCCGGCGAATCTTAACTGTTTTAGGCCCTTCTGCTAAGGATGTCCAGATTGTTCGTGGCTCCGACAAGTCAATACAGGTTACAGTGAAAATTAGGTCGAATGAGTCCGCTGACCAGATTGCAACGCGATTGTTTCAGATACCAGATTTAGAGGGTTGTCAGCTTCATCTGGTATTCGGGGAATAATTCCAGGCTCAGCTAATATCCCCGGTCAAGCTCACTATGTAACTGGGCGTCATTGTAGCCATAGGGTGAGTGATGCAAAATATTCGCGGGCAACTTTAATTTGTGGCGAATCACATTTGCTCTACACAGCGAATGCCTAACAATTGCAAGCCGAGACGTATGGTCCGGCCGGTCAGGTCGGACAGGATTAGACGGCTATGCCGGAGATGTTCCTCAGGTGCCTTCAGAATCGGATGGTTTTGATACAATGCACTATAAGCATTTGCCAGGTCCCAGAGGTAAGATGTAAGTGCGTTCGGTCTATATTCCGATGCCGCTGACTGGATTGCCTCAGGAAGGCGAAGCAAAGTCAGGGCGAGTTGTCGCTCCTCGGGAGTTTCTAGGCTCACGACTAGATGTGAATCACGCAGAGCTACTGGTTCGATGTTCCCTTTACGAAAAACACTTTGAATGCGGGCGTAAGCGTACTGCATATAGGTGGCTGTATTTCCATCCATGGCCAACATTTTGTCCCAGTTAAAAATGTAATCGCTGGTGCGGTTCTGAGACAGATCGGCATATTTGACGGCGCCAATTCCAACAGCCTCGGCGATTTCGGCCCGCTTTTCTTCAGGTAGTTCCGGACTGTTCGCATCCACAATTGCCCGAGCCCGCCGCACGGCTTCATCTAATAAGGCTTCCAGTTCGACAGCACCGCCTTCCCTGGTCTTGATAGGTTTACGATCAGGGCCTAACACTGAACCGAAAGATACGTGTTCAAAATGGACATCGCTATAGCCCCATCGCCGGGCTATTTCGAATAGTTGCTGGAAATGTAAGGTCTGCCGAAAATCCACGACGTATAGTATTGAGTGGGGCTGGAAATGTTCGACACGATAACGGATAGTGGCCAGGTCCGTGGTCATATAGGTGTAAGCGCCATCGCGCTTGCGAATGATAGCAGGTGGCTGATCCGCACTAACAAACACAACCACGGCACCGTCGCTATAAGTCGCAATCCCTCGAGCGAGAAGGTCTTCGACAACGCTAGCAAGCATAGGCTGATAGAAACTCTCGCCTAAAGTATAGTCAAAGTGAACGTCCAGTCGGCAGTAAATTTTCTCTAATTCTGCGAGGCACCAAGGCATCATTTTTCGCCAAAGCTCCAAATTTTCAGGATCCCCCGCATGAAGTTTAGCGGTCTCCTGGCGGCAAGCTTCGGCGATGGGATTCGATGCCTCCTCTTCTTCGTCTTCCTGAGCGCCTCCGGCCTGTTTAATCTTCTCGCGTACTAACACATAAAGACGAAGCATTTCTCGGACCGGGTTAGCTTGTAATGCGGCTTCGTCGCGGAAATGTTTATAACCGTAAATCAGCATACCGAACTGTGTCCCCCAATCGCCGAGATGGTTATCAGTAATGACTCGATGTCCGACGAAACGAAGAATGCGCGCGAGAGCATCGCCGATGACCGTGCTGCGGAGGTGGCCTACGTGCATTGGCTTGGCAACGTTAGGAGAGCTGTAATCTATGACATAGGTCAAAGGATTTTCGATGGGGGCCACGCCGAGGCGGTCATCGGTAACCAGATGGGCAACCTGCTGCGCCAACCAGGACGAGCGAAACCTTATGTTGATAAATCCTGGGCCGGCAACTTCCGGCGGTTCGGTAGCCTCGTCCAATTGCAGGCGGGCGATGATTTCTGCGGCCAGCTGCCTCGGGGGTTTGCCCAGCAGCTTGCCCAAGGGCATGGCCAAATTGGCCTGATAATCGCCAAAGCGGGGGTCGCTAGCGGGTTTGATGAGATCGAGATATTTCTCCGCGTCCGGAATCTGCAATTGTTCAAGTGCTGTGCGAAAGTGATGACGCAGGAAAGTGAGCAAGTTCATGGCCAAAATCCCGTTCGGAGAGCACGAAAACCTCTCTATGCCTTCAAGGCAAGGAGGAGACGCAACCTGATTTATACGAGCCTGGGCCCAGGTGGGAAGTTAACTTATACCTGGCCGTCGCTGTTTCGCCAATCGAGTTGAGGAGCGTCTGCCCAGAGGTGTTCCAGACCGTAGTAATCGCGAGTAGGCGGATCGAAGATGTGTATCACCACGTCGCCGTAATCTTCCACGACCCACTTGCCGGTCTCGTAGCCCTCGATGCCGAGGCGTTCGTCGCCGACCGCACGCATAGCTGCATCAATTTCTTCTACCAAAGCGTGGAGTTGTCGCCGGCTTTGAGCGGTAACCAGCACCATAAAATCATACAGCGGCGTTAGACGGCGCATGTCCAGGACGAGGATATCACGAGCTTTGTGCTGGTCGGCAACGCGGGCACACAAAAACGCGCGTTCTAACGCACTCGGGAGGTGGCGTTTAAGACGAGGCACGCGCTGCATTGTTTCACTCAACCGATTTTCCTCCTTTCTTAGTAGTGTGGACCGCTTCTACGTCTCTGATAAATTTTAGGCGCAAACCTGGACAGATGAAAGGAAAATTCGAGCACTGGCCTGGGAGCGGTCCAGGTAACGCGGTTCGCTTTTTAAACCGAGCCGATTTCTCAGCGGGAATCATGGGTTGTTAGCGACAGAACCAGCCGGGTTTTGCAAGTCGCCTGGGACAGATAGCCGGTCGCGTCCATTGGCAAGTGATGTTGCCGTTGAGCCGACGCCCAACATAGGCATATCCACGTCAAAAGGTGGGCGTTCCAGGGCAGCTTTCAAAATCAGTTTGAGCAACTCCGGGAAAGAAATACCGGCGCGTTCGGCCTGCCGTGCGATCCCGATACCCTCATCCAGACAGGGATTGCAATTGACATCCAGGACAAAAGGCCGGCCAGTTTCGTCCAGGCGAATATCAACGCGACCGTATCCCCAGCCGCCAATGCAACGAAAAGCACGCACTGCCATCTGCCCGATCTCCTGTTCCAGTTGCGGGTCAACTTTGGCCGGGCAAATGACGCTGGTTTTTTGGTATTCTTCGGTATTCTCAAGCCATTTGGCAGCGTAGGACATGATGGGCGGAATGTCCGGCGGCAGTTGCGAATAGTCCACTTCGGCCAGGGGGAGGATGCGCAAACGGTGACCACCCACTAGTCCCACATTAAACTCTCGACCGCTTAAAAACCGCTGGACCAGAGCCGGCTGCTTATACTCGCGAAGAATCTGAGCGACTTTCCGCCGCAATTGTGTTTTGGTGTAAACGATCGAGTCGCGCTCTAATCCAATACCTGCGTGCTCCTGGCTGGGCTGAACAATCAGCGGAAATTGCCATTTGTGTTCTCGAACGGATTTGACCGTTTCCAACAACGCAGTATTGGGCGGAACAGGGATGCCTACGCCGCTGAGCAATGAGGCGGTCATGAACTTGAATCGGCATAATCCCAGCGCAAGTGCCGGGGAACCGGTCATCGGAAATCCCAACATGCGTACCAGAGCGGCCACGCGCATTTCGTACTGGGCACCATGCACGACATCGTCATACTGGTTGAATACGACATCAGGACGTAGCCGTCTCAGCAATCGCTGAAAACGAAATAAATCATGAGCCAGGGCTACCACCGTTACGGTATGGCCAAGTTTGCGCAATGTGCGCGCCAAACGGCGAATCTGCACCCGAAGATCGTGCATACTACCGCGATCCTCGGGGCGATCGGGGGTGCTTGTTCGAGCCGCATTATAAACCAACGCTACGTGCAACCGTTTCATGCCCATTGCTTCCGTTCGTTTTGCTCTTTCCGGTAACTTCGCATCCTCATAGGTAGCACACAGACACTCACAAAGAAATATAGCTCCGACCTTCGGCGGCTTTCAGTTTTGCTTACGGCCGACCGACAAATTGTGGACTGGGTATATCCTCCGAAGCGTGCTTGAGGCTTTCGAGCTGCAAAAGGCTGCGTTGATGTTCCTTGGCCAGCCAATCCCGCCCGGCTTTGACATTGATATGGTCCCAGGGTAGAACTTCCGAAAGCGGTCGGTGGCGGTGGACGTAGAAGGCGAAATCCACGCCCAGGTCATTGACAACCCGCCACCAGACTTGCGGTTTGAAGCATTCATCCCAGGCGTCCAGTCGAGCACCGCGTCGCCAGGCTTGTTCGATAACCGCGGCGATCCGACGATCACCGCGAGTCAATAATCCTTCAAGCAGGCTGCGATCAATATCATGCTGTTTGATGCGAACAGACCGAATGCGGCAGCGGCTGCGCAAGTAGGTCCCGGCCCACTCCAGGTACTCGCGGCTGGCCATTCCGTGCCACTGGTACGGAGTATGGGGCTTGGGGACAAAGTTGGATACACTCGCGGTCACCTCGGCATATCTCCCGAGGATTTCCTTACCAATGCGAGCAATCGTTTCCGCCATTTCGACGATGCCGTCCAGATCAACCCGACGTTCTCCTGGCAAGCCGCACATGAAATACAGTTTGACCCGCCGCCAGCCATTGGCGAACGCTTGCCGACATCCTTCGTACAGGTCTTCGTTGCGAACCGGTTTGCGAATTTGCTCGCGCATATCGTTGCGGGCTACCTCAGGCGCTAACGTCAGACCGTGATGACGCACGCCTTTGACCAGTTTTGGCAAGCTTCGCAGCTGATGATTGACTCGCAAGCTGGGCAGTGACACGTTGACCCCCAGAGGGTTGAACACTTCATGCATGCGCTTGACAAGCTCTTCAAAATACGGGTAATCGCTGGAACTGAGGCTGAGCAAGCTGATCTCGTTGTACCCCGTATTGCGGTAGGCCTCCAGAGCGGAGCGCACGATCGTTTCTACCGAGCGGACCCGGATCGGCCGTTTGATGACCGTGGATTGGCAGAATCGGCACTGCCAGGGACAGCCACGCATAATTTCGATCGGAATGCGATCGTGAGTTGTCTCGACGTTGGAAACAATCGGCCGAGCCGGCAGCGGAACATCATCAAAATCCTTCCGCAAAATGCAGGCATAAATCTGTTCAGGGACATCACTACGGGTCCGGCGAATGCAACGGAGCGTGCCGTCCGAATGATATTCCGGCTGGTAAAACGCAGGCGCATAGGCCCAGGGTAGCCATCCACCCTCCGGAACCGACGCCACCAGTTCAGCAACCAGCTCCTGCCGGACCTGGCGTGACTTTTCCGGCGACATCTGGCCGTGGCGGCTACGGGCTCGTTCTTTCAATGCCATCCAGCGGTCCATCAGCCAGGGTAAGCTTTCCTCGCCGTCGCCCAACACGAATACGTCCACGAAAGGAGCGAGAACTTCGGGGTTTTGCGCTCCCGGCCCACCGCAAACTACCAGAGGGTCTTCCAGTCCGCGGTCTTGGCTGTATAACGGCACGCCCCCCAGGTCCAGCATCGTCAGAATGTTTGTGTAGCAAACCTCGTACTGGAGGCTGAAACCGAGAAGGTCAAATTCTCGTAGCGGCGTGAAGGTCTCCAGACTGTACAGCGGCAATCCGCGCTGCCGTAGCTCACATTCAAAATCCAGCCAGGGGGTAAAGGCTCGCTCACATGCCCATTGTGGGTCATTGTTCATGATGCTGTAAAGCACTTGCAAACCGTGATGGCTCATGCCCAGGGTATAAGTGTCGGCAAACGACAAACAAAGCTTGCCGCGTACCTGTCGGTGATCCTTGACGATGCTGTTCCACTCACCACCCAGGTATTGCGCTGGCTTTTGCACACGATGCAGGAATCGCGTAATTGCCTCCTTCAGCGCCACGTTCAGCATAACTGTTTCCCTGACCGATTTCCAGTTTTTGCCCAGCAGAGTTATTATTCGCAGATCAGTCCATTCTTGCCAATGTCAAACCTGGCATGGTCTTCAGCGTGGTTCAAGTAAGACCAGCGCCGCTTTTGTTCAGTCTGAGCGACGGTAAGCCAGCCAACCAAGCAAAAACATTGCTAAACAGCATGCCAGCACAATCGGAACCAGGTAAAGCACCTGCGGAAATAGCGGGGCGAGTAGGACCAGTCCCAGAACCAACCACAATGCACCACAGCCCAGGGTCGCAGCACGACTCTTGAAGACCGCCGGTTCTGAATAATCCTGGTGCAGGAGCGGAACAGTTTTACGCGAACGGAGACTCTCAGTGACAGCATGAACCAGTTCGGCACATTTCACAGCATCGTCCCACGTCGGTGCAGATACCTCTTCCGTTTCACCGCTCAGTATCCGGCGTGCCAGGCGTTCCCACACTGTGTTTTCACAAATCTGGCAACTCTCCGCACGTGGGCCCACCTGCCAGTGCAGGCTAACTTCACCAGGCACTACGGTCGGTCCGTGCCACTCCAGCCGAGCGTCGCCCACTTGCAGACAAAATCCTTCGGCCAAGCCTGGGGCAAAGCGCATCACAAAATCCCCGCCGCGTTCCCATCGTCCAGTCAGTGTGAGCGAGCAGTCGGCAGCAACCAGGCCGGTTGGGGCGCCGATGGCATAGACCTCGGCTACCTCGCCTCCCAGCAAGCGTAGCCAATCAGCCCAGAACCACAGGGGATGGCTCTCCCCAAACAATGGTTCTGACCTGGAAGCCAGCGGCGCAGGCACGCCGCCGGCCGTGATGCTGCTTGCGAAAAGCGGCACCGTAGCTTCCAGATGCCAGCTTTGCGAGCGTCTTAGCGAGTTGAGCCAGGCCATGACTTTTCTACATCCCTCGGAAAACCGGTGCGGTAGAACTGGCCAGAGAGAAAATCGCCGTTCCTGGTAGGCTAGCTGGATAACGTAAAAAAACTCTGGTTGAGTATCCGCCGGGTGCACAACCAGGATGTTCCGCTCCAACTGTACAGCTTCAGACAGCAACTGGCTACGGTAGGGCAAATCGTCTGCCACAATCAGCAAATCCACCTCGGGATGAGTTATGACACTGCTAGCATCCGCAAAAACCTCCACGTGGGGATTAGTTGTCGCAGCCCAGACACCCAGCTCAGGGGGTCCGGCGCACGCACGCAAACATGCTCCGCTCGCGGTCAGTGCCTTGGCTATTTGCCGACCCCAGAGGTGATTCCCAATCAGTCCCAAGTGGCATCGGGTCATTTTGAGCGCTGTTGCTCGCTTCGCGGTTTCCTACAATTTTTTACGAATTGCCACGGCGAACGTATTTTCAACACCGGCTCGTAAATCTTCAAGGTAAACCATGCGTGATGTCGTCTGCATGATTTTAGGAGGCGGTCGTGGAACCCGGCTCTATCCGCTTACCAAACATCGGAGCAAACCGGCAGTTCCGCTGGCTGGAAAATATCGTCTCATCGACATTCCCATCAGCAACTGCATCAACAGCGGCTTGAACCAGATTTATGTGCTCACGCAGTTTTTGAGCGTGAGTCTGCATCGGCACATTTCCAACACCTATAAGATGGACCCCTTTCACGGTGGGTTTGTCGAGATCCTCGCCGCCCAGCAGACCATTGAGTCGGCCGACTGGTACCAGGGCACCGCTGACGCAGTTCGTCAAAACCTCCGTTACTTGCAGGATGATCACATTCGCGATGTTCTCATCCTGGCGGGCGACCAGCTTTACCGCATGGACTTTCGCCGGATGCTCGAACTGCATCGTCGTACGGCGGCTGACATTACCGTGTCAGTGATTCCGACCCGCGAGGAAAACGCTCGCCAGTTCGGCATTCTCCGACTCGATGCTGAAGGGCGAGTCATTGATTTCGTTGAAAAGCCTTCCCGACCTGAGCAGCTTGACCGCTTGCGTACAGATCCCGCCTGGATGGAACGGCTGGGGATCAGACCACAAGGGCGACACTTCCTGGCGAGCATGGGCATCTATCTGTTTCGCCGCGAGGTGCTTTTCGAAGTCCTTCAGGTGCGGCCGCCCTACACGGACTTCGGTAAAGACGTGTTTCCTAACAGTTATCGCAAATACCGTGTCCAGGCGTTTCTCTTTGACGGTTACTGGGAGGATTTAGGCACCATCAAAGCGTATCATCAGGCAACGCTCGCACTGTGCGGCCCCGAACCTCCGTTCGAATTCCACAGTCCCGAGGGCGTGATTTACACACGGATGCGTTTTCTCCCGGCGTCTCGCGTGCTGGGGGCAAGTGTCGAAAACTGCCTGATCAGTGATGGCTGCCTTGTTCAGGAAGGGGCGAAACTTGTTCGCAGCGTCATTGGAGTACGGACGCAACTCGGACGCAATGTCTATCTGCGCGATACCATTGTCATCGGTGCGGATCGCTATGAAACCCAGGAAGAAAAACAGCGCAATCGCCAGCTGGGCATTCCGGATATCGGTATCGGCGAGAACAGCGTGATCGAACGCGCCATCATTGACAAGGACTGCCGCATTGGTCGTAATGTGCGCATTGTCAACGAGGCCGGTTTGCAAGACTTGGAGGGGCCTAACTACGTCATCCGCGACGGCATCATTGTCATTCCCAAAGGGGTCGCCATTCCCGATAACACCGTTATCTAGCCAAGGTTTTTGGGTAATAGTTCGCCGCCCTGCTCTGCCCTGCGGACGTCAGTATGCGATTCAACAGCCGTGTAGCCACTTAGCTTGGCATGCACTCCATAACTCGTTTACGTCGCCCCATTGGCTCGCCGATTTTGCTTAACAGATTCCTGACGGTGCGCTCCAAACGAAAGCTTCCTCCGAGTGGCCGAAGCATAGATCGCTTTTATTCCTACAATATATTATGGCGCGACTTAGCTGGATTGTTTACACGGAGCAATGCTATGAGTCCCAAATTACGGCGGACACTTGCGGCAATGCTGGCCTGTACGATGACCGCGGCTCTGGCTGCTCAGCCTAAAATCCGCTACCCGGAGACGAAACAGGTGGAACATTATGACACCTATCACGGCATCAAGGTGGCCGATCCCTACCGCTGGCTGGAAGAGGATGTCAGGAAATCTCCAGAGGTCGCTGCGTGGGTTGAAGCTCAAAATAAAGTAACTTTCGCCTTCCTGGAAAGTATCCCGGAACGGAAAGGTATCCGCGAACGCCTGACCCAGCTGTGGAATTTTGAAAAGTACACGACGCCATTCAAGGTTGCTGGGCGTTACTTCTATCAACGCAATGACGGCCTTCAAAATCAGTATGTTCTCTACATGCTTGAAAAACTCGACGGCTCGCCACGTATGCTATTAGACCCGAATACGTGGTCCAAGGACGGCACCGTTGCTTTAGCGGATATCGAAGTCAGTCCCAATGGCCGATATCTCGCTTATGGAGTACAGGAGGCCGGCTCCGACTGGCGCACTTGGAAAATTCTCGATATAGATACCGGACGAAACTTGGAGGATACAATCAGGTGGACTAAATTCACGCACATCGCCTGGACGGCTGATAATCGCGGATTTTTCTATAGTCGTTTTGACGAGCCGAAACCGGGTCAGGAATTTCAAAGTCTCAATCTGAACCAAAAGGTTTACTACCATCGGCTGGGCACACCACAAAGTGAAGACATCCTTGTTTATGCTCGTCCCGACCAGCCCGAATGGGGGTTTATTCCCGAAGTTACAGAAGATGGGCGATATTTAGTGCTTACGGTTTATAAGGGCACAGACGACAAATATCGCATTTACTATAAGGACTTAACGGAACCTTATGGTCTGCCCGTTCCACTCTTAGACCAATTCGAAAATGAATACACTTTCCTAGGTAACGACGGGCCGGTCTTTTATTTCAAAACGGATTTGCACGCTCCTCGAGGACGAATTATCGCAATTGACCTGCGCAAGCCCCAGCCCCAAAACTACCGGGAAATCGCGCCGCAAACGGAACACACGATGACCTCGGCTTCCCTTGTCGGCAATCTGTTCGTCGTGACTTACTTGCAGGATGCCAAAAGCCTGGTTCGCATTTACGACATTAACGGTCGGCACGTGCGGGATGTCGAACTCCCAGGTATAGGCTCCGTTACCGGGTTTACCGGCAAACGGTGTGATACAGAAACTTTCTATACCTTTTCCAGTTTCGCGACGCCGCCCACCATTTTCCACTACGATCTGATTACCGGCAAGAGCACAGTGTTTAGACAAGCGCGGGTTGATTTCGGGCCCCAGGATTATGAGGTAAAGCAGGTGTTCTATCATAGCAAGGATGGTACCCGCATACCTATGTTTATTGCTCACAAAAAAGGTATCAAACTCGACGGCAATAATCCAACGCTCTTATACGGATATGGTGGATTCAATATTTCGTTGACGCCCAGCTTCTCTATCAGCCGCTTATTGTGGATGGAGATGGGAGGAGTGTTCGCTATGCCCAACTTGCGTGGCGGTGGGGAATACGGCGAAAAGTGGCATCAGGCCGGTACAAAGCTGAACAAGCAGAACGTTTTTGACGACTTCATCGCCGCGGCAGAGTGGCTTATCGCTAATAAATACACGCGCCCGGCGAAACTGGCCATTCAAGGAGGCTCGAATGGCGGCTTGTTAGTTGGCGCCTGTATGACCCAAAGACCGGACCTGTTTGGCGCCTGTCTGCCTGCCGTGGGTGTGATGGACATGCTCCGATTCCATAAGTTTACCGCTGGTCGCTATTGGGTAGATGATTATGGTTCACCCGACAATCCCGAAGAATTCAAGGCCCTATACGCTTACTCACCTTATCACGTGTTACTGCGGCAAGGCAAGCGGGCATATCCAGCGACCCTGATCACTACAGCGGACACAGATGATCGCGTTGTTCCTGCCCACAGTTTCAAGTTCGCCGCTGCCTTACAGGCCATGCAAGCCGGTGATGCGCCGGTTCTCATACGCATAGAAACTCGTGCGGGCCACGGCGCGGGGAAACCAACGTCTAAGCTCATTGAAGAGATAGCCGACCAATGGGCGTTCCTGGTGAAAGTGTTAGATATGCGACCCGCCAACTTACGTTGATGGGTTGCTGGTTTCTAAGCGTGCTAATGCTGCATAGGCCTCACCGGCTAATGGATGATCGTAAGCGGTAACGGCCTGATAACACTTAGCAGCCCGAAGCACGTCACCCAGTTGTTCATAGCATTGCCCCATCTTGAAAAGCGTATCCGCACCACTTTTCGGCGAACGGCGATAATCATTGTAACAGATCAGTGCCAAGTCCGGCTTACGCGCTGTGTATAAATAGTAATCTCCTAAGCGCACCGTCGCATAGTACCAGGCTTCCTCTTCTTCCCGGCTGGCGAAGCTTTCTTGCTTAGCTGCTCGCGCACGCTCAAAATAATGGGCTGCTTCTTCTTCGTTGCCGATTCGATGATAAATTCGACCCGCCAATACTAAAGCTCGGATATTGTCCGGCTGCAGCGCTAGAACCAAACGCACCAGGTGCAGTGCCCACTCTAATTGAGGCTCCCCAGCATTGCGCAGTTCCGCTAGCGACCGGGCCTGGCGCAAACAATACTCAACGTCGAAATACTTTTCCACTCGTTCACGCTGAGTCAGTAGCTGCTCCGGTGTAACCGAATAGTAGTACCTGTGCTTACGCTCTAACAAATTCTCGTTTCCAGCATCTAAGCTGAGGGCTTTTTCATTCCAGATTAAGGCTGACAGCGCGTCGCCTTTGCGTTCGTATAGCTCCGTGATGACACGCAAGGTATCGGTGCCAGCCTGTGGCGATTCCACAAACAGTGTGAAATTTTCAATTGCCCGATCGATGTCCTGGCGTTGATAGGCGATCTGTGCCAATGTCTGCACTGCTTGAAAATACGCCTGCTTTTGCTCAGCCGGCAATTGTTCTAATCCTATCTCCCGGGCTGCAAGTTTGGCCTGCTCGAAATAATAACAAGCCCTTGCCTCATCTCCACGCTGTTGATATGTCTGGCCCAACTGGAGATAGATAGCAGGTGCTTTGTCCGGCATACCAATAGCCGCCATGTGTAAGAACTCCGCTCCTCGTTGCCATTGTCCAGCCGTTTGAAAAAGTTCGTGACCTAAGTTGTATATGTAGTTGAAATCCAACGTTTTGATAAGGTCGGGATAGTTCCTGCGACCGACTTCAAATTCTTCTAAACTCAGGCCTGCGTAAAGGTGTTTTTTGACCTCGGAAGCAAGCTCGTCGGCGGGCTGATTTCGTAGCGCGGAGGTAACCTCAGCAATAGCCTGGATTCGCTTGCCTGGCTTTTCTAGGCATGGCTCGCCGACGCGCCGGGTCAATTCCGGGTGAGCAAGCAAAGCCAGGTGCCAGGCCCGCACAATAATCGCGTCCCGAGAAACAGAGGCGTCGTCTTCTGCCGAAGACTCAAGTAACTCACGAAGGTCATCCGCGGCCCTATCGTACGATCCAGCATAAGTGTTAGCGACAGCCCGCCAGTAGAGCACCTCCCAGCGACGTTTAGGGTCCTGGTCAAGCACCAACTGCAGCAATTTGTTCGCCTCGTCCAGAGCCTCTGCCGTCGGGCGACCCTGCAAGAGCAACTCAGCTACTCGCTGCAAACACAAATCCAGGTGCACTAAACTTCGTAACTCGGCATTTTGAGCGAGCAGGTCGGAAGTAAGCTCCCGATGCACTCGCCATAAACCTTCCCGAGCAAAACTATTGTCAGGATCGATTTCTAATGCTCGTCGAAATGCAAGTAATGCATCTCGATAACGCCGCAACTGGCTATAGTTCCACCCGCGAAGCACATATTTCAGCACTTGTACATGTGACAGAATCCGACTGGTGTACAGTACATACCACAAAATCGAGAGAAGCAACCCAGTCCAGCGCCAGCGTTCCGGGAGGAGAACCCAGAGCGAAACGGCTATCAAAATAGTGGTTAGCCCGCATTCCAACTCACTTTCCTCAGAATGGCTAGCCACGCTTAGTATGTGTACCAGTAAACCTGCGACTAACAAATGCACGGCAAACCAAGCCGGGGACGGAATGGGAAGCCATTCCGGATACCACGTGATGACCGTAATAAATCCGGCTGCAGCAACAGCAGCACTAATCAAAACCGTACTCGTGCGTAACCAGCGATTGTGCAGACCCAAAAATAGCGAAAATAACACTCCCGCGGCAGCTCCAAGCGCACCTGCTAACGCGAGGCAGTGCCAATTATGTAACCAGCCAAGGAAAAGGCAAAGTGTCAGGCCGGCCAGTAAGCCCACAAGAACACCGGCGTAAACCGCTCCCGGACGTTCCAGGATCAGGTAACACAGAAATGGCCAGAAGCGGCCCCGCATGCGCTGGTTTGAACGACGCAGGGCGTGCCAGCCGGCGATCGTCATCGCCACTACAAAGCCAGCGACGATAGAACCGTACAGCGTAACTGCAACAATCGGGTTCGCAGGGGCAAGTGCGATTGCCGCCAGCAAACCGACTAATCCGCCTTTTGCTGCATATTCCCACCAGTAGTACCGCACTGTTTCAGTCATAAGCTACCAACCGATGCTCCGTTGCTTCTGCTCCCCGCTATCGCTCTTGTTTTTCGCTAAGCTCTTGCGGTGGTTCCGGTAAATCACGTCGTTGCTTATTAACAGGCCCGCAATTGAGCCTGTTGGGAATGGCAAATTTCGATCTGCCAATCGTGGCCTTTTTATCGTTCGGGCCGCCATTCGGATGCCACACTAATTCCCGTATATGATAAAGTGTATAGAAAATTCCATCGCGAGCGACGCCATGCACCCGGCTGATCCGGCATTACAATTATTCGCACGACACTTTCGACTGGACCTGCAGCAAGACCGGGATGCCTTGCTTCGGCAGGTGGTGCGCGCGTTTACCAATTTGCCGTATGAAAACTTGAGCAAGGTCGTTTGTGAAGCAGAGCGGGGCCGTGTTCCCGAAGCTCGCCGTTACCCACAGGAAGTAATCACGGACCACATTCGACTGGGAACCGGTGGCACCTGCTTTTCGCTGACCGCTACGCTTATGCACCTGCTACGCGAACTTGGCTGGCAAGCGGAGCCGATTCTTGCCGATCGCCCCTATGGGCCGAATACCCACTGCGCGTTGTTACTCTGGCGAGATGGTCAACCGCATCTTCTGGATCCCGGCTTTTTGCTCACCGACCCGATTCCTCTGCCCCGAGACCAGCCAGTTCTATTGCCCACGAGTTTCCACCAGGTGCGATTGTGTCCGCGTCAGGACGGGCGATACGTGGACCTTTACGTAGCAAGCCCGCAAGGGCAGGAGCAACATCGCATCACCTTCAAAACTAGCCCCGTGGATTGGAGCGAGTTTGTGCGCGTTTGGGACGCATCGTTCGACTGGGACATGATGCGCTATCCTCTGCTGACCAGGGTTTGTAACGGCGAGCACATTTACTTGAAGGGTAACCGTCTGCAAAGGCGCACGCTCTGCCGGGTAGAGCGACAGGAGTTATCGCCGGTATCGCTGGCGGAACACATTCACCGCCTCTTTGGAATCGCTCCTGAAGTGGTATATCGGGCTCTGGCGGTCTGGAAACGGCGTGGAGAAGCTCATGGCTAAACCGCAGCTTCCTGAACCGGTGAAGTATTTCGCCGCCATTTTATGGAACGACGCGAAAGTTTTGCACCAGGCCCTGCATCTCTTGGAGAACCGCTTGGGTAAAATTGACTACAACGGTGCCGATCATCCTTTCGATGTTACAGATTACTACGCTGAGGAAATGGGCACCCATCTGTATCGCCGGCTAGTTAGTTTCGCACCGCTGGACTTGCCGGACATGCTTGTTGAGCGCAAACTCCTTACCAACGCCGTGGAGCTCTGCTTAGCGGAAAACGACCATCGGCGCATTAACGTGGACATCGGTTATCTTGACGATAACAAAGTCGTTCTGGGTTCCTGCAAACGAGCCGGTCAAAAAATTTACCTGTCTGTTGGCATCTGGGCCGATATGATCGCCCGCTTCCGTGACGGTAAATATCGGATGTTTGAATGGAGCTTTCTGGACTTTCAAGATGGCCGATACGATGACGATTTGCTAGAAATTCGTGCGATTTATCTTGAACAATTGCGCGACTGGCGAAAAAGACGACAAGGAGGCACCAGTGGAGCCTGTGCGGATTCGAATCGGACATAGCCCCGATGCTGACGATGCGTTCATGTTCTATGCTCTCACCCAGGGAAAACTTGATACGGGTCATCTGGAAATTGAGCACGAATTGCAAGATATCGAAACGTTAAATCATCGTTGTATGCGCGGCGAACTCGAGGTCTCCGCGGTTAGTGTACACGCTTACGCTTATATATCGGATCGCTATCTTCTAATGCCCAGTGGTTTCAGTATGGGGGAAAACTACGGTCCCGTCGTAGTCAGCCGGCAACCTATTCCCCATACACAATTGCAACAGACAACGATCGCGGTGCCGGGGACCCTCACGACGGCGTTTTTAGCTTTGCAGTTATATTGCGGCGGCCCGGTTTCCTATAAGGTCGTGCCGTTCGACCGCATTCTCGACGCGGTTCTCGCTGGTGAAGCCGACGCGGGTTTAGTTATACACGAAGGTCAGCTTACTTATTCCCGGCTCCGTTTAAATCTGGTGGTTGACCTGGGAAAGTGGTGGCAAGAACACACCGGTTTACCGCTGCCACTTGGTGCGAACGTAATTCGGCGGGATTTAGGACGCGACACAATTGCGATCGTTTGCCGGCTTCTCGAGCAAAGTATTCGCTACGCTCTCAGTCATGAGGATGAGGCTCTAGACTACGCACTGCGGTTTGCTCGGGGCCTGAACCGAGAGGATACCCGTCGATTTGTCAAGATGTATGTCAACGACCATACACTGGTCGCTGGTCCCAAAGAGCGTACGGCAGTGCAACATTTACTGCGTGAGGCTTACGAGAAGAACCTGCTCCCTAAGAGGCCGAAAATTGAATTTGCTGATGTGGTAGGCGAGTAAGGCTATTTGTCCGATTACCACTTGTATTGAAAATTATTACCAGTAAGAACCAGGCTATTTAGCGACCGGCGTTAAATTACACTTATTGCCGGAGACCACCATGCTGAGAAAACTATTATTTTTATTGCCATCGCTGGGTGCATTGTTATCAAGCTACTGGGCTTCTGTTTTCCTAAGTAGTGGCGAAACAACCAGCTGGCGGGAAGTGTTGCCTGCTGTTTATCGCTGTCAGGGAGAACCAGCAGGCTATATGCTTCTTGACCAGGGACATGCGATCTTGATTGATGCGCCTTTGGGAGCAAATATAGAAGACTTGACGAAACACGGCGTGAGGCAGATTGACTTTGTCCTGCTTACGCATCATCATCGCGACACCTGCTGGCAAGTGAACAACCTGATAAAGAAAGGCGTCCATATTAGAGGACCCAAGGCATCCGCACCCTGGCTCACTCCTGAGGGCGTTGAAAACTATTGGAAGCAGGCTATTCCACTAAGAACTTCTCGCACCGCTTACCTGGTATTGCCTAAAGGGGTAGAACGCTTAGACCTTAGCCTGGAAAACGGTCAGAAAATTCACTGGCGCAACTGGGAAATTCAAGTGCTGGCAACTCCCGGACATACCCCGGACCACACTTGCTATTTGGCCAGACGTTTAGAGGGAAAGTCTGTCATTGCCTTTTGTGGAGATTGCCTTGCCGGCCCTGGGAAAATTTGGACGCCTTACACGACTGACTGGGATCACTGGACCGATGCTGGTCTGAAGAAATTGGCAGAATCTTTGAGACTGCTGGCATCGCAAAAACCTAAAGTGTTACTGCCCGCCCATGGGCAACCGATATTAGATGCGCCAGTTGAGGCTTTGGAACTAACAGCGCAACGAGTTGAAAAAGCGGCCCGGTTGAAAAGCTTCGAGTTTTACACTAAGCACATTCTAGGTAATCCGCCCTCTTATCGTTTTTTAGCCCCCGAACAGTCAGCGACTGCTGGAGAAAAACCCTGGTCGCAACTATCGCCTCATTTATATCTTACTGGAAACACGTACGTTTTAGTCTCCAAGCAAGGTGGTATCCTGGTTGTGGATCCCTGGGGTAAACGAAGTGCGGAGCAAATTGCCAAGTTGCAGCGCGAGAAAAAGCTTGGGGCGGTAGAAGTAGTAATGATTTCGCATGCACATTACGACCATTACGACGGGCTGTACGAGTTGCCGGAATACCGCCACTGTCAGGTCTGGACGCTGGACGTGGTAGCTGAGCCGTTGCAGCAGCCGCTTCGGTTACGGCATCCGTTTCTAGATGCTCGACCACTGCGAATCACGCACACACCCAAGCCGGGAGACACCCTGCATTGGCGAGAGTATTCTTTTCGTTTCCACCATCTGCCGGGCCAAACCTATTTCACCATGGGAGTAGAAGTAACCATTGACCAGAAACGGTGTCTGTTTACCGGTGACAATTGGTTTCACCATGACCAGTACAGCGGAAGCGGTGGATGGATGGGTTTGAACAGGGGACTGCCCGGCGGGTACCTGGAAAGTGCCCGGCTGGTGTTGAACATAGCCCCGGATTGGATTTTAGCTGAGCACGGTAGCGCTATGGAGTTTAACCTCGAAGACTTCCGCCGACGTGTACGCTGGGCTGAGGCGGCGATAGCGGCAGCCGACGATTTATGCATCAGCGGTGACCACAGGCGGGACTGGAATCCGCATCGGGTTGCCGTAGTCCCATTCGTGATAAGTTGCCACGCGGGTCAACAAATCCGCTGCCAGCTGCAAGTGGAGAATCCATCGTCAAGAACCGAAACATTGACCGTGGAGTGCTACTGGCCATGGTCAGAGGAGCCAACACGCGAAAGCATAACGTTCAGCTCCGCGAAAGCGACCCGGCACGATTTATCAGTCGCTGTTCCTGGCCATGTAAAGTCCGGCCAGTATGTGGTACCGTTACGGGCGCTCCGCGGGCAATGCGAAGACCCCAGTGATGTTGTGTTGGTGCTGCAAATTAATCCGCAAAACGGAAAAAGTGAATGAGAAAACGCACCAACTATTGACGCCTGTGTAGCAATTTCGTAATGATGATTGACACCCACCCACGAACGCTCCCCTGCAGCTTGGTTGCTTGTGCATCTCCGAGACCACTCAAACCTACAGGAGGATTCTGAATGAAGCAGACCGCATCTTGGCTGGTGCTGGGGATTACGCTTGTGGCATTCAGCGGCTTGGCCGTGGCGCTGAAGGATGAAATTCCCGGCGTGGATGAAATTATGGAGATCACACACAAACCCAAAAAAGGCCTCAAAGACGTGATAGAAGCCGAGGCCAAGAAGCCCAAACCAGACTGGGCAAAGCTCGAAAAAAGCGCGAAGGAGTTTACTCGCCTGATTAGTTTGCTCGAGAAAAACGATCCACCAAAAGGCCCCAAAGCCAGCTGGATCAAACTATCGAAAGAGTATACGCAAGACGCAATGCAGGTGGAAGCAGCTGTGAAGCAAAAGGATGCCAAGGCCGTGCTGGCGGCCTTAAAGAACCTCGACAAAAAATGTGATGAATGCCACGATAAGCACCGGCCCTGATCAGAAATCCCTGGAGGGAAACGGCGCGGATACGCGTCACTTTTCACGGTAGCGCGTTTGCGTAAGCTTGCGATTCTGATTACTCGACCACGGCAACAATAGAAAAATGCTTTCCATGCTTGGCCCAGCATTGGTGGGCACCTATTCAAGGTGGCCAATGGCTGGGCCGGTCTTGTTCTTGTGATGCCTGCCATTGCGGGCATAGTCGTGAATCCATTACGAGTCCTTCCAGTGTTGTTCTGAGACTCTGAAATTTATTGGCAACTCTGCACAGGGATCGGTGAAATACGAAGACAACTCACGAATCGCCGTGGCATTCTAACATGTCAAACGCGTCAATATCCGTGAAAAAGAGGCTCTACCGCTGGCCGACTTTAGAATCTCAGCGTTTCTATGTCTGTTTACACACAGCCCGTAACGATTGTTTTGCCGTCAGGTTGGCTTGCGCCAGCAGTTTCCTCGAAAATGTCGCGCAGTTTAGGATGAGATGCCTATACTAGATAGAGAACACTCGCGGCCAGGGTTTCGCACAAATTGAGCGGATAGAGAACGCAATCGGCACGAAAGCTGCTCCAGTAGGAAATCCACAAAACAAAAGGGCGGACATTCGCTAAACGCTATTACCGCGGGAATAACATGGCACTGGCGAGCGCGGAAGCGTTTGTAGATTTGTTGCGGCGGAGCGGTCTGGTCGAGCCTGAACGACTGGACAGCTTACTGGAAGACCTGCGCGCAAGCCAAAAGTGGTCCGATGAACCGGCCGGGTTGGCAAAGACACTGGTGGAACGTGGCGTGCTGACTTCCTTTCAGGCGGATCAATTGCTGGCTGGTCGCTGGAAGGGGTTTTTCATCGGTAAGTACAAAATCCTGCAAAGGCTCGGCAGCGGTGGAATGGGAACGGTGTTTCTTGCCGAACACAGGTTGATGAAACGTTTGGTGGCGATCAAAGTATTGCCGCGGTCACGGTCGGCTGACAGTTCAGCTCTGGAACGCTTTTATCGCGAAGCGAAAGCGATCGCCGCTCTGGATCACCCCAATGTCGTGCGTGCCTACGATTTGGACCAGGAAGGAGATTTGCACTTCCTGGTGATGGAATACGTGGACGGGGTAAGTTTGCAGGACTTGGTGAAGGCCTATGGCCCGTTCGATGTGCCGCGGGCTGTGCATTACCTTTACCAGGCGGCCAAAGGATTGCAACACGCATTCAGCGTGGGCTTGATTCACCGCGACATTAAGCCTGCCAACCTGCTTGTCAATCGCGCGGGGCTGGTAAAACTGCTCGACCTGGGACTGGCCAGGTTTTTCCTCGATGAGCAGGACATTTTGACACGCAAGTACGACGAAAAAGTTCTGGGGACTGCCGACTATCTGGCTCCGGAGCAAGCCATTGACAGCCATGTGGTGGACATTCGCGCGGATATTTACAGCCTGGGAGCTACGTTTTACTTTGCCCTGGCAGGTCGTCCGCCATTTCCCGAAGGCACCGTCGCACAAAAGCTGATCTGGCATCAGACAAAGATGCCCGAACCGATTTCCCAGTTGCGTCCGGATGTGCCTCGGGAAGTCGCTGAGTTGCTGCAACGTATGCTGGCGAAAAAACCGCAGGACCGTCCCCAGACACCGGAGGAAGTCGCGCAAGCTCTCCAACACTTAGTGGATCTCACTCGGCTGATACCACCACCAGGTGCCGTGCCTCTGCCGGCCAATGTCAGCAGTGCTGCTTCCACCGACCATCTCCTGGTAACCGTGTCTTCCAGCTCGAGCATGTCGGGTTCGCACCCGTCCCTTCAAAAGTCGGCACCATCCTCGTCGCAACTTGGCAAGAGCGGGGAAACCGAGATCAGCGGTTATTCTTCGGAAAGTCAAGACGTAACTTCAAGCAAGCCGACTCGTGAGACCACGGCGGATAAGGAACATCGTTCGCTGCGTTCCGATGCTCCGGTCTCGGCCAAATCCATAACAGCAGCAAGTTCCCACCCGTCCGGTGTAAGGCGGAGTAACACTGCCAGTGCCGCGCCGGTGAAGGAAAAAATTGGCGCCGAGAAGGGACTTTGTTCGCGGTGGGCGGTATGGTTAGCCACCATTTTTGGTCTGGCCTTTGGCGCTGTGCTTGCCTGGGTGTTCCTGCGTTGGCTGGCTCAATAATTTAGTAAGAAATGACACAGCAAAAAATGGAGTGGACGTCAGGAAAGGCACTATGGCCGATACGGGTCAGCCGAGTTTTGCGGAAACAGCTCTGGCACAGGCAGGCAAAAGCGCTGAAGAGGTGCGCCGACTTGGTGCTGTCGATCGCGCCGACGAGCAACTGGAACGCCTGTTCCATCCACAATATCAGACGAAAAACAGTCCCGTTCATCGGGCTGTTTGGGATTGGCACTTCCCGCTTGGGGGATTTCGATCCCCTAAACCGGAAGCTGCCGAATGCGACGCGGTGCTGGAGCGTTGCTACGAAGTGTTGCGGCGAGCCCGAGAGGAAAACCGGCTCTGGAACGAACAGGGAAAAGTATCTGAACAATTGTTGCACGAGTTGGCTGAAGCTGGATACTGGGGTTTGCTGATCGGTCGGGAATACGGTGGCAGCGGAGTACCCTTCGCCAAGTTTGCACCGTTTTTGACGCGGATGGCCACATTGGATGCTACAGTCGCGGGGCTTGCTTCCGTGCATGGTTGTATTGGCGCCGTGGACCCGCTGATGACGTTTGGCACGCCGGAGCAAAAGGCCCGTTTCCTGCCGCGATTGGCCAGTGGCGAAGCGCTCTCCGGCTTTGCCCTGACCGAACCGAATGCGGGCTCCGACCTGACGGCTCTTCGCACCCGCGCCTGCCCTGTACCTGGGGGTTACGAGCTTTCCGGACAAAAACTTTTTATCACGAACGCGATTCCGGGGCGTATAATCGCCCTGGTAGCTTTGCTGGAAAACCGTCCCGCTGTTTTCATTGTCGAGTTGCCTGGGACGGAAAATGACCGCTTTCGGCTCGTACGGTACGGACTATATGCGCTGGCGCACAATTACAATAACGGGTTGCTGTTCGATCGATTTTTTGTGCCTGCGGAGAATCTGCTTCAGCCGCCGACTGGAGACGGGTTGCTGATTGCTTATCACGGTCTGAACCGCGGCCGGTTAGCCCTGTGTGCACTGGCTGCCGGCAGCATGCGAGTGATGCTCGCTTCTTTATTGCCGTGGGTGCATTTTCGGCGGACTTACGGGGAGCCGATCGGTGCTCGTGAATTGGTGCAATTTCGCATTGCGAAACTTGCCGGCTATATTGCTGCGGCAGATGCCCTCACCCAATGGGGTTCCTGGTTGCTCGACCTCGGTTATCGCGGAGAGCTCGAAGGGATTGTAGCCAAGATTTTCGGCAGCGAAGCGATGAAAGAGGCAGCCGTTGATATCCTGATGAAAACCCACGGGGGTCGGTCGTTTTTGCACGGCCATCTGTTCGGAGACAATGTGCACGACTTTTTAGCGCCCTGTATTTACGAGGGAGAAGGCCAGATGCTGGCCCTGGCCTTTTTCAAAGCGCTGGCTAAGGAACATGGCCGACAATTTTTCGAGCCGATCGGGCAACGGCTTTCCGAAGCCCACCTCCGCCGGTTGCAGCCATGGAATCCGCTTCACCTGTGGCGTCTGCGTCGAGAATTGTGGGCTTATGGAAAGTGGTGGCTGGGCCGGCGATTGCGTCCGCATATTGTCACCCGAGTGCCACCAGTGCATCGTCAACTGCGGCCCCACGTGCAGTGGGCGGAATCGGTTTTCCCGCGTTATGCAGAGGAAATCAGCGCGATGCTGCGGCGGTACCAGTTACGTCTAGCCGATCGTCAGGTAAAAATGATGGAGTTGTCGCAACGCATCCAGGACACAGTTACCGTTCTGGTGACGGCGTTATGGGCGGATCAGCAAGGCGATGAAGCCTGGATTCTCGCCGCAGACGTCGTTTGCCGTGAGCTACGCCGACGGTGGAGCGGTCGCCGCATCCGCGATGCAGATGTACGGGTCGCCCGTCAGCTGGCAGAACTGGTGCTCGATCGGCGATTCCCCGCTTTGCAGGGTGTTACCGAGCCGCCCATCTTAATGCCCTACCCCGAAGAGCCAGCATCGGGCTAACGCGATGGCTTGTACGAACCGGGATATTCGATGTGGGCTTTGGCGCGAAGCTCGCGGAGAATCCGCTCTCGTTCCGCCTGAAAAATCTGATTCTGTAACTCACGGCGAATTTCCAAACAAGCCTCCTCGAATGGGACGATCCGGGCTGGTTCGTGTTTGTTGACGCGAAATATGTGATAACCCCGTCCATCCTGAGCAGGCACCAGCGGTCCGACCTGACCGGGAGGTGTTTTCCAGACCAGTTCAGCAATCTCCGCTGGTCGGATGCTGGCCAGGTCGTGCCCTTCCCCGTCGCCGGTACGGCTTGGCCCATCGGAGTACTGTTCGGCTATACGAGCAAACTCTTCCGCTGTCTTCGCCTTTTGCGCCAGCGCATAGACCATTTCCGCCTGTGCGCGTGCCTTGGCCGGATTCGGTGCCTCTCCCGGTTGCAGGTAGCGAGCACCTTCCCGCGCAGAAATGAATATGTACTGCCACTCCACACGTTCTGGTCGCTCAAACTTTTTGAGATTACGCTGGTAATAATCCCAGAGCTGTGCCCGGTCAATCTGTTCAAACTTGGGACGCACCAGAGTGCGGAGGTATTCGTCGGCGATCAGACTTCTTTCCACCTGTCGCCGCAGCATTTCCAGCGAAATGTTCTGTCGTTCGAGATATTCCCGCAACTCATCTTCGGAGCGAAAGCCCAACTGCTGGCGACGCCGGCGTAGCTGTTTGTCAATCTCTTGCTGAGCTGCCTTCCGCACCAACTCCATCCCGCGAGGAGGGACACGTTTCTCAGCCTCCTGGTACAGCAACTCCCGGTCGATTAGCTGCCGTACGACTTCGGG
>VAPR01000011.1_pt1 | contig 133410 bp, 112 predicted proteins | sample 3380701 | NCBI WGS metagenome assembly VAPR01 (sample SAMN11536904, study PRJNA540576) | hot springs metagenome | isolation source: hot spring wet sediment | place: Spain: Lobios | collected 2014-01
ATCCAGCTAACGTAGGTAGCATGCGTTTCCTCCGTGCCGTGCGAAAAGTTGAGCCGAAACGCATCAGCCCCGGCAGCCACGAGCTGGGAGAGCTTCTCCGGGGAAGCAACAGCAGGTCCGACCGTACAGAGGATCTTCGTACGGTGGTACGTCAGACGAAAGCTCCGCTTCGTGCTCATGTGTGATTACTGCCACGCCACCAGTGCGGCACTGTGTTCCTGGACTCTATGGCTTTGCCTGTCCCTGGCAGGCTTCAGAGCGCAGCAAAAATACGGACTTCCCCAAGCCGCCCTCTTGCAAGCACGGTACTGAGGCTCCGTTACCTTTTCGGTATTTTTGAGCCCGCTGTTCCACAGAGGTGGGTGCTGCCTCTTATGCTTGACCTGCGGCGCATTCGGGAAAACCCTTCGGAGGTAGAGGCTCAACTACGCCGCCGGGGCATCTCTGTATCGCTGACGGACATCCTAGAGCTGGATGCCCGGCGCCGGGAGCTCATTCACACGATAGATTCGCTCAACCACGAGCGCAAGGCGGCTCAAGAGCGCGTCGTTGCAGCAAAGCGCCAGGGTTCCGTCCCTGAAGATCTCCTCAACTCCCTGCGCACCATAGCTGAGCGCATCCGCACTCTGGAAGACGAGCTCAGAAATGTGGAAGAACAGCTCCACCACAAACTCCTCTGGCTCCCCAACACTCCTCACCCCAGCGTGCCTGATGGAACAACAGCCGAGGACAATGTCGAGGTACGCCGCTGGGGCGAACCACAACCACCAGAGTTCCGCAAAGATCACGTGGAGATAGCGAAGGAGCTAGGGCTTGTTGACTTCCCGCGGGCAGCCAAAGTCAGCGGCAGTGGCTTTGTCTTCTACACCGGCAAGGGCGCCCAGTTAGAGCGTGCGCTTATCAACTTCATGCTGGACTTCCACGTTCACCGCCATGGCTACCGTGAGCTCTTTCCCCCTTTCCTCGTGCTCCCTTCCGCCATGGAAGGCACAGGGCAGCTCCCCAAGCTTCGCGAGGATATGTACTGCATAGAGCAAGACGAGCTCTTCCTCATCCCAACCGCTGAAGTTCCGCTGACCAACTACTTCGCCGACGAAATTCTCCCTGCGGAAGAGCTTCCCATCAAGCTGTGTGGCTACTCTGCCTGCTTCCGACGCGAAGCTGGTAGCTACGGACGCGAAACCCGCGGGCTTGTCCGCATGCACCAGTTCAACAAAGTTGAGCTGGTCATTTTTAGCCGACCTGAAGACTCCTACGATGAACTGGAACGGCTCGTTTCCGAGGTTGAAGCGGTTTTGCAAGCACTTGGACTTGTGTACCGCGTCGTGCTCCTCTGTGCTGGAGACTTGGGATTCGCCAGTGCTAAGACCTACGACATTGAGGTGTGGTCGCCTTGCCAGCAGCGCTGGTTAGAGGTTTCCAGCTGCTCTAACTTTGAGGACTTCCAAGCCCGGCGTGCTAACATTCGCTATCGCCCTAAGCCAGGCGAGAAACCCACCTACGTACACACGCTCAACGGCAGTGGTCTGGCAACCCCACGGCTTATGGTTGCCCTCCTGGAGCAGTTTCAGATGCCTGATGGAACGGTTGCTGTTCCTGAAGTCCTCCGCCCCTACTGTGGCTTTGACACAATCACCTCTCAGGAACTCCTCTCAGAGAGCCGACGCTGATGATAGGTGTGGAAATGTGGAAAACCGCCCTCAGACCTGCTGGAAAGCTGCTTGACGGCAAGAAATCTGGCACTGTGGAAAACTGCCCGTACCGTGTGGAAACACGTGTGGAGAATTGCGCTCCCTGTGGACAGGGTGGAGGAATTGTGGAAAACGTGCCCTCTTTTCCACAGGCATGTGGATAGCTGGTGTGGAAATGTGGAAAACTGTGTGGAAAACTTGCGCCCTGCTGTTCCTTTTCGGCTGGACAGGCTGTGGCGGTACCAACGATGAGGGTGCAGCGCTACCGGAAGAGGAGTTTGACTCGCTGGCTATCCTTGCGGAGCGGCGTTTGAAGGACAGTCTGTTCCGGGTGTCGGAGACATCCCCGATACCACCGTCGGAGCGGAAGAACTTTCGTGGCTTACGGTACTACGAGCCAACCCGGGAGTACGTTGTGCCGGCAGTTCTTCAGCTCTTTGAGACCCCAGACACCGTACTTCTGCCTTCTACGATGCCGGGTGAAGTGCATCCCCTGGTTCGGTATGGCGTTTTCCACATTGCGTGGGGGGACACAGTACTACGGTTGACAGTGTTCAAGCCGTTGGAGGAGAGAGGAGTGCTCTTCGTTCCGTTCAAGGATGCTACGACAGGCAAAGAGACCTATGCTGGGGGGCGCTACTTAGAAGTGCCCGAGGTGCCGGGGGAAGAGGAGTACTGGCTGGACTTCAACAGGGCATACAACCCCTACTGTGCCTATAATCGCAACTACGCCTGCCCGGTTGTTCCCCCGGAGAACGTGCTTCCGATCCCGATCCGCGCGGGTGAAAAGGTGCCAGCGTACACCCATGGTCGGTAGCTGGCAGAGCGCGTTGTGCGCATTGGCGGTAATGAGCCTCTGGGGCTGTATCGCGTGGCGCCCTCCAGAGCCGGGCAAGATTGTCGTGACTGAGCTGACGCCGGAGCCAGGTATCCCGCTTGCGATGGAGCCCGTGCGCTCAGCACTAGGCGATGTCCTCTTATTCCTGCCGCAGGGATGGTTTGTGGTGGACCTGGGAAAGAACTCGCCAGCAGGGACAGTTGCTGTTGGAGTCAACCCCGAGTACACGCTTGCCCTGGCTCTGCTACTTTTCCAGCGCGCGCCGAGCGATACAGCCGGGAGGTATGACCTCCTGGAGTTGGCGCGGCAGAGCTTTGCGCGGCGGCAGGCTCGGAGCGCAGGAGCAGCGCGGCTGAGCAGCGATTTCACTATCACTCGGGTTGGGGAAAAGAGCTTTGCCGTCTACCGCTTCCGCGGCGGAGGCTCCCGCCAAGTCAGGGTAGCGGTGTTCGTCTCCTCTATCGGCACAGTCTACGAGCTGGCGCTGGTGCCCCTGTCGGTGCGCGCCATAGAGCCGCCAGCTGAGGAAGAGTGTGAGCGGATCTTCGAGGGAGTTCTACGAGCTGTGCAGTTTTGACAGCTGGACCCAAGGCTGATGATGGAAATATCACCGGACACGGAGGCAGTGGTTAGCTACCTACAAGCGTACTCGGGTAACCGGCTCCGCAAGATGCGCGACGTTGCCATTATCCTGGAGCTGGCCGCCCAGCGCAACGTTGCTGAGTTAGCTAACGACATCGTCTTCACAGGGGCATCTCTGTGGCGGGTGTATCGGCTCTGGAAGCGGCTGAGTCCATCAGCGGAGGGCTACCGCGGGGTTGTAGAGACCTTCTCGGAAAGCATCGCAGCCCTGCGCCTGTTACTCCACCAGCTTCTGGAAGAGGCTCCAGCCGAGGTGCAGCAGCGGTTTCAAGAGACGTACCTGAGAGTTGCAGAGGGAGCTGTGCGGAACCTGGTCGATCTGGCGCACGACCTTTCGTGGTTTCGGCAGCTCCAAAATGACGCACGGCGTGGACACCTTGGTCACGAGCCCTTTTCGGAAATGTGAGAGCCCCGGAGCTTGCAAGGGGCTACAGTTTCACCCTTGAGTGCCGATAATCCCGCTTGGACGAGGACAGAGAGCGGTGCAGGATGCACGGAAGCATTTCTCCGCTCGGCGCAGCGGAGTGGCAGGTAGCAGTCGAAACGGCGAGGCCGCAGAGTTCCCGGCGCAGTGTAGAGGATAGCGCAGCTCTTTTCGCTACGCTTCTCTCCGACTACCTCATGCCGCTGTTGCGGTTGGTGGAGTCTGCTGGAGTAAGCGGAGCCGCTGTGTGCTCAGAGGGTGTGACGGCAGTCGAGTCTGGCGGAGAGAAGGACACGACAACACCGGTGCGGGCAGTGGAGCAGCTCTTGAAAGCCTCAGTATCCCACACTGACGAAAGCCCCGCGGAGAGCTTCTCGGTAACGGTCCAGGAAGAACAGCTTTTGAAGCAATTCCGTGGCACGGGGACGTTGTCTCCGGACACAGAATGGCTAAAGCCTGGGCGGGAGCTTGGGCTCCGTGATGTCCTTGGGGATACGTTCCGGAAGCTGGAAGACGCCCCCCTGCAGTCCCCTCTGGGTGCTACCGGGGAGGCGCTCCACAGTGTGTCTACACAAGTGGCTCCCGATGGGCTTGCAAGAGCGCTCCTGGCGGCACAGCAGCCGGTAGCACGTGCTCCGGAGGAAGTCCATGGGGAAGTGCGCACTGCATTCCTCCAGGCGTTGGAGAATGCGTTGGCGAACGTGCGCACCGAGCCGCCAACTGTGGCACACCTGCGAATGGAGATTGCCCATTGGGGACAGCTCGTAGTGATTGTTGCCCTCCATGATGACCGGGTTCATGTGCATGCCGAAGCATCCTCGCCAGAGCTGGGGAGGCAGTTTGCTGCCGCCCTCGATGGGCTCCAGCGGCTGCTTGGAGAGCGCCAGTTACGCTTGGTGGAGGTGACGGTCAGGACGCCGGGAACGGAACTGTCGGGTGGCTTCGCTCACTTCCATGGCAGGCAAGGGGAGGAAGCATACCGGGAGAGAGCACAGTTTGTGCGGTCCTTTCGGTGGCATCGGCTGCAGTATGTCGCATAACCACAGAGGCTGACGAATGCCGACAACTGTTGGAGCTATTGCCAGCAGTCACCCGTCGTCAAGCGGGGCCCTTGAGCCGCTCAGTGCAAGCGGACGGGAAGATTTCCTGCGCTTGCTGATTGCCCAACTGCGCATGCAGAGCCCGCTCCGCCCGTACGAGGGTCAGGAGCTGGCAGTTCAGCTTGCCATCTTCTCACAGGTGGAGCAGCTCATGTCTGTGCGGCAGTTGATGGAGCTACAGGTAGAGCAGCTCTCGGGATTGGCAGAGACTATGGGTAATGCTGCTGCACCGGCGCTGGTGGGAGCGCAGGTGCGTGTGGAGAGCGATACCATTGAGCTGCCAGCCGATGGGGTGGCTCGTTTTGGGTACCAATTGTCGGAGGCGGCGCAGAGCGTGCGGGTAGAGATCTGCACACCGTCGGGCACCGTAGTTCGCACGCTGGAGTTCAGCGGTGTTGCTGCCGGTGCCCATCTGCTTGAGTGGGATGGCAGAACAGCTGCGGGTGAGCGCCTTCCTCCCGGGACGTACACGGTCCGCATCACCGCTCTTGGTGAGGCAGGGCAAAACCTGGAGGTCAGCCCGTTTGTGGAAGGCGTTGTAGAGGCAGTCCGCTTTACGGCACGTGGAGCCATGCTCGTGCTCAACGGCATGGAGGTGCCCTTGGTGAAGTTGTTAGAAATCCGAAAGCCGTAAGTCGCACAGCAGTAGGGTGTTCGAATGGGATTGCTGCGTTCGTTAGGCACAGCGCAGAGCTCGCTTCGAGCGCACCAGCAGCGGCTGGACGTTATCGCCAACAATGTGGCGAATGTGAACACGATTGGCTACAAGGCTAGCCGAGCACGCTTTGCTGAGTTCTTTGCGCAGCGCTTGAGCTTCGGCGCCATGCCTCAGGGGGGATTCGGCGGGATCGATCCGCTGCAAATCGGGATGGGCGTGTATTTGGCATCGGTGCTACAGGACATGTCCCAAGGAGCACTCACGGTGACGAACCGTCCCCTGGATGCTGCACTGCAGGGCGAGGGCTTCTTCGTCGTGCGGCTCAATGGTCAACAGCGCTTCACGCGGGCGGGCTCCTTTACGCTGGATGCCCAGGGCAACCTGGTAGATGCTGCTACTGGAGCGCTGGTGCAAGGGTACAACGTGCTGCGCGATGCCAGCGGGCGATTGGTTCGGGATGCCAACGGTGCGGCAGTTCTCTCGCGTCGTGTAGAGTCGCTCCGTATTCCACCCGACCTGCGCTCGCCGGCGCACCAAACGGAGCGGGTGCGGCTAGCGGGGAATCTCAGCGCTGAGATGTCTGATGGCGAGACTACAGCCACGAGCATCCTCATTTACGATGCCCGTGGGGTAACCCATGTGCTTCGGGTAGAGTTCCGCAAGACAGCAAATCCAAACGAGTTTGAGCTCAGCGTGACGCTGGACGGTCAGGCAGTAACACTGCCTGCAGGGGCTTCCCCGATTCGGTTCCGCAGTGATGGCACTTTGGAAAGCCCACAGGAGGTGACCATCTCGGCTGCCGAGCTCAACTCCGCCTTGGGTGCTCCAACGCCCGTCTTTGACCCTGCGCGGACGCTCACCCTCGAACTGGCACCGGCTGATAACCTCCTCTCCGGGATTACCAATTTCGCCGGACAGAGCACCATTGCTGCTGTTGAGCAGGACGGGTACGCTGCTGGAGAGCTGACGGGCATTCGCATTGACCCGACAGGGAAGCTCATCGGGAGCTTCACCAACGGTCGCGTTGAAGTTCTGGGACAATTGGTCATTGCCAAGTTCGCTAATCCCAGTGGGCTCCTCCGGGAAGGGGATAACCTCTTTGCGGTCTCGCCCAACAGTGGTGCCCCTATCCTCGGCACGGCTGGAGAGCTCTTCCCGAGTACGCGGGTCGTTGGTGGGGCGCTGGAGGAAGCAAACGTAGACTTGACGGCGGAATTCACGGATTTGATCGCAACACAGCGTGCCTTTGAGGCAGCGGCGCGAACCGTGACGGTTAGCGATCAACTCTTGGCGGAAATCAACGCACTCAAGCGGTAAGCCGTGCCAGCTCAGTAGTGGAGGGGCCCTTGGAGTGTTGCCGCACCGACAGCAACGAGGGCGTCGTAGCCTCCGAAGTCGGGAGCTCGGTAGTAGACGAACGCCCAAAAGGAGGTGCGGGTGCCCGTGGTGTTGCCCTCCCACTCTTCAAAGGAGAGCTCTTCAACGGAGCCAGTGTCTGCATTCACGCGCCCGGTGGCATAGAGGTAGTTATGCCGGCCGCGGCGCACCAGTTGCCGTAAGCGGTAGAGGTGCTCTCCGGGATCGTAGCTCATGCGCCACTCCGGTGTTGCGCACCAGTTGTTGAATGAGCCCACCACGAAGACCTCCCGTGACAGAGGTGGGGCTCCTTCGGGGTCGAGAACGAACTCCACAGGCACGTAATCTTGCAAGTATGGGGCAAGGTGTGCGGTTACAGCGGCGCCGTCATCTGCCCATTCCCAGAAGCTTCCGTTGCGGCGCAGGTCAGCCAGTGGCAGGCGCAGAGGTGCTGGTGGGTTGGGTGGGAACTGGGCTGGGTTGCTGAGGTCGAGAACTCGGTATTCGTTCTGCGCTGGAAGCTGCTCTGCTCGGAAGACCTTTGTGCCTGGGAGCATGCCAGTAATGCTGCGCCGGTACGGCTGGCGGTAGAGAGGCTCAGGGAAATCGGCAAAGGTTAGTTCGGAGCTCACAATGTAGGGTTCGCACCAGCGGTGGTTCCGGTAGAAGACGACTGTGTGGAGGCGCTGGTCAATGCTGGAGCCATCGGGCATTTGAACCCATGCCTCAAGCGTGACAGCTGCCGGGCTGATGCCGGGTGGAGCATCGTAGAGGTCGCTGTAAACAACCACACGGCAGAGGGCTTGCGGTTTGACAGCAAAGAAGCGAGCTTCAGCAACCAGTTGTGACGTTGAGGCGTCAACGAGTTGCACCTTCCAATTCCCTGCGTAGGTAATGGCCACTTGTGGATTCGGTATCCTCAGGCGCCCCCGGTAGCTGTAGTAACGGGAGTTCGCTGGTGCGGGCTCCCAGGAGAAGAGGGTAGTCCCTGTGGCGCCAAAGTGGAGGAAGACATTGTTGCTCTCCTGCCAATTGGGTCGGCAGTGTACGAAGCGAGCAACCAGAGGTGGAGGAACCGCAGCGTCAACGTCTACCTCCACGGTCACGAACGGATATCCCGGGGCCGAGGCTGTGCCATCGGCGGCAAGCAGCAGGATAGGCGGCGCGGTTTCGTCGGCACCACCGTAGATGCGCAGCGAGCGGAGCAGCCATGGGTGCTGGCCGCTTGCTGTGCCGCTCATGACGGCAAGGAGCCACAGCGCGGACAGTGCAGTGCGTCTCATGGCTGGGTCCCTGGCTGCAGCGGTGAAGGCATCTCCAAAGGAGCGTAGACAATACTCAGCGAGAATGCCACAGAGTGCGCTCGCCAAGACACCCCGGAGACCAACCGCGTGAGAGATAGCCAACCCATCAACGCAGGCTGGAGCGCTATTTGCTGCCGTGGCACCAGGGGAAGCAAGTAGCGCGTGCCTATCCCCAAGGCAAGTACGAACGAGGGTGTCCCAGGGATGCTCCCAGTGTACTCGTTGCGTACACGGGTGCCGGTATCGGAGAAGTAGCCATACGGTGGCTCCACCAATCGCTCCCGCTGAGAAAACGTAGAGCGCAGCATCCATCCGGCTTGTACACCTGCTCGGACTTGCCACTGTGGTATCTCTTCCACAGGGCTATAGCCGAGGAGCAAGCTGGTGGTTAGCAGCTCGAGCCGGGTTTGGAGCTCGTGCTCGAACATGCCTGATACGCCTGTTCCCTCAGGGGAGCTGACAGTTGTCTGCTCTTGTTGGCGAAAGGTGGCTTCCTGGCGGATATAGCCACCCTCGGCCAAGAGGCGAAGGCGTGGAGCGATGCGGAGTCCATCGTAAGTTCCAGCCACTCCCCAGCCGACCCCGGTTGCCTGCTCAAAGCCAGGGCAGCAGTTGGGAATATCCGGGGAGAGGCTGCGGAAATGAGCAACGTGGAAGTTCACGGTTGCTACCACGCCCACACCGAGGGAGTACTGGGCACCCGTCGGGGCAGTTATGCCCAGCCAGAGACATATGCAGAGCAGCCTCAGCCGCATGGTGTGTCACCACTCATGGGACATAGTGGAAGAGCAGCCGTAGCGTCTGCGAGGGTGTCTGGACAGTAAGTGCATAGAGCCCTGCCGGTAATCCGGATAGGCGCAACGGCATTTCGTAGGTTCCGGGAGAAAGCTTTGCATCCAGCAGTTGAGCGCACTGCTGTCCCCACAGGGTCCACAGCGTCACCCGCACGCGCCCAAACTCTGGGATGCCCATGCGCAGAGTTGCCTGTGCCGTGGCAGGCTCAGGTGTTACGGCAACGAACGCTTGTGCTGTTGTGGGCACGAAGAGGCGGTCGCCACCTTCGCGGCAAATCTCCACCGTGAAGGTGTCCGTGACGACCTCCGTCGGGAGCATACTCGGGGACCACGCAAGCTCTTCCAACAGCAGGGGGGTGCGGTCTCGGTCTCCTAACAGCACTCGGAAAGGCAGGCGGATGAGCACGACATCGCCCGGCAAGAGCCCTGCTGTAGACACATGCACGGGGATGCGGCGCCATCCTTGAGCCACGGTGCCACTCGGCGTGGGTGGGACAGGTTCCAGGACCGACGCCCAGTAGCGGAGTGTCAAGCGCAGCTCCGTTGCTTCAATCCCTGTCGCTGGAATGCGGGCAAGCAGCGGTAATTCTACCAGGGTGCCCGGTGGTGCCTGAGCACCGCGGAGACGGAGCACGACCGGCTCCGTGCGCCGGGTGAAGTCGTAGGGGTCCGACTCTGAAGAGCATCCGTCAATGGTCACACGCACGCTGTAACGTCCGCTGCGGGGCGGCACGAAGCGCTGCTGCACAGCTCCCGGAATTGGTGTACCAGTGCTGTCCAGCCATTGATTCCCAACGGGAGAACTGGACACGAGCGTATCCCCTTCCTGGGTGATGGAAGGCTTGGGTGGGCGTGGGATGACAGTGACAGTGACGTCCTGTGATGCGGCTTCTCCACACCGATTGGAGGCGACAACTCGGTAAACCCCTGCCGTACGAACAACGATGGCGGGAACATCACGGATGAGCAAACTGTCATTCCGATACCACGAGTAGACAAGTCCTGGCTGAGGGTCGCCCAGGGAGAGCCGCAGGGAATCGCCTTCACACAACCGTGTCTCCCCTTCAACGCTGAGCTTCGGGGCAGATGGGCGCGGGGTGATGACCACGGTGATAGAGTCCGAACGCACAGTACCGCATGGGCTGGAGAGCTCCACCCAGTACGTCCCCGCGCTGCGGACGATGGTAGCGTTGGAGTCACCTCCTATGGGAGTACCGTCGCGGTACCACACGTAGCGTGCGCCGCTGACCGGCTCCACCCAGAGCCGGAGGCTGTCGCCTTGGCATAGCTCAGGGGAGCCATCTACCCGGAGCTGTGGCGCAGAGAGGGTATCCAGCACGCGGATGACCACACTGTCAGGCGACCGTGCGTGTCCGCACGGGGTAACCACCTCCACAGTGTACGTCCCGGCTTGCCGTACGACGTAGCGGGGGCCGCTGCTGTCGGCGAGCTGTCCGTTGCGATACCAGCGGTAGTATGCCCCAGGTTGTGGCTCAGCCAGAAGAACGGTGCTGTCACCTGTGCACAGGGTTGTGCCACCCTCTACAGTGATGCGTGGTGGCGTAGGGAGGGGGATGACTTCAATTGCGATGCTGTCAGAGCGGGCACTTCCGCACGTGTTGACCAGCTCCACGGCGTACCATCCAGCCTGTCGCACCGTATACGACCACGCTTGGGGATTGCGCAGCACGAGGACTCCGTCGCGGTACCAGCGGTACTCCTGTGCTGTGGGTTGTGGTTGCGTGCGGAGGACGGCACTATCGCCCTGGCAGAAGCGAGTTGCTCCAGTGACGCTAATGCTTGGCTTAGCGAGTGGCTCGTCGACAGCGACATAGACCGTATCGCGCGAGGGCGCAACTCCACAGCGGTTGGAGACAACCAGCGTATACGAGCCAGCCTCGCGCACCACGATCGCCGATGAGTCGGTGCCGAAGGGCTGCCCGTTCCGCTCCCATCGGTAGCTGACGTCGGGCTGGGGCGTGGTGCTCAGCACAATGCTGTCTCCTCGGCAGAAGCGGGTCTGCCCCGAGACACGAATCCGTGGCGAAGCCGGCGGTGTACCAGCGGTGAGAACGACCTCCCTGACAGCCGTGACGGTGCCGCATGGGGTGCGTACCTCCACGGTGTACCGCCCGGGTTGCCGGGCAATGAACTGCGGACTGTTTGAGTTGCTCAACGGGCTGTTGTTGCGGCGCCACGTGTAGGTTGCCATCTCCTCAGGAGCTATGGACAAAACAGCGCTATCGCCAGGGCAGAGAACGGTGTCCGGCGCAACGGTAATGACTGGTGGAACAGGTGGGCGGAGGATGACCAATGTGTCTGTGGGCTCCCCAATGGTGACGGGACTGGAAGCCAACACACGGATTCGGTAGTGCTTGCCCGCGGGTATCGTGTCGGGAATCCGCACGATGATGCGTCCGCCACTCTGGCTGAGCAGTTCACCGATGAGTGTTGAGCGGGCAAAGTCGCCGGAGGAATCCGAGAGCACAGCGGTGAAGGAGTTGTCAGGGAAAAAGCTGCCCGTGGTGGTGAACTCCACCGTTGCCGTATCGCCAGCGCAGAGTGGCTGTCGGAGGATACGGCAGCGGATGGTCTCGCGGTCAAAGCGGGTGAGCACTGCATCAGAGCTGCCGCGGAGCTGGCTCTGAACAGCGGACTGAGTCGGGTAGTCAGAGCTACTGCTGCTACCGCAAGCATAGATGCTCACCCCTGAGTCTGCGGCTATGCTGTAGAAGACCTCGTAGCCGCTCCCGCCGAAGGGAGTAGACCACTGGAGCGTTCCTGTGTAGTGGAACATGACCAGGAATGCATCTCCGCCGCCAGCGTAGGGCTGGAGCGGCTGCCACCGGGGAAAGTTGGAGCTATACGTGTAGCCGCATGCCACAACCCAACGGTTCCGCAAGACGGCGATACCTCGGACTTCCTCCATGCTGCTGCCGCCGTAGAACGTCCCCCACAGCACACGCCCAGCGCTATCCAATGCGGTTACGAAGGCATCCAGAGCAGCCGAACGGCGAGGTTGCACGGCATTGAGAATCGGGATGGTGTCGCTCAAGGTCGAGCCGCCGAAGGTAATCACGTTGCGACTGTCTACCGCCACCGCTGTGGCAACATCCTGTCGGTTCCCGCCGTAGTACGTAGCCCATAGGCGTTGTCCAGAGCCGGTCAGCTTGAGCACGAAAGCATCTGATGTCCCACCGCCGAACAGAGGCTGTAATGCGTTCTGGACAGGGAAGTTCGTGCTGCTGGTAGAGCCGACGGCAACGACCGCGCCGGTGCTATCGGCAGCAACGGCTGAGATGATATCCTCTCCGCTGCCGCCGTAGTAGGTTGCCCACTGGCGTTGTCCAGCTGCTGAGAAGCGGACGAGGAAGCCGTCCAGCGTACCACCACCGTGGGAGGTCTGGAGCGCGTTAGCAAGGGGGAAGTTCGTGCTGCTGGTAGAGCCCCCGATGAAGATACCGGTGCCCGAACGGTCATAGGCGACGCCGTAGGCAATTTCACTGCCGCTGCCGCCGTAGTAGGTTGCCCACTGGCGTTGGCCGCTGGCAGTGAGGCGGAGTATGAATGCGTCTGCAGTGCCGGAGAGGGTGCTCTGGAAAGCATTCTGCACGGGGAAGTTCGGGCTGGTTGTGGTACCAACGACGACAGTATTTCCCGCAGCATCGCAGCTAATGCCGTAAGCAACCTCAGAGCTATCACCGCCGTAGTAAGTGACCCAAAGCGGCTGCCCCGATCGTGAGAATGCAGCGATGACGGCATCAGATGCCACGGTGGTTGCCAACGTTGCCTGCAAGGCGTTCCGCACTGGAAAGTCCGGACTGATGCTCCAGCCAGCGGTGTAGACGTTGCCTGCTCGGTCGGTGGCGGCACAGAGGAACTCCTCTACCTGGTTGCCGCCGTAGTAGGTAGACCACGCTACCCCAGGGTCAAAGACCAAGGGCAGATGAGGGATGGCGTCGGGCACTTCCAGTACGACCGTATCGCCCTGCAGACGGTATGTCCCCCGTAGGGTTCGTCCAGCTTGGTAGGCGATTGGCGGTAGTTCACGGAGCTCACCAAGGGACGTTCCGATGCGGAGGCTTCCATCGGCTTCAACGGATAGCCTCTCAGCGCCGATGTAGCGGAAGCGCACAGAACGGAGAGCCTCTGCCCGCCGGACGAGTACGTCGTACTTGAGGTGCCCACGCTCAGTCCAGTAGAGCCGGAGGTCCACATCGGGGAAGAGCTCTTCGAGATAGAGCACTGCGTAGCCACGTGTGGTTGTGGCTATCCCCCGTGGGCGGTAGTAGTGGCGTACAAAGGGTGCCGGGCTCTCGACACGCCAGCGATAGAAAGGACGGGCACCGACCCACTCAATGTCCACTCGGCGTACGAGAAAGCGGCGGCGCGGTTCCTGTGCTGATGTAGGCTCAGGCACAGCGAAGACGTAGCTGAGCCCGTTCGTTCGGACAAAGACGGAGACGCTGGATTCGTCGGCGTAGAAGAGTATCTCGGGGCATGGCTGACCGTCGCTGGTACGGAGCTGTCCAGCGTTTTCCCAGAAGAACCCAGCCAGACATGGGATGACAGGCACGGTGAGAGCAAAGAGCCAACGGTGCATCCGTAGGCACCATGCGTGGACAACATGCTGGCGTGAAAATACAGCGCATGCCGCCTTCTGGGGCTCTACGAGCTCAGCTGTGTCAACACAACACCGGCGATAATCAGCACACCGCCAAGCAGGAAGGAAAGCGTTGGGGTGAAGCCGAAGAGCGGGATAGTCACAAGCGTTGTGAAGACTGGCTGCAGGGTTGAAAAGATCGCTACCCGACTGGCTTCCATGTGGCGCAGAGGGATGAGCCACAACAAGTATCCCACCCCAGAGGTCACAAGCCCCATGTACGCCAACTCTGCCCAAAGCCACCAGTTCAGGAGCTCCTCCTGCAGGGAAGCTCCGAGTGCCAGCCAGAGCGGGATGTACAGCAACCATCCGATGAGCATGCTGAGGGCGGTTGTGAGCGGAGCCCCATACCGCAGTGCCAGAGGTTTGCTCAACACCGTAAAGCCTGCCCACGCAATGCTGGCACAGAGGAGGAGAGCGTTCCCTAGCACATGCTCGGCACCGAGAGCAAACTCTTTTTCCAGGAGCACGCTGACAACCCCGGCAAGTGCCATAGCAATACCAAGGCTCTTTCGGAGCGCAAGCCGCTCCAAGCCCAGCGCGGTGGAAAAGAGGAGCGTCCAGACAGGTGTGAGCGCATACAGCAGCGAGGCATTGGCTGCTGCCGTCATGCGGACTCCGGTGAAGAAACACCACTGGTTGAGAGGTACTGCCAGGGCTCCGAGCAGGAGGAGCTGGAGTGCGTCGCGACGGGACAGCCTGCGGATGAGCAATCGCTCATTGCTGCGGAGCGCCCAGAGCAGCGCGCCGAGCGCAGCGAAGAGCCCACGCCAGAACAGCGCTGTTGCGGGGTGCAAGCGCGTCAGGGCGTGCTGAGCGACCACATGCGTGCTGGAGCCGATGACCTGCTGGAGGATGAGCAGCGCGATGTCGCGAAGAGTTCGGCGAGCAGTCCGTGTTGGGCTTCCCAGCATAGATGGGGTGCTGCCTCTCGGCAGCGCTTGTGGTACTGGTGCCAAACCTCGGGGATGCGAAGCGTGCGGACGACCCGGCTGAGCTCCTCAGGGGCGAGCTCTGGGGAGACGAGCACTCCGATGCGGTACCGCGCAAAGAGCTCACGCAGAGCAGGCAATGCTGTGGCAACAGTCGGGATTCCCGCCATGCAGTACTCAAAGACCTTGTTGGGGAGCGCCAGCTCGTAGCTGTGGCTTATTGGTTCAATCAGGGCCAGTCCGATATCGGCGGAAGCTGTCCACTCCAGGAGCTCGTCGTATGGGCGCCAGCCCAGCCAGTGGACGCGGGCAGCGACATTGAACTGCCGCGCCAGCGCCTCTAACGATGCCCGATGTGCGCCATCGCCCAGAATGCAGAGCTCAGCCTCTGGCACACGGCACAGTAGGCGGATGGCGTGCTCCAGCCCACGCCCTTCAAGAACGGCGCCTTGGTAGAGGAGCACGATGGTTTCCGCAGGAAGACGGAGGTGGTGGCGCAATCGGTCCGTGCGCGGAAGTACACGGTACGGCGGTACATTCAGCAGGACCAGCGGAGCATGCTGCAAGTGGTAGCGTTTCTGAAGCTCTTCCGCATCGAGCCATCCAGAAGTGATGCAGCGGTGTACGGAGCGGATGTAGTGCTGTTCTACCCACTGCAGTATCCGCTGAGCCACCGGACGGCGGCGCAGCGACGCCAAGGCGAAGAAGAGCTCCCGAGCATCGTAGAAGAGGCATGCCCGGTGGCGCCGCGCTAAGTGCGCTGCCAGCGGTAACGTGTAGAGGTCTGCGGCCCAGTACTTCCGCGCGCGGAGCTGCTGCCAGGAACGCAGGACCCACCATGTGAAGAGGAGCCACTGCTGCCACATTCTCCGCGCTCGCGGCAAGGGGCGCACAAACGGTGCAATTCCCCACTCCCGAAGCCGCTGGGCAGCAGCAGCACTGCCCCATCCAACTAAACAAGTGCGATAGCCCTCGCGAACACAGCTGCGCACGACGTTGAGGGTCCGGGCATCGTAGAGCGCCTCCGACATACTGAGCACGCAGACGTCCCATATCGGAGGCATGCCTTACGGGAAACGGTAGTGGAACGTGCTGCGCAGGATGCCCCGGCTGTCAAAGCGCTCCTTGAAGCGGATAAGCCCCAAGGCTGGTGTCATTGGGTCGGGCGATTTCGTGTCTTGAGACACCCCGATATCCACCCATTCGTACCCGTTCTCTACAGCCCAGCGCACGATTTCGTACATGAGCAGGTACATCGGGCGTAGGTGCTGGTATTCGTAGCGCATCATGTTGTAGAAGCACAGCACAACTTTGGCATTGCACAGGAAGAGCAGCGAGCCGGCAATCGGTGTGTCGCCATCGTACACCAACAAGAGGCGCAGGTGTTCGGGAACGAGCTCGCGCAGCCGGTGAAGATCGCGCAACGAATGGGTTGGCTTCGCTCCATGCCGAGCTTTGTTCTGCAACAGGATGGGGTAGAAGGCATCGTAGTCTTGGCTTTCGCAGACCCGTAAGCGCCCTTCCCGGAGCAGCTTGCGGATAGTCTTTCGGGCGGTTTTGTCAAAGTAGCGCAGGAAATCGGCACCGTGCTTGAGATGGATGGCGTGCGAGATGTAATGGTACTCGAAGTCAAAGCGCCGGTAGAGCAGGGCATATTCCAGGTTCTGGGAGTAGTTGCGGCTGTAGATGAAGGGAGCGGGGATGAGGAAGAGCTCGCGCAGCCCTTTGCGCCGACCGTATTCCAGGAGGGCATCCACGAGCTCCAGAGCTAAGGCGAAAGGAATATCCTCGGTCACAATCCCACCGTAACTGGCACCAACGGGCGACCACAGCACGCGTCCGTCGTCGGTGAGCCCGCCAGGCATAACGCCGACGAGCCGACCTCCCTTGCGGAAGAGCAGGTGGTGGAACTGGAATTTGCCCGGCTCATGGTAATCCAGGAACTGCAGCCGGTGGAACATCGTGCCATTATTGGAGCGGGCGACGAACTCTTCCCACTCACGGCGATGTTCGGGGCGGTACTCCTCTACGACAACGGGACAGCCCATGGTAGCTTACGGGTCCAGCACAAGGACGCAAAAGTACAGCGTCTGCCTCATGCTGTTGGAGGTTCCGGCGATGCAACGGGCTGCTCCAGGGGCAGCTCGACGTACACAGTAGTGCCTTTCCCTAAGGCGCTGCGGATACGTACGCGTCCATGGTGGGCTTCCACCAGGCGTTTCACAATCCAGAGTCCCAGTCCAGAGCTGGGCTCTCCGCCTGTTGGTTGATTGCCCAAGCGGGCGCCGCGCTGGAATGCATTCCGCACATCCTCTTCGCTCATCCCCAGCCCATTGTCCTCCACCTCCAGGTGGAGACGCTCATCCTTGAGGTACGCCCGGACAATGACCGTTGCACCAGGCTGCGAGTACTTGATGGCATTGCTGAGCAAGTTGTCCAGTACTTCCTCCAGGCGCTGAGGATCGGCTGGTACCAGCGGCAATCCGGGCTCTATTTCCTGTAGAATGGCGATGGATTTGCGGTCTGCCATGGGTTTGTTCTGGTGGCAGACCGAGCGAATCAGCTCAGCAACGTCAACGGGCTGGATATCCAACTGCAGGAGCTTTGCCTCCAGTGCCAAGATGCGGGAGATCTCCTGCGAGAGCTCCACAATGCGGGTGGTCGTTTCCACGATGTCGTTGATGATTTCCTGCTGCTCCTGGGCGCTGAGGTCGTACGAGCGCAGCAGCTCAACCAGACTACGGATGATGAGGGCGGGGTTTTTGATGTCATGCACCACCATGGCGAAGAGGGCATCTTTCTGCTCCTGGAGCTGCTCCAGCTCTTGCTGCTTTGCCGAGAGGCGCTCCACTTGCTCGCGGAGGGTCTTGTTCTCTTGCTGCAAGTGGCGACTCCGTGCTTCTAAGGCGCTGATCTGCCCGCGGAGGTTGTTCAGCTCAGCTTTCAGGCGGCTGTTCTCTGCCAGCACGGCGTCGTAGGCTGCTCTGCTGATTGGGGATTCGGCGTTCTGCTGTGCCATTGTCCGGCGCCGTCGGGTTGTGAGACGGTACCATCCGAGAAGCACACCCGTCACGACCAGCGCTGCGCCAGCGATGCCGGCAGCCAGCTTCCACAGCCATCCGTCTCCGGCACGGCTCTGCTGAGGCGACATCTGTGATGAGTCTGCAGGCGGTATCGCTGTCTGTGCGCGACGGCGTTGTTCCCACCGCTGCTTCCATGCCTGGGCTTCTGCAGCGTTGACACGGAAGTGGAGGCTGACAGGCTCAGCGTGCCATCCCTCTGTCGGCGCGAACGCTTGAACGGTGAAGCTATAGCTACCTTCCGGCAGCGAGGTGAAGAGGATGCTGTCGCTGCTCAGCGAGCTGATGCGTTCGCGGCTGCTCTCGTGGTGGCGGAGCGTAATCCGGAACAGCAGTGGGCCCGTGCTCTGTGGGCAGCGGCAAGCATAGGCAAGGCTGAGCGTGTCGCTGGGGGCAATGGTGAGGCTATCCCACTCATGGTCGCGCAAGTTGATGCCGTTGAGCGCAATTGCTCGCAGTACGGTCTGTCGTGGCGCCTCTTGTGCCGAGCTATAGATGCTCAGCGCAGTAGCGCAGAGCACGGGCAGTACCCACCAGCGGTGAGTCATTCTTCTACCCACACTTGGTGCCGACGCTGCCGTGGAAGGTATCGAGGACAAAGGCGCCCGAGCCGAAGTAGCTGCTCTAAGGTACGGCGGACGTCGAAGAGGGTCTCGTACGCAAAGAAGCCTATGCCCTGTGCACGGCACCATTCTGCAAGCTCGCCACGGGCAAAGACGAAGTCGGCATAGAGTGCAGGGCAGAGGTCGGAGAGCCCATCACCGAGGAAGAGGACCGTTGCGTCCGGAGGCGACCAACTCATCATCGCAGCACGCTTGCAGGCAGCACAGGGATACGGGCTGGGGCAATTGCGCTGACAACTCTCGCTTGCCCATGGAAACTCAACCTGCGGAGTACCACAGCGCCATCGGAGCCGATTGCACGCCACAGGGATGGCTTCTAAGCCGGCATCACACAGCACCGGCATGATGTAAGCATCCAACCCATCGCTGATGATGGCAACAGCAATGCCGTGTTCCCAGCAGAACGAAAAGAGCTCTCGTACATACGGGCGGAGCCCAATCTGGCGAGCAAACTCGGCAATCCGCTCGGAACCTGCTTCCGGCGAGAGTGCCGCACATGCGCGGCGGTAGTAGTCTATCACGGACAGTTCGCCACGGCGCAGAGGCTCTTCTAAGTTGGCGGCAATGCTGTAGCGGCGGAGCAGAGCGGTCCCGATGTCCTCCGGCGTGAGCGTCCCATCGAAGTCGCAGAAGAGGACGGCGCGGACGTCCTCAGCAAAGGGATATGTCCCGGGAGCTTCAACCATGCTGGTAGAAGCCCTGTCCGGTGTGACGTCCCAAGCGGCGGGCACGGACGTACTGGCGCAGGAGCACGCAAGCCCGGTAGCGCTCCTGGTGGTATTCGGCGTAGAGGGCGTCCAGGATAGCGACGATGGTGTCCAGCCCGATGTCGTCTGCCCATTCCAAGATCCCGCGTGGGTAGTTTGTGGCCAGCCGCATGGCGGTGTCAATGTCGCGTGGCTCTGCAACACGCTCCATCACAGTAAAGGCGCCCTCGTTGATGAGCATTGCCAGGATTCGGGGGATCACCAGCCCGATTCGGTCCTCCACAATTTCCGGCTGGAAACCCAGTTGGGAGAAGAACTCCCGGGCAACCGTACAGGCAGCTTCTGAGGCTGTCAGTGCCGGAGCAATTTCCACGGTATCCAGCAGGGAAAAGACGCCTGGTAGCCCGTTGAACGCAATGACGTCGGGGTATCCCAGCACGTGGGCATAGGACGTTGCCGTTTCCGTCAGTCCGGAGCGGAACCAGTGTGCCTGTGGATATGTTGCCCGGAGAGTATGGAGCTCCTCAGCTCGCGCTGCAGAAGGTGCCAGCACTGGGTCCACGATAGCGAGGGAGGCTGCCTGAAGCACATGCAGGGGATAGGTCTGTTGGAGGGCTTCCCATTCGGAAGCCCATGGGTTCTCGGTTGTACTCTGGGGGAGCCAGATGCCAACAGCGAAGCCGTACCGATGACAGCGTTCGGCGATTTCGCGTGCCGCTCGTGGATGCTCTGCTGGGTTGCCTACAATGAGCACGGAAGCAAGAGCCATGAGTATGCAACGGCTTTGCCTAACCCGTGTTGCGAAACTACGGTAATTTGGCACTGCGCTCAAGGGCACACGTATCGGAGACAATGGGAGAATCGGACATTTGGCACAAAAACTTAGTCCAGCGCGTGGCGGTAGCTGCTGTGGGGATTCCCGTTGTGGTTGCAGCGGTGGTGATAGGGGGGTGGATATTTGCGCTGCTGGTTGGCTTCGTTGCTGCTGTCGCCGTCTGGGAGTATGCCGGACTGGTGCAGCGGCGGGAGGTGGCTCCGAACGTGCCGCTGATGGTAGCGGCAACGGTGGGACAGGTCATCGGGGTTGCCCTTACCGGTCGGATGCTCGCAGTGGTAGGAGGCACGGTGCTCGGTGTCGTGTTAGTCTCGTGGGTGCTCCAACTGCGGCGGCAGGGTTCAGCGCTGCTCAACACGGCAGCAACGGTAGCAGGGGTCGGTTACGTCGGAGGGCTTCTGAGCAGCTTTGTTGCGCTGCGCCGAGCAGGAGAGCTCCTTCCAGAGGTGGTGCCGGGTGCAACGGTGTTGGCGCTTCTGGGAGCTATTTGGATAGGCGATAGCGCTGCCTACGCTGTGGGGCGCCGGTGGGGACGCCGTGCATTAGCACCGCGGATAAGCCCGCGCAAGACATGGGAAGGTGCCATTGCCTGCTTTCTGGCAACGGCGTTGGTCCTCTGGAGCTTCCTCCGATGGTGGGTGCCTGCCCTGCCCTCGCTGGAGGCGCTGTGGTTGGGCCTGCTCATCGGTGTTGTCGGGCAACTGGGCGACCTTGCTGAATCCCAACTGAAGCGGGATGTGGGTGTCAAAGATAGTTCAGCGTTCTTGCCCGGACACGGTGGGATGCTGGACCGCATCGATAGCCTCCTCTTTGCCGCACCCTGCCTCTACCTGTGGTTCCTGCTGCGTGGCTGGTTGAGCCCGTAGGGCACGGAAGGCAGAGCGGGCTCGTCTATTAGCTCAAAGCTGTGGATGGCAGTGTGCCATGAGGCCTCTGGTGCTGCTGTGTATATTCACTGCCGTGCCCCTGCTTGCTCAACGGATGGGGACTCTCGTGGGGGTTGTTCAAGACACGGCAGGGAGCCCGCTACCAGGCGTCACACTGCGAGTAGAGCCCTTGGGCATCGGTGCAGTGAGCCGTGAGCGGGGGGAGTTCCGCATTGAGCTGCCTTCGGGAAAGTATCGGGTAGAGGCTCGTCTGCTGGGCTATGAGCCGGAGCGGCTGGATGTCAGCGTAGAGCCTGGAACGGTGCGGCGAGTCACCATTCGGTTGCGCCAGACAGCGATTCCGCTCCGCGGAGTCCAGGTGGTAGGGAACCGCCCCATACAGGCCCAAGAGGATACCCGCCCCAGCGTGATTGCTGTTGAACCGCGTCAGATCAAGTATCGGGCAGGTGGGGCGGAGGACCTGTTGCGTGCTCTCCAGACCTTGCCCGGTGTTATTGCCGTGAGCGACTTTTCTGCGCAGTTGGTCATCCGCGGTTCTACGCCGGACCAAAACCTCATCCTCATTGACGGCTTTGAGGTGTTCAACCCCTATCGGCTCTACGGACTGGTGTCTATGTACAACCCAGAGACCGTGGCAGATGTGCAGCTCCTGTTAGGCGGCTTCCCGGCGCAGTACGGGGACCGGTTGTCAGCGGTGCTGGACGTGACGAATCGGAGCGGGGCTCGGGACCGTGCGGTGCAAGCCCGTGTTGCCGCCAGTATTGTCAATGCCAATGCGGTGGCGGAGGGGCGTCTCCCTTTCTGGGATGGTTCGTGGTTGTTGAGTTCCCGGCGCACGTACTACGACCTCATCGCTGGACCCATTGTGCGCTCGCTCAGGCTGGTAGATGGTGACGTGGCGCTTCCCAACTTCGGAGATGTGCAGCTCAAGGTTACGCTGTTCCCTGCCCCGCGGCACTCTCTCTCCGCACTGGTGATTCTCAACCGGGACAACACAGAGCTCACCACCGGGTCTGGGCGCCCTCGTCCAGATAGCGTCAGCCTGTTTGATGAGTCCTACAACACCTTGCTCGGGCTGACGTGGACATGGCAGCCGCGGGCTGAGTGGACCTCACGCGTGCTGCTCTCTGCCTACAGCAACCACGGCACCAGTGCCTTTGGCGGTGAAGGAGGCAGCGAGCTTCTGCTGGGGAAAGAAGACCCCACACTGGAGGACTTCCGTCGCTTGCAGGATTCGCTCCGTCGGCTGGGGCTGGAGGTGCCGCGGCTGTTCAGCGTAGAGGGAGGCGGAGGATTTGCCTTCCGGCGGTATGGTGCTCAGTGGGAAAACGAGTGGCGCACGGCGGCTCATCGCCTCCAGTGGGGCGTTGCTGCAGACTGGATTCGCAATGAGGTCAGCCTGCGCCTGACCATAGACCCACGGCTTCAGGCAATCCGGGCAGCGAATCCGCGCATCCCGCAGTTGCCGGAATCGTACACAGCAGCGGTTTCGTATCCACGGATAAGCGCCTACGTCCAGGACCATATCCGTGTGAGTTCGGCGCTGACTGTCCTACCAGGAGTTCGGTGGGATTACTTTGGGTTCCTGCGCCGTGGGGTAGTCTCGCCACGGCTCTCCCTATCGTATGCACTCTCGCCCATTACTACACTGCGAGCGGCGTGGGGGATATACTACCAATCGCCAGGCTATGAAAAGCTGTTGGACCGGCAAGTGTTCCTGGACTTCACCCATCCTCGGGCACGGCAGCTCAAGCCGGAGGCAGCAATGCATGCTGTCCTGGGACTGGAGCGGATGCTTACCCCCGATTGGCGCTTGCGGGTGGAAGGCTACTACAAGCGCTTCTGGAACCTCGTTGTGCAGGAGCGAGTGCCCGGAACAGTGTGGACAACTTCACTGCTTCCGGGAGCTGACCCGCGCAAGCCCGAAAGCTGGACGCAGCCCGTGGCGGTGCCCGGAGACTCGTTGACGCTCATCCCTGTCAATGGGGCAACAGGTGATGCCTACGGAGTAGAGATTCTGCTGCATCGGCTCTACAACTTAGAGCAGAGCCCGCTCTACGGTTGGGTTTCCTACGCCCTCTCCTGGGCATATCGCCAGCAAGGCGGGGTGCGCTATCCTTTTGAGTACGACCGGCGGCATGTTATCAACCTCGTGTTGGGATGGCGCATCAGCAAACGATTTGAGCTCAACGCAACGTGGACCTACGGTACGGGCTTCCCGTGGACGGCGCCGGTTGGTATCAAGCCGCGCATCGTCGTCGAGCGGGATTCTGCGGGCACGCCTGTTGCCCGCATCGATACAGATTGGCGTGGGGTTGCGTTCGTCGTGGACCGCGGGGGACTGGAGAATCGCAACCGCAGCCGTTTGCCTGATTACCACCGCTTAGATCTGCGTGTGACGGCATACACGAACTGGTTCGGTAAGACGTGGTCGCTCTACCTGGATGTTGCCAACGTCTACAACCGGGCGAACTTGCTGGCGATAGCGTATCGTGTTGACCCGGAGACGCTCCAGATCCAGGAGCGTCCGATCCGTATGCTCCCGATTTTGCCAACGTTCGGGGTGACGGTCAGTTTCTAAGGAGGGTATACGCGAGCACCGGAATCAGGGGCAAAGAGGCACCAAGGTTGCGGTGCGGCGAAGAGGGGCAGCGTACTGCCAGGCGGTGGTGCTGCTGCTGTGCCTGGCAAGCGGAGGAAGACAGGGGAAACAACGGCTGCCGGATGCTTTAGAGCCACAAGGAGTTCGTGCCCGACGTACTCTGTGGCTTCTACCTGTGCGTTCCCCAGCCAATGCCAGCCGTCGGCAGTGGCAACGCCCAAAGTTTCAGCCCGAATTCCAAGCAGCCAGACAGTGTCGGGCGGAAGTGGGAGAGGACATGGAAGCTCTGCCGTGCTATCCCGGAGGCGGAGTCTTCCTTCGCCCACAACCACGGCAAAGAGGTTCATCGGCGGGTTCCCGATGAAGCGAGCAACCTCAACGGAGGCGGGGTAGTTGTAGAGCTCTGCCGGTGGTGCGACGTGGAGCAAGCGTCCTCTGGCGAGGACTGCGACACGATGCCCCAGCGAGAGCGCCTCCGATTGGTCATGGGTTACGTAAATCGCCGTGATACCGAGTTCTCGCTGGAGAGCTGCTAACTCTGCCCGCATAGTTGCACGCAGTTGCGCGTCAATGTTCGAGAGCGGTTCATCAAAGAGGAAAACCCGTGGTGAACGTACCAATGCCCGTCCAAGAGCGACCCGCTGACGTTGCCCTCCGGAGAGCTCGCGCGGGTATCGGTGCAGCAGCTCCTCCAGCCCCAAGAGCTGAGCAACTTGCCGAACCCGTTCGGTAATCGCCTCGCGCTTCCACCGTCGCACGCGCAGGGGGAAGGCTAAGTTGTCAAAGACGCTCATGTGCGGGTAGAGGGCATAGCTCTGGAAGACCATGCCTACGTCGCGCGCGTGTGGGGGAAGGCGAGTGACCCGCTCGGAGTTGAAGAAAATCTCTCCCGCCGTTGGTGATTCCAGCCCTGCGATCAGCCGCAGGAGTGTGGATTTCCCACTCCCTGAGTGCCCGACGATGGCGAGGAATTCTCCCGGCTCCACTGTCAACGACAGTTCATGGAGCGCTGTGACAGGTCCGTAGCGCTTTGTCAGCTCTTCCAGGCGGATGCGGGTCATTCGCCGTCAGGCTATGCTCTTGCGCAAGCGTGCCAACTGTTGGAAGAGCTCTCGTTCTTGAGGGGTGAGGTTGCGGGGAAGCTCTACCTCCAGGCGCACGTAGAGATCGCCACGCTGGTTCGGATTGTCGTAAACGGGCATTCCCTGACCGCGGAGCCGCAGCAAGGTGCCCGGCTGGGATTCTGGCGGAATGCGCACCTGGAGCGTCTTCCCATCCAGAGTCCGCAGGGTTGCTGTGCCTCCCAGAACAGCCGTGTAGAGGTCTACGCTCAGTTTCGTGTACAAGTCGTTGCCACGTCGCTCAAAGCGAGGGTGGGGAAGGACGCGAACAGTGAGGTATACATCGCCTGCCGGACCACCCATGTAGCCAGGAGCACCCTTGCCGGGGATTTTGAGGACATGTCCGTCGGGGATACCAGGTCGGATGCGCACTTCAATGGTTTTGTCCCCAACGCGCAGGCGGCGCTGAGTACCTGAGAAGGCTTCCTCCAGAGAGATTTCCAGCGTTGCTGAGTAGTCCTCGCCTTTGATGCCCGTAGCTGTTCGGGTGCGTGCGCGGCGGGTTCGTGTTGTCGTAAAGCCACCGAAGAGCCGCTCGAAGAACTCAGAGAAGCCGCCACCCAGAAGGTCCTCCAAGTCGGGAAACTCCGTAGTCACGAAGCGGACTTCGGAGAAGCCTGGCCCAGCCGTGGTCCAAGGTGTCCAGTCAAACTGTTCAGGGCGTCCACCATGCCGCTGGAACTCCCTCCACTGGGCGTAGAGCCGGTCATACTTTGCCCGTTTTTCGGGGTCCACCAAGACTTCGTAAGCTTCGGCGATTTCCTTGAAGCGCTCCTCAGCTTCCTTGTTGCCAGGATTGCGGTCAGGGTGATATTGGAGCGCCAACTTCCGGTAAGCACGCTTGATGTCATCAACGCTGGCTGTCGGTTCTACGCCCAGGATTTTGTAGTAGTCCTTGAACTCCATGGCTTGCTGCGAGTCAGACCCGAGTTGTTGAGGAGCTGGCAGACGAAGAGCAATTTCCACCCATTGCAGCAATGAATGCCCGAACGGAGAGCAGCTCTATACGCTCCCCGTCAAAGCTGGCGAAGAGGGGGTCATCGGTCAGCCAACCACCGGGATTCACATACCATCCCGCCCCGAAGCGCTTGAGGGCGGGCACGTGGCTGTGCCCAGCCACGACCGCATCGTAGCCTGCAGCGAGGAGCGCTTGGGCAAAGGATTCTAAGTTGTCCACCAGGTGATGGGGAGGAACCCCAGCGTGCAAACGACTGGCGCGGGATGCCCAGCGGGCCAGCGCAATGCCAATGTCAGGATGCAGGAGACGGTAGAGGCGTTGGGCAACACGGCTGCGTAGGAGAGAGCGCAGGAGGCGATACCCGCGGTCGCTGGGCAGCTTGCCGTCGCCGTGTGTGATGTAGAAGCGTTTGCCGTACCAATACCGCTCAATGTCGCTGCTGAGAGGTTCAATGCCGAGCTCTTCACGGAAGAAGCGCCAATGTCCGAAGTCGTGGTTGCCGATGATGTAATCCACCTCTACCCCGCTGCGGCGGAGCGCGCCGAGCGCAGCAACAGCTTGCCAGAACTCTTTCGGGATAGTGCTGCGGTAATCGAACCAGAAGTCAAAGAGGTCGCCGAGAATGACCACGTGAGAGCAGTAGCTTGGCAGGTGAGCCAGGAAGGTGCACAGCAATTCTGTCCGTTCGCGTTGTTCGGAACGGCTCCCGTATCCCAAATGGACATCGCCGAAGAAGCACACCCGGGGCATTCGGATCTTTCAAAAGTGCATACTTTCGTGGCAGAAGACGTCTAAAGGCGGAGAACAGTCGCACAGCAGCACCTGTGGCAATGCGTCCCGACGAAGTCACCCCCCGTCTGGAGGAGTACGACCCGTACCAGCGTCCCAGCTTCACGATTGGGATTGAGGAGGAGTACATGGTGCTGGATCCGCAGACGCTGGATTTGCGTTCCCATATTGGCATGGAGCTCCTCTCGCAAGGACGCATGGTGCTCCACGAGCATATCAAGCCCGAGCTGCACGGCTCCATTGTTGAAGTAGGAACCGGTGTCTGCCGCACGATTCAAGAGGCGCGGCAAGAGCTCATCAAGATTCGCTCTGTCGTTGCCCATCTGGCACGCCAGAATGGGCTGCTCATCGGGGCAGCCAGCACCCATCCCTTCGCCCGCTGGCAGGAGCAGGAGATTTATCCCGACGAGCGCTACCTGGGAATTGTGGAGGATATGCAAATTCTGGCTCGCTCGCTGTTGATTTTCGGCTTGCATATCCACATCGGCATTGAAAACCGCGAGACGCAAATCCAGCTCATGAATGTCATGCGCTACTTCTTACCCCACGTGCTGGCACTGTCTACCAACTCGCCCTTCTGGATGGGCATGAACACGGGGTTGAAATCGTACCGCTCCAAAATCTTTGAGCGCTTCCCTCGCACGGCATTGCCAGACTTCTTCAGTAGCTGGGCGGAATTTGAAAACTACGTCAAGCTGCTCATCCGCACCGGTTGCATAGACAATGGCAAGAAGATTTGGTGGGACATCCGCCCACACCCGTTTTTCCCCACGCTGGAGATTCGCATCTGCGACTTGCCCATGCGGGTTGATGAAACCATTGCTTTGGCAGCGCTGTGTCAGGCAATTGCGGCGAAGCTCTTCTCGCTGTACGAAAAGAACATGAGCTTCCGCGTCTACCGCCGCTCGCTCATCATGGAGAACAAGTGGCGAGCTGTGCGCTATGGACTGGACGGTAAGCTCATTGATTTCGGCAAACAGCGAGAGTTCCCCGCCCGCGACCTCATCCGCGAGCTCCTGCAGTTTGTGGACGACGTCGTCGACGACTTGGGCACCCGCAAGGAGATTGAGTACATCTACGAAATCCTGGACATGGGCACAGGAGCTGACCGCCAGCTCCGAGTGTGGCGAGAGACAGGCTCATTAGAGGAAGTCGTCCGCTACATCCATCGGGAGACCATGCATGGGCTGGTAGAGGATGCCACTCCGTTCCTGAGCATGCTGCGCCCTGCTTCGCCAGAGGTGGGCCAGAGCTCAGGGGCACTCAAGGGAGCATAGAGACCATGCCGGTCTACACTGCGGACACAAGGTGGCTGCAGTATTTGAAGCCGGAGCTGCTCATGCGGCTCCAGTCGCTGGAGCTCCGCGCTCGCTACGTCGTGGAGGGCTTCCTTGTTGGGCTTCACCGCTCACCGTATCACGGTTTCAGTGCAGAGTTTGCCGAGCATCGGCAGTACCAGCCCGGTGATGAACCGCGGCTCATCGACTGGAAGGTCTATGCCCGCACGGATCGCTTCTACGTCAAGCAGTTTGAGGAAGAGACCAACGTTCGCACCGTGCTGGTCCTGGATAAGAGTGCTTCCATGGGGTTTCGGTACGAGGCAGCGGTATCCAAGTGGGAGTATGCTGCCTTGTGTGCCGCAGCGTTGAGCTTTCTGCTCTTGCGGCAGAAGGATGCCGTTGGGCTTGCCCTCTATGACAGGCAGCTCCAGCTCTACCGTCCGCCCAGCGCGCGGATGTCGCAGTTCCACGAACTGGTCCGGCTGCTGGAGGAAACCGAGCCGGGCGAGACCACAAACAGCGCTGCAGCGTTGACCCAGTTGGCCGAACGCTTGCGCCGGCGGAGTCTTGTGGTCGTCTTTAGTGACTTCCTGGACGAGCCAGAAGAGACTCTGGGAGCATTGCGGCGTATACGAGCGCAGCGGCACGAAGTCATCGCAATGCAGATTCTGGAGCCTGTGGAACAGACGCTGGGGTTCCCCCGAGCAGCGGAGTTCCGCGACCTGGAAACGAACGAGCGGGTTCCTGTGCATCCGTACTTTCTGCAGAGCGAGTATCGTCGCGCCGTTGAGCAGTATCGGCGTTTCCTCCAGACGGGCTGTGCTGAGCATGGGATAGATTTCGTAACATTGGATACGACGACCCCCTTTGACCGCGCTCTGATGCGCTATTTGGCACGGCGGCGTCGTATGTAAGGCGGAAGGAGCGTGCGGCGATGGGGCCAGCAGAACAGCGGCCCAGAGAGGTGCCACGAGATGCTGACTGGTACCGCTTCCTCTTTGAGCAGGCAGCGCATGCGTGGCTTGTCGTCCAGTTAGAGAAGTGGCAGGTTGTGGAAGCCTCCGCTGAGGCAGCGCGCCTGCTGGATATCCCGCTGGAGCAGCTGTGCTCGATGCCACTGCCAGGGTTTCGGCGCTTGGCTAAGCTGCTCGAGCGCGAAGGGGCGCACGGAGTGGTCCGGGCAGATGTCACGCTGGCGCTCCCAAACGGGCGGACGCAGACGGTGGATGCCCAAGCCCGACGCATTGTGTACAACGGAGACGCCTATCTTTGGGTACTCCTGCTGGATTCCACAGACGAGCGTGGCGTGGCAGAGCGACTCGTCGTAACCGATAGACTTGCCCTCCTGGGACAGCTCTTGGTTGGCATCGCGCACGAGATTCGGAACCCTCTGGCTGCGATTCAGCTCAATTTGCACGTCCTCCAGCAGAGCACTGCGGACAGTCCCGAATGCCAAGCGGCGGTGGAATTGGCGTTGGCGGGAACGCAACGGATAGCCGAGCTGGTGGAGACAACGCTCAACTTCGCTCGCCCGACGGCGCAGTTTGTCCACATCCACACCCTCCAAGAGGTTGTCAATGCGGCATTGCGTCTGTTCCAGACAATGCTCTACCGCAAGAACATTGACATCCGGCTCCACTACTCGCCCGATACACCCCCGGTTGTCGGCGATATGCGGCAACTCCAGCAGGTCTTCATCAACCTGCTGTCCAACGCCGTCGACGCTATCCAAGAGCACGGGACGATAACGATTCGCACCGAGCGGGAAGAGATAGACACGGGCACGTACGCCGTGGTCAGCATTGAGGACACAGGCGTGGGGATTCCACCGGAGGACTTGCCCCGCATCTTTGAGCCCTTCTTTACCCGCAAGCCGCATGGGACGGGCTTGGGCTTGGCTATTGCCCGCCGGATCGTGCTACAGCATCGCGGCGAACTGCTCGTCCACAGTACCCCAGGAGTAGGAACGCGCTGCGTAGTTCGTCTGCCAGCAGCGGAGAGAACACAATGATGTTGTCGGAGAAGACACCGCAGAAGCGGACTGTGGCCAACTACACGGTGCTCATCGTGGAGGACGACGCGCAGTTGGGCGCTTCGTTGCAAGCCTACCTTGGGCGGCGCTATCGCCGTGTCCATTGGTTCACTGACCCGGCTGAGGTGTTAGCCCATTTCCCCACACTCCGCCCGGACCTTGTGTTATTGGACATCTTCCTGGGGCAGTTCAACGGGCTGGACCTTCTGGAGCAGCTCCGTAGCGAGGGCTTCACAACGCCGGTCATTGTAATTACGGCGTTCTCCGACATCAAGATGGCGGTGCGAGCGATGAAGCTGGGGGCGGAAGACTTCATCGTCAAGCCCATAGACATTGAGCAGCTGGAAATCGCCATTGAGCGAGCGCTCCGGAACTACGATTTGCGCCGCTACGTGCAGTTGTTGGAAGAACAGCTTCGGCTGGAGCATCCCCACGACATCATTGCTGTGTCGGAGTCTCTGCGCTCTGTCTTAGCGTTGGCGCAGCGCGTGGCAGCCGTGGATACAACGGTGCTCATTACGGGCGAGACAGGGACGGGGAAGGAGCTTGTGGCTCGGTACATTCACCGGAACTCAGCACGAGCATCGGCGCCGTTTGTAGTCATCAACTGCGGGGCAATCCCGCGCGAGCTTGCCGAAAGCGAGCTCTTCGGCTACGAGCGAGGTGCCTTCACCGGTGCCCTTGACAAAGTCCATCCCGGCAAGTTTGAGCTGGCAGATCGGGGCACTATCTTTCTGGACGAAATCTCTGAGCTGCCCTTAGAACTCCAGGTCAAACTGCTGCGGGTACTCCAGGAACGTAGCTTCTACCGGCTCGGGGGCAGGGAGGAGATTCAGGTGGATGTCCGAGTCATCGCTGCAACGAACCGAGACCTCGAGCAGATGGTGCGCGAGGGGAAGTTCCGCGAAGACCTCTACTACCGGCTCAACGTTGCTGTTATCCATATCCCGCCGCTGCGGGAACGTCCAGAGGATATTCTCCCGCTGGCAACAGCGTTTGTGAACGAGTTCAACAGGAAGTTCAACAAGCGCATCACGGGCTTTACACCGGAAGCTGTTTCGCTGCTGATGACGTATCCATGGCGCGGCAACGTGCGCGAACTCCGCAATGCCATAGAGCGGGCGGTTCTGCTGGAGCAGTCAGATGTGATTACACGGGAAACGCTTGCCTTTCTCCGGACCCGCCCCTGGCTGGACTCTTCCCCTTCGGACGTTTACGAACTGCTCCGCCGCTTTGAACTGCCACCAGGCAAGCATTTCTTAGCCATTTCCCCACACGGGGTCTCGTACGACGAGATCATCAAGGACCTTATCTGCCAGGCTCTGAGGCTGGCGAAAGGCAACGTCTCAAAGGCAGCAAAGCTTCTGCGGATTACCCGCGATAAGCTGGAGTACCGCCTGAAGGTGTACGACATTGACCCCAAGCAGTTCCAATGAATCCGCCAGCGCTGCCCGAGGTATTGGCGGAGCACGTTCGGCAGTTGCTGTTTCAGCAGCTCCAAGAGGCAGAGGAAGGCAGTAGCGCGCCTCCTTCCAACACAGACGTGACAGTGGAGGGCATCCATCCCGGAGAGGTGCGCTTTGTAGAGGCGTTGCGGCTCCGAGTTCCCGAGCGTCTGGAGGGAGCTACTCTCGTTGCCCGCGGGGATGTCTTCTGCGACAACGACCTGTACAATGCCGCTATCATTGCCGGGGGAGATGTGCGAGTGGCGGGATGGTGCTCGCACTCTACCATTGTGTCTTTGCGGACGGTTGAACTCCATTCGGCGCTCTACTCCTCGGTGTTTGCACGCGTTCGCGTTCAGCTCCACAAGGAGGCGCGTTTTAGCATCCTCCAGGCTGCAGAAGTAGCAGCCGATGAAGCTGTGCTCATTGGAGGGCAGGTTGTTGCCCTGGAGCACATCCGGGTGCGGCAGCTCCGATGGGCATTCGGTGACCACGCGATTGTGCTCTCCATCGGTATGCCGTACCTCCAGCAATTGGAGCAGCAGTACTGGCGTGAACAGCTCCGTCAACTGCGCCAACGGTTGCAGGATATCCAGCGTGAGTTGGAGTACTACCTCCAGCTCCGGCGGGGACGACCAACGGACCGCATCCGCGAGCTCCAGCACGAGTACCTCCAACTGCAGGGGCAGCTCCACGAGATAGAGCGGCGTAGCTACGGCTTGGAAGTCCGGAAGCCCACAATTGAAGTGCGGGAGGATGTGCCAGTGGATACTATCGTTGCCATCCACGGTGTTGTCTACCGTGTACCCTCGGAGCTCTTGGCTGTGCGCTTCAGTAGCGATGGCATGCGGATTGTACTCGAGTCTATCCCGGAGTCGGACGGAGAAGTAGGAGACCGGTCTGTGGACGAATCGCAATGAGTGCAACGGTGCTCTCTATGCTGCGGTTTACTCCGCCCGAGGCATTCCTCCCGTTTGCTGAAGCAGCTCGGCACGAACCGCCCTTGGGGCAGCAGACTTTTCAGCGGCTGCGGGAGTTCATCTACCAACTCAGCGGCATCTACATTGCTGATAATCGGCGCTACTTCCTCAAGGCGCGGCTGTTGCGTCGCTTGGATGCTCTGGGCCTGCGCTCGTTTGAGGACTACTATGCCTATGTCACGGATGTGGGGCCCGAGGCTGCCCGCGAACGGCAAGAGCTCCTCAATAGCATTGTGGTTGTAGAAACACAGTTCTTCCGGACGCCAGAGCACTTTGCTGCCCTTGCTCGGGCTGTGTTGCCAGAGCTTCTGCGGCGGCGCTCCTCACTGCAACTGTGGAGCGCTGGTTGCGCAACGGGCGAGGAGGCATACTCACTGGCTATGGTTGCCTTCCGGGATATTCTGCCCTCGTACGCTGGGGCACAGATTCGCATTCTTGGTACAGACATTAGCTCCGAGGCTATAGCCCAAGCACAGCAGGGACGCTACCTTGCTCCCAGCGTGCAGAGCATGCCGCCGCAGTATCGCGACTACCTCAGGGAGAGCTACGGTAGCTACGAGGTTGTCCCAGAGCTTCGGGCTCTGGTGGAGTTTCGGGTGCTGAACCTGGTTACCGAAGAGGCCGTGCGCTCGGTACCGCCAGTCGATGTGCTATTCTGCCGCAACGTGTTGCTGTACTTTACCCCGGAAGTGCGCCGCCGTGTGGTAGCAGCGCTAACCGAAGTGCTCCAGCCCGGGGGATACCTGTTCGTAGGGGCGACGGAAACCCTGACTGGACTGACAGAGCAGCTGCAGTTGGTCCACTTTCCCAAAGCCTTGGCATACAGAAAGCCAGATGCTTGACTTAGGTGCCGGCTAAGTAGTCGTCCCGGTAGCGCAGTTGCTCGGAGGTAAGCGTGTCAATGCGGATGCCCATAGTTTCTAGCTTCATCTGGGCAACCAGCTCATCTTGCTCCGGTGGGATAGGCAGTACGTCCACGGGTAACCGTTCGCCTCGCTTGTGGGCTTCCACCAGACGGAGATGAGCCAAGAACTGGTTCGCAAAGGACATGTCCATGACCTCGGAGGGATGTCCTTCGGCAGCGGCTAAGTTGACCAGGCGCCCCTGCGCCAGCAAGTAGAGGCGTTTGCCAGTGCGAAGGGTGTACTCCGTGCAGTTCGGACGGATTTCGCGCTTGCGCACAGCCAGTGCTTCCAGCTCCGGAATGTTGATCTCCACGTCGTAGTGCCCGGTGTTGCAGAGGATGGCGCCGTCTTTCATGAGCTCAAAGTGGTGGCCGCGGATGACATCGCGCATGCCCGTGGCAGTACAGAAGATGTCGCCAATACGGGCAGCCTCATCCATCGGTAGAACTTCATAGCCCTCCAGGACAGCTTTGAGAGCGGCTGTGGGGCGGACTTCTGTCACAACGACGCGAGCACCCATGCCGCGGGCTCGGCGGGCAACGCCAGAGCCGCAGTGCCCGTAGCCGGCTACCACAAAGACCTTCCCTGCCAGCATAACGGAAGTTGCCCGCAGGATGCCATCAATTGTGGATTGTCCGGTGCCGTAGACGTTGTCGAAATCCCACTTCGTTTCGGCATCGTTGACAGCAATGACGGGGAACATGAGCTTGCCTTGCCGCGCACGAGCTCGCAGGCGGTTGACTCCTGTTGTTGTCTCTTCCGTGCCGCCAACCATGCGGGAAGCAAGCTCTGGGTAGCGCTCGTGAATAGTGGTGATGAGGTCAGCGCCGTCATCCAATGCTAAGTTGGGTTCAAAGTCCAGCGTCCGTTCAATGCACCAGTAGAAATCCTCCATGTTCCCATGCCAGGCGAAGATGCGCACACCTTCAGCAGCCAGGGCAGCAGCAACAGCGTCGTTCGTAGACAGGGGATTACAGCCTGACCAGGCGACTTCTGCTCCGGCAGCCACAAAAGTTCGCACCAGGACAGCGGTCTCTTTCGTGACGTGCAAACACCCTGCGATACGGTAGCCGGTGAAGGGTTTGTTGGTGCTGTATCGGCGGCGTAACTCCATCAGCACGGGCATGTGGGCTTCCGCCCAGTCAATGAGTTTGAAGCCTTCCTCAGCGAGGCTCAGCGAACGGACGCAGTACTGGCCCGGCTGCTCATCCAAAGGTTCTTGCGAGCGACGTGGAGGATATTCCATGAAAGGCAAAGCGTCTGTGCGACTTTACGCGAGGCGTTTGAGTTCAGGAACCAAATCCAGCCGTTCCCACGGGAACTCGGGGCGTCCGAAGTGTCCGTACACAGCCGTTTGCCGGTAAATAGGTCGTTGCAGTTGGAAGCGCTCAATGATGCCGCGCGGGGTCAAATCGATGTTCTCCCGGATAAAGCGCTCCAGGAGCTCAGCAGGGACGCTTCCGGTGCAGTGGGTATTGACGTGGATGGACACCGGTTCCGGGATGCCGATGACGTAAGAGAGTTGAACGCTGCATTCACGGGCAAGTCCAGCAGCGACGATGTTTTTTGCCAGATACCGCGCCATGTAGGCGCCCGAACGGTCTACCTTCGTGGGGTCTTTGCCGGAGAAGGCACCGCCTCCGTGTGGGGCGCGCCCGCCGTAGGTGTCCACGATGATTTTACGCCCTGTCAGACCAGTATCACCGTGAGGTCCGCCGATTTCAAAACGACCCGTGGGATTGATGTAGAAGCGCGTGCGCTCGTCCAGCAAGTGCTCCGGGATGACGGCTCGGATGACGTGCTCGATGACATCCCGGCGAAGCTGCTCTTGTTCAACGTCGGGGTCGTGTTGCGTGGAGACGACAACGGCATCGACCCGCAGGACCTCGCCGTTATCAGCGTATTCGACCGTTACCTGCGATTTAGCATCTGGGCGCAGGTACGGCATCAAGTGCGATTCCTGTTTGCGGATATGGGCTAAGCGGCGGACGAGGGCATGCGCCAACATAATCGGCAGCGGCATCAGCTCTGGCGTCTCTGTGCACGCGTAGCCGAACATGAGTCCCTGGTCACCGGCGCCGCCGCGGTCTACTCCCATGGCAATGTCGGGCGACTGACGGTTGAGCACGTTGATGATGCAGCAGGATTCGCTGTCAAAGCGATACTCCGCGCGCGTGTAGCCAATCTCCCGAATAACGCTCCGCACCAGCGGCTGTAAGTCCAAAAATGCATTTGCGCTGATTTCCCCACCGACAACGACCAGACCTGTCGTCACGAAGCACTCGCACGCCACGCGCCCATTGGGGTCTTGCTCCAAAACCGCATCCAGGACCGCGTCCGAAATCTGGTCGCAGATCTTGTCCGGATGCCCTTCGGAGACGGACTCCGACGTGAAGAGGTACGTACGCATCTCCCATGAACAGCAGAGGGATAACCCACCGACGACAGAACACAAAGCTACAAGTTTTGTCCCCCACAGATGCCCGAAGGGGCTAATTTCGTAGCTCGGTTGAAGAGCGTGCACGGGAGCAGCATGCGCTACGGACTGCTTGCCTTCGGTCTCATTGCCATTGGTGGCACCAGCACGGCACAGCTCCTGCAGTCCCGTCCAGTGGAAGGCATTCGGCAGAAGCCCGTGCGGTACGTTGCCCTCACAAATCTCACCGTTGTCCCCAAGCCAGGGCTGAAATTAGAGCGGGCAACCATTATTGTGCGGGACGAGCGCATAGAAGCTGTTGGCGTTGGGATTCCTATCCCCGCGGGGGCGACGGTGAGGGACTGCGCTGGGCTATGGGCATATCCAGCGTTCATTGAACCCTACGTGGAGCTTGCCTTGCCTGCCCCAAAGGAGGAGCAGGCAGAGGAAGCGGTTGAAACACCGCCTCCTGAGGGTGCCCGTCACTGGAATGAGGCTGTGCGTCCGGAGCGGCGCATTGTAGAGCGCCTGGAACTGGAGCCCGCGCAAGTTGAGCGGTTTCGGGCAATGGGGTTTGCTCTCCTGCACTGTGGTAGCCGCGAGGGGATCTTCCGAGGCTTTTCCGCCCTCTGTTTTGCCCGTGCTGGGAGAGGTGCTGACGTCGTGCTGCGTTCCGACGTTGCCCAATGGCTTGGCTTCCGGAAGGGGCGTTCCCGAACGCCGTATCCCAGCTCGCTGATGGGAGCCCTTGCACTTGTCCGGCAGACGCTGGCCGATGCCCGGTGGTACCAACAGGCGTGGGAGGCATATCGCCGTAACCCGCGACAACGGCGCCCCGAGGTCAATCTCTCGCTTCAAGCTTTGGCAGAGGCGCTGCAGCGGCGGATTCCCTTCGTCGTGGAGACAGACAACGAGCTTACTCTCCTGCGAGCACTCCGGCTGGTACAAGAGGCGGAAATCCCCGCACTCTTCGTCGGAAGTGGACGGGAATACCGGCGGCTGCCATGGCTCGTGCCGTACCGACCGCGCCTTATTGTGCCGCTGAATTTCCCCGAGGTGCCCGATGTTTCGTCACCGGAACGGGCAGCTGACGTCTCACTCGAGCAGCTCAAACACTGGGATGCTGCTCCCCAGAATCCCTTCTGGCTGGATTCCGTCGGTATCACCTTTGCCTTGACCAGCCATGGGCTCTCGGATGCGGATGCGTTTGCAGAGCGAATTCGCCGTGCCATCCGGCGGGGGTTGACCCCAGAGAAAGTGCTGGCAGCGTTGACGACGGTCCCAGCGGAGTTCCTCGGCGTTGCCGATATTGCTGGTACCATAGAGCCAGGCAAGCTGGCAAATCTCCTCCTCTGCGATGGGGAGCTCTTCGATGAGGAGACCAGCATCCGCAGCGTATTCGTCGCAGGCGAAGAGTTCCCGCAGGTGGCGGAGCCCTCTGTAGATGTCCGTGGCGTATGGCAGGTAACCCTTCCGGAAGGGCTGCCGCCTTTCCGACTGCGCATCACGGGGAAGTACGCTGCTCCAGAGGCTACTGTCGTCGTGGATACGCTGCGTCTGCGAGCTCGGTGGACGCATCAGCGGCGAACGGTAGAGTTTAGCTTCGCAACCGACACGTTTGGTATACCTGGCCTGACCCGCTTTTCAGGCACTATAGACACTGCCCAAGCAGCAGGCATTGCTATCCTGCCAGATGGAAAGGTGCTCCGCTGGTACGCGCGACGGGATTCCGTGTACACCCCAAAGCCTCGGCTCCGTGAACTGCCGCGAGAGTACGCTCTCGGTCCCCGCACGTTTCCCGATGGTCCCTTTGGTTTTGAGGGGCTGCCGCCGCAACGGGCGGTGCTCATCCGCAATGCTACTGTCTGGACGTGTTCTCCGGCAGGGGTGCTGCACAATGCCGACGTGCTCATTCGTAACGGCAAAATCGCCGCTCTTGGCGTTGGTTTGAAGGTCACTGCTGATACGGTTGTTGATGCTACGGGGAAGCATCTCACGCCGGGCATCATCGATGAGCATTCGCATATTGCCATTGAGGGCGGCGTCAACGAAGGTACCCACGCGGTGACGGCAGAAGTGCGCATTAGCGATGTCATTGATCCGGACGACATCGCCATCTACCGCCAATTGGCCGGAGGAGTAACGGCAGCCCATCTCCTCCATGGCTCGGCGAATCCCATCGGTGGACAATGCCAGCTCATCAAGCTGCGCTGGGGCGCGGATGCTGAGGCGATGAAGTTCGAAGGGGGACCGGCAACCATCAAATTTGCTCTCGGCGAGAATGTCAAACAGTCCAACTGGGGCGACCGCTACACACGGCGCTATCCCCAGACCCGCATGGGTGTGGAGGAAATCATGCGGGATGCCTTCCAGGCTGCTTTGGAGTACGAGGCGGAGTGGAAGCGGTGGCAGGCACTGCCCCCACGGGAGCGAGAGCGTACGGTTCCACCGCGGCGAGATTTCCAGCTGGAGGCACTCCTGGAGGTAGTCCGTGGGAAGCGGCTTGTGCATTGCCATTCGTACGTGCAGAGCGAAATCCTCATGCTGATGCGCCTGGCGGAAGAGTTTGGCTTTCGTGTCAACGTGTTCACCCACGTGCTGGAGGGCTACAAGGTTGCCCGCGAGTTAGCCCGCCATGGTGCCGGTGCGAGCACATTCTCTGACTGGTGGGCGTACAAAATGGAGGTCTACGACGCCATTCCGCAGAATGCTGCGATTATGCACGAGCAGGGTGTGCTGGTGGCAATTAATAGCGATGATGCCGACATGGGGCGCCGTCTCAATCAGGAAGCGGGGAAGTCGGTCAAGTATGGCGTTCCAGAGGAAGAGGCGCTCAAGTTTGTCACGCTCAATCCGGCTCGGATGCTGCGTGTAGACCACCGTGTTGGGAGCATTGAGGTGGGCAAAGATGCCGATCTCGTGCTCTGGTCTAGTCCCCCGTTGTCCTCGTATGCCATCGTTGAGCAGACCTACGTTGATGGACGGCTCATGTTTGACCGGCGCGTGGATGAACAATTGCGGCAACGGGACGCGCAGCTACGCCGGCAACTGGAGCAGCGAGCGTTACAAGCGTTGCGCGAGGGGGCAAAACCAGCGCCGCCGTCTCCAACGAAGCGTCGGCTCTACCACTGCGAGGATGCTGACGACGAGGTCCGCGGCTACGAAGAGGAAGGCTAACTATCGCGAGGAGCTGCCGGTGCCGGGCACGGCTCCCACGTCATCGGCAATGTAGACAGGCTCAGCACCGTGCTGGATGGTGTCTGCCGTCACAATGCACCGCCGAACGCCGCGCTGGTCGGGGAGCCGGAACATAATCGGCAGCATGACCTCCTCCATGATAGCCCGCAGACCGCGGGCACCAGTTCCGCGCTCCCGAGCACGGCGCACAATTGCCTGCAGAGCCTCCGGAGTGAACTCCAGCTCTACGCCCTCCATCTGGAACAGCTTCTGGTACTGCTTGACCAAGGCGTTCTTAGGGCGCACGAGGATATCCATGAGGGCGTTGTCGTCTAAGGGATGCAGTGGGGCAATGATTGGCAAGCGCCCTATGAACTCGGGAATGAAGCCGAATTTGAGCAGATCGTCTGGCTCAATGCGGCGTAACAGTTCGTAGGTGTTGTCCGTATCAATGGGGTCAGCAAGCTGCGCTGTGAACCCAATGCTACCGCTGCGCAGGCGCCGGGCGATGATGCGCTCAATACCTTCAAAGGCACCACCGCAGATGAACAGGATGTTGCGGGTGTTGACGTAGATGAGGGGTTGCTCGGGATGTTTTCGCCCACCCTTCGGTGGCACTCCGGCAAGGGTGCCCTCTAGGATTTTCAACAGCGCTTGCTGGACGCCTTCGCCTGAGACGTCCCGCGTGATGCTTGGGGAGTCGCTCTTGCGGGCGATTTTGTCGATCTCGTCAATGTACACGATGCCGCGTTCGGCTCGCTCAACGTTGTAGTCGGCGTTCTGCAGGAGGTGGAGGATGACCGTTTCAACATCATCGCCGACGTAGCCAGCTTCGGTCAGCGTCGTAGCATCGGCGATGGCGAACGGGACGTCCAGGATGCGTGCCAGTGTCTGCGCCAACAGTGTTTTGCCGGTGCCGGTTGGACCGATAAGGAGGATGTTGCTCTTTTCAATCTCGACGTCGTCAAAGCTGCCCAGGAGTTCGCGAGCCTGGATGCGCTTGTAGTGGTTGTAGACGGCAACGGCGAGCACGGTTTTCGCGTAGTCCTGCCCGATGACGTATTCGTCCAGCTTGGCTTTGATTTCGGAGGGTTTAGGGAGCTCGGCTAACGCGCGCCGAGCCCGCTGGGCAGCGCTCTGCTGGAGAATCCGCACCGAATTTTGGACACAGATATCGCAGATGTACACGTCCGGACCAGCAATCAGGCTGGTTACTTCGCTGGAGGAGCGTCCGCAGAAAGAGCAGCGGAGCTCCTCGGGACGGAATCCAGGGTAGCGGGGTGGTGCGCTCATTCGCTTGTGTTGGCTGCTTTAGGGTGGTGCTCGCGGCGTTCCAGGACCTGGTCAATGATGCCGTATTCCAGCGCTTCCTGTGCTGTCATCCAGACATCGTGCCGGTCGGCATCCTGGCGGATTTTCTCCACCGGCTGCCCCGTGTGGTGGGCGATGATGGCGTAGAGCTCATCCCGGAGACGGAGCATCTCTCGAGTGTAGACCTCTATGTCGGTGACACGTCCTTGGGTGCCGCCGAGGGGCTGGTGCATCATGATGCGGGCATGTGGCAGGGCGAAGCGCTTGCCCTTTGTACCAGCGCAGAGCAGCACCTGCGCCATGGAGGCAGCCAGTCCGATGCAGATTGTTTGGATGTCTGGGCGAACGAACTGCATCGTGTCGTAGATCGCTAACCCAGCCGTAACGCTCCCGCCGGGCGAGTTGATGTAGAGGTAGATGTCCTTGCGCGGGTCTTCGCTCTCCAGGAAGAGCAGTTGGGCGATAGTCAGGCTGGCAACGTAGTCGTCAATCGGGGAGCCCAGGAAAATGATGCGCTCCTTGAGTAGCCGAGAGTAGATGTCGTAGGCTCGCTCACCGCGGCTGGTTTGCTCAACGACAATGGGAACCAGTTGCCCACGGATCAGCTCAGCATGCAGCTCCGGGATATCCCTGAGTTCAGCTGTGAGGACGCTGGACATAGTCGCTGTAGGGGATTGGTTCAACTTCCACCTGCTGGAGGAGAAGCTGCCAGAGCTTGCGGCGGCGCACGTCGTAGTCCAGGTCTGGGTCTTCCCGGAGTTGGCGCTCCAGCTCAGCTTCCGACATGCCAAGCGAACGTGCCAGGGAGTGGATATCCTCCGGGGTGAGCTGGACCTGATACTGCTGCAGCAGGAGCAGCTCCAGGATGGAGAGTCGTGCCTGCAGGTCTGCCAGCTCTGCTAAGAAGCGGTAGATGCCGGTTTCACCTTCGCGGAGGTACTCCGCTGGGACGCGGAGCTCGCCACGCTGGAGCGCTTGGACCAGATCGCGGGCGATGCTGTGCACGATTGGTTTCGGTGGTGTGAAGGGATAGCGCCGGGCTAACTCCAGCTCTAGTTGGTTTCGAAGCAGGGATTGGGCGTAGGAGTCGTGCTGGCGTTGGAGTTCCTGCCGAATATAGTTCCGGAGCGCGTCTACGTCCGCAAGGCGTCCCCCACTGAGCTGCTGGACGAACTCTGGGGTCAGCTCTGCCGGTTGCAGGCGGCGAATGGATTGCACCGTGACGCGGTACGTCTGTGGAGGCTGATCGGGCTGGGACAGCTCAGCGCCAGAGAGCGTGTAGAGGAAGCTGTCGCCCACACGAGCATTGAGCAACTGCTGGCGGAGCTCTTGGAGAACGTCGGATTCGTACAGCGGTAGTGTCAGCTCTTCGGCTTCTCTGTCCAGCAGCGGCATGCCGCTTTCCGGATCAACGGGCTGGAAGTGGAGCTTGACCTCATGGTAGTAGTCCGATACGTGGTCAGCGTCCTCCTGGACAGTGCTGTACCGAAGCCGTAACTGTTCCAGTTGGGCTTCCACCTCGTCCTCGGAGACTTCAATGAGCGGCTTCTGGAGCTTGATGCCCGAGAGGTCGACGGTCAAGTCCGGCAGCGTGTAGTAGCGGAAACTGAAGCGGATAGAGTCGGGTGCACGCTCTACGTTGACCAGTTGGGGATCGCTTAGGAGCATCCAGCGCTCTCGGCGGGCAAGCTCGCGAACCAGCCGATGTCCGAGGCTCTCCAGGGCATCGGCTTCAATCTTTGCGCCGTAACGTTGTTTGATGAGCTCCAGGGGTGCTTTCCCTTTCCGGAAGCCCTCGATGGTGAGCTCTTGGCGGGCACGCTCGTACGCTTGCTCAATTTCAGGAGCTGCCTCGTCGTAGGTCACCACGATGTGGACTTCGTGTTCGCAGTCGGCAAGTTTCGTCAGCTGGTATTCCACGATGCACCGTCGTGTAGTCGGTGAGACATGTAGCCGAACAGTGCGGGCGGGGAGACTCGAACTCCCACGGGTTTGCCCCACCAGATCCTAAGTCTGGCGCGTCTGCCAATTCCGCCACGCCCGCAGGACATCGGGCAAGAGCTGGAGACGGCAAAGGACGAGACTTTCGTGCACGGAAGTGTAGTCGGCGTCGTCTGCGGAGGTGTGTCCGTTCGTGGGGCTGCTGCATGCCTTCGGTGGTAGTTGTCGGTGCCGGTGTTGCCGGGATTACAGCAGCGGTCCATCTTGTCCGCCGCGGCTTTCAGGTCTGCCTTGTGGAAGCGCGGTCGGCTGTTGGCGGACGCGCTACCTCGGTGTGGGAGCCAACCGTGGCCGAGTTCATCGACTGTGGGCAGCATGTCTTCATCGGTGCGTACCGGGAGTTCCTCTCGGTGCTCTGTGCCCTTGGGGTACCGCAGCCCCAGGGCAAGCCGCTCCGCTTTTGCCTCTGGGATGGGCTTCGGTGGCAGCGGTTTGATACCGGATGCGCTCCGGGGCGCTGGGGGTTCATTGCAGCTCTCTGGCACCTATCTGGATTGACGGTTGCTGAGCGTGCTCGTTGCCTGCTCGGTCTCTGGCGCCTCATTTGGGGTTCAGCAAGCGCTGGGACAGTGGCAGATTTCCTTGCGGCAACACGCCAGCCTCAGAGAGCTGTGGACCTGTTTTGGACTCCTCTGACCCTTGCAACACTGAATACGGCGCCGGCGGAAGCGCCTGTGCACCTGTTGAGCGCTGTCCTCCGAGATGGGTTCCTGCAGGACCGTTCGGGGACGCACTTTATCGTGCCTTCCAGCAGCTTGCTGACACTCCTGCAGCCGATTGGCTCGTGGCTGGAGCGTCATGGAAGTCGCTTACGGCTCAATACGCCCGTGTCGGAGGTGTTTCCCGCGGGGCGGCACACGTGGGGTGTTCGGACGCGGGCAGGCGAGGTCATCCGTGCCGATGGCGTCGTTGTAGCCGTTCCACCGTGGGTGCTACCACGCCTCGTTCCAGCCATTGTCTCGGTTCCCAAGTACGCCCGTTTTCTCGCTGCAGCCCAGTACTCGCCGATTGTGACGCTGTACCTGTGGCTCAAGGAACAGGTCATGCCTGAGCCTATCTGTGCGTTCGCGCATCCGGAGCTACATTGGGCTTTTCAGCGTCCGACGCGGTCCGGAGCGGAAGCGGTTGCTCTCGTGGTCAGTGCGGCGCATCCCATGACGGCGCTGCCGCGGCAGGAACTTGTACGCCGATGCCTGCGTGTCTTTTCGGAGGCCTTGCCCAGCTTTCGTCCGGAGTTGCTCGTGCATGCTCGCCTGATGGTAGAACAGCGGGCAACACTCCGTTTGACTCCTGAACTTGATGCGTTGCGCCCTGTGGGGATAACTCCGTGGCGAACCCTCGTTGTGGCGGGAGATTGGCTCCAGACGGGGCTGCCGTGTACGCTGGAAGGGGCAGCTCGCAGTGGACGACGCGCTGCTGAGGCGCTTGCCGATGCTGGTTGGTAGCTGGTTCCGGGTTGCTCGGTCAGCGGCTCTTTGCCCCGCAAAGACTGTTGCTCCCTTCGGCAACCTGGGGCAGGTCCGCGGCTTCCTGCGGATGCCGCTTACAGGAACAATCCTGCTGTTCATTGTCATAACCTGCCGCTTACGAGGCACTGTGTTCCCTTGGTGGGAAGAGCTCCGGAATTTTGCTGCTGGACATGGGAGTGCTCTCATTGGGTTGCTCTCTGCTAAGGTGGTGTGACGTTGCGGGAGCCGGGCGTGCGCTGGGGCTGGACTCCAGAGTGCTCGGGTGGCGTGGTGTATATTTGTGCGGTCGTGCTCAGGAGGTATGGTACGGAACGCACATGCACGCACGGAACGAAGCATTTCCAGCGGTCCGGCTCAAGTTGACGCAGCTATTGGAGTACGTCAATGACTTTCTGAACGCTTTGGAGCAGAAAAGCGAGGCAACACGGCAGACCTACAAGCGGACGTTGCGGGAGCTGCTGTACTTCTTCACCCGTGACCGCCGCTTCTTTTTCCGCCCGCGTGATGTGGAGCGTTACCGCCGCTACTTAGTGCGTATCAAGAGGCTCAAACCTGCATCGGTTGCAACCTACATGACAGCGCTGCGGCGTTTTTGCCAGTACTTAGTGGACCGGGGAGTCTTAGAGCGCAATCCTGCCCGGCGTGTACCTGGAGCCCGGCGCCCTCAGCAGCACAGTCGCCTGTTCCTAACAGCGGCAGAGCTGGAGCGCCTCTTGACTAGCATTGAGACCGAGACCCTTACAGGGCTTCGCGACCGGGCGCTGATCCTCATGATGCTGGGATGTGCCTGCTCTGAGCGCGAGCTTGCTGTCGCAGATGTTGGGGACATCCGCCGGCAGGGGCGGCGGTGGGTTATCTACGTCCAGGGAAAGGGGCGGCGAGCCAAAGATGAAGCCATCCCGATTCCACCAAAGGTCTACGAGGCCCTGCAGCAGTATCTGGAAGCGCGGGGTGAGGTCACCGAGGAGGATCCGCTGTTTATCAGCCACAGTCCCCGCTCGCGTGGGCAGCGCATGAGCGTGCGTGGAATCCGCGAAGTGGTCAACGCGAGGCTCAAAGCCTGTGGAGTCAAGGGCGAGAGGCAGCGCCAATTGACTCCCTTTTCGCTGCGCCATACGGCGGGACTACTGCTGGTGGAGAGTGGCGTGTCCGTTGAGGAGCTCATGCGGCGAATGCGCATCCGCTGGCGTCCCACAGCGCTCCTCTACTTCCGCCAGCGCGGTAAAGTAGGCAGTACGCCGGAGCTTCAAGAGCTTGTGCGTGTGTAACCAGCCTGCGGGGGCAGGGAGATGCGAAAGAGTATCGGATGGTTGGCAGTAGTTGTACTCCTGGGCTGCTCGGAAGCACCGACACGGTTCCTGGCCCCAGAGGTACCATTGGTTATGCAGCTACCGCTTGTGGATTCGCTCCTCGCATTGGAGGACCTCATTCAGGATACTACGCAGGTTCGTGTAGAGCCAGGGACAGGCAATCTCGCTCTGGCTCTGGAAGGGGAGCTAACTCCGATCGTGCTCGCCCAGGAGTTGGGGAGGGTTGGGGAACTCCGCTTAGAGCGCAGCTTCCGTCTCAACGACATCACTGGGCTTCACCAACGCTTTCAGGAGTGGCAAGACCCTGTGCAGGCAATCCCTCTGAAGGCGCTCTATTCGCAGTTACCCGATCCCCCAGCAGAGCAGGTTATCCCGCCATTGAGCACGCCAGTCCAAATAGATTCCGTCGTTCGGCTCCCTGAGGGTCTCTACGCCGTTGCATACCGGCAAGGCACACTTCAAATCGTGTTGGAGAACCGCTATCCAGTGCCCGTGGAGATAGCTCCGCTGCCTGGCTACGGGCAGTCGGGCATTCTCCTCCAGACACCGGGCTACGGGGAATGGTTCGTTCCGCTGACAGCGCTCCAGAGCACGATACCCCCGGGAGAGCGCCGTGGAGAGGAGAACAGCCCAGGAGGGGTTATCCGTGCTCCACTTGCTGGTGTCGTGGTGACACGGCAGACGCGCATCCAATGTGCTCTCACTTCTCCTGGCAGCGGAGGACAGCAAGTCACGTACACGGATGCGAGCCTCTTTCGGGTGTTCCTACAGCCAAGGGATGTTGAGGTAGAGTGGGCGCACATCCTGCCAGCGGGATGGAATGCGGAAATCCTGGTAGAACTGCCCTTGCCGAATGGGGCGGAAATCAGTAGTGCTGAGATAGCGGCTTTCTCTGCCCAACTGGAGCTCGATAACGGCTTTCCCTTTGGGGCTGACGGTATATGGCGCTTTGGGCAGCTACGCTCCCGGACGGGGGAGCCGGTGAGCCGAAGCCTTGCTATCCCTGCGTCGGCTGAGGTATACCAGCGGGTGAGTGAGCAGGGGCCGATAGTGCTTGTGCCAGAGCCCGAGGATGCTGGTAGCATCCGTGCGCTGCGTATCCGATTGCAGCTCCAGATACAGCAACCCTCTGACATTGTTACCGTCCGGGCGGAGCAGGGAGTGGTTTTGCGGGTTGTTGTGGATACCCTGCTCCTTCGGACAGCGCGGGGAACACGGCTGCCTGTGGGGAGCTTTGAAACGCAGGCACAGTCGGAAGTCTGGCTCCAGGGGAATCTGGGGTTGCTGTCTCAGGTAGAGGTGGAGCTGGCGGAGCTGATCATCGAGGCAGTTCTGGAGAATTCAGCAGCGGTTGGGTTCCGGGTGGAAGGCACAGTAGAAGTCGCTGACCGCAATGGTACGGTGATGGCGCGGTTGCCCGTGACTCCGCAGTTTGTGGCGCCAGCAGTGGAACAGGGTGGCACCGTGACTGCACAGCAGACACGCTGGGAGCTCCGATACTCGGATGTCGGGTTGACGAATCGCCCGCGCTTTGTCCGCTTTCTGTGGACGGTGACTCCGGAGGCTTCGGGTACATGGGCATTTGCGGATACGAGTCAGATTCGGGGACGGGTGCAGGTGTTGATTCCAGTGCGTGTCCGCGTTCAGCAGCTGAGCTATGAGCAGCAGTGGGCTTTTACCGGTGGAGACATGCTACGCCGACAGGGGCAGCGCATAGAGCGGGCTGAGGTTATCGTTGAGACGCGTAACCGCTTTCCTGTTACCCTGCAGTTCTTCCTCGTGTTCGCTGACACGCTGGATTCAGTCCGTGTGCCGTTGGAGGGTGTGGTGAGCATTCCTGCTGCGCCCGTCACGCTGAGCGGAGTGGCTGAGACGGAAGGGCACGGACTTCAGCGGATTGTGCTGGATAGTTGGCAGATTCCACTACTTCTGCGCGCAGACCGCCTTCGGCTAGAGCTCCGTGCACAGACAACAGCCCAGCAGTACGTGCGGATTCGCACCTCGGACTACGTCCATCTCCGGGCGATGCTGCGGGCGGAGTTAGCGGTTCCATAAGACAGTGGGAGGCATGCCATGTGGAGGTTGATGGTAGCTGCTGCCGTACCGGTTTTCGCATCTGGGTTGCTCTACGGGCAACCTCTGGCAGGGGCGCAAGGGCAGACAGGAAGCGTGAGTGCATGGGGGATAGAGGCGTTGGAGGCACATCCGGCAGGGCTATTGCAGGGCAATGGGGCGTGGGAGGTAGCTCTTCCAGCCCTCTCAGCGGGAATGCTTGGCATGACCCTGCGGGAGTATGCCTTCTTCTTCGGTGGAGTGGAAACGCCGAGTGGATGGCAGCATCGCCGCCTTACTCCAGCAGAGCGGGTAAACCTGGCTCATCTCCTGGAGCGGGAACCGCTTGCTGTCCAGGTGCGAACGGTACCATTAGCGCTGGTATGGCGTCAGAGCCAGAAGCGAGCTATCGGGGCTGAAGTGGGCAGTGCACTATGGGCGCGAATACAATTGCCTCAAGGAGCAGTGGAAGCTGCACGCCAGCCGGTGTTAGGGGCTGATTCTGTGCTGTTTCGGGGTGGAACGTTCTCCGTGCGGCTGTACTCAAGGGTTACAGCCGCATATGCTCAACGTCTGTGGACTACTACGCTAACTTCCGATACGACATCCCCGTGGCGTCTGGGAGAGCTCAGTGGAGGTGTTGCCGTACATCTCTACCGCGGGCATGTGTTTGTGGAGCTCCTTCCCGGTGGGGAGCTGCGGCTGCAACCCTTTGTCCCTGTGTCATGGGACAGCACGGTCAATTGGCTCGTGACCGTACGACAGCAGTGGCAGCTTGCTGATGCCGGTGGATCATGGTTGGCGATGTTGGCCGGAGTTGCTCCCTCCACTGGCTGGGGAGTAGGCGGGAGCATCGGTGTGCGGTGGGCATGGAAGCCAGCGGACACAGCGGAGCCGAGTGCGGAAGCAGGGATATCACTGGAGCAGCTCGGCTTCATCCGGTGGCAACTCGTTGAGTCCCTGCTTACAGTAGAGGGGGATACCGTTACCGGAATTCTCAGTTCAGTCTGGGATGCCCTGCAGGCACGCTACACGCCGCAGCGCGTGCCTCGGACACAGGCGGAAGCCACACCTGCACTGGTACGCCTCGGAGGGGCGCTGCGACTACCGGCGATAGGGCTTGCCGTTCCGATCCGTGTCGCTGCTGAATGTGGCTACGGCATAGGAGCAGCCTGGGCACTTCCTGGAGTGCGTGGCGGAATCGGGGTGCTGTTTCAGAGCCCTTGGCCATGGGTTCCATGGCTGGCAGCGGGGGCGTACTGGAACCGCCACAGCACACCGCGTATCACGGCAGGACTACGCTGGAGCCCACCCCATCCACGCCGAGTGCGGACGGTTGTGGACATTACCACAGGCTCCTTGACGGGATGGCTCTCCCGGGACAAGGTCCGGAGCGCAGAGCTTGGGATGCGCGTATGGCTCTGGCTGTGAGAGCCATCAGCGTTCCTCTCGCCACTCTTCGTCCCGAAAGAGTGCAGTCCAGATACGCCCGTCGGCTGTCCCCAGCGCGCGGTACATACCCGGGGTTGTGCACAGCGCAACGGCGTTGCCTGCGGCGTCAATCCCGATGAGACCTCCAGAGCCACCCAAGGAGGTCACCTCCTGCAGTACATCCTGGGCTGCTGCTTCCAGTGACAACCGCCCCCAAAAGATGCGGGCATGAACGCCGTATGCAGCAACGGTGCGCACGAAGAACTCGCCGATCCCGGTCGTGGATACGGCACAGGATCGATTATCCGCATACGTACCAGCGCCGATAAGCGGGCTATCCCCGACACGTCCGGGCAGTTTGCGGGGAGTTCCTCCGGTTGAAGTAGCAGCAGCCAGATTGCCGTGGATGTCACGTGCAACAGCTCCAACGGTATCCTCGGCGGCAGTTGCCTGAGGAGAGATGGCCTGGAAGTAGCTGGAAGCGACCCTCTCCACCCCGTACTGTACCGCAAAGTCTTCGGCTCCCTTGCCGACCAAGAGCACATGGGGGCTCTGCTCGGCAACAAGGCGAGCAGCAACGACGGGGTTCCGCAGAGAGCAGACAGCAGCAACAGCACCTGCGCGGCGTGTGGTCCCTTCCATGACTGCTGCGTCCATTTCCACAGTGCCCGCCGCTGTGCGTGCCGAGCCACGGCCAGCGTTGAAGAGACCGCTGTCCTCCAAAACGGTGACAGCAGCCACAACAGCGTCCAGGCTGGAGCCCCCAGAGCGCAACACATGCATGCCAGCCTCTACCGCTCTCCGTAAGCAGGTGCGGTACGCGCGCTCCTGCTCCGGGGTTAGTGCTGTGATGTTTCCAGCTCCGCCGTGAACAAGGAGGAGTGGGCTCATAGGCTCAGTGCATGGAGTGGTCGGACATGCTCTTGAATCTGCTCTGCAGCAGTTTGGGCAATGACGAATTCAGCGCCGTCCAAGACAAGCCACGGGTTGTGGAGGACCTTGCCGCGCCACCAGTGCGCAAGTTCTGCGACAAGCGGGGGTGCACCACCGCCGGTGAGCACTAAAGCTGGGGGACGTTCCGAATGCAGCTGACGCGCGAAAGCCCGAACGAGCTCCCGAATGCCTCCCACGACGCTGGCGAAAACGCCGTTGAGGAGTGCTTCCTCTGTCGTTGTGCCGATGCGAATTGCCGGAGCTGGCGGTGTAAACTCTATTGCTGGGAGTGCTGCTGTCCCACTGGCTAAAGCGTGAAGCTGGAGCGAAGCGCTTGGGAATATAGCCCCTCCGAGGCATCGTCCATCGGGAGAGAGTACGTTGACAGTCACCGCCGTGCCACAGTCTACGGTGATGATAGGAGGCTCCACAGACCGCCGGGCTCCAATGAGCCCAAGGACCCGATCAATGCCGATGCCGCTGACACCCTCGTATGGCACGAAAGGGTTTGATGGAGGTAGCAACTCTGACATCCAGCAGACCAGACACTCAGTGTCCCGCTGCTGGAGCGTCCGGAGAAGCTGGGTCGTACGCTGGGGTGCAACAGTGGCGATGTAGAGTACAAGCGGAGACGGCAGAGCTGCTACGATGGCAGCAGCGTGCAACTCCCATTGAGCTTCGTGGCTGTAAGGCAAGGCAACTGTCTGCCGACGGTATCGCAGCTTGAGGGAGCTGTTCCCAAACTCGCACACGACAGCGGTGGCATTAGGCGCTAAGGTATCGGATTGTGTCGCCATCGGTAACGACCAGCCGAGAGCCGTTGCACTCTACTTCAAGTCCACCATCTTCCCGTAACCGAAGGACGCGCCATAGACCAGACATTCCCTGAACGCGGATGAGCCGTCCCTCGATTTGGAGGAGCATACTCCAGCGCTCGAAGAGGGTTTCCGGTGATTCGTTGGAGAGCCGCTCCAGAGCGCCTTTGAGCTGCTCAAGGACTTGGTGGGGTGTTAGGGAAAAGCCCATCACGGCTAACGAAGTTGCCGTTGAGGACAGCGAAGCAGGGAATTCGGTTTGCCCAACGTTGATGCCAATGCCAATGACGGAGATGGGCGTAGAGTCAAGCGAAGCGTGCTCTACCAATACTCCGGCAACTTTTCGCCATGCTCCGTCGGGACATCGCCCAAGGAGGTCGTTGGGGTACTTGAGCATGAAGAGGGCTGGCGTCTGTGTGAGTACCTCTACAGTTTCCCAAACAGCAACAGCTCCTAACGCTAGCAGAGCTGCAGCTTCCCGTGGGGATACCGCGTGCGGATGCCGTAAACCCAGTGAGCAGTAGACGTTCTTGCCTGCGTCGCCCAGCCACGGGCGTCCGTGGCGCCCGCGACCCCGTGTTTGATACAGTGCCGAGACGAACACAGCGGGATACTCCCGGAGCAGCTCCCGGGCAACGTCGTTAGTTGAGGTAACGGACGTGTACTGGAAGTGCGGGAAGCCCATGGCTGCGTTTGAGACGAACGAAGCACACTAACCGCGTTGTCTCTTTCGTATCTGCCGGTGCCGACGCTATGAAGGATGCACCACAGCAATGTATCGGGGCGATACGATTTGTGCCCTGGCAACTCCGCCGGGTGTTGGCGGATTGGCAGTCGTACGCCTTTCCGGACCTGAGGCATTCCCTATCGCCGATCGCTGCTTTCGAGGAAAGAGACGCTTGCAAGAGGTGCCTTCACACACTATCCACTACGGGTCCTTTGTCCGAGGAGAAGAGCTCGTGGATACCGTTACAGCTTCGGTCTTTCGGGCACCACACTCGTACACGGGTGAGGACACCGTAGAGTTCGGCTGTCATGGGGGCATGTTGGTTGCTGAGGCAATCGTGGAAGCGCTCATCGCTGCCGGTGCTCGGCTGGCAGAGCCCGGAGAATTTACCCGCCGCGCTTTCTTGAACGGGAAACTGGATTTGGTGCAGGTAGAGGCAATAGCTGACCTTATCTACGCCACGTCCGTTCCCGGAGCTCGTCTTGCTGCCCGCCAACTGGTGGGAGGGCTTACGAACCGGCTCCGCCAACTCCGGCAGCAACTCATAGAGACAGCCGCATACCTGGAGCTCGAGCTGGATTTTGCCGAGGAGGACCTTGAGTTTGTGCCGCGTGAACAGTTGCTCTCTCAGTTGGAGAAAGCACAACAATGGTGCCAGCAGCTGGCAGACTCATACCGAGCAGCCGAAATCTTGCGTTCGGGCTTCTTTGTCGGATGTGTTGGGTATCCGAATGCTGGGAAGTCGTCGCTCTTCAATGCCCTATTGCAGCGGCAGCGAGCAATCGTGAGCCCCTTGCCAGGGACCACGCGTGACTACCTGGAGGAGAGCCTGTTTATCCAGGGCATTCGCATCCACCTTGTGGATACCGCTGGACTGCGCCAGACGGAGGACATCGTAGAGCTGCAGGGGATTACGTTGGCAGAACAAGTAGTGCGCCAATGCAACCTCCTGCTCGTTGTCAACGACGTTACGGAGGGAGTAGAGCACTCCTTGGAGCTCCTCCAGGAGCTTCGGGAGCGCTTTCCAGATACCCTGTACGCCTATGTTCAGAACAAGGTGGACCTACTGACCGAAATCCCACTGGACACGAACTCGCTCGGGGAAGTTCCTGTCTTCTGGGTCTCCGCAGTGCGTGGGGATGGGGTAGATGGGCTTCGGCGCTGGCTGGGTGAGCAAGCCCGTCGTAGTTCGGAGTTGGGGGTGGATGCTCTGGTCAATGCGCGCCAGGCGGACGTACTTCGCCAAGTAGCCCAAGCACTTGAGGCAGCCCGTCATGCTCTGCTCGGTGGATTGTCCGGTGAGTTCGTTGCCGCAGATCTGCGCCATGCGGTTCAGTTACTCAGCGAGCTGACCGGCGATACGTGGCGCGAGGAGGTCCTCAACACTATCTTTGCACGGTTCTGCATCGGCAAGTGATACTCTGAGCAGGACGGCATATGGAGGTCCACATCCGCCCGTTAGAGGAGAGGGACTTTGAGCAGTTTATGAAGCTTCAGCAGGAGGCACTCCGTCTGGCACCGGAGGCATTTGGCTCGGATTACGAATCATACCAGGCTCTCTCGCTGCTGGACAAGGAGCAGCAATTTGAAGCGCTCCTCCACTACCCCTACAACTACCTGCTGGGAGCGTTTGCCGACGGAGAGCTGGTTGGGATGGTAGGGTTTAGCTGCGAACACACGAAGCCAAAGCTGCGTCATAAAGGGCGAATCTGGGGTATGTACGTGACCCCCAAATATCGTGGACTGGGGCTTGGGGAGCGTCTGCTCCGCCATCTGCTGACCGCGGCAAAGGAAGATACCCGCTGTGAGCAGGTGCATCTCTCTGTTGCAACTACCAACCAAGCTGCCTACGGACTCTACTTGAAAATGGGCTTTCTGCGCTATGGAACGGAGTACCGGGCTCTGAAAATTGAAGACACGTACGTTGACGAACATCTCATGATGCGCCTTCTATAGGCTCGGAAGCAGGGGGATGTTTCACGTGAAACACACGAGCCGCTATGGGACGCATCGTCCGACGAGGAGAAGGAGAATACGATGTGCTTGTTATCGGTGGGGGGCATGCTGGAATTGAGGCAACGGCAGCAGCTGCCCGTATGGGCTGCCGTACAGCGCTGGTAACGATGGATGTCCGCGCCATCGGGCGCCTCTCATGTAATCCGGCTGTCGGTGGGACAGCTAAAGGACATCTGGTCAAAGAAATCGACGCGCTCGGCGGGGTTATGGGCGTCCTCGCCGATCGGAGCGGGCTGCAGTTTAAGGTGCTCAACCGCTCAAAAGGTCCAGCCGTGTGGTCCCTCCGCTCGCAGAATGACAAGCGCCTCTATCCCCTCTATGCTCTGGAGCTCCTTCTGGGATTGCCGAACACAGACCTCATTAGCGAGACCGTTACAGAAATCCTCGTGCGGCACGATCGGGTCCATGGAGTGCGGACAGCAAGCGGCGAGGAGCTTCGGGCGCGGGCAGTAGTGCTCTGCTCCGGTACCTTTCTCAATGCCGTCATGTGGACTGGGTTGCAGTGCACTAAAGGTGGGCGTGTTGGGGAACCGCCGGCGGAAAAAATTTCAGACCTGTTAGAGGCGTATGGACTACAACGAGGACGCTTGAAGACCGGCACGCCACCGCGATTGGCGGCGGAGAGCATTGACTTTTCCCGCTTGGAGCCCAGTTACGGTGACGAACCTCCGCAGCCGTTTTCCCATCGGACCACACGGGTCAAGAACACGATTGTGTGCTATGTCACACACACGACCCCGCAAACCCATGAAATCCTGCGCCGCGGCTTTGACCGCTCCCCTCTCTTTACTGGGCTCATCAAGGGGCGGGGTCCGCGGTACTGCCCCTCCATTGAGGACAAAATCGTGCGCTTTGCCGATAAGCCCTCACACCGCATTGTGCTGGAGCCCGAGAGCTTATGGAGCAACTCCATCTATGTCAATGGCTTCTCCACCAGCCTGCCAGTGGAGATACAGGAAGAGGGCATTCGCAGCATTCCTGGCTTAGAGCATGCCGTCCTCCTCCGCCCAGGGTACGCCGTGGAATACGACTACTTCTTCCCATGGCAGCTCTACCACACGCTGGAGACGAAAGCGATTAGGGGACTGTTCTTCGCGGGACAAATCAATGGAACATCGGGTTACGAAGAAGCTGCGGCTCAGGGCATCATAGCCGGCATCAATGCCGCCCTCCAGGTGCAAGGGAAAGAGCCCTTCGTGCTGAGCCGTTCGGAAGCGTACATTGGTGTGCTCATTGATGACCTCATCACGAAGATGGGGGATGAACCCTATCGCATGTTCACAGCGCTGGCAGAGTATCGCCTCCTTTTGCGGCAGGACAACGCAGACCAACGCCTAATGCGCTATGGATACGAACTCGGACTTATCGAAGACTGGGCCTACGAGCGGATGCTGGAGCGTTGTGAGAATGTGCAGCGTCTCCTTGCCGAAGTGCGTGCCGACCGCGTCCAACCCGAGGAGATCAACGAGTACTTGGAATCCTGCGGGGAGCAGCCGATTCGGGAACCAATACCGCTTGCTCAATTAGCGCGGCGCCCAACGCTTCCACTTGCCGAGCTTTTGGCACAACGCAACGGTCGTTATAGCTGGGCGCTGCAACTGCCCGCTGTCGTCCAGGAAGCCGAGATTGAGCTGCGGTATGAGGGGTATATCCAGCGGCAGTTGCGGGAGGCTGAGCTATTGGCGCAGAGTGAGCAGGTGCGGATTCCAGAGGACTTCGATTACTCCCGGGTGCATGGGCTCTCAGCGGAGGCTCGGGAAAAGCTCCAGCGAATCCGCCCGCGCTCTCTGGGACATGCCGCTCGTATTGCGGGGGTTTCGCCAGCGGATATAGCGGTGCTGGCACTCTATCTGCGGTAGTTGACAGCGTTTCACGTGAAACACTGCTCGGGACAAGCTAAAGAGGGAGATGGTGAAGTGCCATTTTGTCAGAGAGGCGCTCCTCGACTGGTGGCTGACAATGTGTCGTCCACACGGAGAGAGCAAAAAGGGCTCTCTTGGCAGAGGGGAGAAAGCCCGATGCGGGTGCTAATCGTTGGGGCTCGGAGCAAAACTGTGGAAGCACTCCTGCGGCTGTTGCGGCGCGAGTTGCCCGCAGCGGAAGTGCTGCTACTATCCCACCGATATGGGGAACCGGCGAGCATCTACCGATACCCTGTTCATGTCGTCCCTGGATATGCACGGCAGCCTCTGAAAAATGCTTGCCTCTGCTGGGAACCTGAGCTCATATTGAACGCGGCGGCGATAACCGACGTTGATGCCTGCGAGCGAGACCGCGCCCTTGCGTGGCAGGTGAATGTCGGGCTGGTGGAAACCCTGGCGGGCGTATGTCGGATGTTAGGAGCACACCTGGTACAGCTCTCCTCGGACTATGTCTTTGAAGGTAAACAGGGACCGTACGCCGAGCAGGCTCGCCCCAATCCCCTGAACTACTATGGCAAGACCAAGCTGGCAGCGGAGAACGTGTGCCAAACCGCAGCTCCTTCGGTAACGATCGTCCGAACAACGCACATTTACGGTACCCCAGCACCCTGGAGCTCCGACATCCTGCGCTGGGCTCTATCGCAGGTGCGTCAAGGTATGGTTGTCCCGGCGGCAGTGGACCTCTACACCAACCCTATCTTCGTAGACGATTTAGCGCGGGCACTCCTTACCGCTATCCGACGGAGGGATGAGGGAATTGTTCACGTTGCGGGGCGGGAATGGCTCAGCCGATACGAGTTCCTTCGCACGGCTTTTCGCGTCTTGGAGTTACCTCAGGAGTTGCTCGTGCCGATGGCAGCAGCAGAACTCTACCGGGGACGTGCGCCGCGTCCACTCCGGGCGGGGCTGTTGTGCGAACGAGCTGAGGCTCTGTGGCACTTCCATCCACGCTCCCTGGAAGAAGCTCTCTGGGTCGTTCGCTATCGTCTTCAGAGTCGGGAGAGTGAAGCAGGGGATACCTCGGAGTAAAGTGGACCTTCGGCTCTCAGAACGCTGCGGATGAGAGCTGGGCGAAATCCCCAAGCTTCCCCGAATGAGCGCGTGTGGAAAGGAGTCAAAGCGTGCTTGAAGCGTGCAAGAGAGACGATGTGCTTGAGCCGAGCGACGGTAATGTGAGGTACGAAGCGACGGCTGTGGTCTATAGGCAAACCTACACCCGCCAGCGTCTCTACAATTTGCTCGTACGTGTGGTGGAGGCATTTGTCGGTGCTTTTCGCGTGGATGTAGAGGACGCGGGGAGCGCGCCAATGAGGGAAGACACCGACTCCTTGGAAGTGTATCGGACAAGCGCGCTCGTGCAACAGCGGGGCAAGCGCAGTGTAGAGGGCTGGGACTTCGTTGATGGGGACTTCACCCAGAAAGGCAAAGGTAAGGTGTAGGCTCTCGGGAGCGACCCATTTGGCTCGGCACCACGGAGAGCAGGCCGCCACGAGCTCTTGGTAGCCTCTGACAAGCTGCTCGTCCTGAAAGAAGCATCCAACAAAGAGCCGCCAGGTAGCTCCAGACATTTATCGCATCTCCTTCCATACGATGCTACGCACCCCTTCAACGTTTTCTTGGACGACGAGCTCCCAGCTCTGTAGCTCCAAGGCACACAGGTATCCATAACCAGAGGCGCGCCCGTAGACACAGCCGCCATCTAAAAAGACCTTGGGGCGGGAGAGACTCGCCCGGATGGCTTCCAGCGGTAATGGAGTATGTCCTACGATGAGGCGGCGACCTCCTAAGCGCGATGGTTCAGCATGCAGGCTGCGGTCCCAGAGCATGGCTTCTGTATCAGCAAAGGAATCGGGAGCGTCAAAGTTCAACCCAGCATGGACCAAGACGGCTGTATCAGTTACGGCGTAGAAGGGCAGCTCAGCGAAGAAGTGGACGTATTCAGGGGCTAACTCCCGAGGGTGGCGAAGTCCAAAGCTCCGCAGCGTGGTATCCGCTCCATTGAGCAACCAGAGGGTGAACATGTTCTCAGATTGGCGGGCATCCAACAGCAGTTGTTCGTGGTTCCCGCGCAAGGTCGTGACTCGATAGCCCTGTTGCCGAAGGTGGCAGAGGAGGTCAACCACGGCTTTGCTGTCGGGACCGCGGTCAATGTAATCGCCCAGGAAGAAGAGCTCGTCCTCGGGAGTGATGCACAACTGTTGCCACAGTAGCGCTTCCAGTGTGCGGATGCACCCGTGAACATCTCCGATGACAAACTGCCGCCCCATCGCATCGGGCCATGCTTTCAGACAAAAAAGACGCACAGTGGCCGCTCTGGATGGTAGCGACGTGCTGTGGCAAACGCTCCGCGGGCTTTTTAGTAAGTTTGCTTGGCATCTGTCGCCCGATGGCACCATGCATCCCGACTACGAAGCGGTGATTGGTCTTGAAGTCCACGCCCAGCTCAAGACTCGAACGAAGGCATTCTGTGGCTGTTCTGCAGAATTCGGAGCTCCGCCGAACACGCATACCTGCCCTGTCTGCTTAGGACATCCAGGGGCGCTTCCGGTTTTGAATCGGCAAGTTGTGGAGTTTACCCTCCGGATTGGCTTAGCAACGCATTGCCAGATTCGGTTGCGTTCGCTGTTCGCCCGTAAAAACTACTTTTACCCGGACTTGCCGAAGGGGTATCAAATCTCGCAGTACGAGGAGCCAATCTGCAGCGATGGGTGGATAGACATTGAGCTGGATGATGGAACGGTGAAGCGAGTTGGCATTGCCCGCATCCACATGGAGGAAGATGCAGGCAAGTCCATCCACGATGTTGACGTGGACACACTCGTTGATCTCAACCGCTGCGGGGTGCCACTCATCGAGATTGTCAGCAAGCCGGATTTGCGCTCACCGCGGGAGGCTTACCACTACATGCGGCAAATCCGGCAGTTGGTTCGGTACCTGGGAATCTGTGACGGTAACCTGGAAGAAGGCTCCCTCCGCTGCGACGCTAACGTCTCGGTCCGTCGTCGCGGAGAGACCCGGCTGGGAACGAAAACAGAGGTGAAGAACCTGAACAGTTTCCGCAACTTGGAGAGAGCGCTGGAGTACGAGATTCAGCGACAAATTGCGATTCTGGAAGCCGGCGGGCAAGTCCAGCACGAGACGCGGTTATGGGATGCCGTGCGCCAAGAAACCCGCCCGATGCGGACGAAGGAGTTCGCCCACGACTACCGGTACTTCCCAGAGCCGGACTTGGTCCCGGTAGTGGTGACAGAGGAATGGATTGAGCGCGTGCGGGCAGAGCTGCCCGAACTGCCTCTACAGCGGAAACAACGGCTGGTGCAGCAGTACGGGCTTCCCGCCTACGATGCCGGTGTGCTCTGCGAGGAACGAGAGATTGCTGACTACTTTGAGGCCTGCTGCGCTGCTCTGCAAAACCCCGCGCCGGAGCGCTACAAGCTGGTGAGTAACTGGATTATGACCGAGGTCTTGCGCATCGTAGGGGAACGCGGGGGGATGCTTCAACCAATGCCCCTTCCTCCAGAGCACCTTGCGGAGCTCATTGAGTTGTATGCCGAAGACGTCATCAGCAGTCGGATAGCGAAGGAAGTCTTCGCCGAAGCCGTGGCGACGGGCAAAAGCCCTCGGGCGCTTGTTGCCGAGCGCGGGCTTGTCCAAGTTTCCGATACAGCGTGGCTCAGACAATTGGTTGAGCAGGTCCTTGTTGAGCACCCCGACGCTGTTGCACGGTACCGTAGCGGGCGCACGAACGTGCTGGGCTTTCTCGTCGGGCAAGTTCTCCAACGCTCGGGCGGACGGGCAAACCCAAAGCTGGTGACCCAACTGCTGCAAGAACAACTCCAGGTGCAGGAAAGTCCGACAGCCCAGTGACCATCCATGCCGCTGAAACCGGTCCGGTACATCTGGATGAATGGGAGCTTTGTGCGCTGGGAGCAGGCGCGCATCCACGTCCTCTCCCATGTAGTCCATTACGGCTCCAGTTGGTTTGAGGGAATTCGGGCGTATGCAACTCGGCGGGGAACGGCTATCTTTCGGCTATACGACCACCTGCGGCGCTTGGAGCGCTCGGTGCGTATTTACCACACGGAGTTGCCCTATAGCGTAGAGGAGCTGGCTCGAGTATGTGTCGAAGTGGTTGCCCGCAATAGGCTGCGGGAATGCTACATCCGCCCTATTGTCTACCGGGGCTACGGCGATTTGGGAGTCTACCCGCTCAACTGCCCCGTTGAGGTTGCCGTAGCTGCTTGGGAGTGGGGAGCCTACTTGGGAGCTGAAGCGCTCCAGCACGGGGTGGATGTCGGGGTCAGTTCCTGGCAGCGTATTGCCGGCAACACTATGCCAGCAATGGCGAAGGCAGGGGGCAACTACATGAATTCGCAGCTTGTGCGCATTGAGGCCAGTCGCCATGGATACGCGGAAGGCATCAGCTTGGACATCTTCGGTATGGTCAGCGAGGGGAGCGGGGAGAACATCTTCCTCGTGCTGGACGGGACGCTCTATACGCCTCCTCTCTCAGCCTCTATTCTGCCCGGAGTAACACGGCAGACAGTCATTACGTTCGCCCGCGAGGAGGGCATCCCCGTTGTGGAAACGGACATCCCACGAGGCATGCTCTACGTTGCCGATGAGCTCTTCTTCACCGGGACAGCAGCCGAAATCACCCCGATTCGCTCCGTAGATGGCGTACCTGTTGGCTCGGGGCAACCTGGACCGATTACGCGCCTGATACAGGAGCGCTTTTACCGGGTAGTGCGCGACGGCCACGATCCCTACGGCTGGCTCACGTTTGTGCCGTCCCGTCCGTCTTCGCGCTCTCGCGCTGTGGAACGAAGTGCCACTAACGCACGTCTGCGGTGACCCATGGCTAATAGCCGTGCTTCAAAGGCAGGTTCTGTAATCACCAAGGGGCGTGCAACAAAGAACGCCCAACGCCCAGTGCCACAACCCGCCGACCCTTATGGCCCCTTTGACCCAACGGGATTTGACCGTGAGACAGTTCTGCGCTGGTACAAGCTCATGCACTTAGGGCGCCGCTTGGACGAGCGGGCGCAATACTACCTGCGCATCGGCAAAGGATGGTCCTACCATGCACCCTTTGCTGGGCACGACGGTATCCAACTGGCAATTGGAGTCACATTCCGACCCGGCAAGGACTTCCTCTTCCCGTACTATCGGGACCTACTGACCTGCCTGGCAGCGGGCATCACGCCGGAGGAAATCATCCTCAACGGGCTCAGCAAAGACACAGACGTTGCCGGTGGTGGACGGCATATGAGCAATCACTTCGCAAAGCCGGCTATCCGAATCCAGAATGTCTCCTCCACCACGGGGAACCACGCGCAGCACGCTGTCGGCGTTGCTCGGGCAATCAAGAAGTACGGTGGTGATGAAATCGCCATCTACTCCGGTGGGGATTCTGCATGCTCGGAGGGCTTCTTCTACGAAGCTGTCAATGGGGCTTCACGGGAACGGTTGCCAGTCATCTTCGTCATTCAAAACAATCGCTATGGCATCTCAGTGCCCGTAACCGAACAGACAGCAAACCCTGACGTTGCCGACAACTTCGTTGGCTTTCGCCATCTGAAGATCATCAAGTGCGATGGACGCAATCCCTTTGACTCATACCGTGCAATGCAGGAAGCGCGGGAGTACGTACTCTCGGGCGCTGGACCAGCAATGGTCCATGCTGACTGTGACCGAATTGGTTCGCACTCGAACTCGGACGACCACCGCCTCTACCGCAGCCCAGAAGAGCTGGAGGAGGTGAAACGGCGCGATCCGCTGCCGCGCTTCCGGCGTACGCTCCTGGAGTTCGGACTAGCAACGGAGGAAGAAATCCGGGCACTGGAGGAAGACAATGAGCGGATTATTCGCGAGGCAGCAGCAAAAGCTGAAGCAGCACCGGACCCTGAGCCGAATTCGTGGTCTCTCTACATCCTGCCTGAACCTTTCGTTGGCTACGACGACCGCTCCGAGGAACGATACCGCAATGACCCCAGCCAACCACAGCTGACATTGCGGGAAGCCATCAACATGACGCTCAAGGAGGAGTTCCGCCGGAATCCGAACACGTTCCTCTGGGGGCAGGATGTTGCCTCTAAGGACAAGGGCGGCGTCTTCAATGTGACGAAAGGCATGCTGCAGGAATTCGGCAACGAGCGTGTCTTCAATGCCCCGATAGCGGAAAACTTCATTCTCGGGACAGCGAATGGCTTCTGTCGATACCGCGAGGACATCTGGGTCGTGGTGGAAGGAGCCGAATTCGCTGACTACTTCTGGCCAGCAATGGATCAGCTGGTGGAATGCTCGCATGAGTACTGGCGCACGAAGGGACAGTTCGTCCCCAACATCGTCGTGCGTATCCCCAGTGGTGACTACATCCAGGGTGGGCTGTATCATTCCCAGAGCATTGAGGGAGCTCTGGTGACCTTGCCGGGTATTCGGATTGTCTATCCTGCTTTTGCTGATGACGCTGTTGGTCTACTCCGCAACGCAATGCGCTCGCGAGGTGTGACTGTATTTCTGGAGCCCAAGTTTCTCTACAACTACCGCCCGGCAGCAGCTTCCAAGCCACCGGATGACTTCATCATCCCGTTCGGAAAGGCTAAAATTCGCCGTCAAGGTACAGATGTCACCGTCGTTGCCTATGGGACAGCGGTTCACTGGGCACTCCAAGCAGCGGAAGAAGTTGCTCAAGAGGGCATCTCCGTTGAGGTGGTGGACCTGCGCTCTCTTGCACCGTGGGATAAGAAGACGGTGCTGGAGTCGGTCAAGAAAACAAATCGCGTCATCGTTGCCCACGAGGATAAGCGCACAGGCGGCTTTGGGGGAGAGGTCGCTGCTGTCATAGCAGAAGAGGGATTCCACTTCTTGGATGCTCCCGTTGTGCGTTTGGGGTCGCGCGATTGCCCCATTGGCTTTGCTAAGGCTCTGGAGCAGGCAATTATGCTGCAGCCTGCTGAGATAGCCGATGCTATTCGGCGGTTGGTCCGATACTGATGTTGCAGCGGAGTCACAGGTGTGACCTGGATGTCACACTGTTGTGAGATGCCAACTGCTGCGTGAAATGGTGGGCAATCTCCCTAATTTTGCGGTGCCGTAGCGGGACCTTGCGCCCGTAGCTCAACTGGATAGAGCGTTGGATTCCGGTTCCAAAGGTTGGGGGTTCGAGCCCCTCCGGGCGCACAAGAGTGTTTTGGGGATGAGGATGGAGCACAAAGCAGAGCAGGTACAGCAAGGGGAGCCGACAACGCCGGTTCCGCCGGCATCGACGTTGTTGGAGCGTCTAGCGGAATGGATCCAGCAGCATCGCTCTCTTGTGCTCGGTGGAGTGGCGTTCCTTCTCCTTGTCGGTGCAGGGGTGGTGTACTGGACCCTCTCACGCCAGCAGCGGACAGAAGAAGCCGCAACGCTGCTATCTCGGGTCTATACCTACTACGACTCTGGTGACTATGAACGTGCGCTGTATGGCGATACCACAAAAGTGGTTCGGGGCGAACCTGTTCGGGGGCTGATAGACATTGTGCGGGAGTATGGCAATACGGAACCCGGAAAGGTTGCTGCTGTCTACGCAGGGAGTGCTTTCTTGTTGATGGGAAAAGTCCAAGAAGCACGCCCCTACTTTGAGAAGGCCTCCACAGCAAGCTCGCCTTTGGTGCTTGTCGGCGCATATGCTGGGCTGGCTGCTTGTAAGGAAGAGGAAGGACGTCTTGCCGAAGCTGCACAGCTCTACGAACGCGCAGCAACTATCGGTGCCCCAATAGGTATGGCGGAGCGGTATCGCTTCTTTGCAGCGTACTGCTATGAGCTGGCAGGGAACGCGCAGAAAGCGATACAGCTCTACCGACAAATCTTGCAAGAGAACGAGTTCTCAGACTTCGCTAACGATGCAAAGGCGGGACTTGCTCGCCTTGGCACAACCTTTGAATAGTCCGTTTATCTGTGGTGTGAACGCACGATGCACACTCGTCACAAGTGGTCTTTAGTTGGTGGAGGAATCATGGAACGGTGGCTGCGCTTGTTTAGCACTGTGCTCGGCTTTGTCGCAGCTATTGGGAGCAGCTACGCACAGTTGCCGGTTGTAGAGGTCAGTGGGCGCCTCGGACCGAACGAGGTACGCATCTTCCTGAAGGACACTCTCTACCGTATTAGTGGGACGTACACGATTGCAGGGACGCTCATCATTGAACCGGGCACGACGGTGGAGTTTCTCCCCAATGGACGCATTATTGACTCCGTCGGCGGTCGTATTATCGCCGATGGCTACGTCTCGGCAACCTATGTCCAGTACCCTGGTGGGTGCAACCCTGTTGATCCATTCAACCCATGTGGGTATACGGGCTACGCTGACCTCAACTACTTCCAGGCAGCAGCCCAGAGTTCGATCGTTGGTGACCCCACGATTGACCCCAGCAAGTACGGGGAGATTTTCTTGGTCAACCTGGGACCGCAGCCGCAACTGCAGAACCTGACGCCGGGGAAAGCCATTATGTATGCAGCTGCACGGCTGGCCTTTGCAGCATATGACCCGAATATCAACCAGACGGCATGGCGGCGCGCCGGCGGGGGAAGCGTCAACGTTACCCAAGGTCAGATCATTTTCCGAGGGCGCCCGGTCAACAACTTCTCACGAGAGTGGGGGCATATTATCATTTTACCGGGAGCCCGGGCGGCTTTCTTCCGGAACGTCGTCTTTGAAAACTTCCGGAAGGATACAACGGTAGACCGCTTCCCAATCTATCAGCCCAACACAGGAGCTATCGCTGCACTGAACCAACAGCTAATACAGCAGACTAATGGAAGCGGTGGGGCTATTACGAGTTTCTCGTCCCGCACATGGTTGCTACTGTGTGAGTTCCGGAACAACATGGCCCGCTACCGGGGTGGAGCGCTTCAGCTCCTACAGGCGCCGGTTGGAACGGGTGTATACCCGACGCCGGATATTTCGGGCTTGCCAAACTACGGGCCAGTCAATCCGTACTTGACCGATCAGGCAACCGCTGTTCCGATCTCCCAATCGGTCAAGGCAGTTGACCAGATTTATAGCAGCAATCCCGAGCCACTGAGCAATGCGGACCGACAGGCATATGACGATGGGCGTCTGGCGGTGCTCTTAGGGCGCGTGCGGTACCTGACGTTCACCAACAACCGCGTTCTGTTGTCAGCCGTGACACTGCAGCAAATTGCTCCAGGAGTGTGGGCAATCGTTGATGATGTCAACAATCCGGCACCCCTGGAGCCGCAGTCGTGGAAGAACCAGGCCTACGGTGGAGCTGTCTACATCAGCGGACGAACGCCGCTGGAAATCGGGCTGGGAATGAACGACTATCAAGCGCCGAATGTATACGACTATGTCTTCTTTGACGGCAACAGTGCAACGAATCTGCAGAACAATCCGAACACGGGTGGTGCCCGTGGCGGAGCCCTCTACGTTGGAGGAGCCACATCCGTTACCGTTCGTGGGCGTTTTCTTTCCAACCAAGCCAGCGTCCCATTCTTCAGCGATCCGAACCAGGTGGGCGCTCTAGCACAGGGTGGAGCTATCTACGTTAGCACTGATGCAGGGCGGCTCCAAGTTCGGGGACGGCAGGGTGGCGAGGCACGGCAGGAGACCTACTTTGTTGGTAACCAAGCCGGCCGGGGAGGCGCTATTTACGTAGCTGCTGGTACCGATACGCGACCATCGCCAGTTATCGGAGGCTCTGATGCGTTGGTAGACACGCGGAACTACGGCTACAATATCAAGTTCCGCAATAACCGTGCAGCGGACCACGGTGGAGCTATCTTTTCGGGGAAGAACCTCACTATCTACGGCGCAGGTGGGACAGTAGGTCCGCTCTCTCTCTACGGCGGGAACTATCCGGTAGAGTTTGACAACAACACTGCGGGCTTTTCCGGTGGTGCTGTCGCTATTCACTTGCCAGCGGGTCTGCCGATTGAGCAGCGCTATGTCCGGATCGTGCGCAGTGTCTTCACCAACAATATCGTTGGGCAGGTTCAGTCTGGCTACGAAGCGCAGGTCCGGGGTGGCGGTGCAGTGTATACGCTCAATGCCGATCTGAACGTTGTCAAGGGAGTGGAGTTCCGGGCTAACAAGGCATACAACGGGAACGGTGGTGCTATTTGCATGGTCCACCCGCAGACATCTTCCCACCGGTTCTTCCTGACAGATGTTGACAACGTCTCTGTGCTGCCGTCGGGCGTTGCTACGGGCTTTACCTCGCGGGATGACATCTTCACCTGGCAGCCCGGTGCTCCAGTAGCTGACGTTCGGATGCTAACGCGCTTCTTTGACAATGAGGCTATCCCGAACATGAGTCAAATGGGTTCGGGAACGACCCAGATTGGGGACATCCGCCGGCAGCATCCGGGCACGAACCTGCGCGAAAACGGGACGGGGCTGGGTGGAGCGCTCTATGTTCTGGATGAGGTGAGTCTGAACCGTGCAGGGCGCACGGACTCTATCTTCTTCAACCGTGTGCGTATCCAGGGGAACCGAGCTTACACAGGCGCGGCAGTGTACTCCGATAACTACAACTTGCAGCTTGTCTTCACTCGGAGTTTGATTACAAACAACACAGCAACCTCCGATATCGGCGCCCAGCAGAACGCAATTACCGGACCGCTAGTGCAAGGAACGAATGTGGCATCGAGCGACCTTGCCGGCGCGATTCTCTATGGTGATATCGTTGGTCCGCTACCGTACCAGAGCTACCACTGGGCTGCTAATTCTATCTACGACAACAACGCCCGCTTCCTCATCCGCCTGCCGGATTATCCAGACACTAAAGGCGCTCGTGCGGGGACGGGCGTCGGTATGGGCGGTGTAGATACGCTGCGGGGTAATTACTGGGGACGGACGGAAGCCAATGTCGTGACAATCCTCCCAGTAAGTGGGCGGACACAGGAGACCTTCTTCGTTGCTGGCGATGGCACGCGCCAGCTCGGTTTCGTCCGCGGTGGGACCGGGAAGAATCAAGGACCGTTCGAATCGCGGCATCTCTACACGTATACACCAATTCCGGTCCTGAATGCAGGCGATGAAAACACGCCCGATCCGTCCAGCATCCCTGAGCGGCTGCTCATGCAGGGGCTGATCTACGACATCTTTGACAAGGGCACAGACATCAAGACGGCTGACTACTCCAATCGGCGTATGGCGCCAATTGAGGATTTTGCTGTCGGAATCCCGAAGACATTGAGGACGTTCAATGACCCGACCTTGCCTTCCTACGGCAAGTACGTCCGCCGGTGGACGCGGAATCCAGCGGATGCGGAGAGCGATCCCAACATTGCTGCTCTGCAGACCGAATTCCGCAGCGCGAAACACCCGATTGGATATCCGCTGTTCCTGGAGGCTCGAGCGGACTATTCTGGTACAGCGGAGCTCAACAATAACGACCCGCGGGCAATCAACGAAACGGTCTTCTTTGTCATCAACACGAGCACAGGTGACTACATCCGGGTGAATTTGCGGCAGACGACGCCGACCAGCGAGATCTTCCGAGCCCGCGTTGAACTGGTGCCCGACTCGGTCAATCGTCGTCCGCAAGACCGGCGCACCATTGAAGGATTGGCAAATATCGGCACGAATTTAGGGGCGATCCTTGCAGCTTTGCAGCGTCAGCCGGATGTAGAGGATCTGGCAGCGTTGCAGGGGCGTAAGTACGAGGGCTTCGTCAATGAGCTGGGTGGACCGGGCTTTGGGTACATCAACCGCGTCCTTCCAGCAGATGGTGCGATAAGCCCGCAGAAGGTGACGGTCTTTGCGGGTGAGCGGTATTCGGCATTGCCCGTGCGGGTAGGGGATGTGGTTGCTGTAGTTTCCCGAACGGTGTTGTGGCAGGGCACGGTAGCTGATGCTATCAACGGTGCCCTCATCTTTGAGGTCGGGGCTACAGTTGATCCGCCTGTCTTTACGGGGAACAAAGTGGAGCTGGAGAACGTCAACCCGCCGGAGCTGCGGAACATGATTTTCCTGATGGAGGATATCAGCTATCCGCGTCCTCCGACGGGACCGGGCCGGGACTCTATCTTTACAATCACGGCGATAGACTCCAACCTCTTCTACGATCCTCGGTCCGTCATCAATCCCAATCGGTATCCACAGCTGGCTTACTTCTGGAGTGTGCCACCGGGTTCGGGGCTGTCCTACTGGTTGCGAGCGGACACACTGCCGGCGACTTATGGACCGTACTACGGTGCCCGTGGATACATTGTCCTCAAAGGACGTCCGACGAATCCGTTCGTCGTGCCCGGCGGTGAGGTGGTGACTGTTGCAGTGCGGAATTATCCTCCGAGCGCTCGCACAGTAGATTCGCTAAAAGCTGCCGGGTTTAGTAATACTGTCATCGCGAAGTACATCTACCTCTACCCGCCCTACTTCAACGCACAAGCGTACGATGGCAGCAACGCTCGCTTCCTACAGCAGGACACTGTAGACTTCGGCAATACGGCTGCTACAACCGTTACCTACCAGTTCCGCATCTTCGTGATAGATAGCACACCGCAGTTTACCGGCTTCGACGTTGCCTGCGAGCGGGGCGGCGTCTGGCTAGCGAACCTGACAGATAGCCTCCGCTTCAAGGTGGATGTCAACACAGATGATGAGCTGGAGGATGCGGAGGCGGGCGCTCGCGGGTGGGACTTCCGCTACGGGCGTACAACCTATGGGTTTGCTTCCATCAATCTCCGGGAAGTGCCGCCAGACACCGTGATTGAACCTGCAACGCAGGTGCGTCCTGTCTGGATGAGCAATCAGTACTTGCGGCGCTACGACAATAGCGGACAACCTGACCCGCTAGCGATAGACTTCAGTCTACGGGGTCAGCTCAATATCCGTATTGACTCGCTCACAGCTTGGCAATTGCTGACGCCGCCGAACCAGCACCATGGTGCTCTCAATACCGATACGCTGGTCTCGATCGTGGTCAATGATGGACATGGCGGTGTCAACTACTTGACGCGGCGCATCGTTGTCAACGTCGCGCCGGTCATTGTTACCAGTACCTTGCCCGATGCTATTGAGGACCAGGACTACAACCCGACGCTGCTGGATTCCAGCCGCCGGATTGTGGTGTACGACCCGAACTTTGGTCAGGCGCATCAGTTTGAGCTCATCTACCCAGGTGATCCGCGGGACTTCGTCCCACGCGACCCATGCTTCCCCGAAGCTGGAGCGTGGGACCTGCGGGATAAGAAGACAACGCCACGGTGGCTGAAGATTGACCCCGTCAGTGGACTCCTCTACGGTACACCGGGTGTCTACGATGCACCGCGGCAGGAGAAGGTCACAGTCCTGGTTACGGATGAGTTCGGGCTCACCCACGTCAAGGTGCTGGATCTCAATGTGCGGGCGGTCAATCATCCGCCGCGGTTGGCTCAGTTGCCGGCGGTCAAGTGTGTGGAGCTGGGCAAGCCGTATCTGGACACTATTCTCGTGATTGACCGCGACCTCCTGCGGCAAGAGCCTCCGGATGCATTGGAGCAGTTGACCGTGGAGGTCGTTGAACCGGCAGGGTTCCAAGTCAGCCCGGCGACAATCAACGGCCCGCGGTCTTCGGACACAGTCCGGGTGCTCATCAGCACTACGAGCCTGAATGCAACGCCCGGCCCCGACGGGAAGATAACCATCCGTGTCCGCGTTGTAGACCGGCAAGGGGCTCAGCACGAAGTCACCTATAAGCTCAACGTCTCTGAACCGACCGACTTCGTTGTGCCGATGCGCATTGCTAACCGCTTCGGTGCCTTCCAGGTGCTGGAGTGGGGTACGGCTCCGCTAGCTACCACAGGTGATGACCCGAATCGGGGTGGAGTCGGCAAGCTCGATTCCAACTACTGCGAGTATGAGCTGCCCCCGATTCCGCCAAACGATGTCTTTGACGCACGCTGGACCATTGCGTCCACGAACGGAACGGTGCGGAATATCTTCCCGCGGGCGGTTGTGGGTGTTCCCGGAACGCTGGTCTACAAGGGTCGCTTCCAGGCGGGTAGCGTGACGGGCAATGCCTCCGAAGCCTATCCAGTCCGCATTACATGGAACTCGCAGGATGTGCCCGACCGGCAAGATGCGACGCGCAATCCTGCTGGCTCCACCTGGTACATCCGCGATGGAGCCTCCAACGGGAACATCTTCAGCTTCAACATGCGCACTGGCGAAGGGCATTCTATCCCCTCCGTCACGCTGGAGCGCAACGGGGACTCGCTCTCAGTGGTCATCTACACGGATGCTGTCACGAACTTCATCATCGTGTATGACCTCACCAGCGATGTCCCCGAGCCTTCCGTTGCTGGTGCTGGGCCTGTGCAGGTGCTGGGGAACACCCCCAACCCGTTTGAGGATCGAACCCAGATTCGCTTCCGCTTGACAGAGCCTACCACGGTGCGGCTGGATGTGTACGACGCCCTCGGTAACCGGGTGACAACGCTGATGGATGGGTTCTATCCGGCAAACGAGTACGTCGTACCGTGGAACGGCACCAACGCTGAGGGTGTAGAAGTTCCCAGCGGTGTCTACTACTACCGCATCACCGCTGGTGGTGTGACCCTTGTGCAACCAATGGTCCGAGTGCGATAAACCAGTTGCACGGGGAAGCCCCTTGAGGCTCGCTTGGGGCTTCCCCGTGCCCTCTATCGCAAGCATGGCATGGAAGTACCATTCAGTGGCGAGGAATCAACGATGACGAAGCGGACGCTGCTTGGCATTGTGGCACTCCTTATGGGTGGGTGGTTGAGTGTGGAAGCCCAGGTGTACGCCGAATTCCAGCCGGCGGTCAAGGTGGGAAATAAGCCTTACGCGTCGCTGACAGGCGCAACCGTTCTGGATGCTGACCAGTTCTTGGATCCGGCAACGAATAATCCTGACCATGACAACGGCTACGCTGTTGTCCTCCTGCCTTTCCTCTTTGAGTACCAGGGATATCGGTACAGTCGGCTTGCAATTTCGGTCAATGGATTTGTGATACTGCTGCGGGCTGGTGAAAACCCACCCTTGACGGGAAGCGATGTTCCTGGGCGGCTCTTTGTCAATACAGAGCCCTTCAATGTTATTGCACCGTTCTGGGGTGACCACTACTACCGCACAACAGAACCTGGCTACGTGCCCTCGCAGATTTCCTACAAGACCGTTGGTTCAGCCCCAAACCGGGCTTTCGTGGTAGAGTGGAAAAATCTGAACATCAACAACAAGTTGCTTCCGTCCAGTGTTGCAAGCTTTCAGCTGTGGCTCTATGAATCCTCGCGTCCGGGCAATTTCCAGGGAGATATCGAGTTTGCTTACGGCCTGACAGGTTCTGGGGGACCTGTACAGGTACAGGGTGCTGCTATCGGCATCAAAGGTGGGTTCGGTGACTACCTGAACGGGCTGGTCTTCAGTGGAGATGTGAATCAAGCGCGTACCTCTACAGCGCTGAGTTCAACGTGGCAGCCCTCAGGAGGGAGTGACACAGTGATCCGCTTCAACGCTATCCCACGCCTCTTCTTGGAGGGGTGGGGCGATGGTGACGTAGACTTCTCTCAGGTTGGCAAACACGCCGGTATGGGACAGGACCGGTTCGTCACAGTCAACGACGTGATGCTTATCCTTCGCTCTGTTGCCACGGACCGGCGTCTGGATAGTCTCAAGGGACGGCAAGCATACCACGGAGACGTCAACCACAACGGTCGCTTCTACTATTCCACGCGGAAGCTGGATAACACGGCTGATACTGCCTACCATCGGCGGGCAATTCCCACACGCTCGCTGTACTACTACCAAGACCTGCCACCGGACAACTCGCTGCCGTACGTAGGGGGCGATCCAGTGCTCTTCTTTGAGGCAACTGAGTATGATGCCGCTATCATCATGCTGTACATGGCAGCTCGGGTGCCGTATCTGCCGTGGCTGCTGGATTTGACAGTACTGCCGCCGTATGGGCGTGGAGCCGCTGCTGCCGGGATTGCAACAAATCTTCGGATAGATGGAGCCTACGAGGTTGCGCCCGGGGTCTATCGTCTCCCGTTGGCGTTGAACGGTATGTGGGAAGGTGCCCTGGGGCTCCGGGCTGTGTTCAACGGAGACATCGTCGGAGTGGAAGTTCCACCACACTTTACAGACAAGCTCCTTGTGAGTTACGAGGGCGGTAGGATGGCGTTGGCAGGTGTTGTGGAGTGTGAACCTGGGCAGCCTATAGCGTACGTCACTGTGCGGATGCAGGAGCCGGTGGTGCAGGTCCGAGCTATTCGGTTCAACGATCGTGAGCAACCGGATATCACCCTACCTCTTGCTACCACGGCGGTGTCCCAGGGGCAGATAGCCATTACGCCCAATCCTGCTGTTGGGAACGCTGTGGTGAGCTTTACTATCACAGAGGCAGGGCATTACCGCGTTGCTGTTTACGATCTGATGGGCTCGCTGGTTGCGGTCTTGGGTGAGGCTGAGTACCAGCCGGGCACGTATACGGTGCAGTGGAATGGAACAGATGCTGCTGGCAAGCAGGTGGGTAGTGGCACATACGTGTGCCGAGTAGAAGGGCGGACGGGCATTCAGTTGGTTCAGCCACTTGTGTGGGTTCGCTAATGGCATGTGGTGGGAGAGGCGTGCCGGAAGCGTGAGAATGCTGGGGTACCTGGGCATAGGAGCTACAGTGATGGCAGCCGAGGAGGTGCGCCTCTCCCTCCGAGTGCCGGATACGGTGGATGTCTGCGGGCGGCGTGAATGCGTGGTGATAGTGGATATTGGAGCTATCCGACCGAGCGATAGCCTTATGGGGTTCAACCTCTCCATTGGCTTCAATCCAGAGAAGCTGGTCTTCCACGCTATGCTAACCAGCGGAACGCTGGCAGAGCAGATGGACCAGCGAGGATTTGGAGCCCCGTATGGGGAGATTCGGGCCTACGCCTTCACGCTGACTCGCACGGTTGCTGGAGCCAGGCCGCTGGTTGCGTTCGTCGGAGAGTATCGTACGGATTGCCCAGATACCACGAGTGTGTGGCTGAGGTATGTAGAGTTCAACGAGGAGTTTGAGCGCCGGCGTGCGGTCGTCGTTGATACGACGCCGGTAGTAGTGTTCGCTCGCGCTGTAGATAACCCTGCTCGGCTCCTGCGGAGCTCTCTCAACGTGCAGCGATGGCATATTGCTGATGCTGATACGGTGCATCTCCTCACGGTAGCTGTACAGTATGACACCACCCTCCGGCTGCAGGAAGCGATCACTACCCTTACCGGTGTGCCAACGTGGCTATCGGTGGATAGCGTTGCTGGCATCGGGGCTGTCATTCGCAGGTGGGATCGCAGTGGGAGCCAGGTGCAAATCCAGTGGATTCCCCAGGGCGGAGCTGTGCTGACAATTCTGCTCCGTGCAACGGAGCGAAGAGATGACTCAGCGCGGATTGTGGTTGGAACGCGCCCCTTGGATCCTTGCGCTTGTCTGACACGCTTTGCAGACGACACGCTCTATGTCAGCAACACCGCCGTTCCTGCCGACACAGTGGGGACAAACCGTGAGCTTGACGCTATCAACTCACTCCGGCGTTCTGCGGTGCTCTGCGTGGAGCCGGGGGAGCGGGTGGACATCTACGACCTTCTTGGACGGCTTCGCAAGCAGGTCGGCAAGAACGGTAGCTACGAGTGTTTCCCCTTGTGGGAATTGCCTGCAGGGGTGTACGCTGGACAATGGCAACGACGCGGGGAAACAATTCCCTTTGTCTTTGTTGTGCGAACGAGGTCTGTTGAATTTGCTCCATGAGGAGAAGGACAATGCGACGGTGGTCGTCTCTGTGCAAGGCCGTGGCAGTTGCAATTGTAGCGGTGGTAGGCATTCCGTTGCAAGCGCAGACGTACGATGTCAAGCTTCCTGTGCTGAGCTTAACGGGGAGTGGACCGGGCTACGACAACCGAGTGTATCCAGCGGGGTTTATCGTGGTTCCCCAACAGGTAAGCCCACAGCAGCCCCGAGAGCTGCTCGTGCCGGTCTACATCCGTAACTGTTGGGTGCCTAGTAACCATCCAGTGTGGGGGAAAGTCTGGCCGATATACAGCTTCGAGTTCAAGCTCAAGTACGACGGGCGCTTCTTGGAGTTCCTTGGAATCCAGAAGGTAAGCCCTCAAGGGGACAGCGTCCTGGCAAAGGACTTTACCTTTGCTTTTGACGATGTGCCGATAGATGGCCAAGCTATGCTGGGTGCGCTTGTAGAGTGGCACAATCTGGGCAGTGTTCCAACGGTTTACGATCCCCGTCGCATTCGTATCGTTGCCAGTTCAGCGAAGCCGTTGCCACCAAGCCCAGCAGGGCCAGGGCAGGATCCTTGGGATCCAACGATCCAGTGCGACAACCGCCAGTATGTCCCCGTTGTATACCTGCGTTTCCGTGTAACAGGTGTGGCTGGAACAACAGCGCGGTTGATTCTGTCCAACGATACGCTCAAGTACAACGACTTGAACTTGAGCGTCTTTCCAGCGGAGCCGTTCCCGAGCAATCCCTCGGGTTCGCGGTATCGGGATTTCGTGACCTACCGAACGGGTGGAGCTTCCGGCAATGTGTCCTATGAAGGCTTAGAAGGGGTTGACAACCGCGGGCTGCTGCCTATTGCCAACCTCTACCCGAGCATGCCGGGAATGATATATGTGTTCATTACGGAACTGCCGCGGATTGGCTTTGAGCCGCGAATTGGCACAGACGCCGTCGTTCGGCAGGTTTCCCCCAGTGGGGATGAATGGGAAGTAATCCATCCCATCGTGCTGGACTCTGCGTCGTGGACGCGGGGAGTTTTCTATGGACGGCGTGAGCTCGTGGTGACCAATGAGGTAGAGGGTACCCGCTTGACGGATGTCGTTGTGGAGTCAAACGCACGGTGGCTCAAGTTCCAGACCTTTGCTGCAGCGCCGGGCGATCGGAATCCAATTCCTGCAATTACGCGCTCGGGAGTGATTGACTACATTGACCGGACGCTGGGCGAGACTATCCTCCAGGATATTCAGAACAACCCACAAACGCCTTCGCGTCCGCAGAACTTCCGTATCCTGTGCGATCCACAAGAACTGCCGACAAATACCGACGCGGCAGGCATCTATGTTGGCTACATTACCTTCCGTACCCTCTCAACAGACGTCTCGCCAGTTCGGTTGCGCGTCACGTTTATCTACGTGCGCAACCCGGTTGAGCCGAACAACGATCCTCAGAATCTTGCCGGCTTGGGACGCGGCATTCGGATTACGGTCACGAACTCTGCTGCAACACCGCAGTCGGCAACCCTTGTCTTTGGTCTGGGGATTCGGGCAACGGACGGTGTGGATACGCTCTTTGGTGAAACCATCTACGACAATCCCCCTGTTGCAGGGAGCTTTTACGCACGGTGGTATCTGGACGGGGTTGCGAACGTCCCGCCAGGGACGGCACCGTATGGGCTGAGAGACTTGGTCGGCATCTATGACTCCCGTGATATCCGGAACGTCTTTTCCGATTCCACCGTTGTCTTCCTCTGCCGGTTTAGTGCTGGAGGAGCTCTCAACTACCCGGTGGTCCTCACGTGGGATACGACAGATTTCCCAGCAGGTGCTCGGTTGTTCCTGCGGGATACACTGAACGGAACTATCTTCGGGGTGGACATGCGGCAGGCTACCCCAGCAGGCGGAACGCGCATGTCCTACACCATCACCGATGCCCGTATCCGTTCCTTTGTCATTGAGTACACGTATCCGCTGGTGGTACAATATCCGGTTGTCCGGAAGGGGTGGAACTTGTTGTCGCTGCCCGTTCGTCCAGCAAACAGCCATTGGCGGATGGTGTACCCGCGGGCAATCAACATTCCCTTCTGGTTCTCGCAGAACCAGTACCAGCCCTCGGAGAATCTGCAGGTCGGGTACGGGTACTACGTCAAGTACAGTGATTCTGTTGACCGCCAGATTGCCGGTGTCCGGCTTATGCGAATCGACCGGAATGATGAGGTCCTCCTCTACGACGGGTGGAATACGATTGGAGGGCTTTCGGTTCCTGTCGGTGTTGAGCGCATCCAGTTTGAGAATTACGGGGCTGAACCCTTACCGCAGCGGGTCGGGGGAGTGTACGGGTATAGGACCGATCGTGGCTTCGTGGAGGTTTCAGAGCTGACGCCAGGTTTGGGTTATTGGATCAAAATCCGGGGTAAGGGGTACTTGAAGCTGGAGGCTCCCGGAACACCACGTCCCTCTGTTGTGCGGGATGAGTACCGAGAAATGGTGTTGCAGAACAGCGCTCCGGTCTACCTGCAGGACGCTGCTGGGAAGGAAGCAGTGCTGTACCTGAGTCCGCAAGCAATTGACCGCGAGCGCTTCGAGTTACCACCGGCACCACCCGAGGAGCTCTTTGATGTGCGCTTCAGTAGCGGCACATACGTGGAGGACGTGACGTCTCCGACCATCCGTTTCCAAGGCGTGCAGTACCCCGTGACACTTCGACTTGGCGAGAAGAGCGCGGCGGAATACACAGTCGTTGATGCTGCTGGGCGCACATGGGGCACTCTGCGGAGCGGTAGCGAGGTGCGCATTACCGACCCAGCGGTAACTGCCGTCCGACTCTTGATGCAGAACGCGACTACAGATGTGCAGCTTGTGGTCAAGCCACAGCCGGCAGCGGAGCGAGCAGTTGTTGAACTGTCCGTGCCAATGACAGCTCCTGTTACTCTCAAGCTCTACACGGCACTCGGCGAGGAAGTCGCTGTGCTCCATCAGGGCGAGCTGCCCGCGGGTGTCTACACATTCCCGTTGCCGGCGCATTTGCTTGCAAATGGACACTATGTACTGCGGGCGGTCGTTGGAGCGGAAATGCGGGTCGTGCCGGTCCTTATCGTCCGCTGAGACTTTAGCGGCGTAGCTCTGACAAGGGTGGTGTCACGGCGGGACACCACCCTTGTCTTTTCCAGAGGAGTGTCAGCCAGAGCAGATGGGATGGGGAGGTTGCTTGCTGTAGCGCTCATAGCGGTGGGTGGAGCATTGCCCTCCACGGCTCAGCTCCATGTGGAACTCCCATTTACGGTGGGGAATGACCAAGGGGAGGAATTGACCTTAGTTGTCGGGATTGACGAGCGGGCGACGAACCGAATAGATACTGTCTTGGGCGAACGAGAATTGCCTCCCGTGCATCCACCACAGGATGTTTTCCATGCAGTGCTGCGTTTTTACGATACGGTGGATGGCGAGTGGAAGTGGACGTATCGGGACTTCCGCCCCGTTGTGCGCAGAGATACCTTCTCTGTTGAGTATCGCCTGTTAGTGCAGCGTGGCACTGGGCACTCTATCCTGCTCCGCTGGGCATACCCGCTGCCAGAGAGAATAGATTCCGCTGTACTGTCCGATCGAGTGACGGGCACGCTGGTCCGCATCCGTTTTGACCAGGCACAGCAAGCGTCCATTGAGAACCAGTTTTTGGAGGAATTCCTCCTCCGGGTGTGGTATCGGATAGGGGAGGTGTCCGTTGTCAATGAGGCACGTGAGCTCAGGGTAGGTCCCCTACAAAGGGTCCAGCTATACGACCTTTTGGGGCGCCTGTGCTGGGAGGGAGAACGTTTACCACATGGAGAGGAGCTGCGCCTATTGCCGGGGGTGTACGTTGCCGTTATTCAACGGGTGGGCGGCAAACTGGAGCGGTTTCTCTGGCATAGCCTATCGGGCGGGCAGGCGCTTGAAAAGCCGTAATTTTGCAAGCGCAAAAAGTTCCACAGGTGGGGAACAAGGGATGGCGACAACGCGCCGTCGTCGGCGGGTCCGCAAGTACGTGATGCTGTATTGCCCCGTGTTGATGCGCGTGACCCGCCATGAGTTCATTGGAGAGCCGATAGAAACACCTGCTGGTCGCCATCAGTGGGCGCGTTGCACGGTCAGCCATCACGTCCAGCTGGTCAACATTGACCTGCTGGAAGGGAATGGGCGTAACGACGGGGCTGTGGTCCCGTTGACACCGGAGGATTCAAAACGCTACGTGCCGTATGGCGAGTACCAAATCGGCGACGTCATCTACCACCCTGCGTGGGATGACTACGGAATCGTCAAGAACAAGGAGGTGCTCTCTAACGGCTTGCACGCCATCGTGGTGCTCTTCAAGAAGAACAAGGAAAAGCGGCTCATAGAGCGGTTACAGCAGTAGCGTGAGGGAGAATGCCTGTTGGCATCATCGTACAGCCGAACGAATCCATTGACCGGGCGCTGCGGCGCTTCAAGAAGAAGTACGAGCGGAGTAAAGTGCTGCGTGAGTACCGGCGCCACACGGTGTACCTGAAGCCCTCCGAGGAGCGCCGGCTGGAGATGATTCGCGCACGGCGCCGGCAGCGCCGGGCAGCGGCTGAAGAAGAGTAAACGCTGCATTGCAGAAGCGGATTTCGCCACCCCAGGAACGTGTGTGAAGCCACGGCAATGCGGATGCTACCGATAGCTGTGGTGATGATTGTCCGGAACGGCGCGGCGACGGTTGAGCGCGCGCTCCGTTCTGTCCAGTCTCTCGCGCGGCAGATTGTTGTCCTGGACACAGGCTCTGAGGACGACACTCCGCAGAGGTGCTTGCGCCTCGGGGCGGAAGTGTACTTTGCTCGCTGGGAGAACGATTTCGCTGCGGCTCGCAATGCTGCGCTGCGCCATGTCCGCATGCCGTGGGTGCTAGCGTTGGATAGCGATGAAGAGCTGGAAGCAGAATCGCTCTGGGAACACGCTGCGGTATTGGAGCAGGAGCATATCGGTGCCGTGGAGGTAGAGATCCGCAGTGTCGCCTCCGAAGAGGCGCGCGAACCTCTGCTCCAGGTGCATTGGTACCCACGCTTGTTTCGCTATGCTGAAGGTATTGCCTACGTGGGGCGGGTCCATGAGCAGATACGTCCTGCAATTGAAGCCCGTGGGTGGCAGATTATGCGCCTACCGATAGTCATCTGGCACTACGGGTACGCCGGGGGGCGCATCCAAGAGAAGGCTCGGCGGAACGCTGAACTGCTGCAGGAAGAGCTACGCGCCGCGCCTGAGGATGCCTGGCTTCGCTACCACCTGGGGATGGCACTCTTTGACGCTGGGGATAGTGCTGCGGCATGGGAACTGCTACGGGAATCCAGTGAGTGCACCGAACTCCAGCCAGCACAGCGCCTGTGGGCACGCCTGCGGGCAGCCCAGGCAGCCTTGCAGTTGGAGCGACTTGAAGAGGTCGAGCGGCTGCTCTCTCAGCCTTTTCCTGAACCAAACCTGGAAGGAATGCGCCGCTTTGTGCTGGCCGCCGTGCGCGCTCACCAACGGCGCTTCACCGATGCACTGAGTCTGGTGGATTCACCCGTTGTCAAGAACTGTCCCTACCTGAGCCGGGGGATGGTGGAGGAGGTTCTCCGCTCACTCCGACAACTTCTGGGGGCTCAGTAAGCAAGCAGCATTTCCGCCGTTCGGTAGAATTCCAGCATGTCCCCGAAACGGTACGTAGCGAGTAGCTCCCGGCAGAGCAAGCTGCTACCGCGCTGACGCACAAACTCCAACATCCCCTGTTGCTGCCACATGTACCGCTGCGGAAGCGTCGGGAAACGGCGCCGGAGGTGTCCGTAGTGAACGCGAGCAGGGGCAGACCAGTACCACGCCAGTAGTTCTATCCGCTGCTCTGCAGTGGCATGGGCGAGCAAGTAAGGCAGCAGGCAGTTGAGCACAAGCTCCAGCCGGAGGTGGAGTCCTTCGGTAGCAATACGCTGGCGGAGGCTTTCCTGAAGCTGGAGTGCCAGGTTATGTACAGAACCGCTATGGAACGCTTTCAAGAGCTGGGAAAGCCCAGACGTTGGGAGGGCATGGAGAAGAGCTTCTACAGAAGCCGCGCTGTGGACAGGGCGCCGTCGCTTCTGGAGGTAGCGCTGCAGGAAATCTGCTGCTAGGCGGAAGAAGCCTTCGGAGGAACCCCACCGCTGGGCGTAGACTCGAGCGTCAGCAGTATGCCGCAAGAGGCGCATGAGAGCAAAGTACTGGAGGTCCTGCACAGAGACAAGGGATGTCTCCTCCGCGGTAGACTGGGCAAGGCGCTGGAGTGCTTCATGGAGCTCTGCCTGGGGAATGAGCAGGACGTCGGGCACATCGGTCGGTGGTGAAGGCGGGGGCACGAGCACGATGTGTAGGAGCACGCGGCGGTAGCGTGGGTCGGCGGCATGTCCATGAGCATCCCACTCCCGGGGATGGCGGTGGAATTCGCCATCTCCAACGCAGATAGTCCCATCCAGCAGGAGGACCATGTCCAGGAAGTCAGGACCTTCGTGCACATTGAGTTCACCAGGAGCCAGGATTTGGAGTTGGTGTCCACGTAGGGTCTGCCACGTGCGGGCAGGGTCGGAGAGGAGAAGCCAGACGGCTTTCTGCAAGGTTGTTTCGGGCACATCACGCATGGGATTCTCCTCTGGTCGACCATGTAGCACGGGCATAGGCGGCGGCAGCGCGTGCAGCAGCATCGGCAAAATCAATGCTGGTAGAGGCATAGAGTACAGCACGCCCGACAGCAATCAGGAGAGGTGCTGCAGCATTTGCTCTGAGAATGCTCGCAAGATCCCCACCTTGTGCCCCGATGCCGGGAACCAAGAGCCATGCGTGCGGAGCTAAGCGGCGAACGACCGAGAAGTCGTCAGGAGCCGTTGCCCCAACGACGAAGCCAAGCTCTGCACGGCGTTCCCAGCTGAGCGCCCGGTGGACGATGTGCTGGTAGAGAGGCCGTCCATCAGCGCACAGCATGTCGAAGAACTCCTCTGCGCCGGTATTTGAGGTGCGTGCTAACACGAATGCCAGCTTTCCTTCGTAGCCGAGAAATGGGGCAACGGAATCTGCTCCCAGGAGAGGGTTGAGCGTAACGGCGTCCACGCCCATGCGCTCGAAGAACGTGCGGGCAGCAACGGCAGCGGTGTGTGGGACATCACCGTGCTTGATGTCAGCGATGGTGCAGACATCCGAGGGAATCAGGGACACGAGGTCTTCCAGTAGCTTCCAGCCCGCTGAGCCAAACTGCGCGTAGAAGGCGATGTTGAGCTTATAAGCGCAGGTGTAGGGAAGCGTTGCAGCGAGGATTTCCCGGAGGAACGCTCTCCATGGGTCTGCCTCTCGGCGGAGAGGGGCAGGGAGCAGCCGCTCGTCGGGGTCCAGCCCGATGCAGAGCCTGCTCTGTATATGCTGCTGGCGTTGGTGAAGCTTTTGGCTTGCGGTCATGGCAAGAGGCGGAGGAATTCGCGATACGGCTGCGCGCGCAGGTTCTGCTCAGTTGGGGCGGAGAGTCCAGCCGCTTGGATACGCTTCCGCATGGCCTCTACCCGGTCTTCCGGCAGTGGGTGGGTTGAGAGCAGACGCTCTACAGCAGGCAAGCGGGACTGCCGCTGCTGGGCGAGCTTCTCAAAGAAGAAGACCAGGGCACCGGGATACCACGGTGTGCCTTGGAGGTAGCGGAACGAGAAGTCGTCGGCTTCTGCTTCGTCGCTTCGGCTGTTGGCTAAGAGAGCCAGCCCAGCAAAGAGGTTGGCTGCCAGCTCGGCAGTGCGGTCTGGTCGCTTGCCCAGCACAATGTCCATGAGGAGTTGTGCACCGAACGCTTTCGTCATCCGCTCAGTAGCATGGCGGCGCTCTGCGTGAGCGATTTCATGTGCCAGGACTCCTGCTAAGGTGGCTTCGTTGTCCAAGAACTTCAGCAAGCCAGTGTACACGTAAATGTATCCGCCAGGTGTGCAGAAGGCATTGATGGTCTGGTCGTCGTGCAGTACGGTAACACGGTAAGCAAATGTGCCTCGGTAACGGATGTGTGGGCTTGCCACGATTCGGTTGACGATATCCTGCACGTACTGCCGAACGCGTTCGTTTTGCAGAACAGGGTACTGCCGTGGATTAGTGCGAATTTCTCGGTCAAGCTCAGCACCCAGGCGAACATCTTCGCTCGGAGGGAAGACGTTGACATCAACGCACGCAGCCAAGGTTACAGCACAAACACAGGCAAGAGCGCGGAGCATGGTTCATCCTCGCAGTTCCACTGAGCAATAGGGAGATGGTCGGGGTAGATAACGCGCTCTAACACCAGCCCTTGGGGAGGTGCCAGAGGGCTTGCGTAGCGACGGTTACGGGCAGCGAGGGCGTGGCGAAGCTCTTCCAGTGTTCGCCGGCCGCGGGCAACCTGCACCATAGCTCCAACCAGTGCCCGCACCATGCCGTAGAGGAAGTGGTCTGCACGGATGCGGAAGCGCCAGCACACGCTACACAGCCGCTCCCAGCGAGCTTCGCTCACGGTACACGTCGTATTGCGTATTGCGGGATTGTGCTTAGAAAACGTTGTGAAGTCATGCCGACCGAGGAAGATCAGAGCTGCTTCCTGCAGCCGCTCAAAGTCCAGCGAGAAGGGCACATACCAGGCCAAGTGGCGGAGAAAGACCGATGGGCGTAGGAGCAGCGTGTAGGAGTACTCGCGGGCGCAGGCATCGTAGCGGGCGTGGATCGGAAGCGTGGTGAGCACTGCACGGCGGACGCGAATATCTTCCGGGAGCAGGCTGTTGAGGGCAGCAGGAATGCGGGCTTCGGGAATGTGCCACGTGGTTGGCAAGCGGACGTGCACGACCTGTCCTCGTGCGTGAACCCCAGCATCGGTGCGCCCAGCGGCAACGGCATGGAGCTGAGTTCCAGCAAGGTGAGACAGCGCCTCCTCCACGGCAGCTTGGAGTGTCGGAGCATTGCGTTGGCGTTGCCAGCCAGCGTACCGTGTGCCGTCGTATTCAAGGAGCAAGAGGAGCGTTGAGGACATGGTGTTCTAAATCACGCTGGACCTGCCGCCTCAGCTCCGGGTAGATTGCGAGAGCCTCTTGCCGGAGTTGGTGCCAGAAATCCGGTGCTCGGTGCCGCCAATCCCACGGCTCCGTCTGCGGATAAGAGCGGAGCCAGAGAGCAGCAATTTCTCTCACTTTGCCTTGCTGGTAGCGCTCTATGGACCAATAGGCGTTTCGCACAGGAGTGATGTGCCGCAGATCGGAAACCTCACCATCGTAGACCGGTACCCGCCACTGTGCAAGCGAATCGGAGGGATGAGGTTCCAGAACCGTTTGGAGCAACTCTTTCTGGGCCGGACGGAGTGGTCCAGCGAAGCGGCTGAGATATTCCTGCCGGGCAGCAACGTAGAGCGGTGCACTCGGTGCAGCAGGGCGAAACAGGAAGACCGGTATGTAGCGCGTATGAGCAAATGCGGTAGAGTCCCAGCACTGGTACACTTGTACTCGGAGGGTCCCACCGACAGTGAAAATGTCATGCGGACGAAGTGGCGTTGTGACGGGTATCGTCGGGATTTGGCAGCCAGCCACTACCAGAGCTATCCCGATAGAGCCGAGGAGAGAGCGCATGGTTCTTCAACGAGCTGCAACGGGATATACGATGGTTCGCTGTCCACAAGGGCTCCCAGTACGACCCCTTCCGAGAGAGAAAGGAGGCGGACTGTATACAGTTCGTGAGGCAAAGTCGGGGGAGCAGCGAAGCGGACGCGTACGTAGTTTTCGGTCCAGCCTTCCCACGTGCCAGAGCTGGCATCGTAGGTTTCTGGAATGACCCTGCGGAGTGTGCCCAACTGGGAGCGATAGAACTGCAACCGCTTCTGTTCTGAGAGCTGTCGCAGACGGTGAGTGCGCGCCTTCCGCAGGCGTAGGGGAACGGAGTTCGGCATCACAGCCGCTGGGGTTCCTTCGCGCTCAGAGTACGTGAACACGTGCAAGTACGCCACCGGCAGCTCTTCCAGCAGGCGATATGTTTCGGCAAAGTGCTCTTCCGTTTCCCCAGGGAAGCCCGTGAGCACATCCACGCCGATGGCGCAGTGCGGGATGCGGGCAACGATGCGGTAGATGAGCTCACGGTAGCGCTCCACCGTGTACCGCCGGCGCATCCGGCGCAGGATCTCCGGCGAGCCGCTCTGCAGTGGAATGTGGAAATGCGGGCATATGAGCTCGGAAGTAGCTACCAGCTCGATAAGCTCCGGGGTCACCAGGTTCGGCTCAATGGAGGACAGCCGGATGCGAAATCGGGGCTGTAGCTGCTCCAATAAGCGCAGGACGTCAACAAGGCGTTCACCCGTGGGAGACCGATAGTCGCCGAGATTGATCCCGGTGAGCACGACCTCGCGGTATCCCGCGCGCTCCAATGCTCGGACATGGTGCGGGATCTCCTCAAACGGCATACTACGGCTGGGACCCCGTGCTTTCGGAATAGTGCAGAAGCTGCAACGGTAATTGCAGCCGTCTTGGATCTTCAGAAACGCTCGGGTGCGGCTGTCCTCATCCGCTGAGCGGGCAGGACTGAAGCAGGGAGTATTCCAGGGCGAGACCATAACGTGCGGACCGCCCCCCACTTGCCGCAATCGCTCAACGAGCTCCACCAGGTGTGCCTTCTCCTGATTGCCGAACACGGCTGAAACGCCGTCAATGGCAGCGATCTCCTCGGGCTTGAGCTGGGCGTAGCAGCCCGTCACGCCGATGAATGCACGGGGATGCAGCCGCACCGCGCGCCGGATGAGCTTGCGGCATTCAGCATCAGCGTTCTCCGTGACCGTACACGTGTTGATCAGCACAACATCGGCAGCCTCCTCAAACGGCACGACTGTGTAGCCGGCATGCTCAAACTGCTGCCGGAGATGGGAAGTCTCAGCATAGTTCAGCTTGCAGCCCAGCGTGATAAAGGCTACCCGTGGCATTTGGCATCGTCAGGGGAGTCACCGTGCGCCTACCGACGAACGAGAACAAAGCCTTCGTGCTTTTGGAATACACTGGTGCGGAAAGGCGGTTCGTCCCTGCACCCCCGGAGATTTGAACAACGGCACGGTGTCGGATGCGACTTCCGCAAAGTCGGTGGGCACGAGCTGCTCTCTTCCTAGGCGCTGTGTTCGTGCTCATGCAGCTTATCCCTTATGGGCGTGATGTGACCAATCCGCCAGTTGTTCAAGAGCCTCCATGGGACAGCCCGCGGACGCGGGAGCTTTTCTTCCGGGTGTGTAAGGACTGCCACAGTAATGAAACCGAGTACCCATGGTATGCCTGGATTGCCCCGGCGTCATGGATTATCGCACATGATGTTCGCGAAGGGCGCCGTCATTTCAATGTCTCCGAATGGCATCGCCCACAGAAAGATGCTGAGGAAGCCGCAGAAGAGTATCGCCGCGGTTCCATGCCACCGCGCCTGTATCTGTGGGCACATCCACGCGCGCGACTCAACCAGCAGGAACGGCAGCAGCTTCTCCGGGGGCTGGAGAACACGTTCGGAGAGCGGGAAGCCTGGTACAAAGTACTGCGCGCCGATTGATTGGAACCAGTGCGCTGTTGGGTTGTCTCAATCCACCGAAGGCTATGCCCAGACCGCCGCGAATTCCTCTGCGTGACTTCTTCCGCAATCCTGAGCGGGCAGCCTACACTGTCTCCCCCACGGGGCGGTATCTGGCATGGCTGGCACCTGTGCACCAGCGGATGAATCTCTTCGTAATGGACCGCCTCACGGGGGAAGAGCGCCAGCTCACAGCGGAGACCGAACGAGACATTCACCACTACGAGTGGGTCAGCGACGAGCTGCTCCTCTACATGCGAGACACTGGTGGCGATGAGAACTTCCGCTTGGCTTTGGTAGATGTTCGCGGTACTACGCCAGCGCGGTGGGTAACTCCCGAGGGGGTCCGCGCTGGCATCCTGGACCCCCGGGTGGATGACCCTTCGGAGGTCTTGATTACAACGAACGAGCGGCAGGCGGAGCTTTTCGACGTCTACCGGCTCCTGCTGCCCTCAGGCGAGCGAGAGCGTATCGCTGACAATCCCGGTAACGTCGTGGGTTGGTTAGCGGACCACGACGGAGAAATTCGAGCCGCCGTTGCCGTTTCCGGGACAGATACACACCTGCTGTTCCGCTCTACGGCAGGGGAACCGTTCCGGACCGTGCTCACGGTGGACTTCCGCACACGGGTAGAGCCTCTCTTTTTCAGCTTTGACAATCGGCGCCTCTACGCCCTCTCCAACCGTGGACGGGATAAGCTGGCGTTAGTTCTACTGGACCCTGAGTCTGGGGCAGAAGAGGTCATCTACGAACACCCAGAGGTGGATGTGGCTGGTGCCAGCTATTCACGAGCCCGCAGGGTGTTGACGGCTGTTTACTACATCACGTGGAAGCGGGAGTATGCGTTCGTAGACCCACAGACGGCGCTCCTCTTTGAGCGCTTACAGCGAGAGCTGAGGGACTACGAGATTGTTATCGTTTCGCATGACCGGCAGGAACGGGTGTTCGTTATCCGAACTTACAGCGATCGCTCTCTGGGAGCGTATTGGCTGTACGATGCCGAGCGCGACACGTTAGAGAAGCTGGCGGAGCTGAGTCCGTGGTTACCGGAGGAATGGATGGCGCCGATGCGCCCAATCCAGTACACAGCCCGCGATGGCTGGACAATCCACGGGTATTTGACGCTGCCCGTGGGTGTGGAACCGCGGAACCTTCCCGTTGTGGTGCATCCGCATGGGGGACCGTGGACGCGTGATGTGTGGGGATTCAATCCCGTGGTGCAGTTTCTGGCAAACCGTGGGTATGCGGTTTTCCAGATGAACTTTCGGGGCTCCACTGGATATGGACGTGCGTTCTGGGAGGCATCCTTCAAGCAGTGGGGGCGAGCAATGCAGGATGATATCACCGATGGGGTTCGCTGGCTCATTGAAAGCGGGATTGCAGACCCGCGGCGCATTGCCATCTACGGCGGCAGCTACGGTGGCTATGCTGTCTTGGCGGGCTTAGCGTTCACACCTGAGCTGTATGCGTGCGGCATTGATTTCGTCGGTATTTCGAACCTGCTGACCTTTATGCAGACGATTCCGCCGTACTGGGAGCCGCTGCGCCCGATGCTCTACGCTATGGTGGGCGATCCGGAGAAAGAGGCGGACTTCCTCCGGGAAGCATCTCCGGTCTTCCATGCTGACCGTATCCGAGCACCGCTCCTGGTTGCGCAGGGAGCTCGCGATCCGCGCGTGAACATCAATGAGTCCAACCAAATCGTGGAGGCTCTGCGCCGCCGCGGCATCCCGGTGGAGTATATCGTCAAGGAAGATGAAGGGCACGGCTTCCGGAACGAAGAGCACCGCTTTGAGTTCTACGAGGCCATGGAGCGCTTCTTGGAGCGCTACCTCGGACCAGGTGCGCAGTAGAGCTTTGCCCGACAAGCCCTAAATTCGCAGTGCCTTGGTCCCACAACCCGGAGCAGCTACCATGGCGAACAGCGTCATTTCCAACCGTGATGAGACTGTCCCCCTGTTTGAGAACCCCTGGTTAGACCGGCTGACGCATGTGCACCCGATAACACCGCTGGTGCTCTACCTGCCGGTGGTGGCGTATTTCAGCTACCAGGGGCTGACATCGCTGCCGTGGTATGTGTTCGTGGGATGTTTTCTCGGCGGTGTCCTGCTGTGGACGTTTGCGGAGTATTGGATTCACCGGGTGATTTTCCATTACGAGCCCAAATCTGAGTGGGGGAAGCGCTTGCACTTCCTCATCCACGGTGTTCACCATGCGTATCCGCGCGATAGCACGCGGCTGGTCATGCCACCGGTGGTGAGCATTCCGTTGGCGGTGCTGTTCTACTTCCTCTTCCGGTGGCTCTTCGGTGTGTACCAGCCGGCTGTCTTTGCAGGCTTCGTATTGGGCTACGTTGTCTACGACTCTATCCACTACGCGACGCACCATTTGCCTATGCGTGGGCGGCTGGGACGTTTCTTGAAGGCGCACCACATGCGGCATCACTACGTTGATGAGAATCGCTCCTTCGGCATCAGTACGCCGCTGTGGGATTGGGTCTTCGGGACGTACCAGCCTGTCAGGACAGCGGGAGCCCGCGGGCAGAAGGAAGCTGGCAAAACAGGCTGAGCGTGGTCTGGTAACCTCATCCAGCAACAGTGGCATAGCTGTCAAAGCAAGGATAGGGAGGGGGTGAGCCATGCCTGCGCTGACGAAAGAGGACATTCTGGACGTTGTCCAGCCGTGGTGTCCGGAGGTGGAGACATACGAGCACCGAGGGCAACTGGCACTCATTCTGCCGCGAGAGAGCTTACTGGAAGTTGCCCGTGAGCTCCGCGACCATCCGCGGACCCGCTTTGACATGCTGGTGGACATTACGGCTATTGACTGGTATCGTCCGGAGCGTATCCACTGGTATCGCCCCAAGGAGCGCTTTGAGGTCGTTTACTTTCTCTGGTCGAACCCGCACAAAGCGCGGCTGCGCCTGAAAGTGCCTGTGCCGGAGCGTGATCCGCGGTGTCCGTCGGTGGTCTCCATCTGGGAGAGCGCCAACTGGTACGAGCGGGAGACATACGATATGTACGGCATCCTCTTTGAGGGGCATCCGGATTTACGTCGCTTCTACATGCCCGAGGACTTTGTCCATCCGGAGACGGGCGAGCCGCTGTATCCACTGCGGAAAGACTTCCCGGTGATGGGCATTCCGGGCTCCCTTCCGTTGCCGCCTTTCCCCGAGAAGGAGCAACAGGCGCGTTGAGTCCGCCTCCATATGCCGCTGTTGACCTATCTGGAGGCAATCTCCGATGCACTGCGGTATGAGATGCGCCGTGACCCCACGGTGTTCTTGCTCGGCGAGGACATTGGGGTCTACGGCGGAGCCTTCAAAGTCACCAAGGGCTTCTTGGAGGCTTTTGGTGCCCAGCGCGTCATTGATACGCCGATTTCAGAGGCGGCCATCATCGGCGCGGCGATTGGAGCAGCTCTCAACGGGTTGCGTCCTGTTGCTGAGATGCAGTACATTGACTTCATCACCAACGGCTTCAACCAGTTGGTCAACGTGGCTGCGACGATTGCCTACCGCTGGGGCATCCCGGTGCCCATAGTTGTGCGGGGACCTGCAGGGGGCGGTGTCGGGGGTGGTCCTTTTCACTCCCGGAATCCCGAAGCCTGGTTTGCCCATACACCAGGCTTGAAGGTGGTCTATCCAGCTTTCCCAGCTGATGCAAAAGGACTGCTCATTGCCGCAATACGGGACCCCAACCCGGTGATTTTCTTGGAGCACAAAGGACTCTACCGCGCGGTGCGGCAGGAGGTGCCTGAGGGTGAGTATGTGGTGCCTCTGGGGCAAGCTGCCATTGTGCGCCCAGGGCGGGATGTAAGCATCATTGCCTACGGGAGTGCCGTCCATCTGGCGATAACCGTTGCCGATGCGCTGGCTGCAGAGGGGATAGCGGTGGAAGTGGTAGATATTCGGACGCTGGTGCCCTTTGACGAAGCTACGGTTCTGGACTCTGTGCGGAGGACCAACCGTGCCGTGGTCGTCCACGAGGCAACCTTGACAGCGGGCTTTGGAGCCGAGATTGTTGCCCGCATCACGGAGAAGTCATTTTCAGCACTGGATGCGCCCGTGCTGCGGGTTGCTGCCGCTGATACTCCCACACCATTTGCTCCACCACTGGAGCGAGCGGTGTTGCCGTCGGCAGACCGCTTGATGGCTGCTGTGCGCGAGGTCTTACGCTTCTGAGGCAGGGATATCGGCTGCGGGGCTTATGACCCCGCCGGCAACGTGTATCCAATGTGCGCGCTGTTCAGGTAAGCCGGGTAGGCGGCGTGGTTCGGTGACGGTGATGAACGTCTGCACCGATTGCTCCAGGAGGACGCTCAGAAGCTGCCGGGAGCGCTGCTCATCTAATTCAGCGAAGACATCATCCAGCAGCATGAGTGGAGTTTCACCACGGTGCGAGTGGAGGTAGTCCAGCTCCGCCAGCTTGAGGCTCAGCAAGATGGACTTGTGCTGCCCCTGCGAAGCCGTGGTGCGGGCAAGCATGCCGTTGAGGAGGAAGAGGAGCTCGTCTCTGTGCGGACCGAACAGAGTCTGAGCCCGACGCAGCTCTTCTGCCTCTATCTCCGCAGCACGTCGGTGGAACGACGCTGCGATAGACTCCACTCCCTGGGCGGGAGCCTCGCTGCCGAGACTATCCGGAAGGTAGCGTACCTCCAGGGATTCCGGGGCGATGCGGCGGTAGTAGGCTTGGAGGAGGGGCTGGAATTCGGTGACAAATTGCCACCGTCGCCAGACCAACTCGGCACTGAGGCGGATGTACAGTGCTGTCCAGCTCTGCCACTGGAGCTCAAAGTCGGCGATAGCTTCCCGATGCTGTAGCAAGTGGTTCCGCTGGCGGAGGGCGCGGCGGTGCTCAAGCAGGAGCTCAACGTACCGACGGCTGCTCTGGGAGAGCACAACATCCATGAAACGGCGCCGTTCATGGGGAGCCCCCAGGGTGATTGCTTTCATCGTCGGGGAGAGCAGCACGATGGGGACAACGCCAATGATATCCCGTGGACGTAGCCCGCTGCCGTGGCTGGACCGAATATGCTTGCCTTCCGAAGGGGTGTAGGCTACCTCGACCCAGTAAGGCACGTCAGCATCCGACCGAGCTTCCAAGCGGACCCAGTAGGAAGAGCTTCCCTGCCGGAGGAGCGCTGCATCAGGGCTCTCGAACGCTTTGCCCCATGCGGCAATGCAGAGAGCTTCCAGGAGCGTTGTCTTACCAGCGCCGTTGTGTCCGCAGAGGATGTTGAGTCCTGGTGCACACGGAAGCAGCGCAGCCTCGTAGAGGCGGATGTTGCGCACGTGCAGGCGCTCTACCTGCATGCATCAGAGCCGCACGGGCATCACCAGAATGACCAGAGGTGAGTCGGCAATGGGCATTTCCGCTGTATCTGCCCACCGGATGACCAAGGGCTTTGTGGGTTCGGAGAATTCCAGCAGGAGCTCTTCGGCGTGGGCAGCTTTGAGGGCTTCCCCAAGGTAGCGGGCGTTGAAGCCGATGAGGAAGTCGGTTCCGTCGTAGTCGCAAGGTACGAGTTCGCGAGCTTCGCCGCGGGCTTCATCCTCGGCGTGCAAGATGAGGCTTCCCGCCGTGAACCGAAGTCGGACAATACGGGCGCTGCTGGGCGCAAAGAGGGAAACCCGTTCCAGAGCGTCCATTATGCGTTCTCGCTCCACTCTGCAGCGCAACGGGGCTTGCTGCGGGATGACTTGTTCGTAAGCGGGAAACCTCTCGGCGATCAGTCGTCCTACGATCGTGGTGGTTCCCGTTGTGAACGCCACCGATGTATCATCCCAGCCAATGCGGACGGGCTCCTTCAGGCGGTCCAGCAGCTCTACCGTGTCTGCCGGGATGAGGAGGGAGCCGTCTCGGTGGTTCTGCACAGGGATACGGAGGCGGCTCAAACGGTATCCATCTGTTGCCACGACGTGGAGAGCGTCGGGACGAAACTCAAAGAGCACTCCGGTGAGAGCTACCCGCAGAGGCTCTGTTGCGACGGCGAAGAGCACATGCCGGGTAATCTGCTGGATGGCGTCAGCGGATAGCTCGGCACAGGGCTCCGGTGTTGCATCGCCTCCTGGGAATTCCTCCGGGGAGAGCCCGGCGATAGTGTAGGTTCCATCAGGTGTTGCCAGAGTGACCGTAGTGCCGCTGGCCTCAAGAGCCAACTCGCTGCTTTTCGGCAGCGTACGGAGCAGCTCCGTGAGGAGTTTCGCAGGGATGAGCGCTTCGCCAGGTCTTTCCACCATTGCAGGACAGCGTGTGCTGACGCGGAGCTCCAGGTTAGTGGCGGTCAGCTTCAGCTCCTCATCAGCGCGGAAGTGGATGCACTCCAGTGCTGGCATGGTGGTCCGGCTTGGGACCGCAGCAGCAACGACGGAGAGGGCATCACGGAGTTCGGAAACCTGGCATCGCAAACGGGGCTCAGATGGCATGCCGTCTTCTGCTGTGGAGGAACCAACGGAGATGCAAACTTACGACTCCCGTCAGTGCCATCGGCAGGCGTGTAATTTTGCAGGCACTGCCGAGCCGATACATGGCGCTCATCACACGGTACGGTTGGGATAATGCTGCTGTCATGCTGGGTGGGGCAGCAGTGTTGGGGGTGTTCGCTCTCAGTCTGGGTGGAATCGTTGGCTGGATTGTAGGAAGCGGTGCCGTAGGCTTGGCAGCGTTGACGCTGTGGTTCTTTCGTGACCCAGAGCGGCCGCTGCCTCCGGAAGCAGAGCGGGATGGCGCTGTGCTGGCGCCGGCAGACGGACGGGTTGTGCAGGTGTGCCGTGTCACCGAGCCGGAGTTCCTCGGTGGTGAGGCAGTGCAGGTGAGCATTTTCCTGTCTGTGTTGGACGTGCATGTCAACCGAGTCCCTGTGACAGGGGTTGTGCGTCTGTGCCGATATGTCCCTGGGCGCTTTTTGGTTGCATACCGCGCTGAGGCGTCGCAGCAGAACGAACAGACGGTCATCGGGATAGAGAGTCCGAACGGGCGGGTGCTGTTCAAGCAGATTGTTGGGGTGCTGGCGCGCCGGATTGTCTGCACACTTCGCGAGGGGCAATTTGTCCGGGCTGGAGAGCGGTTTGGGATGATGAAGTTTGGTTCCCGCATGGATGTGCTGCTGCCAGCCGAGCGGGTGCAGCTCTGCGTTCGGGAGGGAATGCGCGTGCGGGCAGGGCAGACGATTCTGGCGTACTTGCAGCCAGCCTCAGTTCAAATGGAGTTGTGCGGCGACACTGCCCGGGGATGAGACTCCTTCGGCATGTGGTGCCTCATCTGTTTACGCTGGCGAATCTCTTCGCAGGCTTCCACGCCATTGTTCTCATTGCCCAGCACCAGCTTGCTTCTGGCTTTGCTTTCATCGTGCTGGCGGCTCTCTTTGACATGTTGGACGGGGTACTCTCACGGGCAATTGGGGTGGCGTCGGATTTCGGCGTGGAGTTGGATTCGCTCAGCGATATTGTCTCTTTCGGTGTGGCGCCGGCGTACTTGGTCTACGTTGCCCACTTCCATCAGCTCGGTGGGATTGGCATGCTGATGGCAGCAGTACCGGCATTGGCGGGAGCACTGCGCCTTGCGCGGTTCAATGTGCAACTGACCAGCTTAGCGGATAAGCCCGCCTTCGTTGGGTTGCCCATTCCTGCAGCAGCGCTGACATTGGGCTCATACGTGGTGTTCTACGAGCTGCGGGGTGTGTTGCCGGCACCGTGGGACACCGTTGCTCTCACCGCACTGGTTGTAGGGCTGGCGACGTTGATGCTCAGCCGGGTTTCCTTCCCCAACGTGCCTCGGTACAGCCGCCGCTACATCCGTCAACATCCCGTAGAGACGCTCGTCTTCACACTCGGCGTAGCACTGGTGGTGATAACCCGTGGGGATGCACTCTTTCCGCTGCTGTTGGTGTACATTGTGGGGAGCCTCCTCCGCGATAGACTGCGCCGGTGGCGTCAACGGCATCTGGCGGAGTGGGATGCCGAGAGTCTTCCAGAGTAGGAGCGTGCCATGCAGCGCTTTCGTGTGGCAGCAGTCGTAACGTTACGGCGCTCCATTGCCGATGTGCAGGGGAGGACGGTAGAGCAGGCGCTTCATGCTATCGGCTTTCCCCAGATTGAGCAGGTTCGGATCGGCAAGTACATTGAGATGGAGGTCATGGCTGCATCTGCCGAGCAGGCACGAGCCGATGCCGAAGAAGCATGCCGGAAGCTCTTAGCCAATCCGGTGATTGAGGATTACCGGATTGTCGAGCTAGAGCCGCTCCCACACGTGACAGCGGAGCCATTGCAATGAGGATAGCTGTTGTTGTCTTCCCGGGCTCAAACTGTGAGTGGGACGCATACTGGGCTGCGCGGGAAGCGGGAGCGCACGTGGAGTTCTTGTGGCACAAGGAAGAGCAAATTCCCCCGGGGGTAGACTGCCTGATTCTGCCGGGCGGCTTCTCGTACGGTGACTACCTCCGCAGCGGTGCCATTGCCCGGTTCTCACCCATCATGCGTGCTGTTGTCCGCTTTGCGCGGGAAGGCGGGTTAGTGCTAGGCATCTGCAACGGCTTCCAGATCTTGTGCGAGGCAGGGCTGCTGCCCGGCGCATTCATCCGAAACCGCACGCTGCGCTTTATCTGCCGGACGGTGTTCGTACGGGTAGAGCGTACGGATACGCCGTTTACGAACCAACTGCGTGGAGGTGCGGTTCTGCGCATTCCCATCGCGCACGGTGAGGGGAATTACTACGCCGACCCCGAAACGCTCCGGGAGCTGGAGGCGAACGGTCAAGTCCTCTTCCGCTACTGTGATGCCGATGGAGCTGTTACCGACGCGGCAAACCCGAATGGGTCGGTGGCGAACATTGCCGGCATTGTCAACCGTGAGGGGAACGTGTTGGGGATGATGCCACATCCGGAGCGGGCATGCGAAGCCTTGTTGGGTAGCACCGACGGGTTAGCAATCTTCCAATCCATTGGCTTCTACTGCACCCGTGTACGCACGGGGATAGCTGTTCCATAGCTGCTGGGTGCAACCATGTTCGGGCTCGGACCTACAGAACTGCTCCTGATTGTCCTGGTGTTGCTCATTCTCTTCGGTGGGCGCAAGATTCCAGAGCTCATGCGCGGCTTAGGCGCGGGCATTCGAGAGTTCAAGCGGGCGGCATCGCTGGATGAGGAGAGCCCGCGCCCAACGCAGGAGCCGCTCAGGAGCTCTTCTTCGGAGGCATCGCCGAATCGACCTTCGGCGTCTCAGCCGTAGAGGGTCCCACAGACTCTGGGGATAGCCGATGTTTGATGTCGGTGGTGGCGAACTGCTGCTCATTCTGCTGGCGGTGCTACTGCTATTTGGGCCGAAGCATCTGCCTGAGCTCTCGCGGACGCTGGGCAAAGGGTGGCGTCAGCTTCAGAAGGCACAGGAAGAGCTCCGGCAACAGCTCCGAGAGCTGTCAGCAGAGGTGGCCACGGCGGCGCCCGATGAACAGCGGCGCCGTGCTTTGTCCTCGCCCGTTCCTCCAACTCCGCGGGACGGGCAATGACTTCGTACGGTGAGTTCCGTCAGCGCCGGCTTCGCGGCGAGGTGCGGTGTCGGGAGACTGTCGAGGCATTCCTCCAGCGGATTGAGGAGCAGCGCTGGTTGAACGCGTTCATTACCGTGACACCGGAAGAGGCTCTCCGAGCTGCGGAGGAGTCGGATGCACGATTCGATGCCGGCGCGCCGCGCCCATTGGAGGGCTGTGTTGTAGCTGTCAAGGACAACATTTCTACCCGGGATGTCCGTACAACATGCGCATCTCGAATCCTGGAAAACTTTGTCCCGGTGTACGATGCTACGGCTGTGGCGCGCTTGAAAGAGGCAGGTGCTATCATTATCGGCAAGACGAACCTGGATGAGTTCGCTATGGGCTCCTCCAATGAGCACTCTGCCTTTGGGGCGGTGCGGAATCCCCACCATCCTGACTATGTACCGGGCGGTTCCTCGGGCGGCTCTGCTGCTGCAGTGGCTGCGGGGCTCTGCCATGTTGCTCTTGGCTCTGATACAGGAGGGTCGGTGCGGCAGCCGGCAGCGTTCTGCGGTGTCATTGGTTTCAAGCCCAGCTACGGGCGGATTTCCCGCTACGGACTGGTGGCTTTTGCATCGTCGCTGGACCAAATTGGCATCATAGCCCATACGGTGGAAGACGTCGCGGCTGTGCTGGACAGCATCTCCGGACACGACCCACACGATGCCACCTCGCTTCCCGAGCCGCCAACACAAGCGCAGCAGCATCTGGCTGACCCGTTGCCGGAGGAGCTCACTATCGGTGTGGTGCCCGAGGAAGCTCTCCGCGGCTGCCATCCCGAGGTATTAGCCTGCTACGAGCGTAGCGTGGAAGCGTTGCGGCTACGTGGGGCCCGGTTTGTCCCGGTTGAGCTGCCCTATAGCCATGCATGGGTGCCGACCTACTACATTATTGCCACGGCGGAGGCTTCCTCGAACTTGGCGCGCTACGATGGGGTGCGCTACGGGCTCCGGGTGCCGGTGGAGGAAGGCGAGGATATCATCACAGCAACTCGCACTGCTGGCTTTGGTGCAGAGGTCAAACGCCGAATTATGCTGGGGACGTATGTCCTCTCTGCCGGCTACTACGAGGCATACTACCGGAAGGCACTCAAAGCACGGCGTCTCATCGCCAAAGCGTATGAACAGGCGTTCCAGAGGGTGGATGTGCTGTTGCTCCCTACCTCGCCCGTCCCGCCGTTTCGGTTGGGAGAACGGCTGGCAGACCCAATTGCGATGTACCTGGCGGATTTCTTCACCGTCTCGGCAAACTTGGCGGGCATTCCCGCCGTCAGCCTCCCTGCTGGCAAGACCAGCGACGGACTCCCCATTGGGTTACAGTTGCAGGCGCCTTATGGGGCTGACGTGCGCTTGCTGCAGTATGCCTGCTTCTGCCTCCAGCACTGGAGAGCACGACAGGGATAGCCCTACCGTTCGGGGATGCCAGAGAGGAGCCCGTGGACGTACGCGTAACGGAAGAGGTCCGCTCGCGTTGAGCAGCCCAGTTTGCGGGCAATGCGGCTCCAGTACGTGCTGGCGGTCTTTGCGTTCATACCCAGAAGGCTCCCGATTTCTCGGTACGTTTTGCCGTGGAGCAGGAGCATGAGGACCTGCCATTCTCGGGGTGAAAGGCGTGCATGGGGCGGCTGTTCAGTAAGTCCGCGGCGGACAACCTCAGCAAAGGGTGGGCTCAGGAAGCTTTCGCCTTGGAGCAGGAGCCCGATCCCCACGAGGAATTCCTCCAGCGGGGCTTCGGCATTGAGGAGAACTCGGACGCCAACGCGGAGCAGAACAAGCGCCTGCGCTGCTGCCAGGGGTGCCAGCAAGACGCCAATAGGTATGGCACTCCACCGGTATGCAAGGCGCTGCACTTCGGAGATAAGAGCTGGATGAGGCACCGTGTGGTCAGCAAGTACTGCCCGGCACAGCCCCGATTCTATTCGGCGGTGAGCCTCCAGCAGCGAAAGGGAAACGACAACGGGAATGTCAGCGTGGTGCAGCAGGAGCAGGCGGAGAGCTTCTCTCCGTAGCGGGGAAGGCGAGACAAGCAGCAGAGCTCCGTCGGTGTGGACCTGGGGCATAGCACAGGACCCCTTCAGAGCCGAGGAGCAAAACTACGTAACTTCGTGCCCGCTGGTAAGGGCATAATGGACAGTGCTCGGCGGCACTACGCAGCGGCGGCTGCCTCGGGGATTCTGCTGGGAATTTCCTTCCCGCCACTGCCAGTGGGCGGACTGGCGTTCGGTGCTCTGGTGCCACTGCTATGGGTGTTGACCGCATCCCCTGCAGCGGGGCAGTGGCTGCGTGTGTGTTACGTGTTCGGATTCTGTTTCCACGGCGCAGCGAATTGGTGGGTCAGTAGTTGGCAGTCGGAGGCGGACCCGTACTTGCTGGTGGCTGGATTGCTCCTGTGGCTGGGGCATCCTGTGTTCTTTCTGCTACCCCTTTGGGCAAGCTGGTGGATAGCGCGGCGTGTGTCGCTCTCGTGGGGGCTTATGAGCTTTCCGTTTGTTTGGACAGCGTTCGAATGGCTCCATAGCCTGGGCGATATTGGGTATCCGTGGCTGTCGCTGGGGTATACGCAGGCGCTGAATCTGCACTGGATACAAGTTGTTGACCTTGCTGGCGTGTGGGGAGCCAGCTTCCTGGTGGTATGGGCGAATGTCGCTCTCGTTGAGGTACTGCGTCTGTGGCTGCAGGCACAGGCAAGAGGAGGCTCCGTGCGGCAGTGGCTGCGGCGCTGGGACGTTCGCGGGTGGATGGGTGTTGGGCTTGCTGTCGTCGTGCTCCCGATGCTCTACGGCAGCCTTCGCTTAGAGCAGCTCCGGATGCATCCCACTGAGCGGACACTGCGGGCAATCCTCGTTCAGCCAAACGTCAACCCCTGGGCAAAGTGGGAGCGTACAGCCGTGGAGCAGATCTACCTGCAGCAGCGCTTGGCAGACACACTCCTGGAGCGTGATCGGGCAGACCTCGTGGTGTGGAATGAAACGGCAATACCGCTCCCGCTCACGCTGCCGGAGTACCGATGGGTGTGGGAGTCGGTACAGGCTTGGGTACGATATCGGCAGGTTGCCCTCCTGAGCGGCTTTGCGGAGCTGCGGGTTTATAGGACAGAGGAGGCACCGCGCTTTGCACGTCCACTACCGTGGGATTCAACGCGCCGATATGAGGCGTACAACGCTGCGTTCCTGCTGGGTTCTACCGGCGAGCTGCTTGGCATCTACCGAAAGATTCGGCTGACCCCCTTTGCGGAGCGCTTCCCGTATGCAGAGCTGTTCGGGGAGCTGACGCGGTTATTTGAGTGGGGGGTTGGCATCTCAGCCTGGGCAAAGGGAGGAGAGCAGCGCTTGCTCTTGTTGCCCAGACGCTTGGGCGACACCGTTGCGCTTGGGGTGGCTATCTGCATTGAGTCCATTTTCCCGGATTTCATGCGTGCGTATGCTCGGCAGGGTGCGGACGTACTCGTCGTCATCAGCAACGACGCTTGGTTTGACCATACACCGGGTCCGATGCAGCATTTTGCCATTGCCCGTGTGCGTGCTATAGAGCTGCGGCGCCCTCTCCTGCGCTGCGCAAACAGTGGTGTCACAGCGGCGGTGCTTCCGACAGGGGAAGTTCTCGCGCAACTACCGCAGTACGAAGCAGCGGCATTGCCGGTGGTGCTGCCGTTACGGCGGGAGCAGAGTCTGTACGAGCGGTTCGGCGAAGGGTTGCCACATGCTGCAACGGGTGTAAGCCTGCTCCTCCTTGGGGTTGCGCTGTGGCGGAAGTCCGTCCCATTGGAAAAGCCGTAGTTTTGCGCCGACGTTCGGATTCAAGATGTGGAGTGGAGTATGGGACGGTACCTTGTGCTAGCAGTCGCTGTGTGTACTCTCTGGGCTCAACAGCGAAGCTTCTATCCGATACGCTTTACGGAGTTCACGCTGGCCAATGGCTTGCACGTTATCCTGCAGCGGGATACTTCGGCACCCGTTGTTGCGACGGTGCTCCACTACAAAGTCGGCTCGCGCAACGAAGAACCAGGGCGAACGGGGTTTGCTCACTTCTTTGAGCACCTCATGTTCGAGGGTACCGAGCACATCCCGCGTGCCAGCATTGACAAGTACATACAAGAGGCTGGCGGCTCGCTCAATGCGTTTACGAGCTTTGACGCCACGGTGTACCACTTCCAGCTACCGGCGCACCAATTACCGTTGGCATTGTGGATAGAAGCCGAGCGCATGCGACGGCTCCGGGTAGATAGCGTTGGCGTCGAGACACAGCGGGGTGTCGTCAAAGAGGAGCGCAAAATGCGCTACGATAACAGCCCGTATGGGGACTGGATGGAGCGCATGATGGCGCGTCTCTTTGCGGGCTCCCCCTACGCCTGGACCCCGATTGGGGCATCGCAGCACATAGACAGTGCTCGGATTGAGGAGTTCGTGCGGTTCTACAACACGTATTACCAGCCCAACAACGCTGTGCTGGCAATCGTGGGCGATATTGACCCTGAGCAGACCCGGCGTCTGGTTGAGACCTATTTCGGCGAGTACCCCCGTGGGCCAGAGCCACCACCTGTGACCTTCTCGCTTGGGCCACTTGTTGGCGAGTACCGCGATACGGTCTACGACGCCAAAGCGCCTCACGCAGCGGTGTTCATCGGTTGGCGCGGTCCTAAGGCAGGCGATCCCGATGCTTACGCAATGGAGATGCTGCTGGACATTCTCTCGCAAGGTGAGAGTTCTCGGCTCTACCGCCGCTTGGTGGATGAAACGCAAGTTGCCGTTCAAGCCTCGGCCTTCCTCTACGACCTCCAGTATGCCGGTGCAGTCTTTGCCATCGGTATTGCTGCCCCCGGCAAGTCTATCGGCGATGTAGAGCGTGAGCTACTGGCGACGATTGAGCGTATCAAGCGTGAAGGGGTGACAGAGGCTGAGTTCCAGAAAGCCCGTAACATGCGGGAAGCCCGCTTCGTGATGGGAAAGAAGGCAGCTTTGGAGAAAGCGCTCACGTTGGCATCGTACTGGGCAACGTTTGGGGATGCGAACCTCATCAACACCGAGCTGGAGCGCTATCTCCGCGTGACCCGACAGGACCTCCAGCGGGTTGCTCAGACCTACTTTACGACGGACCGGGTCGTGCTCATCTATCTTCCGTCACGCTCACAGCAGTAGAACGGGAAGGGGCTGCAATGGACCGGTATCTTCGTCGCAGAGTCTTCCTTTTCGGGTGTGGCATTACCGCAGTTGCGCTCACGGTTGCGCAACCGGTAGATTGGAGTAAGCCGCCGGAACCGCTTCCGGTCAAGGAGTTCCGCTTTCCGGACTATACAGAAACGCAGCTCCCGAACGGGCTCAAGGTTTTCATTATCCGGGACCACGAGCAGCCGACGGTAACGTTGCGGCTGCAGGTCAATGCAGGAGATGCGTACGATGAGATTGCCGGTGTGGCCTACGTCACAGCGCAGATGTTGACCAAAGGCGCCGGCAAGTGGTCAGCCCAGCAGATTGCCGCCGCTCTTGATAGCGTCGGAGCAAGTCTGGACGCCTCCTCTTCGGGGGATTTCTCCAGCGTGACAGCGACAACTCTCAAGAAGCACCTCCGCCTTGTGCTGCAGCTCTTCGCCGACGTTGTGCAACGTCCTACCTTCCCTGAGGAGGAGCTGCGGAAGCTGCGTCCGCAGTTGATTGCGGAGGTACGGCAGGAGCGGGCGCGTCCGAGCATTCTGGCCCAAGCGATGGCGCGCAAGGTTGTCTATGGTGAAGAGCATCCGTATGCACAGCGGCGTACCGAGCAGAGCATTGAACGCATTCAGGTGGGCGACTTGCGCCGGTTCCATGAGCGGTACTACCGTCCGCAGAACGCCTCATTAGCCATTGTCGGTGATGTGACTCCGGAGGAAATCCTTCCGCTCGTGCGGCAGGCGTTTGGTAACTGGAAGCAGGGTAAGGCGCCCGCACCAGCACCACCGGATATTCCTCCGCCGAAACCGATGCCGAACGGGATTTACTTCATCGCCCGGCCTGGTTCGGTGCAGTCTTCCATTGTGGTGTCCGCTGCGACTGTGCCGTATGCTCATCCCGAGTACGAAGTCCTGGAAGTCCTGGCAGAGCTCTTGGGCTCGCCCTTCGGTGGGCGCCTCTTCCGCAGCTTGCGGGAGACATACGCTTACACGTACGCCCCATTTGCGTTCCAGACGGAGGCAAGGGTCATCAACCGAATTGCTCTCGGTGCCGACGTGCGGACGGTGGTTACTGATTCAGCGCTCCTCGTGATCCGGCGAGAAGTCGAGCAAATTGCCCAGTATCCGCCCTCTGAGGAGGAGCTCAACCGCATCAAGCAGGCTATGGTGGGCTCGTACTTGCGCTCATTTGAACGGCCGGAGTTCATCGCCTCGCTCCTCCAGCGGGCAGATTTGTATGGGCTCACCAAGGACCATCTGCGGTTGTACCCGAACAGAATTGCGGCGATTTCACCGTGGCAGGTGCGGGATGCTGCCGAGCGCTATCTCCAGCAGATGGCTCTCCGTACGGTTGTTGTCGGCGATCCGCAGGTATTGCCGAAGCTTCAGGCGCTGGGGAAAGTCTACGAGTACACGCAGGAATTGCAGCCAGCTCCGGTATACCAGCCGGTCTCCCTGAGTGTTGAGGAGCTCCTGCAGCGCTATCTGGCCGCTGTTGGCGGGAAAGAAGCCGTTGAGGCACTGCGTACGCTGCGGCAAGAAGCAAAGGTGCATCTTCAGGTGCGAGACCTCTCCATTGAAGGCACGCTGGAGCGTTTATGGAAAGCACCGAATCGGACGGCGTCCCGCTTGGTAACTCCGTACTTTCAGCAGCGGAGCTGGTCAGATGGGAGCGCTGTCTGGGTGGAGGTCAGCGGCGTGCGGCATGAAGTGTCCGAGCGCGAGCGGCAGAAGGAGCTCCTCCAAGCGCATCCGTTCTATGTTGCCTTTCTGCCTAAGCTGGGCTTCACGTGTGAAGTGCTGGGCAAGAAGGGTGAGCACCTTGTGCTCAAGGCACAGGCACCGTACGGGGGCGAGCATCTCTACTACTTCAACGCCAACTCGTACCTGCTGGAGCGTGCAGAGAAGCTGGAACCTTCACCACAGGGAGACCAGTCGGTGACGGAGATGTACGGAGAGTACATCAGCCTCAACGGGCTACGCTTCCCCAAAACCGTACGGATTGAGACACCCTGGGCAACTCTCCAGTTGGAGAACGCTTACCAACTCAACCCCGAGCTTCCTGACGAGGTGTTCCGTCCGCCATCGGAGCCCTGAAAAGCAGCCCTCCCGGCAGCGCACAGCGCTGACCGGGAGGGTGTCGTGTGGGAGGAAGCCGCAATACGGCGGCGGTATCAGGCAGTGTCAGCGGTAGGGCGGACCTTCAGGTTCTGTATCCTCCAGCCACTGCCGAAGTTGCTTGCGGAAGTGCTGAAGGCGCTCGCGTCTCTCCTTGAGGAGCTGTTTCAGCTTTTCTTGTTGTTCGGGGGTGAGGAGTTGGGAGAACTGCTCACGGAAGCGCTGTCGTTCTTGCTGGAGGCGCTGTTGGTGCTCGCGGAAGAGTGCGCGGAGCTGTTCTTGTTGCTGCGGAGACAACTGCAGCTCTTTCTGGAGGCGTTCGATCCAGCGCTCCCGCTTCTGTTTGGGTGAGTCCGGTGGTTGTGCTTGCTGCGCACTGAGAGATACAGCGAGCACGCTCACAAAGGCGCCGAGCCACAGGAGGCGATACATGGGACTACCTTCGGCAGGTACAACATGCGTGTCCTTAGAGTACGCCGAAGGTTGCTGGGGTTTAGTAGCTGTTGCGCCCTGCGGGGATACTAATTTTGCTTGCGCCTACGTGGTGGGAGAAGCCGATGAACTTGTCGCCGCTGGTCTTCAAGGTTGGGGGAGCGCTCTTGCGGTCACCGGAGGGTTTCAAGGCGCTGGCGCAGCGAGTCCGGGAGGTGAATGGGCGTGCGCCGCTCGTCCTCGTTGTATCAGCGCTCGGGCGGGTCACGCGGGAGCTGGAGCAGGCAGCCTCTGTTGCTGAGACTCGGCGTGAAGCGGAAGCACTCGAAATCGTGGCCCGCCTGGTGGAGCTCCACCGGGATTACGCAGAGCATCTGCTCGGACGCAGTGCACGGGAAGCCTTTGTGGAGCAACTCCTGCAGACAGCAGCGCAGTTGGAGGGGTACGTGCGTGGCATTGTTATCACGGGCGAGCTCACGCCGCGGACCTTGGATGCTGTGCGCGCGTTCGGGGAATGGTGGGCATCGGGGTTAGTGCAGGCATTTCTGCGTGAACAGGGCTTTGACGTTGTGGTGGTGGCGGCAACTGAACTTGTGCGGACGGATTCTCGCCATGGTATGGCACAGCCGCTCATCGAGGAAACAGCGCACAATGTGCAGCAGCGGCTGCTTCCCGTGTTGGAGCCGGGGCGTGTCGTGCTCACGCAGGGCTTTGTTGCCCGCTCAGTGCGGGGCGAGATTACGACTATGGGGCAGGAGAGCTCAGCCTTGACAGCAGCTCTGCTGGCGGTGCTTCTCAGAGCGGAAGAGGTGGTGATGTGGACCGATGTTGCTGGCATTCGGCAGTGCGATCCTGCCGTTGTGCCTGAGGCAGCGCTTGTGGAGCGCCTCTCGTATGAGCAAGCCCTCCGGATTGCTCGGGCGGGTCTGCGGTTGCTCTATCCCCGAATGGTGGAACTGGCTTGGCGGTACAAGCTGCGCGTGCGCATCTGCTCAGCCTTTGCCCCGCACGCTGGCGAAACGGTGGTTTCGGAAGAACCCGGTCTCGTGCACCCAATGGTGGTAAGCCGTGAGCGGGTTCGGCTGCTGGGGTGGAACCGCAGAGAGGTCCCTGCAGAGCTCCGCCTTGTGGATGTGGATGGAAGTGCTGTGCTTGCTCGATGGGAAGATGCCGAACAGCTCTGGCTGCTGACCAGCTCCGATGTACCAGCGCCAGCACCGTATAGCCGCGAGGGCCTCCTTGCTACGCTCCTCTTTGCCCAGCACACGGATGCGGTTCTCCAGCGGTGCGTGCGGCTCCATCGGGAAGGCATTGCCGTGTCCTTGTGGTACGGCGATGTGCTCCGGTGCTTCGTGGCTGAAGAGCATGGGGCTGTTCTCATCCGGGCAATGTGGGAGGAACTGCATCGGATGGCACCGTGCACGAAGTGCCGCAAGGCTGCGTCGTAACAGCCACACAGAACCACGACGTCATGAGGGCATCGACACTGTTTACCCGCCTCCACGAGCGCCTACAGGCTGATAGGGAGAACGGCGGTGTGCGCTTTTCGCCAGTTGTTCGGGGATTCGTGCTGGCTGCCACCGTCCTCGCCTGTGGGGTTTTCTTTCCTTGGTGGATAGAGGAGACTCCGCCGCAGTGGCAGCCCCGCCAGGAGCTCGTCGGGACACGATGGCGGGGACCGCTTGTGCGGGCGGAATACAGCTTTGTGGTTGCAAAGCCTCGGGCGATTTACGAGCAAGAGCTTCGCCGGGCGCTGGATAGTGTTGTGCCTCTCTTTCAGTGGCGGCCTGTTGCAGGCGAAGAGCTGAGCCGGCGCGTTGAGGAGCTCGTGGATAGCCTTCGCCACGGTCTACTGCCCCTACCACCGGAGAGTGCGTCGCTGTGGGGTGGGCTTCCGGAACAGGCACGGTCAGAAGAGCTGCGCCGCCTCCAGGAGGCGCTCGTCCGCGCTCTCAGCAGCGTTTTCCAGCAGGGTATCCTCAATGTGCCGAAAGAGCAGCTTGCGTCGCAACAGATAGCCATCCGGCGGAGCCCTGTCGTAGAGAGCCGTGTGCCAGTGGAAAAGGTCCTAGACACAGCCGAGGCGCTTGCCCTGGTTCGGTCGTGGTTGCAGCAACGGGTGTCCCCGCCACTCCAGGCAGTGGGTATGGAGATTGCCTCCCGCGTGCTCCGTCCGACGCTCTACTACGATGGAGAGCTCACGCGGTCGATACGGCACGCTGCGCAGCAGGGGGTACCCCGGACGTGGGGGATTGTTCGGGCTGGGGAAATTGTCATTGCACCGGGTGACGTGGTGACCGATACCACCATTGCCAAACTGCAATCGTACGGCAATGCACGGCTGTTACAGCGGGAGCGGCGGGTGACCGTACTGAGCCTTCTGGGAGGCATTGGACAGGCGGCATTGATTTGTGCTGTGCTGTTTGTGTACCTGGGCTTTTTCCGCCCCCGCATCTTTCGGGACAACCTCCAGCTATCGGGGCTGGCGCTTGGGCTGGTGCTGATTGCTGCAATGGCATGGATATCCCGCGTTGCGGGCAGCGCGGCGCCGATAGAACACTTGGTTCTGGTGCCCGCGCTGTCTATGCTGGTGGCAATCCTGCTGGATTCCCGCACGGCGTTCTACGCTACGGTCACGGCGGCGCTGCTAGTTGCCGGTATTCGCCTGGGGGACTATCCAACGGGACTCAGCTTGATGCTGGGTGGAATGATGGCGGCGTATACGGTGCGCGACCTGGAGAGCCGCCGGCAACTCTTCCGCTCGCTCTTCTTCACGGCTCTGGGGATGGGTGTGGCAGTGCTGATCTTCGGTCTGGCTCAGGGGCGCGAGCTGCAGGATGTGCTCCTCCGCTGTGGGTTCGCTGGAGTGAATGCTGCGGTCTCCCCAGTGCTGACTTTTGGGGTGCTGCTGCTGTTGGAGCGGGTCTTCAACTTGGTCACGGACATGCGCTTGCTGGAGTATAGCTCCTTGGAGCATCCCCTGTTGCGGGAGTTGCAGCACAAGGCACCAGGGACATACCAGCATACGCTCAACGTTGCCCATTTGGCAGAACGGGCAGCACGGGCAATCGGGGCGCGGGCGCTCTTGGTGCGCGTTGGCGCATACTTCCATGACATCGGCAAACTCATGAAGCCGGAGTACTTCGCCGAGAACCTCATCGGTCTGGAGAATAAGCACGAGCGCCTGCCGCCGAAGAAGAGTGCGGCAATTATCCGGGAGCACGTTACCGAGGGGATTGAGCTAGCGCGGGCGTACAATTTGCCGCCGCAGATTGTGGATTTCATCCCACAGCATCACGGCACGATGCTTATCCGCGCCTTCTGGCAGAAAGCTCTTGAACAGGCTCGCAACCGCAATGAGCCTCCGCCACCGGAGGAGGAGTTCCGCTACCCCGGGCCGAAGCCTCAAACCAAGGAGGCAGCCATTCTCATGCTGGCCGATGCTGCCGAAGCCCTCACGCATGTTCTCCCGCCGGACGAACCAGAGCGCTTGGCGGCTGCTTTGGATGAGGTCATCCGAGAACGCATTCTGGATGGGCAGCTTGATGAGTGTCCTTTGAGCTTTTCCGAACTCCGGCGGGTTCGCGATGCGCTCCTTGAAGGAATGCTCGGGATTCAGCATCGGCGGGTTGCCTATGAAGACAACCTCGCGGCGCGCACGCAGCCAGCTTCCTGAGCCTCCATGGCTTCGGGAGTTTGCCGTCCACCTTCGCTTTGAACATGGCGCTGCGGAAAATACTGTGACCGCCTATGTTCACCACCTCCGCAGCTTCGACCAGTTCCTGCGGCAGTGTGGGCTTTCGCATCCTGCAGAGGCAAGCACTACCCATGTTGAGGCGTTCCTGCGCCAGTTGCAGGAACTCGGGTTGTGCCCTGCATCGCAAGCGAACTACCTTGCGGCGCTGCGTGCCCTCTACCGCTTCTTGGTCCTGAGCGAACGTCTCGGGGCAGACCCAACAGAGCACGTGAAGCTACCGCGGCGTCGGCGACCGTTGCCCGAGGTGCTCAGCGTCAGTGAGGTGGAGCGGCTTCTCCAGCAGCCGGACACGAGCACACCTCGGGGAGTCCGAGACCGAGCCATTCTGGAGGTGCTCTATGGATGTGGGCTCCGTGTGTCGGAGCTGTGCGAGCTGCGGTTGGGCGATCTCTTCCTGGAGCATGAGCTCGTGCGCGTCCGCGGGAAGGGAGCAAAGGAGCGTCTGGTACCCATCGGCAGGGTTGCACGCAGGTGGGTAGAGCGCTACTGTCGGGATGTGCGTCCGCTCCTGTTGCGGCGCCCGACGGACGTGGTGTTCCTCAACAACCGAGGTGGGCGCCTCTCGCGGATGGCTATCTGGAAACTCGTGCGATGGGCTGCCGAGCGGGCTGGGATTCGCCGTCAGATCCATCCCCATACGCTCCGGCACAGCTTCGCTACTCATCTGCTGGAGGGAGGCGCCGATTTGCGCGCAGTCCAAGAGATGCTCGGGCATGCCCACATCACGACGACGCAGATCTACACGCACGTGGACCAGCTCTACCTACAGGAGGTGTACCGTACGTTCCACCCACGGGCGTGATGCTGCAGCGTTTCCTCCTTGCGCTCTGGATAAGCAGTAGTGCTGTCGGACAGCAGCTTCGGTTGGGAGTTGAGCGTTTTCTGGAGCTCTACCCGGACAGCCTGCGGGGGAAGAGGCTCGCTGTGGTGACCCACGCTGCTGCGCGTCTGCCGGATGGGCGGCTCAGCTTGGAGCGCCTGCGGGAGGTCTTCCATGTTGTTGCTGTGTGGGCACCTGAGCATGGGTTCTGGGGCTCTATACCGGCTGGGACCCCGGTTCCCGACGATACCGTGTTAGGTATCCCCGTGCGTTCGCTCTACGGCGGTGTTCGCCGTCCACCACCGGCGTTTTTCCGTGGAGTAGACGCCGTCGTCGTGGAGCTCCAGGATATCGGCATCCGCCCGTACACGTACCTCAGCACGCTGGTGCTGGTGATGGACGCCTGCGCTGAGCACGGTATCCCCGTCTACGTGTTGGACCGTCCCAACCCACTCGGGGGCACGGTAGTGGAGGGCGCCGTGTTAGATACGGCATTGCGCTCCTTTGTTGGGATGCTGCCGATACCGTACCGGCACGGGTGCACCCTTGGGGAGTTAGCCTCTCTGCTGAATGCCGAAGGGTGGCTGCCAACAGGGCGCCGTTGTTCATTGACGGTTGTGCCCATGCAAGGCTGGAGGCGAACGATGGTGTGGGAGGACACTGGTTTGCCCTGGTTTCCCCCGTCGCCCAACATTCCGAGCCCAACAGCAGCTCGGGCAGCGCTCATCACGGGTGTTCTCGGCGAACTGGGGCTCTGGAGCATTGGTATCGGGACGGCGGTGCCGTTTCAACTCCTCGGTTCGCCGGATTTCCCTGCCGAGAGCCTTGCCGAGCACGTGCGTCCAGCGCTGGCGTTGCTGGGAGTCTCGGTTAGTGTTACCCGGTTTGTCCCTCAGAGTGGGCAGTATGCCGGGCGCCTCTGCCGCGGGTTGTTCTTCGTGCCAGCACCGCGTCACGACGGACGCTTCATGTCCGCGTTCGGGGTTCTTGCTGCGGCTATTCAGCGGGCATTTCCGGATTTCTGCCGCGCCCTCTCGCCGAGAACCCGAGCGATGGTGAACCGGATTGTTGGGCAGGCAGGCTTTACCGACGCACTCTGCCGCGGTGAGCCGCTGGAGCCCTGGATAACCATGGGGGTAGCAGGTTTCCGTGCGTTGCGGCAACGCTACTTGCTCTACCCGTAGAGGCGTAATTTTGCATGCTTTTGCAGGTCAGGCAGATTGGAGAGGTGCCATGTCTTCCCCGAAGATGGCGCTCGTGGAGGAAATGCTCAAAGCCGAGGGCGAGGAGCTGCGGAAAGCAGCGGCTGGAGATGCCGCGCGCATCGAGGAGTTCGGACCGGGCGACTACGTTGACGTTGCCGTACGGGTTGTGGAGGGCGATAAGGAGCGCATCCAGCACTTCCAGGGCATTGTCATGTACAAGCGTGGGCAAGGTCCCAGCACGACCTTCTGTGTGCGCAAGATTTCGCATGGGGTTGGTGTGGAACGCATCTTCCCGCTGTACTCGCCGGTGATCGAGAGTGTGAAAGTGCTGCGCCGTGGTCGAGTGCGCCGGGCACGCATCTACTTCATCCGGGAGATGTCCGAGAAGCGTATCCGGCAGAAGCTGCGCTATAGCTCTTGAGGGGCCCGTGTCTGTGCATGCTGCAAATCCTCCAACACCAGCGCACAGGCGAGATTCGCCTCGTTGAGGTTCCGCCGCCGGAGTGCCTACCCGGAGGAGTGCTTGTCAAGACGGCGTTTTCCCTTATCAGCGCCGGGACAGAGCGGGCCAGCGTTGCTACGGCACAAGCGTCGCTGCTGGAGAAGGCACGGCAGCGCCCCGATCTGGTCCGCCAAGTTTGGCAGCAGATACGGCGCGAGGGGCTGCGGACTACGCTGGAGAAGGTCTGGGCGCGGCTGAATGCGTACAAACCGCTGGGTTACAGTGTGTCCGGGATTGTCGTGGAGTCCACAGTTCCGGAATTTGCTCCGGGCGACCGCGTTGCCTGCGCTGGAGCTGGATACGCCGTCCATGCTGAGTACGTGACTGTGCCACGGCGCTTGGTTGTCCGTGTGCCCGAAGGTGTTCCCTTAGAGGCAGCAGCCTATACGACGCTCGGGGCAATTGCCCTCAACGGCGTGCGGCAAGCCGAGCTTCGCCTGGGAGAGCGGGCACTCGTTCTCGGTTTGGGGCTGTTGGGGCTCTTGACTGTACAGCTCTTGCGGGCAGCCGGCTGCCGAGTCGCAGGCATGGATAAAGACCCGGCAACTTTCGCATTAGCACAGCAACTGGGCTGCGAGCTTGTGGTTCCTAACACGTGGGAAGCCGTTGCAGATGTGCGAAGCTGGAGCGATGGCATAGGGGTTGATGCCGTTATCGTGACGGCTGCTACCCCTTCCAATGAGCCGATAGAACTTGCGATTGAGGCCTGCCGTAAACGCGGGCGCATTGTCGTAGTCGGCGCTGTTGGGATGACCATACCACGGCAGCCCTTCTACGAGCGGGAACTGGAGCTGCGCATCGCTACTGGCTACGGTCCCGGACGCTACGACCCCACGTACGAGGAGCAGGGACACGACTATCCCATTGCCTACGTTCGCTGGACCGAGCAGCGTAACATGGAGGCATTCCTGCAGCTCCTTGCCGACGGCAGCGTGAAGACCCAGCCCTTGACAACCCATCGCTTTCCCATTGAGCAAGCACCGGCAGCCTATGAGCTGCTGCTGCAGGGCAAGGAACGCGCAATTGGGATTCTGCTGGAATACCCCGGTGCTGCGCAGGAGCCGCGGCAGCGCATGGTTGCCCTGCGCCCACTGCGCCCGCTTGAACGGAAGGTGCGTATCGGCGTTATCGGTGCAGGCAGCTTTGCCCAAGCCTATCTGCTCCCTGCCTTGAGGCAGGCAGGAGCAGAGTTCGTGGCACTGGCGAACGCAACCCCAGCTTCAGCCCGGGCAGTTGGAGAACGTTTCCAGTTCGCCTTCATCACAACCAGTGGGAGCGAAGTGGTAGAGCATCCCGATGTGGATGTGCTGGTGTGTGCCACACGGCACGATTCCCACGCCCACTACGTTGTCCAGGCGCTCCGCGCAGGGAAGCCCATCTTTGTGGAAAAGCCGCTTGCCATCACAGTGGAGCAGCTCCAACACATTGACCAAGCCCTCTCCGAGTGCGGCGGAGCTCTCATGGTAGGCTTCAACCGCCGGTTCAGTGCTCCACTGCGGGATATCAAGGCATTCTTCGCCGGCTGCACTGAGCCGATGAGCATCTTCTACCGGGTCAATGCTGGTCCATTGCCCCCGACGCATTGGTTGCGGGACCCACGACAAGGCGGGCGCATTCTCGGCGAGGCATGCCATTTCGTAGACTGCATGGTTTTCCTGACGGATTCGCTCCCGGCTTCGGTGGCAGCAGCAGCCTTGCCTTTGCCAGAACCCGATGCGGGAGAGTGCCTCAGTGCGGTGATCCGCTTCCGCAATGGTTCCGTGGGAGTTTTGCAATACCTGACCAACGGTTCGCCAGCTGTGGGAAAGGAGTTCTGTGAGGTCGTCTGCCAGGGACGGATTGCTCGCATGGAGGACTTCCGTCGAGTGATGTTTGTGCATGGGCGTCGCTGCCGCGAGCGACGGTACAATGGCTCTAAGGGGCACACCGAGGAAGTTCAGGAATTTCTCGCTGCCTTGCGAGCGGGAGGACCTTTGCCAATACCGTATGAGCAGCTTCGGGCCGTGACCTTGGCAACGTTTGCCATAGAAGAAGCCCTTCGCCGTGGGACATGGGTTGACGTGGAGACCCTCTCCAGTACGCCAACGCACGCTCCCGGTAGCTGATGCGTGTCCCCTTTCTGAATCTGGCAGCTCAACACGAGGCGCTGTGGACAGAGCTGGAGCAAGCCCTACGACGGGTTGCATGCACGAATCAATTTGTGCTCGGGGTGGAAGTGGAGGCATTCGAGCGCGAGTGCTCGGAGTTCCTCGGACTTCCACATGCGCTTGCGGTCTCCAGCGGTACTGATGCCCTACTTATGGCGCTCATGGCGCTGGGAATTGGACCTGGCGATGAGGTGATTGTCCCAACGTGGACGTTCTTCGCTACGGCTGGTGTCGTTGCGCGCCTCCACGCACGCCCTGTCTTTGCCGATGTAGAGCCCGTAGGATTTGGACTACGACCGGACGAGGTGGAACGGCTGCTGAGTCCACGGACTCGGGCGGTTGTCATCGTGCACCTCTACGGGCAGATTGCCCCGGCAGTGGAGGAAATCCAGCAGTTGTGCCAGCAGCGTGGGATCCCGCTGATTGAGGATGCTGCTCAAGCATTCGGGGCGCAGTATCGGGATGGGCGTGGTATTGGAGCTTTCGGCGTCTGCGCAGCCATTTCTTTTTACCCGACCAAGAACCTCGGAGCCTGGGGAGATGCAGGTATGCTGGTAACCCGAGATGCTGAGCTGGCTGCGCTGCTCCGCTTGCTGCGCAATCACGGCATGGAGGAACGCTACGTTCACCGGCTTGTTGGCGGTAACTTCCGCATGGATACGCTGCAGGCGGCGGTGCTGCGAGTCAAGCTACGTGCTCTGCCTGCCTGGAATCAGGAGCGGCGCGCACGGGCGCACCTCTACGCCCAGCTCTTCCAGCAGGCGGGGATGGCGGAAATGCCCGGTGTGGCGGAGTTCGATGCTCGCAACCGCGTCCTCCTGCCGGCGGAGCTCTACGCTGGCACTGTGGCAATGCCGCATGTATACCACCAGTACGTCGTCCGAGTCCGCCGGCGGGATGAGCTGCGGCGATACCTTGCCGAACATGGGATAGGGACGGAGGTATACTACCCCATTCCTCTGCATCGCCAGCCGGCATTCCAGGCGTTGGGATATCGGGCAGAAGCATTCCCTGTAGCAGAGCGCTTAGCTGCGGAAGTTCTGGCATTGCCCATTTACCCCGAGCTCACACCACAACAGCAAGAAGCTGTCGTGGGTTGCATTGCAGACTTTTTCCGGCGATATGACTAAGCTGGCACGCAGCGCCGGTGTATTGCTCCCAATTCCTTCGCTGCCCTCGCGGTTTGGCATTGGCGACCTGGGACCGGCTGCCTACCGCTTTGCTGCACAGCTTGCTGCCGCTGGTCTGCGGTATTGGCAGCTACTGCCTTGGGGGCCGACAACGCCCGCCTTGGATAATTCGCCCTACAACGCTCTTTCTGCCTTCGCTGGGAATCCCCTCTGGATTAGCCCTGAGCTGCTCTACGAGGAAGGGTTCTGCCTGCGGGGAGAACTCAGCCGCCTTCGCTCGTATACACCCCGAGTGGATTACACAGCGCTGGAGGACGAGCGTATGGGGCTTCTCCAGCGATGCTTTGAGCAGAAGCCGCGATGGCGTCGGATGGAGGCAGATTTTGAAGCCTTCTGCTTTCAGGAACGGCACTGGTTGGAGGAGTGGAGCCTCTTTGCCCTACTGCGGGAGCAGCATGCAGGCGCACCGTGGTACCGGTGGTCACCCGAGGCACGGGAACGGCAGGCAGAGGCTATCGCAACGTTGCGCCGGCGCTTCTCCCAGCGCTTGCGCTTCCACGCATGGGTGCAATGGCTCTTCTTCCGCCAATTGCAGCGCCTGCAGCGATGGTGTGCTGAACATGCCGTGGAGCTCATCGGCGATATGCCCCTATTCGTCGCCTATGATAGTGCCGACGTCTGGGCCCATCCGGAGCGTTTCCTGCTCAGTGCCGAAGGGCACCCGGAGGTCGTGTCCGGTGCTCCGCCGGACGCTTTCAATCCACAGGGGCAACGCTGGGGACAGCCCTTGTACCGGTGGGAAGTTCACCAGGCTGAAGGCTTTCGGTGGTGGAGGCACAGGGTGAGCCATGCCTTGCGCTTCGTCCGCTGGCTGCGGTTGGACCACTTCCGCGGATATGCTGCCTGTTGGGCAATTCCAGCCTCAGCAGAGACGGCTGCGCAAGGCTATTGGATGCCCTCGCCTGGCAGCGAGCTTCTCCGTGCACTACAGCGCTTCTGGATGCCCCTTCCACTGCTGCCGGAAGATTTGGGCATAATTACTCCCGACGTTGACCAACTGCGCCGAGCATTTGGGCTTTCTAGCATGCGGGTGCTTCTGTTCGCCTTCCCGAACCCGGCTTCCAATCCGCACGCACCGCATACCTACGACGAGAACTGCGTTGTCTACACCAGCGTGCACGACACACCTCCTATCCGAGGGTGGTTCCGTACGCTGCCAGAGTCTCTTCGCCGCAGTGTTGCCCAGTACTGTGGGAAGTCTCTGTCCGAGCGGACTGTTAGTCGGGAGTTCGTGCGCATGGCACTTCAATCCCCAGCATGGCTGGTGATAGTGCCGGTGCAGGACCTCTGTGCTCTGGGCAGCGACGCACAACTGAACCAACCGGGCACGGCGACGGGCAACTGGCGCTGGCGGCTGCCACCAACACTCCCCCGAGCGATCCACTGGGAATCCATAGCGGAAATGTGCTCTCTCTATCAGCGGTCGGTAAGATGATGCGGTGGTTCTCGTTCGTCAACACTGCTACGCTACAGTGGGAAAAGACCATGTACATGCGCCCCTGGCACATTGAAGATGCCATTGAGCTGTACAACGTCAACGGGTGGGGTGCCGGGTACTTTAGCATCAACGAGCGCGGCAACGTCGTTGTGCGCCCCCGGAAAGAGCGCGGTGCCGTTGTGGATTTAAAAGAGCTCGTTGACGAGCTGCTCCTCCGCGACATCACGCCGCCAGTGCTCATCCGCTTCCTAGACATTTTGGATGACCGAATCGAGAAGCTGTGGCAGTGCTTCCAGCGGGCAGCCGAAGAGTACGGCTACCAGGGGCGTTACTACAACGTCTACCCCATCAAGGTCAACCAGCAGCGTCCGGTGGTGGAAGAAATCGTGCACTACGGGCGCGATTTCAACGTAGGATTGGAGGCAGGCTCAAAACCAGAGCTCCACGCTGTTTTGGCCATTATGGACAATCCCGATGCGCTCATCATCTGCAACGGCTACAAGGACAATGACTTCGTTGAGCTGGCCTTGCTGGCACAGAAGATGGGCAAGCGCATTTTCCTCGTGGTGGAAAAGCTCAACGAGCTACAATTGATTGCAGATGTTGCCGAGCGTGTCCGGGTACGACCAAACCTCGGTATTCGCATCAAGCTTGCTAGTGCCGGCAGTGGACGCTGGGAAGAGTCCGCAGGTGACCAGAGTAAGTTCGGGCTCAACTCCAGCGAGCTCTTAGAAGCGCTGGAATTAGCCCACGCACGGGGACTGACGGAGAGTATTCGCCTCATCCACTTCCACCTGGGCAGCCAGATTACAAACATTCGGCGGATCAAGGCGGCTCTGCGGGAAGCGGCGCAGTTCTATGTCCAGTTGCGCCAGATGGGGTATCCGATTGAGTTCGTAGATGTTGGTGGAGGACTGGGTGTTGACTACGATGGGACGCGATCTTCAGCGCCGAGCAGTGTCAACTACTCCTTGCAGGAGTATGCCAACGACGTTGTCTCTGCTCTCGTTGAAGCCGCTAACCAGCACGGGTTCCCCCACCCACACGTGGTAACGGAGGCAGGGCGCGCACTGACAGCTCACCATTCCGTGCTTATCTTCAACATCCTGGAAGCGACAACACTGCCACAGTGGAACGATACCGATGAGCTCCCCGAGGATGCACACCCGCTACTGCACGATCTCTACGAGCTCCTCCAGACTCTGTCTTCGCGCACGATGCTGGAAGCCTGGCATGATGCTCAGCAGTATCGGGAACAACTCTTGGAGCTCTTTACCGTTGGGCTGATCGATCTGCGAACGCGCGCCCTGGGTGAACGCCTCTTCTGGACGATTGCCCGGCAAGTCTACCAATTGACTCAAGAGATGCGGCATCCTCCGGAGGAGCTCCGCTACCTTCCGCGCATGCTGGCAGACAAGTACTTCGCTAACTTCTCTCTCTTCCAGTCACTGCCCGATGCCTGGGCGGTAGACCAGCTCTTCCCGGTTATGCCAATCCATCGCCTTACGGAACGCCCTACCCGCGTTGCTACGCTGCAAGATATTACGTGTGACTCCGATGGGCATCTGGACCGCTTCCCCTGTTCTCGGAGCCTGTTGCCGTACCTGCCTGTGCATGAGCTGCGCCCTGAGGAGCCGTACTACATTGGAGTCTTCCTGGTGGGTGCATACCAGGAAATTCTGGGTGACCTGCACAATTTGTTCGGCGATACGAACACGGTTCACATCCGGGTGGACGATACCTCCTATCGTATTGAGCACGTCGTCGATGGTGAAACCGTCGCCGACGTGCTGGGCTACGTCCAATTCAATCCTAAGCGACTGGTTCGCACAATGGAGGCGTGGGTCAGCTCGGCTGTCAAGGAAGGGCGTATTTCCTTGCAGGAGGGCAGGGAGTTTTTGGCAATCTACCGTTCTGGGCTGTACGGCTACACATATCTGGAATGATGCCTGTCTGCAGGAAGCTGTTCCTTGTCCTTGGGCTAGGACTGGGCTCAGCGGCAGGCGCAGCACAGGAGCTCGTGACATCGTACCACACGTATACGCCCGAACGCATCACCGCACAGTTCTGCCGTGGTTTCCGCTCTGCTGCCGACGAGCGGGCATGGACGCTTGTCGTAGCTACCTCGCTCCCGCTGAAGCAGCTGCGGGATAGTCTCTGGCTCATTGGCGTTGTCTCCCACTTGCTACAGGCAAATTCGCTCAATGACATTGGCTTCAACCCGCGCAGCGCCCGTTGGGAAGAGCAGCTCGTACTCCTCTGGCGCCGGAAACAATGGTCCTTCTACGGAGGGCTGCTGCACTTCTGCAAGCATGAGATTGACAACGCCGATCCTCCCAATACCGATGAGCCGGTGGTAGGCTATCAGCCGACGAAACGGGTGATTATCTTGCATGGTCCGTTTGGTGGACTGCGCTACCAGCACCAGTGGACCTCCGCATGGCAGGGCGCCGCGGAGGTACGAGCATTTTTCTTCGCCATCGCCAAGGATTACCGTATTCGGGGCAACGATGAGTTCCGCTGGAGTCGGCTGCGCACCGCCGTGGCTGTACGCTTCCGGTTGCTGTGGCATGGCGGTCTTCTGCGTAAGTTTGGGGAACTCAGTTACCGTCTGGCAATGTTCCAGGCGCCTCTTATGGGACGGCACGAGTACCGGATAGAGATTGGCGGTGCACCGCTGGCACTGCCAATTGCCTTCGTGGTGTACGGAGAGCAGCTCTTTGATGATTTGTCGCGTCCGTTCCCGCATCCGTCGCGCAGCATCGGCGTAGGGGTGCGGTGGGTTGCAAACGAGTAGCAGTAAAACAGCAACTATGCTGGAGGAGCCATGGCACGGCGTGTGATGCTTTGCATCGTTGGGGTCGGTGTGGGATTGAGCGCCACCGCTCTCCCATTGCGGTGGGTGGAAGGGTTTGTAGAGAACAGAGGGCAATGGGATGTGCCGTTTCTGTACGTGTACGCGAAGCCGGGATTGACCGTTGGTGTCTTGCCGGGGGCTCTCGTCTTTGACACGTACGAGCAGACGGTGCAGGCAGTATCCAACGGACGCTACGACGTGCCACAACACCGTATCCATCGCCGTGGGCATGTCATATGGATGGAGTTAGAGGGAGCCCAGCCAGCGATGGCACAGGCTCTGCTTCTGTCTCCTTCGCGCCTCCACTTCTTCCGAGGGCGTTCACCCCAGGGATGGCACACAGATGTGCCAGTGGCTCGGTTGGTGGAACTTGCCGAGGTGTATCCGGGCATTGCTCTTCGGATATGGGCAGCAGCGGAGGGACCGCGGTACGACTTCGTCATCCAACCGGGTGCTCGCCCTGAGGTAATCCGTTTACGCTTGCATGGTGCTGAGTATGCGGCTCTCGGTCCACAGAGCTCGGAGTTGCGGTTGGTCGCCGGTGGCAGAGCGGTGCTTCTCCACTCTCACCTGCGGGCATTTCAGAGCATTGAAGGGCGTCTGGTCTCGGTGCCAGTTGGATTTCTCCTCGAGCCTGCTGGCGGGGCGTATCGGCTCCGCTTTGCAGTTGGAGATTACGATCCGCGCTATCCGCTGGTGATCGATCCGATTGTCTACGGTACCTGCATTGGGGCAGGGGCTGACGAGCGTGCACCCTCGCTGCGACGCCTTCCAGATGGCTCTATCTTGACCGTGGTGCAAGCGGAGGAGCTTAGCTTCCGAATGACACCAGGCGCATACGATACGACGTACAATGGACTGACCGATGCCGTTGTACTCAAGCTGGATGCGACACTTCGCCAGTTGCTGTTTGCCACGTACCTGGGCGGGAGCGGTTCGGAGCTTCCTGCCGTTGTTGGGGTGGACGCCAATGGAGATATCTCGGTTGCTGGCGCAACGAACTCTCCAGATTTCCCCATCCGCAACGCTTACCAGCAGACTCTGCGCGGAGGCATGGACCTCTTCGTAAGCCGTCTTACAGCTCAAGGAAATCAGTTGCGCTGGTCTACCTACATCGGGGGCAACAGTGACGAGATTGCTACTGCAGGCTCCGTGCGGCAGGACGGCATAGTCGTTCTGGCTGGGCGAACGCAGTCCTCAAACTACCCCACGACCTCAGCGGCATACCAGCGGACCTATGCCGGTAACTGGGATGTCTTCATGACAGCTTTGAGCAACACTGGAGCGTCGCTGAGCTTTTCTACGTATTTGGGCGGCTCTGACAATGAAACAGCGTGGGGACTCTATGTCGACCCTGAAGGATCCACGTACCTCTGCGGAGAGACCTCTTCATCCAACTTCCCGAACTATCCGGTGCCCAGCCAGATGAACCCAGGTAATCGTCCTTACGACCGGGACTACAATGGTGGGGCGCGGGATGCTTTCGTTGCGAAGTTTCGCCCAACCAGCGCGACGTTGCAGTATTGCACCTTCTTGGGTGGGAACCAGGAGGACTATGCCACAAGCATCGTTGCCCGCGATAACGGCGAGGTCTGGGTTACCGGAGTGACACGTTCAGCGAATTTCCCCGTGACGGGGCCGCCGTACCAGCAGCAGCTTGCTGGCGGAGCTGATGGGTTCCTGTGCCGTTTCTCCAGCTCGGGATTGGGAACCTCAGCGCTGCTGTACTCAACCTTCTTGGGTGGAACCAGCGACGAAGAGCCCCGTGTCGTGCTGGAATACAACAACGCGCCGATCGTTGTCGGTTGGACTCGGTCAGCGAACTTCCCGGTAACCCCGGAGGCAGAAGGGCGTACACTGTCGGGTGGGCAAGACATATTCGTCACAGTGTTCCCCGATCTAATGCCGCTCAGCTTGAGCTATAGCGGTTTTGTCGGTACGCTCCAAGATGAGCGTCCGTTGGCGGCGGTCTTAGACCCGCGGGGTGACCTCTACATCGCTGGCGAGACGAATTCCACAGCACTCTGCCGCGCGGCCGGTGGATTCCAGACTACCTACGGTGGTGGGAACACGGATGCCTTTGTGATAAAGCATGTTCGGGCCACCTTGACCTTGTTCTCGCCTCGGGGTGGCGAACGCTTCTGTGCAGGTGGTGTGCTCAGCGTGTCATGGGTAACCACCGGAACGGCACCGACAGATACCTTCCAGATTGAACTCAGCAGAGACCGGCAGCAGTGGAGGCCTATTGCAGTGGCTACGGGCACGAATTACTCGTGGAGCATTCCACCAACGCAGGAAGCTGGACGGTATTGGCTCCGTGTCGTCCACCTTGCCACAGGGCTTGCCGATGCAAGCGACTCTGCCTTCACAATCGCCCAGCCTCCCACTATTACGCAGCAACCACCCGATACAGTACGGCTCTGCGTCGGCGATACCCTCGTGCTCCAGGTGAGTGCCGCTGGCGATTCGCTGAGCTACCAGTGGTACAAGGGAGCCTCTCCAATTCCCGGAGCGCAACAGGCAACGCTCCGTCTCCCTGTGACTGGACTTGCTGTAGCAGGGCAGTACAGTGTGCGGGTTCGCGGTGTCTGCCCGCCGGAGCTCAGCAGCCGAGCAACGTACGTTGCTGTGGAGGAGCGTCCCATGGTTGCTGAGCAGCCTCGTGATGTGTCTGTGGAGCCTGGACAGCGGGCTTGCTTTGCAATCCGAGCGCAGGGTGGGATGAGTCGTCGGTATCAGTGGCTCAAGAACGGAGTTCCCATCCCTGGAGCGGTGGATACCAGTTACTGCATCGCTGCCGTCACGGCTGCTGATACGGGGCTTTACCAATGTGTGGTGTGGAATCGGTGCGGAAGTGACACCAGTGCTCCGGCTCGGTTGAGAATTCCTGTGGGAGTTCCGGCTCAGTGGGGTGAGGACATGGCGATCCATCTGCAGTGGATTCCATCGGAGGAGCAGCCGCAGCGGATACACATCCATGTTCCGTCGGCATCCCTGCCGGTGTCTGCGACGCTGTACTCCGTCTTAGGGCAACCCGTTGCCTCAGGGGAGACGGAGCTGGTGGTAGGACATCTCCCGCAGGGAGCGTACTGGTTGGTAGTGCGGAGCGGTGAACGGCGCTGGGTACGAGCAGTGCTGCTACTGCGCTAACGCTGCCAAATATCTTTGCCTGAAAACGGAGCGGGAAGCAGTTCGGCAAGCCACCAGAGGGCTCTGCGGTTACTGCGAGTGCCCTCAGCAACAATGAGCAAGCCGGGGGAGAAGTCGTGCAGGAGCTGCCGGCATGCTCCACACGGTGAGATCGGAGCTTCTGTATCGGTGACCAGCACCAACACCACGAACGAGCGCCGACCGTTGGTCACAGCGTGTCCTAACGCAACGCGCTCAGCGCAGAGGGTAAGCCCGTAGCTACTGCACTCAACGTTGCAGCCATTCCAAATTGAGCCATCCGTAGCCAGGAGAGCGGCTCCGACGGGGAACCGGGAGTATGGTGCCCAGGCGTGGTGCCGTGCGGCAGATGCAGCCCGGTATGCTTCCTCTGTGAGCGTGAGGAATTGGTCGTAGAGGTGGGGATGAGCCTCGCGCCAACGGAGTGCTTCATCGCGGCTTGGGGTGCTGGCGCGGTCTGTGTGGAGAACGTAGTACGCTGCACTGGCAGCATTCCAGTGGTCGTGGAGTTGAGCTGCACGCATGGGTGACTACGGCGCTGCTGATGCTGGGGCAACGGGTTCGCGTTCAGAGGAATCTTGTTCCGCAGGATTCCAAGCGACGTTGAGCAAGCGGGCGGCCAGAGCGTCGTTGAGCCGGCGCACGGGAGTGCGGTGTGGTGCGGAGCGCAGCTGATCGGGGTCGGTTTCAGCCTCGCGGGCAATGGCGAGCAGAGCCTCGGCAAAGGCGTCCAGCGTCTGTTTTGTTTCCGTCTCCGTTGGCTCAATCAACATGGCTTCTGGCACGATGAGGGGGAAGTACACCGTTGGGGCATGGAATCCGTAGTCCAGCAGCCGCTTGGCAATATCCATGGTCCGGACACCGAAGCGCTTGAAATCAGCAGCGGAGACGACGAACTCATGCATAGGGGTTTCAGGATATGGCTGTTGGTACACGTGGCGGATACGGCTGAGCAGGTAGTTCGCGTTGAGAATCGCATCACGGCTGACACGCTGGAGTCCATCAGCGCCCAACATCCGAATGTAGGCATAGGCTCGGATGAACATGCCTACATTGCCGAAGAAACTGTGCACGCGCCCAATGCTCTTGGGAGCGTTCCAGTCCAACCCGTACCGCCCATCGCGGTAGACAATGCGGGGAACCGGCAAATACGGCTTCAGACGGTCACTGACGCACACGGGACCTGCGCCTGGTCCACCGCCACCATGAGGGGTGGAGAAGGTTTTGTGCAGGTTGATGTGTAGGCAATCCACGCCCATATCGCCCGGTCGGACAAGACCGATGAGGGCATTGAGGTTTGCACCGTCCATATAGAAGAGTGCGCCGGCTTCGTGGACAAGGCGCTCAATGAGGAGCACATCGCGTTCAAAGATGCCGAGCGTGTTGGGATTGGTGAGCATCAATGCAGCAACATCTTCGCCCAAGTGGCGCTCTAGCTCCGCTATGTCAATTCGCCCGGCAGCATTGGAACGGATGGTGACAACTTCAAAGCCTGCCATCGCTGCCGAGGCAGGGTTGGTGCCGTGGGCGGAGTCGGGGATGAGGATTTTGCGGCGTTGGAAGTCCCTACGGTCGTGGTGGTATGCCCGGATCATCAACACCCCGGTCAGCTCGCCTTGTGCTCCGGCTGCGGGCTGGAGCGAGACATCGGCAAGCCCAGTGATTGCCTTCAATGCTTCGCTCAGCTCGTACATGAGCTGCAGGAACCCTTGCATCGTTTCCTCCGGCTGGAGAGGATGTCCGTGCCGGAAGCCGTCCAGGGCTGCCACACGCTCGTTGAGCTTGGGATTGTACTTCATCGTGCAAGAGCCCAGCGGGTAGAAGCCTGTGTCGACGGAGTAGTTGAGCTGGGAGAGTCGCACGTAGTGGCGCAGTAGTTCTGGCTCGCTGACCTCAGGCCAAGCCGGAGGGTGCTGCCGCAGGAGGTGCGGCGGCAATAGCTCTTCCACGGGATGTGCTGGCACATCCAGAGGCGGCAGCGAATAGGCGCGGCGTCCTGGACGGCTTTTCTCAAAGATGAGCGGCTCCATTGACATCTTCATAGGGCTTCTGTGTGACGACTTCCAGAGCATTTCGGGCAGCAGCTTGCTCGGCATCTTTCTTGCTCCGCCCGCTGCCGATACCGAGGCATTGCTCGCCAAGGTAGACACCGACTACGAATTCCTTGGCATGGTCGGGCCCCCGTTCTTCCAGCACTCTATACCGTGGGATCCCCTTGCCACGGGCTTGCAGATACTCCAGCAGGAGGCTCTTGTAGTTGGTGTCCTGTAACAAGCGCTCCTCTTCAGCGATGGGCAGGAGACGTTCTCGGACAAGATGGCGGGCGGCTGCCAGACCGTGGTCCAAGTATACAGCGGCGATGAGCGCTTCTAACGCATCGGCCAGGAAAGCCTCGCTCCCTTGCTGCAAGGCGCGGCGGGCGCTGGGGCTCATCGTGAGGAAGCGGTCCAGCATCAGGCGGCGAGCGCAGATTGCCAAGGTTCGGCGGTTGACCAACCATGTGCGCATCTTCGTGAGCTCGCCTTCGGGAAGGTCGGGGTAGCGCTCAAAGAGATACTCAGCAGTGAGGAAGCCTAACAGGGCATCACCGAGGAATTCCAAACGCTCGTTAGAGACGACTCTGCTTTTCCCAAGGCGGGAAACTGCCGAACGGTGCAACAGCGCCTGTTCGTAATACGCAAGCTCCCCGAGCCGGAAGCCTAGTGTCTGCTCCAACTGGCGCCGGTGAGCCGGCGAGAGCGTGTGCAACCGAGGAAACACGTGGTGACGCAGGCGGTCTATGGGCGAACGGTCACATCTCCAAAGCCGCTGCCATTCCAGGCTCAGCGTGCGTAGCTTACTCGCGAAACTCCGTAAAGCAGAGCGTAACATTGTGTCCGCCGAAGCCAAAGGCGTTGCTCAATGCCGCGCGCACACGCCGTTGGACAGGCGTGTTGGGAACGTAGAAGAGGTCGCACTCCGGATCGGGGGTGCGGTAGTTGATGGTTGGCGGGAGGGTCTGATGCACGATCGCCAACACGGTAGCAATAGCTTCCACGGCACCGGCTGCTCCGAGGAGGTGACCGGTCATAGACTTCGTAGAGCTGACGGCTAAGCGGTACGCATGCTCTCCGAAGACGGTTTTGATAGCGAGCGTTTCCGTCTTGTCGTTGTATGGTGTCGAAGTGCCGTGGGCGTTGATGTAGTCAATGTCAGTTGGCTGAAGCCCAGCATCCTCCAGCGCCCAGCGCATAGAGAGCACAGCACCTTCGCCGTTGGGGATGGGCTGGGTAATGTGGTAAGCATCGTCGCTGAGCCCGAAGCCAGCCAGTTCGGCGTAGATCTTCGGGGCATTGCGCCGGACGGCGTGGTCGTAAGCTTCCAGAATCAGAATGCCGGCGCCTTCGCCCATGACGAAGCCGTCGCGTTCGGCATCAAAGGGACGGCTGGCTGTTTCAGGGGAGTCGTTGCGGGTCGAAAGGGCTTTCATAGCGTTGAAGCCGGCAATGCCCATTGGGCAGATAGCGGCTTCGCTGCCGCCGACAATAACGATATCAGCCAGCCCCCGCTGAATGAGCATCATCCCATCTGCGATTGCATGGGCTGATGTTGCGCAAGCAGACACCGTGCTGTAGTTAGGTCCCTTCAGCCCATAGCGGATGGCGATAAGTCCGGGGACGATGTCAACGATGAACATCGGCACGAAGTACGGCGAGATGCGGTCGGGCTTGCCGTTGCGCTCGAAGAGGCGGAGCTGCTGTTCGTGGTAGGTCCACATCCCGCCGACACCAGAGCCAACCACGACGCCGACGCGGTAAGGGTCCACGCGGCTGAAATCCAGCTCGGCATCCTCCACGGCCATGACGGTTGCAGACATTGCGAACTGGGCAAACAAGTCCATGCGTTGGATATCCTTGCGGCTCATGTGGAGGAGCGGGTCGTAGTTTTTGACCTCGCAGGCGAAGCGAGTCTCAAACTGCGAGGCATCGAAGCGGGTAATGGGGGCAGCACCGCTGCGGCCTTCCATCATTGCAGTCCAGAACTCCTGGACGGAGTTCCCAATCGGGGTCACTGCCCCCATCCCCGTGACCACGACACGGCGTCGGTTCTGGCGTTCCATGGGGTCGGGCAGTTTAGCCGCTGGTGCCACCACCTTGCTCAGCTAAGCGCTGCTCAATGTAGCGGACGGCGTCGCCGACGGTGCGGATTTGCTCGGCATCGGAGTCCTCAATCGTAAGATTGAACTCGCGCTCAAACTCCATGATGAGCTCCACAATATCGAGCGAATCCGCGCCCAGGTCGTGCATGAAGGAAGCTTCCAATGTCACCTGCGACTCCTCGACACCTAGCTTGCGGACGATGATGTCGCGGACGCGCTGTTCAACGTTGTTCATTGCTCATTGCAGCTCTTTGTGGAACCAACCCACCAACCAGTACGCGGCGGTCTCAGAGCGAGAGTCCGCCATCGACAACGATGGTCTGTCCCGTGATGTAGGAAGCCTCAGGCGAGGCTAAGAAAGCGACGACGGCAGCGATTTCTTCCGGCGTCGCAACGCGCCCCAAGGGAATTGCGTCGCGGAGCGCCTTCTGCTGCTGCTCGGAAAGCTGCGCCGTCATTGCCGTCTCTACGTATCCGGGCGCCACACAGTTCACTAAAATATTGCGTGACGCCAATTCCTTTGCCAGAGCTCGGGTCAAGCCGATGAGACCCGCTTTGGAGGCGGCGTAGTTTGCCTGACCAATGTTGCCCATGATGCCAACCACAGAGCCGATGTTGATAATCCGCCCAAACCGCTGTGGCAGCATGAGCCGCACGGCTGCGCGTGCCCAGAGAAAGGCCCCACGGAGGTTCGTGTTTACGACGCGGTCCCACTCCTCTGCGGTCATCCGGACAAGGAGGCGGTCAGCCGTAACACCAGCGTTGTTGACCAGGATATCCAATCGCCGAGCCTCTTCCGAGATGGTAGCAATGCAGCGCTCGACATCGGCTTCGTTGGCGACATCGGCCTGAAGGAAAGCAACACGGTAGCCCTCGCGGTTGAGCTCCTCCCAGAGCTGCTTTGCCCGTTCGCTGCTGGTGTGGTACGTGGCGTAGACGAACGCGCCTTCCTGTACCAAGCGGCGGACAATGGCTTCGCCGATTCCGCGGCTACCTCCGGTGACAACGGCAACACGTCCCTGAAGGCGCTGCTCCATTAGCTGTGCTGCTGCTGCACGATTCGTCGGACATCCTCAGCGGTGTCGACGCCGTATGTGGTCACTCCTGCTAAGGTTCGGCGGACAAGACCCTGCAGCACTTTCCCTGGACCTACCTCGACGAACTCCCGGACGCCGTCGTCGTACATGCGCTGTACCGTCTGACGCCAGCGAACGGGCGAGGTCAGTTGTGCAATCAGTGCCTGCCGAAGATACTCAACGTCTTGGGTTGGCTCAGCAGAGACGTTGCAGTAGACGGGCAGGCGTGGGAGGTGGAAAGGCGTGTTCAGAATTGCTTCTGCCAAGCGTTGGCGTGCTGGCTCCATCAGTGGGGAGTGGAAAGCTCCACTGACAGCAAGCTCTACGACGCGAGCTGCTCCGGCAGCACGAAACTCCTCCACAGCTCGGCGGATAGCAGTGATGGAGCCGGAGATGACAACCTGCCCAGGCGCGTTGTAGTTTGCGGCAACCAGTACCTCGCCATCGCGTGATAGGCGCTGGCATATCTCTTCAACGACGGCGTCTTCCAGTCCGATGACGGCTGCCATGCTTCCAGGATGGAGCGTTCCCGCTTCGGCCATCAACTGTCCCCGCAGCTGTACCAGGCGGAGAGCATCTTCAAAGCCGAGAACTCCGGCAGCGTACAGAGCAGAGTATTCACCCAGTGAATGACCAGCCACAGCCTCTGCCGGTATCACGGAGCGGATAAGCTCTGTCAGGACAGCCTCGTGGACAAAGAGTGCTGGCTGGGTATACTGCGTTTGGCGTAAGACCTCTTCCGGTCCTTCGGCGCAGAGACGTCTGAGCGGAAAGCCGAGCACCTCTTCAGCGCGCTCTCCGTACTCCCGTGCTATGGGGAAAGCCTCCACGAGGTCGCGGAACATGCCGACGTACTGTGAACCTTGTCCTGGGAAGAGCCATGCACGCATTGCTCAATCTAACTTCGGGAGACTCCACCTCACGTACACAGCTCCCCACGTATAGCCAGCCCCGAAGCTAACGAGGATGAGGCGGTCGCCATAGTCCAGCTTGCCAGCTTGGTACCATTCGGAGAGACAAATCGGGATAGTTGCTGCGGTGGTGTTGCCGTATCGGTCTATGTTGACCATGACCTTGTCCATGCTCAAGCCCATGCGCTCTGCTGTCGCCGTGATGATGCGCAAGTTGGCTTGGTGCGGTACGAGCCACGCAATGTCGTCTGCGGTCAGACCATTGCGCTGCATGATTTCCAGCGTGACTTCTGCCATGCGCACGACAGCCTCCTTGAAGACTGTGCGTCCCTCTTGGAAGACGTAGTGTTCCTTGTTCTGCACAGTCTCCAGCGACGCTGGCTTGGCGCTGCCACCGGCGGGCATGTAGAGGTACTGACCACCTTCGCCGTTCATGTACAGCACGTGGTCTAGGATGCCGACCTCGGGGTCGTCGCTGGGTTCCAGCAACACAACACCGCCGCCGTCGCCGAAGAGCACCACAGTCGTACGGTCCTCAAAGTTGATGATGGAACTCATTTTGTCGGCGCCGCAAAGAAGCAGACGCCGTGCGACACCAGTTTCAACCAACTTTGCCGCTACCACCAAGGCGTAGATGAAGCCGGAGCAGGCAGCCGAGAGGTCGAAGCCCCATGCTTTCGTTGCACCCAACTTCCGCTGTACAACGGCAGCAGTGTTGGGGAAGAAGTAGTCGGGTGTGACTGTGGCAACGATGATGCAGTCGATGTCTTCTGGGCTCAGTCCGCGCCGCTCTAAACATTGGCGAGCAGCCGGGACAATCAGGTCCGAAGTAGCACCCTGGCATGCGAAGCGGCGCTCGCGAATGCCTGTGCGCTCCACGATCCAGGCATCGCTTGTGTCCAGGTACTGCTCAAAGTAGCTGTTTGGGTAAACGGTCTCCGGCACATAGTGAGCAACCGAGGTGATAGCGGCGCGCGGCATCGGGGGACCTTCCACTTATGCACTGATGGCACTGGCGTGGAGAGCAGCTTCCAGGCGCTGGACCAGGGCGTGCTGGATTGCTTCGTGAGCTCGGAAGAGCATGTTCCGGATCGCTGTTGGACTGGAGCGCCCGTGCCCAACAATGACAACTCCACGGACACCCAGCAAGGGCACACCGCCGTAGCTCTGGTAGTCAAACTCCCGTAGGAGGCGGCGCAGCGTTGGGCGGAAGAGCCAGAGGAGGAGCCGACGCCACAGATCGCGGCTGCCCAGCGCGCGCAGCCGCGAGCGCCACACCGCTGCTAAGCTCTCCCCAAACTTGAGCAGCACGTTGCCGACGAATCCGTCGCAGACGACCACATCGGCTACCCCGCGGAGGATATCGCGCCCTTCAACGTTGCCCACGAAGTTCAGGTAGCTGGCTTTCAAGAGGCGGTAAGTTTCCCGAAGCGTGCTGGTGCCTTTGGTTTCTTCTTCCCCGATGTTGAGGAGCCCGACGCGAGGTCGCTCAATGCCCAGAAGTTCTCGGGCGTAGACGTTCCCCATGAGAGCGAATTCGTAGAGGTGCCGCGGCTTGCATTCAACGTTGGCACCCACGTCTAAGAGGACCGATGGGCGCTGCCGTTCCGTTGGCACCAGTGTGCCGATCGTAGGACGCGAGACCCCCGCGAGCTTACCCAAGATCAGCGTCGCCGCTGTTAATACGGCTCCTGTATTGCCGACGGAAACAACCGCGTCGACATCTCCCGCGGCATGCAGCTCCATGCCCAGCACAAGGGAGGAGCGGCGCTTTAGGCGCACGGCTTCCGTGGGGTCATCGTGCATGGTGATAGCCTCATCGGCATGGAGCAGTGGAAAGCGTTCTATGCGTAGGCGGAGCTGCCGGGCAACACTCTGGACACGGTCTCGGTCTCCGATGAGGATGATTTCCACCCCCTTCTGCTTCAGCTCGTTTGCGGCTTGGATAGCTCCCAAGAGCTCGGGGATTGGGGCAGCGTCCCCGCCCATGACATCAACGGCGATGCGGAGCGGTCGGGCCTGCATTTAGACTGCCACCACTTGGCGTCCCCGATAAAACCCGCAGGATGGACACGCCCGGTGAGGCTCTTTGACCTCGCCGCACTGGGGACAGCTTTCCACCGTGAGCGGAGCGTGCTTGTAGTGAGTTCGCCGTTTATCGCGGCGGGAGCGGGAGTGGCGGCGTTTAGGGTTCGGCATGGTCGGAGTACTCCGTACGGTTCAACAGTTTCCGCAGCGGCGCCCAACGTTCATCGTCCCCTTGCGACGGAGCAGCGTACTGCGGATAGAGCTCTTCAAACGTTACATTGCGATATGCCGGCGCAACTCGTTTCATTGGCAAGTGGACGGCGAGCTCCTGACGGACTTCTTCGGTGAGGTCTATGTGGGTGTCGTCTTCGCGGATGACCTGCAGCTCATAGGTCCGGTCGCGCTGCTCTCCTTGGCGGAGCAGGAAGAGATCGGTATCGGCGAGGTAGGCTACCTCCACCGTGGCTTCAATCCACTCGGTGTACTCCTCCAAGGTGCGGTCGCATATCAGGCGTGCCTGGCAGCGAGCAGTTCCGACGAAGGTATAGCGCCGGCCGACCTTTTCCAGGGTGCCTCTCAGTGTGACCTCGCCGAAGAATTCCGGCGCCATGTCGGCGATGCTCTCTGCTGGCGCTGTCAGCCAAACGTCGTAGAGCCCGTCACGAAGCCCTTGTATCCGGATTATCAATGGAGACGACATTGGAGGCGCCGCTCTACAAGCCAACGGGACGCAAATATACAAACAGTGCGGAGGCTTGGAGGCTTTAGAGCACGGCCTGCAGGGGCTTTGGTAATTTTGCTTCCCATCGGAAGCGAGGTCTCTCTGTGCGGTGGTGCTGGAAACAGGGGCTTATCGCTGTTGGGATTATCGGCTGCGTTGAGGGAGCTGCTGCTGAGCAGGTTGTTACGGTGCCGGATACAGTGCTCCGGCAAGGGCAGCAAGTAGCACTCCCGATCGTTGTGCAGCTACAGCTTTCGGAGCAAAGCTCGTCCCTGCGGTTGGTCATCCTCTACGCTGCTCGCCGATTACGGCTCCTTGGAGTCCGGGCAAATCCCGAGGGGTATCCGTGTTCGGCGCTGGAGTTTCGTGATACGCTGCTCTCTGCCGATACGGGACGGGTAGAAGTGCTCTGTTCCAATCCGCCTTCTGATGGATACAGCGGTGTCTTTGCCTGGCTGGAGTTGGAGGTGCTTGCAGGTCAGGATACAGTGGCGTGGCTCCAGCCAACAGAGCTCTGGAGTGGCAGCACGGCGCTGCCCCTGCGGGCACGGACGGGATGGATCCGTATCGCAGAGAGTCCGCCCGTAGAGCCTGTAGGTGTGGACGGGTTGTGGCTGGCAATTCCCAGCCCGTTTGCCAGCGAGCTCCAGGTACAGTACGCTGTGGCACGCCCGGGCTGGGTTTTCTTCCGCCTGTTTGCGGTCAATGGTCGGGATATTGCCATAGAGCCTTCCGCTGTCTACGCTCCGCGAGCAGGGACGTATACACTGCGGCTCCGCTTCGTTCCGTGGGAACTCGCCAGTGGGACGTACCTTATCCGCATGGAGACTGAGCGGGGAACGGTCTCGTTTCTGCGTGTGCTCTGCGTGAAGTGAACATGCTTCGCCGCGTTCTCATCTGTTGGCTTGCGCTCTCCGTGGGCACACTGTCTGGTATGGCAGCAGAGCTGACCTCCGAGGGTACGGAATTCTGGGTCTGCTTCCAGCGGAATCACGAAGAGGGCGGCACAGATACGCTGACGCTCATGCTGTTTCTGACCAGCCGGTGGGATGCAACCGTGCGCATTCAGAGCGATGGAGTCGGTATTGACACAACGCTGCGATTACCAGCCCGGGCAATCGTTCCACTGCAGTTACCCGTCCGTGCAGAGATTCGCTCTCCCGGCTCTTTAGGCTCTATGGCGCTCCACATCCGTGCTGATACGCCCATTGCTGTCTACGGGCTCAACCGGCGCCGCCAGAGTACGGATACGTACATGGCGCTCCCGGTGAGCGTGCTGGGGACAGAGTACCGCGTCCTTACCTACCGGCGTCTTTCCAGCAGCTTTGTGCCGCAAGTGACGGTTATCGCTACTGCCGATAGTACAGAAATCGAGCTAAGCCCTGCCGAGACCTGGGCAGGAGCCGCGCAACGGGGAGGGTGGACTTTCCCCAGACGGCTGTGGCTCAATCGCGGGCAGGTTTATCACCTCTTCGGGCCACCCTCCGGGGAGCCGAGCGATCTCAGTGGCATGGTGGTTCGGGCTTCACGACCGGTGGCTGTGTTCGCCGGGCATGTATGCGCCTACGTGCCGTTGACCGTGCCGGCGTGCAACCACTTAGTGGAGCAATTGCCGCCGGTGAACACTTGGGGACGGCACTACTACGTAGGCAAGCTCCGATGGCGCTCACGCTATGTCCTGCGTGTCCTGGCTCACTATCCGAACACGCAGCTGTTCATCAATGACCGACCTGTCTACACACTCGGTGCCGGGCAAATATGGGAGCAGGTGTTTACCGAAAACGTCCAGCTCACCGCAGATAAGCCGATTCTGGTGGCGCAATTCTCCGAAGGCTACCAGAGTGGCGACTCAATTGGCGATCCCATGATGTTGCTGCTGACCCCTACACAGCAGTTTCTCCCGCACTACCGCTTTGCAACCCCTGTTCAGGGATCGTGGCGGCACTTTGTCAACCTAGTTGTTCCGCTGAAGGCAGTGTCCTCCGTGCGCTTTGATGGTGCTCCGATTCGGGCAAACTTTGAGCGGGTTGGCAATAGCCAGTACGCTATTGCCAGCATTGAGGTGCCGTACGGTGCGCACACCATTGAAGCAAGCGAACCATTTGGGCTCTACGCTTACGGCTTCGGATATGGTCCGGATTCGTACGATGCCTATGGCAATCCTGTAGGACAAGCCTTCCGAGATGTTGAGCAGCAGCGCGATGTCATGCCCCCGTTTGCGGAAATTACCCCGCGTGAGGGCACTCTTGAAGTTCTCATCCGGGATGACCGTCCTCTGGACAGAGGGTTGCAGGAAGTGCGGGTTGTGCAGAGCCAGAATCTCCAGGGGAAGTTGCCTGCGATAACGCCCGGCATGCTCCGGGCAGAAGCCCAGTTTCTGCCTGTAGAACCCCGGCGCTCTGGGTATGCCGTCTTGAGCCTGAGCGATGTTGCCGGGAACCGGGCAACGGTGACCTTGTGCTATACTTACGACATGCGGGAGGAACGCTACGTGTTTGTGCTGTGTGATGGCGAGCATCCGGAGTGTCTGCCGCCAGCGCGGGTGTGGTTTGTAGGAGGATTTGTGCAAGTGGCTAATGTCCAGCACTCTGCGGCTGTGCCGCGGACGGGCAATCTGCCTCCGATGGATGGGGTTTTCGGCAATGCGGCAGGATGGTCGGGCATCGGGGGAATAGTGGCGGGGGTTCGGTTTTCGCCTAACTTTGGTGCGGTTGCACGGATAGGCATTGAGAGCTATGGCGGTACGCTCACCGCGCCGGATACTCTCCTGAAGCGTGTCCGGCAAGCAGATGGGACGGTAGCGAATTTCCAGGAAGAACGTCTGTTGAACCTGCGGGCGCCGTATCTGGGGCTGGGCATTGGAGGACGGTGGTATGCGCTGGGAAGCGTTTACTTGCAGGCGGAGCTGGCTGCCTATCTGCGACTGGGAAGTGCTGTCACTCTGCAGCGACGAATTCTCCAGCCCGCTGGCTACGTCTACAGCCAAAGCCAGGAGCCAGTGTTGGAAGAGCCACTCCGCAACTTCTCAGCGCTCCGGGCTCTCTACTGGGGTGCAGTGGTGACGGTAGGGATGCACTACGCGCTCCACGCTGATTGGCGACTTGCGCCTGAGCTCTTCTATGCGTACGGTCTCTCCGACTTAGTGGAGGGTGGGCGCTGGCGCCTCCGCCAGCTTGGAATCCGCTGTAGTGTGCTCTATCGGTGGAGCACAACGCCTTAGCTCTCTTCGCTGGCTTCCGCTTCTGATACCGCTGGTGCAACGACGGTCGCAATCACCGTATCGCCGTGCTCCACAATGCGGATGTTCGGTAGCGAGAGGTCGCGCACGTGGATAGACTGCCCGATTTCCAGCGAAGAGATATCCACCTCAATGTGCTCGGGCAGGTCCTTCGGCAAGCAGGAGATGCGGAGGTTGTGCACGAAGTGCTCCAGGATGCCACCTTTTGTGACCCCGACCGGCGTTCCTTTCAACAGCACCGGAACTTCTACCTCGATGGGGCGGTCGGCGGTGAGGACCTGCAAGTCAAAGTGGATGAGGGCATCTGTCACCGGGTCGAAGGCGGTGTCTTTGAGAATGCAATCGTAGGAAGTCGTCTCGCCCTCGATGGTGAGTTTGATGATGCGGGCTTCGTGCGAAGCAATCAGCGGGCGGAGTGCCAGGAAGCGGGTGGCGATCGGAATGGGTTCTATGCCTGCGCCGTAGACAATGCCGGGAACAAGGCCCTGGCGCCGTAACTGTCGTGCTGCTGAGCGACCTGTCGGGCGTCGTTGAACAGTGAGCTCATACGTTTCTGTCATGGCGGGGACCTATGGCTTAGCGGACAATCTCGAAGAGGGAGCTGATGGAGGTATTCTCGTGTGTGCGCACGATAGCTTCTGCGAAGAGCTGGGCAACGGAGATAACGCGCAGCTTTGGCGAGGTGCGCCGTAGCGGAATGGTATCCGTGACGTAGATGTGCGAGATGGCATCGCACTGTTCAATGCGCTCTATTGCGTTGCCTGATAGCACGGGGTGCGTACATGCTCCGATAACCTGCTGGGCACCGGCTTTTTTGAGAGCTTCGGCACAGTGGACGAAGGTGCCGCCTGTGTCGATGATGTCATCCACGATGATAGCGTTTTTCCCTGCTACATCACCGATTACGGTGAGCACTTCGGCAACGTTATGGTCTGGACGACGCTTGTCAACCAGCACTAAGTCAGCTTCCAATCGTTTGGCGTAGGAGCGGGCCAGGCGGGCACTGCCGACGTCGGGTGCTACGACGGCGACGTTGTGCAGGTGCTCATCCCAGATAGCTTTCATGAGCACGGTGGAGGCGTACAAGTGGTCCAGGGGAATGTCAAAGAAGCCCTGGATCTGGGGAGAATGGAGGTCCATCGTGATGACGCGGTCAGCGCCTGCCTCTGTGATGAGGTTAGCAACCAGCTTTGCTGTGATGGAGACCCGCGGCTGATCCTTGCGGTCCTGCCGGGCATAGCCAAAGTAAGGAATGACGGCAGTAATCCGGCGGGCGGAAGCGCGGCGAGCAGCGTCAATGAGGATGAGCAGCTCCAGCAGGTTGTCCGCTGGGGCAAACGTTGACTGGATGATGAATAAATCCACGCCGCGGATGTTTTCCTCGTACTTGACCCAGATTTCCCCGTCGCTGAAGTTGCGGATTGTCACCTGTGCTAACGGGCGTCCGAGAGCCTCTGCAATGCGGCGGGCAAGCTCTGGATTGGAACGCCCGGCGACGATTTTCAGGTCTTCCATCCGAGGTTGCTGGGGTTCCCACGTGGAGCTGGGGCGGTAGGATTCGAACCTACGCATGGCGGCTCCAAAGGCCGCTGCCTTACCGCTTGGCTACGCCCCAGTAGATGTGGCACGCGAAATTACAGTTTTGCCAGTGTTGCTATCCCCGAGCGAAAGGCTTCCGCAAGAGGCGGTTTATTTGCTGTCTGCCTTCTAAATTTGCGTGCCTTGACGGCACCGTGGTACCCACCGAGGGGAAAGCGGTGCTGTTTGTCATATTGGGCGGTAGAGCCGCCCATGCGCTAGCGGCTGGCGGGGTGAATCCGTGGGGATGTCCGCAAGCTGCTCCACGCCTGTGGACTGTCTTCCAGCATCCCCCTACCCTTCACCCGCCAGGGCTGCGGTTGTACCGGGGGAGTCCTCGGTGCAATGGTATGCTCTGCTCCCGAATGGAGCAGGGGGTGCAACTAAGAAGGAGGGGTAGCGATGCAGGCACTCGGAAGACAGATTCTCATCGAGCTCTACCAGTGCGATCCCCAGGTACTCAACTCCGAGGAGCGAATCCGGGCGATCCTGGTAGAGGCAACGCGCCGCTCGGGCGCAACGATTGTCTCTGACACCTTCCACACCTTCAGTCCGCACGGCGTCAGTGGGGTGGTGGTTATTGCTGAGTCGCACGTCTCCATCCACACGTGGCCTGAGTACGGCTACGCTGCCGTTGATGTGTTCACGTGTGGGGAGCGAATCGACCCGTGGGTAATCGCTGAACACCTCCAACGCGAGTTGCGGGCAAAGAGTAGCTCCACAATGGAGCTCAAGCGCGGGCTCTTTCGGGAGCCTGTCCACCACAAACCTGTGGTGGTAGAGGAGCCCGCACTGCCCTAAGGAGCGCTCCCTGACGAGCTGGATGTCCCACAGCCGAGAGTGGACGTGGGCGGAGAGCTTTTCTACGCTGAGCACTTTGCTGCACGAGCAGGCTTGGTAACCGACGTCGACGAAGTACTCTACGACCGACGCAGTCCGTACCAACGGATTACCGTTCTGCAAACCCCTGCGTTCGGTCGCATGCTCCTGCTGGATGGTGCGGTCATGCTGACCGAATGGGACGAGTTCATTTACCACGAAATGCTGGTGCATCCAGCGCTATTTCTCCTGCCGCAGCCGCGCCGTGTCTTAGTCATTGGTGGCGGAGACGGTGGGACAGTTCGGGAAATCGTGCGCCATCCGAGCATAGAGCGGGTGGATGTCGTTGAGATTGATGCCGAGGTCGTCACGGTTGCTCGGGAGTTTTTCCCGGCGATCAGTGCTGCGTTTGAGGATTCACGGGTTCAGCTCCACTTCTGCGATGGGGCGGAGTTTGTCGCTCGGGCGGAGGATGCATCTTACGATGCTGTCATTGTGGATTCAACCGATCCGGTTGGCATTGCCGCCTCGCTCTTCGGGGAAGCCTTCTACGAGCACTGTCGCCGGATACTGGTGCCCGAGGGTGTCTTTGCGATGCAATCGGAATCGCCTCTCCATCCTGTTTTCCGCCAGACTTTGCCCACGGTACATCGTCTGCTGCGCCGGTACTACCGGTACGTCAGCACGTGCTTAGCACCGATTCCAACGTACCCGACGGGCGTGTGGTCGTTTACGGTTGCGTCGTCGCGCTGGGATCCTGCCCGGGATCTGCAGCCGGAGGCAGCTTGGCAGCGGTATCAACGGCTGGAAGGGAAGCTTCGCTACTATACGCCGGAGCTGCACCAGGCAGCGTTTGTGCTACCGGTGTTCGTTCAGGAGTTACTCAGCTCAGCTTCGTAAGCGCTGGCGGACGAGCTCGCAGAGGCGGGTCACCACTACGCGGATGTCAAAGCGAGAGCGGGCGAGCTCGTAAGCGCGTGTACCGGCGCGATGGCGGCGTTCCTCGTCGGTGAGCCACTGTTCCAGGGCTTGGGCAAGGGAGTCCTCGTCATCGGCAACTTCCCCAACGCCATAGGTGCGGATGAGCTCGTCGGGGTCGTTCCGCAGGCTCA